>Ga0194116_10000056_pt1 | contig 208637 bp, 197 predicted proteins | sample TA2MahsurfametaG_4_FD_148617 | JGI IMG/M metagenome (GOLD analysis project Ga0194116, IMG submission 148617) | Freshwater microbial communities from Lake Tanganyika, Tanzania - TA2015008 Mahale S9 surface | ecosystem: Environmental > Aquatic > Freshwater > Lake | place: Tanzania: Lake...
GCCGCCAGTCGACGACCTCGAGATACTCGGCCTCGTCGACCCCATAGATCCGCACCAGCCCGCGCGTCACCAGCTCGTCGATCATGGCGCGCACGGCCGTATCGTCGAGCGGATCGCCGGGAAAGACCTGCAGGCGGATGGTGCGGGGCCGCAGCGGCAGCACGCCGAAACTGTCGGCGAAGTTCCACAGGCCGAGGAACAGCAGGCGGGTCATCGCCGCGCAGTCGATGACGGCCTCCCAGGTCCAGAAGTCGCAGGGCAGCTTGCGGTCGCGGGCCATCGGGTGGGGCTCCAGGTTGAAACGCTGGAGAGGGTGTAATCCCGCCGCCGATCGCTTTTCCATTTCCGCGGCTAGGCGCGCGCAATGCGAGCCTCCGATGCCGATGGCACAGGCATTTCGCCTGCCCCTACGGCGGACATCCCCTCGCACGGCGAACCAGGGCGATCGCGGATGACGTTCTTCCCTTCTCCCTCGGGGGCCGTTCGCGGCCCCTGACCGTCGCGGCAAGACGGCGAGAACGCGACAGGCGATGGCCATGCCCCGCGGTGTGAACGTCCACGCCGGCGGCAAAGCAGGCGTTGCCCGCTCACGGTCGCCTGACTAGGTTGCGCCCAACCGATCTGGAGGGATTCCATGTCCAAGCGCTTCACCCTGGGCCGCCGCCGCTTCGCCGCGGTCGCCGCCGCTTCCACCCTTGCGGCACCACTGCCGCTGCGCCACGGCTTCGCCCAAGGCGCGCCGCTGAAGGTCGGCCTGCTGCTGCCGACCTCCGGCGTGCAGGCGCTGATCGGCCAGGCTTGCGCGCGCGCCACGGCGGTGACCGCCGACGTGCTGGCCGATTCCAAGGTCGCGTCCAAGCTGGAGATCGCCAGCTACGACACCGAATCCAACCCCGACACCGCGCGCACCCAGGCCGAGAAGGCGATCGCGGCGGGCGCGCATGTGCTGGTCGGCGCCTTCGACTCCGGCCAGACCATGTCGATCGCCCAGGTTGCCGAGCAGAAGGGCATCCCCTTCATCGTCAACATCGCCGCCGCGCCGCAGATCACCGAATCGGGCTTCAAGTGGGTGGTGCGCAACTTCCCGACCGCGCCGATGCTGGTCACCGGCGCGCTCAGCCTGCAGAAGGATCTGTTCGCCGCCACGGGCAAGACGCCGAAGACCGCCGTGCTGATGTCGGTCAACGACACCTTCGGCGAGGCGATGATGCGGGCGATCCCGGCGATCGCGAAGCGTCTGGAGATGCCCTACGAGATCGTCGATACGATCTCCTACGATCCGCGCGCCAAGGATCTGTCGGCCGAGGTCGCCAAGGCCAAGGCGACCAAGGCCGAGCTGGTGATGCCGGTGTCGCGGCTCAACGACGCAAAGCTCCTGATCCAGGAGATGGTCAAGCAGCAATACGAGCCGATGGGCATCGTCAATCCCGGCGCGCCCGGTCTCTACGAGCCGGACTTCCTCAAGACCATGGGCAAGTTCGCCAACTTCCACGTCTCCAACGTGCCGTGGGTCAACCCGAAATCGGCGATGAGCCAGTCGCTGGAGAAGCGCTACGCGGCGAAGTTCAAGGACGGCCAGGTCGATATCAACATCGGCTTCACCTTCGAGGCGCTGCTGGTGGCGGCCGACGCCTATGGGCGCGCCAAGGTGAGCGGCGCGGCCGAGATGATGGCGGCCATCAAGTCGACCAATATCGCCGAGCACGTCATGACCGGCGGACCGATCAAGTTTGACGACAAGGGCCAGAACACCGGCATCGTCGCCGCCGCCGTACAGAACCTCAACAACAAGCCAACGGTCGTGCTGCCGACCGCTTTCGCGGTCGCCAAGCCGATCTTCCCGATGCCGGGCTGGCGCGCGAAGGAGCGGGGTTAGTCCCAATCGTCATCCCGAGCGCAGCGAGGGATCTCCCGGCAATGGAGTCCGGTTGTCAGGAGATTCCTCGCTAAGCTCGGAATGACGGAGCGCGTCAATGCTGACCGACATCGTCCAAGCCACGATCATGGGCCTGCTCACCGGCATGGTGTATGGGCTGATGGCGCTCGGGCTGTCGGTGATCTTTGGCGTCATGCGCGTCGTGAACTTCGCGCATGGCGAGATGATGGTCGTCGGCATGTACCTCGCCTGGCTGCTGTTCGAGCGCGCCGGCATCGATCCGCTGCTCGCCGTGCCGCTGGTCGCCGCCGCCTTGTTCGCCGCCGGCTACGGCCTGCAGCGCGGCCTGATCAACCCGTTCATCAACGTCGCCGAGCACATGCAGTTCATGCTGCTGCTGGCGCTGTCGATCATCATCGTCAATCTCTGCCTGCTGATCGCCGGGCCCGACACCCACGGCGTGCAGGTCGACTACATGTTCGACTCCTACGCACTGGGCCCCTTCACCTTTGACGCGGTGCGCGTCTACGCCGCGCTCGCGGCGATGGCCATCGCCTTCCTGCTCTATCTCTTCTTCACCCGCACGCGCATCGGCAAGTCAATCCGCGCCGCCGCCGACAACCATACCGGCGCGCTGGTCGTGGGGCTGGACGTGCCGCGCCTCTACGCGCTGACCTTCGGCGTCGGCGCGGCCTGCGTCGGCGCCGCTGGCGCGCTGATGATCCTGGTCGTGCAGGCCCAACCCTTCCTCGCCATCGACTACACGCTCCTGGCCTTCGTCATCGTCATCGTCGGCGGCCTGGGCAGCATGCCGGGCGCGCTGGCCGGCGGCCTGCTGATCGGCGTCTCGGAGTCGCTCGCTGGCCTTCTGATCCAGCCCTCGCTGAAAAGCGTCTTCAGCTTCGGCCTGCTGATCCTCGTGCTGCTGCTGCGGCCGCAGGGCCTGTTCACGCGGCGGGGCTGATACGATGCGGCTGTGGCATCGCCTGACGGGGGATATGACGACGCGCGGGCAGGTCGCGCTCGCGATGTTCGCGGCGCTGCTGCTCGCGGCGCCGGCGTTCATCGGCTCCTATCCACTGTCGATCCTGATCCTCGTCGTCTACTTCGCCTATATCGGCCAGGCGTGGAACGTGATGATGGGCTTCGCCGGCCAGCTCTCGCTGGGCCACGCGCTCTACCTCGGCCTGGGTGGCTACACCGCCGCGGCGCTCGCCTTTCATTTCGGCGTCTCGCCGTGGATCGGCATGATCGCCGGCGTGCTGGTCGCGATGCTGGCCGGCGGCATCGTTGGCTTCCTCGGCTTCCGCTTCTCGCTCGCCGGCGTCTACTTCGCGCTGCTGACCATCGCCTTCGCCGAGTTCACGCGCATCCTGTTCGACCACTTCAAATGGGTCGGCGGCTCGGCCGGCCTGTTCCTCAAGGTCTCCGGCGATCCCGGCCTGTGGCACCTGCGTGGCGGGCCGGTGATGTTCTACTACGTTATCCTCGCCATGGCGGCGCTTGCGCTGGTCGCCTGCCGCCTGATGCTGACCAGCCGGCTTGGCTATCACTGGCTGGCGATCCGCGAGGATCCCGAGGCGGCGCAGGCCAGCGGCGTCGATGTCTTCCGCGGCAAGATGATCGCCGTGCTGATCTCCTCGGGCATGGCGGCGGTCGGCGGCGTGTGGGCGGCGTTCTATTACAAGAACCTGTTCCCCGAGACCGCCTTCGCCATGGGCCGCTCGATCGAGGTGATCCTGGCGCCGATCATCGGTGGCCTGGGCACTCTGATCGGACCGTTCATCGGCGCGGCCGTGCTGGTCAGCCTGGGCGACGTCTTCACCATCGCCGCCGAGAAGATCGGCGAGATCTTCGGTGTGAAGACCGCGGGATTGAAGCAGATCTTCTACGGCCTCGCGCTGCTCGCCATCGTCGCCTTCCGCCGCGACGGCGTCTGGCCCTGGCTCGCGCGCAAGCTGGGCTTCGTGCATAGCGACCCCTACCTTCCCCCGCCAGCGGGGAAAGGTAGATGAGTACCGGCGGCGCGACGTTGAACGTGCGGGGGCTGGGCAAGAGCTTCCGTGGCCTGCGCGCGGTGCATGACGTCGGCTTCGACGTGCCCGCGGGCGCGATCCACGCGCTGATCGGCCCCAACGGCGCTGGCAAGACCACGACCTTCAACATGATCGCCGGTGTCTTTCCGCCCAGCGCCGGCACCGTCCAGCTCGATGGCCGCACGATCACCGGGCTCCGGCCCGATCGCGTCTGCGATGCCGGCATCGGCCGCACGTTCCAGATCGTCAAGCCCTTCCCCGGCCTCTCCGTGCTCGACAACGTGCTGATCGGCGCGCTCAAGCGCGAGCCCGATGTCAGCCGCGCGCGCGATCGGGCGCTGACCGTGCTGCGCGAGCTGGGCCTGCACGACAAGCGCGCCATGACCGCGTCGAACCTCACCCTGCCCGACCGCAAGCGGCTGGAGGTGGCGCGCGCGTTGGCTACGCAGCCGCGCCTGCTGCTGCTCGACGAGGTGATGGCTGGCCTGCGGCCGACCGAAACCGACCAGATGGTCGCCTTCCTGCGCGAGCTCAACGCGCGCACCGGACTCACCATCCTGCTGATCGAACATGTCATGCGCGCGGTGATGGCGCTGTCGCAGCACATCGTCGTGCTGAACTATGGGGAGAAGATCGCGGAAGGTTCGCCCGAAGCGATCGCGCGCGACCAGCGCGTACTCGACGTCTATCTCGGGCAGGACGCGCACTGACGATGCTGACCGTCGAGACCCTCGACCTGTTCTACGGCGACGCCCAGGCGCTCGATGGCGTGTCGCTCACCGCCGGCCAGGGCGAGATCGTCGCCATCGTCGGCGCCAACGGCGCCGGCAAGAGTTCGCTGATCCGATCAGTCCACGGCATGCAGACGCCGTCGGCCGGGCGCGTGACGTTCAAGGGCGCCGACATCACTGGCTGGCCCAGCCACCGCGTCTGCGAACTGGGCGTCGGCCATGTCGCCGAGGGCCGCCAGATCTTCCCCAATCTCTCGGTGCTCGAGAACCTGGAGATGGGCGCGACGCTGAAGCGCGCGCGTGGCGCGATGGCGGCGACGCTGCGGCGTGTGATGGCGCTGTTCCCGCGGCTCGACGAGCGCCGTCGCCAGGCCGCCGGCACGCTGTCGGGCGGCGAGCAGCAGATGCTGGCGATCGGCCGCTGCCTGATGGGCCAACCCGAGATGATCATGTTCGACGAGCCGTCGCTGGGCCTGTCGCCGACGATGACGCAGGAGGTCTTCCGCGTCATCCGCGCGCTGCACGAGGACGGGATGACCATCCTGCTGGTCGAGCAGAACGTCATGGCCTCGCTGAAGCTGGCGCAGCGCGGCTACGTGCTGGAGAACGGCCGCGTCGTACTGGAGGGCACCGGCCAGGCCCTGCTCGACAGCGACCGCGTGAGGCAGGCGTATCTTGGGCTCTGATCACGCGGCTGGGGACGCCGGCGCCTCTGTGAAGGTAAGATGACGCCGTGACCGATCGCGCTCTCCCGCTCGACGACGAGGCGCGCCGGGTGATCCGGCGCTACTACCTCGCCATGTCGCTGATCTTCGTCGTCGACACGGTGATCAGCTTCATCTTCTGCTGGATGTACGACGCCTTCCGGTTGTTCGCGCTCAACCTCGCCGTCGACGTCGTCGTGCTGCTGGGCGTCAATCTCTACGGCGCCAGTCGCATCTTCAGGCCGGTGCGCGCCTTCATCGCTTCGGGCGAGAACTTCGCCGGCATCGAGCGCACCCTGACGCAGTTGCCGCTGCGCTCCGCCTTCTGGGTCGCCATCCTGTTCATGGTGATCATGAGCGAGCGCCTCTTCCTGCCACGCTTGCTGGGCGCCACCGCCTCCCAGGTGCCGCTATCGACCTGGGGCGACACTTTCTCGACCATTTTCGTGCAGACGGCGCTGGGCTTCGTCCTGACCTACTTCATCGTCAGCGGCTATCTCGAAGGCCTGTGCCACTTCCTGTTCCGTCGCCACGGCGTGAACCTCGGCCTGTTCTTCGGCAGCTTTTCCCTGAAGATCGGCGTGGCCCTGGGCTTCACGGCGATCGCGCCGCTGCTGCTGATCGCGGTCGAGGTGCTGAGCTACACCGGCGATCGGCTGGTGCAGGAGATCCTGATCGACCTGATGGCCGCCGCCTTCGTGCTGCCGATCGCGCTCTATTGGGTGTCGCGCACCCTGACCAACCCGCTGCGCCGCCTCGATCAGGGCATGGAGAAGGTCGCCGGCGGCGACCTGTCGATCCGTCTGCCCGTGACCTCGAACGAGGAGGTCGGCGAGCTCACCCAGCGCTTCAACCAGATGGCCGTGGGCCTGCGCGAGCGCGACAAGCTGCGCGAGACCTTCGGGAAGTATGTCAGCGAGAGCGTCGCCAGCCAGTTGCTGCAGGAAGCGCCCGACGGTCGCCTCACCGGCCAGACACGCGAAGCCACGTTGATGTTCACCGACATCGACGGCTTCACCACCTTGTCGGAGCGCGCCGATCCCGACGCGCTGATCGCCGCGCTCGACGAGTACCTCGCCGTCGTGCTGCCGCCGATCCAGCGCCATGGCGGCGTGGTCAACACCTTCATCGGCGACGGGTTGTTCGCCAGCTTCAACCTGCCGCTGGCCAACGACGATCACGCCGCCGCTGCCGTGGCCGCGGCGCTGGAGATCGTCGAGGCCACACAGGAGCGTGTCTTCACCGGCGGCCTGCGCCTGCCGACGCGCATCGGCATCAACACCGGGTTGGTGATCGGCGGCACGATCGGCGCCGGCGACCGGCTGAGCTACACCCTGCTGGGCGACGCGGTGAACACGGCGGCACGCCTGCAGGAGCTCAACAAACGGCACGGCACGCGCATCCTGGTGGCGCAAACCAGCCTGCTGCGCGCCGGGCCGAAATTCCGCTACACGTCGCTGGGCGACATGGAGATCCGAGGCCGCAGCGAGCGGCTGCCGATCCACCGCGTCGACGGCCGATTCCTGGAGAAGGTGGGATGAGTATCACGCTTGACGCTTCACAGACCGCGCTGCGGGCCAAGGCTCGCGAGCTCGCCAATGGCCCGGTGAGCGCGCGCGCCGCCGAGGTCGATCGAAGCGAGCAATACCCCTGGGACAACGTCACGCTGCTCAAGGACGCCAAGCTGCTGGGCATGACCATCCCGCCCGCCTATGGCGGCCAGGGCAAGTCGTGGCTCGACGCGGTGGTCGTGATCGAGGCCTTGTCGGCGGCCTGCTCGGTGACGGGCCGCATCGCCGTCGAGACTAACATGGGCGCGATCAGCGCCATCATGGCCTATGGCTCGGAGGACCAGAAGAAGATGGCCGCCGCGATGGTGCTCGACGGCGACAAGCCGGCGATCTGCATCACCGAGCCCGAGGCCGGCTCCGACGCCAGCGGCATGACCACGCGTGCCGATCGACGCGGCAACCGCTTCGTCGTCAACGGCAAGAAGCACTGGATCACCGGCGGCGGCGTGTCGCGCCTGCACCTGATCTTCGCCAAGGTCTACGACGAGAAGGGTAACGAAGAGGGCGTCGGCGGCTTTCTCGCCATCCGCGACGAGACCCAGGGGCTGAAGATCGTCAAGCGCGAGCCGACCATGGGCCTGCGTGGCATCCCCGAGGCCGAGATCGCCTTCGAGGATATGGACCTGCCGCCCTCGGCGCTGGTGATCCCGCCACGCGGCCTGCGCAAGGGCTTCGCCGATCTGATGAACGCGTACAACAGCCAGCGCGTCGGCGCGGCGACCGTGGCGCTGGGCATCGCCGACGGCGCCTACCAGCTGGCGCTGGACTGGTCGGAGGAGCGTGAGCAGTTCGGCCGGCCGATCAACGAGTTCCAGGGCCTGCAATGGAAGCTCGCGGACATGTCGATCAAGCTCGCCGCGGCGCGCGCGCTGGTCTATGGCGCGGCGAAGAGCGGCGAAGGCGGCTTCCCAGACATGCTGCTGGCGGCTCAAGCGAAGGTGTTCACCTCGGAGAACGCCATTTCAGTCGTCAACGATGCGCTGCAATTCTTCGGCGCGCGTGGCTACTCCCGCAACCTTCCATTGGAGCGCATGGCGCGCGACGTACGCATGTTCACCATCGGCGGCGGCACGGCCGAGGTCTTGCGCAACGTCGTCGCTGGCGCGATCCTGAAGAAGAAACTGCCGCAGACCCGCGACGGCTGGCTGAAGTCGGCCGACTGAGGAGACCATGGCGATCGAGGTCGCGCCGCTGACGCCGGTCTTCGCCGGTCGCATGACCGGCATCGACGCGCGCCGCACGCAAACGGCCGAGGAGGTCGCGGCGGTCGACGCCGGCATGGCGCGATACGCCGTGCTGGTGCTGCCCGGCCAGGACATCACCGACGAGCAGCAGCTCGAGTTCACACGAAATTTCGGCCCGCTGCAGGACGGCGCCAACTCGACCGAGCGCCGCCATGAGCTGCGGCTCGATCCGGCCTTCGCCGACGTCTCCAATATCGGCAAGGACGGCCGGATGCTGGCGCGCGACGATCGCCGCCGCATGGCCTCGCTGGGCAATCGCCTGTGGCACTCCGACGCCAGCTTCCGAATAGTGCCCGCGCGCTACTCCCTGCTGAGCGGCCGCGTCGTCGTGACCGAGGGCGGCAATACGGAGTTCGCCGACATGCGCGCGGCCTACGACGCGCTCGACCGGACGACCAGGAACGACATCGAGGACATGATCTGCGAGCACTCCCAGATCTTCTCCCGCGAGCAGCTGGGCTTCACCGAGTACCTGCCGGAGGAGCGCGCCAGGATGAAGCCGGTGCGCCATCGCCTGGTGCGCACCCATCCGATCTCGGGCCGCAAGTCGATCTTCCTGTCGGCGCATATCGGCGGCATCGTCGGCTGGCCGATGCCCGAAGCGCGCGCCTTCATCCGCGACCTGATGGAGCACGCCACGCAGCCCAGGTTCGTCTACGCGCATCGCTGGACGCGGCACGACCTGGTCATCTGGGACAACCAGGCCACCATGCACCGCGTGCGCCGCTACGACGATCTCACGATGGTCCGCGACCTGCGGCGCACCACGACCAAATGCGACGGCCCCACCGCCGCGCAGGACGCCGCGTAGGCCGCTGCTACGGCGCGCGGATCGTGAAGCCCGGCACCGGGCGACGCTCGATGTAGTCCGGGTGGTACATGTCCATGTACACCAAGCGCTTCGTGCCGGCGCAGTCGACGTCGTAGCCATCGATGACCGTGCCATAGACGCCGACGCCGAAATTGCCGACACGACGGAAGGTCGGCGGCGCGCCATTCGAACACACGAGGCGCGACAGGTAGGCGTGCTGGCCAGGCGGCATGTGCACGCGCACCGGGTTGCCCTTCTCGCCCAGCGGCACCGCGTTGATCGCCGCCCAGTCCGGCGTGATGGTCTTGCGGCCCTCCAGCACGGATTCAATCACAATGCTGCCGGAGGTCTGCTGCGCAACGGCGGGCAGAGCCAGCAATGCGGCGGCGAGGGCGAGGACGAGGCGCATACCCAGATCTCCTGATTCGACCACGGACCAAGAAGCCTTCGATCGGTCGACGCTCAAGTTACGCCGGGACTTGGACCACATCGAGGCGCGGGCGCGACGCCAAGTTGGCGCGGTCGGTCAACGCGCCCGGTTCCGGTGCGCGTGCTTGAGCAGCGTCTCCAGGGTGACCGAGCGCAACGTCGCCTCGGCGATCTCGTCGACCTCCGCCAGCACACGGCCCAGCGCGCGGCCCACGTCGGTGCCGTCGCCCGGCTCGGCGGCGCGATCACCCGGGCTCTCCTCGAACAGCGCGACGATGTCCATCAAGGTCGTGCGCCGGGGGTTGCCGCAGAAGCGGTAGCCACCGCCGGCGCCGCGCTCGGCCTCGACCAACCCGGCGCGGCCCAGCTCGCGCAGCACCTTGGCGAGATGGTTGGTCGAGACGGCGAAGCGTTCCGACAGGTCGGTGGCCGAGAGCTGGCGCGTCGGATCGCGCGCCAGCTCGAGCGCCGCGTAGAGTCCCAGCCGCGTCGCCATCTGCAGCTTCACGGCTGCAACTCCATCTCCAGCTCCAGCGACGGGCCGGCGGTCATCCCCTGGGCGCGGAAGAACGCCAGGATCAGGTGGTCGCGGCGATTGACCATGGTGCGCACCAGGCCGACGCCGGCGGCGCGAAAGCGCGCGCACAGCCCCTCGAGCAGCGCGGTGCCGACGCCCGCCTGGCGACGATCGGGGTCGACCTGGATGGCGAAGACCCAGCCGACTGGCGGCGAGCCGAACTCCCAGGCGCGGATCTCGCCGATGGCGAAGCCGGCGAACACACCGCCCATGGTCTCGGCAACGAGGAAGAAGCGGTCGGCCTGCGGCGCGACGCCGGCCTTCCAGTAGGCGGGCTTGGCCTCGCCGGTCAGGCGTCGATCAAGGTCGACGATCGCCGGCAGATCGGTCGTAGCCACGTCGCGCAGATGGATCGCCGCGGCCTCACGCGCGCCGTCCGCCACCGATGCGGGCTTGCGCGGCGACTTTGGCCGACCGCCCCGATCGCGTTTTTCCACAGCCACGGCTACCCCTTTCGCCGGTTGACAGCGTGGCCGATGGCCGGCAAACTGTAAATACGTATTTACGTACCGAATTACGAATTTCACCCGCGAGGCACCATGGACTCCGCGTCCGAGCCCTTCGTCGACTTCCGCACCGCGCCGGACCGTTACCGGCATTGGAAGCTCAAGCTCGACGGCGACGTGGCGATCCTGGCCATGGACATCGCCGAGGAGGCGACGCTCAAGCCCGGCTATCGGCTGAAGCTGAACTCTTACGACCTCGGCGTCGACATCGAGCTGGCCGACGCCGTGCAGCGCCTGCGCTTCGAGCATCCCGAAATCGGCGCGGTGGTGCTGACCTCGGCCAAGGACCGCGTGTTCTGCTCGGGCGCCAACATCAACATGCTCGGCGTGTCGAGCCACGACCACAAGGTGAACTTCTGCAAGTTCACCAACGAGACGCGCAACGGCATCGAGGACGCCTCGACCTTCTCCGGCCAGACCTATCTCTGCTCGATCAACGGCACGGCCGCCGGCGGCGGCTACGAGCTGGCCCTGGCCTGCGAGAGCATCATCCTGGCCGACGACGGCAGCTCGGCGGTGTCGCTGCCCGAGCTGCCGCTGCTCGCTGTGCTGCCCGGCACGGGCGGGCTGACGCGGCTGGTCGACAAGCGCAAGGTTCGCCGCGACCACGCCGATTTCTTCTGCACCGTCAGCGAGGGCATGCGCGGCAAGCGCGCGGTCGAGTGGCGCCTGGTCGACGAGATCGTGCCGCGCTCCAAGCTCGACGAGGCGACCATGGCGCGCGCCCGCGCCATCGCCGCCAAGTCCGACCGGCCCAAGGGCGCCAAAGGCGTCGCGCTGACGCCAGTGTCGCGCCGGATCGAGGACGACCGCACCACCTACACGCATCTCACCGTCGAGATCGACCGCGAGCTGCGCGCCGCGCATTTCCACATCAAGGGGCCCGAGACCGCGCCGCCGAAGGACGTCGCCGGCATCGAGTCGCAGGGCGCGGCGTTCTGGCCGCTGGCCTTCGCGCGCGATCTCGACGACGCGATCCTGCATCTGCGGCTGAACGAGGGCGAGGTCGGCACCTGGGTGTTCCACAGCGCCGGCGCCCCCGAGATGATCGCGGCCTACGATGAGCTGCTGTTGGCCAACCAGTCGCATTGGCTGGCGCGCGAGATCACGCTCTTCCTCAAGCGCACGCTCAAGCGCGTCGACGTCTCCTCGCGCAGCCTGATCACGCTGGTCGAGCAGGGTTCGTGCTTCGCCGGTACCTTGCTCGAGCTGGTACTCGCCGCCGACCGTTCCTACATGCTGATCGGTAAGCTCGAGGGCAGCAACCGACCCGAAGCAACGCTACGGCTGAGCGGCCTGAATTTCGGGCCGCTGCCGATGGGCAACGGGCTCAGCCGCCTGGAGAGCCGCTTCCTCGCCGAGTCCTCACGCGTCGATGCGCTGAGGACGGAGATCGGCAAGCCGCTCGACGCCGAGACCGCCGAGTCGCTGGGGCTCGTGACCTTCACCCCCGACGACATCGACTGGGAGGACGAGGTGCGGCTGGCCATCGAGGAGCGCGCCGCCTTCTCGCCCGACGGGCTCACCGGCATGGAGGCCAATCTGCGCTTCGCCGGGCCCGAGACGATGGAGACCAAGATCTTCGCCCGCCTTACGGCGTGGCAGAACTGGATTTTCCAGCGTCCCAACGCCGTCGGCGCCGACGGCGCGCTCAAGCTCTACGGGTCGGGCCGCAAGCCGGTCTACGATCGTCGTCGCGTCTAGGAGGACCACCATGTCCATCAACTACAGCGAACGCATCCCCAACAACGTCGACCTGTCGAGCGACCGCCGCCTACAGCGCGCGCTGGAGGCGTGGCAACCGAACTACCTGCAATGGTGGCGCGATCTCGGTCCGGACGGCAGCCTCGGCTACGACGTCTACTTGCGCACCGCGATCTCGACCGACGCCAATGGCTGGGCGAATTTCGGTTACGTGAAGATGCCGGAGTATCGCTGGGGCATCTTCCTCGCCGAGCGCGAGGCCGACCGCCGCATCGCCTTCGGCGACGAGAAGGGCAAGCCGGCCTGGCAGGAGGTGCCCGGCGAGCATCGCGCGACGTTGCGCCGCCTGATCGTGACGCAAGGCGACACCGAGCCGGCCTCGGTCGAGCAGCAGCGCCTGCTCGGCAAGACCGCGCCGTCGCTCTACGACCTGCGCAACCTGTTCCAGATCAACGTCGAGGAAGGCCGCCACCTCTGGGCGATGGTCTACCTGCTGCACGCCTATTTCGGTCGCGACGGCCGCGAGGAGGCGGAGGAGATGCTGCAGCGCCATTCCGGCGACCCCGACAAGCCGCGCATCCTCGGCGCCTTCAACGAGAAGACGCCGGATTGGCTGAGCTTCTTCATGTTCACCTACTTCACCGACAGAGACGGCAAGTACCAGCTCGCCTCGCTGGCGGAGTCGGGCTTCGATCCGCTGGCGCGCTCCTGCCGCTTCATGCTGACCGAGGAAGCGCACCACATGTTCGTGGGCGAGACCGGCGTCGGCCGCGTCGTGCAGCGCAGCTGCGAGATGATGAAGCAACACAAGACCGACGACGTGCGCGCGCTGGGCTGCGTCGACCTGCCGACGATCCAGAAGTACCTCAACTTCCACTTCTCCGTGTCGCTCGACCTGTTCGGCCAGGAAGCCTCGACCAACGCCGCGAACTACTACACGGCGGGCCTGAAGGGCCGCTATCTCGAGACCCGCATCGACGACGACCACCAGCTGACCGGCGCGCAATACGGCATCCTGGGCCTCGACGGCGGCGCGGTGGTCGAGCGCGCGGTGCCGGCGCTGACCGCGCTCAACGAGCGGCTGCGCCAGGACTACATCGACGACTGCGCCAAGGGTGTGCTGCGCTGGAACAAGATCATCGAGCGCGCCGGCATCGACTTCGAGCTCAAGCTGCCGCACCGCGCCTTCAATCGCCGCATCGGCGGCTTCGCCGGCGCGCGCGTATCCCCCGACGGCAAGGTGGTCGACGAGGCGACGTGGAAGGCCAACGAGAGCAAGTGGCTGCCCAGCGACGAAGACCGCGCCTACGTCACCTCGCTGATGGGTCCCGCCGTCACCGAGCCCGGCAAGTTCGCCAACTGGATCGCCCCGCCCGCGCGCGGCATCAACAACCAGCCTGCCGATTTCGCGTATGTGAGGTTCAACTGATCGGGCCGGCCACGCTATACTGCGGCGTCATCGGACAACGACCATGGACATCCGATCGCTCGACATCTCACAGCTCACCCGCCAGGAGCCGCTCGATCTGATTGGGCGGCCCAGGGATTCGGTTGAAGCCGCGATCGGCGAACCGCGACCAGGTGAGAGACATTGGCCTCGGGAGCCCAAGGCGTTCGTCGACGCCTTGCAGCTCGAAGTCGCTCCAGCATTCTCGATGCACGACCGACACCGAACTCCACCGTGACAGGAGCGACCTAATGCCCGCGGGCGGCATCTCGATCCATGTCTTCGATGTGTCGCGCGGCATCGCCGCCGCGGGGTTGAGGGTTGAACTGCGCGGCCCGGAGGGCAGGTCGCTAGCCGACGGCGTCGTCGGCGCCAGCGGCGCGTTCGACCATCCGACCGTGCGCGGCGAGGGCGTCACCGCGACCGGCGTCTACGAGGCGCTGTTCCACGTCGGCGATTGGTACCGGGCGCAGGGCGTCGCCCTGCCCCGCCCCGCCTTCCTGGAGGTCGTGCCCTATCGCTTCGGCATCGCCGATCTGGCGCAGCACTACCACCTGCCGCTCAAGATGACGCCCTGGGGCTTCTCGCTGTTCCGCGGCGGCGCCTGACCGCCGGCACGGCCGTTGCTTGTCCCTTTCCGACCATCGGTTTCGGGAGGATTTCATGATCGCGCGCAGACAGATATTGGGCATGGCGGCGGCCGCGTCGCTGGCGGGCAAGGCCGCGTGGGCACAGACGGCGTGGCCCAGCCGGTCGGTGAAGCTGGTCGTCACCTTTCCGCCGGGCGGCGCGTCGGACGCCGCCGCGCGCGTGATCGCCGGCCCGCTGTCGGAGAAGCTCGGCCAGACCATCATCGTCGACAACAAGCCGGGCGGCGGCACGACCATCGGCGCCAACGCAGTGCTGCAGGCCAAGGACGAGTTCCATACGCTGATGCTCAGCAACAGCGCGCCGATCTCGATCGCACCCTACCTGTTCGACAAGCCGCCCTACGATCCGATCAAGGACTTCGCGCATGTCGTCTATGTCGGCTCGGTGGCCAACGCCTTCGTCGTGCGCCCCGCCGTGCCGGCCAAGACCATGCCGGAGCTGATCGCCTGGATCAAAGGTCAGGGCAAGTCGGTGCCGTTCGGCTCAGGCGGCCAGGGCTCGATCGGCCACATCATCGGCGAGATGTTCAAGGGCGAGCTCGGCCTCTCCATGGAGCATATCGGCTATCGCGGCGCCGCGCCGATGTTCCAGGACATGATGGCCGGCCAGCTCGACTTCGCCGTCGTCACGCTGACTGAAGTGCTGCCGCTCGCCAGGGACGGCAAGCTGCGCATGATCGCGCTGACCTCGACGCAAAAGGCGCCCAGTGCGCCCGATGTGCCGACCGTGATCGAGCTGGGTTACCCGAAGCTGGTAGCCGAGAACTTCGTCGGCATCTCGGCGCCGGCGGGCTTCCCCGCCGAGGCGCAGGCGAAGCTGCACAAGGCGATGAGCGAGGTGCTGGCGGACGCCAAGATCGTCGAGCGCCTGGGCGATCTCGGCTTCGTCACCAAGCCGATGAGCCCGGCGGAGTTCACCGCGTTCGTGGCCGCCCAGGTGCGAACTTTCCAGACGCCGGTGAAAGCGTCCGGCGCTAAGCTGTAGGAAGACGCTCGCGGAAAGCATCATGGACATCAACGCCCTCGAAATTGCCGGATTATCCGTCGCCGAGCGACTCGACCTGATCGATCGCCTGTGGGCGAGTATCGAAGAAGACTGGGGCACGCCGCCGAACTCGCTGTCCACGGAGGCTCTCATGGAGGAGCTCGAACGGCGCCTGGAAGCGCATCGCCGCGATCCGACAGCCAGCGTGCCTTGGGAGGACGTGTTGGCGGAACTCAACAAGGAAATCGATCGCCATCGCAAATGAGCTGGGTGGTTCGCTTCGTTTCGGCGGCCCGTACGGACGCCTTCGACATGCGGTCGGATCGAGGAGTCGATATGTCTTTGGGCAATTTCGTTGCCGGCATCCGAGAGGCCGGCGCTTCGGCGATGGCTTTCCCCACGCCCTTCAATGTCGCCGTTCCCTTCATCGATCGCCACATCGCCGAAGGCCGCGGCGAGAAACTCGCGATCCGCACGCTCCAGGAGGACGTCACCTACGCCCAGCTTGCCGAGCGCGTGAACCGCGCCGGCAACGCCCTGCTGGCGCTCGGGCTGAAGCCGGGCGATCGGCTGATGATGGTGGTCAAGGACTGCCCGGCGTTCTTCTATCTGTTCTGGGGCGCGATCAAAGCCGGCATCGTGCCGGTGCCGCCCAACACGCTGCTGCGCGCCGGCGACTACGCCTACCTGTTCGAGGACTCGGGCTGCGGTCTCGTCGTCTACTCCCGGGAGTTCGCCAGCGAGATCGAGCCGGCGCTGCAACAGACGCCCGTGACGGCCCTGACCGTCGATGCGTTCACAGACAAGATGGCGAGCGCGTCCGACCGCCTCGACGCACGGCCCGCCGCGCCGACCGACGATTGCTTCTGGCTCTATTCCTCCGGCTCGACCGGCCGACCCAAGGGCGCCGTCCACCTGCAGCGCGACATGGTGGTGACCAGCGAGCTCTATGGCGTGCGCACGCTGGGCGTGCGCGAGAGTGACGTGTCGTTCTCCGCCGCCAAGCTGTTCTTCGCCTACGGTCTGGGCAACGGCATGACCTTCCCGCTGTGGACCGGTGGCACGGCCGTGCTCGACGACCGGCGGCCCACGCCCGACACGACCTTCGAGATCATCGAGCGCTTCAAGCCAACACTGTACTACGGCGTGCCGGCGCTCTACGCGGCGCAGCTGGTGGCGCTCGACAAGGCCAGGCGCGATTTCTCCAGCGTGCGCGCCTGCGTCTCGGCCGGCGAGGCGCTGCCGGCGGAGATCTTCCGGCGCTGGCAAGACAAGACCAGCACCGTCATCCTCGACGGCATCGGCTCGACCGAGGCGTTGCACATCTTCATCGCCAACAGTCTGGCCGATCATCGGCCCGGCACGTCGGGCAAGCCGGTGCCGGGTTACGAGGCGCGCATCCTCGACGAGCATCGTGTGCCGGTGCCACATGGCGAGAGCGGCCGGTTGTGGATTCGCGCCGACTCGGCGGCCAAGTACTACTGGAACAAGCCCGAGAAGACCGCCGAGACCATGGTCGATGGCTGGCTCAACACCGGCGACACCTATCGCCAGGACGCCGACGGCTACTTCATCTACGACGGCCGCAGCGACGACATGCTGAAGGTCGGCGGCATCTGGTGCTCGCCGGTCGAGATCGAGAACTGCCTGATCGGCCACCAGGCCGTGCTCGAGGCCGCCGTCATTGGCAAGGCGGACGAGCATGAGCTGGTGAAGCCCAAGGCCTACGTCGTGCTCAAGCCCGGCCAGAACGCGGGTGAATCACTGACCGCCGAACTGATGAGCCTCTGCCGCTCGACGCTCGCGCCGTACAAATACCCACGCTGGGTCGAGTATGTGCCGGAGCTACCCAAGACCGCGACCGGCAAGATCCAGCGCTTCAAGCTCCGGATATAGGCGAGTGACCGAAGACAACCCGACACCTTCGGGCTGGCCGATCGCGCGACTGTTGCCCGCCCTCCTCGTCGCCCTTGTCTTCGTGGCGATGGCCCCGGTGATCGGCATCGCCTGGTATGCCGCCGACAGTAATCAGGCCGACGCCGCCCGCGACCGCCGTCAGCTCAGGCTGGATCTGATCGCCCGACGCCTGCAGACGCACCTTGAGCCCGTGCGAGCACAGCTCACCTACCTCAGCCAGGCCATCGAAAGCGGCGAGATCGATTTCGACAATCCCGAGCAGTGGCGCAGCTTCGCGCTGGGAGCCCTCGCCGCCGCACCCCAGGCGGTCGGCTACCTGGTCTACCCGGTGGAGGGTCAGCCGATACGCTTCATCCGGGCTGACCGCAGCACGAGCCCGGAGCCAAGAGAGAGCGTTCCGCAGGCGGCAGACATCATGGCGCGTGCGCGGGGCATGTCGGGACCCGCCTGGGCCGAACCGGTCTGGTCGATCGTCGTCGGCGAGCCCATTCTGCCCCTCATCGTGCCGATCCGGGTCCGCGGCGAATTCAGGGGATTCATCGGCGCCGCGATCGGAACCTCGGACCTGTCGCGTTTCCTCAAAGAGCTCGACATCAGCGGCGAGCGCAAGCCGTTCATCTTGGTCGGCCGCGAAAGTGTACTGGCGCATCCGCACCTCAGCGAAGAGACCGGGCGCGCCGAGCAACACGACCGCCGCAGGCTTGCGACTCTCGACGAGGTGAACGATCCGGTGCTGGCCTCGATGTGGGCGCCCGATGCCAATCCGCTGCCCACGATCACCGGCGAGCAACCGATAAGCGGGCACTGGAACTGGGTCGGCGACCGCAGCTTCGCCTGGCACTATCGTTCGGTCGATGACTACGCGCCGGCCCGGTTGACGATCGGCTATCACGAAGCCGGCCGCGAAACCGCCCGTGCGCGCTGGATCGTTCGTGGCATCCTGATCGCCGGTGGTCTGCTGATGGTGCTGACAGGCGTCGCGGCGGTACTCTTCGGCAGGCGTCTCGCCAACCCGATCCTGGCGCTGGCCGACGCGGCGCGATCGGTCGAGCGGCTGGAGCTCGACCGCTTCCCGGCGCTGACGAACAGCCCGGTCCGGGAAGTCAGCCTGGCCAACCAGGCCTTCGAACGTATGGCGCGTGGTTTGCGCCTCTCCGCCACCTACTTGCCGCGCGCGCTGGTCGCGCGCCTGACGGCGCGACAAGGTGGGCTGCCGGTCAGTGAGAATCGCGGCCTCACCGTGATGTTCTGCGACCTCGAGGGCTACACGAGCTATTCGCGCGGCCGTCCCGCTTCGGAGGCGGCGGCGTATCTCAATGACCTGCTCGCGAGAGTCGGGCCAGCCATCGAGGCCAGCGGCGGCACCATCGACAAGTATCTCGGCGACGGATTGATGGCGTTCTGGGGAGCGCCTGAACCGAACGCCGACCACGCCCGCGCCGCCTGCCTCGGCGCGCTCGCGGTCGCGGCGGAGGTCGAGGCTTTCAACCGCGAGCGCCAGGCCTGCGGCTCGTTCGCCTGCCGCATGCGGATCGGACTGCACACTGGGACGGTCATGGTCGGCAACGTGGGTTTCGCCGGCCGTATCGACTACACGGCTATCGGCGAAGCGGTGAACGTCGCCGCGCGACTGGAGCAGTTCGGCAAGCAGGCGCCCAAGTCCGCGGAGATCACCATCGTCGTCAGCGCAGCCTGCGCCGGCGCTGCCGGCGACGGGTTCCGGCACGAGCCGCTGGACGGCAAACCGGCGGATGTCGCGGCCGAGGGCGTCCTGCCCCTCACCCTCCTGGTTGGCCGCTCGACCTGATCCGCATTCACGGCACGAGGCCAGCAACATCCCGCGCTTCACGTTGCCCGCCCGACCCCGATCCGCTTACCTTTCCGACCGAGGGAGGCTCTCATGAAGCCCAGGATCATGCGCGCCGGCGATCGCAAGACGTCCAAGGTGGAGGCGGCGAACTTCGTCGGCCCGGTTGTGTCCGATCCAGTGTGGGCGCCCGAAGGCCCGTCGAAGCTGCGCGCCTCGCGCGTGACATTCATGCCGGGCGGGCGCACCAACTGGCACCAGCACGCGGTCGGCCAGATCCTCTACGTGCTGTCGGGAATCGGGCGCTACCAGCTCGAGGGGCAGCCGGTGCAGGAGATCAGGCCGGGCGACACCGTGGTGATCCCACCCAACGCGCGCCATTGGCACGGCTCGGCGCCCGACACCATGATGTGCCACCTCGCCATGTCGGAGACCGACGAAAAGGGCCAGGCGACGACATGGCACGAGCCAGTGAGCGACGCCGACTACGGCAAGGCGCCGCCGAAGGCGTGATCACGCACCGCCTATTGGTTGTCGACGCCGCGCGCTGCCCGCCATTCCCAAGGCGGGGTGAACTCGCCAGACCATAGTCCCAGCCGCAGGCTTCTCGCATGCGCTTCCTGGGACTTGTAGTCAGGCGGGCCGATCGGGACCGCCAGAGACCAGCCGTTCTCGACCGACCAGGCCGCGACGTCGAAGCCTCTGACCGTGCACCGCACGACGGGACGACGATACTTGTCGATGGCGTTGCTCAGGCAGGTGAGAATGCTGCCACCGATCCAGTCCTTCAGCGCGGCGCCCGACTGTTCCCCGCAATTCCAGATCTTGCCGCCGCGAGTACAGGTCTGATCTTTCTCCGGCGCGTCGATCCCGGTCAGGCGCAGCCGTAGCCCGCGCATGGATACCGTGTCACCGTCGACCACACGAACGGTCCCCACGAATTCGCTGTCCAGCTCGCTGGGGCGCTGGATGCTCCCCGTGATGCCAGGAATCCGCGGCTGTTCGAGTGCGACGTAGATCGCAAGGCCGACGAAAATCGAGATCAGGACCGCCGGGCGCATCCAACCAACGCGGCGACCGCGCGCTACCGCCGCGGCCCTGGGCTCGACACGGGGCACCGACCTGCCGCGCTGCGCCGAGGCGCCGGAGGCCTTGTCGTGTCGATCAATGATGCCAGCCAGTAGAGCCTGATCGTCGCCAGGCCGACGTCGACGCAACCGATCGATGAAGCGCGACATTTGTGATGTTGGGGCTCCAGGCCCGAGATCGGCGATGTGTTCGAGGCACTCTGCCTAGTCGGCCCGAATGTTTCCAGCGCGGATCACCTCACGCCAACGATCGAGCTCATTGCGGATCAGGGCGGCATAGCCCCTCCCGTCCACCGTGCTCGGCCGGACGCCGATCCTGGCGAACTTCTCCTTGACCTCGTCGCTTCTGAGCTCGGTCGCAATCTCCGTCTCCCAGCGCTTGGCGATGTCCGCAGGAAGATCCACCGTGGCCGAGAAACCGAACCAGTTGGTGGTCACAACGCCCGCGACGCCCGCTTCGCGGAAGGTCGGCACATCAGGCAGTGCGGGCGAGCGCTCGTCTTCGCTGACCGCCAGCGGCCGCATACGCCCCGAGGTGAAGTGACCGATCGCCGTCGGCAGACTCTCCATCAGCGCCGCGATCTGGCCGCCCATCAGATCGTTCATCGCCGGCGCCGAACCCCGATAGGGTACATGGGTCAGCGTCACGCCGGCCTGCCGCGCGAGCACCTGCCCGGTGAGGTGATTCATGGTGCCGTTGCCGCCCGAGCCGTAGGTCACCTTCCCCGGCTCGGCGCGCGCCTGGTCGATCAGCTGCGCGACGGTCTTGATCGGCGACGCGCTGTTGACCGCGAGCACCGACGGGAACGTGCCGACCAGTTGGATATGGGTGAAATCGGCCAACGCGTCATAGGGTACGTCCTTGTAGAGCACCGGCCCGATGCCGTGCGAGGCGGCGCTCGACATCATGACGAGATGCGTGTCGCCTTTCGCCTTGGCGACGATGTCGGCGCCCAGCAGGCCACCGGCACCCGGCTTGTTCTCGACCACGATCGGCTGGCCCAGCCGCGTACCGAAGCGTTCGGTCAGCGTACGCGACAGGATGTCGGCCGCGCCGGCCGGCGGGAAGTTGACGATCCAGCGGATCGGCTTGGTCGGCCAAGCGGTCTGCGCCCGGGCGATGCCTGGCACCGCGGCGGCGGCGATCACAAACGTCCGTCGTGACAGCATGGCGATCGATGGACCTCCTGTAACTGTGACGCAGTCTGGTGCAACATCCATGCCGCCTACAAGGGGAGCGATACCGCGGATGGACTTCGATCTCGTGTTGCGTGACGTGCGGCTGGCCGAGAGCAAGCCCGATCAACCGACCACCGACATCGGCGTGAAGGATGGCCGCATCGCGGCGATCGCGCCCCGGCTGGGCGGCGGCGCGCGGGAAGAGGTCAAAGGCGGCGGCCGGCTGGTCTGCTCGGGCTTCGTCGAGACCCATATCCATCTCGACAAGGCCTGCATCCTTGGCCGCTGCGAGCACACGACCAAGCGCAATCCGCATCTCGCGATGGAGCGCGTGTCGGCGGTCAAGCACACCTTCACCGTCGAGGACGTCATCGAGCGCGCCTCGGGCACGATCGAGAAATGCATCGGCCACGGCGCCACGCGCATGCGCACCCATGTCGAGGTCGATCCCAAAATCGGCATGCGCGGCTTCGCGGGCGTGAAGGCGCTGATCGACAGGTACAAATGGGCGATCGATCTCGAGATCTGCGTCATGCCGCAGGAAGGCCTGACCAACAACCCTGGAACAGACGAGCTGATGGTCGCCGCGCTGAAGAACGGCGCCACCGTCGTCGGCGCGGCGCCGAACTACGACAGCGATCGCGCCGCGCAGATCCGCCGCGTCTTCGAGATGGCGCGCGAATTCGACATCGACATCGACATGCACCTCGACAGCGGCGCCTCCGCCGAGGAGCTCGACACGCTGCTGGTCTGCGACCTCACGGAGAAATACAAATGGGGCGGCCGCGTCGCCGTCGGCCATGTCGGCAAGCTCTCCACCATGCCGTGGAAGGACCTGGACACGGTCGCCAAGCGCATGGCCGACACCGGCGTCGCCGCGACCGTGCTGACGGCGACCGATCTCTACCTCGGCGGCCGGCACACCGACCACAACGTGCCGCGCAACGTGGTCGACCTGAATCGCCTGACCGAGCGGGCGTCACCTGCTCAATCGGCACCAACAATATCCTCAACCCGTTCACGCCGTTCGGCGACGGCCAGCTCCTGCGCCAGGCCAACATGCATGCGATCGTCACCCAGCGCGGCAACGACGACGAGGTCAAGGCGATCTGGGACATGACCACCTCGGCCGCGGCGCGGATCATGCGCAAGGACGACTACGGTGTCGCCGTCGGCAATCCCGCCGATCTGGTGGTGCTCGACGCGACCGACGCCGTCACGGCCCTGCGCACAGTCGCGCCCGTGCTGGCGGCCTTCAAACGCGGCCGTCGGACTGTTACACGCGAACCCGTGCGATTGCACAAGCCATAGGGACGTTGCTTCAAGCCGACCGACGGATGAAGTCCACGAGCAGGCCGTTCACCACCGCGTGCTGTTCCTGCTGTACCCAGTGGCCGGCGCCGTCGATCAGGTGGAAGTCGGTCATCCGCGTGCAGGCCCTCTCGCGCATGCGTTCGAGCGCGCCGGGGCGCTGCTGGATGCCCCAGTCCTGACGACCGGCGATGAAGGCGGAGGGCACATCGATTGTGCGGCCGCTGAAGATCTGCAGGTCCGTCTGATACCGGGGATCGGTCGAGCAGCGGTACCACTGCAAACCGCCCTGGAAACCGTTGCGCTCGTATTCGGCGCTGTAGACCCGCATCTCCTGATCGCTCAGCCAACGATTGGCGGCGATCTCATCGGCCGAGGGCATGTAGGGCGCCACGGTCGCGGCCATGCCGACATCGCGGTCCATGACGTAGTAGGTCGGCATCTTGGCCAACTCGTCCGCCGTCCAGCCCTTCAGCGGGAAGGGCGTGTTGCCGCGCCAGTCCGCGCTCTTGTAGTGGTAGTAGGCGCGCAGGAAGTCGTGCACGCCCTGGGGCGCGCGATGCATGTCGGCATCGGCGCCGCGCGTCGAGTAGTGCCACTGGTAGTGCTTGCGTGGGCGGGGCAGCGCCACGAGCGCGTCGTGGATCGGATCCTTCGCCGGCGCCGGCTTGCCCGCAGTGTCGAACGGTAGTGGCGGCGCACCGCCGAACGGCGCGCTCATCAGCACGACCGAGCGGAACACGTCGGGCCGAATCAGCGCGCACCACGCCGCCACCGGCGAGCCGAAATCGTGCCCGACCACCGCCGCCACCGAGCGATAGCCCAGCGCGAAGACCAGGCCGATCGCGTCGCGCATGAGATTGACCATGCGGAACGAGGCGACGTCGCCGTCGTAGCCTCCATCCCAACCCGTCGTGCGGCCATAGCCGCGCTGGTCGGGCGCGATCACGTGGTAGCCCGCGGCGGCGAGCGCCGGCATCACCTTGCGCCAGCTCCAGGCCAGCTCGGGAAAGCCATGTAGCAGCAGCACGCAGGGCCGCCCAGGTGTTTCGAAACCGGCCTCCAGCACATGCAGGCGCAGGCCGTTGACGTTGTCGATGAAACGCGCGCGGATACCGGCGGGCGCGACCGGGCTGTCGTAGGGTGTGCTCATCGCGCGATCAAACCACGGAAAGCCGCCGGGCGAACACCCATGAGCGACCCCATCCTCTTCGGCTCCGCCTACAGCGTCTACACGCGGACCGCCCGGCTCACCCTGGCCGAGAAGGGCGTCGACTACCGTTTCGACGAGGTCGACATCTTCGCGGCCGGCGGCCCGCCGGCCACGCACCTCGCGCGCCATCCGTTCGGCAAAATACCGGCCTTCGAACACGGCGAGCTGCGCCTCTACGAGACCGCCGCGATCTGTCGCTATGTCGACGAGGCCTTCGAGGGTCCGGCGCTGCAGCCGGCCACGTCAGCCGATCGCGCGGTGATGGCGCAGGCGATCGGCATTTGCGACAGCTACCTGTACCGCGCCGGCGTGTGGGACATCTATGTCGAGCGGATGCGGGTGCCGGCGCGCGGCGGCACCGCCGACGAGGCCAAGATCGCCGCGGCGATCCCGACGGTGCGCAAGGCCCTGTCCGAACTCGCCCGGCTGTCCGCCGGCCGGCCGTTCATCGCCGGGCCGGATCTCAGCCTCGCCGACCTGCACGCCTATCCGATGCTGACCCTTCTCCGACTGGCGCCGGAAGGCCGCGACCTCATCATGGAGATGCCGGCCATCGAGTCCTGGCACCAGCGCATGGCGACACGCGCCAACAGCGTCAAAACGCGCTTCGCTGTTGAATGAAGCGTTGTGGCGATTGGGCTTTTCGGCTTCTATAGGACGCATGGGAACCTGCCCCGCTGAGGCAGGAGCGGGTGTGGAATTCACGAGGGAGATTTCTGGATGTTGACCAGACTGGCCGCCGGCGCCGCCGCGCTGTCGCTCTTTGCCGCGCCCGCGATGGCGCAGAGCACGATCAAGATCGGCTTCATCTCGACCTTCTCCGGGCCGCAGGCGGCGATTGGCGAGGACATGCGCCGCTCGGCCAACCTCGCGCTCGAGCACCTCGGCGGCAAGATGGCCGGCAAGACGGTCGAGATCATCTACGAGGACGATACGTTCAAGCCGGATGTCGGCAAGGCCAAGTCCGAGAAGCTCACCGTCCAGGACAAGGTGAACTTCGTCACCGGCTACATCTGGTCGAACGTGCTGCTGGCCTCGCTCAAGACCGTGGTCGACGAGGCCGATACCATCCTGATCAGCGCCAACGCCGGCCCCTCCCAGATCGCCGGTGAACTCTGCCACAAGAACTATTTCTCGACCTCGTGGAACAACGACCAGACGCCGATGGCGATGGGCGCCTATCTGCAGAGCAAGGGTGTGAAGAGCCTGTACCTGATGGCCGGCAACTATGCCGCCGGCAGGGATATGCTCGCGGGCGTCAAGCGCACCTACAAGGGCACGATCGTCGGTGAGGACCTCACCAAGTGGCCCGACCAGCTCGATTTCTCCGCTGAGCTGGCGAAGATCCGCTCGGTCAAGCCCGAGGGCATCTACATCTTCTACCCCGGCGCGCACGGCGTGCAGTTCCTGTCGCAGTACGCCCAGTCCGGCTTGCGCGGCCAGGTGCCGCTCTATCAGGCCTTCAGCATCGACGCGCTGTCGCTGCCGCAGCAAAAGGACCTGGCGCTCGGTGTGCCCGGCGCGCAGCAGTGGGTCAACGACCTGCCGAACGAGCAGAACAAGAAGTTCGTCGCCGACTTCCGCAAGAAGCACGGGACGTATCCGTCCTTCTACGGCGCGCAGAGCTACGACTCGATCATGCTGATCGCCTCGGCGGTCGAGGCCCTGAAGGGAGATCTCGCCAACAAGGACGCCGTGCGCGCGGCGATCAAGAAGGCCAACTTCAAGTCGGTGCGCGGCGACTTCGCCTTCAACAACAACAACTTCCCGATCCAGAACTTCTACATCCAGGAGACGGTGAAGGATTCCGACGGCAACTTCACGCTCAAGACCGTGGCCACGGCGATGACCGCGGCCAAGGATCCGCACCACGAGAAGTGCCCGATGAAGTGACGCGGACTGGGCAACACAGGAACGGGAGCGCCGCGCGCGCTCCCGTTTCGCTTGCGGGCGACACCCTATGGAATACTTCCTCCTCCAGGTCCTGAACGGTATCCAACTCGGTCTGCTGATGTTCCTGCTGGCGGCCGGGCTGACACTGGTCTTCGGCATCATGGACCTGGTGAATCTCGCCCATGGCTCCCTCTACATGCTGGGCGCCTATTTCGCCTGGACCTTCATGGGCTGGACCGGCAGCTTCGTGCTTGGCGCGCTGCTGGCGCTGCCCGCCGCGCTGGCGCTGGGCGTCATCGTCGAGCTGGTGATCGCGCGCCGGCTCTATGCGCGCGACCATCTCGACCACGTGCTGGCGACCTTCGGCCTGATCCTGTTCTTCAACGAGCTGGTGCGTGTGCTGTGGGGACCGGCCGGCAAGAGCATTACCTTGCCGCCCGCGCTCGCCGGGACGATCGACATCCTGCCCGGCGTGCCCTACCCGACCTACCGCTTCGCCATCATCGTCGTCGGCGCGGTGGTCGCGTTGTTCCTGGCCTGGCTGGTGACGCGCACGCGCATCGGCATGTTGATCCGCGCCGGCGCATCGAACCGGCGCATGGTGGCGGCGCTGGGCGTCAACATCGAGCTGCTGTTCACCCTGGTGTTCGGCCTGGGCGCGATCCTGGCGGCGATCGCCGGCCTGATGGCGGCGCCGATCGTGTCGCTGAAGATCGGCATGGGCGACGACATCCTGATCCTGGCCTTCGTCATCATCGTCATCGGCGGCATCGGCTCGATCAAAGGCGCCTTCATCGCCGCAATGGTCGTCGGTCAGGTCGACATCATCGGCCGCGCCTTCCTGCCCGACCTGCTGAAGAAGGTGATGTCGAGCTCGGCGGCCTCGACCGCCGCGCCGTCGATTTCGCAGGTGGCCGTCTACGTGCTGATGGCTGCGGTCCTGGTGTGGCGCCCGACCGGCCTGTTCGGTCAACGGCAATGAGTCTGCGGCGCCCATACCTTCTCCCGCTTCGCGGGGGCGGGTGCCCGAACGGCGGATGGAGGTGGCGACATCGCGGCCACACAGCGCCCCTTGAGTCGTCGCACTGCCAGCCCCATCCGACGCTTCGCGCCGCCTTCCCCCGCCAGCCGGGGACGGCATCTGGTGCGCACCTGTGAAAGACCTGCTCACCGCCCTGCGCACGCCGCGCGGCATCGTGGTCGCGGCGCTGCTGGTGCTGCTGGGTGTCCTGCCGCTGCTGACCCAGGCCTTCGACCAGCGCTATGTTCTGTCGATCGGCACTCGCGTGGTGATCTGGTCGATCGCCGCCATGAGCCTCAACCTGATCCTCGGCTACGGCGGCTTGGTGAGCTTCGGCCACGCCGTCTTCTTCGGTATCGGCGGCTACACCGTGGGTATCCTCGCCCATCACGACGTCTTCAGCGGCTGGATCCAGTGGCCGCTCGGCCTGCTGGTCTGCGCTCTGTGGGCCGCGGCGGTGGGCGCGCTCAGCCTGCGCACCCGCGGCCTCTACTTCATCATGATCACGCTCGCATTCGCGCAACTCGTCTTCTATGTCGGCGTCGGCCTGGAGGCCTATGGCGGCGACGACGGACTCAACATCGCGCGGCGCAGCGTCTTCTCCGGCCTGATCGACCTGCGTCACCGGCCGACCTTCTACTGGCTGTGCTACGCGCTCTTGCTGGCGACGACCTTCGGCCTGTGGCGAATCGTCAATTCGCGCTTCGGTATGGTGCTGCGCGGCGCAAAGTCCAACGAGACGCGCATGCTGGCGCTGGGCTTCCCGGTGTTCCGCTACCGCCTCACCGCCTTCGTCATTTCAGGCACGCTGGGCGGCCTGTCCGGCCTGCTCCTGGCCAACCACGACGCCTACATCTCGCCCTCGATGATGTCCTGGGTGAAGTCGGGCGACCTCATCGTCATCGTCGTGCTGGGCGGCATGGGCAGCCTGACCGGCCCGATCTTCGGCGCCATCGCCTTCTTCGTGCTCGAGGAGTCGCTGAAGCCGCTGATCGACCTCGGGCGCAAGGGCTGGGGCGAGTACTGGCAGATCGTCTTCGGCCCATTGCTGATCCTGGTCGCGCTCTACGCGCGCGGCGGCATCGACTCGCTGCTCGGCCGCCCGCCTCGCTCCGGGGGTGGTCATGGCTGAGGCGCTTCTCACAGTCGACGGCCTGACCAAGCGCTTCGGCGGCATCGTCGCGACCGACCATCTCGACCTCGCCGTAAACGAGGGCGAGGTGCACGCGCTGATCGGCCCCAACGGCGCCGGCAAGACCACGCTGATCGCCCAGCTCTCCGGCTTCCTGCGCCCCGATGCCGGCCACATCCTGTTCGACGGCCACGACATCACGCGGCTGCCGGCGCCGGCGCGGGTGCATCTCGGCCTGGCGCGCTCGTTCCAGATCACCTCGGTCCTGCGCGAGTTCAGCGCGCTCGACAACGTGGCGCTCGCGGTCCAGGCGCGCCAGGGTCACTCCTTCCGCTTCTGGGCGCCGGCGCGCGCCGATCGTTCTTTGCGCGAGCCGGCGATGAAGGCGCTCGACAGCGTCGGCCTCGCCGACCGCGCCGACAGCGCCGCCGCCGACCTCTCGCACGGCGAGCGCCGCCAGCTCGAGGTGGCGATGGCGCTGGCCAGCGAGCCGCGCCTGCTGCTGCTCGACGAACCAATGGCCGGCATGGGGCTTGAGGAATCGGCGCGCATGGTGAGCCTGCTGCGCTCCTTGAAAGGCCGGCGCACCTTGCTGCTGGTCGAGCACGACATGGACGCGGTGTTCGCGCTGGCCGACCGCATCACCGTGCTGGTCTATGGCCGCGCCATCGCATCGGGCACGCCCGAGGAGATCCGCGCCAGCGCCGAGGTGCGCCAGGCCTATCTCGGCGAGGCCTCGGCCGTGGGGGCCGCGTGATGCTGAAGGTCGCGGGCCTCGAAGCCGCCTATGGCGACAGCCAGGTGCTGTTCGGCGTCGACCTGTCGGTGGGCGCCGGCGAGGTGGTCACGCTGATGGGCCGCAACGGCATGGGCAAGACGACCACGGTGCACGCGATCATGGGCGTGATGCCGCCGCGCGCCGGGACTGTCACCTTCGACGGCGAGCCGATCCACGGCCTGCCCTCCTACCGCATCGCCCGGCTCGGGCTGGGGCTGGTGCCGGAGGGCCGGCAGATCTTCCCCAACCTGACGGTGCGCGAGAACCTGATCGCCACCTCGCGCGCGATGGGCGCGCCCACTTGGACACTGCAGCGCGTCCTGGAGTTCTTCCCGCGCCTGGCCGAGCGGCAGGGCAACATGGGCAACCAGCTCTCCGGCGGCGAGCAGCAGATGCTGGCGATCGGCCGCGCGCTGATGACCAACCCGCGTCTGCTGATCCTCGACGAGGCGACCGAGGGACTCGCTCCCCTGGTACGCCAGGAAATCTGGAGCGTGCTGGGACGGCTCAAGCGCGACGGCCAGTCTATCCTGGTGATCGACAAGAACGTCGGCGCGTTGCTGGCGCTGGCCGACCACCACCACATCGTCGAGAAAGGCCGGGTCGTGTGGGCCGGCACCTCGGCCGCGCTCGCCGCCGATGTCGAGCTGCAGCATCGGTATCTCGGTGTCTGAGTTAAGGACTTGCCTTCCACAACGCGGCGCCTGAAAGATGCGCGAAACTCGCCCGGAGATACCGATGCGCCGTACGCTGCCCTCGCTCATCTTCGCCGCCGCGCTGGCGGCCCTGCCGGCCTGGGCGCAAGAGCGCGTCGTCAACGTCTATAACTGGAACGACTACATCGCCGAGGACGCGGCCAAGAACTTCCAGCAGGTCACCGGCATCAAGGTCAACTATACGACCTATGACGGCAACGAGATCCTCGACGCCAAGCTCAAGGCCGGCGGCGGCTACGACGTGGTGACGCCCACCGCCTCGCCCTTCTTCGTGCGCCAGCTCGCGGCGGGGCTGTACCAGAAGCTCGACAAGGCCAAGCTGAAGAACTACGGCAATCTCGACCCCGAGGTGATGAAGGCGCTGGCCAAGTATGACCCGAACAACGAGTTCGGCATTCCCTGGATGTGGGGCACCACGGGCATCGGCTACAACGTCGAGGCGATCAAGAAGCGCATGCCCGACGCGCCGCTCGACAGCCTGCGCATGATCTTCGATCCGGCCGTGGTGTCGAAGTTCAAGGATTGCGGCGTGATGCTGATGGACAGCCCGACCGACGTGCTGCCGGCCGCCCTGCTCTATCTCGGGCTCGATCCCGACAGCAAGGCGGCGGCCGATCTCGAGAAGGCGCGCGACGCCGTCATGAAGATCCGCCCCAACATACGCAAGATCCACACCGGCGAGATCATCGACGCGCTGGCCGGCGGCGATGTCTGCCTCGCCTTCGCCTACTCCGGCGATATCCTGCAGGCGCGCGATCGCGGCGCCAAGGCGGCCAAGAAGCAGGGCATCGAATACGCCATCCCGCGCGAGGGCGCGCAGCTGTGGCTCGACGTGCTGGCGATCCCCCGGACCGCCAAGAACGTCGACAACGCCCATCGCTGGCTCGACTACATGCTGGAGCCCAAGGTCGCCGCCGAATCGAGCAACCTGACCGGTTACGCCAACGCCAACCGGCTGGCGCCGCCCCTGATGAACAAGGCGGTGTCGGAGAGCCCGCTGATCTACCCGCCGCGCGAGGTGCGCGCGAAGTTCTACACCATCAGCGCCGGCGACGCCGAGCACACGCGCCTGCGCACGCGCGCCTGGACGATGGTCAAGACCGGGCGGTGACGGACGCCGCCGCTCCGCCGCTCGCGCTGAGCGTCGTCGGGCTTCGCAAGAAGTTCGGCGACGTCACGGCCGTGGCCGACGTGTCTTTCGACATCGGCAGGGGCGAACGTCTGGCGCTGCTGGGTGAGTCGGGCTGCGGCAAGACCACGCTGCTGCGCATGATCGCCGGCTTCGAGCGCCCCGATACGGGCCGAATCCTGGTCGAGGGAAGCGACATCACCGACCTGCCGCCCTACGAGCGGCCGGTGAACATGATGTTCCAGTCCTACGCGCTCTTCCCGCACATGACCGTGGCACGCAATGTCGGCTTCGGCCTGGTGCAGGAGGGCGTGGCGCGGGCCGAGATCGAGCGCCGCGTCGAGGAGGCGCTGGAGCTGGTGCGCATGGCGGAGCTGGCCGAGCGCCGGCCCGATCAGCTCTCGGGCGGCCAGCGCCAGCGCGTGGCCTTGGCGCGCGCCATCGTCAAGCGACCCAAGCTACTGCTGCTCGACGAGCCGATGGCGGCGCTCGATCGCAAGCTGCGCGAGCGCACGCGGCTGGAGCTGGTCGAGCTGCAACGGCGCCTGGGTATCGCCTTCGTCATCGTCACGCACGATCAGGACGAGGCGATGAGCATGGCGAGCAAGGTCGCGGTCATGGATCGCGGCACCATCGCTCAGCTCGGCACACCGACGACAATCTACGAACGCCCGCGCAGCCGCTTCGTCGCCGATTTCTTCGGCAGCGCCAACATTCTGGAGGGCGAGGCCGCGGGCCGGCTCGTGCGCTGCCCGGCACTGGGCATCGACATCAAGACGGATCACGCCGCCGATGCCGGCGACGGGCGGCGCGTCGGTGTGGCGATCCGGCCGGAACGAATCGCGTTGTCGACGCACCGGCCCGAAGGTGCGGACAACGCCGCCATGGGCGTCGTGCAAGCGCTGTCCTATCTCGGCGACCGCTCGATCTGCCACGTCGAGATGGCGCCCGGCCTGACCCTGCGCGCCGCGATCGACACGCGCCACGACCAGCCGCGGCCGGGCCACGGCGACAATATCTGGCTCGCCTGGGCGGCGCGCGACGCCATCGTGCTCGGCGACTGACATGGCGGCGCGCCCTTCCGACCCGACGAGGCTCGCCCGCGCGGCGATCGTCGGCCCGCCTTTCGCCTGGCTGCTGCTGTTCTTCCTCGCGCCCTTCGCCATCGTCGCGGCGATCAGCTTCGGGCAGAACGCGCCCGACGCCGCGCCGCCGGTGGCGATGACCGGCACGGCGCGCAACTACGCCTTCCTGCTGTCGGACGCGCTCTACGTCGACGCCTATCTCAGCTCGCTGCGCATCGCGGCGATCGCCACCGTGCTGACCCTGCTGATCGGCTACCCGATGGCCTACGCCATCGCCATGGCCGCGCCATCACGGCGACCCATCCTGCTGATGCTGGTCATCTTGCCGTTCTGGACCTCGTTCCTGATCCGCATCTACGCCTGGCGCGGGCTCTTGTCCGAGCATGGCCTGATCAACGCGCTCCTTCGCGCGATGGACATCAGCGGCGATCCCGGCACGATCCTCGGCAGCGAGTGGGCGATCTACCTGGGCATCGTCTACGCCTATCTGCCGTTCATGGTTCTGCCGCTCTACGCCGCGCTGGAGAAGCTCGACCGATCGCTGCTCGAGGCCGCCGCCGATCTCGGGGCAAGACCCTGGCGCGCCTTCCTGTCGATCACCCTGCCGCTGTCCTTGCCGGGCGTCATCGCCGGCTGCCTGCTGGTGTTCATCCCCGCGGTGGGCGAGTTCGTGATCCCCGACCTGCTGGGCGGTACCGAGACGCTGATGATCGGCAAGGTGCTGTGGGACGAGTTCTTCACCAACAGCGACTGGCCGCTGGCCTCGGCCGTCGCGGTGCTGATGCTGCTCGCGCTCCTGGCGCCGATCGCACTCTACCAGCGCCTGCGCGCGCGAGAGTTCGGTGGCTCATGAGGGCGCGTGTGCAACTCGACTACCTTCCCCCGCCAGCGGGGCAAGGGAGATGAAACGCTTCCCGCTCGCGGTGTTGGCCTTCGGCTACGCGTTTCTCTACCTGCCGATCGCCACGGTGATCGCGTACTCCTTCAACGAGTCCCGACTGGTCACGGTGTGGAGCGGCTTCTCGACCAAGTGGTGGAGCGCGCTGTTCGCCAACGAGGCGATGATCGACGCCGCCCTGCTGTCGCTGCGCATCGCCTTCGTTAACGCCTGCGCCGCCACCGTGCTGGGCACCCTGGCCGGCATCGCGCTCGCGCGTCATCCCCGCTTCGCCGGGCGCTCCATCTTCGTCGCGCTGGTGATCGCGCCCCTGGTGATGCCCGAGGTGATCATGGGCGTCTCCATGCTGCTGCTCTTCGTCGGGCTGGAGCGCCATATCGGCTGGCCCGAGCGCGGCTTCGCCACCATCGCCATCGCCCACATCACCTTCTCGATGGCCTATGTCGCCGTCGTCGTGCAGGCGCGGCTCGCCGATTTCGACCGTTCGTTGGAGGAAGCGGCGATGGACCTCGGCGCGCGGCCCTTCGCCGTGTTCCGCTCCATCACCCTGCCGCTGATCGCGCCGGCGCTGGTCTCGGGTTGGCTGCTGGCCTTCACGCTCTCGCTCGACGACCTGATCCTGACCCAGTTCGTATCAGGGGCGGCGTCGCAAACCCTGCCCATGGCGGTCTATTCCAGCGTCCGCCTGGGCCTCAATCCCCAGATCAACGTGATCGCCACCATCGTGATCGCGATATCCACCGTCGGTCTCGTCGCCTCGGCCCTGCTGCTGCGCCGAAAGCGTCGCGCGTGAGGGTGGTTTTCGGCTAAGGTATCGGCGATACCCAAGACGGAGGGAATCATGGCCAAGCGTGAACGTGGCATGCACGAGCTCTACACGGACGATCCGGAGCGCGCCGACGCGCTGGTCTTCGGCCGCCGTACCGGCCGCTCGCGACGCGGCTTCCTCAAGGGCGCCGGCCTTGCCACCATGGGCGCCGCGATCGGCGCCACGATCCCCTTCGCCGGCAACATGCCGGCAGGTCTGGTACCGGCGGCGTTGGCGCAAGCCACCGCGACGCCCAAGGGCCCGACCCTTCTGAAGATGGACGGCAAGGCCAACCTCGTCGTGCTGGGCGACCGGCCGCTGGTCGCCGAGACGCCAGCCGAGCTGATGGACGACGAGGTCACGCCGACCGACAAGTTCTTCATCCGCAACAACGGCCTGCTGCCCGACGCGGCGAAGATGCCGTCTGACCCGCGCATGTGGAAGTTCAAGGTCGACGGCGAGGTCGACAAACCGCTGGAGATCAGCCTCGGCGACCTGATGGCGCGTTACGAGGCCGTGTCGCTGAAGCTGCAGATGGAGTGCGGCGGCAACGGCCGCTCGTTCTTCACGCCGGAGGCACGCGGCAACCAGTGGACCAATGGCGGCGCGGGCTGCGCCGAGTGGACGGGCGTGCGGCTGGCCGACGTGCTCAAGGCCGCCGGCCTGAAATCCACCGCCGTCTACACAGGCCATTACGGCGCCGACGTGCATCTCTCCGGCGACGCCACGCGGCCGACGATCTCGCGCGGCATGCGCATGGCCAAGGCGATGGACCCGCATACGCTCATCGCCTTTCGCATGAACGGCAAGGATATCCCGCTGATCCATGGCGGGCCGGTACGCCTGATCGTGCCGGGCTGGGCCGGCTCGCTGTCGGCGAAGTGGCTGACGCGGGTCTGGATCCGCGACAAGGAGCATGACGGTTCGGGTATGACCGGCTTCTCCTACCGCGTGTCCAAGACGCCGATGATCCCCGGCGACAAGGGCGACGAGAAGAACACGGCGATCCTCGAATCGATGCCGGTGCGCTCGATCGTCACCTTCCCGGCGCATGGCGCGAAGCTGCCCAAGGGCACCACCAAGATCGACCTGCGCGGCTCGGCCTGGGCCGGCGACAATTCGATCCAGTCGGTCGACGTCTCGATCGACTACGGCGTCACCTGGGTCAAGGCCGAGCTCAAGGCAGCAGCCAACAAGTTTGCCTTCCAGCGTTTCAGCGCCTCGATCCCGGTGCCGAGCGCCGGCTACTACGAGGTCTGGAGCAAGGCGACGGATTCCAGCGGCAAGACCCAGCCCTTCCAGGCCGGCAACTGGAACCCGCAGGGCTACGGCGCCAATCCGGTCAGCCGTGTCGCGGTACTGATCGAAGCCTGATGAACCTGACCACCGTCATCACGGCGGGCATCCTGATGATGGCCGCGCTGATGCTGCTCGACCGCGCGGGCAGTTTTCGCCCGCCGGCCGAGCCATTGGCTACGGCCAAGCCCGCGCCCGCGCCAACCGTCGCAGCGCGCGGCAAGGCCCTGCCAAAGGCGCTGCCGCCCGATGTCAAGCACCAGGACACGTTGGACACCATGCCGGCGGGCAAGGGACAGGAGGAGACGTTCTACCTTTGCGCCGCCTGCCACGGCACGGCGATCGTCAAGGCGCAGGGCATGACCCGCGAACGCTGGGATGCGACTTTCCAGTTCATGGTCGACCGTCACGGTATGGCCGATCAGGACAAGGCCGACCGGGACCTGATCGTCGACTACCTCGCCGAGCATTTCCCGCCTCGCCGGCGAGGCCGCGGCCAGGACAATCCGTTCCTGAAGAACTGACCCGTTCCTTCTCCCCGCGCAGAACAGGGGCCGCCGACGGTCCAGAGGGAGAAGGGAATGGTCCACAGCCGCGGACGAGCCACGCTTGCTCTCGCCGGCAAGCGGTGCTTAGTGTGCGGCTTTAATGACAATGCGCTCCCTCTCCGTCTCGATGCCGCGCGACCTGCTGGGCATCGAGGGACTTCCGGCCGCCTCGATCTCGGCCCTGCTCGACCTTTCCGAGACCTACATCGACACCAACCGCTCGCTGGTGAAGCGGCGCGACACGCTGTCGGGCCGCACGGTGATCAACCTGTTCTTCGAGGCGTCGACGCGCACGCGCACCTCCTTCGAGGTCGCCGCCAAGCGCCTGGGCGCCGACGTGATCAACATGGAGGTCGCCGCGTCCTCGGTGAAAAAGGGCGAGACGCTGCTCGACACCGCGATGACGCTCAACGCCATGCTGCCCGACGCGCTGGTCGTGCGACACCACGACTCCGGCGCCGTGAATCTGCTGGCGCAGAAGGTCAATTGCTCGGTGATCAACGGCGGCGACGGCCAGCACGAGCATCCGACCCAGGCGCTGCTCGACGCGCTCACCATCCGCCGCCGCAAGGGCAGACTGGAAGGCCTGCTGGTAGCGATCTGCGGCGACATCCTGCATAGCCGCGTCGCGCGCTCCAACATCCACCTGCTGAAGACCATGGGTGCGCAGGTGCGCGTCGTCGGGCCGGCCACGCTGATGCCCACCGATATCGACCGGCTGGGCGTCGAGGTGCATTACAGCATGCGCACGGGCCTGAAGGACGTCGACATCGTCATGATGCTGCGCCTGCAGACCGAGCGCATGAGCGGCTCCTTCGTGCCCTCGGTCAGCGAGTTCTTTCGCTTCTTCGGCCTCGACGAGGAGAAAATGAAGGCGACCAGGCCGGGCGCGTTGATCATGCATCCCGGCCCGATGAACCGCGGCGTCGAGATCGACTCGGCGGTGGCCGACGACCTGCAACGCAGCGTCATCCACGAGCAGGTCGAGATGGGCGTGGCGGTGCGCATGGCCTGCCTCGACGCGCTGATCGGCGGTCGCCGCAACGCGCTGCCGGGGGCCGCCTGAGATGGCCAATGGCAGCGACGGGCGGCCGGTCGCCTATATCAACGCCCGCCTGATCGACCCGTCGGCCGACACCGACCAGCGCGGCGCGGTGCTGATCGGCGACGGCAAGATCCTCGACTACGGTGCCAACCTGTTCTCCGGCGGCGCGCCCTACGGCATCGCCACTGTCGATTGCCGCGGCCATTGCCTGGCGCCGGGCATCGTCGATCTGCGCGTGCACACCGGCGAGCCGGGCGAGGAGCACAAGGAGACTTTCGACACCGCCGGCCGCGCCGCGGCGGCGGGCGGCGTCACCTCGATGTGTATCCTGCCCGACACCGAGCCGCCCTTCGACGACGCCTCGCTGATCGAGTTCGTGGCGCGTCGGGCTCGCCAGGTGAAGCTCGCCAAGATGTACGCCTACGGCGCGCTGACCTTGGGCTTGAAGGGCGAGCAGCTGGCCGAGATCGGCCTGATCGCCGAGGCCGGCGCGGTGGCCTTTACCGACGGCGATAGGGCGATCGCCAGCGCCCAGTTGATGCGCCGGGCGCTCTACTACGCCAAGACATTCGACGTGCTGATCGTGCAGACGCCGCAAGAGCCATCGCTGTCGACCGGCGCGATGAACAGCGGCGAGATCGCGACCCGGCTGGGCCTGGGCTCCAGCCACAGACTGGCGGAGGCGATCCAGCTCGAGCGCGACATGCGCCTGGTCGAGATGACCGGCGGCCGCTATCACGCCAGCAAGATATCGACCGCCGAGGGCGTCGACATCGTCCGTCGCGCCAAGGCGCGCGGGCTGAAGGTGACCTGCGACACCGCCCCGCACTATTTCGCGCTCAACGAGATCGCCGTCGGCGACTACCGTACCTTTGCCAAGGTCGTGCCGCCGCTGCGCGCCGAGTCCGATCGTCAGGCCGTGGTCGAGGGCGTGCGCGACGGCACCATCGACTGCATCGTTTCGGACCACAGGCCGCAGGACGTCGAGAGCAAGCGCGTACCGTTCGCGCTGGCCGAGCCCGGCGTCGTCGGCCTGGAAACGCTGCTGCCGATCGCGCTGGAGCTCTATCACAACGGCCAGATGAGCCTGCCGCGCATCTGGCAGCGGCTGGCCGCGACGCCGGCGACGCTGTTCAAGCTGCCCGGCGGACGGCTGGAGAAGGGCGCGCCGGCCGATCTCGTGCTGTTCGATCCCGACATCGCCTGGGTCATCGACCCCGAGAAGTTCGAGAGCAAGACCGGCAACACGGCGTTCGACGAACGGCCGACCCAGGGCCGCGCCTTGATGACCGTGCTCGATGGCCGCGTGATCCACCGCGACAACAAGCTGTGGCCCGAAACCGTCGCGGCGTGATCACAATTCCGCCGCACGGCGTGTTAATCTTGCGCCCGTGCCCGACCAGGCCTTCCAGGAATCCGCATGGCTCGCATTGTCCTTTCTGCCGTGACCGCTCTCGTCGCTGTCAGCGTCGCCGGTGGCGCCTCCGCCCAACGCGGCGCCGACCGCTCGAGTGAGCTGCTCGACGCGCTGGCGAGGCGCCTGAAGATCTGTTCGGAGATGACCGACAATGGCCAGCGGCTGGCCTGCTACGACCGCATCGAGACCGACGCCACCAGCGGCGCGGCGGCCGCACCGCCGCCAATCGCCGCGCCGCGTCCTGTCGGGCCGCCGCCAGGCGCCGGGCCGGTAACCGCGCAACCGCTACCGCCGCCTCCCGGCACGCCGCAGCCTCAGCCCGGCGACGCGCGTCCGCTGACGCCGCCGCCCGCCGCTCAGCCGCAGGTGTTCCGCGATCCGGTGACCGGTCGCGTCTACGATCCCGGCAAGGTCGGTCAACCGGACGATAAGCCGGTCCCGCCTGAGGATCGCGCCTTCGATCCGCGCGCGCAGGGTCGCGGCGCGCCACCAAGCGGCGCGTCGGCCGCGCCACGCGCGATCGAGGCGCGGACGCGAGTCATCGGTACGGTGCCCAAGGTCTCCGGCCCGGGCTCGAGCGTGCCGCTGGTGGGCTTGGAGATTCCCTCGCTGCACATTGGCCCCCAGGGTCGCTGGGTGCTGCAGATTAATCTCGCCAACAACTCGGGGCAGCCCTTCGACGCCTCGCTCGCCTGCAGCTTCCGCAACGGCGATCGGTCGGTTGACGACGTGCTGATCGCGATACGCGGCGTGCGCGGCGGCGACAAGGTCACCACCGAGGTGACGGGCCCGGCCGCCCAGGTCTACGTCGACAACGCGCCCTGCACGGTGCGCTCGCCGCGGTAGCTGCGCGCACGATATCATCCCGAGTGCAGCGAGGGATCCAGGCTATTCGAGATCGCTCGCTACGCTCGGGATGACAGTCGGGCTACCGGCCGGCGCGCAACGCCTTGACGAAATCGGAGAGGCCGATCTGGCGGTGACGCTTCAGGCGCTCGGCCTGAAGGATGGCGCGCAGCTCGACCAGGCTGCTGGTGATCTCGCGATTGACGATGACGTAATCGTACTCGGCCCAGTGGCTCATTTCGTCCGCCGCCTTCGCCATACGCCGCGCCACGATCTCGGCCGAGTCCTGGGCGCGCGTCACCAGGCGGCGTTCCAGCTCCTGGGTCGAGGGCGGCAGGATGAAAACGCTGACCAGATCCTCGCGCGCCCGCTCGACCAGCTGCTGCGTGCCCTGCCAGTCGATGTCGAACAGCATGTCGCGGCCGGACGACAGGGAGGTCTCCACCGGCGCGCGCGGCGTGCCATAGTAATTGTCGAAGACCTGCGCCCATTCCAACAGCTCTTCGCGCTCCACCATGCCGCGGAAGCGGGCGCTGTCGATGAAATGATAGTCGACACCGTCGCGTTCGCCCGGCCGCTTGGGCCTGGTCGTCGCCGAGATCGACAGCTCGATGCCGCTATCGTGCTCGAGCAGCAGGCGCGACAGGGTGGTCTTGCCGGCGCCCGACGGCGAGGACAGCACCAGCATCAGGCCGCGGCGCACGATGGACGCGCCGTCACTCGACATTCTGCACCTGCTCGCGCATCTGCTCGATGGCGCTCTTGAGCTCGATGCCGATGCGCGTGAGCTCGATATCGGCCGACTTGGAGCACAGCGTATTGGCCTCGCGATTGAACTCCTGGCAGAGGAAATCGAACTTGCGTCCCACCGGCTGGTCGCGTCCGCCGCCGGCCAGCAGATCGCGCGCCTGTGCGATATGCGCCGAAAGCCGGTCGAGCTCCTCCCTGACGTCGGCCTTGCCGACCAGCAGCGCCACTTCCTGCGCCAGCCGCTCCTCGCTGAGCGCCGGCACGCGGCCCAGCACGTCGGCGAGCTGCGTCTCGAATCTCGCGCGCACAACTTCCACCTGAGCGCCGGCGCGACCGGCTGCCCGCTGGTGCAAACCGGCGACCTCGCCGAGGCGCTGCTTCAGGATGGCGTCGAGCCGCGCCCCCTCCTCTGCCCGCGACTTCGACAGACCCTCCAGCGCGCGCTTCAGCGACGCCATGATGGCCGCGTCGCGGCGCGTCAGCTCCTCCTCGCTTGGCGCGGCCGGCTGATCGTCCTCCAGCACGCCGCGCACGCGCAGCAGGCCGTCGGCGGTGGGCGCGGCGATCTCGCCCTGCGTCCTGAGCTCGCCGATGACGCCCAGCAGCTCGCGCACCAGGTCGCGGTTGACGCGCGGCGCCTGGCTGGCGCGGCGCTCGGTGACAGTGAGCGAGATCGAGACGTTGCCGCGCTTCACCGCTTCGCCGACGGCGGCGCGTGCTGGATGATCGAGGCGCTCGTAGCCCGGCGGCACGCGCGTGCGCGCTTCCAGGGTGCGGCCATTGACGCTGCGTGTCTCCCAGATCCAGGACAGCGGCCCGTCGCTGCCCTCCGCCCGCGCGTAGCCCGTCATGCTGTGTATCGGCAAACCCCTGCTCTCCTCATTGTCACGCTATCGCCTTTGACTCCCTCTCCCCGCAGGCGGGGAGAGGGAGAAGACCCGCTACACGCGTTGGCCCTCGGCGGAAACTCACCGGAGCGCTACTTAACGCGCGTCCAGATCTGCGTCTTGCCGAGAATCGGCGCGCCGACATAGCCGCGCAGCCGCAACGTGCCGTCGGCCTGCAGCGACAGATTGGCCCTGTATATCTTGCCATCCTCGGCGCTGTAGATCGCACCCTCCTCGAAGCTGCCGGCCGTCGCGGTCGGCTTGAAGCCGTAGAGGAACACCATTTGCAACACCTTGCGGGTCCGCAGATTGGCATCAGGGTTGCGATGGTCGACCGCGTCCTCGGGCTTCACCGGCTTGCCGTCGGCGCCCTTGGGATCGAGCAGGCGCACGATGCGGCCGCAGACCGGCCCGTTCGTGGCGTCCGGGCACTTGTAGATCTCGACATGCGCCGCCTTCGACTCGGTGAGCCATACGCCGTGGATATCGGCGGCGAACGCCGGCGAGGCCAGCAGCGCGCCGGCCAGAACGGCCGGCGCCAGGTACCGCACACCGCGCATCAGTAGGTGCCTGGATACTGACCGCCATCCATCAGGATGTTCTGGCCGGTCATGTACCCCGCGTGCACGCTGCACAGGAAAGCGCACATCGCACCGAACTCGTCGGCGGTGCCAAAGCGTCCCGCTGGATGCGCGGCGGCGGCCTGGTCGCGCTCCTGCTCGAAGCTGCGGTTGTTCATCCGCGCGCGCGCCGCCATGGTGCCGCGCAGGCGGTCGGTGTCGAACGGACCCGGCAGCAGGCCGTTGATGGTGACGCCGTGCTTCACGGTCTTGCGCGCGATGCCGGCGACGAAGCCGGTGAGCCCGCTGCGCGCGCCGTTGCTCAATCCCAGCACGTCGATCGGCGCCTTCACCGAACTTGAGGTGATATTCACGATACGGCCGAAACCGCGCTTCATCATGCCGTCGACTGTCGCCTTGATGAACTCGATCGGCGTCAGCATGTTGGCGTCGATCGCCTTGATCCAGTGATCGCGCGTCCATTCCCGGAAGTCGCCCGGCGGCGGGCCGCCGGCGTTGTTGATCACGATGTCCGGCTCCGGGCAGGCTTTGAGCACGGCGGCGCGACCCTCGGGCGTGGTGACATCGATCGCCACCGTGGTGACCTTCACACCCGTGGCCTTACGGATCTCCTCGGCCGTCGCCTCCAGCTCGCTCGCCGTGCGCGCGTTGATCACCAGATCGACGCCCTCGCGCGCCAGATGCATCGCGCAGCCCTTGCCCAGACCCTTGCTGGCGGCGCAGACGATGGCCTTGCGGCCTTTGATTCCGAGATCCATGAACTCCTCCCAGGTTGCGGCGGCGAGCCTAGCCTATCCGTCGTCCGCCGCGAACAGTTCCGACAGCAGCTTCACCGAGACTGGCCGCTTCTGCGCCAGCGCCCGCCGATCGGCGGCGTCGACGATGGCGCGCGCGGCGGCGAGCGAGCGGTCCATGCGCCGGATCAGGTAGTCGACCACCTCGGCGGTGATCTGGACCTGACGGTCGCGGAACAGCTTCACCAGCACGGCGGCGAGCAGCGCGTCGTCGGGCGAGTCGATCTCGGCGACCTGCGCCGTGCGCAGACGCGATGCGAGATCCGGCAACGCGACCCGCCAACGCGACGGCGGCTCGCCGGCGGCCATCGCCAGCCAGCCACCACGCTCGCGCAGCCAGTTGAACAGGTGGAACAGCTGGCGCTCGCGGTCGGCGTCGCCGGCCACGCCCTGGGCGTCGTCGAGCGCGATCGCTCTCGCCTCGCCGATCGCATCGAGCACCGCCGGGAACGCGCCGACCGAAAGATCGGCTGGCGTCAGCAGGCGCGCCTTCGCCCGGTCAGCCCAGACACGCAGCAGGTGCGTCTTGCCGCTGCCCGAGGGGCCCGCCAGCGCCAGGACAGGGCCCGGCCAATCGGGCCAACGCTCGACCCAGGCCAGGGCAACGGCGTTGGCCGCCGCCGGCAGGAAATCATCGCGGCGATACGAGGGATCGCCCGACAGGTCGAGCGGCAATTGTCGGTTCATGCCGGCGGTGGCGTGTCCTGCTCGCCGCGGTAATACGCGCTCTCGCGGTAGCGGGCGACGAAGAAGCGCACGACGACGCCGAGCACGGCGGCGACCGGCACAGACAGCAGCAGGCCGACGAAGCCGAACAGCGCGCCGCCGGCGAGCAGCGCGAACATCAGCCACACCGCGTGAACGCCGACGCGATCGCCGACCAGCTTGGGCGTGAGGACATTGCCTTCGAGGAACTGGCCCAGCGCGAAGATGGCCAGCACGATTCCCACCTTGATCCAATCCGGCGGGAACTGGGCCAGCGCCATGCCGATCGCCAGGATGGCGCCGACCCAGCTGCCGATAAAGGGGATGAAGGCGATGACGCCGATGATCAGTCCGATGATCAGGCCGAAATCGAGACCCACGATCATCAGGGCCACGCTGTAGAAGACCGCCAGCGACAGGCAGACGATCGCCTGGCCGCGAACATAGCCACCGACGGCGCGGTTGGAGTCGCGGGCGATCTGGCGGATCGCGGGCGCCTGGTTACGCGGCAGCAGCCCATCGACGATGGCGATCAGGCGCGGCCAGTCGCGCATCAGGTAGAACGCGATTACCGGCGTCAGGAAGACGAGCGCCAGCATGTTCAGCACCGCGAAGCCCTGGCTGAGAGCGCCGCCGAGGAACGTGCCGATGAACTTCAGCGCGTCGCCGGCGATGCCGGCGGCGCCTTCGACGGTGGCCCCGGCTGAGCCGGGCGCCATGCCCAGCCGCTCGCGCACCGGATCGAGCAGCGGCTGGAACCGCTGGTACAGGCGCGCGATCTGCTGCGGCGCCTTGGTCGCGAGGCTCTGCGCCTGTTCGGCGATCATCGGCGCGATCGCCAGCACCAGGCCGATCGCCACCAATGACACCACGGCCAACGTCACCAGGGTGGCGAGGGCGCGCGATCGCAGCGGCTTTTGCAGGCGCTCGACAAGCGGGTCGAGGAAATAGGCGATGGCGACGCCGGCGACGAAGGGCAACAGCATGTCGCGCAACAACCACAGCGCCGCGACGAACAGCGCGCCACCGATCAGCCAGAACCTCAGATGCTTGGTCGCGTTCATGCGCCCTCGCCGCCCGGGCCGGACTTACCGGGGCTAGTGCTTTCCCATGCCCCCACGCGCCGCCACCCTGTTATCACGTAAGCGGCGCCCGAGAGCACCGTCGTCGCCGCGACGCCATAGATCGCCACGCGCGATATCGCGGCGTCATGGAAGCCGAAGGCGAGACCGGTCAGCACCCAGGCCGCCAGCGCGATCTGCGCCGCGGTGTTGATCTTGCTGATCATCATCGGCCGCATCTCCAGGCTGTGCGTCACGATGCGCACCAGCAGGGCGCCGCCGACGATCAAGAGGTCGCGAAACACGACCAGGGCCACCAGCCAGACCGGTAACCATGCATAGGCCGCGAGCACCACGTAGGTAGCGACAAGCAGCGCCTTGTCGGCGATCGGATCGAGATAGGCGCCCAGCACGCTGTTGAGCTTGAAGCGCTTGGCGAGGAAGCCGTCGAGCGCGTCGGAGACGCCGGCGGAGACGAATATCCAGAACGCCGCGGCGTGCTCGACCGCCACGATCGCCCAGACCATCGCCGGCGCGCAGGCCAGCCGCGCCAGGCTGAGCGCGTTGGGCAGTTGCGCGAGAACGGCGCGCATCGCCACGTCAGCGCTCGACGACCACGAACTGGCCGGCCTGCTCGCGCAGCGCCAGATTGAGCTGGCCCAGCGCCTTGGTGAGCTGATCGCGGGTGCCGAAATGCTCGAGCCGCACATAGGCCCGCTCGGTCTCCAGCGCGCGCACGTTGACGCGGCGGATGATCGGCGAGTACTGCAGGCGCTTGCGGATCCTGATCCAGTCCTCCAGCGCCTTGATCGGCACCACTGCGTCGAGCGCGTTGGCCCAGTCGCGCGACACCATGGCGATCGCCTTGTAGTCCTCCTCGATGCGCGTGCGCTGGCGCACCGCCGCCTCGAGCAGCTTGCCGGCGGCGATTCCGGTGACCTGCGGCTGCTCGAAGCGCTCGCCGATCGCGAGCTCGTGCAGCGCGGAGGAGATGGCGTAGGGGCCCTCCGGCTCGCCCGTGGCGATCACCACCAGGACACGCTTGGCGTTGTAGCGCTCGGCCAGCTTGGTGACCGCCGCCATATCGCCGACGAAAGCCTGCTCAGGGCTCATCGCGTCCTGGTCGGGCTTATCGGCCTTGATCAGGGTCATGGGCACGATGCCGTCGATCGCCGCGACACGCGTCCAGGCTTCACGCCAATCCGTACGGTCCTCCAGCGGCGAGACGCCGGTCTTGGTGCGCAGCAGCGGTACGACCAGCATGGGCGTCGCCATGCGATCGATGAAGGGGACGCCGGCGCCGCGCAGATACGCCCTGACCTGGTCGGGCACGAAGGCGACGCGCAGCGTCGCGACGTAGCGGCTGGGCGAGGTCCGCTCGTTCTCGAACTCGAAGCCGCTGACCATGGTCTCGATCTGCGCCGGCTCCAGCGGCGGCAACTTTTCCACATCCGCCTCAGCGACGAGTCGACGGACCAGAAGCTCCAGCGCCTTCTTCTCGGCGTCGGGCAGCGCCTTGTCGCGTGCCTTGACCAGATCCGGACCGGTGACCTCGATCAGCACGCCGCCAACGGTGAAGATCGGGTCGCCACGCTGCGCCAGCGCCGCCGGCGCGGCCAGGACCAGCGGCAAGACCAGCGCCAGACCCAGCGCGATGATCAGTCGCGGCACGCGGCGGAGGGTCGGGAGCGGCGCCATTGCAATGCCTCGACGATGGGGTATTTTCGCGCCCGATTTCTAGCACGATCGGGCGCCGCTTGAAGCCGTCTTCCCGCGACCACAACAATCCCCCGCTCACCTACAAGGCCGCCGGCGTGGATATCGACGCGGGCGACGCCCTGGTCGAGCATATCAAGCCGCTGGCCAGGTCGACGGATCGGCGCGGCACCATGGGCGGGTTGGGTGGCTTCGGCGCCCTGTTCGACCTCAGGGCCGCGGGCTTCAAGGATCCGATCCTGGTCTCGGGCACGGATGGCGTCGGCACCAAGCTGAAGCTCGCGATCGAGAGCGGTATCCACGACACGGTAGGCGTCGACCTCGTGGCGATGTGCGTCAACGACATCGTCGTGCAGGGCGCCGAGCCGCTGTTCTTCCTCGACTACTACGCCACGGGCAAGCTCGAGGTCGCGGCCGCGCGCGACGTGGTCGCCGGCATCGCCGAGGGCTGTCGCCAGGCCGGCTGCGCGCTGGTCGGCGGCGAGACCGCCGAGATGCCGGGCATGTACAGCGAGGGCGATTTCGACCTCGCGGGCTTCGCGGTGGGCGCCGCCGAGCGCGACGATCTGCTACCGCGCGCCTTCATCAAGCCCGGCGACATCGCGCTCGCTCTGCCTTCGGTCGGCGCGCACTCCAACGGCTTCTCGCTGGTGCGCAAGATTGTGGAGCGCAGCGGGCTGAAGCTCGACGCGCCGGCGCCCTTCGCGCCCGATGTCGGTCTCGCGCGCGCGCTGCTGACGCCGACGCGCATCTATGTGCGCGCGGCGTTGGCGGCGATCCGCACGACGGGCGCCGTCAAGGCGCTGGCGCACATCACAGGCGGCGGCCTGCCCGGCAACGTGCCGCGCGTGCTGCCCGATGGCCTGCGCGTCGTCCTCGACGCCACCCGCTGGCGCCCGCCACCGGTGTTCCGCTGGCTGCGCGAGGTCGGAAACGTGCCGACCAGCGATATGCTCGACACGTTCAACTGCGGCATCGGCATGGTGGTGATCGTGGCGCCCGACGACGTGGCGCGCGTGCGCGAGGCCTTCGCCGAGGCGGGCCAGGAGAGCCTCGAGGTCGGGCGCGTCGAGACGCATGAGGGCGAGGCCGATTGCGTGGTCGCCAGCGCGGAGCGGCTATGGCGAAGCTGAAGGTCGGCGTCCTGATCTCCGGCCGCGGCTCGAACATGGCGGCGCTGATCGCCGCCACGCGCACCGAGGACTTTCCGGCCGAGATCGTCCTGGTGGTCAGCAACCGCGCCGACGCCGGCGGCCTGGCGATCGCGCGCGCATCGGGCGTGCCGACGGCCGTGGTCGCGCACCGCGACTATCCCGACCGCGAGAGCTTCGACCGCGCCGTCAGCGCCGAGCTGGAGCGCGCCGGGGTCGACCTGATCTGCCTCGCCGGTTTCATGCGCATCTTCAGCCCGTGGTTCCCGGCGCGCTGGCCCAACCGCATCCTCAACATCCACCCCTCGCTGCTGCCGGCGTTCAAGGGCCTGCACGTGCAGCAGCAGGCGATCGACGCCAACGCGCGCGTCAGCGGCTGCACCGTACATATCGTCACCAGCGATCTCGACGACGGACCGACCGTCGCCCAGGCGGCCGTGCCGGTGCTGGCGACCGACGACGCCGAGACGCTGTCGACCCGGATTCTTGCGACAGAGCACGAGCTGTACCCGCTGGTGCTACGCTGGTTCGCCGAGGGCCGGGTGCGGCTGGAGCCGCGCGAGGGGCAGCCGCCGCGCGTCGTGATCCAGGGCGTGCCGCCCGACGCCGCACTGCTCTGGCGCCCGTGATCGAGCGCATTCGTATCGCTGCGGTGTCCAAGTCACCATGGCGTAATGGTGGAGGCATGACGGCGGCGATCGCCGCCGAGCCCGAGGGCGCGTCCTTCGACGATTGCCTGTGGCGGGTCGATGTCTCCGATATCGGCCGCGCCGGCCCGTTCTCGCATCTCGCCGGCCTCGATCGCACCTTGGTGCCGCTGGCCTCGGGGCTGGCGCTGACGATCGACGGCGTGCGCCACGAGTTGGCGCCCTTCGAGCCGTTCGCCTTCTCGGGCGACAGCGCGACCAGCTGCGAGATCGCGGGCCCGATGCAGGCGTTCAACGTCCTGACCCGGCGCGGCAAGGCCACGGCGAGCCTGGGGCGCTGGCCGGGCGCCGGCCGGATCGCGGGACCGGGCGCGCTGGTCTTCCACGTCGTGCGCGGCGGCTTCAGCGTGGTCGAGGGCGGCGGTCGGCCGAGCCAGATCGAGGCCGGCTCGGCGGCGATCGTCAGGTCGCTCGATCAGCCCGTCGCCTTCGAGCCCACGGCGGCCTGGTCGCTGGCGTTCAGCGTCCTGATCGGCGTCGTCAGGTAGCCCAGCGCCGCGCGCACGACCCTGTCCTCGATATCCGATGGCGGTGCGTCGGGAGCCGCGTCGAGATCGGCATGGGTGTGCTCGATCAGCGCCACCGTCAGCGCGTCCTTGTTGGAGAAGTACTGATAGAGCGAGCCGACGCTGACGCCGGCGATCTCGGCGACCTGCAAGCCTGGTCCTTCCTGGTCGACACCCTGCGCGATTCGGCGTTCTTCGCCGAGCCCTGTTTCGAGCTGCTCGACATCATTCCGGCGATCGAGGATGGCTGGCGCGCGCATGACCGCGCCCGCGAAGCGGCCGCCTGACACGTCGTCGCGGGGCCTTTTCGCTCCGTGTCGCGTTGGTTATAAACTGTCTCAGGATTGCGATTTCCCTGGGGGACACGAATGGCCGACGGCGAATTCGACATACGCGCGCACCGCGAGACCTATTCGGGCGTGATGAAGCTCACAACCTTCACCATCGCCGCGCTGATCGTCATCGTGCTCGGTCTGGCGTTCGGGCTGATCGCCAAGCTGCCGCTGATCGGCTTCGGCGGCATGATCTTCGGGCTGATCGCGCTGATGCTGTGGGCCCTGATCAGCGACTGACCCGGCCAAAGGACATGCTCAGGAACACGACCCCTTGTGACCGACGCCGACGTCGCCGCACCCCAGCGGCGGCTCTTCAGGCCGCGCGTCGATCCGCGTCCGTCCATGTGGTGACCGTCTCGCCGTAGGTCCCACAAGCCGGAGCGACCCCGGCCCGCGTTTCTGAACCCCCGCAGCCCTCGGCTTCGGGGGTTTTTTGTTTTGCCCAACCCCGAAAGGACATCACCATGAGCATTCGCGTCGGCATTGTCGGCATCAGCGGTTTTGGCGGCGGCGAGGCGCTGCGCCTGATCGCCAGCCACCCGTCTTTCGAGCTGGTCTACGCCGCGGGCGAGGGCAGCGCCGGCAGCCGTCTGGTGGACCGCTTCCCCGGCGTACCGGCCAAGCTGGCCGAGCTGGTGATCGAGAAATGGGACCCCGCCAACCTGCCGAGGCTCGACGTGCTGTTCGCGTCACTGCCCACGGGCGCCTCGGCCGAGCCGCTGGCGCGCGTGCCGAAGGCGGTGAAGATCGTCGATATCGGCGGCGACCACCGCTACGTCGAGGGTTGGGTGTACGGCCTGGCCGATGTCTGGCCAACCCGGATCGAGGGACAGACCCGCGTCGCCAATCCCGGCTGCTTTCCCGCCGCGGTGCTGACCGCGCTGGCACCGCTGCTCGCCACCCAGCTGATTGAGCCCGGCAACATCGTGATCGACGCCAAGACCGGCATCTCTGGCGCCGGAAGGGGCGGCGGCGACAGCAGGTTCGGCTTCGCCGAGAGCAACGAGAATCTGGTGCCCTATGGCCTGCTCAAGCACACCCACATGCCCGAGATGGCGAGCACCATCGAGCGGCTGAGCGGCGGCAGCGCGGCCGGGCTGGTGTTCACGCCGCATTTGGTGCCGATGACCCGCGGCGTGCTCGCCACCATGTACTGCCGCGGCCGCGCCACCACGGAGCAATGCCTGGAAGCGGCCCGGCGCTTCTACGCCGGCCGCGCGTTCGTGCGCGTGACCGACAAGCCGCCGCAGACCAAATGGGCGACGGGATCGAACCTCGCCTTCGTCGGCTACGCGGCCGATCCCGAGCGCGACCTGGTGATCGCGATGGGCGTGGTCGATAATCTGGGCAAGGGAGCCGCCGGCCAGGCGGTGCAGAACGCGAACCTGATCTGCGGCCTGCCGGAAACCGCGGGGCTGGACGGCGCACCGGTTTGGCCGTGATCCAGCGCGCCTCAGAGTGTGCTCGGCTCCGCAATTGCGAGGCTACAACCGGAAGAAAAAAGCGGCCCGCGAGGGCCGCTTTGTCGATTGAAGCCCGAGCGTCGGCTCAGCCGACGATCTCGTTGCCGGCGAAGAAATAGGCGATCTCGATCGCCGCGTTCTCCGGCGAGTCCGAGCCGTGCACCGAGTTGGCCTCGATCGACTCGGCGAACTCCTTGCGGATGGTGCCGGCGGCGGCGTTGGCCGGGTTGGTGGCGCCCATGATGTCGCGGTTCTTGGTGATGGCGTTCTCGCCCTCGAGCACCTGGATAACCACGGGCCCCGAGGTCATGAACGACACCAGGTCCTTGAAGAATGGCCTGGCCTTGTGCACGCCATAGAAGGTCTCGGCCTGCTGCTGGGTCATCTGGATCCGCCGCTGGGCGACGATCCGCAGGCCGGCGTCCTCGAACTTGGCGTTGATCTTGCCCGTGAGGTTGCGACGCGTGGCGTCCGGCTTGATGATCGAAAACGTGCGCTCCAAGGCCATGTCATTGCTCCGCCTGCGGAAAAAGTGGCCGGCTTATAGACGCAAAGGCGGGCCGGCGGCAACCGGCGTACGGAGGGCCCGGCTCCACCTTCGCCCGCCAGCAGGGGAAGGTAGACACGCTTTGACGGACTCATCACCCGTGCTAGAGCCGCGCCCGCCATGTTGCATATCAACGACCTCACCTACCGCGTCGCCGGGCGGCTGCTTTTCGAGCGCGCAACGGCTGCAATTCCGGCCGGCCATCGCGTCGGTCTGGTGGGGCGCAACGGCACCGGCAAGTCGACCCTGCTGCGCCTGATCCGCGGCGACATCGCGCCCGATGGCGGCTCGATTTCGGTGCCGCAGAGCGCCCGGGTCGGAGAGGTGGCGCAGGAGGCGCCCGGCGGCCCGACCCTGGTGATCGACGAGGTGCTGGCCGCCGATCGCGAGCGCGCCGCCCTGCTGGAAGAGGCCGAGCACACGAGCGACGCGCATCGCATCGCCGAGATCCACGAGCGGCTGATCGACATCGGCGCACACGCCGCGCCGTCGAAAGCCGCGACCATCCTCAACGGTCTGGGCTTCGACCACGACGCGCAGAACCGCCCGCTGGAGGAGTTCTCCGGGGGCTGGCGCATGCGCGTCGGTCTGGCCTGCGCGCTCTTCGCCGAGCCCGACCTGCTGCTGCTCGACGAGCCCAGCAACCACCTCGACATCGAGGCCAAGCTCTGGCTCGCCGATTATCTGCGCACCTATCCCCGCACCATCGTGCTGGTGAGCCACGACCGCGAGCTGCTCAACGCGGTGTGCACGGGCATCGTCCATATCGACAACCTCAAGCTCGTCTCCTACGCCGGGAACTACGACCGCTTCGAGCGCACCCGGCGCGAGCAGGCCGAGCGGCTGGCGGTGATGGCGAGCCGCCAGATGGCCGAGCGCAAGCGCATCCAGGCCTTCGTCGATCGCTTCAAGGCCAAGGCGAGCAAGGCGCGCCAGGCGCAGTCGCGCGTCAAGCTGCTGGAGAAGATGGAACCGATCGTGCCGATGAACGAGGAGAGCGCGATCGAGTTCAGCTTCCCGCAGCCGCAGGAACTGGCGCCGCCGATCATCACCATGGAACGCGCCGCCGTCGGCTACGTCGCGGACACGCCGGTGCTGAGCAAGCTCGACCTGCGCATCGACATGGAAGACCGCATCGCGCTGCTCGGCCAGAACGGCAACGGCAAGTCGACCTTCATTCGTCTTCTGGCCGACCGCCTGAAACCGATGGCCGGCTCGGTGCGGCGCTCCGGCAAGCTGCGCGTCGGCTACTTCTCGCAGCAGCAGGAAGAGGAGCTCGATTTCGAGGCGACGCCCTTCGAGCTGATGCGCCGGCTTATGCCGCTGGAGCCGCCGGTCAAGGTACGGGCACAGCTCGGACGGTTCATGTTCTCGGCCGACAAAGCCGACCGCAAGGTGAAGTCGCTGTCGGGCGGCGAGAAGACGCGCCTGCTCTTCGCGCTGATGACCAAGGACGCGCCGCACATCCTGATGCTCGACGAGCCGACCAACCACCTCGACATGGATTCACGCTCGGCGCTGGTCGAGGCGCTCAACGAGTACGACGGCGCGGTGATCCTGGTGAGCCACGATTCCTCGCTGGTGCGTCTCGTGGCCGACCAGCTCTGGCTGGTGGCCGAGGGCACCTGCAAGGTCTACGACGGCGATCTCGACGACTACGAGCGCGGCTTGCTGCGCGAGCGTCGCGGCGAGCGCGTCGAGGACAAGCCGGCCAAGGTGGCGCCGGTCGCCGCCGTCGCGGCGGTCGAGGATACGTCGGCTGCGGCGCGCAAGGACCGCAAGCGCCTGGACGCCGAGACTCGTCAGCGCCTGGCGCCGCTGCGCCGCGCGCTGGAGCGTGCCGAGAAGAGTGTCGCGGCGATCGAAGCCAAGCGCACCGAGGTCACGACCAAGCTGGCCGACCCCACGCTGTACGAAGGCTCGGGCGAAGAGGTGCGCCGGCTGCAGATCGAGATGGGCCACCTCCAGCGCGATCTCACCACCGCCGAGGAAGCCTGGGTCGCGGCCCAGGAGGCGCTCGACGCCGCGCAAGCGGAAGCCGACGCGGCGTAGTCGCCTGTCATGCTTCGCTTCGCTCAGGATGACAGGCGGGTCAACCGTCCGCGTCGAGGAACTGCTCGATCTGCCGGCGTTCGCGATAGAGATAGGCGCGCCAGCCGCAGGCGCGGGCGCCGTCGACATTGGCCGCTGAGTCGTCGAAGAAGGCGATCGAGCGGGCGGTGTTCACGCCCATGCGCTGCTGCGCATTGGTGAAGAACACGCGATCGGGCTTGCACACGCCCAGCGCCGCCGAATAGATCACCTCGGCGATCCCCTCGCCCAGCGCGCCGGTCTGGCGCAGGTATTCGACGCGATGGTGCTCCTGGTTGGTCGCGAGATAGACGCGCCCACCGGTGCGCGCGCTCCAGGCGCGGACAAGGCGCAGCAGGTCCTCGTCGATCAGCCTGTCGCGGTCGAACCAGTAACTCACGAACGCCGCGACGCGGTCGCCCAGACCGATGGTCTCGAAATACTCACCCAGCGCGGCGAAGAGATCGCGTCGGCCGCGCAACACGTCCTGGAAGCCGACGCGGAAAAAGCCGGCAGCGAGTTTCTCGTGCGTGAAACCCCAATCGGCCTCGAGGTCGCGATGCCAGGGCATCGGGCCGAAGGGATCACTGCGGTTCACCACGCCGTCGAGGTCGAGGACCAGAGTGGTGCCACCGGCCATCTACGCCGCCGCGAGCTTCTGCGACACGGAGATGCGGCGAATGGTGATCACCGAGGCCATCGCCATGAGGAACAGCACGGCGGTCATGATCAGGATGCCCTTCGGCATGCCGTGATCCATCATGTAGCCGAAGATCAGCGGCCCGATCGCCGAGCCGATGTCGAGGCCCGAATAGACGAAGCCGAACACCTTGCCCGACGCGCCCGGCGGGGTAGCCTTTCGCACGATCATGTCGCGCGACGGGCCGGTAGCGCCCGAGCTGAAGCCGGCCAGCGCCATCAGCAACGCCGTGCCGATGAATGGCAGGGCCGCCGTCGCGCAGAAGCCCATGAACAGGGCGGCGCAAAGCAGGCCGATGGCGGCGACGCGGTCGTGCCGGTCGGTGCGATCCGCCAGCCAGCCGCCGGTCACCACCCCGAAGGCGCTGCCGACGTAGTAGGCGATCACCGCGTTGGCCGCCATCTTGGGCGTGATGTCGTAGATCGAGGCCAGGGCCTGCGAGCCGAAGGCGTTGATGCTGGGTCCGGTCATCGCGGCGAAGACGAAATAGACCATGCACATCAGGATCGGCGCGGAAAACAGCACCGCCAGCGACACCGAGCCGACGCCACGCGCGCCATGGCGGCCGCCCGCCGCCGCCGCGCCATCAGTGCGAATCACGCGGTGGTCGACATATAGGTTCGACGTCGCGGCGATGATCATCGCCATGGCGATGCCGATGGAGCCGGCGATCATCGCGGCGGAGCGCCAGCCCACAGTCTCCGACAGGAACCACATCAGCGCGATCGAGGCCGGCCAGCCCAGCGTGCCGAACAGGCCGTGCGTGCCATAGGCGCGCCCGAGCCGCGGCGGCGAGACCGAGGCGTTGAGGATGGCGAAGTCGCAGGGGTGGAAAACGCAATTGCCGATACCTGCCACGACCGCCAGCACGACGAGGTGCCAGTAGCTCTGGGCGAAACCGGCCAGCGCCAGGGCGGCGCCGATCAGCGCCAGGCCACCGACCAGCAGTCGCCGGGCGCCGTAGCGGTCGACGGCGATACCGGCCAGCATCTGGCCGATGCAGGAGGTTACCGACATCACCGTCAGCAGCGCGCCCAGCTCGGTGAAGGAGACCTGGAAAGCGTCCTTCATCGGCCCGAACAGCGGCGGCAAGGCCTGCTGGTAGAAGTGGCTGATGCCGTGGGCCACGCCGATCAGGCCCATGACCTGGAAATCGCGACGTGGGGGATTGTCGAGAGCGGACGCCGTCATGCCGGTCCTTGTAGCCGCCGCGCGGCGGCCAAGGCCACGTCAGATTGTCCGCATTATGGGCGAAGCCAGCGCCCAGCGCGCCGGCCGAACGGCATGGCTGCCATGCCGCTCAGCGATCCGGCAGCGGGATCTTGGCCTGGGCGAGCTTGGTCTCGAGGACCGGGATGCCGTCGGCGAAGCGTCCGTTGCGGCAGCGATCGATCGCTGCGTCGGCCACGCCGTCGCGCGCCGTCCCGCCAAACCGCTTGATCCGCGCGACATAGCGCTCGTGCATCTCGTAGAGCCGCTCGCAATAGGCCAGGTCGCGATTGGCCTGCGCCTGTGCCTGCGCCACCGGGGCGATCAACACCAGCCCGATGGCGATCATGAGTGTCCGCATGACGTCCTCCTCGACCGACCAATCTACGCGCCAGTCGGGGCGGAATCATGGCGGCTCAGCGCCGGGGCAGGTTGAACAGGTTGTCGCGCAGCTTCTTCTCGAGCACCGGGATGCCGGCCGCGGTGTTGCCGCGACGGCACTGCTCGACGGCGCCGATGGCGTCGACACCGCTGGTCGATCGGCTCTCGCCGCGCGGCGCGATGTAACGGTCGAAGGTGGCGTAGAGGCTCTCGCAATAGGTCAGATCGCCAGATCCCGTCTGCGCCATGGCGGTGCCAGACAGCGACAGGCCCAGAACGGCCAACCCGATCAGTCTCAACATGGCTTCCCCAACGATAACGCTGGCGCGGTCCACGCCCACGTTCCCCACATGGGGTTGCGGCGCTTGGAACTCAAGAACGGCGGGAGACTCAACGCGCCGGCAAGGTGAAGCGGTTGTCGCGCAGCTTCTTCTCGAGGGTCGGGATGCCGCCGGCCGGATTGCCGCGACGACACTGGTCGACCGACGCGATGGCGTCGACGCCGCCGGTGATCTGCCCCTGGCTGCGCGGCGCGATATAGCGCTCCCAGGTCGCATAGAGTCGTTCGCAATAGGCGAGATCGTCGGATTGCGCGTGCGCCACGCCGATGTGGCCCAGCGACGTGGCGAGGACGAGCGCGGCAAGGACTGTTCGCATGGATTTCCCCAAAAGTTGAGGCCACCCAATCTGCGCCATCGCCGCCTCGCGCGGGGTCACATCGGCTTGACCTCAACCGGCCTTGATCGGCCGTGAGCGCGCCGCTTCACGCCGGCTTGTCGCTGTCCTACGCTCCGCGCCATCGAGGATGGAGGAAACATGACCAAGCGCTGGAAGCATCGGCCGGAGGGTTCGACCTGGGGCGATTGGGGCGACGACGACCAGCTCGGCCGGCTCAACCTGATCACCCCGGAGAAGGTCAAGCAGGGCATCGCCGAGGTGAAGGAGGGCCTGAGCTTCTGCCTGTCGCTGGCGCTCGACTATCCCGGCGGCAACGTGCTCAATCCGCGCCGCCTGCCGCCAGTGCTGTCGCCGACCGGCGACGAGAACGGCTGGCGCTTCAACTTCCTCACCAAGAACGTCGATCCACGCTTTATCGACGTCGCCTGCGACGATCGCGTGATGCTGACCCTGCAGTATTCGACGCAGTGGGACACGCTGGCTCATGTGGGCGCGATGTTCGACGCGGACGGGGACGGCGTGCCTGAAGCGCTCTACTACAACGGCTTCCGCGCCGGCGAGGACATCTGCGGTCCTGGCCCATCGGCCGACATCGACGGCTGCGGCCACACCTCCTACGCGCGCAAGCTCGGCGTCGAGAACATGGCGGTGAAGGCGATCCAGGGTCGCGGCGTCATGGTCGATCTCGAGAAGCACTATGGCCGAGGCCACGTCTTCGTCGACTACGAAATGTTCATGCGCGCCCTGGAGGCCGACAAGGTGGTCGTCGAGAAAGGCGACATGCTGCTACTGCACACCGCCTTCACCGTCGAGGTGATGGGCATGAACAAGAAGCCGGCCGATCGCATCCATGCCATGTGCTGCGTGCTCGATGGCCGCGACGAGAAGCTGCTGCAGTGGATCAGCGACAGCGGCATCGCGGCCCTGATCGCCGACAACTACGGCGTCGAGGCGGTGCCGGCGCGCCCAGGCAAGGGTGACAAGCACCCGTCGCTGCCGCTGCACCATCACTGCCTGTTCAAGCTCGGCCTGAACCTGGGCGAGATCTGGTGGCTGCACGATCTCGCGATGTGGCTGCGCAAGGCCGGTCGCTCGCGCTTCCTGCTCACCGCGCCGCCTTTGCGCCTGCCCGGCGCGGTGGGTTCGCCGGCGACGCCGGTGGCGACGGTCTGACGGCCGCGGCCCTGCCCGGTTCAATATGAAAATCCATCGTCATTTCGTCCGTCGCTTGAAGCCATTGTAGATGGCGGGCTGTGAGATCTTATCCTTGTAGTTGGGGTGGAGGTTGACGGCCTTCCGCATCGGCTGATAGCTGAACGCGCTCAATTCTCCCGTTTCGAAGCCGGACTCCAATCTTTCGGCGATCTCCGTGCCCTGGGCGAAGACGACATCCCACGGATCCTTCCCGTCGCGCGCGCCGGCGCCTGGCCGCGGCGCACCCCAGCCCGCCCGCAGCATCTGGAAATGGCACTGCACGATGTAGGCCATCGATTCCGACGTCCCGATATCCATCTTGGCTTTGTTCTTGTCGCACAACGCGTGTACCGCCTCGTGGATGACCAGTCCCTGAAGCGAGATGGAGAAAGCGTCGGTGAAATTGACGAACAGCGCGTCCTCGACGCTGTCGTAGAACGCCACGGCGGCCCCGTCACGGGTGCCCTTGGGCGCCGACTCGAACTTGACATTGATGTGCAGCCCAAAGTCACCGATCAGGCCCGCAAGCTCCACAGGATCAAATCTCGCGCGCAAGATCGAAAACGGCTTCAGGTCGAATATTTCTGGCGTGTGCAACACGGTCATGACCATGACTAACGCCTGCTCATCCTTGCTCGCCATCGGAAGTCTCCTCCAGATGCGAAATCCCGGGCATCCGATCCCGCAATAGGAATCCCGATGACCCGGCCTGCCGAGGCCAGTCGTTAGCCATACGCAGGAGAAGTGTTCATCACTCTGCGACGCTGTATGGCTTGTAGGCGTTATCTTACGCCATCAGCGGGTCGCTGGCGATGTGGTGTCCACGCCCTTCTTTCGACGCGGCCCGGCGTCAGGCCTTCTTCTCCCAGCCGCCGCGCTCGCCTTGCTGCCAGTATTCCAGCGCGTGGCCGGCCGCCTTGTAGTCGCGCCAGCGTTCGCGCGCGTCGGCGACGACGGCGTCGTCGCGGCCGTCGAAGATCTCCGATACGCGCTCCCACTCCTGCGGCCGGCTGGCGCGCGCGCCGTCGGCGACGAAGAGGAACCGCGCGCCGTTGGGATTCTCCTCGACATGGGTCAGCCACACCGGCTGGCGCTCGGCGTTGCCGTCGCGCGCCGCGCCGTGCGCCAGGAAGCTGTCGGGATCGTAGGTCCACAGATGCGCGTTGAGCGCCTCGACGCGCTCGGCCGAGCCCAGCAGCACCACCGCGCGCTTGCCCGCCTGCAAGGTGCGTTCGAGCAGGCGCGGCAGCACGTCCTCGATGCCGCCGCGCGTGAGGTGATAGAAGCGGACGTCGCTCAGCGATCAGCTCTCCAGATTGTCGGCGACGTACTGGTCGACCAGGCGCACGCCATAGGCCGTGGCGCCCTTGGGCGTGGTGTCGTCGCCCTTGCTCGACCACGCCGTGCCGGCGATATCGATATGCGCCCAGGGCCGGTCGTTCTCGACGAAGCGCTTGAGGAACTGCGCGGCGCTGATCGAGCCGGCGTCGCGGCCGGTGCCGACATTGCGCATGTCGGCGATATCGGAGGTCAAGAGCTTATCGTAGGCGTCGCCCAGCGGCATGCGCCACAGCTTCTCGCCGACCTTGGCGCCGGCGTCGCGCAGCTTGTTGGAGAAATCCGTGTTGTTGCAGAAAAGCCCCGCGCGCTCGTGGCCGAGCGCGATGATGATCGCGCCGGTCAAGGTCGAGAACTCGATCATCGCCCGGGGCGCGAAGTTCTTCTGCGCGTACGTCATCACGTCGCACAGCACGAGGCGGCCTTCGGCGTCGGTGTTGATGACCTCGATGGTCTGGCCCGACATCGAGGTCACGACGTCGCCCGGCCGCTGCGCGTTGCCGTCGGGCATGTTCTCGACCAACCCGATCAGGCCGACGACGTTGGCTTTCGCCTTGCGCCCGGCCAGCGCCATCATCGCGCCGGTGACGGCGCCGGCGCCGCCCATGTCCCACTTCATGTCTTCCATGCCGCCGGCCGGCTTCAGCGAGATGCCACCGGTATCGAAGCACACGCCCTTGCCGATGATGGCGAGCGGCTTGTCGCCCCGCTTGCCGCCCTCCCAGCGCATCACCACCATCTGCGACTCGCGCGCGCTGCCCTGGCCGACGCCCAGCAGCGAGCCCATGCCGAGCTTGCGCATCGCCGCCTCGCCCAGCACCTCGACCTTGACGCCGAGCTTGGTCAGCTGTCGGCAGCGCTGCGCGAAGCTCGCGGGATAGAGCACGTTGGGCGGCTCGCTCACCAGGTCGCGCGTCAGGAACACGCCGTCGGCCACCGCCTTCAGCCCGGCGAACAGCTTGCGCGCCTGGGCGGCGTTCTTCGTCACCACGGTGAGCCCGGCCACCGTCGGCTTGGCCTCGGGCTTCTCCTTGGTGCGGTACTTGTCGAAGCGGTAGGAGCGCAGCAGCGCGCCCATCGCCAGGCGCGCGGCGATCTCCTCGACCTTCAGCTTGGAGCCCGGGGGCGCGTCGACCAACAGGGTGAGTTTCTTCTGCGCCGCCCCGTTGGCGTCGGCCAGCAGCGCGCCGCCGACACCCTCGACGGTGCGCGGCCGCAAGTCCTTGCCCTCGCCCAGGCCGGCGACGGCGACGCGCGTGGCCGAAACGCCCCTTGGCGCCAGCAGCGCCATGATCTGGCCCTGTTTGCCGGTGAAACGACCGCCGGCCATGGCGGCGGCGATCGCGCCACCGACAGCCTTGTCGGTCGCCGCGGCCTGCGGCAGCAGCTTGCGCTCGGGTGCGGCGAAGACGGCGAGCCCACCGGGCGACGATGGCGCGGACTCAACGAAGGCGATCTGCATGATGCTCCCCGAACGACGGCAATGATGGAATGCGGCGCACCTTGGCACGCGCCGCGCGGCCGGGTAAAGGGCTGCCCGACCGGTCGCCCGTGACCACGCCGCGTGGCGGGCCGGGCCGCCAAAGGGTATAGTATTCGCGCGGACTGAACCGCTGACGACCGAGGTGCATGGTGCGCTTGCCGAGACTGCTGACGCTTCTGGCCGTGATGGCGGGCCTCTGCGCCCTGCCGACGGCGGTACCCGCCCAGGACTCCTATCGCATCATCGCCAACGTCAATTCGCAGGGCATCACCCAGTACGAGCTGGGTCAGCGCATCAAGCTCACCATGCTGTCCTCGCGCATGGCCGACACGCCGGCCAACCGCGCCCAGGTGCAGCGCCAGGTGCTGCGTCAGATGATCGACGAGCGCATCCAGCTCGACGAAGGCCTGCGCTCGCAGATCAAGGCGACGCCGAGCGAGATCCGCGAGCGCGTCCAGCAGCTCGAGCAGGCCAACCGCATGCCGCCGGGCGGCATCGAGCAGGCGCTGCGCGGCTCCGGCATCGAGATGTCGGTTCTGATCAGCCAGATCGAGGCCAACGTCGTGTGGGCCAAGCTGGTGCGGCGCAAGGTACGTGGCACGATCGACGTCACGGACTCCGAGATCGACGAGGTGCTGAACCAGCTCAGGCGCAATGTCGGCAAGTCGGAGAACCGCGTCGCCGAGATCTTCCTCGCCGTCGACCGACCCGACCAGGCCGACGAGGTCCTGCGCAACGCCCAGCGCATCCTCGAGCAGATCCGCGTCGGCACGCCCTTCGCGGTGATGGCCCAGCAGTTCTCGCAGGCTGCCTCGGCGGGCACCGGCGGCGACCTCGGCTGGGTGCTGCCCGGCCAGCTCGATCCCGCGCTGGAGGCAGCGATCGCCAAGCTGCAACCCGGCCGGGTGACCGAGCAGCCGGTGCGCTCGGCCAGCGGCTGGCACATCATGGCGCTGATCGACCGGCGCACCTTCGGCGCCGCCGCGAGCGCCAATCCGGCCGAGATCCGCGTCAACGTCGCGCAGCTGCTGCTGCCGCTGCCGCAGAACGCCAACCAGGACGAGATCGCCCGCGCCAAGGGCGAGGCGGAGCGGATCATGGCCCAGGTCACCAAGTGCGCCGATCTGCGCGCCGCCGCGGCGCGCACGCGCGGCGCCACCACCAGCGACGTCGACAAGCTGCGCGTCGGCGATCTGCCGCCCAACGTCGCCCAGCAGGTCATCGCGGCGCCGATCGGCCGGGCCATCGGCCCCTTCGCGCTGCAGGGTTCGATCCAGATCATCGCGGTCTGCAGCAAGGAGGGTGACGGCGGCCTGCCCAGCCGCGACGCCATCCAGCAGCAGATCCTCAGCGGCAAGCTCGAGGGCGCGGCGCGCCGCTACATGCGCGATCTGCGACGCGCCGCGATCATCGACGTGCGCGTATAGTTCATGGCCACGACCGCGCCCGTCGCCGTCACCATGGGCGAGCCGGCGGGCATCGGCGGCGAATTGACCCTCAAGGCCTGGCGCGCGCGGCGCGCGGCGCCCGGCGCGACACCGTTCTTCGCCGTCGACGATCCCGAGCGACTGGCCGCGACGGCGCGGCTTCTGGGGCTCGATGTCGCGATCAAGCCGATCGCGACGCCGGCCGAGGCGGCGGCGATCTTCCCGAACGCCCTGCCCGTTCTGCCGCAGCCGCTCGCGGTTCCGTCCGAGCCGGGCCGGCCCGACGCGCGCAACGCGCGGCCGGCGATCGACAGCATCACCCGCGCGGCGCGCTTGGCGCGCGACGGCGCGGCGGCGGCACTGGTGACCAACCCGGTGCAGAAGAAGGTGCTGCAGGATGGCGGCTTCCGTCACCCCGGCCACACCGAGTACCTGGCCGAGCTGGGCGGCGAGGCCGGCCGGCCGGCCTCCGTCGTGATGATGCTGGCGTGCCCCGCGCTGCGAGTCGTGCCGGTGACCATCCATGTCTCGCTGCGCCGCGCGCTCGAGCTGCTGAGCGCCGAGCTGATCGTCGAGGCGGCGCGCGTCACCGTGGCCGGCTTGCGCCGCGACCTGGCCTTGGCCGCGCCGCGGCTGGCCGTGGCCGGGCTGAACCCGCACGCCGGCGAGGACGGGACGATGGGCGACGAGGAGCTGCGCATCGTCAAACCCGCCATCGAGCGCCTGCGCGCCGAAGGCGTGGACGTGCGCGGGCCGCTGCCGCCGGACACCATGTTCCACGCCCGGGCGCGCGCCACCTACGACGTGGCGCTGTGCATGTATCACGACCAGGCGCTGATCCCGATCAAGACCATCGACTTCGACGGCGGCGTCAACATCACGCTCGGCCTGCCCTTCATCCGCACCTCGCCCGACCACGGCACGGCGCTCGACATCGCCGGCACCGGGCGCGCCGAGCCCACCAGCTTCCTGGCCGCGCTCGACATGGCGGCCGACATGGCGCGCCGACGCCGTGCCTGACGACCCACTGGCGGCCCTGCCGCCGCTGCGCGAAGTGATCGCCCGCCACGAGCTCGCGGCGCGCAAGGCGTTGGGCCAGCACTTCCTGCTCGACGGCAATCTCACCGACCGCATCGCGCGGGCGGCCGGCGATCTGTCCACCGGCACGACCATCGAGGTCGGCCCCGGGCCGGGCGGCCTGACCCGCTCGCTGCTGCGGGCGGGCGCGCATCGCGTGGTGGCCGTCGAGCGCGACCGTCGCGCCGTCGCCGCCTTGGCCGACCTCGCGGCGGCCTTTCCCGACAGGCTGGAGGTGCGCGAGGGTGACGCCCTGGCGATCGACCTGGCCCGGCTGGGCGAGGCGCCGCGGCGCGTCGTCGCCAACCTGCCCTACAACGTGGCCACCCCCCTGCTGATCCGCTGGCTGCGCCAGGCACGCGCCTTCGAGTCCCTCACCCTGATGTTCCAGAAGGAAGTCGTCGAGCGTCTGGCCGCCCAGCCCCGCTCCAAGGCCTATGGGCGCCTGTCCGTCCTGACCCAGCATGTGTGCGAGGTCACACCGTTGTTCGACATCGCCGCCTCCGCCTTCGTGCCGCCGCCCAAGGTCGTGTCCAGCGTGGTGCGCCTGCGGCCGCGAACCGAGGTCATCGGCGACCTCTCCCGCCTGGAGGCGGTGACGGCCGCCGCCTTCGGCCAGCGCCGCAAGATGCTGCGCGGCAGCCTCAAAGGCGCGTTCGACGATCCCGACGCCGTCCTGAGCCGGCTTCATCTGTCGCCGACGGCGCGCGCCGAGGAGCTGTCGGTTGGCGACTTCGTCCGGCTGGCCCGATCCGGTTGATCCCGAGGAGACACCGCGGGCTCGGGAACTTGTTGCCATCAAAGTTCAATTTTGATACATATCCTGCTGAAACTATTGTTAATTCATAGTCTAGGCTTTATTTCAATGTCCCTCGCCCCGGCCGATTCGGCGGTTTCCGCCGCGATCGCCTATCCCCCTTCCGGCCGGACCGCGGCCTCCCCGCTCGACCATCTCGCGAGCCTGCTTCAGGCGTCGCTGAAGCTGTTCGTCTCGCGCCGCTTCGCGACCTTCATCGTCTTCGGCGGCCTGGCGGCGCTGGTGAATATCGGCGTGGGCACGACGCTGTACTCGGTGCCCGGGATAGCCGCCGTGGTGCCCTACTGGCTGGCGGTCGCGGTCGGGTCGGCCAGCGGGCTGCTGGTAAATTTCGGCCTGAACTATGCTTTCAACTTCAGCTTCCAGGGCCGCTCGGCCGGCGCGCAACTGCGCACCTTCATCGTTGTCGCCATCGGCGGCGTGGCGCTTACCGCGCTGATCGCGCCGAGCCTGGTCGCGCTGGCCAGCTGGATCGGGGTGACCGCGCCGCTGCGCATCGCCGGCGTCGCACTGGAGACCAGCTTCATCGCTCACGTCATGGCGACCGGCCTGGTCACCTTCTACTCCTTCGCCGCGCACAGCGCGTTCTCCTTCAACGTCGGCCTGCGCGGCCGGCTGATGCGTCTCTTCTCCCGCTGAGAGCCCCCCAAGCGATGACCACCCCCAAGCCTTCGACCGTCTGCATCGGCGCCGGCCCGGCCGGCCTGACCGCCGCCTACCATCTGTCCAAGGCGGGCGCCCGGGTGACCGTGCTGGAGCGCGACCCCGTCAATGTCGGCGGCATCTCCAGGACTGAGAGCTACAAGGGGTTCCGCTTCGACATCGGCGGCCACCGCTTCTTCTCGAAGTCGCGCGAGGTCGAGGCGCTGTGGGACGAGATCCTCGGCGACCAGTTCGTCGACCGCCCGCGCAAGTCGCGCATCTTCTATCAGCGCAAGCTGTTCGACTATCCGCTCAAGGCCTTCGACGCGCTGATGAAGCTGGGCATCGTCGAGTCGATCCTGTGCATGGCCTCTTACGGCAAGGCCAAGCTGATGCCGATCGCCAAGCCCAAGAGCTTCCAGGACTGGGTCACCAACCAGTTCGGCCAGCGCCTGTTCGGCATCTTCGTCAAGACCTACACCGAGAAGGTGTGGGGCATGAAGTGCACGGAGATCTCGGCCGACTGGGCGGCGCAGCGCATCAAGGGCCTGTCGCTGGGCACCGCCGTGATGAACGCGCTGTTCCCGCGCAAGCCGAAGTCGAAGGAAGCCACGATCAAGACGCTGATCGACAGCTTCCGCTACCCCCGCCTCGGACCTGGCCAGATGTGGGAGGCTGCCGCCGCCCATGTCGAGCGTCACGGCAACCAGGTCCATCGCGGCCGCGACGTGGTCGGCCTGTCGCGCGACGCGGCTACCGGCCGCTGGACGGTGACGTCGCGGGACGCCGTCGGCGGCGAGCACCGCCACGACGCCGACAACGTCGTCTCCAGCGCCGCCATCGCCGATCTCGCCGAGTATCTGCGGCCCGCCCCGCCGCCCGAGGTCCTGAAGGCCGCACGCGCGCTGCGCTACCGCGACTTCATCACCGTGGCGCTGGTCGTCAAGGACAAGGGCCGTTTCGACGACAATTGGATCTACATCCACGAGCCGGGCGTGAAGGTCGGCCGCATCCAGAACTTCAAGTCGTGGTCGCCCGACCTGGTGCCTGACCCGACGCTGAACTGCTACGGCCTGGAATACTTCTGCTTCGAGGGCGACGATCTGTGGACGGCAAAGGACGAGGACCTCGTCGCGCTGGCGCGCAAGGAGCTGGTGCATCTGGGCCTCGCCGCCGACGAGGACATGGTCGACGGCCACGTCATCCGCCAGCCCAAGGCTTATCCGGTCTACGACGATCACTACCAGGACAACGTCCAGGTCGTGCGCCAGTGGATCGAGAAGGACATGCCCGGCCTGCATCTCGTCGGCCGCAACGGCATGCACAAGTACAACAACCAGGACCACGCCATGATGACGGCGCTGCTGGCGGCTGAAAACATCCTGGCCGGCCACCGCAAGTGGGACGTCTGGCAGGTTAACCAGGACGCCGAGTACCATGAGGCCGGCGAGGACCGTTCGCTGGCGCTCGACTCCGGCCGCCTGGTGCCGACACGGATGGCGCCGGCGGAGTAGCGCGGCGCTAAGGCGTCAGCGCACCACGTAAAGCCGATATCCCGACTTGGGATCCAACGGCCGCTCGACCAGCCAGTCGGGCGGCCGTCCTTCTTTCAGGGCGGCCCAGAGCGTTCCCGGCTTCGCCCGATCCTTGACGCAGACCAGCACCGACGTGGCCTTGGTTGCGCTGAAGCTGGCCGGCGCGGCGGCGCCGGCGAACCTGGTCTCGTCGAAGGCGTCCATGCTGCGGATGATCAGCTTCTCGGCGCGGTGATAGGGGCCGGCCACCATGATTGCACGCGAGAAGTAGAGGACCTCCGGCGCGTCGCTGAACGGCGTCAGCACGATCCGACCAGCCAACGGCTGGAGTTCCTGGCGCAACGGCCGCGGATCGCAGGAGCCGCCTTGCCGTTCCGCGGTCCCGTCCGAGGGCAGCGCCGAGGACAGCGCGTAGGGGCCGACCAGCAGGCCGAGCCACGCCGTCACCAACGCCAGACGCCAGGCGCGAGCCCCCTCGCCGCGCGTGGCGATCTCGATCACCACGCCCAGCGCGACGACCGCGGCGAGCTGGGGGTACATCGCGAAGCGCACATGCTTGATCCCGATGTAGAGCAGGAAGGCGGCGAAGACGGCTACCAGCAGCGCCATCGGCGTTCGCCCGCGCCACAGTAGCGCGCCCGTCGACGCCACGAGCACCAGCGCCGGCAGCGCGATCATCAGCCCGATGTTCTGCACCGAGCCGATCGGCTGCATCTCGGCAACGTATTGCCAGACCCGCTGGATGGCCTCGGCCGAGAAGATGCCGCCTGTCCCCTTGAGCACGCCGGGGTAACGCACCACCCAGGCGACCAGCGGCACGGCGAGGATCGCGCCGGCGAGGATGGAAGCGAGCCACGGCGAGGCGACACCCGGCGCCAGACGACGCAGGATCAGCGGAATCACGAGCATCCCGGCGCCCAGCTCGACATAGGGCAGCGACAGCCGGTCGACCTCCACCGCAAGACGGCCGTTGGCCGGCGGATCGATCGCCAACGCCAGCGCCAGCACGGCAAGATGCCCCGCCGCCAGCGCCAGCGCGCGCGATCCGACGCGCCGATCCGCCTCGACGTCGCGCAGCGCAGCGACACCCCAGGCAAACAGCAGGAACGGCAGCGCCTCCGGGCTCAGCCACTCGCCGAGCCCGCCCAGCGCGCCGGCGACGACCGCCGGCGCCAGACCACGACCGCCGGCGCCCGCGACATACGCCAGCGCCGGCATGATCACGGCGATGGCCGCCAACAGGACGTGATGGTCGGCGCGGCCGAAGGCGCCGTAGGCGACGATGCCCGGCGCCAGCGCGGCCAGCACCGCGGCCGTGATCGCGTGCCGGTGGCTGCCCGCCACCAGGCGTACCGCCTGAAAAGCGGCCAGCGCGACCAGCACAGAGGTCACTGGCCCGACCGCCGCCCCGGCCAGCCGCAACGCCTCGCCCAGCGGGAAGAACAGCCGCAGCGGCAAGGACAGCAGCAGGATCAGGCCGTCGAGCAGATGCGTCCAGTGCAGCGGTATATCCAAGCCGCTGTTGTCGCGCGGTGTATGGTGCAGGGCCCGGCCGGCCTCGAGCATGGCCTCGATCCGGCTTACCCGGGCGTAGGAATCGGTGTCGATCAGCTTGCCGTCGAACACGCCCTGCAGATTGCCCGCCACCATCGAGACGCCGGCGCAGGCGAGAAAGATGATCGCCACCAGCAAGGTGGACGGACCGGGCGGGGTGGCGGGGTGACTCTGGTCGGCGGACACAATCGCTAGTATGACCGCATGCGATCGGCCTCCGCATCTGGATTTTCCGTCACAGGGCTTGCTATTTTGAACATCGTTCAATATAATCCCCACCAGCGTCGATTTCGACGCGGGAGATGAACATGCGGTGGCTTCGGGCGATCGCTTTCAACGTCTACTACTGGTCGCTGACGATCAGCGCGGCCCTCGCCTGCACAGTCCTGCTGATCCTGCCGCTGCGCGACCCGCTGCGCTTCATCATGCTGCATTGGGCGCGTGCCGTGGTCTGGGGCATGCGCGCTTTCGGCGGCATGCAAATCGACGTGCGCGGCCGCGAGCACCTGCCGGCCAAGGGCCCCGCGCTGATCGCCAGCAAGCACCAGAGCGAATGCGACGGCATCCTGCTCGCCGCCCTGGTCAAGGACATCGCCTTCGTGGCGATGAAGGAGCTGTTCTCCTGGCCGCTGATCGGGCCGATCCTCTATCGCCTGCAGATGGTGCGCGTCGATACCTGCGGCGGCGAGCGCGAACGGCGCAACCTGGCGCATTTCTGCCGCCGCGCCTTCGACAACGGCCGGATCATCGCGATCTATCCCGAGGGCCATCTGATGCCGATCGGCCAGAAGGAGCGCTATCGCACCGGCATCTACTACCTGTCGCGCGATCTCAACCTGCCGGTGACGCCGGTGGCGCTGAGCGTCGGCCTGCTGTGGAGCCGCTGGCAGTTCTGGAAGCGCCCGGGTCGTGCGGCGATCCAGTTCCTGCCGCCGATTCCGCCCTCGCCGGACAAGGACGCCTTCATGGCCCGGCTGGAGGACGAGATCGAGCGCGCGACGGCGGCGTTGGTGGCCGAAGCCACCGGGCAGCCGGTGGAGCTGGCCCGCTACGTCCCCCGCTCGCCGCCGCGCCCGCCCAGGGAAGTTGCTGCCGCCCCCTTTACAACGCCTTGATCCGGTTCCTAAATCTACGATCACACCAGCGGCGGGCCGGATCGGAGGAAGGGGCGGGCCGCCAAGCGCGAGGACGATCATGCTCCTGGCGAAAGGCTTGCGACGACTGATCCGGACCGGCTCGATGAGCGTCATCGACGCCACGGGCGTCCTGCACCGCATCGACAGCGGCGTGCCGGGTCCCGACGTGACGGTTCGGCTGCACGACCGCTCGGTGCACCGCACGCTGGCGCTCAATCCGCGCCTGCGCGTCGGCGAGGCCTACATGGATGGCACGCTGACGGTCGACGATGGGCGCCTCTACGATTTCCTCGACCTGCTCGGCCTCAACATGGCCGATCTCGAAGCGCATCCGCTGGTCTCGGTGACAATGGTCTTCGAGCGCATCGTGCGCCTGATCGGGCAGTACAACCCGGTCGGCCGCGCGCAGCGCAACGTCGCGCACCACTACGATCTCAACGGCGCGCTCTACGACACATTCCTCGACGCTGACCGGCAATACTCCTGCGCCTATTTCCGCACACCGCAGGACACGCTGGAGCAGGCGCAGGCCGCGAAGAAGGCGCACATCATCGCCAAGCTGCTGATCGAGCCCCGACACAAGGTGCTCGATATCGGCTCGGGCTGGGGCGGGCTCGCCCTGCAGATCGGCCGCGACGCCGGCGCTGACGTCACCGGCGTCACGCTCTCGGTCGAGCAGCACGCCGCCTCGAGCCGGCGCGCGCTGGAAGCCGGCATGGCCGATCGCGTGCGCTTCAAGCTGCTCGACTACCGGAAAGAGGGCGGCATCTACGACCGCATCGTCTCGGTCGGCATGTTCGAGCATGTCGGCGTGCCGCATTACCGGGAATTCTTCACCAAGGTGAAGGCGCTGCTTGCCGAGGACGGCGTGATGCTGCTGCACTCGATCGGCACCATGGGGCCGCCAGGCACGCAGAACCCTTGGATGCGCAAGTACATCTTCCCCGGCGGCTACACGCCCTCGCTGTCGGAGGTGCTGCGCGCGATCGAGCATGTCGGGCTCCACGTCACCGATATCGAGATCCTGCGCCTGCACTACGCCGAGACCTTGAGGCACTGGCGCGAGCGCTTCATGGCCAATCGCGAGCGGGTGAAGGCGATGGCAGGCTTCGACGACCGCTTCTGCCGCATGTGGGAGTTCTACCTTGCCGCCGCCGAGATGAGCTTCAGGCGCATGGGCCAAATGGTCTTCCAGATACAGCTGACGCGGCATGCGGCCTCGGTACCGCAGACGCGCGACTACATGTTCGACGGCGAACGCGGGGCGCGACTTTCGGTGGCGGCGGAGTAGTCAACCGGAACATTCCGGGGCCGGGGGCGGGCTTATGCGCCTGTTGCACGGGATGATTTGTCCACGCGCATTTCATTCATGCCAGCGCCGCGCGGCGGCGTTAGGGTCCGCCGATGGCTGAAACATCCAACGTCACCCCTCTTCCCGGCAGCGGCGACCAGCGCTTCCGAGAGCCGCCGCACAATTTCGAGGCGGAACAGGCACTGCTGGGCGCGATCCTGGTCAACAATTTCGCCTACAACAGGGTTTCCGACTTCCTGAAGCCCGAGCACTTCGCCGATCCGCTGCACGGGCGCATCTTCGAGGCCGCCGCCCGGCTGATCGAGCGCAACCAGGTGGCCACGCCGGTGACGCTCAAGCCGTTCTTCGAGCGCGAGGAGGTGTTGCAGCAGGCCGGCGGCGCGGCCTATCTCGCCCGGCTTGCCGGCGCGGCGATCAGCATCATCGACGCCGGCGACTATGGCCGACAGATCCACGACCTCTTCCTGCGCCGCCAGCTGATCGATGTCGGCGAGACCATGGTCAACGGCGCCTTCGCGCCCGATGTCGAGGAGCCGGCGACAAGCCAGATCGAGCAGGCCGAAAAGAAACTCTACGACCTGGCCACCGCCGGCCAGATCGAGGGCGGCTTCAAGCCGTTCGGCTCGGCGTTGGCCGAGGCCGTGGAGATGGCGGAATCCGCCTACAAGCGCGAGGGCGGATTGACCGGCGTCGCCTCCGGGCTGGGTGCGCTCGACCAGCTGCTGGGCGGCCTGCACAAATCCGACCTGATCGTGCTCGCCGGCCGACCCTCGATGGGCAAGACGGCGCTGGCGACCAACATCGCCTTCCACGCCGCCAAGCAGTATCGGGAGGAATTCGACGCGGACGGCCGCGCCCAGGCGGTCGACGGCGCGGTGGTCGGCTTCTTCTCGCTGGAAATGTCGGCCGAGCAGCTCGCCACCCGCATCCTCGCCGAACAGGCGATGGTCAGCTCGGAGAAGATCCGCCGCGGCGAGCTCAACGCGCACGACTTCAACAGCGTGCTGACCCGCAGCCGCGAGCTGCAGATGGTCCCGCTGTTCATCGACGATACGCCGGGCCTGACGGTGCAGGCGCTGCGTACCCGCGCGCGCCGCCTGAAGCGCCAGCACGGGCTGGGCATGATCGTCGTCGACTATCTGCAGCTGCTGCAGGGCGCCGGCCGCGGCCGCGACACCAATCGGGTGCAGGAGATCTCGGAAATCACCCGCGGCCTGAAAACACTGGCCAAGGAGCTCGACGTGCCCGTCGTGGCGCTGTCGCAGCTCAGTCGCGCCGTCGAGCAGCGCGAGGACAAGCGGCCGCAGCTCGCCGATCTGCGTGAATCGGGATCGATCGAGCAGGACGCCGACGTGGTGATGTTCGTCTTCCGCGAGGAGTATTACCTTTCCCGCTCCGAGCCGACGCGCCGGGGCGAGGAAAGCGATGAGCGCTTCAACGACCGCCACGACGCCTGGAAGCAGCGATGCGAGCAGTCCTACGGCAAGGCCGAGGTGATCGTCGCCAAGCAGCGCCACGGACCGACCGGCATCGTGCGCCTGAGCTTCGAGGGCGAGTTCACCAAGTTCGGCAACCTGTCGGCCGACGACAGCTACGGCAGCATGCAGGAATAGGAGGGCCAGACGGGTGGCGAGCGACGTGGAGAGACTGGCACGCGCCGCGGCGTTCGCCGCCGAGAAGCACACCGGCCAGCTGCGTAAGGGTGAGGCCGGCGAGCCCTACGTCAACCACGTCATCGAGGTCGCTGAAATGCTGGCGCGTGCCTGCGGCGGCCGCGACATCGAGCTGGTGATCGGCGGCCTGCTGCACGACACGATCGAGGACACCGGCGCCACCCATGCCGAGGTCGCGGCGATCTTCGGCCCCGGCGTCGCCGATCTCGTGGCCGAGGTCACCGACGACAAGTCGCTGCCCAAGGCCGAGCGCAAGCGGCTGCAGGCGCTGCACGCCCCGCACAAATCGCCGCGCGCCAAGCAGCTCAAGCTCGCCGACAAGACGTCGAATCTGCGCGCGCTGGCGAGCAGCCCGCCGGCCGAGTGGCCCTTGTCGCGCCAGCTCGAGTATGTCGCGTGGGCGCGCTCCGTCGCGGCCGGCCTGCGCGGCGCCAACGCCTGGCTGGAGGAGCAGTTCGACCAGGCCGCAACCGCCGCCGAACAGGCGATCGCGGGGCGTCGATGACTCTTGCCTTCCCCCGCCAGCGGGGGAAGGTAGACGTCACGCCTCTCTTCCCGCATACGTTCGACCTGATGTCCCTGTCCCCCGAGTCCCGCCGCGCCGGCGCGATCCTGACCGTCGATCTCGACGCGGTGGCCGCCAATTGGCACCTGCTGCGTGATCTCGGGCGCGCCCAGGGCAAGCCGGTGGAATGCGCCGCCGTGCTCAAGGCCGACGCCTATGGGCTGGGCGCCGCCCAGGTCGGCCGCAGGCTGTGGGCCGAGGGCTGCCGATCCTTCTTCGTCGCCCATATCGACGAAGGCATCGCGCTGCGCGCGGCCCTGCCCGAGGCCTGGATCTGCGTACTCAACGGCCTGCTGCCGGGCACCGATGCCGATCTGGTCGAGCACCGCCTGGTGCCGGCGCTCAACGATCTCGGCCAGGTCTCGGCGTGGCGTTCCTGCGCCCAGCGCGTCGTGCAGCCGCTCGACGCGGTGATCCATCTCGACACCGGCATGAACCGGCTGGGCCTCAATCCCGACGAGGCGATGCTGCTGGCCAACGACCGCATGCGCCTGCGCGGCCTGCGCCTGGCGCTGCTGATGAGCCACCTGGTATCCTCGGAACGGCCGGCCGACACGATCAACCGCGCCCAGCTCGAGCGCTTCCGGCAGTTCGTCGGGCGCATGCCCGGCGCGCCGGTCTCGCTGGCCAATTCCTCCGGTGTCTTCCTCGGGCCCGACTACCATTTCGACCTGATGCGCCCGGGCGCGGCGCTCTATGGCATCAACCCGACGCCCGACGCCGCCAATCCGATGCGGCCGACCGTGGCGCTGATGGCGCGCATCCTGCAGGTCCGGCAAATTGAAGCCATGGCCGGCGTTGGCTATAACCACGACTGGCGGTCGGGACGGCCGACACGCATCGCCGTCGTGGCCGCCGGATACGCCGATGGCTACATGCGCGCGTTGGGCAATCGTGGTGAAGTCGCGGTCGAAGGTCACAAGGCGAAAGTCGTCGGACGAGTCTCGATGGATCTCCTGACAATCGATGTTACCGACCTGCCCGAGGGGCTCGCGGTTCCCGGCGCCTTCGTCGAGCTGATCGGGCCCAACATGCCACCTGACGCGGTGGCGGCAAACGCGCGCACCAACGGCTACGAGATCCTGACCAGCCTGGGTCAGCGCTATCACCGCATCTACAGCGGGGCCGCCTCGTGAACGTGCCGCTGGTCACCGTTCTGGGCCGCATGACGCTGTCCTTCCTGGCGCTGACCGGCGCTGTGACGGCCTTCGCCACGCGCGGCATCCTGCATTGCTTCGAGCCGCCGATCTACCGCCGGCAGATCCTCCGGCAGATGCTGGAGATCGGCTACTACTCGCTGCCGGTGGTCGGGCTGACGGCGATCTTCACCGGCATGGTGCTGGCGCTGCAGAGCTATACCGGCTTCGCGCGCTTCTCGGCCGAGAGCGCGATTCCCAACGTTGTCGTCGTCTCGCTCACCCGCGAGCTGGGCCCGGTGCTGGCTGGTCTGATGGTCGCCGGCCGCGTCGGCGCGGCGATAGCCGCCGAGCTCGGCACCATGCGGGTCACCGAGCAGATCGACGCGCTCACCACACTGTCGACCGAGCCTTTCAAGTACCTGGTGGCACCGCGCATCATCGCCGCGGTGGTGACCCTGCCGCTGCTGGTGCTGGTGGCCGACGCCATCGGCATCCTCGGCGGCTACCTGGTGGGTGTCTACAAGCTGGACTTCAACGAGCAGAGCTACCTGCGCAACACCACCGACTTCCTGCAGGTCATGGACGTCGTCTCCGGTCTGGTGAAGGCTGCGGTGTTCGGCTTCCTGATCGCCCTGATGGGCTGCTATCACGGCTACAATTCGCGTGGCGGCGCGCAGGGCGTGGGTACTGCGACCACCAACGCCGTGGTCTCGGCCTCGATCCTGATCCTGACCGCCAACTACCTCATCACCGAGCTGTTCTTCGCCCGCTGATCATGGCCGCCCCCCGTATCGTCATCCGCGGACTGCGCAAATCCTTCGGTCGCAAGAAGGTGCTCGACGGCATCGATGTCGAGGTCGGCGTCGGCCAGTCGCTGGTCGTCATCGGCGGCTCGGGCTCTGGCAAGTCGGTGCTGCTGAAATGCATTCTGGGCCTCATCGAGCCCGATTCCGGGTCGATCCGCATCGACGGCGAGGAGACGGTGGGGCTGTCGCGCGCCGACCGCGCGCGCGTCATGCGCAAGTTCGGCATGCTGTTCCAGGGCGGCGCGCTGTTCGATTCGCTGAAGGTCTGGGAGAACGTCGCCTTCGGTCCGATCCAGAGCGACCACATCCCGGAGGCCGAGGCCAAGGAGATCGCGCTGGCCAAGCTGGGCGCTGTCGGGCTGACGCCCGATGTCGGCGAGCTCAGGCCGGCCGAGCTGTCGGGTGGCATGCAGAAGCGCGTGGCGCTGGCGCGCGCCATCGCGCGCGAGCCGGAGATCATCTTCTTCGACGAGCCGACCACCGGGCTCGATCCGATCATGTCCGACGTGATCAACGAGCTGATCGTGCAGTGCGTGAAGCAGCTCGGTGCCTCGACCATCTCGATCACCCACGACATGGCGAGCGCGCGCAAGATCGGCGACCGCATCGCCATGCTCTACGAGGGTCGCCTGATCTGGCAGGGACCGGTCGCCGACATCGACCACTCCGGCGACGCCCATGTCGACCAGTTCATCCACGGCCGCGCCGAAGGGCCGATCCGGATGCAGGTGACGAAGGGTTGAATGGTCGTGGCGCGCCACTCCAGTGGCGCGATTTTTCGTCGACGCGCCACTGGAGTGGCGCGCCCCCAGAGATAGACTGAGGCGATGGCCAAACCCCTGCGCTCTTTCGTATGCCAGTCCTGCGGCGCTGTCACGGCGAAGTGGGCGGGCAAGTGTGAGTCGTGCGGGGCGTGGAACTCGATCGTCGAGGAAGCGCCGTCGGGCGCCGCCGCAGGCTCGCCGCTGGCGCGCGGTGGCGGTGGCAAGGGAAGGAAGATCGAGTTCGCGGCGCTGACCGGTTCCTCGCCGCAGCCGCCGCGGCACGTCACGGGAATCGGCGAGTTCGACCGCGTGTGTGGCGGTGGATTGGTGGCGGGATCGGCGCTGCTGATCGGCGGCGATCCAGGCATCGGCAAGTCGACCCTGCTGCTGCAGGCGGCGGCGGCGTTGGCCAAGGGCGGCGTGAGCTGCGCCTATTTCTCTGGCGAGGAGGCGATGGACCAGGTCAGGCTGCGCGCCGCGCGGCTCGGCCTGGCCGAGGCGCCGGTGCTGCTGGCGGCCGCCACCTCGGTGCGCGACATCGTCGCCACGCTCGAAGCACGCGATGGCCCGCAGGTGGCGGTGATCGACTCGATCCAGACCATGCATCTGGACACGGTCGATTCCAGCCCGGGCACGGTCACCCAGGTGCGTTCATCCGCGCAGGCGCTGATCGAGCTGGCCAAGCGGCGCGGCGTCACGGTGCTGCTGGTGGGGCATGTGACCAAAGAGGGCGCGATCGCCGGTCCGCGCGTGCTCGAGCACATGGTCGACACCGTGCTCTATTTCGAGGGCGAGCGCGGGCACCAGTTCCGCATCCTGCGGGCGGTCAAGAATCGCTTCGGCCCGACCGACGAGATCGGCGTGTTCGAGATGTCGGATCGCGGCCTGACCGACGTCGCCAATCCCTCGGCGCTGTTCCTCGCCGAGCGCCGCGGCGCGGTGAGCGGCGCCTGCGTCTTCGCCGGGGTCGAGGGTACGCGCCCGCTTCTGGTCGAGATCCAGGCGCTGGTGGCGCCCTCCTCCTTCGCCACGCCCAGGCACGCCGTGGTCGGCTGGGATTCCGGCCGGCTGGCCATGGTGATCGCCGTGCTGGAGGCGCGCTGCGGCGTCTCGGTCGGGCCCAACGACGTCTATCTCAACGTCGCCGGTGGCTTGCGCATCAACGAGCCGGCCGCTGACCTCGCGGTCGCCGCCGCGCTCCTGTCGTCGCTGGCCGACGAGCCGGTGCCCTCCGATGTGGTGGTATTCGGCGAGATCGGCCTGGGCGGCGAGGTGCGCGCCGTGGGCCAGCGCGAGGCCCGGCTCAAGGAAGCCGCCAAGCTGGGCTTCCAGCGCGCCCTGCTGCCCCCGCTCGCGACGACATCAGGCCGCGCCGCGGGCGAAAGCATCCGCGTTGACGAAATCGGCCATCTGTCGGACCTTGTGGCTCGACTTCGTCCCGGCGGCCATCAGGCACGGCGGCACCTCCGGAAAACCGAGACCTGATCAGGCATGGACTCGCTAGGCATAACCCCCGCCGATATCGGGGCGCTCGGACTGTTGATCTTCGCTGGCGCCATGGGCCTGTCGAGCGGCTTCATCCACTCCGTGCTGTTCATCGGCTCCTGGATCGTCGCCGGCGCCGGCGCCTGGCGGCTGTCGCCGTCGCTCCAGCCCGAGGTGCAGAAATACGTCGCCTCCGAGCAGATCGCCTATTTCACCACCTTGCTGGGCACCTTCGTGGTGCTGCTGATCGTGCTGACCCTGGTGGCTGGCGCCATCGGCCGGGCGGTGCGCGGCAGCATGATCCGCATCCCTGACAAGGTCGTCGGCATGGCCTTCGGCGTGGTCTGCGGCGTGATCGTCCTGGCCACCGGCTTCCTGCTCTATACCTACATCGTCAAGCCGGCGACCCTGCCGCCGATCATCGCCCAGGCCCGGCTCTTCCCGCTGGTCAAGGAGGCGGCCGAGATGATCGAGCCGCAGCTGCCGGAGTCCTTCAAGACCCGGGCCCAGCGTCTCACCCCGTCCAAGGCTCCGGACCCGGCCACCGCCCCGCCCGATCCCGCGGTCACGCCCGCGAATCCGGGTGGACCCCCCAAGCAATAGGAGTATAAGGACGCACCCTTCTTAACGCCGGCGCAACACCGGCGGCAGCGCGGAGAATCGATCGTGCCGGTGGGACTTCCCCGCAGTACGAACCCTTTCGACGACGACAAGCTGCGCGAAGAGTGCGCGATCTTCGGCATCTACGGCTCGCCGGACGCCTCCGCGCACACGGCGCTGGGCCTGCACGCCCTGCAGCATCGCGGCCAGGAAGCCACCGGCATCGTCAGCTACGACGGCCAGCACTTCCACCAGCACCGAGATCTCGGCCTGGTCGGCGAGGTCTTCGACAAGCCCGAGGTGATGCGCAAGCTCAAGGGCTACGCCGCCATCGGCCACAACCGCTACTCGACGACCGGCGACACGGTGCTGCGCAACGTGCAGCCGATCTTCGCCGATTTCGATTTCGGCGGCCTGGCGATCGCCCATAACGGCAACCTCACCAACGCCTACCTGCTGCGCAAGGAGCTCGTGCGCCGCGGCTGCCTGTTCCAGTCGACCATGGACACCGAGGTCATCAACCATCTGATCTCGCGGTCGAACTACTCGACCGTGGTCGATCGGCTGATCGACGCGCTCAACCAGGTCAAGGGCGCCTATTCGCTGGTGATGCTCACCAACGACGGGCTGATCGGCGTGCGCGATCCACTGGGCGTGCGCCCGCTGGTGCTGGGCAAGCTCGACGACGCCTGGATCCTCAGCTCCGAGACCTGCGGGCTCGACATCATCGGCGCGCGCTTCGTACGCGATGTCGAGCCGGGCGAGATCGTCATCGCCGGCAAGGACGGCCTGAAATCGATCAAGCCCTTCGGCAGGGCCAAGCGCCGCTTCTGCATCTTCGAGCACATCTATTTCGCCCGCCCCGACAGCCGCGTCGAGGGACTGGGCGTCTACGACGTACGCAAGCGCATCGGCGCCGAGCTGGCGAAGGAAAGCCCCGTTACGGCCGACATCGTCGTGCCGGTGCCCGATTCGGGCGTGCCAGCGGCGATGGGCTACGCGCAGCAATCCGGCCTGCCCTTCGAGCTCGGCATCATCCGCAACCACTATGTCGGGCGCACCTTCATCGAGCCGGCCGACCACATCCGCCATCTCGGCGTGCGCCTGAAGCACAACGCCAACCGCGCCACCATCGAGGGCAAGCGCGTCATCCTGGTTGACGATTCGATCGTGCGCGGCACCACCTCGGTGAAGATCGTCGCCATGGTGCGCGCCGCCGGCGCGCGCGCGGTGCACATGCGCATCGCCGCGCCACCGACCACCGACTCCTGCTACTACGGCGTCGACACGCCGGAGCGTGACAAGCTGCTGGCCTCGCGCCTCGACGTCGCCGGCATGGCCAAGTTCATCGGCGTCGATTCACTGGCCTTCGTCTCGATGGACGGCCTCTACCGCGCCGTCGGCGAGGCCGGCCGCGACCCCGCCGACCCGCGGTTCTGCGACGCCTGCTTCACCGGCGACTACCCGATCTCGCTCGACGACCGCGACGGCCCGGAAGAGCGCCAGCTCTCGCTGCTGACCGAGTCGGCGTGATCTTTCCGACTGTCATTCCGAGCGCAGCGAGGAATCCCGGCAGCCTTCCTGGATCCCTCGCCGCGCCCGGGATGACAGAGCTCTCTGCCTTCTCCCCGGAGGGAGAAGGTAAGGCTTTTCTCCCATGACCAAACGCCTCGCCGGCAAGCTGGCGCTGGTCACCGGTGCGTCGCGCGGCATCGGCGCGGCCGTCGCCCGCCTCTTCGCCCGCGAGGGCGCGCATGTCGTCGCCGTCGCGCGCACCGTGGGCGGGCTCGAGGCGCTCGACGATCAGATCAAGGCCGAGGGCGGCCAGGCCACCCTGGTGCCGCTCGACCTCGCCGACGGCGCCGGCATCGACCGTCTGGGCGCCGCCCTGCACGGCAAGTTCGGCAAGCTCGACATCCTGGTCGGCAACGCCGCGATGCTGGGCGTGCTATCGCCCGTGGGTCACATCGACCCGCCGCTCTTCGAGAAGACGCTGGCGCTCAACGTCACGGCCAATTACCGCCTGATCCGCTCGCTCGACCCGCTGCTGCGCCTGTCCGACGCCGGCCGCGCGATCTTCGTGACCTCGGGCGCCTCGAAGCACGCGATCCCCTACTGGAGCCTCTACTGTGCGACCAAGGCGGCGCTGGAATCGCTCGTGCTGTGCTACGCCGCCGAGGTCGCGAGCACCAAGGTGCGCGTCAACCTGATCAACCCCGGCCCGACGCGCACGAAGATGCGCGCCGAGGCGTTTCCCGGCGAGGACCCGATGCGGCTGCCGACAGCCGACGCGATCGCCGAGGCGTTCCTGCCGCTGGCGGAAGAGCGCTGCGCGCTGCACGGCGCCTGGGTCGCGGCGGACGAATACCTGGGCGCGCGACAGGCAGCCCGACACTGACGGCGATCACCGCCCGCCACCGATAATCTTTCTGATTTCTCACTAACGGCATGAGATGTTCAACAGGAACCGTGAACATCAATCCGGAGAGTTCACTGAATCGGCGGCGATGCCCCGGCCCAGTCCGGCGCGCCCTTGAAAGCGAAGAACCTTCAGTGGACGCTGTCGAAGTGGGCAGGTGAAGGGCGCCTGCGATAGACTGCAACCCCGGTCGAATTCCGCGCGATACTCATCCGTTCCCCGCGCCCGCATCACAAGGAGTCCAGGACATGGTAACCGGCATCGCCCCGATCAGTCGTCGCATTGCCAGCACGATCGCGATAGGCGCGATTCTGGGATGTCTAGGGCCGATCGCCCCGGCGATGGGCAAGTCCGGCGTCGCCGCGCCAAAGGACGCCGCGGAGGTGTTCGTCAAGGCGACGGCGGCGGGCGACGCGGAGGCGATCGCCGCGCTCTACACGGCAGACGCCATCCTGTTGCCGCCCGGCGCGCCCCCGGTGTCCGGCCGCAACGCCATCAAGGCTGTCTTTGCGCAGAACTTCAGCGCCGGCGCCAACACCATCGCGTTCACGAATGTGCGCTCGGAGATCGGCCAGGACCGCGCCGCCGTCTTCTGGCAGTGGCGATCCGAGATCAAGCAAGCCTCCGGCCAGGTCGTCCGGTCGATCGGCCAGTCGCTCGTGTACTTCAGGCGCGTCGACGGACTCTGGCTGATCAGCGCCGACATGTTCCACGTCCGACCGGCCCCGTAGGAGTCGAACCGACCCTGCCGCGCCCCGCCATCCGCTTCCGCCAGCAATGAGCCAGGACACATGCCGGCGGAAGTGCAGAGATCCGAGGCCTCCACCATGGACCGAACGACCTATCTCGAGGAAATCGAGACCGCCTATCAGGGTGAGGTGCGCGGCGAGGCCGGCTTTCTGATTCTGGCGGAGCGCGCGACGGATCCCGAGGAGGCCGCGATCTGGCGCACGCTGGCGCGCCTGGAGGCGACGACGCGCGCGTGTCTGGTGCCGCTGATGCGACGACACGGCATCGACACGACCCCGGACGAGACGCAGAGACAGCGCGGCCACGCGCGCGGCGAGCAGCGTGCCGCCGCCGGCTTCGCCGCGAGCGTCGCGGCGATGACCGAATCCCTGCTTCCCTACCTGACGCTCTACGCGCGCCTCGAAGCGGAAGGCCCGGCAGAAGACCGCCCGGAACTCGCCTGCCTCAACGCCCACGAGATCGCGCTGCATGCGTTCGCAACGCGCGCCCATGCCGGCGAGCGCCGTGCCGCGCTGGCGCCGGTCGAGGCCTTCCTCGATATCTACGGCGCGGCCCGACCGTCCGACCCGTGACGGTATGGACGTCACGTCCCGCTCCGCCACCGACAACGCCGCCGCGTTCGACGCGCACCACGACGACGTCTTCGGCCGCATCGCCACGCGATATGACGTGCTGTGCGATCTCTTCAGCCTGGGCATCCATCGCCTGTGGAAGCGGCGCGTGGCTCGGTGCATCGCCGAAGAGTCCTGGGACACGCTGCTCGACGGCGCCACGGGCACAGGCCACATCGTCCAGCACATACTGGCCCACGCCTCGACGCGTGACAGGCGCGTCATCGCATCCGACATCAGCCCGAAGATGCTGGCGATCGCCGAACGCCGCCTGGCCTCGCATCGCGATCGTGTCGAACTGCGGCTGCTCGACGCCGAGAGCATGCCCGCGATCGCCGACGCCAGCGTCGATGCTTACTCGATCTCGCTCGGCCTGAAGATCTGCGACCGGCGCCGCGCGCTCAGCGAGGCCTTTCGCGTGCTCAAGCCCGGCGGAAGGCTGATCGTGCTGGAGGCCTCGACAATCGCCTGGGCGCCGCTGCATCGCGCCTACCTCGCCTACATGTCGCTGTGCATGCCGGCGCTGGGTTGGCTGGCGACCGGCGGCGACGCGTCGGCCTACCGATACCTGCTGCAGGGCGTTCGCGAGTTTCCGTCTGCCGAGGCGCTCGCCCGGGAGATCGCCGGCCACGGCTTCACCGATGTCCGCTTCGAGCGCCTGTCGCTGGGCATCGTGGCAATCCATGTGGGGCGGAAGCCCGGCGGCGCCCGTTGAGCCGGCCCAAGCGACGCGGAAGACCCCGCACGCGTCTTCTGGGCGCGCCGGCGTCGCGCCGGCGCATGACGGCGAGGACAACTCGCACGCCACCCTAAACCTTCAATCGATCGCCGAGCCTCTTGGTCAACAGAGCCCGGTCCCATTTTTCGACGACACTGTCGACCCGGATCTCCAGGCCCTTGTCCGGGAGGTCATCGAATGGCGGCTCCAGCAGCAGGACGATGCCGACCGTCCAGTTGGCATAGCCATCGCGCAGCGCCGCCTGGATGCCGGCGATCAGCGACGGTGTCAGGTGCTCGATCTTGAAGATGGTGATCGACTGCCAAGCGTCGCCATTGTCCTCGTCGAACAGAAAGAAGTCGGCGCCGTCCTCCGAGTCGTTGACGCCAAGCGGCGCCAGGAAGGCCTCGAGCCGCGTATGGAGCGCCTCCCACTCCCCCGCGCTCGTCAGCGGTTCAGGCTCCCCCAGCCACGTGTCGGCCTCGCTGGCAAACCCGAAGACATACGTGCCAAGCGGTGGGCCGTAGGGCGACCAGATCATGATGCCCGCGGCCCACGTGTCTTTCCTGTCCGGCACGACGCGGCGGATACGCGGCACCCATTCCCGGCAGAGCGCCGCGCCCTCGTCCGGACTGAGCAGTCGTTTGGGTCGGGCGGAGAAGAGCATCGGAGTCTCTTCATCGGGCGGCACCACGTCGATCCGAGTGACGCCGTACGCCTTGGCGCACGCGACCAATTCCTTCACCAATCGCTTGCGCTCATCGTTGGTCATCGAGCAGGCGTCCCCTCCGAAGCGGATGACCGACACGCCGCGCTGGCGCGGATAGTCTTGATCCGGACCCTAACCGCGGCAAAGGCTATTCGTCACGCGACTTGGGAATCTCGGATCGAGCGTCACGCGCCGTCCGCAACCACGCCGGCAAGGACTCGCGCCGCGTAACGCGGCGGGCACGGCCTCTTTCGCCCGGTTCGCCGCGAACCCGGCCTGGGCCCGCGCGCGGCGCTCGTCGAACCTGGCCAGCCGCCTGGGCGCGACGCGGTGCACGACATTGTCGCCCGCGCTCGGGTTCTTCTGTGAGCCGGCCCAGCCGTGTGCCGCGATGTCGAAGATGATGCCGTCGAGGTCGGTGTGCTTAACGTGCTGTCTGATTTCCGCGTTACCCCTTCACAAACGGATTCTTCGGCTTGCGCATCACGATCCGGATTGGCGTCCCCGGCAGATCGAAATCCTCGCGCAACCTGTTCACCAGATATCGCTCATACGACTCCGGCAGGTCCGCCGGCTTGCTCACGAACAGCGCGAAGGTCGGCGGGCGCGCCTTCACCTGCGAGCCGTAGCGCAGCTTGATGCGCCGGCCGTCGACCAACGGCGGCGGGTTGCGCTCGATCGCCTCGGCGAGCCAGCGGTTGAACTGCGGCGTCGGCACGCGGCTGTTCCACGCCTTGTGCAGCTTCACCACGGCGGGCATCAGCTTCTCGACGCCGCGGCCGGTGCGCGCGGAGAAGCCGACGATCGGCAGGCCCTTGACCTGCGCCAGCGAGGCCTGCAGGCGGTCGGTGAGCTTGCGCCACTGCTCGTTGCGCTCCTTGTCGGTGCGGCCCAGCAGGTCGGTCTTGTTGACCGCCAGCACCAGGCCGCGGCCCTCCTCGATGACGTGGCGCGCGATGGTGAGGTCCTGCTTCTCCATCATCTGCTGCGCGTCGAGCACCAGGACCACGACCTCGGCGAAGCGGATCGCCTCCTCGGTGCTCTTGGCCGACAGCGCCTCGAGACGCTGGTGGACATTGGCGCGGCGGCGCAGGCCCGCGGTGTCGATCAGGCGGATCGGCTTGCCCTCGTGCATCCATTCGACGGCGATGGCGTCGCGCGTCGTGCCCGCCTCCGGCCCGGTCAGCACGCGCTCGTCGCCGAGCAGGCGGTTCAGCAGGGTCGACTTGCCGACATTGGGCCGGCCGACGATGGCGAGCTGCACCGGACGCGACGGATCGGGCGTAGCGTCGTCGGACTCGTCTTCGTCAGCGTCGATGCCGTCGTCCGTCGCCTCGTCGTCCGTCGTCTGCGCCGGCGGCGGGCCCAGCACGCGCTCGAGCGCATGGCCGATGTCGCCGATGCCGATGCCGTGCTCGGCCGAGACCGGCACGGGATCGCCCAGGCCCAGCGCGTGCGCCTCGGCGATGCCCGAGACGGCGCCGGCGTCGCTCTCGCTCTTGTTGGCGACGACGATGGTCTTGCGCGCGTGCTTGCGCAGCCAGCGCGCGAAGGCGCGATCGAGCGGCGTCAGGCCGGCGCGCGCGTCGATCAGGAACAGCACCGCGTCGGCCTCGGCCACGGCGCGCTCGCTCTGCTTGCGCATGCCGGCCTCGAGCCTGTCGCCCACCGCTTCCTCCCAGCCGGCGGTGTCGGTGATCACGACATCGCGCCGGCCGATGGTGGCGGCTGCCTCGCGCCGATCGCGCGTCGTGCCCGGCTCGTCGGCGACGATCGCCATGCGCCGCCCCGCGAGGCGGTTGAACAAGGTCGACTTGCCGACATTGGGCCGCCCGACCAGGGCGATGCGTGGACGTCGATTGGCCAAGACTGTCATCCCGAGCGCAGCGAGGGATCTACGGACTGCCTGGATCCCTCGCTACGCTCGGGACGACAGACGCGTCCTAGCGCAGCGCGACCAGCCGGCCCGAATCGGTCAGCACGTAGATCGTGCGGTCGGCGATCACCGGCGCCACCATGACCGCCGAGCCGACCGAGACCTTGCCGATCGGCTGGCCGTCATAGGGTGAGATCGCCAAGAGCTCGCCGCCGCCGCCGCCGATCAGCAGGCGGTCGCCGGCCAGCACCGGGCCGACCCAGATCGCCGTCTGCCGCCGCCGTTGGTCGGTGTAGAGCGTCAGCGGCGTGACCCAGCGGATCTTGCCGTCCTCGCGGTCGAGGCAGACGATCTCGTTGTTGCCACTCAGGATGAAGACGTGTCGGCCGGCGACCCACGGGGTGCCTGAGCCGGCGATCGGCTTGTCCCACAGCCGCGCGCCGGATCGCAGCTCGAAGGCGCCGATCTGGCCGGCCGAGCCGATGGCCAGCACCTTGCCGCGGTCGATCACCGGCCGGCCGCGGATATCCGACAGCGCCGCCAGCGACTGCGCGCCGCCGCGGCGCTGGGCGATCAGGCTCTCGTTCCAGACCTGGCGGCCGCTGTCGAGGCGCAGCGCGACGAGCTCGCCCGAGCTGAACGGCGCCACGACGAACTCGGCCGAGGCCGAGGGGCTGGGGCCGGAAAGGAAGCCGGCGTTCTCCTGCAACGCGGCGAACTCCCACAGCTCGGCGCCGTCGATGGCGGCGAGCGCGTGCAGCTTGTTGTCGATGCTGATGGCGAAGACGCGGTCGGCGAAGACGGTGGGCGCGCCGCGCACCGGGGCGCTCACCGATTTGCGCCAGACCACCGCGCCGTCGTCGGGGTTGAGCGACATCACCTCGGCGAAGCCCGTGGTGACGAACAGGCGATTGCCATAGAAGGCCAGGCCGCCGCCGAACTCGTTGTCGTCGCGGCCACCCTTGCTCTTCAAGGTCACGCGCCAGAGCTGCCGGCCGCTCGCCGCCTCGTAGGCCGTGACGGTGGCCTGCGAATCCTTCACGAACACGCGGCCATTGGCGACCACCGGCGGCGTCAGCAGATGGCGGTCGGAGCCCGAGCCCGAGCCGACATCGACGCTCCACACCTCGCGCGGCGCGTCGGCGATCTCGAGGTGGTGCATGGCGAAGTTGGCGAAGCCGCCGGATTGCGGCCACGAATCGTTGACCGCCGGGCGCGGCAGCACGACGTCGCCGGCGGCGTCGGACTTGAGCTCGCTGTCGTCGGTCAGCACGGCGATGCGCTCGCCGGGCAATGGCGTCTTGTCCCGGGCGAGGATGTCGCTGACGGTTTCGCAGGCCGTGAGCGACAGCAACGCGGCGGCGAGGATGGGCAGCGATCTCATTTGTCGGCCGGCTCGCCCAAGGCGCTCAACAGCTCGGCGGCGCGCTCGCGCAGCCCCTGGCTGGCCGACGACTCGTCGCGCAGCTCGGCGAGCAGCGCCTTGGCCTTGGTCTCGTCCTTCTGCTTCAGCGCCACCGCCGCCAAGAGCTCCAGCGCCATCGGCCGCCACGGCCGATCCTTGCCCAGGAGCGGCTGCAGCTCGGCGGCGAGGTCCTCGGGCTTGGCGCTGTCGAACTCCTGCATCGCCTTGAGCAGGGTGGCGAGCTCGCGGCCATCGGCGTCGCGCGCGCCGGCCACCGCGGCGCGGTACGCCGCCGCTGCGCCGTCCTTGTCGCCGGCCTCGGCCTTCAGCCGCGCGATGCGCAGGCGGGCCAGCTCGGCATAGGGCGCCACGCCGCCGCTGGCGATCTTGTCGAGCGCGGCGATCGCGCCCAGCTTGTCGGTCGCCACCTGGGCGAGCGCGGCGCCAAAGGCGTCGCCGGCCTGGGCGCGCTGGTTGGACTGGTACCAGATCCAGCCATTGTAGGCCGCGACCGCCACGACGATCGCGACGGCGCCGCCGATCACCGCGGTGCCCCAGCGACGCCACCACTCCTTGGCGCGGTCCTCGCGCAGGGCCTCGTCGACTTCCTGGAAGATATCCGACACGCCGTTACCCGGGTTTGGAGGGATCGGGGCGGGCGTTCTAGCCGGCCGCCGCCCGCGCGGGAAGCCTTTACCACGCGCCGGCTTTTTGCGACATTTTTCGCCTGCGATGGACAATCTTCTGCGAATGCAAGACGTTCGCAGCCGACGGCGGGTCATTACCTTCGACCGGCGCGAGCTGCGGCAGCTCCTGGCCCTGTACAGCGCCCGGGTGGTGACCGGCGAATGGCGCGACTACGCCATCGACTTCCGGCCCGGCATGGCGCTGTTCTCGATCTTCCGCCACACGGCGGAGCAACCGCTCTTCGCCATCGCGAAGTTCGCGGGCGCGCGCTGGACAGTGCATGCCGGTCCGCGCCGCCTCGCCCAGGGCGACGACCTGGGCGAGGTGCTGAGCATCTTCGACCGCAAGCTCAGGGTCTTCTAGTAGCGGTAGCCGTTGTTGTAATAGCCGTTGTTGTAGTACGGCCGCTGCGGCGTGGTCGCGGCGCCGATTGCGGCGCCGCCCAGGCCGCCCAGGACCAGGCCGGTCACCGGGCTGACGCCCAGCGCCGGGCCGGCGAGCGCGCCACCGGCGCCGCCGATCACGCCGCCCGACACAGCGCGCTGGCCGGTGGTGTCGCCGCAGGCCGACAGGCCCAGCATGCTCACCAGGCCGATGGCGATCAGCTTGGACTTCGAGGTCATGACGCGTTCTCCTCTCATGTGGCCGCGAGCAGCGGCCGGACGACAGAAGACCGCGCCGGCAAGCCGACAAGAGGGCCGCTCAAGGGCGAAGCTGTGGCCCAGCGTATCGCCCCATGACAAACGGCGACGGGCGGCCAAGCCGCCCGTTTATTCCATCAAATCAATATATTAGGTGCGCGCTACTGCTTTTTCTCGGTGGTCGCGGCGCCGACCGCCGCGCCGCCCAGGCCGCCGATCAGCGCGCCGGCCCACCAGGAGATGCCGGGCAGCAGCAGGCCGGTGATGGCCCCGGCGGCCGCGCCGACGCCGCCACCGGTGGCCGCGCGTTCACCCACGCTCTCGCCACACGCCGACAACGCCAACGCCGCCGGCAACAGCAGCACGATCAGCCGCTTCGCCATCCCTTGCCTCTTCGACCCATGACAAACGGAAAATTTTTAAAAGGGCGGCAAAAACGCGCCGCCTAATCGGGGGGAAAACCGGCCCGGAAGCGCCGGTATCTTTCTTTTTTCTGCTGCACGTCGATCTCGTGGGGGGAGGGGATCGCGTGCAATTATGAGATTAAGATAGGGGTATAGAATCCTGATTTCAATAGTTTTCTTTTCGAGTCACTAACCCACTGATCAGACTCGCCTTTTGCCCGGCCGAGCCGCTCTCACCGCGTCGGGGCGAGGCTGTCGAGGGCCAGCGTCGGCCCGGGCGCGCGCCTCACACGCCTCCTTCCATTCCGTCGCGGACGCCACGCCAGGCAATGTCCGTACCCGTCTGATCGGCACGGATCAGATCTGCGATCAGAACTTCTGCACCGGCTTTCAGATGATCGTTTGTCAGTGATCATTCAGCGGCTCGCCGGTCGCGACGTTGAAGTCGCCGGCCGTCGTATCGCGATCCGGCGCGACACCGGGGCGGTGAGCGGAGAGAAAAATCCTCAGGCCCGACCGCACCCGCACGCCGCCGCGTCGTGGCGCAGCGACCACAGCAGCATGCGCCTCAGGCAGGCCACGCCGGGATCCTCGGCGCGCGCCGCCGCGGTCATCAGCGCCAGCCAGTCGTCGTCGGTGGCGTGGGCGGCGAAGCGCCGCGCGGCGCCGGCGGCGTAGGTCGCCGGCGTTTCCGCCGCATCTCGCGCCGCGCGGTCGATCTCGGCCAGCAGGGCGAGATCGTCGAGCGCGATCATCGCCTCGATCGCGACCGCCTCGTCGTCGAGCCGCTCGATCATCCGACCCAGCATCATGGCCGCCTCCTATCGCAACAACGGCCCGGCGGCGGGCGCGAGGTCGACGCCAGCGACCTGGGCGCGCCCGGCCAGCACCGACACGTATTGCCGCAACGCGCGCCGGCGCACGCTCTCGTCGAGGTATTGGGCGATGCGCGCCCGTACCATCTCGAAGGGCAGCGCGCGGCCCTCGATACGGCGGTCGAGGCGCACGACGTGGATGCCGTAGCGGCTCTCCACCGGTTCGGGATGAACCGCGCCCGGTGTCATCGCGCGCAGAGCAGCGTCGAACTCGGGCACGGTCTGGCCGGGCGAGAGCTGGCCGAGATTGCCGCCCTGCCCCGCCGACGCACAGGCGGAGTGGTGCGCCGCCAGCGCCACGAAATCCTCGGGCCGCTGCTGGAGCGTGGCGATCAGCGCTGTCGCCGTCTCGCGCGCCTGCGTACGCGCGGCCGCGTCGCCGGGCGCGGCGGGCAGCAGGATATGCGCCGCCTCGCAGAGATCGGGCGTGCGGAAACGCGCGATGTTGCGCGTGTAGTAGCGCCGACAGGTCTCCTCGTCGGCCGAAGGCACGACGACTTCCTGTTCGATCAGTTGGCGATAGCGCGCCTCCTGTTCGGTCTCGACGCGCCCCTCCTCGTCCTCGATCGGCTCGGCGACGATGCCCAGGCGATCGGCCTCCTGCGACAGCAGCTCGCGGATCGCCAGCGCCCGCGTCGCCTGCTCCCAGGCCTGGTCGGGATCGTCGGCGGGATGATGCTGGGTCTCGCGCACGATGTCGGCGCCGGCGATGGCGACGCCGTTGACACTCACCGGGACCGGCCGCGTGAAGCGGCGGCGCGGCGCAGCCGTCGCGGCGCTCATGGCGCGCCCCTCGCGCGCAGCGGCCCGCGGCTGCGCACCACCTGATAGCCGCGCCGGCCGAGATACCAGACCGGCGCCGACCAGATGTGCACCAGGCGACTGAACGGGAAGACCAGGAACAAGGTCATGCCCAGCACCAGATGCGTGAGATACGGCCAGTCGAGTCCCTGCAACGTCTTGGCGTCGACCGGATTGAGCGTGACGATGCCCTGCGCCCAGTGCGATAGGATCAGCATCACCGAGCCGTCGCGGTGGGCGAGCGAGAACGGCAAGGTCGCCAGGCCGAGCACGAGCTGGATCCACAGCAGCGCCAGGATGGCGATGTCCATCGCCGAGCTGGTGCGCCGAATGCGCTCGTCAAACAGGCGGCGGTGCAGCAGCAGCGTGAGCCCGGCGAAGCAGATCACACCGGCGATGCCGCCGGCGGCGACGGCGATCAGCTGCTTCTGCTCGACGCTCATGACCAGCGTGTAGACCGAGGTCGGCGTCAGCAGGCCGACCGCGTGGCCCAGCAGCAGGAACAGGATGCCGACATGGAACAGGTTCGAGCCCCAGCGCAGCTGGCGCTTGCGCAGCATCTGGCTCGAACTCGCCTTCCAGCTATAGGGCTCGCGATCGAAACGGATCAGGCTGCCGAGCAGGAACACCGTCAGGCAGATGTACGGATACCAGACGAACAGCAGTTGGAAGATGTAGTCCTTCATGATGCCACTCCTTGGTGGAGTTCCGTCGCTTCTCCCTCTCCCCGCCTGCGGGGAGAGGAAGGAAATGCACGTGCGATTGCCCTACTCCGCCATCGCGGCGCGCAGGCGGCTGGTCATGCGGTCGACCGGGCAGCTGGCAGCGGCGGTACCGGGGCCAAAGGTCACCTCCTGGTCGACCCAGGCGGCGTCGAGCGCCTCGAGATCGTCAGGCTCCGGATCGGGCTCGGCGCGCAACGCGGCCAAGGTCGCCTCGTCGAGCCGGGCGCGCGACAGCGCCAGCAGCGCGGCCATCACCGCTTCGTAGGGCGACGACCGTTTGGCCAGGCGTTCGCGCAGCGCGGCCACGACATGGGCCGGCTGGCCGATCAGCTCGATCGCGGCCTTCGGTTCGCGCGTCGAGGCGTATTCGAGGAACAGCGGCAGGAAGTCGGGCAGCTCGCTGGCGACCGGCGAATAGCCGGTCTCCTCGTAGAGCTTGAGCAGGTCGACCATGGCCTGGCCGCGATCGCGGCTCTCGCCGTGCACGTGCTCGAACAGATGCAGCGACAGCGAGCGCGTGCGGTCGAACAGCAGGCCGTAGCGCTCCTGCAGGTCGTAGAGATCACCGGCTTCGAGCTCGCCGATCAGGCGATCGAGCGCGCGGCGCTCCGCCGCCGGCAACAGCGCCTCGCGATCGAGCGCGACGCGGATCTCGCCCGACGCGGCGAGCAATTCCGCCGTCGGGTAGCTGAGCAAGGCCGCCAGCGCGCGCAGGGTCCTCATCACGCGACCTCCATCGGGTTCTTGCGCTTGAGCTTGCCGCCGGCGAACAGATTGCCCGTGTCGCCGTCGGGCGAGCAGCCGTCGCCGAAGCTGAAGCCGCAGGCGCCGCGCAGCGCGTAGGCGTCCTCCGAGGTCTCGCGATGCGCCGTCGGGATAACGAAGCGGTCCTCGTAATTGGCGATCGCCATCACGTGGTACATCGCCTCGATCTGCTGGGCGCTCAGGCCCACGCGCTTGGCGATGGCGTGGTCAACGACGCCGTCGACGGTCTTGGCCCGCATGTAGGCGCGCATCGCCAGCATGCGCTCCAGGCCCCGCGCCACCGGCTCCTCGTCGCCCGCCGTGAGCAGGTTGGCGAGGTAGCGCAGCGGGATGCGCAGCGAGCGCACGTCGGGCATGGCGCCGTCGACGCCCATCTTGCCGGCCTCGGCCGCCGACTGGATCGGCGACAGCGGCGGCACGTACCAGACCATCGGCAGGGTGCGGTACTCGGGATGCAGCGGGAAGGCGACCTTCCACTCCATCGCCATCTTCCACACCGGCGAGCGCCGCGCCGCCTCGAGCCAGGACTCGGGCACGCCGTCGCGCCGCGCCTGGGCGATCACCCGCTCGTCGTCGGGATCGAGGAAGCCCCCCATCTGCGCGTCATAGAGCCGCCGTTCGTCGTCCACCGACGCCGCCTGCTCGATGCGATCGGCATCGTAGAGCATCACGCCGAGATAGCGGATGCGCCCGACGCAGGTCTCCGAGCATACGGTCGGCTCGCCGGCCTCGATCCGCGGATAGCAGAAGATGCACTTCTCCGACTTGCCGGAGGACCAGTTGAAATAGACCTTCTTGTACGGGCAGGCCGAGACGCACATGCGCCAGCCCCGGCACTTGTCCTGGTCGATCAGGACGATGCCGTCCTCCTCGCGCTTGTAGATGGCGCCCGACGGACAGGCCGCGACGCAGGCCGGGTTAAGGCAATGCTCGCACAGCCGGGGCAGGTACATCATGAAGGTGTTCTCGAACTGGCCGTAGATCTCCTTCTGCACGCCCTCGAAATTGTAGTCGGCCGAGCGCTTGGCGAACTCGCCGCCGAGAATCTCCTCCCAGTTCGGGCCCCACTCGATCTTCTCCATGCGCTGGCCGGTGATCAGCGAGCGCGGCCTGGCCGTCGGGAAGGCCTCGAGTTCGGGCGCCTTCTGCAGGTGCTCGTAGTCGAAGGTGAAGGGCTCGTAGTAGTCGTCGATCTCCGGCAGGTCGGGATTGGCGAAGATGTTGGCGAGGATGCGCCACTTCGAGCCGATCTTCGGCTGGATCTTGCCGTTGCGCTTGCGCACCCAGCCGCCGTTCCAGCGCGTCTGGTTCTCCCAGTCCTTGGGATAGCCGATGCCGGGCTTGGTCTCGACGTTGTTGAACCAGGCGTATTCCATGCCTTCGCGGCTGGTCCACACGTTCTTGCACGTCACCGAGCAGGTATGGCAGCCGATGCACTTGTCGAGGTTCAGCACCATCGCGATCTGCGCGCGCACTCTCATGACACGTCTCCTCGCGCCGCGTCGGCGTGCGGCCGTTCGAGCCAATCGACCTTCGCCAGCTTGCGCACGACGACGAACTCGTCGCGGTTGGTGCCGATCGTGCCGTAGTAGTTGAAACCCCAGGCCTGCTGGGCGTAGCCGCCGATCATGTGCGTCGGCTTCAGCACGGCGCGGGTCACCGAGTTGTGGATGCCGCCGCGATTGCCGGTCATCTCAGAGCCCGGCACGTTCACGATCTTCTCCTGCGCGTGATACATGAAGAGCGTGCCCTCCTTCATGCGCTGCGAGACCACGGCGCGCGCCACCAGCGCGCCATTGACGTTGAAGGCCTCGACCCAGTCGTTGTCGACAATACCCGCCTTGGCCGCGTCGACCTCGCTCAGCCAGACGATCGGCCCGCCGCGCGACAGCGTCAGCATCATCAGGTTGTCGGTGTAGGTGGAGTGGATGCCCCACTTCTGGTGCGGCGTGATGAAGTTCAGCACGATCTCCTTCTCGCCGTTGGGCTTGGCACCGAGCAGCGGCCGCGTCGTGCGCAGATCGACCGGCGGGCGATAGACGCAAAGCGCCTCGCCGAAGGCCAGCATCCAGCGATGATCCTGGTAGAGCTGCTGGCGGCCGCTCAGGGTGCGCCAGGGAATCAGCTCGTGCACGTTGGTGTAGCCGGCGTTGTAGCAGACCTTCTCGCTCTCGAGCCCCGACCAGGTCGGCGCCGAGATGATCTTGCGCGGCTGCGCGACGACGTCGCGGAAGCGGATCTTCTCGTCCTCCTTGGGCAGCGCGAGATGCGCGTGCGCGCGACCGGTGGTTTTCGACAGGGCGCCCCACGCTTTCACCGCGACCTCGCCGTTTGTCTCCGGCGCCAGCATCAGCAGCACCTCGGCGGCATCGATGTCGCTCTCGATGCGCGCCAGCCCCTTTGTCGGGCCGTCCTCGACGACGCCGTTGAGCGCCTTGAGATGCTCGACCTCGTGCGCCGTCTGCCAGGCGATGCCCTTGATGCCGTTGCCGACCTTCTCCATCAGCGGACCGAGCGCGGTGAAGCGCTGGTAGGTGTTGGGGTAGTCGCGTTCGACGACGGCGACGTTGGGCATGGTCTTGCCGGGGATCGGCTCGACCTCGCCCTTCTTCCATTCGCGCACGTCGAGCGCCTGGGCGATCTCGCCCGGGCTGTCGTGCATGATCGGGGTGAGCACGACGTCCTTCTCGACGCCCAGCACCTCCGGCGCCACGCGCGAGAAGGCCTTGGCGATCGACTTGTAGATGTCCCAGTCGCTCTTTGCCCCCCACACCGGATCCACCGCCGATGTCAGCGGGTGGATGAAGGGATGCATGTCCGAGGTGTTGAGGTCGTTCTTCTCGTACCAGGTGGCCGTCGGCAACACGATGTCGGAGTAGACGCAGGTGGTCGACATGCGGAAGTCGAGCGTCACCAGCAGATCGAGCTTGCCCTGGGGCGCCTCGTCGCGCCACGTCACCTCGGTCGGCTTGGCTCCGCCTTCCTGGCCGAGATCCTTGCCCATCACGCCATGGCTCGTGCCCAGCAAGTGCTTGAGGAAGTATTCGTGGCCCTTGCCGGAGGAGCCCAGCAGGTTCGAGCGCCACACGAACATGTTGCGCGGCCAGTTCTTCGGGTTGTCGGGATCCTCGCAGGACATGCGCAGCTCGCCGCTCTTCAGCTTCTGCGCGACGTAGTCCTTGGCCTCCATGCCCGCGGCCTGGGCGGCGCGCGCGACGCCGAGCGGATTGTCCTGGAGCTGCGGCGCGGAGGGCAGCCAGCCCATGCGCTCGGCGCGCACGTTGTAGTCGATCAGCGAGCCGTCCCACGCCCCTTCCGGCGCCGTCGGCGAGACGATGTCGGCGACGTTGATCGTCTCGTAGCGCCACTGGTCGGTGTGCGCGTAGAACGCCGAGGTCGAGTTCTGCTGGCGTGGCGGGCGGCCCCAGTCGAGCGCGAAGGCGAGCGGCGCCCAGCCGGCCTGCGGCCTGAGCTTCTCTTGGCCGACATAGTGCGCCCATCCGCCGCCCGACTGGCCGACGCACACAATCGCCACACCGTTCTGATGCATGCCCAGGATATGGTCATGGTGCAGTATCTGCTCGATCACGGCGCCGATCCCAATATCCGTGCCGCCAACGGAGAGAATGCCTTGGAGATGTGGTCCAAGAACACGCATCGCAAGGATCACCTGGAAACTGCGAAGCTGTTGGAGCGAAGCGTGAAGTAGCACGTCTCGGCCGCATCGCTCGTCAACCAATCAGATTACCCTCTTCCGCGCGACACCGAACTGTCGTGCCTGCTTCGTCGTCAAGCGGCGCGAATGTCGGCTTCATGTCGCTTCAGCAGCTTCAACCAGAGAAGGTAACTCTCGAGTTATGAACTAAGCGCAGCCGTGATCCCGCGCTCGCCAGTCTTCTGCGTTCAGAAAGTGAACAAGCCTGTCCAGCTCCTAGGCGAGTTGGACAAAAAGAAAAATAACGCAACGAATTCAACGACGAACCTTGGAGATGGCGCCCCCCGAAAGGATCGTCCACCGACTGGACGCGGCCGGCTGAGCCGGGCCCGGCGAAGCGCTTGCGACGCGGCGGCGGCGTCTGACGTCCAACGTGCCGCTCCCAGTACTTGTCCGCGAAATCTCGGCTCGATCGCCTCGGTGCGTCTCTTTGGCAGGGTTTGATCTGAATCAAACCCGAAGCGAGCGGACCGACTTCAACTACGGGCGCCATGCGCCATCGGTCGGACGTGATCTATCGGGGTTGCCAATCATGACGGATATGGGTAGCGCGCGCGCCGCGAAGCGCGGAGACATCGCCTCGCCTCGGTCGCCCGACTCCATCGAGGAGTCGGTCGCGAACGACGCCGTGCGATCGGCGGAGCTCTCGCAGGAGATCGCGGTCCGCGACATTCTCGGCCTGATGCTTCCCGACAAGACGCACGAGCTGGCCGACGCGCTTAAGGCGATCATGGCCGGCGCGTCGCCCGACGACGCCATCGCGCTCAAGCGCGCCTTGCAGAGTTCCGACGCGGAAAAAACCGTCGCGGGAGCGCATCCGGACGAGGAGCTGGCGGAGGGCTGGCGACAGGGAGCATACCCGTACCGCAACCTGATGCTTCGCAAGAACTACGAGAAGGCCAAGTACAGCCTGCAGGTGGAGCTGCTGAAGCTCCAGAGCTGGACCAAGGAGCGCAAGCAGAAGGTCGTCATACTCTTCGAGGGCCGCGACGCGGCCGGCAAGGGAGGCGCGATCAAGCGGTTCATGGAGCATTTGAACCCGCGCGGCGCGCGGGTCGTCGCCCTCGAGAAGCCGTCGGAGGCGGAGCGCGGACAATGGTACTTCCAGCGCTACGTGCAGCAGCTACCGACGGCGGGCGAGATCGTTCTCTTCGATCGCTCCTGGTACAATCGCGCCGGTGTCGAAAGGGTGATGGGCTTCTGCTCCGACGAGGAATACCGGGAGTTCATGCGCCAGGCGCCGGAGTTCGAACGGAACCTCACGCGCAGCGGGCTGCATCTGGTCAAGTTCTGGTTCTCGGTCAGCCGCGAGGAACAGAGACGGCGCTTCAAGGAAAGACAGGTCCATCCGCTCAAGCACTGGAAGCTGTCGCCGATCGACCTGGCCTCGCTCGACAAGTGGGAAGAATACACGCGGGCGAAAGAGTCGATGTTCCAGCATACCGACACTGCCGATGCGCCCTGGACGGTCATCAAGTCGGATTGCAAGAAGCGCGCGCGGCTCAATGCCATGCGATACCTGCTGCACAGGCTTCCCTATGATGGCAAGGACCCCAAGCGGATTGGCCCGCTCGATCCCCTGCTGGTGGGGCGCGCGCACGTGGTTTACGAGAGGGGTGAAAACGCCGCTCCCGTGGTCTGAATCACCGGTCGAGGGTCCGCCTCCTCCAGTGTTAGAGTTCCGACGAGCAGATCCCAGTTGAGAAAGCAGACCAGTGCCCGACACCGTCATGACACCCCGTGCGCCCGAGGCGAAGACCGAGCATTTCGACGTCCTCATCGTCGGCGCCGGCATCTCGGGCGTCGGTGGCGCCTACCACCTGACCCAGCAATGCCCCGGCACCAGCTTCGTGGTCCTGGAAAGCCAGGCGAGCTTCGGTGGCACCTGGCTGACGCATCGCTATCCCGGCATCCGCTCCGACAGCGACCTCTACACCTTCGGCTACCGCTTCAAGCCGTGGACCGGCAAGCCGATCGCCCAGGCGCACGAGATTCGCGACTACATGGCCGAGGTGATCGCCGAGAACGACCTCGCGCGCCACATCCGCTACCACCACAAGATCACGAATGCCGCGTGGTCGAGCGCCGACAATCGCTGGACCATCGAGGCCACACGCGGCGATACCGGTGAGACGGTGCGCTTCAGCGCCAACTTCCTGTGGATGTGCCAGGGCTATTACCGGCACAACGAGGGCTACACGCCGAGCTGGCCGGGCATGGCGGACTACAAAGGCCGCATCGTGCATCCGCAGACCTGGCCGGAGGATCTCGACTACACCGGCAAGACGATGCTGGTGATCGGCTCGGGCGCGACGGCGGCGACGCTGATCCCGGCGGTGGCCGACAAGGTCGCCCATGTCACCATGCTGCAGCGCTCGCCGACCTACTTCATCCCGGCGCGCAACGCCAATGATCTGGCCGACACCTTGCGCCAACTGCAGATCGACGAGACGTGGATCCACGAGATCGTGCGCCGCAAGATCCTGCACGACCAGGCGGTCTTCACGCGCCGCGCCTTCAACGAGCCGGAGACGGTGAAGAAGGAGCTGCTGGCCGGCGTGCGCGCCTATATCGGCCCCGACTACAAGCTCGATCCCGACTTCACGCCGAGCTACCGGCCGTGGCGCCAGCGAATCGCCTTCGTGCCCGATGGCGATCTGTTCCGGGGCATCCGCGCCGGCAAGGCCTCGGTGGTCACTGACGAGATCGAGCGCTTCACCGAGACCGGCATCCTGCTGAAATCGGGCAAGACGCTGGAGGCCGACATCATCGTCACGGCCACCGGCTTCAACATGAACGCGCTGGGCGACATCGCCTTCAGCATCGACGGCAAGCCGCTCGATTTCGCCGACACGGTGACCTATCGCGGCATGATGTTCACCGGCATTCCCAACATGGTCTGGGTGTTCGGCTATTTCCGCGCCAGCTGGACCTTGCGCGCCGATCTGGTCGCCGACTTCGTCTGCCGCCTGCTCAACCACATGAAGACGCGGCAGGCCAAGCGCGTGGCCGTCGCGCTGCGGCCGCAGGACAACGACATGCCGATCCTGCCGTGGATCGATCCCGAGAACTTCAATCCCGGCTACCTGATGCGCGCCATGCACCTCTTGCCCAAGCGCGGCGACAAGCCGGAATGGCAGCACAATCAGGATTACTGGAACGAGAAGGACCAGTTCCCCGCCATCGACCTCGATGACGCGGCGTTCGTGTATGGACCGTCGGCGGACAGACGCGACCTGTCACGCGCGGCGGCGGACTGAAATCTTCCTTCTCCCCGCGAAGGCGGGAAGAAGGGAACAAAGCCCCAGGCGATAGCCCCGCGGTTCAGGCCGCCACAGTTCCATCGGCGATCAGCGCATCTGTCTCCGCGGCGGTGAAGCCGTGTTCGCCGAGGATCGCGCGGCTGTGCTGGCCCACGACCGGCGACGTGCCGCGCGGGGTTCCGTCCTGCGGCGGCGCCATGCCCGGCAGCGCCGGTACGGGTACCTTGGTTGGCAGGCCGGCCTGCGCCAGCCAGTGCAGCAGCTCGACGGCCTTCACCTGTGGCTGCTCGACAAACTCGGCATAGCTGTTCAATCGCTCGTGCATCACCCCGGCCGCGACGAAGCGGCTCGATAGTTGTCCGCTTGCCATTCGAGCGAGGGCCGGGCGCAGCCAGGCATAGAGCTCTTCGGCGTTGGCGAGGCGATCGGCACGCGTCGCGAAGCGCGGATCGGCGGCATGCTGCGGCGCCGCCAGCGCCTCGCACACCGCCTGCCAGTGCCGATCCGACGTGGCGACGATCGACATCCAGCCATCGGCGGTCTTGAAGACGCCGCCCGGCACGCCGCCGGGCTTCATCGCGCCGCCCTCGAGCAGGCTCATCATCATGCGGATCGACTGCAGCGCCGTGGCCGATTGCATCAGGCTGACGTCGATATAGCGGCCACGCGTCTCGTCGCGACGCGCGTAGAGCGCCGCCGACAGCGCCTGGAAGGCGTAGAGCGCGGTCGACATGTCGACCACGATCACCGGCACGCGATGGGGAATGCCGTCCTCGCCGCGATTCTCCGTCATCAGGCCGGTATAGGCCTGCAGAACGGGGTCCATCGCCGGGCGGTCGGCGAGCGGGCCGGTCTGGCCGAAGCCGGAGATCGAGAGATAGAGCAGGCGCGGCGCGCGCGCCGAGACGGCGTCGTAGTCGAACCCCAGCCGCGCGATGGTGCCCGGCTTGAAGCCCTCGATGAAGACATCGGCGCCGTCGATCAGGCGCCATAGCACGTCCTTGCCCGCAGGCGATTTCAGGTCGAGCGCGAGGCTGCGCTTGCCGAGATTGCCGATCACGGAAAAGGCGCTGTGCTGGCCATAGTACGTGCCCAGCGTGCGCGCCCAGTCGCCCTCGCCCGGCTGCTCGACCTTGATCACGTCGGCGCCGTACTGCGCCAGCAGCATGGCGCAGTACGGCCCGGCGATCCCCTGGCTGAGATCGACGACCTTGAGACCGGCGAAGGGGGCTAGATAGCTCATCGGTCCTCACTCCAATCCCCGCATAGGATCACGTTGTCGCCCTTCAGCACAGCCTGATCGCGGATGTGACCGCCGCTGGAGGACGAGTCACGACCGTCACCCCGCACGCAGCGAGAGGTCTTTGAGGTCAATGGAAAGATCCTTCGCTGCGCTCCGGACGACAGCAACGCCGTATCAGGCACTTGCGATTCCGTGCATGCTCAGCGGGACAGGAAACGAGCGCGCCCATCGGCTCACCAGGATTCAGCCATGCCACTGCCCCTCGATACCCACCTCAAGATCGGCATCCAGACCATCCATCGCCGCACCGAGCCCGCCATCGGGCCGTGGCTGCCGCGCATCGACGAGTTGGTCGAGCTGGTCGAGCTGGTCGATCGCTGCGGCTACGACTCGCTGTGGGTCGGCGATCACATCTCCTTCGCCATCCCGATCCTCGATCCGCTGCTGCAGCTGGCGCAGGCGGCGGTGGCGAGCCGGCGGCTGCTGCTGGGCACCAACGTCTATCTCCTGCCGCTGCGCCACGCCGGGCCGGTCGCCAAGCAGGTCTCGACGCTCGATCATCTCTGCGAGGGCAGGCTGATCTTCGGTGTCGGTGTCGGCGGCGAGTTCCCCAGGGAGTATCAGCTCGCCGGCGTGCCGATCGGCGAGCGCGGCGCGCGGCTGTCGGATGGCATCCGCGCGCTGCGCAAACTGTGGACGGGCGAGACGGTGTCGCACGACGGCGCCTTCTATCCCTTCCCGCCGCTCAGCATGCAGCCGCCATCGCGCCAACCGGGCGGGCCGCCAATCTGGTGCGGCGGCCGCTCGCCCGGCGCGCTCAAGCGCACCGGCCGCCTGGCCGACGGCTGGATGTCCTATGTCGTGACGCCGGACATGTACCGCGACAGCCTGGCCGCGATCGCCGAAGCCGCCGGGGCCGCCAATCGGCCGCTCAGCCGCTTCGGTACCGGCCATCTGCTGTTCACGCGGCTCGACGATACCTACGAGAAAGCGCTCGACGCGGCGACCGAGACCTTGAGCGTCCGGTACGCCATGGACTTCCGCAAGGCGGCGCAGCGCTACGCCGGGCTCGGCCCGCCGGCGCGCATCGCCGAGCGGATCCGCGAATTCCACGCTGCCGGCGTGCGCCACCTCGTCCTCGATCTGGTCGGCCCCTACGAGCAGCGCGACCAGCAGATCCAGCGCGTCGCGAACGAGGTGCTGCCGCTGCTCAAGGATCTGATGGCGCCCACGGCGTGAGGCGTGAGGGGCCAGGCGTCTTACCTTCTCCCGGAGGGGGAAGGTAAAGACTACGGAGGTATGCCGTGTTACGACGTCTGATCCTTCAGGTCGCGGCGCTGGGGGTGTTTGGGCCTCTCCTCGCCGCCTGCGCCACCACCTATGTCGTGGCGCCGCCGCCGCTGGCGCCCGGCGCGGCGCGCGCGCCGGTCGCGGTGCTCGATCACGGCCGCCATTCCAGCCTCGTCATCGGCCTGCAAGACGGCCGCATGGTGCGCTACGCCTACGGCAATTGGCGATGGTATGCACAGGGCATCACCGGCGCAGCGGAGGGCGTCGCCGCGCTGTCCGGGCAGACGCCGGCGGCGCTCGGTCGGCGCGTGATGGCCGGGCCGCTCACGGCGGAGACGCTGCGCCAACAGGTCCGCGTCGGGGTCGCCGATACACTGCTGCTCGATGTCGATGCCGCCGCGGCGAAGCGCCTGGTCGACAAGCTCGACGGCATCGCCGAGGCCGGCCGCGCCCGCATGCTGACGAACCCGAACGTCGATCTCGATTTCTTCCCGCACCCCGTGCCCTACTCCGAAGCGCACAGCTCCAATCGCGTGCTCGCCGGTTGGCTGCGCGAAATGGGCGTCGAGGTCGACGGCGACGGCCTGATCGCCGACTGGAAGCTGCGCCGCTGAAATCCCGTGCCTCATCGAGCGGAACAGGCCGATCGACAGCGACTGGCCGTTTCCTAGTAGCGGCGCCACTTGCGACACGGTCCGCCAAGCTGGTGACCGCATGCGCACGCCGCTCGCTCATGACACGCCGGCAAATGGGCCGCTCTTGACCGCCGCTCGACAAGCAGGGGTAAACTGATTGCAGAGCTGCATAGTGATCCAAACGGCCGAGCCGCGTGTATTCTCACCAAGACGGCAGGATTCGCCCGAAGTAGAAAGCCTCGATGCTGTTGATCGCGCTGAAAATGCTGTTTGGGGACCCGATGAAGCTGATCGGGTTGGTCGCCGGCATAGCCTTTTCAACGTTGCTGATGTCGCAACAGGGCGGCTTCTTCATTGGACTGATTTCGCGCGCCGCGAACGTGATTTCAGACGCTCGCGAAGCGACGATCTGGGTCATGGATCCCCAGACCGAGACCGTCGAAGGCCCCACCAACATGCGCGCGACAGAACTCCTGCGGGTGCGCGGCGTCGACGGCGTTCTATGGGCGGTGCCACTGGTCAGGGCTTCGGGCACGATACGGACCGACGACGGGCGCTCGACCACCGCGTCGTTCATCGGCGTCGACGATGCCAGCCTGGTCGGCATGACGAGCCGTTTTGTCGCCGGCGCCCCGGAGGACCTGCGCAGGCCGGACGCGATTGCGATCGACCAACTCGGCTTTGCGCGTTTGTGGCCGGGAGAGCCACTCGAGACTGGCAAGATCCTCGAGGTCAACGACAGGCGCGCCGTCGTCGTCGCCATCACCGACGCCGCTCCCGGATTCGGCGCGCCGGTCGTCGTCTATGCTCGCTTCTCCCAAGCTCTTGTCTATGTTCCGGGCGGGCGCAATACCCTGTCCTTCATCTTGGTTCGCCACGTGCCGGAGAGCGACGCCGCAACGGTGGCCCGGCGGATCTCCGAGTCGACCGGCCTGCGCGCCCTGACATCGCCGGCGTTTCAGCGGGCAACCATCGACTACGTTCTCGCCAATACCGGGATCGCCTTCTCCTTCGGCGTCGTACTCGCTCTGGGCGCAATCGTCGGCGTCCTGGTCTGCGGGCTCACCTTCACGCTGTTCGTCAACGACAACATCCGGCAGTTCGCCGTGCTGAAGGCGATTGGCGTCTCGAACTTCAGGATTTTCGGCATGGTCGCGAGCCAGGCCGTCGTGGTGGCCTTTATCGGCTATTCGATCGGCATCTGGCTATCTTCGGCGTTCTTCGACGGCGTCAACCAGCCGCTATCCGACCTCAAGGGCTTCTGGCTGCCCTGGCAAGTCGCGGCGCTGTCCGCTGCCGCGGTCCTGGCGATCGTCCTCTTGTCCACCGTGCTGAATCTGCGGCGTGTCTTCACGCTCGATCCTGCCATCACCTTCCGGGGTTGAGACCTTGGCTGCCGTCGTCGCCCGCGGACTGTGCAAGCGCTTCGGCCGTGGAGAAACAAGCGAGGTCGTGCTCGATCGCACGGACTTCCAAGCCCGCGCCGGCGAAATGACCTTGCTTGTGGGACCTTCGGGCTGCGGCAAAACGACGTTGATCTCTATATTGTCCGCGATGCTTCGGGCCGACGAGGGAGAGGTCACGGTTTTCGGCACGGACCTCAAGACGCTGGGTGGCCGGGCGCTCAGCCGCTTCCGCGGCGAGACCGTCGGTTTCGTTTTCCAGCAGTTCAATTTGCTCCCCGCCCTCGACGCCGCCGAGAACGCGGCGGTACCGCTGATCGTGCATGGCATGCCCTCTGGACGCGCCCGCCGTCGGGCGAGTGAACTGCTCGACTTGCTGGGGCTCGCCGAGAACATGAACAAGTTTCTGCGCGAACTCTCGGGAGGCCAGCAGCAGCGCGTGGCGATCGCGCGCGCATTGGTCCATGATCCGAAATTCATCGTGTGCGACGAGCCGACCGCCTCGCTCGACGGCGCATCGGGGAATGCGGTCATGAACCTCCTGCGCAGCCACGCGGTGCGACCCGATCGCGCGGCGATCGTCGTCACACACGACGAGCGAATTTTCCGCTTCGCGGATCGAATCGCCTTCATGGCCGATGGCAGGGTGATCCGGACCGAAGAGCATCCCCGCGACGAGAAGCATTGATGGCCGCCCGCTCCCGCCTGCTCATGTTCGGCCTGCCCGCGCTTGCCGGTATCGCCCTCACCGCCGCGGTCATGTCGATCATCAACTCGAATTCGCCCGACACGACGGTCGCGCCCCTGAACATGCCGCCGACGGCGCGAGCGCAGGCGCCGTCGACGCCAGCCTCGTCTTCGCCGCCGCCGACCACTGCGCCGGCGGTTATCGGCGCACTCGGCGCGGTCGAGCCCGCCGACCGAGAGATCGCGGTCGCGACCCGGTTTCCGGGCGTCGTCACGGAAGTACGCGTGACCGATGGTGACAAGGTGAGAGCGGGAGACGTGCTCTTCGTCATCGATACCGCGCTGGCCACCGTCACCGTCGCCGAACGCCAACGCGAACTCGAGGTCGCCGAGGCGCGCCTCGCCCAGATCAGGCAGAGGGCGGCGGTGCTTGCCGCGGACGTTGCGATCGCGCGCGGCGTTGCGGCCTCGGCCGAGGCGGATCTGGACGAAGCCAGCGATCTGGTCCGGATCGCCGGTCAGCTGCAGAGCGGGTCATCGATCACCGAGCGCGAAATGGTCCGTCGCCGCAACCTGTTGCGCACCGCCGAGGGGCGCCTTGCCGAGGCCAGGGGCCGCCTGGCCCGTGCAGAGGCCGAGTTCGCGCTTTTGAACCCTTTAACCAATGGCTCGTCTTTCCGCATCGAGGAGGCGACCGTCAACCAGGCGAAGGCGTCACTGGCATTTGCCGTAGCCGAGCTGGATCAACGCACCGTGAGGGCGCCCTCGGACGGAACCGTCCTGGCAGTGAACATCCGTCCGGGCGAATTCGCGACCGCCGGCGCGTCGACACCGCCAATTCTGCTGGGCCGGCTCGATCCCCTCCATGTGCGGGTGGATATCGACGAAGCCGATATCCCGCGGTTCGCTTCCGGCGCCAACGCGGTGGGCCTGCCCCGCGGCGCACCCGACCAACGAATCGCCTTGCGATATGTGCGCGCCGAGCCGTTGGTAAAGGCCAAGCGCACCCTCTCGGGACAGAGCAGTGATCGCGTCGATACGCGGGTGCTGCAGGTCGTCTACGCCGTAAGTCCGCCGACCGCGGGCCTCCGCCCAGGCCAGGTAATCGATGTTTTCATCGACGCCGCGCCCAGGCGTGCGCCGGCCACCCCGACAAAACGCTAAGGGCCCATTCGTGATCTGACAATTCGAGGATGAGCCCGTACCGCGCCATTCGATACAAAGTCGCGCCCCGGCACGCGCCCAGACCGGCTCTACTACCAGCGCTGTCATCCTGAGCGGAGCGATGGATCGAGGCATCGTCCCTGGATCCATCGCCGCGCCCGGAATGACCGAGTTTCAGGAGCACCAAGCCATGGCCCTCACCGAACACGCGAGCGTCTGCACGTTCGACTGCCCCGACACCTGCAGCCTTACGGTCGGCGTCGAGGATGGCCGCATCGTCAAGGTGCGTGGCTCGGAGGCGTTGCCCTACACGGCGGGCGTGATCTGCAACAAGGTCGCGCACGACACGGCCGCCTTCGTGCAGGGGCCGCAGCGCCTGCGCCATCCGCTGCGCCGCGTCGGCCCCAAGGGCTCCGGCACGTTCGAGCGCATCACCTGGCAGGCAGCGCTCGACGTGATCCACGGGCGGGTGAGCGAGGTCGTCGCGCGATTCGGCGCGCAGGCGGTGATACCACTGAACTACGCCGGACCGCACGGCTTCCTCGCCTATGACAGCATGTCCTCGCGCTTCTTCCACAAGCTTGGCGCCACGCAGCTCTACCGGCAGGCGCTGTGCGGCGGCGTGCGCAGCCAGGCCTGGGCGGGAACCTATGGCGCGGTGCCCGGCTGCCCGCCGGAATTCGTCGAGCACGCCGACCTCAACGTGATCTGGGGCAACAACGCCACCGTCGCCAATCTCCACGTCGTGCGCGGTGCGCGCATCGCCAAGCGCGGCGGCGGCCGGCTGGTGGTGATCGATCCGCTGCGTACCAAGATCGCCGAGCAGGCCGACCTGCATCTGGCGCTGTTGCCCGGCACCGACGTGCTGCTTGCGTGGTCGCTGGCCTGCGAACTTGAGCGCACGGGTGCCTTCGACACGGCGTTTATCGAGAAGCACGTGCTGGGCGCCGAGGACTTCATGGCGCGCGCGCGCCAATGGCCCGCGTCGCGCGCGGCCCAGGCCTGTGGCCTGCGCGAGGACCAGATCCTCACCTTCGCCCGCTGGCTCGCCGAGTCGAAGCGCCTGGTCATGGCGCCGGGCAACGGGCTGGAGCGCGGCCGCAACGGCGGCAGCGGCATCCGCGCGGCGATCACCTTGCCCGCCCTGCTCGGCAAGCTCGGCAAGGGCAGCGGCATCGTGCTGGGCGCCGGCAACGCCTTTCCCAAGACGCCGGCCAAGCTGCAGCGGCCCGACCTGGCGCCGCCGGGCACGCGCACGCTCAACATCAACGATGTTGGTCGCCATCTCGCCAACGACGATCTCGACCCGCCGCTGCGTGCGCTCTTCATCTACAACCACAATCCCGTGGTCGTGCACCCCGACCAGAACCGCATGCGCCGCGGGCTTGCGCGCCCGGAGATCTTCACCGTCGGCATCGAGCTCTCGATGACCGAGAGCATGGCCTATTGCGACATCGTGCTGCCGGCGGCGACGCATTTCGAGTACGACGACCTCTACGCCGCCTATGGCCATCACTGGCTGCAGCGCGCCCAGGCGGTGATCGCGCCGATCGGCGAGGCGCTGCCCAACACCGAGATATTCCGTCGCCTGGCCGCGCGCTTCGGCTTCGACGAGCCTTGCTTCAAGGCGAACGACGCCGAGCTGATGGACGACGCCGTCGATGGCGCCGACCGACGGCTGGCGGGCCTGCGGCCGAGCCAGATCCCGACCACCCAGGCGCTGCGAATGACCGGCCCGGACGGCGCACCGATGTCGCTGTTCGACAACGTCATGCCGGCGACGCCGTCAGGCAAGGTCGAGCTCGTATCGGAGACGCTGGCGAAGCGCTGGGGCGCGGGCGCGCTGCTGGCGGACTTCCGCCCGCGCGATGGCTCGCATCCGCTGATGCTGATCTCGCCGGCCTCCGACAAGCGCGTCTCCTCGACGCTCGGCGATCTGCCCGCCTCGAGCGCCGCACCACCGCTGAAAATGAATCCCGCCGACGCCGCACGCCGCGGCCTCACGAGCGCGCGCGAAGCGCGCGTCTGGAACGACCTCGGCGAGGTGATCCTGCCGCTCGAGGTGACCGACGCCGTGCCGCCCGGTGTCGTCTCCAGCGAGAAGGGCGCCTGGATATCCACCAGCCGCACCGGCCAGACGATCTCCGCGCTGGTCTCCGCCGACCAACGCGCCGACCTCGCCGAAGGCGCCTGCTTCAACGACACCGCCGTCGAGGTCGGCCCGGCGTAACGGGCGTCGCAGCTCCCCCTCTCCCCGCGAGCGGGGAGAGGGAGGGAAACGTCACTTCCTCTTGACCGCCGCCGCGTAGTCGTCCGGCTTGAAGCCGACCAGCAGGCGATCGCCCAGTTCCAGCACCGGCCGCTTGATCATCGCGGGCTGCGCCAGCATCAGCGCGATGGCGCGGCGTTCGTCGAGGCCGTCGCGATCCTTGTCCGGCAGCTTGCGGAACGTCGTGCCGGCGCGGTTCAGCAGCCGCTCCCAGCCGACTTGGCGCGCCCAGCCTTCCAGCCGAGCGCGCTCGATGCCGGCCGCCTTGTAGTCGTGGAAGGCGTAGGCCACGCCCGCCGCATCGAGCCAGACGCGCGCCTTCTTCATCGTGTCGCAGTTCTTGATGCCGTAGATCGTGATCACGCCGCCATTCTCCCGACTCGAGACACCCCGTCCTCGAGAGCGTAGCGACGGCCCCCTCGCCGCGCCACGATCTCCGCCGTAGGGGCGAGACAAAACACGATGGCCGTAGGCTCGGATGCCCCGATAGCGCGCGCGTAGGCGCGGAAATCGAAGATTCGTGTTGGCGTCGCTAAAATTACCCGCATGACCGACCATCTCGACGATCCCCCGCTCTCCCCCTCCACCCGGACGTTGACGCCCAGGCAGCGGCGCTTCGTCGCGGAGTACCTCATCGACTCCAATGCCTCGCAGGCCTTCCTGCGCGCCGGCTACTCGCCGAGGAATTCGCGGCGAGCGGCCTGGCGGCTGATGCGCCTGCCGGCGCTGCGCGCGGCGATCGAGGCCGGCCAGCAGGAGCTCGCCGCCGCCGCCAAGGTCAGCGCCGAGCGGGTGATCGCCGAATACGTGCGCGTCGCCTTCGCCTCGGTCGACGACTATCTCGACATTCGCGAGGACGGCAGCGTGCGGCTCGACCTCGAGAAGGTCCCGCCGGAGAAGCGCGGGGCCATCGCCGATGTACGCGTCGAGGAGCACACGTCACCCGAGGGAGGACGCTCGCGGATCGTCAGGCTGAAGCTGGCGTCGAAGCTCCACGCCCTCGACTCGCTGTCGCGCCATCTCGGCCTGTTCGCGCCGCGGGCGATAGCGACGGTGACGGCCCGCACGCAGAAGGACGGCGGCGGCGCGGGGCGGGACCTGGCGACGGAATTGCGCGAAGCGCGCGAGCGCATCGCCGGCTGGGACAGCCGCTTCGCGGACGAGGATTGAGCTTGACCACCATCGATCCCGTCGCCGACGAGGACCTGCGCGCCACCATCCAGGGCTTCGCGCGCGATCCGCTGTCCTTCGTGCGCTTCGTCTTTCCGTGGACCAAGAAGGGCGCGCCGCTATCCTGGGAAAAGGGCCCGCGCCCCTGGCAGGAGGCGGTGCTAGTCGAGATCGGCGAGCGCCTGGAGATCAACGCCGCCTTGAAGAGGAGCAAGCCGATCCACATCGCCGTCGCTTCGGGCCACGGCATCGGCAAGTCGGCGCTGATGGCCTGGATCAAGCTCTGGGCGCTGGCGACCTTCGAGGATTCGGTGAGCATGATCACCGCCAATACCGATCAGCAGCTGCGCACCAAGACCTGGCCGCAGGTCGTGAAGTGGTTCAACCTGATGAACTGCCGGCACTGGTTCAGCCTGACCGAGACGGCGATCGTCAGCCGCGCGCCGGGTCACACCAAGACCTGGCGCGGCGATCGCGTCACCTGGAACGCGCACAACACCGAGGCGTTCGCCGGCTTGCACAATCTGGGCAAGCGCATCGTGCTGCTGTTCGACGAGGCGAGCGCCATCGCCGATCCGATCTGGGAGGTCGCCGAGGGCGCGCTGACCGACGCGGACACCGAGATCATCTGGATCGTCTTCGGCAATCCGACGAAGAACGGCGGCCGCTTCCGGGAATGCTTCGGCAAGTCGCGCGCGCGTTGGAGCGGGCGGCAGATCGACAGCCGCTCGGTGGCCGGCGTCAACAAGGCGCAGCTCGAGCAATGGGTGCGCGAGTACCGGCGAGGACAGCGATTTCGTGCGTGTGCGGGTGAAGGGCGAGTTCCCGCGCGTCGGCGACAACCAGTTCATCGGCTCCGACGTGGTCGAGGCCGCGCGCAAGCGCGTGGTCGCCGCGCAGCCGCACGAGCCGCTGGTGATGGGTGTCGACGTGGCGCGCCATGGCAACGACCGCACGGCGATCGTCTTGCGCCGCGGCCGCGACGCGCGCGTCATCCCGCCGATCCGCCTGCGCGTGGCCGACCTGATGCAGGTCGCCGCGCGCGTCGCCCACGAGGCGCGCCAGCACCGGGTCGACGCGATCTTCGTCGACATGGGCATGGGCGCCGGCGTCGTCGACCGGCTGCGCCAGATGGGCGTGCCCGACGTCTACGGCATCGAGTTTGGCTCGGCCGGCGACGGCGCGCCGGGAGTCAACAACGTCGCCGGCAACTACGCCAACAAGCGCGCCCAGATGTGGGACAACCTCAAGACCTGGCTGGCCGACGCGGCGATCCCCGACGACGCCGAGCTGGCCGAGGACCTGGTCGGCCCGCGCTACGGCTTCAACGCCCGCGACCAGATCCAGCTCGAGCGCAAGGAGGACATGAAGAAGCGCGGCCTCGCCTCGCCCGACATGGCCGACGCGCTGGCGCTCACCTTCGCCTTCCGGGTGTAACAGCGCGCCGTGGTCGAACGCAACGCCCTGGGCTCCCCGATCGGCCGTCACGCCGTCGAGTACGATATCTTCGCGGAGCTCTGAGTCGACTCTTCCCTTCTCCCCGCGAAGGCGGGGAGGAGGAAAGGTGGTGGCTCTTGCCAATCCCGATCGCCATCGGCACCGTCGCAGAGCGTCGCGGGGAGAAGACAATGCGGCTCCTAGTGTCATTCGTCGCCGCCGCCCTGCTCGCGGGGCCGGCGGACGCGCAGATCGAATCGTGGAAGCAGGTCGGCGGCTGGGACGTGAATGTCGACCGTAGCCTCAAGAATGGCTGCTTCATCCTGTTCAAGGGCACGCGCGGCACGGTGGTGCGCCTGGGCTTCACCGCCGAGCGCGACATGCACTGGTTCCTGGCGCATGACGACTGGAAGTCGTTGGAGGACGGCAAGGCCTATGTGACCAGCGTCTCCTTCGACAACGGCGCGCCCTATACCGGGCCGATGAAGGGCAAGGCGATGGGCGGCGCCACGGTCGCGCTCACCGCGACTTTCGCCGACGCCGCCGTCTGGAAGCGCTTCCTCGGCGAGTTCATGCGCGGCAACCGCATGCGCGTCACCTATGGCGGCCAGCAGATCGCGCTGCTCAACCTGCAGAGCAGCGCCGCCGCCGGCGAAGCGCTGCTCGCCTGCCAGACCTCCTTTGACGGCCGCGCGCCCGGCTCCGGCGCGCCCACCGGCGGCGACCCCTTCGCGCCGCGCGGTGGCCAGCCGCCGGATCAGAAGGATCCGTTCAAGCGCTAGCGGATTCCCTGCCCGGCGAAGCGCTCCGGTTGTTGACTCTCTTTCACCCGCACGCGCTAATCCGCCCATGCGCCCGCCGCACCGCGGCTGGCTGAACGCAAGACAGACGGAGACCCTTCATGAAACTGGGACGCATCATCGCGGCGACGGCGATAGCCATGTCGCTGGCGATGCCGCTGGCGCAGGCCAAGACCCTGCGCTGGGCCAGTGTCGGCGACGCGCTGACGCTCGATCCGCATTCGCAGAACGAGGGCCCCACCGGGGCGATGTCGCAGCACATCTACGATCCACTGATCCAGCGCGATCCGCAGCTGCGCAAGGTGCCCAACCTGGCGCTGTCGTGGAAGCCGCTCGAGGGCGACGCCTGGGAGTTCAAGCTGCGGCCCGACGTGAAGTTCAGCGACGGCACGCCGTTCACCGCCGAGGACGTGGTCTTCAGCATCAACCGCGCGCTGGCGCCGAGCTCGGACTTCAAGACCTACATCGCCTCGATCAAGGAGGTGAAGGCGATCGATCCGCTGACCGTGGTGATCCACACCAACGGGCCCAACCCGATCCTGCCCGACCAGCTCACCAGCATCTACATCATGTCCAAGGCCTGGGCGGAGAAGAATAACGTCGTCAAGCCGGCCAGCTACAAGGACAAGGAAGAGACCTTCGCGGTGCGCAACGCCATGGGCACCGGACCGTTCACGGTCAAGCAGCGCGACCCCGACGTGAAGACCGTGCTGGTCAAGAATCCCAATTACTGGGGCAAGGCGCAGTTCCCCAACTATCCCGATGAGGTCGTCTACACGCCGATCAAGGAGCCCTCGACGCGCGTCGCCGCCTTGATCTCCGGCCAGATCGACTTCCTGCTCGACGCGCCGTTGCAGGATATCGGCCGCATCAAGGCCACCGCCGGCCTGAAGACGCTGGAGACGGCGCAGGTGCGCTCGATCTTCTTCGGGCTGGACGTCGGCTCGCCCGAGCTGAAGTACAGCGACGTGAAGGGCAAGAACCCCTTCGCCGACGCCCGCGTGCGCGAGGCGATGTACAAGGCGATCGATATCGGCGCCATCCGCAGCAAGGTCATGCGCGGCTTCGCGGCGCCCGCCGGTATCATCACGCCCTCGGCGGTGCATGGCTGGACCAAGGAACTCGACCAGCGCCCGGCACTCGACATCGCCGGCGCTAAGAAGCTGATGGCCGACGCCGGCTATCCCAACGGCTTCAAGGTCACGCTCGACTGCCCCAACGACCGCTACAACAACGACGAGGCGATCTGCCAGGCGGCGGTCGGCATGCTGGCGCAGATCGGCATCACCATCGATCTGCAGGCGCGGTCCAAGACGCTGCACTTCCCCAAGCTGCAGAAGAAGGACAGCAGCTTCTACCTGCTGGGCTGGGGCGTGCCGACGCTCGACTCGCATTACGTCTTCTCGTTCCTCTACCAGACGCACGACGGCAAGGCGAACGGCGCCTGGAACTTCACCGGCCTGTCGAACAAGGCGCTCGACGACCTCGTGGTGGCGATGTCGAAGGAGACCGACGCCGCCAAGCGCGACAAGATGATCGCCGAGGCGTGGAAGCTGGCGCGCGGCTCGAACGCCTACCTGCCGCTGCACCACCAGGTGATCGTCTGGTCGATGAGCGATAAGGTGACGACGCCGATCTTCGCCACCGACTCGCCGAACTTCAAATACGCCGTGATGAAGTAGCCCTTCGTCTGCGGCTGAAGCGCGCCCGCCCCTTTCGGGGCGGGCGTTTTTCTTTGGGACCGCTCAGTTCGGCAGCCTGAAGCGCATGAAGAATTCCCAGCTCGCGATAGTCAGGTCGATCTGATTGGTCCGCGGCCAGACATGGTCGACGCCGAGCATCCTGACGTAGCGCACCTCGCTGCCATCGCGGCAGGGTGCGGACAGCTCGACCAGCAGGTCGGGCGCGGATGGCGGCCGCCGCGCCGCAGGGCAATCGTTCAGCGCGCGCCATTTGTCGATGATCGTGCGATGCGAGTCGGCGACAAAGGTGCCGTTGCCTTCGACCGGCGTGACCGGATCGCGATCGCCGGCGCTGATCAGGATCGGCATCCCGCGAACACCTCGTCCATAAGCCGGCGGCAGGCCGCCGGCGCTGGCGGAGATCGCGGCGATACGGCCCGAAAGCTCGATGCCCAGCCGATGCGCCATCGCACCGCCGCTGGAGAAGCCAGCGACATAGACGCGGCGGCGGTCGATCGCGCTCAGTCGCGCGACGTCGTCGATCATCGCGGCGACGAAACCCACATCGTCGCTTGATGTGACGTTGCTGGCGGCGCGATGGCCGCCGTGGTTCCAGGTGCGGAAGTTCTTGTCGCTCACCGGCTCGTTGGCGCGCAAGGTCGGTGCGTCCGGCCCCGCGATGATGAAGTCGCGGCTGTCGGCCCAATGCTCCCAGCCGTAGCGCCGCACGTCGTTGCGGCCATCGGCCGTCGCGCCATGCAGCATGATGATCAGCGGCGCGCCGGGCTTCACGGTCGCCGGCACGTGCAAGTAGTAGGTGCGCTCGACGCCGTTGACGACGAGGCGCCGCATCTCGCCGGCCTGGGCGGGCCATGCGGTGAGCAGACTCAACAGGACCAGAAGAACACGCATCGACGCACCCCGGTGTTCCGCATCGACATCCTGCCTCAATCCGGCCGTGGCGCAACGACCCTCGAAGTTTCCCGCCCCTTACGTCGCGCGAGCGGCGTCGATACACTCGCCGGAGTCCTGGCGTTCGAGGAGATCCGCATGACCGGCCTCGCTACCGCGCGCGGCGAGAGCGCGCCGCCTCCGGCCGCGCTCGATCTGCGGCCGCTGGCCGATACCTTCGGCGTCGAGGTGCGCGGCGTCGATCTTTCCCGGCCGATCGATCCCGCCAGCGGCGCGGCGCTCGCCGCCGCCTTCGAGCGCCATCGCCTGCTGCTGCTGCGCGACCAGACGCTGTCGCCGGAACGCCAGGCGGCGTTCGCTCGACTGTTCGGCACTATCGCCATCCGCGCCGACTACGATTCTGCGCCCAATCGCGACGCCGATACGCAATACGTCTCCAACACCCGCGACGACGGCATTCTCGGCACCGGCGAGCTCGACTTCCACAGCGACCAGCTCTTCTTGCCCGATCCGCTCAAGGCGCTGATGCTCTACGGCATCGAGATCCCGGCCGAGGGTGGCGACACCCACTTCGTCGATTCCTGCGCGGCGCTGGAGCGCATGCCGGCCGCGTTGCGCGATTGCGCCCGCACGCTCTCCTGCCTGCACGCCTACGATTTCAAGGCCGACTACACCCAGCGCATGGACCACGCCGCCGGCGATGCCAACGCCCGCAACGCCGTCCACCCCATGCTCTATCGCGACGACGCCGGCCGCGAAGCGCTCTGGGTCAATCACCTCACCACGGTGCGGGTAGAGGGCACGACGCCCCAGGAGAGCAAGGCGTTGATCGCCGAGACGCGGCGCTGCCTCTACGGCGAGGAACGCCTGATCTACCGCCACAAGTGGCGCGTCGGCGACATCCTGGTCTGGAACAACCGCCTGCTGCAGCACGCCCGCACGCCGTTCGATCCCGCTCAGCCGCGCACCCTGCGGCGCACGCCGATCATATGAGCGGCATGCGTCGCGTCGCCCTGATCACGGGCGGCGCCCAGGGTATCGGCCGCGCCAGCGCCGCGCGCCTGATCGCGCAGGGCTTCGACGTCGCCCTGGCCGATATCCAGGCCGAGCGCGTCGCGGCTACCGCCAGCGAGCTGGGGCAGAACGGCGCGCGCGTCGCGGGCTTCACCGCCGATGTCGGCGACGCGGCCGCCGTCGAGCGTTTGCGCGCCGCGGTCGAGGACGCTTTCGGCCGCATCGACGCGCTGGTGCATGTCGCCGGCGGCGCCGGCCCGCGCAACGTGCAGCAGATCGACGAGATCGAGCCCGATCTGTGGGACCAGGTCATCGATCTCAACCTGCGCTCGGCCTATCTGATGGCGCGCGCCGTGGTGCCGGGCATGCGCACGCGCCGTCACGGCCGCATCGTGCTGATGTCCAGCACCATCGCGCGCGGCAAGACCGGGCCGGTCGGCACCGCCGGCGCGCGTCTGCCCTACGCCGCCGCCAAAGCCGGCTTGCTCGGCTTCGCCGCCCAGCTCGCCAAGGATGTCGGCGCCTTCGGCATCACGGTCAACGCGCTGATGCCCTGGCTGACGCTGTCCGAGCAGGGCTCGCGCATCCGCCAGCGCTGGGAAGGGCTCACCCCGGAATTGCGCGAGCGCATCGTCGCGGCCGCGCCGATGGGCCGGCCGGCCGAAGCCGACGAGGTCGCCGCCGTGGTCGCCTTCCTGTGCTCCGACGCCGCGAGCTACGTCAACGGCGTCGGCCTTCCTGTCGATGGAGCCTTCCTGTGACGCTCTCCCAAGCCGGCCGCATGGCCGGACGCCGCGTGCTGATCACCGGCGGCGCCTCAGGCATCGGCCGCGCCACGGCCGAGCTTTTCCAACGCGAGGGCGCGCGGCTGGCACTGCTGGATCGCAACGAGGCGACGCTGGCCGGCGTGGCCGCCACGCTGGGCGCCGAAGCCATCGCCTGCGATATCGCTGAGGCGGCAGCGAGCGAAGCGGCGGTGCGTCGCGCCGCGGAGCGGATGGTCGGACTGGACGGCGTGGTCAACGCCGCGGGTGTCAGCCTGTGGCAGCGCTTCGAGGACACCACCGACGCCGACTGGCGCCGCATCCTCGACATCAACCTGATGGGCGCCATCTCGATTTGCCGCGCGGCCCTGCCTTTCCTGCGGGCCGCGCCGGGACGCGCCACCATCGTCAACATCGCCTCGGGCGCCGGCCTCGTGCCGCTGCCACGCAATTCGGCCTATTGCGTCAGCAAGGCCGGCCTCGTGATGTTCACCAAGGCGCTGGCGCTCGACATCGCCGGCGAGGGTGTGCGGGTGAACGCGGTCTGCCCCGGTCTCATCGACACGCCCATGGTCCAGACCACGCTGGCGAACTCGCCCGATCCGGCGGCACAGCGCGCGACCATGGTGGCGCGCTACCCCATGGGCCGCATGGGCGAGGCCTCGGAGATCGCCTCGGCCATCCTGTTCCTGTCCTGCGCCGAATCCTCCTACGCCACCGGCACCGCGCTGGCCATCGACGGCGGCCGCACGTTGCGGTGAGGCTGGTTTGATCTTCTGCCTTCCCCCGGAGGGGGGAAGGTAAGAAGCATCGGCCCCGTCGGGTGTGCTAGAAATCATCGATGCTGTCGTTCCTCGTCTATCGTCTGCTGCAGGCGGCCGCCGTGATGCTGGCGGTGTCTTTCCTGTGCTTCGCGCTGTTCAACTTCATCGGCGACCCGGTCAACAACATGGTCGGCCAGGAGGCGAGCCCGCAGGAGCGCGCGCAGATCCGCCACGATCTCGGGTTGGAGGATCCCGTGCCGGTGCAGTTCGTGCGCTTCATCGGCAACGCGTTGGAGGGCAATTTCGGCCGCTCCTACCGACTGGCCCGCCCGGTCGGCCGGCTGATCGTCGAGCGCATGCCGGCGACCCTGGAACTGGTCGCGGTCGCCGCGCTGCTGGCGCTCGCCATCGGCATTCCGCTGGGCGTGCTGACCGCGCTGCGTCGGCACAATTGGGACAGCGGCGTGGTTCTGACCTTCTCGCTGGCCGGCGTCGCGATGCCGACCTTCGTCATCGGCATCCTGCTGATCTACGTCTTCTCGGTGGAGTGCAAGAGCTGGGCGCCGTGGCTCGGCCTGCCGGAGGGGTTCTGTTTCCCCTCCTTCGGGCGCGGCGAGACCGTCGATCTTGGCGGCTGGAATTCAGGCCTGCTGACCGGCAGCGGCTTGAAGGCGATCGTGCTGCCGGCGATCACCTTGTCGCTGTTCCAGCTCACCCTGGTGCTGCGCCTGGTGCGCTCGCAGATGCTGGAGGTGCTGCGCACCGACTACATCAAGTTCGCGCGCGCCCGCGGGCTGACCAACCGCGCGGTGCATTTCGGCCACGCGCTGAAGAACACGCTCTTGCCGGTGATCACCGTGATCGGCATCCAGATCGGCGGGCTGATCGCCTTCTCGATCATCACCGAGACGGTGTTCCAGTGGCCCGGCATGGGCCAACTCTTCGTGCAGTCGGTGCAATTCGCCGACATCCCTGTCATGTCGGCTTATCTGGTGATGGTGGCGCTGGTGTTCGTCACCATCAACATCGTCGTCGACCTGCTCTACGCCGTGATCGACCCGCGGCTGCGCGTCGAGCGCGGCCGCGCGGTGGGCGGGCATTGATCGCCTCTGTCGTTCCGAGCGCAGCGAGGAATGACAGGGAAGCCCTATTGCGCAACACCAGCGCGGCGGAATTCCGACTCGACGCCGTTGGCGTGCCGGCAGATCGCCCTGGTGTCGTCGAGGCGCCGGCAGGTCAGCGTATCGGCCATCCAATGGCCGGCCGCGGCCCCATCGCGCGCGCAGGGCAGATTGGGATGGGTGATCCGCACGACACCCTCGGACTGGTAGACGGCCGATACCCGCCCCTGGCAATGATCGACCGCGCCATCGAAGCGGTTGGAGATCTCGAAGGTGCCGCGGCCGTCGCGCGAGAAGCACAGTCGCGAGGCCGTGGTGACGCCCAGGACATCCGGGCGGCCCGTCCGCTTCAAGCGGGCCGAGGTCTCCTGACCCAGGAGCCAACATCCCTCGAGCACCGCGAGGTCGCGCTTCTTCCAGCCATCCTCGGGCAGGTCGGGCGGCTTGCACGCCTTGAGCTTGGCCGCGAGGTCCTCGCGCAGCGACGCCAGGGTCGCGCTCAGGCGGCCCTGTTCGTCCTGCGCCGTCCGCACGTCGCGCAGCAGGCCGGGCGTCGGGTCGAAGACGACGACGGGCGGCGGTGGCGGCGGCGCGGGCAGCATCGTGACCTGGGGTGCCGGCACCTGCGGCACGACCTGGCGCAGTGCCCAGGCCGCCAGCAATAGCGAGATGATCGCGGCGAGGCCGACGACCAGGCTGGCGCCCCACGGGAAGCGCGACGCGGCGACCGCGGCCGGCGGCGCGACGACGACAGGTGCGACGACGACAGGCGCGACAACGACAGGCGCGACGACAGCAGGCGCGATCGGTGGAAGCGGCGACGCTATCGCACCTGACGCACCAGCATCGGAGATCGCCTCGACCTCGTAGCCCCAGCCGATCACGACGGGCTGATCGCCCACGAGGTAGCAGCAATCGTCGGCCGGCGGTCGCGCCGCCAGGCGCAAGACGCCACCGGCCAGCCGTACATCCTCCGTGGCGCCGGCTTGCAGCGACTGGCCGAGTTGCTCGACATCGGCGAGCAGCCTGTCGATCTCGGCGCGTGCGCGGCCGCGCTCCGGATCGGCCAGTCGTGTCAGCGCTCGTGTCTCGCCCTCGAGCTCGCTGTACCAGTCGACCCGGCTGCTCGCCTCGTAAGGCAGCGGCTCGGCCAGCAGGTGGAAATGGCGCTCGCCGAGACGGCGGCGCACCACGGTCCGGATCTGGCCCTGCAGCCTGTGCAGGGGATCGCCCTTCAAGCCGATCGGCTGGGCGCCGACCAGCATCGATGCGACGAGCCTGCTCCCCGCCAAGCCCTCCCCCTTCAGCAAACCGGCGCGATCTTAGAGCAAACGCCACGGCGGCGAAATCACGCTGGCGCGGCGCGCGCCTCAATTGGTCTGCACGACGGAGATCGAGCCGACGCAGCCGTTCCACAGCATGACTGTGATCCAAAGCACCTTGCTCGCGCTCTCCGCGACCATGAACTCGCGCGTGCCGGTGCTGGCGACGCTTGGACGTTCCTCGAACGCGGATTTCAGGACGTGACTGACGTCATGGTCGCGCGCGCAGCCATGGCTGTCGGCGTTGCCCAGGAACAGGCGGGCGTGCAGGTCGGTGGCCGGCCCAGGCGGCGGCTTCGACTGCTTGTCGTAGGCGAGGCCGATACCGGCGCCGGCGAGGAACGGCCGGATCGGCCGGTAGAACAGCCAGTAGCGCCGCTCGCTCTCCGGCGTTTGCCGCTCGATCAGCCACAGCCCGAGATCAATGCGGAAAGCGCGCTCGATCGCCGTCACGCTGGCGATGTCGCCGCGCAAGCCCAGCTCGCGCACGGCGCTCAGCAGCCCCAGCGCCGTGGGCCGCGCGGGATCGAACGGCGCGTCCTGTGCGGCGGCCGCCGGCGGCAGCAAAGCCGCGAGCAGCGCCAGACGGGCGAGACGAGACGGCGTCGCCATCGGGCGAGCATGACTCCCGCCAGGCCGCCCGGCCATGCCCTTCCCTCGCGCGGCGCGCGGGCGTAGCGTTGCGCCAGCACGGGAGGAAGCCATGGGCACCTATGTCTACGCCGGCACCGCGCCGGTGGTCGTTGGCTCCAGCAACGCGGCGGCGACCAGCGCCGGCGGGCTGTTCCGCATGGACATGGCCGACGGCAAGTGGGCCGCGCTCAGCAAAGGCCTGCCCGACAAGGTCGAGGCGCGCAGCATCGTCGTGCAGCCCGGCGCGCCCGACACCGTCTATGTCGGCACGCAGGACGGGCCCTATCGCAGCGGCGATGGTGGCGAGACCTGGACGCGGCTCAACCTGCCCGGCGACAATCGGCTGGTGTGGTCGGTCCTGATCCATCCCAGGGATCCCAGGACGATCTATGTCGGCACCCAGGGCACGCAGGTCTATCGCAGCCGCGACGGTGGCGCCACCTGGGTGGCGCTGAACGTGCCGGAGCCCAAGGGTATGGTGAAGATGAGCTTCCCCTGCCGCGTGATCCGGCTGGCGATCGATCCCAACGACACCAACACGCTCTATGCCGCCTTCGAGGTCGGCGGCCTGTCGCGCAGCGTCGATGGCGGCGAGACCTGGCAGGGCTGCAACGAGAAGCTGTTGGAGTTCACCAAGCAGGACAAGTTCAAGAGCCGCATCGTCAGCGACACCGAGACCGAGGGCATGATGGACAGCCACGCGCTGGCGGTCAGCGCAGCGCAGCCGGGCGCAGTGTTCCTCGCCAATCGCATGGGCCTGTTCAAGAGCCCCGACCGCGGCGCCACCTGGGAAGAGATGGGCATCGGCCGCTTCTCGCCGCTGACCTACGCGCGCGACGTGCGCGTCAGCCCGCACGATCCCAGGACGATGTACGCCGCGCTGTCGGTCGCGGCGATCAGCGACGAGGGCTCGCTCTATCGCAGCCGCGATCTCGGCGCGAGCTGGCAACGCTTCGACCACGGCGTGCGGATGCAGAGCACCTTGATGATCATCGCCCAGAGCGCAGCGAAGGCCGAGCGGGTGTGGTGCGCCACCCGCAAGGGCCAGGTCTTCGGCACCGAGGATGGCGGCGCCACCTGGCGCGAGCACCCGCTGCCCGAAGGCGGCACCGGCGTCTACGCGCTGGCGGTGGCGTAGGAGGACGACATGGACGGCAGCGTCAGAGCGGAGGCCGCGCCGCACGTGAAGGTGCGTCGCATCGGCGGCAATATCGGCGCGGAGATCTCCGGCGTGAATCTCGGCACGCTGAGCGACGCGGAATTCGCGGTGATCCACGACGCGCTGGTGCGCCACGAAGTGATCGTCTTTCGCGACCAGGACATCACCATCGAGCAGCAGATGGATTTCGGCCGACGCTTCGGCGATCTGTCGATCCATCCCTTCTCGCCCAACCTCGACGACAAGCGCGAAGTCATCGTGCTCGACAACCACAAGGACAACCCGCCGCATCTGACGGATCAGTGGCACGCCGACGAGACGTTCAGGGCGGCGCCACCCTTGGGCACCATCCTGCGCGCCAAGGTCTCGCCGGAGATCGGCGGCGACACGTTGTTCTCGAGCATGACGGCGGCCTATGCCGGCTTGAGCGAGCCGATGAAGCGCTACATCCACGGCCTCGAGGCGCTGCACGACTTCAAGCCGTGGCGGCCACTGTTCACCTCCTCGGAGGCGCATCAGAAGAAGCTCCGGGAGATCGAGGCCAAGTGGCCGCCGCAATGGCACCCGGTGGTGCGCGTGCATCCGATCTCCGGCCGCCGCATCCTCAACGTCCAGGCCCAGTTCTGCGTCAAGCTGCGCGGCCTGCGCGAGGACGAGAGCGACACGATGCTGAAGTTCCTCTACAGCCGCGCCGCCATCCCCGAGTACCAGATGCGCGTCAGCTGGCAGCCGCACACCGTGGTGATGTGGGACAACCGCGCGGTGCAGCACTACGCGGTGCACGATTACTACCCCAGCCGCCGCACCATGGAGCGCGTCACCGTCGCCGGCGATCCCGTCATCGGCGTCAGCGGCCCCTACACGGCGGAGGCGAGTGTCGGCCCGCTGCCCGACGGCAAGGGCGCGGTGATCGCTCCACCAGGCAAACGCCCGATCCGCGAGTTTGAGCGCGGCGCGTATTGAGAGGGGATGGCTGACCTGCCCGAACGGTGGTCGTGATCGGTGCGGCCACCGGCTACAACCCGCATCCCATGTCATCCCCCTCCTCGGTCGTCACCGAAGCGCCACCATCGGACGCGCCCCTGCCCTGGGCGCTGATCGGCGCCGCGTGCCTGGGCAGCTTCGCCGCCACCGCGAGCGGCACGACGCGTGCGCCGCTGTTGATCGACATGGCGCGCGATCTTTCCGTCAGCATTCCCCTGGTCGCCAATCTGGTGACCGCGACCTCGATCGCCTGGGGCATCACCTCGTTCCTGTCGGGCATCGCCTCGGATCGCTGGGGTCGGCGGCCCTGCCTGATCGGCGGCACCCTGGCGCTGACACTCGCCATGCTGGGCGTGGCGCTGGCTGGACAGTTCTGGTCGGTGGCGGCGTGGGCCACGATGGCCGGCGCCTGCTCCGGCGTATTCATGGGCGCGGTCTTCGCGGAGGTGTCGAGCCGCGTGCCCGACCAGCAGCGCGGCCGCGCGCTGGGCTGGGTGATGAGCGGCCAGTCCTTGACCCTCGTGGTCGGCGTGCCGGCGGCGGCGTGGCTCGGCGCCAGCATCGGCTGGCGCGGCTTCAATGTCTGCGTCGGCGCGCTGGCCTTTCTCGCCGCGATCAGCCTGTGGTTCACCACCACGCGGCCGGCGAAGGGCGCGGTGCGTATTGGGGGCCCGGTCTCCTTGCGCCAGGCGATGACGACGCCCGTGGTGATGCTGCTGACCATGGGCATCGCCGAGCGGATCTGCCACGGCCTCGTCGTCGTGTACTTCGCCACCTACCTGCAGCAGGCCTACGACCTGAAGCTGGCCGCGGTCGGGCTGCCGCTCCTGATCATGGCGATCGGCAATCTCGTGGGCACGGCGCTGGGCGGCCAGCTCGCCGACAAAGTGCGCGACCGCCTGGGCACCTTCGGCTTCAGCCTGATCGGCACGGGGATCGCCGGCGTCGCCCTGTTCGCCTGGCAGCCCGGCCTGATCGCGACGGTGGCGATGGCCTTCGCCTACGTCTTCGTCAACGCGCTGGGCCGGCCGGCCTTCATGGCGGCGCTGGCCGACGTGCCCGACGACGTGCGCGGCACGGTGATGGGCTTGAACGGCACCTGCGCCAGCGTCGGCTGGGCCGGAGCCGCCGGGCTGGGCGGCTGGATGATGGCGACGCAAGGCTTTGGCGGCTTCGGCCCGCTCGCCGCCGCGCTGGCGGCGGCCGGTGCCGCGCTGGCCTTCCTGCGCCGTGGCGCGGCGCGGCGCAAAGCGGCATGATCGACGGCATGGCCGTCACCACCTCCGACCTGCCCAAGGGCGCGTTGCACCGCTTCCTCGATTCGGATCTGTGGCACAGCTTCACGCGCTCCTGGCTGACCATGGCCGCCGCCGCCGTGACCTTGGTGTTCTTCCTTGGCGCGCTGTTCGCGCCGTGGATCGCGCCGCACGATCCCTTCGACCCCAGGGCGCTCAGCCTGATGAACGCCTTCACGCCGCCGATGTGGCACGAAGACGGCAAGCCGACCTTCCCGCTGGGCACCGACAACCAGGGCCGCGACATGCTCTCGGCCATCATGTATGGCTGCCGCGTGTCGCTGATGATCGGCCTGGCGGCGATCTGCCTGTCTGTGACCACCGGTGTGCTGCTGGGCCTGGCCGCCGGCTTCAAGGGCGGCTGGCTCGACGCGCTGATCATGCGCATCGCCGACATCCAGCTCACCGTGCCGGCGATCCTCACCGCGCTGACGCTCGACGGCGTGGCGCGCGCCGCGCTGCCGAAGGACGCGCACGACCAGGTGGCGATCTGGGTGCTGGTGCTGTCGATCGGCTTCGCCTACTGGCCGCAATTCGCCCGCGTCACGCGCGCCACGACCCTGGCCGAGAAGAACAAGGACTACGTCAACGCCGCGCGCATCATCGGCGTGCATCCGATCAAGATCGCGCTCAGCCACGTGCTGCCCAACGCGCTGGGGCCGGTGCTGGTGATCGCCACCATCGAGCTGGCGCTGGCGATCATCGCCGAAGCGTCGCTCTCCTATCTCGGCGTCGGCATGCCGCCGACCCAGCCCTCCCTGGGCACCCTGATCCGCATCGGCAACGCCTTCCTGTTCTCCGGCGAGTGGTGGATCGTGATGTTCCCCGCCGCCGCCCTGGTGATTCTGTCGTTGGCAGTGAATCTATTGGGCGACTGGCTGCGCGACGCCCTCAATCCCAAGCTGCGATAGCGCGATCGCCACGCGCGGTCGTTGCGCGCCTTGTGGGTTGGCGCATAATGCCGGTCTGGAATCCTGTGGGGGGATTTGCCATGACCGATACCGCCAACAGAGAACCCACCGCCCGCCGCGATACGGCGCGCTTCAGCGGACCATCATTCTGGGCAGGCGTGGGGGTGGGCGTCTCGCTGATGTTGTTCGGCGTGTCGATGCCGATTCTCGGGCTCGCCGCGCTCGCCGACACCCGCCTGGTCATGTGCACCGGCCTTGGCATTCTGCTCGCCGCGTTCGGCGCGCAGGCGGAGGTGAAGCAGAAACTGTGGGTCATCACCGGCTGCGGTGCGATCGCGCTGATCCTGTACTTCGCCCTCGACCACATCGGCAATCGCGTCCAGTTCGCCAAGGGACAGATCCACGACGCAAGCGACGCCGTCAGCGTCGATGTCGCCGGCGAGCACTCCTTCCTGGTCGCGTTGCGCAACGGCACCTACAACTTCGCCGCGGAGTCGACGCTGGTCCACGGTGACTTCGTACGCGTCACGGTCGTCTACGGGCGCGACGAGGAGTTCGATTTCAACTGCGTGCCGATGGCCTATGTCCGTCAGGCTCTCGGCCAGCAGAAACCTGTGGAATGGCGGATCGATCGCAAGAAGCAGGAATTGCTGCGTAACAGCGATCGCAAGGTGATCGCGCGCAACGCATGCAAGGACGGCCCGATCGCCGTCGCCGATATCGGCGACGCGGGATCGACCGCCGCCGCCCCGCCACCCTTCATCGGCGGCGCCCGGGCGCAGTCGACCACCGAGCGTCAGCGGATCAAGACGGCCCGGCCCGTCGACGAGGTGCTGCGCGATCTGCGCACCGAGCAGACGACGTTGCGGCGCGAGGCGCGCGACGAGCTCAGTTCGCTGGGCGTCGACATGGTCGTTCCCGGCATGAAGGCCTTCCACGCGGCGGGCGCCGACGATTATCGCATGCGGCTGGGCATCGTCGTCGCGCTGACCCAGGCGTTGCGCATCGACAAGGGGCGCGCCCGCGCGATGTCCGAACGCCTGACACGCACCGACCTCCTCGCGCTGCTGAAGCTCGTCGAGCACCCCGATCGCACCATGCGCCTCTACGCGACCGAGTTCCTGTTCGATCTCGGCGACGCGCGCACCGTCATGCCGGCGCTCGACATGGCGAGGGCGACGACGTCCGACGACACCCGCTACAATCTGGTCCTCATCGTCAGCAACGCCTATCGCGCGCTGCCGGCGGCCGAACGTCCGCCGGCGACCGCGGCGCTGCGCGCCCTGTCGGGCCAGCCGACCACCGGGCCGAAGACCAAGGACACGATCGAGCGCATCCTGCGAGGATGAGAATACATCTATAAGTTGCTTTACCTGATATATGATCGCGCGTATTCCTTTTTTGTTCATGAACGCGCTGGCTCCCCTGCCGCTCCTCAAGATATTCCAGACGCCGGCGTCGCCGCCGTCTCTGGCCGGCGAGCGCCTGGCGCGTGTCGTGTTGGCGCGCACACCGCGTGTCGGGCCGGTCACCTTTCACGAGATGCTGGGCCATTACGGCTCGGCCGAGGCGGCGCTCGAGGCCCTGCCTGAGCTCGCGCGCACCGCCCGGCTCGATACGCGCGCGCCGGCGGCGGCGCGGATCCTGGGCGAGGCCGAAGCGCTGTCGGAACGGGGCGGCCGCTTCATCGTCGTCGGCGACGACGACTATCCCGCGTCGCTGGCCGCGATCGCCGACGCGCCGCCGGCGCTGTCGGTGATCGGCGATGTCGCGCTGCTCTCGCGACCGATGGTGGCCGTGGTCGGCGCGCGCAACGCCTCGGTCAATGGACGGCGCATGGCGGCGAAATTCTCCGCCGAGCTAGGACGGGCCGGCCAGATCATCGCCTCCGGCCTGGCGCGCGGGGTCGACACGGCGGCGCACGAGGCGGCGCTGGCGACGGGCACAGTCGCGGTGCTGGCCGGCGGTGTCGACGTCATCTACCCACCCGAGAACGAGAGTCTCTACCGCGCCATCGCCGAGGGCGGCGCCATCGTGTCGGAGGCGCCGCTTGGCGCCCAGCCGCAGGCCAGGCATTTCCCGCGGCGCAACCGCATCGTCTCCGGCCTGAGCGCGGGCGTGCTGGTGATCGAGGCCGCGCTGCAATCGGGCTCGCTGATCACCGCGCGGCAGGCGGCCGAGCAAGGCCGCGAGGTCTTCGCCGTGCCGGGCTCGCCGCTCGATCCCCGGGCGCGCGGCACCAACCGCCTGATCCGCGACGGCGCCCATCTGGTCGAGGACAGCGCCGACGTGCTGGCGCATCTGCGGGCTGTCCCCGACACGCCGCCGCCGCCGCGTCAGATAGCCGTGCCGAGCGCCACACGACGACCACAACCAATTGATAAGAAACAGGAAACCACCCACAACCCATGGCGCGACCGGGTCATCGCATGCCTCGGTCCCACTCCCACCCCGGTTGACGAAGTGGTCCGCCGGTGCCATGTGTCGGCCGCCGAACTGGCCGGCCTGCTGCTCGAGCTGGAGCTCGCAGGGCGCCTCGAACGGCACCGGGGCAACAGCGTGTCGCTGATCTAGGCCGCTGAAATCGCTCCGGAAAACCGGTTTCCCAGGAGCCGCGCCGCCCCGCTGGGCGCGAGGGTGGGGCGCGAGGGTTGGATGGCCAACAACGTCGTCGTCGTCGAGTCGCCGGCCAAGGCGAAGACCATCGGTAAGTACCTTGGCCCCGGCTACACGGTGCTGGCCAGCTTCGGCCATGTCCGGGACCTCCCGTCCAAGGACGGATCGGTGCGTCCCGACGAGGATTTCGCCATGGACTGGGAGGTCGACTCCCAGTCGCAGAAGCGCGTCAATGACATTGCCCACGCCGTCAAGGGCGCCAAGACTCTTTATCTGGCGACCGACCCCGACCGCGAGGGTGAGGCGATCTCCTGGCACGTGCGCGACATCCTCGCGCACAAGAAAGCCTTGGCCGGCGTGCAGGTGCGGCGCGTCGCCTTCAACGCCATCACCAAGCAGGCAGTGCAGGAGGCGATCGCGCATCCCCGCGACATCGACCAGCCGCTGGTCGACGCTTATCTGGCGCGCCGCGCGCTCGACTATCTGGTGGGCTTCACGCTCTCGCCCGTCTTGTGGCGCAAGCTGCCGGGCAGCCGCTCAGCCGGGCGCGTGCAGTCCGTCGCGCTGAGGCTGATCTGCGAGCGCGAGGCCGAAATCGAGGCCTTCAGGGCACGTGAGTACTGGACCATCGACGCACTGTTCGACACCGCGCGCGGCCAGTCGTTCAAGGCACGGCTGACGCATCTCAACGGCCAGAAGCTCGACAAGTTCGACATTCCGACCGAGGCGCAGGCGCTGGCCGCCAAGGCGCAGATCGAGCATCGCGCCTTCACGGTGGTGAGCGTCGATCGCCGCCAGGTCCGGCGCAACCCGCCACCGCCCTTCATCACGTCGTCCCTGCAAATGGAGGCCTCGCGCAAGCTGGGCTTCGGCGCCGCGCACACCATGCGCATCGCCCAGCGCCTCTATGAAGGCGTCGACATCGGCGGCGAGACGGTGGGCCTGATCACCTACATGCGCACCGACGGCGTCGATCTGGCGCCCGAGGCGCGCACGCAGACACGCCGCCTGATCGAGCAGCGCTACGGCAACGAGTACGTGCCGGAGAAGCCGCGCTTCTATTCCAGCAAGGTCAAGAACGCGCAGGAAGCGCACGAGGCGATCCGCCCGACCGACCTGTTCCGCACGCCCGACGAGCTGGCGCGCCATCTCGACAAGGACCAGCTGCGTCTCTACGAGCTGATCTGGAAGCGCACCGTGGCCTGCCAGATGGAAAGCGCGGTGTTCGACCAGGTCACGGTCGATCTCGAATCCGGTGACAAGAACGTGCGCCTGCGCGCCACGGGCTCGGTGCTGAAATTCGACGGCTTCCTCAAGCTCTACGAGGAAGGCCGCGACGACGAGGATGAGGAGAACGGCGCGCGCCTGCCCGATGTCAGCGAGGGCGAGGCGGTCAAGCGCAAGGACGTGATCGCCGAGCAGCATTTCACCGAGCCGCCGCCGCGCTATTCCGAGGCCAGCCTGGTGAAGAAGCTCGAGGAGCTCGGCATCGGCCGGCCCTCGACCTACGCCTCGATCATCGAGGTGCTGCAGGCGCGCAACTACGTGAAGATCGACCGCAAGCGCTTCGTCCCTGAGGATCGCGGTCGCATCGTCACGGCGTTCCTGTCGAGCTATTTCACGCGCTACGTCGAGTACGGCTTCACCGCGCATCTCGAGGAATTGCTCGACGACATCTCGGGCGGCAGCGCCGACTGGCGCGCCGTGCTGCGCGAGTTCTGGCGTGAGTTCAAGGGCGCGGTCGACGGCACCAAGGAACTGCGCGTCAAGGACGTGCTCGACCAGCTCGACCTCGAGCTCGGCCCGCATTTCTTCCCGGAGCGCACCGACGGCAAGGACCCCAGGGGATGCCCGGCGTGTGGCACCGGCCGGCTCAACCTGAAGCTCGGCAAGTTCGGCGCCTTCATCGGCTGCTCGAACTATCCGGAGTGCCGCTATACGCGCAAGCTGGCGGTGGCCAACGACAACGCCGACGAGGGCGCGCTGGAAGGCCCGCGTCTGCTCGGCGAGGATCCCGCGACCGGCAAGCAGGTGAGCGTGCGCCAGGGCCCCTATGGCGCCTATGCCCAGCTCGGCGAACCGGAGGGCAAGGACAAGCCCAAGCGCGCCTCGCTGCCCAAGGGCTACAACGCCGCCGAGGTCACGCTCGAGCAGGCGCTGGCGATCCTCGCACTGCCGCGCGAACTCGGGCCGCACCCCGAGACCGGACAGCCGATCGTCGCCGGTATCGGCCGTTTCGGCCCCTATGTGCGCCACGGCTCGACCTACAAGTCGATCCCGGGCGACGAGGACGTGCTGAGCATCGGCATGAACCGCGCCGTGGCGCTGCTCGCCGAGGCCAAGGGCCCCGGTCGCGGCCGCGCCGCGGTGACGCCGCTGCGCACGCTCGGGCCGCATCCCGAGGACCAGCAACCGGTCGAGGTCTATAGCGGGCGTTACGGCCCCTACGTGAAGCACGGCAAGGTCAACGCCACCTTGTCCAAGGACCTCACGCCCGAGAGCGTGACCCTGGAGCAGGCGCTGCCCCTGATCGCCGCGCGGGCCGCCGCCGGCGGCGGCAAGAAGCCGGCGCGTGGCAAAGCGGCGGCCAAGAAGAAGGCCGCGGCGCCCGTCGCTGAAGCCAAGCCCACCGCCAAGCCAAAAGCGGCCGCGAAAACCAAGAAGAAGGCGGCCCCCAAATCGGCCAAGGCGCCGACCAAAGACGCCGCCTGATCGAACAATGAAGAATCAGGATTGAACAAGAAGACTCCCGTTCCTCTCCCCTCGCGCGATGACGTGCTGCGATTCATCCGCGAAAGTCCCGTTCCCGTCGGCAAGCGCGAGATCGCCAAAGCTTTCAATGTGAAGGGCGCCGACCGCGTGGCGCTCAAGCAGATGCTGCGCGACCTGCGCGCCGACGGCGCGGTGTCGCGTGGCACGCGGCGCGAGTTGATGGCGCCCGACTCGCTGCCCGAATACCTCGTGGTCGAGGTGATCGGCCCCGACGCCGACGGTGACGTGCAAGCCAGGCCGGCGCGCTGGAATGCCGACGACGGCAAGGCGCCGCCCGAGATCGTGCTGCTCGCCTCGCAGGACCACGCCGCGCCCGGTGCCGGCGACCGGTTGCTGGTGTCGCTGAAGAAGCGCGGCGCCAATCGCTACGAAGCCAAGATCGTGCGCAAGGTCGGCGCCGGCCCGCGCCGGCTCCTCGGCGTCTTCGAAGCGGCGCAAGAGACTCGCGGCCCCGGCATCGTGCGGCCAACCGACCGCAAGCTGCGCTTCGAGATCGCCATCGATGCCGCCGCGCGCGGCGGAGCCGAGCCCAACGACGTCGTCTGGGTCGAGCAACTCGGCGGGCCACTGGCGCGCCGCGGTCGCGTCGTCGAACGCGTCGGCTCGCTGTTCGAGCCGCGCACCGTCAGCCTGATCGCTATCGCCGCCAACGATATCCCGGTCGAGTTCGCCGAGGCCGCGCTCGACCAGGCTGCGACGAGCGGCCCGGCGCCGATGGGCGATCGCCTCGACCTGCGCGCCGTGCCCTTCGTCACCATCGACGGCGAGGACGCGCGCGACTTCGACGACGCGGTCTTCGCCGAACCCGATTCCGCCGCCGACAACGACGGCGGCTGGCGCCTGATGGTGGCGATCGCCGACGTCGCCTGGTACGTGCGCCCCGACGACGCGCTCGACCGCGACGCCTATCGCCGCGGCAACTCGGTCTATTTCCCGGACCGCGTCGTGCCCATGCTGCCGGAGGAATTATCGAACGGCTGGTGCTCGCTACGCCCGCGCGAGGACCGGCCGGTGATGGTCGCGGAGATGTGGATCGACCGCGACGGCCGCATGCTGCGCCATCGCTTCCACCGCGCGATGATCCACTCGGCGGCGCGGCTGACCTACACCCGCATGCAGGCGGCGCGCGACGGCGAGCCCGACGACGAGCTCGGGCCGCTGATGGAGCTGGTGGTGGCGCCGCTCTACGGCGCCTACGCCGCGCTTGACGCCGCGCGGCGCGCGCGCGGCACGCTCGACCTCGACCTGCCGGAGAAGCGCGCGGTGCTCGACGAGCGCGGGCGTATCGTCGAGTTCGGCGTGCGCCAGCGGCTCGACAGCCACAAGCTGATCGAGGAGTTCATGATCCTCGCCAACGTCGCCGCGGCAGAGACCTTGGAACAGCGCCACATGCCCTGCATGTACCGCGTGCACGACAAGCCCGATCCGCTGAAGCTCGAATCGCTGCGCCAGTTCCTCGGCTCGTTGAACATCGGCCTGCCGCCGGGGTTGAATCTCAGGCCCAAGGATTTCGCGCGCGCGCTGGAGAAGGCGTCGGGCTTGCCGCACGAGCGGCTGGTCAGCGAGACCATCCTGCGCGGCCAGAGCCAGGCGATCTACAGCCCCGACAATATCGGCCATTTCGGATTGGCGCTGCGGCGCTACGCGCACTTCACGTCGCCGATCCGCCGCTACGCCGATCTGCTGGTGCATCGCGGCCTGATCGCCGCGCTGCGCTTGGGCGAAGGTGGGCTGGCGCACGCCGAGGGCGCGAATTTCGCCGAGATGGGCGAGCACATCTCCCAGTGCGAACGGCGCGCCGTGGCCGCCGAGCGCGCGGCGATGGATCGCTACATGGCCGCCTACATGAGCGAGCGCGTCGGCGCCGAGTTCGCCGCGCGCGTATCAGGGGTCACGCGCTTCGGCCTCTTCGTGGCGCTCGACGACAGCGGTGCGCAGGGCCTGATCCCGATCAAGACGCTGGGGCAGGAGTACTTCAAGCACGACGAGCCCGGCCAGACGCTGGTCGGCGGCCGAAGCGGCATCACCTACCGACTAGGCGACGCACTGGTCGTCAAGCTACGCGAATGCGATGTCGCCACCGGCAGCCTGGTGTTCGAGCTGATCGACAAGGTCGGCGGCGCGCCTCCGGTGCGGCCCGATTCTCGCCCCACGCGCGACGGCGCCAAACGCGGCCGGCATCCGACCAACCGCCCGGGCAAGCCGCCACAGATCAAGCGCGGCCGACGTCGTTAGGTTTTCGGGTCGCGCGGCAACGCGCCACGCCGCGCCAATGGGTCGCGATGGCCGGCGGCCGCCATCGGCTTATGGTTCGTGCCATGTCCGCCTCGGAACCCATCGCGCGACCGGTCCCGATCGACGACGGCGAACGCCGCGATCGATCGGCCGCAATGTGGCGCGGCTGGTGCCGGCGCTGCCCGCGCTGCGGCGAGCCGACGCTTTTCCGCGCCTTTCTTAAGATGGCGCCGGCCTGCGCCGCCTGCGGCGAGGATCTCGAACCCTTTCGCGCCGACGACGCACCGGCCTATTTCACCATCTTCATCATCGGCCACATCATCGTGCCGCTGGTGCTGATGGTCGAGCGCGGCTGGTCGCCCTCGCTGTGGGTGCACGCCCTGCTGTGGATCCCGGCCTCGTTGCTGCTCAGCCTGGCGTTGCTGCCGCGCATCAAGGGCGCCACCATCGGGCTGCTCTGGGCGCTGCGCTTCAAACCTCGGTGAGCGTCGCGGCGCGTTGGATTCGCGCCTCTGTCCATGCTAATGGCACGACTGTGAAAAAATGCGAGTGCCCCGGCGGCACGTCGGGGGCTCGATTGAATCGTCTGTTCCATATCGTGGCGTTCGGCGCGGCGCTGCTCGCGGGCGCCACGGCGGCTCATGGCCAGTCGCAGACCTGGGCGACCTACGCCCACGACTCGGCGACCGGCAGGTGGGGACTGAGCTGGGGCCGGACTGACCGCCAGACGGCGATCAACGAGGCGCTGTCGCGCTGCGCGTCGGCGGGCTGCCGGGCGGGCAACGTCGTGCTGGCGCGCTGCATCGCGGTGGCGACTGGCACCCAGCGCGGCCCCGGCTTCGGTACCGGCAACAACGCCGAGACCGCTAAGGCTTACGCGCTCCAATTCTGCACCCGCGGACCCGCCGGCTCGACCTGCGAGGTCGACGCCGTACGCTGCGCCAACTGACCGCTGGACCGGACGGGCGGCGCCGCCTGTTCCACAGGACTGCGGCGATACGCCGTGGTTCCCGGCGCCGTCTGTGGTAAGCTGATATTGTCACGAAGCGTCCAGTCGAAGGCGCGGGATGATGCGCGTGGGAAGATGGCGGCATTTCGTAGGACTGGCAAAGATCGCGGCGGTTGGAGCCGCAGGATGACGCGGACTTTGGCGACCCTGATCGCCGCGGCCGGCGTCGCCTCGTGCCTGTCCTCCGACGGCCCCGCCACCAGCGCGCCGGTGCCCGGCCGCGACGTCTCGGCCGCCCGAGTGATGCTGGCGAGCTACCGTGCCATCGCCGACCGCTACATCGAGGAGCGCGATTTCCGCCGGCTGACGCTCGAGACCGTGCGCGGCGCGGCCGCGCTCGATCCCGAGCTGAAGCTCGACGACCTCGGCGCCTCGCTGCGGCTGAGCGCCGGCGACCGCGTGCTTCTCGATCGCGCCGCGCCGACCTCGCCGGGCGACGCGCGCGCCTGGGCCGGCGTCGCCGCCGAGATGGTCGAGCAGCTGATCGGCGCGACGCCGCTGATGCGCGACACCACACGTGACCGCGTGGTCAAGGCGGCGTTGGACGCCGCCGCCAAGCAACTCGACAAGAACTCGCGCTACTCCGATCCGCAGGAGGCGCGCGACAACCGTTTCAACCGCGAAGGCGCTGGCGGCATCGGCGTCACGGTGCAGACCGAGAACGACGCCACCGTGATCACCGCCGTGCAGGACGGCGCGCCGGCGGCGTTGGCCGGCATCAAGCCGGGCGACCGCATCGTCGGCGTCGACGGCGAGCGTGTCGCCGGCAAGCCGATGCGCGACGTCGTGCGCCTGCTGCGCGGCCGCATCGGCGAGCCGGTCGGCGTCACCGTGTTCCGTCCTTCGGCCGGCGCCGAGCTTGGCTTCGTCGTCCGCCGGGCGCTGATCATCCCGACCACGGTGAGCCTGGAGCGGCGCGGCAACATCGCGCTGATCAAGCTCAGCGGCTTCAACAGCGGCACGACGGAGACGCTGCGCGCCACCTTGCAAAAGCTCAAGGCCGAGCCCGCCGGCGCGCTCGACGGCATCATCCTCGACATGCGCGGCAATCCCGGCGGCCTGCTCGACCAGGCGATCTCGGTCGCCGAATTGCTGCTCGACAACGGCTTGCTGCTGACCACCGACGGACGCCACCCGGACAGCCGCCAGACCTTCCGCTCGGGCAGCGGCGCGCTGCTCGAAGGCGTGCCGATGGTGGCGATCATGAACGGCCGCTCGGCCTCGGCCGCCGAGATCGTCGGCGCCGCGCTGCAGGATCGTGGCCGCGCCATCCTGGTCGGCAGCGCCTCCTACGGCAAAGGCACGGTGCAGACCGTGGTGCGCCTGCCCAACGAGGGTGAGTTGACCCTGACCTGGTCGCGCATGCACGCGCCCTCGGGCTACGCCTGGCACGAGCTGGGTGTCTTGCCGACGGTGTGCACCAGCCGCTTCGGCGGGCCCGACACGCTGTCGGGCGAGCTCGACGCGCGCGCCCAGGCGGTGCGCTCGACGCTCGCCGAGTGGCACGCCACGCGCAAGCTGCCGCCGGAGCGCATCAGCCGTCTGCGCGCCACCTGCCCGCCGGTCGACGACATGCCGGCCAAGGATCTCGACCTTGCCGAGCGGCTACTGAAGGATCGCCAGCTCTACGCCCGCGCGCTCAACTACGCCGCCGGCGCCATCGCCGAGCGGCGCTGATTGGGACCGCCGGCGGTCCCAGTTACTCGGCCGCCTGCCGCAACGACCCCTTCGCCAGCTGCTGCTCGACCAGCGTGACCCAGTACGAGGCGCCCAGCGGCAGGATCTCGTCGTTGAAGTCGTAGCCGGGGTTGTGGACCATGCAGCTGCCTTCGCCGTCGCCGTTGCCGATCCAGATATAGGCGCCGGGCTTGGCCAGCAGCATCCAGGCGAAATCCTCCGAGCCCATCGCCGGCGTCGGGTTACGGTTGACGTTGGCCTCGCCCACCAGAGCTGCGGCGGCGCGCGCCGCCTTCTCGGTCTCGGCCTCGCTGTTGACCGTGGCGGGATAACGCCGCTCGTAGCGCCACTTGATGACCTCGGCGCCGAAGCCCGCCGCGACGTTGCGCGCGATCTTCTCGATGCGCGCCTCGATCATGTCCTGCACCTCCTTCTTGAAGGTGCGCACCGTGCCGCGCAGCACGCATTCCTGGGGGATCACGTTCCACGTGTCGCCGGCGTGGATCTGCGTCGTCGACACCACCGCCGTTCCCATCGGATCGACATTGCGCGCCACGATCGACTGCAGCGCCGTCACGATGTGCGAGCCGACGACGACGGGATCGATGCCCTGATGCGGCATGGCGCCATGCGCGCCCACGCCCTTCACGACGATCTCGAAGATGTCGTAAGCGGCCATCATCGGGCCCGAGCGGATGGCGAAGCGGCCGGTCGGGATGCCGGGGATGTTGTGCATGCCGTAGACGTCGTCGCAGCGGAACTTGTCGAACAGCCCCTCCTCGACCATGACGCGGCCGCCGCCCTCGTTCTCCTCCGCCGGCTGGAAGATGAAGTGGATCGTGCCGTCGAAATTGCGCGTCTCGGCGAGATACTTGGCGGCGCCCAGCAGCATGCAGGTGTGCCCGTCATGGCCGCAAGCGTGCATCTTGCCGGGGATGGTCGAAGCGTGGCCGAACTTGTTGGTCTCGTGCACGTCGAGCGCGTCCATGTCGGCGCGCAATCCGATCGAACGGCCCGAGGTGCCGGAGCGCAAGGTGCCGATCACGCCGGTCTTGGCCAGGCCGCGATGCACCTCGATGCCCCAGGATTCGAGCTTCTTGGCCACCACCTCGGCGGTGCGCACCTCCTCGAAGGCGGTCTCGGGATGGCTGTGGATGTCGTGACGCCAGGCCGTCATCTCGTCGTGGAAGTCGGCGATGCGGTTGATGACGGGCATGGGTCGCTCCGGCTGCGAGAAGGTGCCCGGATCGTAGAGCGATACGGACAAGGGTCAAGCACGGCCAAGCACGCGTCGACGATGCTATATCGGGCGCAAGGAGGACACACCCATGAGCAGCGACGATCTCGCCAAGGTCGAGGACAGCACGCCGATCCTGATCGGCAGCGGCCAGATCACCGACACCACGTCGAAGCCGACCAGCGCGCGCTCGCCCTCGGCCTTCATGGCGGAAGCCGCGCGGCTGGCGCTCGACGACGCGCGCGCGGCCAAAGGTGCGGCGGCGCTCGCGGCCACGCTCGACGCTCTCGTCATCCTGCCGCTGTTCACCGACTACAGCCCGCGCTTCTCCTCGCCCTTCGGCCGCTCGGACAACCCGCCCAAGAGCGTCGCCAACCGCATCGGCGCGACCAACGTGCGCGACCTCTATTACGCCCATGTCGGCGGCAACATGCCCCAGTACATGGTCAACAAATTCGCCGAGCAGATCACCCGCGGCGAGATCCGCGCGGCGCTGGTCGCGGGCGCCGAACTGATGCGCACCAACGCCATCGGCCGCAGGGAGAAGATGACGCTGGACTGGAACGAGTCGCCCGGCGGCGAGCCGCTGCGCATCGGCGACGACCGGCTGGGCTACAGCCCCGAGGAGGAGCGCCACGGGCTGAACGCGGCCATCTATTTCTACCCGCTGATCGAGAACGCCATCCGCGGCGCCGCGGGCCGCTCGCTACCCGACCACATGATGTCGATGGGCCGGCTGTTCGCGGGCTTCGCCAAGGTGGCGAAGGCCAATCCGCTGGCGACGCGGCGCGAGGGCTACAGCGCCGAGCAAATCGCCACCGTCGATGCCGAGAACCGCTACATCGCCTTTCCCTACCCGCGCCTGATGAACTCCAACGCTCTGGTCGACCAGGCCGCGGCGGTCGTCATGACCTCGGTTGGCCAGGCCAAGGCGCTGGGCATCCCGCGCGACCGCTGGGTCTTCCTGCACGGCTGCGCCGACGGCACCGATACCTGGGTGACCAGCGAGCGTACCGCGCTGTATCGCTCGGCCGCGATCCGCGGCTGCGCCACGCGCTCGCTGGCGATGGCGGGCAAGACGGTCGCGCAGATGGATCTGTTCGATCTCTACAGCTGCTTCCCCTCGGCGGTCGAGATCGGCTGCCGCGAGATCGGACTGGCCGAGGACGATCCGCGTGGGCTCACGGTGACCGGCGGCCTGCCGTTCTTCGGCGGCCCGGGCAACAACTACGTCACCCACTCGATCGCCGAGATGACGTCGCGCCTGCGCGCCAAGCCCGGCGCCTTCGGCATGGTCACCGCCAACGGCAACTACGTCACCAAGCACTCCGCTGGCATCTACTCGACGACGTCGACGCAAGGCACGTGGACGCGCGAGGATCCCAAGAAGTTCCAGGCCGAACTCGACGCGCTGCCCACGGTGCATGTCGAGTCCGCACCCCGGGGCGCCGCGAAGATCGAGACCTACACCGTGACCTTCAACGGCACGACGCCACAATTCGCCGTGGTCTTCGGCCGGCTCGAGAACGGCAGCCGCTTCGTCGCCAACACGCCCAACGATCCGTCGACGCTTCAGGACATGATCAGCCGCGATCAGCTCGGCCGTTCCGGCACGCTCTCGAGCGACGGCAAGCGCAACATCTTCACGCCGAGTTAGGAGTCAGCTACCTCGAAGATCGTCTTGCCGATGCCTTCGCCGCTGAGCGCGAACGCCAGCGCTTCGCGATATCGGCCGAAGCTGAAGACGCGTCCGACGGGTGGATCGAGTCGGCCGTCGGCGACCCAATCGAGCAACTCGCCAAGCTCCTGCCCGGCACAGGCGGACTCGAAGACCGCCGCGAACTGGCGATAATCGACGCCGACCAGCGCGGCGCCCTTGAGCAGCGGCAGGTTCACCGGAAGCGCGGGAATGGCGCCCGAGGCGAAGCCGATCACCAGGTGACGGCCGCCCCAGCGCAACGAGCGGAAGGCCGGTTGAAGCAACGGCCCGCTCACCGGATCGAACACGACGTCGATGCCGTCCGGCGCGACCGCCTTCAATCGCTCGCGCCAGCCTTCGGGCTCGCGATCGAGCGTCGCATCGGCGCCGTGGCGCAGGACCGCCGCGCGCTTGGCTTCGGTGGACGCGACGCCGATCACCCGCGCGCCGAGACGCTTGCCGACCTGCACTGCGGCCAGACCAGTGCCCCCGGCGGCGCCGATCACGAGCAACGTTTCGCCGGACTTCAGGTGCGCGCGGTCGCGCAGCGCGTGCAGCGCTGTGACGTAGTTGATCCGGAAGCCCGCCGCTTGCGCCATCGTCATGCGATCGGGCAGGACGCGGACGGACGCCGCCGGCGCCAGCGCATACTGCGCGAAGCCGCCAGCGACCTGCGCCAGCACGCGAGCGCCCACGACGAGGCCCTCGACACTGTCGCCCAGCGCGTCGATCCAGCCCGCCACCTCGCCGCCGGGTACATGCGGCAGGGTCGGCTTCACCTGATAGCGACCCAGCGCCACCAGCGCGTCGACGTAGCCGACGCCGCAGGCCGCGATCTTGATCCGCACTTCGCCGGGTCCGGGCGACGGCAGCGGCAGCTCGACCTGTCGGTAGCTTTCGATGGAGCTGAGGTCGCTCGCCTGAATGGCCCGCATCGCTACGACGACGGCTCGAACTCGATCAGATCGACACCCTCGGCGACCTGGTCGCCGACGTTGTAGATCACCCGCTTGACCTTGCCATCGGCCGGCGCCGTCAGCGTATGTTCCATCTTCATCGCCTCGAGCACCAGCAGGGCGTCGCCGCGCGAGACGCTGGCGCCCTCCTTGACCTTCACGTCGATGATCTTGCCCGGCAGCGGCGACTTCACCGAGCCGTCGCCGGCGGCTCCGGCGTCGGCCAGCGACACGTCGCGCGGATCGACACGGCGCAAGGTGCGCATCTCGCCATCAACGAAGACGATGTCGTCGATCCCGCCGTCACTCGCTGCGCTGGTCACGACTCGGCCGATTACGGTGTCGCCGCCGATCTCAGCGCGTAGACGGCCCTCCCCGTCGCGACTCGCCGTCGCGCGCAGCTCGCCGCCGGGTAGCGCCAGCGTGTAGCCTCCCTCGCGCGGATAGCGGGCGGTCACGACGATATCTGTGCCGCCCTCGCTCCAGCGCAGATCGTCGTGGCCTTCGCCGTTGGGCCGCCAGCCGCCGACGCTGAACCACGGCGAGTGGCGATCGTTCGAGGCTTGGGCCAGCGCCGCCGCATCGCGCGCGATCTCTTCCAGGCGCGCCAATGCCGCCAGGGCCAACGTCCGGTCGGAGAGCGCCGCGGCCTTGGGCAGCAGCGCCGCTCGGTGGCGCTCGATGAAGCCGGTGTCGACCTCACCGGCCGCGAACGCGTGATGCGCGGCGATGCGCGCCAGCAGCGCCGCGTTGGTGCGCACGCCCACGACCTCGGTCTCGCCCAGCGCCACACGCAGGCGTCGCAACGCGGCATCGCGCGTCTCGCCGTGCACAATGATCTTGGCGATCATCGGATCGTAGTTTATCGACACCTCGTCGCCCGCACGCACGCCGGTATCGACACGGAAGCCCTCGCGCTCCTGCGGCAACACCAGATGCTTGAGCGTGCCGACCGAGGGCAGGAAGCCGCGCGCCGGATCCTCGGCGTAGAGCCGCACCTCGAAGCTGTGGCCGTGAATGGCGAGTTGCTCCTGCGTCAGCGGCAGCTTGGCGCCGGTGGCGATCCGGAGCTGCCATTCAACGAGATCCTGCCCGGTGATCATCTCGGTGACGGGATGCTCGACCTGCAGGCGGGTGTTCATCTCCATGAAGTAGAATTCGCCGGACTGGTCGACGATGAACTCGACCGTGCCGGCGCCGACATAGCCGATCGCCTTGGCGGCGGCGACGGCAGCCTCGCCCATGGCGCGGCGATGCGACGGATCCATGCCCGGTGCCGGCGCCTCCTCGATCACCTTCTGGTGGCGGCGCTGGATCGAGCAGTCGCGCTCGAAGAGATAGACGCAGTTACCCCGGTCGTCGGCGAAGACCTGGATCTCGATGTGCCGGGGACGCTCGAGATACTTCTCGATCAGCACGTGGTCGTCGGCGAAGGCCGCCTTGGCCTCGCGCTTGGCGCCGGCCAGCGCCTCGGCGAATTGCTCGACCTTGAGCACCGGGCGCATGCCCTTGCCGCCACCGCCGGCCGCCGCCTTGATCAGGACAGGAAAGCCGATGCGCTGGGCCTCGTTGGCGAGCAGCTCGGGCGATTGATCGTCGCCGTGATAGCCGGGCACCAGTGGCACCTTCGCGGTCTCCATCAGCTTCTTGGCCTCGCTCTTCGAGCCCATGGCGCGGATCGCCGAGGCGGGCGGGCCGATGAAGACGATGCCAGCCGCCGCGCAGGCGTCGGCGAAAGCCGCGTTCTCGCTCAGAAAGCCATAACCAGGATGGATGCCTTCCGCGCCGGTGCGCTTGGCCGCCTCGATCAGCTTGTCGATCACGAGATAGCTCTCGCGCGCCGGCGCCGCACCGATATGCACGGCCTCGTCGGCAAGCGCGACATGCCGCGCGCCGCGATCGGCGTCGGAGTACACCGCCACCGTCTTCACGCCCATGGCGCGGGCCGTCTTGATCACCCGGCAGGCGATCTCGCCTCTGTTGGCGATGAGGATCTTGGAGAACATGTTTCCGCCCGATCTCTACTAGGTCCGGACCCAGCCCGGCTTGCGTTTGGCGAGGAATGCCGACATGCCTTCGCCCGCGTCGGGCGTCAGGCATTGCTCGGCGACATTGGTGGCAACCAGCTCGACCATATCGGCGTCGTTGGGCGCGGCGTCGATCTCGGTGATCAACCGCTTGATCAGCGCCTGCACGGTGGGTGCGGCGAGCGTCAGCTCGCGGGCGAGCTTCAGCGTTTCGGCCTCGAGCGCCTCCGGTGTGGCGACGCGATCGACCATGCCGATGCGCTGCGCTTCAGCGACGTCGAACATGCCGCCATGCATCAGCAGCTGCCGCGCGCGGCGCGGGCCCACGGCCTGGATCAGCACGGGGATGGCGATGCCGGCGAGCAGGCCATTGCGCGCCGAGGTCAGGCCAAAACGCGCGCGGTCGGAGGCCACGACATAGTCGCAGGCCAGCATCACGCCGATGCCGCCACCGACGGCGGCACCCTGCACGCTGGCGATCGAGGGCTTGGGCAGGTCGTAGATCGCCTGCACGACACGAGTCATCGCCAACGCGCCCTGCTTGTTCTGCTCCGGCGTCTGGCCCGGCCAGGTGAGCACCCAGTTGAAATCGCCGCCGGCCGAGAAGGACGGACCGTTGGCGGCGATCACCACGACGCGCACACTTTCGTTGCGAGCGACGCCGTCGAGGATCGAGAGAAAGTCCTCGCAGGTCGGTAGGTCGAAGGAATTGTGCGCGCGCACGCGGTTGAGCGTGAGGGTGGCGACCTGATCGGCGATCGATAGGAGGACGGCATCGGACACGGATCGCTCCATCACATCCGGAACACACCCCATTTCGGCTCGGCGATCGGCGCGTTCATCGCCGCCGACAGGCCCAACCCCAGCGCCATGCGGGTGTCGATCGGATCGAGGATGCCGTCGTCCCACAGCCTGGCCGACGCGAAGTACGGATGCGACTCGTCCTCGAGCTGCTGACGGATCGGCGCCTTGAAGGCGGCCTCCTCCTCGGCGCTCCAGGCGCCGCCTTTGGCTTCGATGTTGTCGCGCCGCACGGTGGCCAGGACCGAGGCCGCCTGCTCGCCGCCCATGACGGAGATGCGGCCCGAGGGCCACATCCACATCATGCGCGGGCCATAGGCGCGGCCGCACATGCCGTAGTTGCCCGCGCCGTAGCTGCCGCCGACAATCAGGGTGAACTTCGGCACGCGCGCGGTGGCCACGGCGGTCACCAGCTTGGCGCCGTCCTTGGCGATGCCGCCGGCTTCGTACTTCTTGCCAACCATGAAGCCGACGATGTTCTGCAGGAAGAGCAGCGGGATGCCGCGCTGGCCGCACAGCTCGATGAAATGCGCGGCCTTGAGCGCCGATTCGTTGAACAGGATGCCGTTGTTGCCGAGGATGCCCACCGGATAGCCCATGATGCGGGCGAAGCCGGTGACGATGGTGGTGCCGTAGAGCGCCTTGAACTCATCGAGCTCGCTGCCATCGACCAGCCGGGCGATCACCTCCCGCACGTCATAGGGAATCCGGGTGTCGGTGGGGATCACGCCATAGAGCTCTTCCGCCGGGTAGAGCGGATCGCGCGGCGCCGTGAGCGCGGCTGGCGGATTCTTGCGCCAGTTCAGATTGGCGACGATGCGCCGGGCGATGCCCAAAGCGTGGTTGTCGTTGAGCGCATAGTGGTCGGCGACGCCGGACTGGCGGGCATGGACGTCGGCGCCGCCGAGTTCCTCGGCGCTCACCACCTCGCCGATGGCGGCCTTCACCAGCGGCGGGCCGCCCAGGAAGATCGTGCCCTGCTTGCGCACGATCACCGTCTCATCGCTCATCGCCGGCACGTAGGCGCCGCCGGCGGTGCAGGAGCCCATGACCACGGCGACTTGGGGAATCCCCAGGGCGCTCATGTTGGCCTGGTTGTAAAAGATCCGGCCGAAATGGGTCTTGTCGGGGAAGACGCCGGACTGGTTGGGCAGGTTGGCGCCGCCGGAATCGACCAGGTAGATGCAGGGCAGGCGGTTCTCCAGGGCGATTTCCTGTGCCCTGAGGTGCTTGGTGACGGTCATCGGGTAGTAGGTGCCGCCCTGCACCGTGGCGTCGTTGCAGACGATCACGCATTCGACCCCGGACACCCGGCCGATGCCGGTGATCACCCCGGCTGCCGGGGCGCGGTTGTCGTACATGCCGTGGGCGGCGAGCTGCGAGAACTCGAGGAACGGCGCGCCGGGGTCCAGCAAAGTGCGCACACGCTCACGTGGTAGAAGCTTGCCGCGCTTCACATGACGGTCGCGGGATTCGGCGCCGCCGCCCATCCTTGCAGCTTCGACCTTGGCCCGCAGATCCGCGACTTGGGCCAGCATGGCCTCGCGATTGGCTTTGTAAGCCGCTGAACGGACGTCGATTTGCGAGCGCAGGATGGACATGGAGAGGACCCGGCGAAGGACGAACCGGGGCGAAAACTAGCCCGCCCGCCCGCGACGACCAAGCGAGCAGTGCGGCGAAAATCTCCGACCACCGGAAAGAATCGACATTGGGCGCGCAGTATTCGTCAAAGGATCGTTTGGGCGGGCTTTTGCGACGCTCTAACGACAGGGCGGGAAACCGCGTCCGGAACGAGCCTTTCCGAAATCAATGCGTGTGTGGCTATCCAGCCGAAAGCCCAGCAGAGGCGTCGATCAACCGCCGTCAGCCTGACCGGAACCTGATTCCGTATCGCTCTTGCCGCGTTTGCGGGTACGCTTGGCGTACTCGCCGAGCTTACGGTTCGCCTTGCTCTGCGGCAGCACCACCGTCTCGCGGTAGTCTTGCCAGTCGGCCTCGGTCAGCTCGTCGAGGCTGCCGACGAGGTCGAAGGCGTTGAGCAGCTTGTCAGAGAACAGCCAGCGCGGCAGAGGCTGGGCCTGGAACAACGGCAGCTCCCGGCGCACCAGGATCGGCACGCCGGTCCGACGCAGCCTGATGTTGACGAAAAGCGGGCCGAACCAGCGGTCCGTCTCGACGACGCCCTCGAAGTTCTCCCACCCGCCAGGTTGCGGAAGGTTGGCGACGGGCCGGATCAGCACGTTCCAACCGGGTGCCGAGCGTCCCACCCAGCCGCTCCAGATGTTGACGATGCCGGGCTCCGGCATCGAGCCCAGGAAAGGCACAGCATAGCCCTTGCAGTCAGCCGGTGCCTTTTCGTCGAAGTGCTTGGCAAAATTGGGAAAATGCTGGCGCGCCAAAGGCTTCCACTCGGGCTGGCCGGCGTGGCTCCAGAGCACGTCGGATCCATCCCAGAGCAGGCCGAAATCCATCGGCGGAAAGAAATACCAGCCGAACGACGAGGCTGTGCGAATCGGCTCGCAATAGCGGAAGGAGCGCGTCGGGATCGTGCCGCCAGCCGAGGCGTCGGCACGAATCGGCTTACGCGCGGTGGGGATGAAGCGATAGAAGGTCATCAGCTTCTCGGGAATCGCCGGATTCTCGGTCGCCATCGCCCACCTCTACGCGCCCACAAACGAGAAAAGGCGAGTCAGCCCTCAGGCTGCGCTCGCCCTTACTCTAACATTCGGGGGTGCGACAGAACCAGCGACCTGCCAGCCCTTGCGGGCCGAGGCAAATCGCCTTGCCGTCACACTGCCAGATGCATCAGATGAACAGCGGCGACAGGCCGCCCATCTCAACCTTGACGGTCTCGACGAAGAGCGGCGACAGGCCACCCATCTCGACCTCGACGGTCTCGACGAAAAGCGGCGACAGGCCACCCATCTCGACTTCGACGGTCTCGACGAAAAGCGGCGACAGGCCACCCATCTCGACTTCGACTTCTTCGATAAACAGCGGCGACAAGCCGCCCATCATCACGGTGGTCATTGGAACTCTCCTCATCAGAACGGTACCTGAAGAAGGTTGATCCACGCACCCCCCGGCGCGCGGAGCCTCTTCGCCCGTTAACACTTTCGTCATTCAGACGGAACAAAACGTCAAAAGACAGCCATCGCTGCCGTAAAAGTATCGTTAAATCGTTAGATTCTAGGATTCCGGGACACCAGCGGCTCGCAGCCCTTGGATGTAGTCCTCGAAATCGGATGGATTTTCCATTGGGTAGGTTTTGCGGAAACTCTCGATCGAGAAATCTGGACGGGTCACTTTCAATCGCTCGAAGAGGGCTCGGCCTTCTTCGGCACGGCCCAGGCGACCGAGGCTTGAAATAACCGGCACGTAGATGGCGCCAAACATGGGATGGTCGCGCAATACGGGTGCCGCAGCGGCCAGGGCTTCCTCATGCTGCCCCCTCAGCGCGTACGCGATAGTCGTGACCGTGTCCCAAAAGTAGCGATACGGATCGAACGGACACAGCTTGTGGTATCTCTCCATATAGCCGAGCGCCTCGTCAGCCCGACCGCGATAGCAGCACAGGGCGGCACGCAGCGCCCAAGCCCATCCAAAGCTCGGATTCAAACTGAGCGCTCGCTCATATAACTGCTCGGCCGCATCGAAGCGCCGGCGCAGAAAGCCGTCGACATGGGCGGCGAAGGCGAGACCCATGGCGTCGTCGGGGTCACGCTCGACGGCGATGCGGGCATGGTGATCGGCGGCGTCCATCATGTTGCTGGAACCGTCACTCACCCATCCCTCGCCCAGCGAGATAACGTGCCAGAACGCCAGCCAGGCGTGGGCGCGCGCATAGTCGGGATCGAGCGTCACAGCGCGCCGCAGAAACTCGCCAGCCTGCCTGAACGAGTCGGCCGACGCCTGATACATCAGCGGCACGGCGCGCAGCACGTTGTCGTAGGCGTTGCGGTTCTCCGGCAGTCTCCGGCGCGCGCGGTCGATCTCGGCCTGCAGCAATTTGGGGTCGAGCTGGCCGACGATCTCGCGCACGATCTCGTTCTCGAGCTCGAAGACCTCGGCGAAGGAGGCCACGCGCATGTCCGACCACACTGTGCGGCCATCGTCACAGTCGACCAGGCGCACGGCGATGCGCACGCGCTCGGCGCTGCGCCGCACGGCGCCCTCGACGGCGTAGCGCACGTTCAGCTGTCGGCCGACATCGCGCGGATCGGCGTCGACGCCGCGATACATGCCGGTCGAACCCGACGCGATCACCGAGAGCCAGCGGAAGCGCGACAGTCCATCGACGATCTCGTCGGCCAGGCCATCGCCGAGGTAATCCTGTGAGGGGTCGCCGCCGATATTGCGGAACGGCAGAACGGCGACTGACAGTTGGATCGCGTGCGCGTCGTCGCCTTGCAGCGACTCATCCGCGCCCGGCGACGCCGACCCGCTGCTGTCTCCAGTCAGGCGGTCGCCCTTGATACGCTCGTAGAGCGTGACGGTCGCCGGCCCCGGCTTGGCGTCGAGCACCCGCTTGAGCGTCTCCGTGGCGATCTGGAACTGGCGCAACGCCGAGGATTTGTCGCCGCGGCGGGCATAGGATCCCATCACCGCGCGATGGGCTTCCTCATGCGCCGGATCGATGGTCAGCACGGCACGCGCCATCGCCTCGGCGTCGGTCACGTCGCCGGCCGCCTGCCTTTCGCGCAACAACGAGGCCATGGCGTTGAGCGCCGTGTCACGCCGGAAGGCGCGCTCGGAATACAGCCAATCGTCGAACGGGCCGCCGATCGAGCCGATATCGGCCAGCAGGTCGCCGCCATAGAGCGCGATCACCTGGCGACGCTCCTCCGGCGTGCCGACGGCCAGCCGCTCCAGCTCCCGGGCGTCGATCCAGACCTTGTCGAGGCGGATATGCAGGGAGTCGCGGTCGACCTGCAGGGCCTCCTCGTCGCGACCGCGAAAGGCGGCGCGCAGCTCGGTAACGCTCTGGCGCAGGCTGCCACGCGCCTGCTCTTCCTGCCGATCGCTCCACAGCAATCCAGCAAGCTTCTCGCGCGTCGCCGATCCGCCCGGCGCGAGCGCCAGAAAAGCCACCATGCCGCGCGTCTTGCGTGCACGCGGCGTGACATCGGTTCCGTCTGACGCGAGGAGGCGACAGCCCCCCCGAAGATTGATCTTGAGCATACCCAAACACACCACGCGGCAGACGAACGCCCGCCTCGGATTTCCAGCCTGACGAATATATTATCACGGCTTGCGAAGAATTAACATCAATATAACGAACTAAGACGAAATTATCACGATTACTGATATTTTGTTCCTATACTATTGAAAAACATCAGAAAAATGCCAGAAAAATAAGCCCAAAAAATGCCTGAATCGACAACCGAATCTCCAATCACACCACAGATGCTCCGAGGCAAGCCTCATACTCCATTGAACGGGACATGTATCTTTCTGACGGCGCGGATATCGGGCACGCCGACGCGTCGGGAGCCCGAACGGTACCGCACCGCGCCCCGCTTTGAGCGGTTCAGGTGAAATCAAGCCGCTGTGATGTACTCCCGCAACGCATCGGCTTCGCGGCGCTGCTCCTCCAGGCGCAGCCGCACGACGTCGCCGATCGAGATCATGCCGCACAGCCGACCCTGGCGAACCACAGGCAGGTGGCGGAACCGCCGTTCAGTCATGGTCTCCATGACGTGCTCGATCGAGTCGTCGGGGTCGCAGGTCACGACGGCGGCGGTCATCACCTCGGAAACCTTGCGGGTGATCGCCGCCGCGCCGTCGCGCGCCATAGCATGCAACACGTCACGCTCCGACAGGATGCCGGCGATCGCTCCGCCGGCGTCCAGCACCAGCACCGCGCCGATACGACGCGCGGCGAGTACGGCGATGGCGGCGGCGAGGCCGTCTTGCGGCGCGACCGAGATGACGCGGTCGCCCTTGTACGCGAGGATATCGGAAACGAACATCGTGTCCCTCCCTTCGCCTGGCGTCAGGGATGTCACGCAGCGTCTCGGCGATGACCCGGGACGCGTCGCGACCCCCGATGGCCAATAGCCTGCGCCCAAGCATCCAATGGCGCCGGGCGTGGCGTAGTGACCGGAAGTCTCCGCCGATTGGCCGGCCGGCGCAAGGCCGATGCGCGAATGCATTGAACGGACCTCGGCCGCGTGCGATCCTGCAAATTGTCATTTTGGGGCCGCCTCGGATAATGCATCGCCTGCTGTTCGCGTCGCTGATGACGCTGATGTCGGTCCCGCTACCGGCGATGGCTCAGGCGCCCGCCAGCGCGGCCGCCGCGGATTTGCAGTCCGCCTTCGATCGCGTGATCGCCAACCCGGCCGACGTCGCGGCCAATCTGCGGTACGGACGCGCCGCCGAAGCCGCCGGCCAGCCGCGCAAGGCGCTGGCGGCCTATGAGCGCGCCGCGACGCATGCTCCGGACAACGAAGAAGCGCAAGCCGCTCTGCGGCGCCTGAAACTGGTTATCGAGCCCTCCACGACGCGCATCCTCGTGGGCTTCGGTATGGGCTTCGACAGCAACGCCGAATATCAGACGCGCCAGCTCAACTCCGGCACGCTGATCACCGAGCGGCTTGGCGGCGGTTCCGACGTCAACGCCAACGCCAGCCTGCGCGTCATCGACGAGCGCTTGATCGACGGCAGGCGCTGGCGCAGCCGCGCCAACATATTCGGTGACTTCCACATCCGCGGCCGCAATCGCGACGGGCACTACGCCTCGGTCGAGACCGGTCCGATGTTCGCCGGCTGGAACGGCGTGATGATCTCGCCCTCGCTGGCGGCCGAGGTCGGCTTCGCCGACTACAAGCACCTTTTCCACTCGCTGGGCCTGGCCGTCACGGCGGAATTTCCGCAGGGCTACCTCAAGCGCCTGCGCCTGGGCTTCGCCGGCACGCGGTTCGAGCCGTCGCTGGCGCCGCGCAACGGCTACTCTTTCTCGGGCAAAGCCGAGTTTGGCGCCTCGGATGTCGCCTTCAGGGGCGACGCCATGCATCTGACGCCCTACGCGGTGCGCTATCAGGGCGCCGCCACGACCGGCGAGGAGACCTACACCGAGGCCGGCGTGCGGCTGGCCTATATCGCGCCTCTCGGCGGCCCGGCGCTGGGCTTCAGCGGCATCTTTCTGTCGCCTGAGTTCACCGTGACCGGCCGCTGGTATGACGGCTTCGAGGCGGCCTCGACGGTCAATCTCGGCAGCCGACAGGACTACCGACTGATCCCCGGAATCCGCCTTATTGGCTCCGAATTCCTCGGCAAGGCTGTCACCACGTTCGTTTATTACGAGTTCGACCGCCTGCGGTCGAACTATGCCGGTCACAGCCACAACAACCACCGTGCCGGCGTGCACGTGGTCGCGGAGTTCTAGGAGATGCGTCGTTCCATCCCGATCGCGGCCTTCGCCTTCCTCACCGTCTGCGGTACGGCGTTGGCGCAGCAGGTCGATGTCGGCGTCGCCTCGACGGTCGTCAACCGCGTGCAAGGTTCGGTCGGCGCGCGGGCGCTGAAGACCGGCGACCGCATCTTCCAGAACGAGAACATCGAGACCGGCGCCGATTCGCGCAGCCAGCTACTGTTCCGCGACGAGACGGTGCTAAACGTCGGCCCCGACTCGCGGGTGACGCTCGACCGTTTCGTCTACGATCCGGCGCGCGGCGGGTCAGGCGCGGCGGTGTCGGTGGGACGCGGCGCGCTGCGATTCATCTCGGGCAACATGCCCAGCCAGTCCTACGAGATCCGCACGCCAGCCGGCTCGATCGGCGTGCGCGGCACGATCGTCGACATCATCGTCTACGAGAACGGCGAGGTCGTGCTGCAGCTGATCGAAGGCGCGCTGACCTTCGTCGACCTCAACGGACGGACGGTGTCGCTCGGCAAGCCGGGGCAGGTCTACATCCTGCTGCCCGGTCAGGAGGGCACACTGGGCAACACGCTGCGGCCCAAGGATCGGCGACGGCTCGCCGGGCTGAACACCGCCATCACGCTCGACGAACTGTTCCCGCGCCCGCCGCAGCTGCCGCGCAGCCCAGTGACCAACCGGCCACAGGGCGGCGGGACGACGACGACAACCAGTTCGGATCCCCCCACCACATTCGACTAAAGCCGCGCCTACGGCCGCGACAGGCGTTGCCAGGCGCGGGGGCCGTCGAGGTACTGGCGCATGTGTTCCCAGACGCGGCGGAAATCGCTGTCCTTCTCGGCGTGCTCGCGCATCACGTCGGCCGAGGTCTCGCGGAACGACTCGAGCGTCGAAGGCGCCCAGAAGCGCAGCGAGATGCCCTGCTTGCGGAAATAGGCCAGCGCCTTGGCCTGCTCGGCCGGCGCGCGCGCCATCGTGAACAGCACGGTCGATTGGCAGGCCATCTCGATCTGCGCGCGCTGCGCCCGGCTGAGCGCCTCCCACTTGTCCTTGCGCATGTAGAAGTCGATCAGCGAGGCCGGCTGATGCCAGCCCGGAAAATAGTAGAGCATACCGAGCTTCTCGAGACCGAGCGCGCGGTCGACCGAGGGCATCGAGAACTCTGCGCCGTCGAGCTTGCCCTGCTGGAGCTTGTAGAAGACCTCTCCCGCCGGAACGCCGACGATCTCGGCGCCGAAGCGCTGCAGCACCTCGGCGGCGAGACCGGTGAAGCGCACGCGCAGACCCTTGAGGTCGGCGACGCTGGTGATCTCGCCGCGGAACCAGCCGCCCGCTTCCGGTCCCATGATGCCGCACATCATGGCGTGCACGCCAAGTCGCTCGTAGAGCTCGCGGTGCAGCGCCGCGCCGCCACCATCGACCATCCAGCCGACATACTCCTCGACGCTGGGACCGAACGGCACGGAGGCGAAGAGGTTGAGCGCCGAGAGCTTGGTCGCGGCGTGGCCGGTCCAGGTGAACGCGGCGTCGAGCTCGCCGCCGACCACCGCCTCGAGCAGATCGGCGCTGGGCACTCGACCACCGGCCTCGACGATCTTCAGGCTAAGCGCGCCGTTCGACGCCGCCTTGACCGAATCGACGAAGTGCCGGGCGCCCTCACCCAGCACCGACAGCCCGGGGTTGAAGGCGGTCTGCATACGCAGACGCTGCGCTTCGACGGGCTGTTGCGCCAAGGCGGGCGGCGACGCCAGCCAGAGCGAGGCGACAACGAGGAGCGATGCGCGGCGCATGGGTTGGCGATAACTATACCACGCGACGGGACCTTACGGGACCGCCGCGTGTCGGAAATCGGGACTGCCGGTGGGCCTCTCAGAGCGTCGGCAGGGCGCGACCGATCAGCAGGCGCTGCACGTCACTGGTGCCTTCGTAGATCTGCGCCACGCGCACGTCGCGCCAAATCTTCTCGACGATGTAGTCCTGGACGTAGCCGTAGCCGCCATGGATCTGGATCGCCGCCGAGCAGACCTTCTCGGCCATCTCCGAGGCGAACAGCTTGGCCATCGCGGCTTCCGTGAGGCAGGGTACCCCGGCGTCGCGCAACGCCGCGGCGTGCAACAGCAGCTGGCGCGCCGCGGCGATCTGGGTCGCCATATCGGCCAGCCGGAACTGCACGGCCTGATGGTTGACGATGGCGGTACCGAAAGCCTGCCGCTCGCCGGCGTAGGCGCGTGCCGCCTCGAACGCCGCACGTGCCATGCCGACGGATTGCGCGGCGATGCCCAGGCGGCCGGCCTCGAGATTGGCCAGCGCGATGCGGTAGCCTTCGCCCTCGCCACCCAGCAGGTTCTCCGCCGGCACCTCGCAGCCTTCAAACGCGATCTGGCAGGTATCCGATGCGCGCTGGCCGAGCTTCTTCTCGACCGAGGCGACGCGATAGCCCGGCGTCTTCGTCGGCACGATGAGGCAGGAGATGCCGCGCTTGCCGACGGCGGCGTCGGTGACGGCGAAGACCAGCGCCATGTCGGCGGTTCGGCCCGAGGTGATGAACTGCTTCACGCCATCGAGCACGTAGACGTCGCCGCGGCGCACCGCCTTGGTACGCAGATTGGAGGCATCGGAGCCGGCATGCGGCTCGGTGAGGCAGAAGGCGCCCAGCATCTCGCCCCTGGCCAGCGGTTTCAGCCAGCGCTCCTTCTGCGCGTCGCTGGCGTAGCCCATCAGCGCGGCGCAGTCCGGCGAGTTGTTGACGCTCATGACAGTCGAGACGGCGCCGTCGGCCGCCGCGATCTCCTCCAGCGCCAGCACGTAGGACACGGTGTCGGCGCCGGCGCCGCCCCAGCGCTCGGGCACGGTCATGCCCATGAATCCCAGGCGGCCCATCTCGGCGAGCACGTCGCGCGGGATCGCGCCGTCGGCCTCCCATTGCCGCGTGAAGGGCGCGATGCGTTCCCGGGCGAACTGGCGCGCGGTGTCGCGGATCAGGCTCTGCGTCTCGGAGAGGATCATCGTGCCCTCAGCAGGCGCTGCTTCTGCCGTTGCCAGTCGCGCTTGGCCGCGGTCGCGCGCTTGTCGTGCTCTTTCTTGCCTTTGGCAAGGCCGAGCTCGACCTTGGCCAGGCCACGCGGGTTGAAGTAGACCGATAGCGGCACCACCGTGTAGCCCTCGCGCTGGATGGCGCCGATCAGCCGGTTAATCTGACGACGATGCAACAGGAGGCGACGCTGCCGGCGCGGCTCGTGGTTGTTGCGATTGCCCTGCAGGTACTCGGGGATATAGGCGTTGACCAGATACAGGTCGCCCTTGTGCACGGCCGCATAGGCTTCGACGATCTGGCTGCGGCCACCGCGCAGTGACTTCACCTCGGTGCCGGTGAGCTGAATGCCGGCCTCGAGGCGCTCCTCAATGAAATAGTTGTGCAGGGCCTTGCGGTTCTGCGCGGCCATGCGGTCTTCGGTGCGGGGAGCGCGGGACATGACGAAACGAGACGATCCTAAATGAACAGGGCCGCGCCGGAGGGTGCCGGCGCGGCCCGTTGCGACGGTTCCACTATCTAGTTGAGCAGGCCGGCGAACACCATGGCCTCGCGCACCTGTTTCTTGGTGCTCTCGCCGGGCTCGACCAGCGGCAGGCGCATCTCGGCCGAGGCCTTGCCCAGCAGCTCGGTGCCGTACTTCACCGGCCCGGGGCTGGTCTCGACGAACAGCGCCTTGTGCAGGGGCATCAGGCGTTCGTTGATCTCGATCGCCTTCTCGATCTGGCGCGCCTTCCAGGCGTCGTGCATCTGCCCGAGCAGGCGTGGCGCGACATTGGCAGTCACCGAGATGCAGCCGTCGCCGCTCTGGACCAGGAAGCCCAGCGCGCTCGCATCCTCGCCGGAGAGCTGGCAGAACGCCTTGCCGGTCTTGATGCGGGTGAGCGTGGGCCGCGCCATGTCGTAGCTGGCGTCCTTGATGCCGACGATGCCCTTGACCTTGGACAGGCGGATCACGGTGTCGACTTGCATGTCGCCGCCGGTGCGCGGCGGCACGTTGTAGAGCACGATCGGGATGTCGACCGCCTCGGCCACCGCCTTGAAGTGCTGGTAGAGGCCTTCCTGGGTCGGCTTGTTGTAGTACGGCACGACCAGCATAGCCGCCTCGGCGCCGACCTTCTTGGCGTGCTTGGTGAGCTCGATCGCCTCGGCGGTGGAGTTCGAGCCGGTGCCGGCGATCACCGGCACGCCCGTGCCTTTCGCCGTCTGCACGCAGATATCGATCACCCGCTTGTGCTCGTCGTAGTCGAGCGTCGGCGACTCGCCGGTGGTACCGCACGGCACCAGGCCGTCCGTACCCTCCTCGATCTGCCACTTCACGAAATTCTCGAAGCCTTTCTCATCGACCTTGCCGCCCTTGAACGGGGTGATGAGCGCGACAAGCGAACCGCTGAACATGGGCTTCCCTCCGGGTTTTGCGGACCTTAACCCCCGTGTCCGGAGGCGGCAAGGCAGGCCCGCCGGCGAACCGAGATCATCCCCAAGATTGCCGAGCCGCCCGCCGACCGGTAGGTTACGGCGGGTATCTCCCGACCTTCCCTCCGGCTCGGGCCAAACGATGAACATACGAATCAACCCGCGACTGCTGATCGCGGCGGTAATGCTGACCATGCCGGCACAGGCACAGCAGAACGATGGCGGCATCACCGTCTATCGCGGCGCACCACCACGCGACAGCGCGCCTGTCACGCCGCCCGGTACGCCGGCGCCAACCGGCCCGCGCGTGATCACCACACAGCCCGACGGCGCCGCCGCCCCACCGCCGCGTGGCGCGATCCCCGGCGGGCCCCTGAAGCCCGCCGAGCGTCCGACGACGATGGCACCGCGCAACGCCGACGCGGTGGCCCAGCTTGTCGGTCTGGCGCGTCCGCTGCCCGCCGACGCCGCCGCCGGTTTCGCCGCCATCCTCAAGGCGCTCGACGAGACGCGGCTGACCGACGCGCGCGAGCACGCGCGCGCCATGGGCAATCCGTTGATCTTGAAATATGTCGACTGGTCGATCCTGCGCCATCCGCGCGGCGGCGAAAGCTTCGCCACCGCCGTCGTCTTCCTGCGCGCCAATCCGGACTGGCCCGACGATGCGCCGATCCGCCGACAGGCCGAGGATCGACTGGGTAGCGACACGCCGCCGGCCGAGGTCATAGCCTTTTTCAAGGCGTTCCCGCCGCTGACCAGCGCCGGCCACATGCGGCGCATCGAAGCGGCCGAGGCCACAGTGCCGAGCGAGGTGGCGGCGCTGGCGCGCGACAGCTGGCACAACGCCACCTTCCGCCAGCAGGACGAGGCCGCGTTCCTCGCCCGCTTCGGCACGCACCTTCGGCCCACCGACCACTTCACGCGCTTCGACCGCCTGATGCGCGAAGGCAAGGACAAGGTGGCGCGCGAGCTGCTACCGCGCCTCTCGCCGGCCGACAAGGCGGTCGCCGAGGCGCGGTTGGCGATGGCGACGCGCGCACCGGAAGTCCAGACCATGCTGCGCGCCGTTCCGGCCGATCGACAGGCCGACCCGCGTTTGACTTTGGAACACGCGCGCTGGCTGCGCCGCACCAACGACCAAGCCGGCGCGCGTCAGGCGCTGCTGAACCTCGGCCCGACCATCCAGCAGGACGAGGATTGGTGGACCGAGCGTCAGTACCATGCGCGGGAGTCACTACAGGCCGGCCGCGCCGAAGAAGCCTACAAGCTCATCGTCGGTCATGGGCTCAAGCGCGGTACCGGTTTCGCCGAGGCTGAGTTCATGGCCGGCTGGATCGCGCTGCGCTGGCTGAAGCGGCCGGACGACGCGCTCAAGCACTTCAAGATACTCGACGACGGCGTCTCGGCGCCGATCTCCAAGAGCCGCGCCGCCTACTGGCTAGGGCGCGCGCACGAGGCGGCGAAGCGCCCACTGGAAGCCGCCAGCGCCTACGAGCGCGCCGCGCAGCATGGCCACACCTACTACGGCCAGCTGGCCGCCAAGCGCCTGCCCAATCGCGCGCCGGCGATGCCGAGCGATCCGCAGGCGACGCCGGCGGAGCGCGACGGCATCGAGAAGCGCGAGATCGTCACCGTCGCGCGCTGGCTGGCGCAGGCCGGCGACGACGAACGCGCCCGGCCCTTCCTGTTGCGGGTCGGCCGCATCGCCCAAAGCGCCGGCGAGTTGGCGTTGAGCGCCGCCTTCGCCATCGAGGCGGGGCGTCCTGACATCGCCGTGTCCATCTCGCGCCGCGCCGTCGAAAGCGGCGTGGCGCTCTACGAGGCGGCTTTTCCCGTCGTCGACATGGGCAGCACCGGTTCGATCGAGCGCGCGCTGGTCCTCGGCCTGACCCGGCAGGAGAGCAACTTCCAGACCGGCGTGTCTTCGCCGGCCGGCGCGCTCGGCCTGATGCAGCTCATGCCCGACACGGCCCGCGCCATGGCGGCCAAGACCAGGCAGCCCTTCGACCTCGCGCGCCTGACCAGCGATCCGGCCTACAACACCTCGCTGGGCACGCAGTATCTCGCCGATATGCTGGAGAAGTTCGGCGGCTCCTACGAGCTGGCGCTGTCGGCCTACAACGCCGGGCCCAACCGCACGGCGCGTTGGCTCGAGAGCATCGGCGATCCACGCAACGGCGCCATCGACATGGTGGATTGGGTCGAGCTGATCCCGTTCCGCGAGACGCGCAACTACGTGCAGCGTGTGATGGAGGCGGTGGTGGTCTATCGCGATCGCCTCAACGGTTCGTTCCGCGCCGTGCCAGCGCCGAAGCGGTGAGGCGATGAAGGGCATCAAGGTCTGCGTATTCGACGCCTACGGCACGCTGTTCGACTTCAACTCGGCGGTGGCGCGCCATCGCGCCGAGATCGGCCCGCAGGCCGACCGCCTGGCGCAGATGTGGCGCGAGAAGCAGATCGGCTACACCTGGTGGCGCAGCGTGATGGGCAAGTACTCGCCGTTCTGGCAGGTCACCAGCGAGGCCCTTTCACATTGCTTGCAATCCTGTGACCTGCCGCGCGAGGGCGCGCTGCACCAGAAGCTGATGCAGGCCTACCTCGTGCTCGATCCCTTCCCCGAGGTCGCCTCGACACTCGATGCGCTGCACGCCGCCGAGATGCCGTTGGCGATTCTGTCCAACGGCAATCCAGAGATGCTCGAGGCGGTCGTGCGCAACACCGGGCTTGCCGGCTATTTCAACGCCCTGCTAAGCGTCGACGCCGTGGGAGTTTTCAAGCCCGATCCGCGCGTCTACCGCCTGGTCACCGACCATTTCTCGGTCGTGCCCGCCGACGTGTGCTTCCTGTCGTCCAATGGCTGGGACGCGCACGCCGCAGCCAGCTTCGGCTTCCGCACGCTGTGGGTGAATCGCGCCAGCGCCGCGCCGGAAGGACTGCCCGGCAAGCCGTCTGGCGAACTGCGGACGCTCGCCGAGCTGCCGACGCTGGTGTTGCCCTAGCGTCTTCTGGTGTTGCCCTAGCGTCTTTAGGATCGCCGGCTCTTCCTTTGACGCGCATCGATTAGCGCATGTGCTCCCAGAGTTCGCGTTCACGCTCGTGGGAGTCGACCTCCAGTCCCGCGAAATCGCCGCGAGAGACCACGCCCACGACTCGGCCGCCTTTCACCATTGGCAGATGGCGGAACCCGCCATCCCACATGAGTCGCAATGCGTCGAGGGCAGTCTGCTCGGGCGACAGGGTCAGGGGATCTCGCGTCATCACGTCGGCAAGCCGGGTGGCGGCCGCATCCCGTCCGCTCGCCAGGACACGGCTCACCGCATCACGCCCCGTGAAGATGCCAACCAGCCGGCCAGCCTCATCGACCACAGCGACGGAACCGCAGCGTCGTTCGCTCATGTGGCGGCACGCTTCGATCACCGACGTAGAGTCAGCGAGTACCAGCGGGGCCTGATCCAGCGTGACGTCGGAAAGTCTTCTCATCAAAAAACAGTATAGGCGTTTCCGCGCGCCCCCGATTTGATTTACCTCAACATGGGTTGAGACCACTTCGGAGGAGTCGACGCTGCCGTGGATTGGGCCTCCATGTCCCAGCCCGTTGCATCGCCGCCCCGCTCAGGGTTACCGAAGACGCAATCGAGGCCGGCTCTCGCAAGCTAAGCGTGATGTGGAGAATCGGGGCAGGTCAGATGCTGGGTCCTGTGGCTCAAATTGATTCGACGCGGGCCAGTTCAATGCCTCAACTGGGTACTACGGGTCTAGACCTTGCGACTCTGCGCGTTCCAGTGGCGCTCAAGGTTGGCGATCAGCGCCGGGCTGAAATGGCACAGCGCCTGCTCGCGCGCATACACCGCGGCGTAGCGGCGGAAGGTGTCGAGCGGCTCGAGGCCGACGCGGAAGGCCACGCGATTGCTGCGCGCGCTCACCATGCCGGAGCTGGTCAGGCCTTGCACCGCCTCCTCCACCGCCACCTCGATGTCCTGCGACGGCGCGAGCTTGTCGATAATCATCCGGCCTTCCGGGCTGTCGCACTCCAGCCGCTTCTCGTACATGATCGCCTGGCGCGCGATGCGATCGCCGACGAAGCGCGGCAGGCGCAGATTGGCCATGCCGGGGATGATGCCTTCCTTGCGCGCCGGCAGGGTCATGTAGGTGTCGGCGCCGGCGATGTTGTAGTCGCACACCAGCAACACCTGGCACCCGCCTCCGATGGCGAAGGTGTCGACCTGGCTGATCCAGACCTTTTCTTTGGTGTCGCCGCTCGCCTCGTCGGGATCGATGTCGGGCCGCGCCAGCCCGCGCATCGCCTTGTTGACCCAGCCGAGATCGCGCCACAGGTACCAGATGTAGTCGATCTTGCCGTAGTAGAGGTGGGTGAGGTTGATGCCGGCGTTGAAGATGCGGCGTCCCCGGTACTTCGGGTGCTCGACATAGTCGCCGCGCAGCACGCAAACCTGGGTCTGGGGATCGAGTAGCGCCAGATCGACGGCGACCTCCATCGGCGCCATGGTCGCGGCGTCTTCGGCGTTGAGATAACGCGGGTTACGCAAGGTCACGTACGAGGCCTTGCCGCGCCGCTCGACGGTGGCGAATTCCAGGTCGGCCTTGCCGTCGCGGTCATAGGCGGCGAAGCGCTCCAGCGAATCGGCGCGCGGCAGCAGCATGGCGTGGCAGAGATGGGTGCCGGTGTCGGCTCGCGCCAGCACGGCGTGGCACAGGATGCCCTGGTCGATCTCGACGCCGTCCTTGTCACCCTGCTTGCCGTCACGCTCGGCCGCGACCTCGGCCTCGGTCGGGCACAGCCCCGGCACCAGCGCGGCGGCGTCGTAGACCAGCCGCTCGACACGCACGAACTTGCGCTTGTTGTCGGTGAGACGATCATAGACTTCGACGATGTGCGCGGCGGTGAACATCCGCCGGCTGTCGCGCGCGGCCTCGAGCAACGCGGCGGCGGCCTCCTGCTGCGCCTCGTTACGCTGGGGCTTGCGCGGCAGCATGGCTCGCAATTCCCTTTCCAGCCGCCAGAACTGGCTGAAACGCGTCACATCCTCCGCATAGCCGCCCGTCGCTCCGGGTCGCGCGGCCGTCCAGGCCCGCACGCGCGCCTCGTCAAGTCCGGCAGCCAGCAACGTCCGCATCATGAATCCTCCGCTCATCGACCGCGATCACACCGACCCGGCGTGGCGTGGTCAAGCGCCGCGCTGCTATGGTGGCCGCCCGCACCCCAGAGCTCGACCATGGACATCCCCTCGCCCGTCTACGCCGATGTCGAAGCCGCCGCGCGCCGTCTCGCCGGCGCGGCGATCCGCACGCCCCTGTTGGAGAACCCCCGCGTCAACGACCGCCTGGGCGGCCGATTGCTGATCAAGGCCGAAACCCTGCAGCGCACCGGCTCGTTCAAGTTCCGCGGCGCCTACAACTTCATCGCCCAGCTCTCGCCGGCGCAGCGCCAGGCCGGCGTCGTCGCCTGGTCCTCCGGCAACCACGCCCAGGGCGTCGCCGAGGCGGCCCGAATCCTGGGCACACCGGCGACCATCGTGATGCCAAGCGACGCGCCGTCGATAAAAGTCGCAAATACCAGGGCGAGCGGCGCCACGGTGATCAGCTACGACCGCGTCAAGGACGACCGCGAGGCGATCGCGCGCGATCTCGCCACGCGAGAGGGCCGCACGCCGATCCCGCCCTACGACCATCCCTGGATCATCGCCGGCCAGGGCACGACGGGCATCGAGGCGGTCGAGCAGGCACGCGAACTCGGCGTCGCGTTCGACGCGATCATCGCGCCGTGCAGCGGCGGCGGGCTTTCCACCGGCGTCGCCACGGCGGTGAAGCACCTCAGCCCAACGACCGAATGCTATGCCGGCGAGCCGGCTGGGTTCGACGACCTCGCGCGATCCCTGGCCGCCGGCGACATCAGGCGCAACGACAAGCTCGTGGGATCGTTCTGCGACGCGCTGCTGGCGCCTGAGCCCGGCAAGATCACCTTCCCGATCGCCAGACGCCTGCTGTCAGGCAGCATCGTAGCCAGCGACGAGGAGGTCGCCGAGGCGATGGAGTTGGCCTTCCGCGAGTTCAAGCTGGTGGTCGAGCCGGGCGGCGCAGTCGGGCTGGCCGCTGTGCTGACGGGGCGACTGCCGGCGCGCGGTCGCACGGTCTGCGTCGTCTGCTCCGGTGGCAACGTCGATGGCGCGACCTTCCGCGAGGCGCTGGCGACAGCGCTTCGGCGCGCGGCGTGAACGCGCGCGAGATTCTCGCCAAGGGCGTCGCCAGCCGGCGCAGCGCCCAGACGCGCATGGCCGTCGCGATCTGTATCGCCGTCGCCGTCGCCAGCTTCATCTTCGGCTACACCCGCCCCAGCGGCGGCGTCTCGCTGTGGGCCGGCTTGCAGGGGGTCGTCAACGCGCTCCTGGCGGCCGTACCCCTGATCGTGTTCGAGCTCAAGACGCGGCCGGGTGCCGCGCTGTCGTGGCTGCGACGGTTGCCGCTCTTCTGGTTCTTCACCATCAAGGTCGCCGTCTATCTGGTCGTTTTCGTCACCACGATCGTGGTCGCCCGCGCACTGCTCGGCGACCTCGTCCCGCAGCCCGCCGGCTTCGGTGACAGGTTCCGCGAAATCCTGATCTTCGCCAGCCTCGTGTCGGTCATCATCAACCTAGCTGTCGAGATTGGCGCCCTGGTCGGTTTCGCCACCTTGCGCCGCTTGCTGACCGGCCGCTATCTCCGGCCGCGCCGCGAGGAGTTGGTTTTCGCCGTCGTCGATATGGCGGGCTCGACCAGCGCCGCCGAACGCCTGGGCGACCTCGAGTTCCATGCCCTCCTCAACGCTTTCTTCGCCGATATCGGCGAGGCCGCGCACGAATACGGCGCCGAGATTCACAAATACATTGGTGACGAGGCGATCCTGTCATGGCCGATCACACAGGGGCTCAGAGAGAGCCGCGCCGCGCTCTGCGTGTTCGCCGCCGCGCGGAACATCGAGCGGCGCACCGAATGGTATCGCGGGCGCTTCGGCCTGACGCCCTCGTTCCGCGCCGCGCTGCATATCGGCACGGTCGCCGCCGGGGAAATCGGCCAGCAACGACGCGAGATCGCCTATGTCGGCGACACGCTCAACACCGCTGCGCGCCTGCTCGACGCCGCCCGCGATGCCGGGCGCGATGTCGTGGTCTCACGAGCCCTGCTCGATCGGTTGTCGCTGCCCGACGGCCTTCTCGTCGAGCCCTTGCCGCCGGCGGACGCTGCGGGCAAGCGCGAGAAGGTGCCGCTGGCGGCGCTGAGCCTGGTCTGAGGGCTACTCCGCCGCTGGCGAGCCTAGGGGCGGCAAAGACAGTCGAAAAAGCGCGCCGCCCATGGCGCTGCGCGCGACCTCGACCCTGCCGCCGTGCTGCACCGCGACCTCGTGCACGATCGCCAGCCCCAGGCCGGCGCCGCCGCCTCGATCCTGACCGCGCCAGAAGCGCTCGAAGATGTGTCCTTGCGCATCGGCGCTCACCCCGGGCCCGGCGTCGTGCACCTCCAGCCGCACGTCATCGGCCTCGCCCTCGACGACGACATTCACCGACTGGCCGCACGGCGTGTAGCGCAGCGCGTTCTCGACCAGGTTGCGCGCGGCGGCGGCCAGCATCTCGGCGTTGCCGGTGACGCGCACCGGCGTGTCCGGCGCCTGCAGCGACAGCTGCTTGCCGGCGGCGACGGCCAACGGCGCCAGGCGCGCCACGACATCGCCCGCCACCTCGGTGAGGTCGACCTGGTCCTTGGCGATCGGCAGGCGCGAATCCAGGCGCGACACCGCCAGAAGCTGCTCGATGATGCGACTCATGCGCTCGACATCGGCGCGGATGGCATCGGCCATGCCGCGGTCTTCCAGCGTGTCAAGCCGCGCGCGCAGCACGGCGAGCGGCGTGCGCAGCTCATGCGCGGCGTTGGCGGTGAAGCGACGCTGCTCGGCGAAACCCAGCGCCAGTCGGTCGAAGGCCTTGTTGACCGCGTCGACCAGCGGACGGATCTCGGCCGGCACGGCGGTTTCCAGGCGCGTCTCGGGCCGCGAGGCGTCAACGAGATTGGCCTGCTCGGCGGCGCGCGTCACCGGCCGCAGCGAGCTGCGCACGGTCCACAGCGCGATCGCCATGATGATCACGAAGATCGGCATGATCACCGGCAACACCTCGGGAAACACCGAGGTCAGGATCCAGTGGCCGATATCGTCGTGCAGCGGCTCGGGACGCATGACGGCGACGCGCAGCGGCCCCACGCCGCGCACCTCGCGCGTCACCAGCGCCAGCTCGTGGCGCGTCCCGCTGGGGACACCCGGCGGCGCGTCGACCACCATGTAGGGCAGCCGCCACGCCGTCGATGGCGCGATCGGCAGCAGCGCGCCGGTACCGGATGGTGAATCCATGATGGTGCGGCCGGTACGCGGATCGAGCACGAAAATCCGCAGGCCTTCGACGGTGGCGAGCTCGCGCCGTGTCCGGTCGGTGAACTTGAGCTCGATGGCGCCGTCGGGCAGCCGGCGCGCGTCGCGCGCCACAATGGTCGCGATGTCTCCCAGCTCGTCGTCGGCGAAGACGTCTCGCGCGTCCCACAGCCAGTAAACATAAAGGGCGGTCAGGCCGACGACCGACAAGCCCGCGAGCAGCAGGAAATTCCTGAGCAGGCGGTTGCTGATCGAGATCGTCCGCGTCGCCTTCACTGCCCTTTCCGGCCCTGGTCCGGCGGCGAGGATAGCCCCAACGGTCTACACCGTCTCGACCGGCTTCTCGGCCGTGAGCATGTAGCCGACGCCGCGGATCGTATGGATGGCGACGCTGGCGCCGGCGCCGACCAGCCGCTTGCGCAGGCGCGAAACGCTGGCCTCCATGGCGTTGGAATCGACCTCGTCGTCGAAGCCGTAGAGGCCGTTCTCGATCGAGCGGCGGGTGACGACCTGGCCGACCCGGCGCATCAGCAGCTCGAGCAGGGTGAGCTCGCGGCGCGGCAAGGTAAGCGCGGAGCCCTCGACGGCGACGGCACTGGTCGTGGCGTCGAACTCGAGGTTGCCGGCGCGCAGCCGCATGCCGAGCGCGCCGTTGGGGCGCCGCAGGATGGCGCGCAGGCGGGCCAACAGCTCGGCCATGGCGTAGGGCTTGCCGATATAGTCGTCGGCGCCGACGTTGAGCCCGGCCACCCGCTCGTCGAGCGCGTCGCGCGCGGTGGTGACGATCACCGGTGTCGGGTCGTTGGCCCGCCGCCAATCGCGCAACAGGTCGAGCCCGTCGCCATCGGGTAGCGCCAGGTCGAGTAGCACCACGTCGTAGCGTACGGCAGCGACGGCGGCGCGCGCCTCATCGACCGAGCCGGCGACATCGACGGCGAAACCCTCGCGCGCGAGGTTGGTGCGGACGAGGTCGGCCAGTTCAGACTGATCTTCAACGATCAGGAGACGCATAGGATGCTCCACTTGGCCCGCCAAGCTTGGCCCGGAAAGCATCCCGTTGATGGCATGCGACGCCGCGCCGGGCCGATTGCTTCTTGTCAGCTTCGCCACTAGCTACGCCCGCTTCCCGACAGGAATCTGACGAAGTGAGTGACGCCGCTTACTTTTTCACAAGCATGCGACCAACCTCCTCCGATGAATCACATAGCGGTGCCGTAATTCTTACCCGATACAGCACACGCCATGTAGACAGCGTCAGCGCCGTAGCTCGCGAGGCTCTTGTCGATGGGCGCGGCGGAGAAACCCTGTCGCGACCAAAAGCCAGCCGAACCGCTCACCGCCGTCAACGCGAGAAAACCATAGCCGTCGTCCTTGGCGAGCGTCCCCAGAATCCCAGCTACGACCGCACCCAGCCCCGCGCCGCGGGCGTCGGAAAGCAATGCGACATCATGAATGTAGAGGCAGTCCGCGCCGTCAGGCAGGGCGCCCAACAAGGTGTCAAGCGGAGGCGGCCGGCCGATGATACCGGGATGAGCGATCGCGTAGCCGATGGTGACGCCGGCGCGCGATGCGATCAGGCAGCCGGCGGGAAACAGCCGCAGCCGCTCGGCCGGCACCGCCGCGCGCTCGGGATACCCGGGATGGACGATGGCGCTGATCCGCTCGACATCGGGCAAATCGCTGGCGCGCATCGGCCGCCAAGCCGGCGCCGCCATGTCAGTTGGGGCGCCGATTTGCGCTGACCGGTCGGTACATGCCCCCGACGTTGAGCGCGCCCATCTGCTGGAAGCCGCCCCAGTCCTTGTACTTGGAGATATCGACCAGCGCCTTGGTCTCCTCCTGCGTCTGGCCGGCGCGCACCGCCGCCAGCACCTGGTTGCTTAGATCTTCCACGTAGCCGCGGAAGGCCGTGACGTGCCTCTTGTCGCCCAGCGCGCCATGGCCCGGCGCGAGGACGTCGAACTCCATCGCCTCGACACGCTTCAGCGACTCGATCCACTCCTCGAGACAAGCGTCGGGCCAGTCGCGGAAGCCCCGCGAGTTCGCCGGGATGAAATCGACCGCGAAGATCAGCTTCTCCGCCGGCAGGCGCATGACGATCGAGTTGTTGGAGTGGTTGCGCCCGACAGAGTGTAGCTCCAGCTTGGTGCCACCGAGGTCGATGTCGAGCCGCTCGGTGAAGGTCACGGTGGGCACGGCCGTCGGTCGCTTCTCGCCGACGATGACAGTGCGCGCGTTGGCGTGCGCCACGACGATAGCGGTGTCAGCAAAGATCTCGCCGGCAATCTCGCTGATCTCGCGCACTGGATTGGTCGCCGACGGCAAGGCCTGCCCCGCCGTCTGTGCCGACGCCCCGGAGATCGCTCCGACAAGCGTCACGATCGCGAACACCGCACCCAAGAGCTTCACCTTATCCCTCACTTGCGAACCGACTGCCGATTCACCAACACCGGGCCGGTCCATTCCTGCCATCACGCGCCCGCGCGCTCGACCATCGCTTGCAGAAGGATTTGGCAGCCGGCGGCGATGTCCTCCTTGCGCGCGTCCTCGATCTCGTTGTGGCTGATGCCGTCCTTGCACGGCACGAAGATCATGCCGGTGGGCGCCACCTTCGCGACGTAGCAGGCGTCGTGACCGGCGCCGCTGACGATATCCATATGCGCCATGCCAGCGCGCCCGGCCGCCGCTCGCACGGCCTCGACGCACTTGGCGTCGAACGGCGTCGGCGGGAAGTACCAGATCTGCTCGATGCCGACCTCGAGACGATGCTCGGCGGCGATGCGCTTAGCGCTCGCGCGCATCTCGGCGTCCATCTCGGCGAGCTGCTTGTCGTCGGGATGGCGGAAATCCAAGGTCATGAACACGCGGCCGGGAATCGTGTTGCGCGATTGTGGTTTGCTCTCGATCACGCCCACCGTGGCGCGCCCGTTCGGTCGCGAACCGATGCGGCGCGCCTCGGCGATCAACAGCGACGCGCCGAGCAGCGCGTCGCGCCGCCCTTCCATCGGCGTCGTGCCGGCGTGGCTTTCCATGCCCGTCCAGTTGATCTCGTACCAGCGCTGGCCCTGCGCCGCCGTCACCACGCCGATGGTTCGCGCCTCGCGCTCGAGGATCGGCCCCTGCTCGATATGCGCCTCGAAGAACGCGCCAACAGGACGGCCGCCCACCGCCTCCTTGCCGTCGTAGCCGATCTTCTTCAGCGCCTCGCCGAAGGTGACGCCCTCGGGATCGGTGCGCGACAGCGCGTAGTCAACGCTGAACACGCCGCCGAACACGCCCGAGGCCACCATCGCCGGCGCGAAACGGCAGCCCTCCTCGTTGGTCCACACCGCGACCTCGACCGGCGCCTCGGTCTCGTAAGCAGCGTCGTTGAGTGCGCGCACGACCTCCAGTCCCGCGAGCACGCCGTAGCAGCCATCGAACTTGCCGCCGGTCGGCTGGGTGTCGAGGTGGCTGCCGGTCATGATGGGCGGCCGGCTCATGTCGCGGCCCGGCCGGCGCGCGAAAATGTTGCCGACCTGGTCGACGCGAATCTCGCAGCCGGCCTCACGGCACCAGCGCACGAACAGGTCGCGGCCCTGGCGATCGAGTTCGGTGAGCGCGATACGACAAACGCCGCCTTTGTCCGTGCCACCGATCCTGGCCATCTCCATCAGGCTGTCCCACAGCCGGTCGGCGTTGATCCTGAGATTGCCGCTATCCATCCCGCTCATGCGCGCTCTCCTTCTCGGGCGGACCGTAGTCGAAAGCGGCCCGGCATGCTGGAGAAATTCAGCCAAGCCCCGTCGGTGACGCATATCCGTCTCGCCGCATGATCGCTTGCGGCCGGGCGCCGCAACCCATCAGCTTAGCCGTCCGCGCAAACCAGGGATGAAGGACGGGATGCTGCCGCTTCAGGGGATTCTGGCTCTCGATCTGACGCAGGTGATCGCCGGGCCCACCGCCGGCCAGATTCTCGGCGACATGGGCGCCGACGTCATCAAAGTCGAGCCGCTGAGCGGCGACCACTTCCGCCCCCAACTCGGCGGCGCCTGGGTGCCTGGCATGAACCGCAACAAGCGCGGCCTGGCGATCGACCTGAAGTCCGAAGGCGGCAAGGAAGTGCTTCGCCGACTGGTGAAGAAGGCCGATGTCTTCATGGAGGCCTTCGTCCCCGGTGTAATCGCCTCCCTGGGTTTCGGTTACGACACCGTGCGCGCGCTCAACCCGCGCCTGATCTATCTCTCGATCTCCGGCTACGGCCAGACCGGCCCCTACAGCGAGCGGCCTGGCTACGATCCCTGCATCCAGGCCGAGGTCGGGATCATGGAAGCGACGGGCGAGATGAATGGCCCGCCGGCGCGGGTCGGCGCCGCGCCCGTCGACCAGATGACCGGCTCCTATGGCGCGTTGGGCGTCGCCATGGCGTTGCTGCAGCGCCACCACACCGGCCGCGGCCAGCATATCGACCTGGCGCTATACGATGTCGGCGTGCAGATCATGAGCCATTGGCTGACCAATCTCGGCCATACCGGCGAGGATCCCAGGCGCATGGGCGCCTCGCACACGCTGATCGTGCCGCTGCGCAACTTCGATACGAAGACCGGCCCGATCTATGTCGCCTGCACCAACGACTCGTTCTGGAAACGGCTGGTGACGGCGCTGGACATCGCCGCGGTCGGCGACGATCCGCGCTTCGCCAGCAACAGGCTGCGTCTCACCAACCGCGCCGATCTCGAGCCGTTGCTGGAGGCGGTATTCGCTGCGCAAACGCGCGAGACGCTGCTGGAAAAACTGGTCGACGCCGGCGTGCCCTGCGCGGCGGTGAAGACGGTCAGCGAGATGGTACGCGACCCGCACGCCCAGGCGCGCGGCAGCGTGCTCAGCATGGATTATCCGGGCATCGGCAAGGTGATGGCCGCGAACAATCCGCTGCGCCTGTCCGACGCGCCGCTGGCGGTGCGTCGCCTGGCGCCGCGCCTGGGCGAGCATACGCGCGAGCTGATGCGCGATGTCGGTTACGGCGACGACGAGATCGCCGCGCTGGCCAAAGCCAACGCCATCAAGATCGACGAGGGAGAGACGTCATGAAGGAACGGGGAATTGCCGCGGTCCGCGAGAAGCTCGCCAAGCTGCCGCGCTCGGCCGAGCAGACGCTCGACGAGGTGCGCACGATCTACGACAAAGCGACCCGCGCCTTTCCGCTGCCGGCGGATATCGCCCGCGAGGAAGTCGCCCTGGGCGGCGTGCCCGCCGAGCGACTGACGCCGCAACAGGCGCGCAAGGACCAGGCGCTGATCTACCTGCATGGCGGTGGCTACGGGACCGGCTCGCCGCGCTCGCATCGCCATCTCGCCGGCGACATCGCCAAGCGCGCCGGCGTGGTCGCGTTGGTGCCCGAGTATCGGCTGGCGCCGGAGAACCCCTTCCCGGCCGCCGTTGACGATGCGCTGGCGGTCTATCGCGACGTGCTCAAGCAATTCACGCCCGGCCGCATCGCCATCGCCGGCGACTCCGCCGGTGGCGGCCTCACCATCGCCGTGCTGCTGGCGGCGCGCGACGCCGGGCTGCCGATGCCGGCGGCCGCGATCTGCATCTCGCCCTGGACCGACATGACCGCGAGCAGCGCGAGCTACACCGAGCGCGCCGCCTTCGATCCGCTGGTCACCATGGAGGGCCTGGTTCGCTGGCGTCAGTGCTATATCGGCGATGGCGATCGCCGCCAGCCGCTGGCCTCGCCGGCGCACGCCGACCTCAAGGGCCTGCCGCCTCTCCTGATCCAGGTCGGCGGCGATGAGATCCTGCTCGATGATTCACGCCTGCTCGCCGACAAGGCCCGCGCCGTCGGCATCGACACCGTGCTCGAGGTCTGGCCGCAGATGATCCATGTCTGGCACTGGTACTTCCCGATGCTCGACGAAGGCGAGCGCGCCAACGCCGCCATCGCCAAGTTCATGCGCGACCGTCTCGCTGCTTGATAGCGCTCGGGATCTAATCGCCGCCGTATCCGGCGATCACGATCACGGTGAGCGATTCGGGCAAGTCGGCTTTCGCGAGATCGAGGGTGCGGCTGGTGGGGCGCACGAGTTCGTAGTTGCCCTGGCCGAGATAGCCGAGGAAGCGGTCGAGCGAGCTTGGCCCCCAGTAGTGCATGGGCAGCACGATGCGTGGCTGGATCTGCCTGACCACGTCGGCCATGTAGGGCTGGCCCATGGTGTAGCCGCCGTCGATCGGCACCATCAGCACGTCGATGCGGCCGAGATCCTCGAGATGCTCCGGTGTCAGGCGATGATGCAGGTGGCCAAGATGCGCCACGCACAGATCGCCGACGCGGAAAACGAAGATCGAGTTGCCGCTGAAACGCGTGCTGCCGTCGCCCCACTCGCGCACGTTGGTCGGCACGTTGAAGACCTGCAGGTCCCTCATGGTCACGTTGTGGCGCGCCTCGACGCGGCCCTGCGCCCAGCCGCGCAGCACATGGGTCACGCCCGGCTCGATGTCGTCGGTGAAATGCGTGGAGTGCGCGTTGTTCATCGTCACGATGTCGGGGCGCTTTCCGTAGCCGTTGTAGCCGTTGTAGTCGGTGATCGCGCGCACGCTCTGCGGCGTCTCGATCAGGAAGGAGGCGTGGCCGACGAAGGTCACACGCATGGCGCTGACCACCTTCTCCTGCGCCACCGTGAAGTTCGCCTGAAGGACGCCGGGCCGCCACTCGGCCACGTTCTTGTTGCAGCGTGCCTCGGCGGCGCCGGCGAAGAGGCCGCAGATGGCTAGGGCAATGAAGGTCGTTAGTAGACGCATGGTCGACTCCTGTGCGGATAGACCCGATCTCTCCCCAGCATGATGCGGGCCAAAGCCCGCAAAATCCAAGCTTTAGCGGCTCTTTCCACGCTACCCACAAGGGGCTGTGGATTGACTCTCCGTGCCTCAAGGCATAGAACAAATACAGAACATTCTAATCACAGCACAGCCTTCCGAGGGGATCGTGACGGTCATTTTCCCCAGCGCTTTCGCTCCCGCCAACGCCATCCGGTCCGATGCGCCGGTGATGGTGCTGGATCGCGCCGAGCCCGACCGCGAGGGCGAATTGCGCCGGTTGCGCGAGACGGTGCGCCGGCTGGAGCGCAGCGGCGGCGCGTCGAGCGCTCCCGCCATCCCGCTTGATGTGCCCGAGATCGACGCCGCGCTGCCCGATGGCGGACTGGCCGGCGGCGCGCTGCACGAGATCGTGCCCGGTAACGTCGCGCATGACGGCGCCGCCCTGGGTTTCGCCGCCACCATCCTGGGCCGCTTCGCTCAGGTACGGCGCGGCCAGATCCTGTGGATCCATCGCGACGCCGGCGCGCTGACCGCGCCGCCCTATGCCCCGGCACTGGCCGCCTTTGTCGATCCGGCCCGCATGATCCTCGCCTCATCCCGGCGCGTCGAGGACGCGCTGTGGACCATGGAGGAAGGCCTGCGCTGCGGCGCGCTGGCCGCCGTGGTCGGCGAGATCGACAAGGTCGAGCTGGCCGCGACGCGACGCCTGCAGCTCGCCGCCGAGAAGAGCGGCGTGCCGGCCCTGCTGCTGCGCGCCCTCGACAAGAAGAGCGCGGCGATCTCCGCCGCCGTCACGCGCTGGCGCGTCACCTCGGCGCCGTCGCGCGCGCATCTCGGCGCCGACGGCGAGTCGCTCCAGGACATCGCCGGCCCGCGCTGGCGCCTCGATCTTCTGCGCAATCGCTTCGGCGATCCGGCGCGCACCGACATCCCCTCGTGGCTGGTGGAGTGGACCAATGAAAAGGGTCATCTCGCTGTGGTTTCCGAAACTGTCGGCCGACCGCATGGCGCGCCGGCACAAAGACTGGCTGGCTAAGACCGCCGCCCTGATCGGCTTTCATCAGGGCGGCCCGCGCATCGTCGCGGTCAACGAGCACGCGCGCAGCGCGGGCATCCGCGCCGGCCAGCGCCTGGCCGATGCGCGCACCCTGGTACCCGATCTCACCACGGCGCATGCCGAGCCCGCGGCCGACCTGAAGCTGCTCGAGACGCTCGCCGGCTGGTGCGAGCGCTACACGCCCTGGGTGGCGATCGATCCGCTGGGTGGCGCGCTGGTCGACTCCGGCTTCGAGAGCGACGAGGCGACGCAGGGCGTCGACCGCATGGCGACGGCGACGTTCGGCGGCGATGGCGGGCTGATGCTCGACGTCACCGGCTGCGGTCATCTCTTCGGCCCCGGCATCGAGGGCGAGCGCGCGCTGCTCGCCGACCTCACCGCCCGTCTCGCACGCCATGGCTTCACAACGCGCGCCGCGATGGCCGACACGGCGGGCGCCGCCTGGGCATTGGCGCGCTTCGCCGAGCGGCAGAAGGATCTGCTGGCGCCAGTCGCCGGTCACCGCACGCTGCTTGCACCGCTGCCGATCGAGGCGCTGCGTCTCGACTCGACTACCGCCGAGACCTTGCGCCGCCTGGGCCTGCGCCAGATCGGCGACCTCTTGCCCATGCCACGCGCGCCACTGGCGCAGCGTTTCGGCGACCTGCTGGTACGCCGCCTCGACCAGGCGCTTGGCAGCGCCGCCGAGACCATCCAGCCGCGCCTGCCGGCGCCGGCCTTCCGCACGCGCCTGGCTTTCGCCGAGCCGATCGGCCGCGCCGAGGATATCGCCGCCGCCACCAGCCGCCTGCTCGCAGCCCTGTGCGGCCAGTTCGAGAAGGCCGGCGTCGGCGCGCGCCGACTCGAGCTGTCGCTGTTCCGCGTCGACGGCTCGATCGAGCGCACCGCCATCGGCACCGGTCGGCCCAGCCGCGACAACGCCCATCTGATGAAGCTGTTCCAGGAACCGCTGGCGCATCTCGATGCCGGCTTCGGCGTCGAGCTGATGATGCTGTCGGCCGCCGCCGTCGAGCCGTTCGACACCCAGCAGGTGGCGCTGGCCCAGGCCGTCGGCGGCGAGGTGCTGCTGGCGCCGGGCGGCGGCGACGCGCCCGCCGCACCCGCGCGCGGCCACGACGCCGAGGTGGTGCAGCTCGTCGACCGCCTGACCCAGCGCCTGGGCGCCGCCAATGTCGTGCGCCTGGCGCCGCGCGCCAGCCATTTGCCCGAACGCGCCGTGATCGCGCTGCCGGTCGCCAAGCCGGCGGTGCGCGCCGGCCTGTGGACCAAGGTCGCCGCCTACAAGGGCCCGCGCCCGACGCGGCTTCTGGCCCAGCCGGAAGCGATCCAGACCACGGCGCAATTGCCCGACGATCCGCCTCGTCAGTTCAACTGGCGCGGCACGCTGCACCGGCTGAAGCGCGTCGAGGGGCCGGAGCGCCTGGTCGACGAGTGGTGGCGGGAATCGGTGCCGACGGCCGAGGTCGAGAACGCCCCGTCCGGCCGCGACTACTACCGCGTCGAGGACGAGGACGGCCAACGCTTCTGGCTCTACCGCGACGGCCCGATCAACGCCCCCCCCGTCCCACCGGCCTCGCGCTGGTACGTCCATGGCTTCTGTGCGTGACGGCGAACCGATGACCTTTCAGGGCTGTCGCATATGGCCTTCAAGAAGCTGGGCGCGCGCCCCGCAAGACAGCAGGCTTAAAGCCGTTTGGCCGGTCATGAGCGCCGCTGGAGCGGCGCGGCCCGAAGACAACCATCAACTCATATGCGATCGCCCTGAGTGATCTGGGCTGTAGAGACTCGTCATGCTGGGCCCATTCCGCTACGCCGAATTGCAGGTCACGACCAATTTCAGTTTCCTGCGCAGCGGCTCGCATCCGAAGGAGCTGATCGGCCGGGGAGCGGATTTGGGACTGACGGCGATCGGCATCACCGATCGCTGCACGCTCGCGGGCGTGGTGCAGGCGCATGTCGCGGCGCGGCACGTCAATAACCAGGGCGGCCGTATCAAGCTGCTGATCGGCAGCCGCATCGACACACAGGATGGTCTGTCGCTGCTGCTCTACCCCACGGACCTGCCCGCCTACAGCCGACTGACCCGGCTGCTGACCCTGGGCAACAGCGTCGCCCCCAAAGGACAGTGCCACCTGATGCGCGACGACCTGGCGCAATACGCCGAGGGGTTGATCGCCATCGCCCTGCCGCCACGCGACATCGACGATCCGGGTTTCCCGCACAAGCTCAGCTTTCTGTCGGACGTCTATCGTGAGCGCTGCTATCTCGCCGGTTCGGTCTCGGCGCGCGGCGACGACGCGCGACGGCTGGCGTCGATCGAGACGCTGGCGCGCCAGCATCGCACACCGATGGTCGCGACCAACGACGTGCATTATCACGCGCCCGACCGACGCGCGCTGCAGGACGTGGTGACCGCGATCCGGCTGGGCCGCACCGTCGATACGCTCGGCTTCCATCGCTTCGCCAACGCCGAGCGGCACCTGAAATCGCCCAACGAGATGGCGCGGCTATTCCGGAAATACCCGGCCGCCATCGCCCGCACGGTTGAGATCGCCGATGCCTGCGCCTTCGATCTCGACCAGCCGAAATACGTCTACCCGGCCGAGTGCGAGCCCGGCGAGACAGCGCAGGAGAAGCTGGAGCGTCTGACCTGGAAGGGCGCCGAGTGGCGTTACTATGGTACCGTACCCGACGAGGTGCGCGAGCAGATCCACAAGGAGTTCGCGCTGATCCGCGAGCGCGACTACGCCTCCTACTTCCTGACCGTGCACGACATCGTCCAGTACGCGCGATCGAACAACATCCTGTGCCAGGGCCGCGGGTCGGCCGCCAATTCGGCGGTGTGCTACTGCCTCGGCGTCACGGCGGTCGATCCCAGCCGGCACAAGCTGCTTTTCGCGCGCTTCCTGTCGAGCAACCGCAACGAGCCGCCCGATATCGACGTCGATTTCGAGCACGAGCGGCGCGAAGAAGTCATCCAGTGGATCTACGGCAGATACGGCCGTGAACGCGCCGGTCTCGCCGCGACCGTCATCGCCTATCGCAGCCGCAGCGCCATCCGCGATGTCGGCAAGGCGCTGGGCCTGTCCGCCGACACGCTGGGCATCCTCGCCGACACCGTCTGGGGTATGGGCGTCGGCGGCATCGACGAGAAACACGTGCGCGAGGCCGGCCTCGATCCGCAGGACCGACGCCTGGCCCTGGCCCTGCGCCTGTCTTCGACCCTGATCGATTTCCCGCGGCACCTGTCGCAGCATGTCGGCGGCTTCGTCTTCACCGCCGACCGGCTGGATGCGCTGGTGCCGATCCAGAACGCGGCGATGAAGGACCGCACCGTCGTCGAATGGAACAAGGACGATCTCGACTCGCTGCGCATCCTGAAAGTCGACGTGCTGGCGCTGGGCATGCTGACCTGCATCCGCAAGGGGCTAGATCTGATCCGCGCGCTCTACGGCGAGACCTTCGACCTGGCGACGATCCCGAAGGAGGAGAAGGCGGTCTACGACATGCTCTGCAAGGCCGACTCGCTGGGCGTGTTCCAGGTCGAGAGCCGCGCGCAGATGTCGATGCTGCCCCGGCTGCGGCCGAGGAATTTCTACGACCTCGTGATCGAGGTCGCGATCGTGCGGCCCGGCCCGATCCAGGGCGACATGGTGCACCCGTATCTGCGGCGCCGCGACGGGATCGAGAAGCCCGATTACGTGAAGCCGGAGCTCGAGGAAGCGCTTAAGCGCACCCTGGGCGTACCGCTTTTCCAGGAACAGGCGATGCAGATCGCGATCATCGCCGCCAGGTTCACGGAAGCCGAGGCCGACGGCCTGCGCAAGGCGATGGCGACCTTCCGGCACAACGGCACCATCCACAATTACCGCGCGCGCTTCATCGACGGCATGGTTGCCAACGACTATCCCAGAGACTTCGCCGAACGCTGCTTCAAGCAGATCGAGGGCTTCGGCGAGTACGGCTTTCCGGAAAGCCACGCTGCCAGCTTCGCGCTCCTGGTCTACGCCTCGTCGTGGATCAAGTACTACTTCCCCGACGTTTTCTCCTGCGCCCTGCTCAACAGCCAGCCGATGGGCTTCTACGCGCCAGGACAGATCGTACGCGACGCACGCGAGCACGGCATCGTCGTGCTGCCGCCCGACATCAACATCAGCGATTGGGACAACACGCTGGAGAAGTTGCCGCCCGCCGCAGCGCTGAGGAAGGACGAACGACGGTCGGGAATGGGAGAAGCCTTGCCGGCGTTGTATGCGCTGCGCCTGGGCTTCCGCCAGATCGAGGGTGCGAAGCAGGCGGAGATGGAGCAACTGGTCAAGCGGCGTGGCGCTGGCTATCGCGACATGACCGACCTCTGGCGGCGCGGCGAAGTCTCGCGCATGCAGATCGAGGTGCTGGCACGCGCCGATGCCTTCGGCTCGCTGGGCCTGTCGCGCCGCGACGTGCTGTGGGCGGCCAAGAGCCTGCGGGACGATCGCCTGCCGTTGCTCGACGCCGTCCTGACCACCGATCGCGAACCGAAGGTCGTATTGCCCAAGGCTGCGCTGGGCGAGCAGGTCGTCGACGACTACGTGAGCCTGCGCCTGTCGCTGCGCAAGCATCCGCTGGCGCTGCTACGGCCACGCCTCGACGCCGGCAAGGTGGTCTTGGCCTCCCAGCTCGCGACGGCGCCGCTGGACAAGAGCATCAGCGTCTGCGGCCTCGTGCTGGTGCGCCAGCGCCCGGGCACCGCCAGCGGCGTGGTGTTCGCCACCCTCGAGGACGAGACCGGCATCGCCAATATCGTCATCTGGCCGCACGTGTTCGAAAAGCACCGCCGCATCGTGATGACCTCGCGGTTGCTGCTCGTCAGAGGCAGGGTGCAACGCGAGAAGGAAGTGATCCATCTCGTCGCCGACCATCTGGAAGACCTGTCGGGCTGGCTCGACGGCCTGGCCGACATCGACGAGACGATCGATCCGACGCCGCGCGACAAACGAAGCCAGCGCGTACCATCACCGCCGCGCAATCGCTTCAACCACCCACGCGACCTGGTGGTCTGGACGCGCGCCGATGCGGTCAGGCATGGCGAGCCCGAGCCCCGCGATATCCAACGCGCCCGCGAGGCCGAAGCGGCTCGTCCCTACGGCGCCGTACGCCGAATCGGGGCGCGCTCTCGCGACTTCCACTGATGCGGAGGCAGATAACGATGCCGCTTCAGTATTCTCTTGGTTTCGAGCAGCCCAGGCCATCGCGTCCGCCTGTCCGGTCAGACCGGATTTCGTCCGATCGAACCAACAAGCTTCTGATCCTGGTCAAACCGGATGAAGAGGCCGCCATTCGCATCGCCCGTATCGCCGACGAACTCGCCGCCGATCTTGGCTTCATGGGCCGGCTGGTACGACGGGACCTCCTGCACTTCACCATCCATCCCATCGGCCTCTACGCCGAGGTGCCTCGATCGGTCGTCGCCGCGGTGGAGGCGTGCGGGAACACGGTCCGGATGCGCCCTTTCACCGTATCGCTGAACGTGGCGAAGAACTTCCACCGCAAGAGCGGCATCCCGCTGATCGTGCTGTGCGGCGACGATGGTGTTCTCGGCCTCCGGACGCTACACGACACGCTCGGTGTCGCACTGACGACGACGTTCGGCTCCGTCCGCCCCTCGTCCTTCGAGCCGCACATGACGTTGTCCTATAGGGCGATGCGGATCGCGGACATACCCATCGAGCCGGTCAATTTTACGATCCGCGAGTTCGTGCTGGTGAACAGCCTCATCGGCCAGGGACGACATATCGTACTGTCGCGCTGGCGACTCAGTGATTGATCCCCAACGTTCAGCGCCGCGTCGCCTCCGCGATCAGGTCCTGCGCCGCCTCGTCGAGCAGTTCGTCGACCGTGTCGTCGCCCATCACGCGCTCGCGACCGATTTCCAGCAGCACCGGCACGGCGAGCGGCGAGACGCGGTCGAGCCTGTGGTAATCGATCTTTCCCTTCGCACGGCGCAGCAGCTCGCCCAGGCGGCGGATATCGGCGAGTTGCCAGGCGGCGTCCTGGCGCGTGGCGCGCAAGAGGATGTGGTCGGGCTCGTGCTTGCGCAGCGCGTCGTAAATCAGGTCGGCGCTGAACGTCACCTGGCGCCGCGTCTTCTCCTGGCCGGGATGGCGCCGCTCGATCAGGCCGGCGATCACCGCGACATTGCGGAACGAGCGCCTGAGCATCGAGGACTCGTCCATCCACGCCTCGAGATCATCGCCCAGCATGTCCTCGTCGAACAGCGCCTCGATCTGCTTCGGCGTCGCCGGCCGCAGCCCCCAGATGCCCAGCACATAGTCGGTGGCGACGAAACCCAGCGGCCGCAACCCCATGCGCTCCATGCGCCGCGTCAGCAGCATGCCCAACGTTTGATGCGCGTTGCGGCCCTCGAAGCAATAGGCGACCAGGAACTGCTTGTTGCCGCGCGGGAAGCCTTCGATCAGCAGCCGGCGGGGGTGCGGCAGAGTCGAGCGCAGCGTCTGGATGCGAAGCCATTCCCGCACGTCAGACGGCAGCAGATGATGGCGTGTCGGATCGGCGATGATGCCGCGCACGCGCTCGGCCAGATACGTGCTGAGCGGCAGGCGCCCGCCGCCATAGGCCGGCACTTTGGGATCCTCACCGCTCTTGGCGACCGTGACCTCGGCGTGCAGCTGGCGGATGCCTTCATAGCGCAGCAGGCGACCGGCGAAGATAAAGGTGTCGCCGGTAACGAGACCCTGGACGAACGCCTCCTCGACCTCGCCCAGCACGGGCCCGCCTCTGAGCTTCACCTTCAAGAGCGGCAGCTCGACGATGGTGCCGACATTGAGCCGGTATTGCCGGATCGCATCCGGTCGCGCCACCTGCCAGCGCCCGTCGGAGCGGCGGAACAGCCGGCGCCATTTCTCATAGGCGCCCAGCGCGTAGCCGCCGGTGGCGATGAAATCGAAGGTGTCGTCGAAATCCTTGCGCGTGAGCGCGCGATACGGGCCGGTGCGCCGCGCCTCCTCGAACATCTGGTCGCGGTCGATCGGCTGCGAGCAGGCCGACCCGAGGATGTGCTGCGCCAGCGCGTCGAGGCTGGGCGGCCGCGGCGGATCGCCATCGAGCTCATGCGCGTTAACCGCCTCCAGGGCCGCGATGCACTCCAGCACTTCGAAACGATTGCCGGGCGCGAGGATCGCCTTGCTCGGCTCGTCCATGCGATGATTGGCGCGGCCGACACGCTGCAGCAGGCGGCTCACCCCCTTGGGCGCGCCGACCTGGACCACCAGGTCGATATCGCCCCAGTCGATGCCGAGATCGAGCGAGGAGGTCGCGACCACCGCGCGCAGCCGGCCGGCCGCCATTGCCGCCTCGATCTTGCGGCGCTGCTCGACCTCGAGGCTGCCGTGATGCAGGCCGATCGGCAGGTTCTCGTCGTTCAAACGCCACAGATCATCGAACACGATCTCCGCCGTTGCGCGCGTGTTGACGAAGACGATGGTCATGCGGTGCTGGCGGATCGCGTTGTAGACATCGGGGATGGTGTGGCGCGCCATGTGCCCGCCCCACGGCACGCGCGCCTCCGGCGAGAGGATCGACAAGGCCGGCTGCGCGCCGCCCGCGACGCGCACCGTCTCGACCGGCCGGCCACCCAGCGCCAACCAATCCGCGAGCGCCGCCGGATCGTGCACCGTGGCCGACAGCCCGACGAAGCGCGTCCCGGGCGACATGGTCGCCAGCCGCGACAGGCCCAACGCCAGCAGATGGCCGCGCTTGGTCGTCGCCAGTGCGTGCAGCTCGTCGATGATCACGGTCGACAGGCCACTGAAGTACTCGGCCGCGTCGGGATAGGACAGCAGCAGCGCCAGCGATTCCGGCGTAGTCAGCAGGATGTCCGGTGGATTGAGTCGCTGACGCTGCCGGCGATTCTGCGGCGTGTCGCCGGTGCGCGTCTCCGCGCGCACCGCCAGGTCCATCTCCTCGATCGGCGCCTGCAGATTGCGCGTGACATCGGTCGCCAGCGCCTTGAGCGGCGAGATGTAGAGCGAGTGCAGCTTGCCAGTCGCCACCTTGCGCGCCGTCAGCTCGATCAGGCTAGGCAGAAAACCCGCCAGGGTCTTGCCCGCACCTGTGGGCGCGATCAGCAGCGCCGACTTCCCGGCCTGCGCCAGCCGCACCATCTCCATCTGGTACGGCCGCGCCTCCCAGCCGCGGCGCGCGAACCAGTCGGCGAAGGTCGCCGGCAGCACAGCCCGCTCCGCCGCCTCAAACAGCGGCAGGTCATCGCCAATCTTGTGGACCTTGGCCTTGGCCACGCGACTCGCCACTCCCCTTCGCACCCTCTAACCCTATATTGGCATTGATGCCCTTCGATCCCACACCTTCCGACCCGCGTTCGTGGCTGTTCACAACGCCGCAGGGACTCTATTGCGCGCCCGGTGACTTCCACATTGACCCGGCCTGGGCGGTGAAGCGCGCGGTGGTGACGCACGGTCATGGCGACCACGCGCGCGCGGGCCACGGCGCGACGTTGGCGACGCGCGAGACCATCGAGATCATGAAGGTGCGCTTCGGTGAGGAATTGGGCGTCACCCAGGGCGTGCGATACGGCGAGACGGTCGGGATTGGCGACGTCGACGTACGATTGGTACCGGCCGGGCACATTCTGGGCAGCGCGCAAATAGTGCTCGACTGGCGCGGCGCGCGCATTGTCGTGTCAGGCGACTTCAAGCGACGGCGCGATCCCACCTGCCCGGCCTTCGAGCCGGTGACGTGCGACGTGTTCATCACGGAGGCGACGTTCGCGTTGCCGGTGTTTCGTCACCCGCCCGATAGCTATGAGATCGGCCGGCTGTTGCAGTCGATAAAGACCTTTCCCGAACGCTGTCATCTCGTCGGCGTTTACGCGCTGGGCAAGTGCCAGCGCGTGATCCGCCTGCTGCGTGAGGCCGGCTACGACGGGCGCATCTGGCTGCACGGCGCGCTGGTCTCGTTGTGCGATCTCTACAAGCGCGAAGGCATCGACCTAGGCGACATCGCGCCGGTCGGCGAGATGGGCCGTAATCCCAAAGACGACCTGTTCGGCCGCGACGTTTTCAAGGGCGCGATCGTGCTCTGCCCGCCTGGCGCGCTGGCTGATCGCTGGTCGCGGCGCTTTCCCGATCCGCTGCCGGTGGCGGCGTCGGGCTGGATGCGTGTACGGGCACGCGCACGGCAGCGCGGCGCGGAGTTGCCGTTGGTGATCTCCGATCACGCCGACTGGGACGAGCTCCGCCGCACCGTCCGCGACGTGCAGGCACCGAAGCTCTGGGTGACGCATGGCCGCGAGGACGCGCTGGTGCACCAGGCGCGCAGCATGGGCGTCGAGGCCGAGGCGCTGCACGTCGCCGGCCGCGAAGAGGAAGGCGCGTAGTCGCCATGCAGCGTTTTGCCGAGCTGCTCGATTCGCTGGCCTTCCAGCCCGCACGCAACGCCAAGCTGCGGCTGATCACGACGTACCTCGCCGCGACGCCCGATCCCGATCGTGGCTATGCGCTCGCGGCGCTCACCGGCACGCTCGACCTGCCCAATGCCAAGCCGGCGTTGCTGCGCGAATTTGGCGTCCAGCGCCTGGGCGAGACGTTGTTCACGCTGTCCTACGACTATGTCGGCGACCTCGCCGAGACGCTGTCGCTGATCTGGGACGCCTACGTTGACCCCGACGGCGAGGCAGCGGGATCGCGGGCCGGTCACAACCGCCCGCCGCCCTCGCTGGGCGAGGTCGTGGACCGCCTGCGCCTGACGTCCAAGCGCGAAACGCCTCAGCTGATCGAGCGATGGCTCGACGAATTAGACGCCACCGGCCGCTGGGCGCTGATCAAGCTGGTGACGGGGGCGTTGAGGGTTGGCGTCTCGGCAAGGTTGGCCAAGCAGGCGGCGGCTGACCTGGGCAGCGTCAGCATAGATGACGTCGAGGAGGTCTGGCACGGGCTGAAACCGCCCTACAAGTCGCTGTTCGACTGGCTGACCAAGGGCGCGCCGCGTCCCGCGGTGTCCGGCACGACGGCGGTATTCCGGCCCTTGATGCTAGCCAACCCACTGGACGAAGCGGAGCTGCCGACCTTCGATCCGCTTGCCTATCGCGCGGAGTGGAAATGGGACGGTATCCGCGTCCAGCTCGCCGCCGGCGGCGAACAGCGCCGCATCTTCACGCGCGGCGGCGATGATGCCACCGCGGCCTTTCCCGATATCGTCGAGGCCATGGAGTTCGACGCGGTCCTCGACGGTGAGCTGCTCGTGGCGCATCCGTCTAGCGGCACTTTGGCCATCGCCCCGTTCAACGATCTGCAGCAGCGGCTCAACCGCAAGACCATCACGCCCAAGATCCTGCGCGACTTCCCGGCGCATGTCCGGCTCTACGACGCGCTGTTCCTCGGCGGCGAGGATCTGCGCGCGCTCAATTTCGATGAACGCCGCGCCCGGCTGGAGTCCTGGTTTGGCGAAAGGCCACGCGGCCCCTTCGACCTCTCGCCGCTGATCGGCTTCGCCACCTGGGACGAGCTCACCGCGCTGCGCGCCGGCGCGCGGGCGGCCGAGATCGAAGGCCTGATGCTCAAGCGCGCCGACAGCGCCTATGTCGCCGGCCGGCCCAAGGGTCCGTGGTTCAAGTGGAAGCGCGCGGCGCTCACCGCCGACTGCGTGCTGATGTACGCCCAGCGCGGCCACGGCAAGCGCTCGTCCTACTACTCGGACTACACATTCGGCTGTTGGCGCGGCGAGGAGCTGGTGCCGGTGGGCAAGGCCTATTCCGGCTTCACCGACGAGGAACTGCTGCGGCTCGACAAATGGGTGCGCGACCACACCACCAACCGCTTCGGCCCGGTGCGTGAGGTCGAGCCCGGCCTGGTGCTGGAGATCGCCTTCGACGCCGTCCAGCGCTCGACCCGCCACAAGTCCGGCGTCGCCATGCGCTTTCCCCGGGTCCACCGCATCCGCTGGGACAAGCCTCATGCCGAGGCCGACAGGCTGGACGCCCTGACCCGGCTACTGCCGGTGAATTAAGGCGGCACGACACATTCGTGACGGTTTGGGGGTCGCCCCGCGCCCTCGACGTGCCTATATTGTTTCCATGATCGACCCCTTCGGCCGGCACATTTCCTATCTGCGCGTCTCGGTGACGGATCGCTGCGATTTCCGCTGCGTCTATTGCATGGCCGAGGACATGACCTTCCTGCCCAAGGCCGACCTACTGTCGCTCGAGGAGCTGGAGCGTCTGTGCGGCGCCTTCATCACGCTGGGCGTGAAGAAGCTCCGGCTGACCGGTGGCGAGCCGCTGGTGCGCAAGAACGTGATGTCGCTGGTGCGCGGCCTGTCGAAGCGTCTCGGCGACGGGCTCGAAGAGCTGACCTTGACCACCAATGGCAGCCAGCTGGCGAAGTACGCTCAGGAGCTGGCCGATTGCGGCGTGAAGCGGCTGAACGTCTCCATGGATTCGCTCGACCGCGACAAGTTCCGCACCTTGACCCGTTGGGGCGACCTCGACCAGGTGATGCGCGGCATCGACGCGGCGCAGAAGGCCGGGCTGCACATCAAGATCAACGCCGTGGCGCTCAAGGGCGTCAACGACATGGAGTTCGACGAGCTGATCCGCTGGAGTCATGGCCGCGGCATGGACCTGGTGTTCATCGAGGTCATGCCGATGGGCGAGATCGGCGAGCAGCGCGTCGACCAGTACCTGCCGCTGTCGATGGTGCGCGCCGACCTGGCGCGGCGTTTCACTCTGACCGACCTCGATTTCACGACAGGCGGCCCTGCGCGCTATGTAAAGATCGCCGAGACCGGCGGTCGGCTGGGCTTCATCACGCCCTTGACCCACAATTTTTGTGAAGCCTGCAATCGCGTGCGGCTGACCTGCACCGGCACGCTCTACATGTGCCTGGGCCAGGAGGACGCCGCCGATCTGCGCGCGCCGCTGCGCGCCAGCGAGAGCGACGAGCAACTGATCGAGGCGATCCACAAGGCGATCGCGCGCAAGCCCAAGGGCCACGACTTCGTCATCGACCGCCGCCGGCGCGCCCCCGCCGTGGCGCGGCATATGAGCGTCACCGGCGGCTGACATGCCGTCGCGCCGGCATGTCCTTCTCCTCGGCACCGGCGGCCTGATCGCTGTCACCGGACCAACGCTGGCGCAGCCCCTCGCCTGCACGCCGGGTATCGCGGCCACCGAACGCCAGACCGAAGGTCCGTTCTTCCGTGGCGGCTCGCCCCTGCGCGTGAACCTCGCGGGGCAACTCCGCGGCGAACGCGTCAACCTCGATGGTGTCGTGATGGCGCGAGCCTGCCAGCCGGTGCGCGGCGCGATCGTCGACATCTGGCATGCCGACTCCGCCGGTGACTACGACAACCGCGGCTACGAGCTGCGCGGCCATCAGATCACCGACGAGCGCGGCGCCTGGCGCTTCGAGACCATCGCGCCGGGGCGCTACCCCGGTCGCACGCCGCACTACCACGTGAAAGTCACGCCGCCGGGTGGCCGCACGCTGACGACCCAGCTCTACTTCCCCGGCGATCCCGACAATGCGCGCGACGGGCTCTACAAACCGTCGCTGCAGATGCGAGCGGTCAAAGCGGCGGCCGTCGTCACCGCGCGCTTCGATTTCATCGTCGAGGCTTGACGACGTTCATCAGTGAAACGCGAAGGCGTGCATGGCGAGGATGCCGTGGTGCACGCTGTCGTGCAGCAGTTCCGCCTTGCCGCCGGCGCCAGCGGCGACGAAGAGCGGCATGAAGTGTTCGGGCGTCGGATGGTTTTGAAGCGCGTGCGGTGCCGTCTCTTCCCAGTCCTCCAGCGACGCGATGTCACCTGATTCGAGCGCCTTCACCGTCCAGTCGATGAAGTCGGTCGTCCAGGCCGGCGTCGGCTGGCCCGGCTGGGTCGAGCGCAGCGCGCCGAGATTGTGGGTAAAGGAGCCGCTGCCCAGCACCAGCATGCCCTCCCCGCGCAACGGCGCGAGCTTGCGGCCGATCTCGAGATGGCTCGCCGCGTCGCCGGACTCGTCCAGCGCTACCGGGATCACCGGGATGTCGGCATCGGGGTACATCAGGATCAGCGGGCTCCAGACGCCGTGATCGAAGCCGCGCTTGGCGTCGATGGTCGTCTCCAGCATGTCCGCCACGCGGCGCGACAGCGCGGTGTCGCCCGGCGCGGGATAGCGGATGCGGTAGAGCGGTTCGGGGAAGCCATAGAAATCGTGGATCGTGCCGGGCTGCGCGGCACCGCCGACAACCGCACCGCGCTCCTCCCAATGAGCCGAGGCGACGACGATCGCTTTCGGCCGCGGCAAGGTCTTGCCCAGGGCGACAAGAAAGGCACGCGCCGGTGATTCGGTCACCGCCATCATCGGCGAGCCGTGCGATATGAAGATCGAAGGAAGCGCACTCATCGCGGCTTCACATGGGATGCGCGCGGGCCGTCGACAAGGAAGTCGAAGTCGCAACCCTCGTCGGCCTGCAGCACGCTGCGCTGGAACAACCCGGCATAGCCGCGCACGGTGTCGTCGATCTCCTTGGGCGGCTGCCACTCCTTGCGCCGCTGCGCCAGGGTCGCGTCGTCGACCAGCATGTCGATACGCCGATTGGGCACGTCGAGCTTGATGCGATCGCCGCTGCGCACCAAGCCGAGCGGTCCACCAATCGCCGACTCCGGCGTGATGTGCAGCACGATGGTGCCGAAGGCGGTGCCCGACATGCGCGCGTCGGAGATGCGCACCATGTCCTTCACGCCCTGCCGCGCCAGCTTGCGCGGGATCGGCAGGTAGCCCGCCTCGGGCATGCCCGGCGCGCCGCGCGGGCCGCCATTGCGCATCACCAGCACGTCGTTGGCCGTCACGTCGAGGTTGGGATCATCGATGCGGTTGGTCAAATCCTCGACCGACTCGAAGACCACCGCCCGACCCTCGTGGCTCATCAGCTTGGGCGAGGCGGCCGACTGCTTGATGATCGCGCCGCCGGGCGCGAGGTTGCCTCGCAGCACCGCCATGGCGCCGGTGGCGCTAAGCGCGGTTTCACGACTGCGGATGATGGTCTGGCCGGGAATTTCCGCCGCCGCGTCGATCGACTGGCCGAGCGTGCTGCCGTCGATGGTTGGCGCATCCAACGCCAGCAGCTCCTTGAGCTCGCGCAGCATGCGCATGGTGCCGCCGGACCAGTGGAAGTGCTCGAGATAGTGCTGGCCCGACGGCTTGAGATCGGCCAGCACCGGCACCTTGCGGCCGAGATCGTCGACCTCGTCGAGGTCGATCCTGATGCCGCAGCGGCCGGCCACCGCCGTGAGATGCACCAGGCCGTTGGTCGAGCCGCCCAGCGCCTGCAGGGTCACCAGCGCGTTGCGGAAAGCAGCCTTGGTCATGATCTGGCGCGGCGTCGGGCCTCCGGCCTTGGCCATCGCCGTCGCGCGCGCGCCGGTGGCTTCGGCGGCGCGGAAGCGATCGGCGTGCGTCGCCGGGATCGAGCCAGTGCCAGGCAGCGACATGCCCAGCGCCTCGGTGACGCAGGCCATGGTGCTGGCGGTGCCCATCACCATGCAGGTGCCTTGCGTCGGCGCGAGCCTTCCGCTGACCTCCTCGATCTCCGCTTCGGAGAACTCGCCAGCGCGATGCTGGCCCCACAGGCGGCGGCAATCGGTGCAGGCGCCGAGGATCTCGCCCTTGTAGTGGCCGACCAGCATGGGGCCGGTGACCAGCATGATCGCCGGCACGTTGGCGCTGGCGGCGGCCATGAGCTGCGCCGGCACGGTCTTGTCGCAGCCGCCGATCAGCACCACCGCGTCCATCGGCTGAGCGCGGATCATCTCCTCCGTGTCCATGGCCATCAGGTTACGCAGAAACATGCTGGTAGGATTGGAGAACGACTCGTGGATCGACACGGTCGGGAATTCCATCGGCAGGCCGCCGGCCAGCATTACGCCACGCTTCACCGCCTCGATCAGTCTTGGCACGTTGCCGTGGCACGGGTTGAAATCGGAGAATGTGTTGGTAATGCCGATGATCGGCCGGTCGAGCGCATCGTCGCTGAAGCCCATGGCCTTGATGAAGGCCTTGCGCAGGAAGAGCGAGAAACCGGGATCGCCGTAGGTCGCCAACCCCTTGCGCATACCCTTGCTCACGACGCGCCTCCCTCACTCGCCTTGGCCTGCCTCGCCATGGTTCGGCTCACTTCGAGCTGCCGGACCGTACCCAACACGCCGCGACACAGCGGCAATTCCAGCTTCAACGCGTCCGCCAGCTCGACGACGACGCCGAGCAGCGGCTCGATCTCCAGCGGCCGGTCGGCCTCAAGATCCTGCAGCATCGAGGTCTTGAAATCGCCCAGCTTGGCTGCAAGCGCCAGCCGATCCTCTGCCGCCATGGTCATCTTCAGCCCGATCTTCGCGCCAACCTCATCCATCTCGCGCATCATGCCGGCCGCCAGGCCGAACAGCATCCTATCGCCCAGCATCCGCGCCATGGTGGCGCGGGCCAGCGCGCTTAGCGGATTGAGGTTCATGTTGCCCCATAGCTTGGCCCAGATCTCCATACGGATATTGCCGGTCTGCACGACCGGGACATCGCCCTTGGCGAAGGCCTCGGCGAGTGCCGCCAGCCGAGGACTGCCCTCGCCATCCGGCTCGCCCAACAACAGGCGATCGATCTTGACGATGCGCACGACACCGGGCGCGTCAAGCCGAGTCGATCCGTGGACCACGCCGCCGATCACGCGGCGGCCCTCGATGGAGGCTAGGGTGGCGCCCTTGGGATCGACCGAGGCCAGCGTTTGGCCGGCCAGTGGGCCGCCGAAGCCGTCGAGGAACCACCACGGCAGGCCATTCATGGTGCTGACCACGGCGGTATCGGCGTCGAACAGCGGCCGCAGCGTCGGCGCGACGCCGGCGACGTCCTGCCCTTTCAACGCCAGCACGACATAGTCGCAGGCGCCGAGCTTGGCCGGATCGTCGGACGCTTCGACCTCGAACTCCGCCGATCTGTCACCCTCGCGTACGATCAACCCGTCGCGCCGCAACGCCGCGAGCGTGCGACCACGCGCCACGAAGGCCACGTCATGGCCCGCGCGTGCCAGCCCGCCGCCCAGCCAGCCGCCGATCGCACCCGCGCCGACGATCACCACCCGCATATCCACGTCTCCTCGCCCTTGCCCGCCACTGTAGCATCCATGGCATCATCGCGACGCGAAAGCACGGAAGGACACCGATGAACCCACTGCCGATCCTGCCGACCATGGGCGTCGGCAGCTATGCCTCGCCGGGCTGGTTCATTTCGGGCCAACGCCGCGCGCGTGAGGGCGATTTCGGGCCGGGCGACCTCGACGAGCTCTACGAGGACGCCACCCGCATCGCCATCGCCGACCAGATCGAGGCCGGCCTGGACATCATCAGCGACGGCGAGCTGCGCCGGCAGCGCTTCGTCTTCGAGGTCTTCTCGAAGCTGCGCGGCCTCAAGCGCGTGCCGCCGCTGCGCAAGCTCGGCGTGCCCGGCTACGACATGGCCCCGCACTTCACACCCGACGGCGTGGTCAGCGCCCCCGACGGCCTGGGCGTGGTCGAGGAGTACAAGGCACTCAAGCGCTTGGCGCCCGGCCGCCATCTCAAGGTGGCTCTGCCCGGTCCGCTGACCTTTGGCGGCTTCATGGAGGCCGGCGGCCGCGACACCGGCGCCATCATCGACGAGCTGGTAGGCATCGTGCGCACCGAGCTCGCGGGGCTGGTCGCCGCCGGCGCCGACTACATCCAGCTCGACGAGCCCGGCCTGCCGGAACGGCCCTTCGGCCTGTCGCTGGAGGACAGCGTCGCCGTGATCAACCGCGCCACCTCGGGCTTCGCCGTACGCCGTACCGTGCACGTCTGCTTCGGCAACAACGCCGGCCGGCCGATGGCCGACCGCGACATCGCCCGACTCGTGCCGGCGCTGCTGACGCTCGACGCCGAGGAGGTGTCGCTGGAGTATGCCAACCGCGAGATGGCCCAGCTCGAAACGGTGGGCGCGTTGGCGAAACGCTTCGACGTCGGCGTCGGCGTGCTCGACGTGAAAAACTTCCACATCGAGTCGCCACAGAAGGTCGCCGAGCGCGTCGCGCAGTGCCTCGAGCACGCGCCGGCCGAACGCCTGCGCATCACCGCCGATTGCGGCTTCTCCGCCCTGCCGCGTGGGCTGGCGCGGCGCAAGATGGTGGCGCTTGTCGAGGGCGCAAGGTTGGCCCGTCGGCAGGCTTCTGCCTGATGTAGAAGCGCGCGATCCCCAGCGAGAAAGAGGCGGCCGCTTCGGCGCCCCCGAAGTCCTCAATCGGCCACAATCGGGGATCGATATGGAGCGTCTCCTGGTGGAGGCGTCCATGACACAGCAGGAATTGAACAGGGTCTGGGCCGCGCATCTGGCCGGCGGCCATGGCGAGGACGTCGCCTGCCGCTCGACGGCGCAGTTCGAGATCATCGACAGCGTCGTGTCGGGCCGCTCCTGGGCGCGCCCGTTGGGCGGCTCGGAGTGGTCCGAGGTCAAGCCGACCAGCACCAACGCGATCAGCGAGCTGCTGCGCGAGCTATAGACCCTCACCTGACGCAGGGGAGAGGTCGCGCAATCGCCTGTTGGGACGACGGGGACGGCCCACTATGGTCCGCGCCCAATGGACGGCTCCGACACGACTGCCGAGCGCCCCGCGACTCCGGCGTCCCCCCGCATGCCTGGCCGCTCGATGCGCAACATCGCCCTGCTGGCGATGTGTCAGGCGCTGACCCAGAGCAGCAACACGCTGATGTTCGCCTCCTCGGCGCTGGCGGTGCTGACGATCGTCTCCCCCGATACGCGCATGTGGGCGAATTTGCCCGTCACCATGCAGCATCTCGGCGTCATGCTCTCGGTGTTCCCCGCCTCGATGCTGATGATGCGCCGCGGGCGGCGCTTCGGCTTTCGCGTCGGCTCGACCATGGGCATGACCGGCGCGCTGCTGGCGGTGATCGGGCTGGGCCTCGGCAGCTTTCCCCTGATGTGCGTGGGCGGCCTGTTCCTCGGCAACGCCATCGCCAACATGCAGCTCTACCGATTCGCCGCCGTCGAGCTGGCGCCGCCGATCTTCCGCGCCCAGACGATCTCCTACGTTACGGCCGGTGGCGTGCTGGCGGGCATCATCGGCCCGGCGATGGCGCGCTTTACGCCCGATCTGTGGCTGCCGACCTTCCAGGCCAGCTTCGCCTGTGTCATCGTCCTGCACGCGATCGTCTTCGTGATCCACGGCTTCATCGACTATCCCGAGGTCAAGGCGATCGACACCGAAGGTCCGCAGCGGCCGCTGCTGCAGATCATCACCCAGCCGACCTACATGGTCGCCGCATCCGGCGGCATGATCGCCTTCGGCGTGATGTCCTTCGTCATGGCCGCCTCGCCGCTGGCCATCGTGCAATGCGGCCTGTCGCGCACCGAGGCGCCGATCACGATCTTCGTCCATGTCATGGGTATGTTCGTGCCCTCGTTCTTCACCGGCCACCTGATCAACCGGTTCGGCATCTTCAACGTCATGATCGCCGGCAGCGCGCTGCTGGTGGGCGGCGTCGCGGTGGCGCTACTGGGCATCAGCGAGTGGCACTTCCGAGGCGCGCTGGGGCTGAACGGCGTCGGCTGGAACTTCCTGTTCGTCGGCGCCACCACCTTGCTGACCACGACCTACCGCCCGGCCGAGCGCGGCAAGGCGCAGGCGTTCAACGACTTCATGGTGTTCGGCACCACGACCTTGGCCAGCATCATGGCGAGCGTCGTGCTGGAGCTGGAGGGCTGGGCGGTGCTGAACTACATCGCATTGGCGCTGGTGCTGGTGGCGCTGGCGGTGATCGGCGGCTTCCGCCTGCGCCGTCCCGGGCGGGCCTGAGCGCTGGTGCGACGGGCGTCCCTCGCTATACTGCGCCGCAGCATGATGTTTCTAACGCCCGCCCCAGCATGAATCACAAGATCGCTTTCGTCGCCGCGCGCAGCGCCGAGGCGCGCGACGCCGCCAAGCGTCTTCGCCAACGCTACGACGAAGTGTCGCCAGCGAAGGCCGACGTTGTCGTGGCGCTGGGCGGCGACGGATTCATGCTGCAGATGCTGCACCGATTCATGGGCCGGCATGTGCCGATCTATGGCATGAACCGCGGTACGGTCGGCTTCCTGATGAACGCCTGGCGCGAGAACGGCCTGCACCAGCGTCTCGAGCGCGCGCAGCGCGTCGTGCTCAACCCCCTGTTGATGGAGGCGCGCTCGGTCGGCGGCGACATGGTCCAGGCGCACGCCATCAACGAAGTCTCGTTGCTGCGCCAGACACGACAGACCGCCAAGATCTCGATCTCCATCGACGGCCAGAAGCGCCTGGACGAGCTGGTTTGCGACGGCGTGATGATCGCCACCCCGGCCGGTTCGACGGCCTACAATCTGTCGGTCCACGGCCCGATCCTGCCGCTGGGCGCCGGGCTGCTGGCGCTGACGCCGATCAGCCCATTCCGGCCACGACGCTGGCGCGGCGCGGTGTTGCCGCGCACGGCGCGGGTGACGCTCGACGTTCTCGAGGCGGCCAAGCGGCCGGTCAGCGCGGTGGCCGATTCGACCGAGGTGCGCAACGTCACGTCGGTGACCGTGACCGAGGACACGACGCACGCGCTCACCCTGCTGTTCGACCCCGAGCATCATCTCGAGGAGCGCATCCTGAAGGAACAGTTCTTGTCGTGAGTCAGGCGGACGACGACAGGAAGCGCGTCGCGGAGGAACGCGCCAGGCGGCTGAAGGGTTTCGTCGGCCATACCGGCTGGCGCTATTTCGCGCTCGCCATGGTGATCGGCGGCGTCGGCGGCTTCTGTTTCCACCTGCTGCGCATGCCGCTGGCCTGGATGATGGGCGCCGCCGTGTTCTGCACCATCGCGGCGATGTCCGGCGCTCCGGTGGGCGTCAACAACCGCATACGCCAAATCATGATGGTGATCCTCGGCGTGCTGCTGGGCAGCGGCTTCTCGCCCGACATGATCGACCATATGCCGAAATGGCTGCTGACCATGGTCGTGCTGGTGGCGATGAGCGTCGCCAGCGCCGGCGGCGTCTGGTGGCTGCTGCGCAAGCGCGGCGGCTATGACGCGCGTACGTCGTATTTCGCCGCCATGCCGGGCGGGTTGAACGAGATGGTGATGCTGGCCTCGGTCTTCGGCGCCAACGAGCGCAGCGTGGCGATGATGCACGCCGTGCGCATCCTCACTGTGGTCACGACGATCCCGTTCTTCTATCGCCTGATGTACGGCACGGTGTCCTCGGTTTTCGACGCCGCCGCGGCGCCGTCGCTCACCGTGCGCGACATCGCGATCCTGGTCGCCTGCGGCGTCGCCGGCGCGCTGATCGCCACCCGCATCAAGATGCCCGCCGGCATGATGTTCGGCCCGATGCTGGCCAGCGGCGTCGTACATCTGCTGGGCTGGACGGCGTCGAAGCCGCCGGGCGAGCTGGTGGCCTGCGCCCAGGTGGTCATCGGCTCGGCGATCGGCTGCCGCTTCGTCGGCGCCGTCTTCCGCGAGGTGGCGCGCGACCTGCTCTACGGCTTCCTCGCCGCCATCCTGCTGATCCTGATCGCCGTGGCCTTTGCCCAGCTCGGCCACTGGCTGAGCGGCCTGCCGACCGACGACATCGCGCTCTCCTACGCGCCGGGCGGCTTCGCCGAGATGAGCCTGGTCGGCCTGGCGCTGCACGCCGACATCGCCATGGTGGCGACCCACCATCTCTTCCGCATCTTCGCCATCGTCTTCGTCGGCACCTGGTTCTATCGCCGCTTCGTCGAGCCCAAGCTGCGCGCGCCGCCTACGCCCTGATCGTGATACCGCCGTCGACGATCAGCAGGTGGCCGTTGACGTAGGCGGACTCGTCGGAGGCAAGGAACAGCGCGGCATTGGCGGTGTCCCAGGCCGTGCCCATCTTGCCGGTGGGCGAGGCGCGGTCGCGGATGGCGATCATCTTGTCATAGTCGCCCGCGGCATACTGGTTCTTCAGGATGTCGATCATCGGCGTGTGCATCAGGCCGGGCAGGATGGCGTTGCAGCGGATTCCCTTCTCCGCGTACATCAGCGCCACCGCCTGGGTGAAGCTGTTCACCGCGCCCTTGCTGGCGTTGTAGGCGATGTAGCGGATGCCTTTGGGGGCGCGCAGCGAGGCGATCGACGAGACGTTGATGACCGCGCCCTTGCGCTGCGCCTCCATGACCGGCAGCACGTGCTTGCAGGTCAGGAAGAAGCTCTTGACGTTGACATCGAAGACCAGGTCCCAGTCCTTCTCCTCGAGCTCTACTGGCCCGCCGTCGCGGCTGATGCCGACATTGTTGTCGAGCACGTCGATACGGCCCCATTTGCCCAAGCAGGCCTGGACCATGCCCTTCACGTCGCCGGAATTGCTGGCGTCGCCGGCGAAGGCCATCGCCTCGCCGCCCTCGCCCTTGATGATGCCGACGGTCTCCTCGGCGGCGGCGAGATTGCGATCGACACAGAATACCCGCGCCCCCTCGCGGGCGAAGGTCACGGCGGTTGCCTTGCCGTTACCCCAGCCCGGACCGCTCGAGCCGGCGCCCACCACCATTGCCACCTTGTCCTTGAGTCGCATCCCCATGCGAAACCACTCCCGTCACCACAAGCGTGAAGCCTAGCGCTCCGGCACGTCCTATGTGAAGCTTCTCAGCCCGCGACGATCAGGAGGACGCAGCGCGTGGATGATCGTGACCTTGTCGCTGGATTGGCAGCGCGCGCCGACGGTCCGTTGCCGCAGCGCCCTGGATTCCTGCCGCCGATGAAACTGGCCTCGAGCTTCGTCGGCGAGCTTGGTGATAGCGACGTCAAGCAATTCATGGGCATGTTTGGCATCGCCACCGCCCAGCCGGAGCAAGCCGGCGACGCGCCGTCGATCCGCATGGCGATCCATCGCCTGCCCAACGGCGCCGCCGCGGTCATCGTCGGCGCGATCGATGATCCGGCCGACAAGATCGCCGTATGGGCGCCATTCGGCATGGATCGGGCTCGCGCCATGGTGGTCGGCCTGCGCTGCCGAGCGATCCTGGAGGGGCGTGATCTAGCGGCGCTGGCCCATACCGTGAGCAATCTGAGCTGGTTCGCTCACGAGGCGCCCTTCGTCGCGACACTGGACGTCGATCGTCTGGCGGTGATGGAGGTCGGCCAGGGCGCGCTGGCGGTAGCGGTCCGGGCTCGGTTCGGCCCGCCCTGACGCATGTGGGAAACGACGGATAGCAGCGGGAGGAATTCATGACGGATAAACCGATCAAGCTCGGCCGCCGCACGGTGCTGGGCGGCGCGGCCGCGGCCTCGCTCGCCACACCGGCGATTGCGCAACAGGGCGAATGGCCCAACAAGCCAGTGCGGGTGGTGATCGCCTATCCGCCGGGCGGACCGACAGACATGTCGACACGCATCGTGCTCGACAGAGTGCAGTCGATGCTCGGCCAGCCCTTCATCTTCGACAATCGCGGCGGCGCCTCCGGCGCGATCGGCGCGGAGATCGTCAAGAACGCGCCCAACGACGGCTACACCGTTCTCGGCATGACGGTGGCGATGGTCTGCATCACGCCGCACCTGCAGCCGATCCCCTACCACCCGGTGAACGACTTCGTGCCGGTGGCGCGCATGGCGACCTCGTGGGGCGCGCTGGCGGCTCACCCCTCGGTACCGGTGAGCAACATCAAGGAGCTGGTGGCCCACGCCAAGGCCAATCCGGGAAAGCTGCACTGGGGCTCCTCGGGCATGGCCACCATCACTCAGCTGTTCGGCGAGATGCTGAAATTCGAGGCCGGCATCGACCTCGTGCATGTGCCCTATAAGGGCAGCGCCCAGGCGCTGCAGGCGGTGATGTCGGGCGAGGTCCAGCTGCAGTTCGACCAGCTGACCCTGGCGCAGATCAAGGCGGGCAAGCTCAAGGGCATCGCCATGCTGGGCGAGGCGCGCCATCCCGATCATCCCAACCTGCCGACCATGCGCGAAGACGGCTACGGCAAGGACATGGCCGACAGCTGGTACGGCATCCTGGCGCCGACGGGAACGCCCAAGCCGATCGTCGACAAGCTGGCGAAAGCGATCGGCGAGGCGGTGAAGGATCCGGCGGTCGTCGCCAAGCTGCACAATGCTGGATTGCAGTCGACCTACCTGAATTCGGAGGAGATGCGCGAGCGCATCGCCGCCGAGAGCAAGACGTTCGGCGATATCATCCGCCGGGCCAACATCAAGATCTCGTAGAGGAGTCTCATGAGTGACGTCGTCAAGGTCGACCGGCACGGCGCGGTCACCGTCTTCACCATCAACCGTCCTGACAAGGGCAACGCCATCAGCCGCGCGGTAGCGGCCGACATGCAGGCCGCCTTCGTCGAGTTCGACGCCGACGCGGCCCAGCGCGTCGCGGTGATCACCGGCGCCGGCGACCGCAACTTCTCGGCCGGCGCCGACGTCACCGACCTGCCCGAGCTGTGGCGCTGTATCCCTACCGTCGGCATCCAGACCGAGAAGCCTGTCATCGCGGCAACCTCGGGCTGGGTGGTTGGCGGCGCCATGGTGATGACCATGATGGCCGACCTCTGCATCTCCAGCGAGAGCACCAAGTTCTACTACCCCGAAGCCAAGCTGGGCTTCACCGGCGGAATCATCTCCGGCCTCGCCGGGCGCATCCCGCACAAGATCGCCATGGAGATCATCATGATGTGCAAGCCGATGGAGGCGAAACGCGCCTACGAGGTCGGCCTGGTCAACAAGCTGGTGCCGGTCGGCAAGCAGGTCGAGGAGGCGGTCGCCTGGGGCCAGGAGCTGGCGACCTTCGCGCCGCTCGTGCTGAGCACCATCAAGCGCTTCGTGACCCAGACCGTGCTGCCCAAGGGGCCGTCGGAACTAATGGGCCATGCCATGGTCGATCTGGAGCGGGTGCGGCTGAGCGAGGATGGCCAGGAGGGCGGGCGCGCCTTCCGCGAGAAGCGCACGCCCGTGTTCAAGGGCCGCTGAGGCCAGGTTGGCCGGCGACTACCAGCGACATGGCTTTCGCGTCCTGCGCGGCGGGCTGATCGCCCCGCTGCGCGAGAGCCTCAAGCAGGTCGCCGCGCCCCTGCTCGATCGCGTCCGCACCGGCGACTGGCGCGAACCCGACGGCGAATCCACCGGCAGCAGCGGCTGGTACGGCTACAAGCCGGTGGATACGGTCATGGAGTTCCTCGCGTCGATGATCGCACACGCGACCGGCGGCGCGGCGCTGTGGCCGACCTTTTCCTACCTCCGCCTCTATCCGCGTGGCACGAAGCTGACGCCGCACACCGATCGCGATTCCTGCGAGGTGGCGATCACCGCCGCGGTCGACGGCAGTGATGTGACGCCGTGGCCGATCCTGCTCGAGACAGCCGATGGCAAAATCGAATCCATCGACCTCGCGCCTGGTGACATGCTGGTCTACGCCGGTCGCGAACGGCGCCATTGGCGCGAACCGCTCGACGGTGAGTGGCGTCTGCAGGCGATGTTTTTCTACGTCCGCCAGGATGGCCCATTCGCTGGATGCAAGTACGATACGCGCCCGGCGCTAGGCGCGCCGCCGCCGAACGAGCATCCCGACTTTAGCGAGGCGGCGACGTAGCGGTCGTAGGGCTCATCCCTTCGGCACACCGCCGACGAAGCAAAAAATGACGCCGCGCTCGTTGGCGCAGATGTGGCTACGCCCATCGGGCGAGGCGTTCCTAAGCACCACGTCGTTCGGCACCACCACCCAGCGGCCGTCAAGCATCGCGCGCCACAGACCCTCGTCATCGACATAGGCTCGCGTTGGCCGGCAGTCGCGCTCGTCGCAGCATGGCCGACCAGTGAAGGGATGGATCAGCGTGCGATACCAATCGTGCTGCTCGGCGTGTCCATGGCCATGCCGCCCGTCCTGCGCCGTCGCCGGCTCAGCCAGCAGGATCGATAGGAACAAGGCGGCCGCGGCGCGCATCACAGCTTCGTTCTGAGGTCCGTCTTGAGGATCTTGCCGTAGTTGTTCTTCGGCAGAGCGTCGATGAAGCGGTACTCCTTGGGTCGTTTGTAGCGCGCGATGTTGTCGAGGCAGAGCTGGTCGAGCTCGGCCGGCGTCACGGCACGGCCCTCGCGCGGCACGACGAAGGCCACCGTCTCCTCGCCCCATTCCGGGTGCGGGCGGCCGACCACCGAGCATTCGAGCACCGCGGGATGCGTGTTCAACACGTCCTCGATCTCGCGCGGGTAGATGTTACTGCCGCCGGATATGATCATGTCCTTGGATCGGTCTTTCAAGGTGAGGAAGCCCTCCTCGTCGAAGCAGCCGACATCGCCGGTCCACAGCCAGCCCTCGCGCAGCGACTTCGCGGTCGCCTCGGGGTTCTGCCAGTAGCCGTCCATGACGGTATCGCCGCGCACGACGATCTCGCCCACCTCGCCCGTGGGCATCGACTGGCCCGCTTCGTCGACCACGCGCACCTCGACGCAGGTGTCCGGCAGGCCGGCCGAGGCCAGGCGCTGCTCCCAGCGGGGATGGTTCTTGTCGGCGTGCACCGCGCGACTGAGATGGCTGATGGTCATCGGGCTTTCGCCCTGGCCGTAGAGCTGCACCATCACATTGCCGAGCAGCTCGAGCGACCTCTTCAGGTCGCTAACATACATCGGCGCGCCACCGTAGGAGATGGTACGGATCTCGCCCGGCCGGATCTCGCCAACGGCCGGGCTCTCGATCAGCCGCTTCACCATGGTGGGGGCGAGGAAGATGGTGGCGTCCGGCCAGCGGTGCAGCAGCTCGACCATCTCCGGTACCTCGTAGCGGCCGCTCTCGGGGAAAACCTGGGTGACGCCGCGCGCCAGCATCGGGAAGTTCCACAGGCCCGAGCCGTGGCTGATCGGCGCAACATGGATGATCGAGCCGCCAGGCTCGGGTCGGTCGACGTCGGCGTAGTAGTTCTGGCTCATGGCCAGCAGATTGCGGTTGGTCAGCACCGCGCCCTTGGGTCGACCGGTCGTCCCTGACGTGTAGAAGAACCACGCCGGATCGGTGGGCAGCGCCCGATGCAACGCGATCGGATCGCCCACCGCCATGAAGCTGTAGTCGCGCGTCGTCGTATCGATGATCCGCTCCAGCGATGGGCACTCGCCCTTCACCGAGGCGATGGCCTCGGCCAGATCTGGCGTCACGAAACAGGCGCGCGCGCCGGAATTCCCGAGGATGAAGGCGAACTCCTTGGGGTGCAGCTTGGCGTTCATTGGCACGGCGCACAGCCCGGCGTGCCAGATCGCGTACATCGCCTCCAGCGACTCCACGCCGTTGGTCATCGCCAGCGCCACGCGCTCGCCTGGCTGCAGCCCCATGCGGTGGCGCAGATGGGTGGCCATGACCGAGACCTTGCGCAGCACGGCCCGCCAGGTCGCGTGCGGAGCCTCCCCTTTCGCCAACGCGATCCCGTCGGGAAACGCCTGTGCCGTCTTGACCAGCAGCGACGCGATGTTCATGCCGTCCTCCTCGCGGCGCCGACTATCGCAATGGCGCGCGACTTGCGATAGTCCAACCACCATGGACGTCGATTTCGCCATCATCGGGGCCGGCATAGCCGGTGTATCCTGCGCCTACCATCTCGCGCCGCGGGCCCGGGTGGCCATTCTCGAGCGCGAGCACGTGCCGGCCTATCACACCACCGGCCGCTCGGCGGCGCTCTATACCGAGACCTATGGCAGCCCGGCCGTACGGGCTATCACGGTACGTAGCGGCGTGTTCTACCGCGACCCGCCGGCGGGTTTCGCCGACGTGCCGTTGCTGTCGCCACGCGGCGCGTTGCTCTTCGGCCGGCCGGGCGAGGCCGACAAGATCGACGCCGCCTACCGCGAGTTCCACGCGCTGGTCGATACGGTCCGCCGCACCGATCGCGCCGAGACGCTGAAGCGCCATCCCCTGCTGCGACCCGAGGTCGTCGAGGGCGCGGTGTGGGAACCGGACGCCGAGGACATGGACGTCGCCGCGATCCATGGCGGCTTCCTGAAGGGCGCCCGTGCGTCAGGCGCCACCCTGCATCTGAAGGCCGAGGTCGCGGCTTTGGAGCGCAGGTCGGGTAAATGGTACGTCAGGTTGGCGAATAGCGAGACGGTCGTCGCCGACACGATCATCAACGCTTCGGGCGCCTGGGCCGACGTGCTGGGCGCGAAGGCCGGCGCCAAGCCGATCGGCCTCGTCCCCAAGCGCCGTACCGCCTTCACCTTCGACGCGCCCAAGGGCATGGACATCGCCCGTCTGCCGATCGTCATCGATCTGGCGGAGAGCTTCTACTTCAAACCCGAGGTCGGCCAGTTCCTGGGCTCGCCGGCCGACGAGACGCCGAGCGAACCGTGCGACGCGCAGCCCGAGGAGCTCGACATCGCCATCGCCGTCGATCGCATCGAGACGCACACGACGCTCACGGTGCCGCGCATCCGCAACAAATGGGCCGGGCTGCGCAGTTTCGTGAAGGACAAGGACTTCGTCGTCGGCTTCGACCGCGACGCCGAGGGCTTCTTCTGGCTCGCCGGCCAGGGCGGTTACGGCATCCAAAGCGCGCCGGCGATGGGCCGGCTGTCGGCGGCGCTGGCGCTGGGCGAGGCGATGCCCGAGGACATCAAGGCGCTCGGTGTGGGCGAAGCAACGCTCAGTCCCGCGCGGCTGCGCTAGCGCGCCGCCTGCGTCATCTGGTTGGGCAGCCACATCACCAGGTCGGGGAAGACGTAGGTGATGACCACGGCGACGCACATCAGCACGAAGAACGGAAACGAGACCTTGCCGATCCAGAAGATCGACTTGCCGGTCATGCCCTGTAGCACGAACAGGTTGAAGCCGACGGGCGGCGTGATCTGCGCCATCTCCACCACCAGGGTGACGAAGATGCCGAACCAGATCTTGTCGATGCCCGCCTGCTCGACCATGGGCATGACGATGGCGATGGTCAGCACGACCATGGAGATGCCGTCGAGGAAGCAACCCAGGATGATGTAGAGGATCGCCAACACCAGGATCAGCATCGCCGGCGTCAGCTGCCACGCCGCGATCGTCTCGGCGAGATGGCGCGGCAGCCCGGTGAAGCCCATGGCCAGCTTGAGGAACGAGGCGCCGGCGAGGATCAGCAGGATCATCGCGGTGAGCCGCGTGGCGCCCATCGCGCTCTGCCAGAACGTGTCGAGATTGAGCCGACGCTGCGCGGCGGCGATGACGAAAGAACCGAGCACGCCGAAGGCCGCCGACTCGGTGGCGGTGGCGATGCCGGCGTAGATCGATCCCAGCACCACCAGAATGAGCAGCACCACAGGGATCAGCGAACCCGAGGCGCGCAACTTCGTGCCGAGCGACGTCGAGGGATCGCGCGGCGGTACCCGCGCGGGGTTGAGCGCGGCCCACACGGCGACATAGCCCATGAACAGTAACGCCAGCATGATGCCGGGCACGATGCCGGCGGCGAACAGCTTGGCCACCGAGACTTCGGCCTGCACGCCGTAGACGATCATGATCAGCGATGGCGGGATCAACAGGCCCAGCGTCCCGGCGCCCGACAGCGAGCCGATGGCGATCTCGTCGGGATAGCCGCGCTTGCGCAGCTCCGGCACGGTCATCTTGCCGATGGTGGCGCAGGTCGCCGCCGAGGAGCCGCTGACGGCGGCGAAGATCGAGCAGCCGATGATGTTGGTGTGCACCAGCCGGCCCGGCAGGCGCTGCATCCACGGCGCCAGGCCGCGGAACATGTCCTCGGAGATGGCCGTGCGGAACAGGATCTCGCCCATCCAGATGAACAGCGGCAGCGCCGTCAGCGTCCACGACGAGCTGTCGGAGAAGATCGTCGTCGCCATCGCGTCGCCGGCCAGCCGGTTGGGGGCGAAGATCCACATCACGGCGATCGATACGCCGATCATCGACAGGCCGATCCAGATGCCGGAGCCGAAGAGGAAGAACAGCGCGGCGACGGCGAGCAGCGCGATCTGGGCGTCGAGGCCTGTCATGTCCGCCTCAGCGCTCGATCCGGGCGTCCTCGACGGACACCTCCCGCATGATCGGGCCGCCCAGCGCGACGACGACCAGCTGCTCGACGATCGCGATAGCGAAGACCACCGCGCCGATCGCCATGCCAAGCTGCGGGATCCACAAAGGGATGGCGATCAGGCCGGTCGACAGGTCGTTGATCTGCCAACTGACGTAGCAGAGCTTCACCGAGTACCAGGCAAGGTAGCCCGCGAGCAGCGCGCCGACGCCCAGGCACCAGAGCTCGAGCAGGCGTCGTGCGCGGCCCTCGAAGCGCTGCAGGATCAGGGTGACGCGGATGTGCTCGCCGCGGCCGAAGGTAGCGGCGAAGGCGAGGAAGGCCGAGGCGCACATCGCGTAACCGGCCAGCTCGTCGGCCGAGCGCGCGACGTAGTTGAACGGATTGGGCAGGCCGAGGCTCTGCTGCATCCACAGCCCGACGCCCGGCCAGACCGAATACAGCACGAAGACCAGCAGCAGGATCATGAAGAGCCCGCCCAGAACGCCGGTGATGTCGTAGAGCCTGCGCAGGATATCGCGCATCGTCTTCCCCCTATTGTCGGCCCCTGTGTCGCGCGCCGCGTGCGCCATGTCCACAACGCAAAGGGCCGGCCACGCGGGCCGGCCCTGCGTCGCGCCGTCGGCGCGGCGTCGGATCACATCTTGCGATAGGCCTCGACCAGCGCCTTGCCCTCGGCGCCGGCCTTCTCCAGCCACTCCTGGGTCAGCTTCTGGCCGAGTTCCTTGTACTCGGCGGCGAGCTTGGCCGACGGCGGCGCGACCTTCATGCCGTTCTTCGCCAGCGTCTCGAGGAAGCCCTTGGCCAGCCGTTCGCTCTCGGCCCACCCCAAAGCCTCGGCCTTGACGGCCTCCTCCAGCACGATCTTGCGCGTGGCCTCGTCGAGCTTGTCGAACGCCGCCTTGTTGACCAGCACCAGATCCTTCGGCAGCCAGGCCTGCGTGTCGTAGAAATGCGTCAGCTGCTCCCACACCTTGGCGTCGACGCCGGTCGCGCCCGAGGAAATGAAGGAGTCAGCCTTGCCGGTGGCCAGCGCCTGGCTGAGCTCGGCGGCCTGGATGGTGATGGGCTGCGCGCCGGTCAGCTCGGCGATGCGCGAGGTGCCGCGATTGTAGGCGCGGAACTTCAGGCCCTTCATGTCGGAGAGCTGGGTGATCTCCTTCTTGGCGTAAAGGCCCTGCGGTGGCCACGGCACCGAGAACAAGGCGATCATGCCCTGCGCCGCCACCTTCTTCTCGAGCACCGGTTTCTGCGCCGCCCACAGCTTCCTGGCATCGGCAAAGCTGGTGGCGAGGAAGGGCACGACATCGAGGCCGTAGACCGGATCCTCGTTCTCGAAATTGGAGATCAGGATCTCGCCGATCTGCGCCTGGCCGGTCTGCACTGCGCGCTTGATGTCGGGCGCCTTGAACAGCGCACCGCCGGGATGGATGGTGATCAAGAGCTTCCCGCCGGTGCGTTCCTTCACCGCGTCGGCGAACTTCTGCATGTTCACGGTGTGGAAGTTGGTCGCCGGATAGGCCGCCGGCAGGTCCCATTTCGTCTGCGCGGCAGCCGTCGACGCCAGCACGGCGAAGGCGCCGGCCAGCGCCAGCTTCAATCCGATTCCCATTGTCTGTCTCCCATGAGAAAGCCTGATTGATCGTGGCACGCCGCGCGGCACGACCGCAAGGTTCAGCCCGGTGCCGGGCGCAGCAGCCGCCGATAGATCGGCTGCATGATCGTCGGGATCAGGTAGATCGGGAACTGCACGGCGGCGATGAACAGGAAGTAGTCGGGATCGACCGACGCGGGCAACGCTGCCAGAAGCAGCGCGTTGTTACGGCTGCCGGCGGCGTAGCCCGCCGTACAGGCCAGTTGCTTCCCCACCAACGGCCAGAAGACCAGCGTCACCACGGCCATGTAGGCGAAGGTGGCGATGAAGGACCACAGCACGAAGCCGCCGGTGCGCCACGGCTCGGCAAGGATCCGCGCGGTCACGCCGTCCATGATCGGGATGGCGAAGACCAACAGGCTGACGATCAGCGCGCCATCGATCAGCGGCGCCGCCTTCGCCTCGCGTCCCCGACTGAGCCAGCGCAGTGCCAGCGCGAGCACGAAGCCCGCCGCGACGATCCCTGCCAGCCGGCCCATGAAGGCCCAGAAACCCATCTTCAGATCGAGCCCGAACAGCGCCAGCGCCAGCGGCGGGATGGTCAGCGGCGCCAGCGCCGTACCGACCAGCACCGCGAACAGCGCGTGGGCGCGATCGAGGCCTAGGAAACCGGCCATCGCCGCCATCGAGGTCAAGGGCGGCAGGCAGGCCATCAGCGCCAGCGCCAGCGCGAGCCCTTCGGCGATCGGCATGAGACGCAGCAGCGGCGCCGCGAGCAACGGCACAGCGATCATCGCCGCCACGATAGTCGCCAGGCCCAGCCAGGGCCGGCGCAGCACGGCGGCGAAGGCCGGCCAGTCGGTGCGCGCCATGGCAATGCCTAGCAGCACGATAGCCAGCGGCGTCACCAGCGGCTTGAGCGTCGCGGCGAGGTCCTGCAGGAGCAGGCCCAGCAGCAACGCCATCGGCAGGAACACCGTGGCCCGCTCAGCGAGCAGGGTGAGTAGACGGACGAGCGGACGCAGCACGGGCGCGACGATAGCAGGCTGCGGGCGCGTCACAACGTCGTGAGTCGCATGTATCCTGTCGAGCCGGTAGCGTCGGTGGATGCGAGTGATACGGCGATGTTTCTTGATCGGGGCGTTGTGGCTTGTTCCGGCAGCTACCGCATCGGCCGCCACGAAAGCTGATTGCATCGCCTACGTTCGCCTCGAGGATCGCGGTCCTGGGCATACGCCTTCGTTGTCCGTCGCCTTCATGTGTCGAACTGACGGTACGGTTCTGTTCGCCGCCGGCACCGCCGCCACAGCGGCGCATCTGCGCGATGCGCGCGATGGCAGCGACGCGGCGGTCGAGGGTGGCGATGGAACCTGGAGCGTGCCGTCCCGCAGCGGCAACGCCACGCTGCGATACAGCTTCGACCTCGGCGCCTACGCTCGCGACGTCGATCGCGTCACCGCCGCGGTCGAGCGCGGCGGCGCGGCAATGGCCATCCTCTCCACCTGGCTCGTCGAGCCGCGCCTGCCCTCGGGTACCGTGCCGGTGATCGACATCCGCGTCACCGCGCCGCCGGGTCTCCAGGCCGCGATCGCGCTGCCGCCAGTCGATGGCGGCTGGCGATTGCAGGGCACCACGGTGCGCTTCGCGGGCTACAGCGTGATCGGCCGCTTCGACCGCGAGCGGATGCGGCTGCCGGCCGCCGGCGGTGGCGTGGCCACGCTCGATGTCGCGCGGCTCGATGGCGAGCTCGCGGTGTCACGCGCCGAGTTGATGGACTGGATCCGCAAGACCGCCCTGGCGCAGGTCGAATACTGGCAGGGCTTCACCACCAGCCGCGTGTTGCTCGCCGTCGTGCCGACGCCTGGCAGGCCGCGTGTGGTGTTCGGCCGCGTCGTGCCCGGCGGCGGCGTCTCGGTCATGGTGCAGGTCGGCGCGCGCGCCACGCTGCCGGAGCTATGGGACGACTGGATCCTGCCGCACGAGTTCGTACATACCGGCATGCCGATGATTATCGGCCGCGCCAACTGGTTCATGGAGGGCGCCGCAACCTACGTCGAGCCGGTGATCCGCGCCCGCGCCGGCTTCAAGCGCGAGGCCGAGGTCTGGCGCGAGTGGATCGAGCAGATGCCACGGGGCCTGAGCGCGCTGCGGATCGGCCTGTCGGGCGGCTCACCCTATTGGGGCGGCGGGTTGTTCATGCTGCTGAGCGACATCGAGATCCGCCGCGCCACATCGGGGGCCAAGGGGCTGGAGCACTGCCTGCGCGGCGCGCTGCGCGCAGGCGGCGACATGGCGCCGGCCGAACGCTGGCCGCTCGCGACATTCGTGCAACGTTGCGACACCGCGTTGGGCACGCCTGTCATGGCCATGATGGTGGAGCGCCACCTCGGCAGGTCGGTCGAGGTCGATCTGCCGGCGCTATGGCGCGATCTCGGCGTTCGGCCGGCGGCCGACGGTGTCGAAGTCGACGACAGCGCGCCGTCGGCATGGATCCGCAAGCTCCTGGTTATGGGCCGCGCCGCAGATAAACAGTGAAGTTGGAGTTGGCGAACGCCTGGCGGTAGTCGCGCTCGATCAAGCCTTGCAGCGCGGGAAAATCGGCCAGCGCCTCGCGTGCCGTGAGTGGTGTGATATTGGAGCGGTCGAGCTCTTGCACGACGATCGCCGCCGGCGGCCGCGCCGCCAGAGCCGCCATGACCTCCGCCTTCTTGCTCGCGGCGTAGGACCCGGAGCTACCGACGATGGCGTAGTGAAAGCCGAACCGCGTAGGCGAACGTCGCCTGGCCTCGAGATGCATCAGCGCATCCATGCCCCACAGGTACATCAGCTCGTGCGGCGCCGTGCTGTCACGCACGAACCGCGCCGCCGCCGCCAGTTCGCGATGACAGAAGCCGAGTTCGCGCTGCTCCTCACAGAACGGTCGTTCGTACTCGGCCGCGGACTTCCGGCCCAGGGTGTGCTGCCACCAATTGACGGCGCTGTAGAGCGGCTGCATTACGACGAGCAAGACCACTAGCACGAAGGCAACAAAGCCCTCGCGCAGAAGCGTCCGCAAGTCTCGCCCGTCGTCGCGCAGCGCCCGGCTTACCGCCTCGGCGGCGAATGCGGCGAACACCGCGTACATCGTCATGGAGTGATAGTAAAAGCCCTTGACCTGCGAGATACCGGTCAGCCAGCCGCAGATTGCCCCACTGGTCAGGATCCAGAAGCCGCGCCGATCGCTGCGCCACATGAGACTCGCGCCGATCAGCGCCAGCGCTTCCAGCACCCAGATCGCCGGCACGTTCTCGTCCGGCCAAGCAAAAGGCTCGATCAGCAGATTCAGCACCCGCGAGACGCTCCACGTGCCGCGCGTCACGTGGCTCCCGAGGTTGAACACGACGACAGCATCCCAGAGCGCGCCAAGGCCGCCGGCCGCCGCGAACACCGCGAATGTGGCACCGATCACCGCCGCCCCGCCGCCGGCGACCCACGCCAGATCCCGCCATCGCCAGCCGCAGGCGACCAGTACCATCGGCGCCATTAGCACGAAATTCGGTTTGATCAGTGTGCCGATGGCAAGCACGGCACCGACAGCGGCCAGCGCGACGCGCGAAGTTCGGGTCGGCTCGAGCCAGAGCGCCAGCATCGACAGCAGATAGGCATATGCCAGCCAGTTCTCGACCTGTGCGGTGTGCCAGAATTTGCCGCCGACGGCGATCCACACGAAGAACCCGGTGAGCAAACCCCAGAGCGGCCGGCCGCTTGCCCGGCCCAGCGCCCAAGTACCGGTGGCCATGGCGATCGTCAGCGCGACATCAAACAGCCGGATGCCCAGCGCGGTCGATCCAAACAGGCCCATGCCGATCGCATAGAGAGCGTGCGTCGCCGGTCCCTTGTGCTCCCAAGCATCGATGTACGGCAGCCCGCCATCGAGGATCGCCTGGCCAACGAAGGCAAAGATTCCCTGGTCGCGCGCCAGTGGCATAGCGAGGTTGGCAGGCAGCCACGCCAGGAATATCAGGGCGCTGATGACAAGCGACACGCGAATCAGTCCGCGCGCCAGGGAAGACCGTTCGGACTGGGCCATGCGCGGCGTCAGAGGCGGCTCGGCAGCGGCCGCGTTCGCGATGGTATGAACCACACCAGCAGCATTCTGGATCGCGCCCCCGGCCCCATGATGAGTGCCGTGATCTCACAGGGGACGAACCAGCGCAATGGCCCGCGTGCCAGAAATGGGGAATCGCATCCAACCTCAGCAAACCCACGCCACATGCCGAGGACTCCGTGCAATGGCCATCTTGAAGCGTCCGAAACAAGCGCCGAGCGGATTGCCCGCTCTTCGAAACGCGCCCTATCGAGCATTCCTCCGTGTGAAGTCAGCGCGATACGCGTCGGCCAACATGCTAGGCTGGGGATATGGACCTGCCTTTGTGGCTTGAAGACCTGACCTGGATCGAAGCGCGTAACCGGTTCGACGCCGGCGATGTGCTGATCCTGCCGATCGGCGCCGCTGCCAAGGAGCACGGCCCTCACCTGCCTCTGCGCACGGACGCGACGACCGCCCGGGCCTACGCCGAACGCCTCGCCCGCCGCGCCCGACAGGCCGGCATGCCGACCCTGATCGCGCCGCTCGTGCCCTTCGGCTACTACCCGGCCTTTACCCGCTACGCCGGTAGCCAACACCTTTCGGCCGCGACGTTCATGGCGCTGTTGCGCGAGCTGCTGGAGGGCTTCGTCGACCAGGGCGCGAACCGCCTGCTGTTGCTCAATACCGGCGTCTCCACCGAGGCGCCGATCAACACGCTGCTGGGCGAGATGCACCAGACCTCGTCGGTGCGAGTGATCGCCGCGCATCTGCGCTTCCTCGGGCGCGACGCCGACAAATGGATCGAGGTGCGCGAGGGCGGCCATGCTGACGAACGCGAGACCTCGGTCATGCTGGCGATCGACGGCCGCAACGTGCGCATGGACAAGCTGCCCGACGCGACGGCGAACGGCGAACGCGGCATGGCCGGCGGCGCCCTGCCGGCGGGCTTCGCGCGGCCGGTGCGGCTGTCGCCCGACGCCTCGGTCGGCGACGCCGACGAGTTCGCGCCCAGCGGCGCGACCGGCGACGCCAGTCGCGCCACCGCCTACAAGGGCGAGCGCGTGATCGACGCCGTGGTCGACGACCTGTTGGCAGGCCTGGTGAAGGCGTTCGGATCACCCTAGCGGCGGGTTCTCGTTACTATAAACTGCCGTTCAGCAAAGAACACCCGCGTAAGGAAACGCTCGCATGAACGCGCCAGCGAAGATCGCCGACCTGACGCTCGACAACTACACGCTGGAGGACCGCTATGTCCGCGAGCGCGGGCGCGTGTACCTCACCGGCATCCAGGCGCTGGTGCGTCTGCCGATGATGCAGCGCCAGCGCGACCAGGCGGCCGGCCTGAACACTGGCGGCTTCATCTCGGGCTACCGCGGCTCGCCATTGGGCATGTATGATAACGCGTTGTGGAGCGCGAAGAAGTTCCTCGCCACCAACAACATCCACTTCAAGCCCGGCCTCAACGAGGATCTCGCCGCCACAGCCGTCTGGGGTACGCAGCAGGTCAATCTCTTCCAGGGCGCGACGGTCGATGGCGTCTTCGCGATCTGGTACGGCAAGGGACCCGGCGTCGACCGCTCGATGGACCCGATCAAGCACGGCAACGCCGCCGGCTCCTCACCCAACGGCGGTGTGCTGGTGCTGGCCGGCGACGACCATGGCTGCCAGTCCTCGACCCTGCCGCATCAGTCCGAGCAGGTCTTCCAGGCAGCGCTGGTGCCGGTGCTCAACCCGGCGACGGTGCAGGAGTATATCGATTTCGGCCTGCTCGGTTTCGCGATGTCGCGCTATTCCGGCTGCTGGATCGGCTTCAAGGCGATCTCCGAGACGGTCGAGAGCGGCGCCTCGGTCAACATCGATCCCGACAATCTCAAGGTCGTGATCCCCGCCGATTTCGAGATTCCGCCGGGTGGCTTGAACATCCGCAATCCCGACCCGCCGATGGAGCAGGAAAAGCGCCTGCATCTCTTCAAGCTCGAGGCGGTGAAGGCCTTCGCGCGCGCCAACGCCATCGACAAGCTGGTGTTCGATCCGCCCAAGGCGCGCATCGGCATCATGACCACGGGCAAGGCCTATCTCGATACGCGCCAGGCGCTCGAGGATCTCGGCATCACCGAGGACAAGGCGCTGCAACTCGGCATCCGGCTCTACAAGGTCGGCATGACCTGGCCGCTCGAGCCGGTGCGCGCGCGCGCCTTCGCCGAGGGTCTCGAGGAGGTCATCGTCGTCGAGGAGAAGCGCGAGATCCTCGAGGACCAGCTCACCAAGCTGCTCTACAACACGCCGGCCGAGCGCCGGCCCAAGATCATCGGCAAGTACGACGACACCGGCCGGCGCATCCAGCCGACCGAGGGCGAGCTGTCGCCGACCGGCGTGGCCCGAGTGATCGCCGAGCGGCTGAAGCAGCGTGGCGAGGGTGGGCCGGAGATCATCCAGCGCCTCGCGCGTGTGGAGGCCAAGGAGAAGCTGCTGCAGGCGCCGCCGCCCAAGACCGTGCGCACGCCGTTCTTCTGCTCGGGCTGCCCGCACAACACCTCGACCCGCGTTCCCGACGGCAGCCGCGCCATGGCTGGTATTGGCTGCCATGGCATGGCGATGCTGATGCCGCATCGCCGCACATCGCTGATCACGCATATGGGTGGCGAGGGCGTGCCGTGGATCGGCTCGGCGCCGTTCACATCGGAAAAGCACATCTTCCAGAACCTGGGCGATGGCACCTATCACCACTCCGGTCTGATGGCGATCCGCGCCGCCGGTGCCGCCGGCGTCAACATTACCTATAAGATTCTGTTCAATGACGCCGTCGCCATGACTGGCGGCCAGCCGCATGATGGCCCGCTGACCGTGCCGCAGATCACGCGGCAGGTCTCGGCCGAGGGCGCGCAGCGCGTTGTCGTCGTCACCGACGAGCCCGACAAGTATCCGATGGGCAGCGACTTCGCGCCCGGCGTCACCATTCACCACCGTGACGAGCTCGATGCGGTGCAGAAGGAGCTGCGCGAGACTCCAGGTCTCACCGTGCTGGTCTACGACCAGACTTGCGCGGCGGAAAAGCGACGCCGGCGCAAGCGCGGTACCTTCCCCGATCCGCAGAAGCGCGCCTTCATCAACGATTCGGTGTGCGAGGGTTGCGGCGACTGCTCGGAGAAGAGCAATTGCGTCTCGGTGCGGCCGCTGGAAACCGAGCTCGGCCGCAAGCGCCAGATCGACCAGAGCAACTGCAACAAGGACTTCTCCTGCGTCAACGGCTTCTGCCCGAGCTTCGTCACCGTCCATGGCGGCCGCCTGAAGCGTAACCGCAAGGCCGCGGCCGACGCGGTGCAGGACGATCCTTTCGCCAACCTGCCGATGCCCACCGTGCGGCCGCTCAACGAGGCCTACGGCATCCTCGTCACCGGTATCGGCGGCACCGGCGTGATCACCGTCGGCCAGTTGATTGCCATGGCCGCCCATCTCGAAGGCCGCGGCTGCACGTCGCTCGACTTCACCGGCCTGGCGCAGAAGAACGGCGCGGTGATGAGCCACGTGCGTTTGGCGCCGACGCCCGGCGATCTGCACGCCGTGCGCATCGCCGCCGGTGGCGCGAACCTGGTGCTGGGTTGCGACATGGTCGTGGCCGCGGCGCCGGCGGCGCTGTCGCGCATCGAGCAGGGCGTGACCCGCGCGGTGATCAACGGCTACGTCGCGCCGACGGCCTCGTTCGTCATCGACAACGACATCAACTTCGAGCAGCAGGCGATGATGCGCTCGATCCGCGAGGCGACGGGCGGGGCTGGCGCCGAATTCGTCGACGCCACCGGTATCGCCACGGCGATCCTCGGCGACTCGATCGCCACCAACCTATTCATGGTCGGCTACGCCTGGCAGAAGGGCCTGATCCCGCTGTCGCTGCAGGCGCTGCGCCGCGCCATCGAGCTCAACGGCGTCGCCGTCGACACCAGCCTGCGCACCTTCGACTGGGGCCGACTGGCGGCGCACGATCCGGCCGCCGTCGAGGCCGTGGCACGCCCGCAGATCCGCGAGGAAAAACTACCGCCGCAGTCGCTCGATGAGCTGGTGAGCAAGCGCGTGTCGCTGCTGACGGCCTACCAGAACGCCACCTACGCCGAGCGTTACCGCGCCTTCGTCGAGAAGGTCGCGTCGGCCGAGAAGGCGCGCGCCAAGGGTCGCACGGGACTGGCCGAGGCGGTTGCGCGCTCGTTGTACAAGCTGATGGCCTACAAGGACGAGTACGAGGTCGCCCGCCTCTACACCGATGGCGACTTCGAGAAGAAGCTGCGCACGCAGTTCGAAGGCGACTTCAAGCTGAAGTTCAATCTCGCGCCGCCGCTGCTGGCCGACCGCGATCCGGTCACCGGCGAATTGAAGAAGGGCGAGTACGGGCCCTGGGTGTTCTCGGTGTTCCGCGTGCTGGCCAAGCTCAAGAGCCTGCGCGGTACCGCCTTCGACATCTTCGGCTACACCGAGGAGCGGCGCACCGAGCGGCGCCTGATCGACGAGTACATGGAGACCCTGTCCGAGATTATCGGCAAGCTCGACCAGTCCAACCATGCGCTGGCGGCGCAGATCGCAGGCCTGCCCGAGACGATCCGCGGCTTCGGCCATGTGAAGGACAAGAACCTGAAGAAGGCGAAGGAGCGCGAGGCCAACCTGCTCGCCCTCTTCCGCAGCCCGGCGCAGCCGCCGGCGATGGCGGCGGAGTGAGGTCTGGAACCGCGGGCGGTCGTAGTTGACTAGGAGCCGAAGCCTGGCCGTGGCACCGAGCCCATAATGGTCTGGGCGAGGCCGCCATCGACCACGATCTCCTGGCCGGTGACATAGGAACTGCGCGCGCTGCACAGCCACAGCGCGACGTCAGCCATGTCCTTGGGCGCCGCGATGCGGCGTAGCGGCACCATGGCGGCGCGGCGCTCGGCGACGCCCGGAGCCTGGTAGAAGGCCTCCGACAGCGGCGTGCGCACCAGGCCCGGCGCCAGCGCGTTGCTGCGCACCCCTCTGGGACCCCACTCGTAGGCGAGCTGGCGCGACAGCATGGTGACGCCGGCCTTGGTGACGCTGTAAGCGCCGCTGAAAGGCTGCGGCTCGCTGCCGGCGATCGAGGTGACATGCACCAGCGCGCCGCTGCCGCGCGCCAGCATCGCGCGGCCGAACGCCTGGGCGCACAGCAAATAGCCGGTGAGGTTGATCGCGATCTGCGCACTCCAGTCGTTCGTCGAGAGCGTGTCGAGCGCACCCGGACGCAAGATCGCCGCGGTGTTGATCAGCGCGTCGGCCGGGCCGATCTCCTTGGTCGCGCGCTCCGCCGCCGCCGCGACACTGCCAGCGTCCGCCGTGTCGCAGCCGATGGCCAACGACGTGCCGCCGCCCTTGCGCAATTCACTCGCCACCGCCTCGGCGCGCGGCAGATCGCGTTCGAGCAACACGGTGCGCGCGCCTTCGCCCGCGAAGGCGCGCGCCATCTCGGCGCCCAGCCCGCCGCCGGCGCCGGTGATCGCCACAACCTTATCCTTGAGACCAAGCCAGTCCGACATACGTCCCTCCCCTGCTCTCACACAATCGGCGATTGGCTAGGCTTCATATGATGGACAAACGCCGAGACCTCGGCCTCGCCTTTGCCGGTGAGCTTCACGATCATCGCCGTGATGTCCTGCGTCGACATGCCTTTCTGATAAGCGTGCTCGATCGCACGGCGTACCGTCGGCGAATCGGCCAGTTCACTGAGATCGGTGCCGACGAACAGCCCCTGCGTGCCGGTAGGTTGCGGCGTCGGCGTGCCCTCCAGCGCATCGGCGTATTCCTTGGAGCGCTTGAGGTCCCAGCCGGTGTTCTCGCGGATCAGCTTGATCGCCTCGATCTTCTGGCCCTGCGCCACGAGCTGCCAGGCCGCCTCACGCATTGTCGCCTCGTCCTTCAGGTCCTGGGCGGCCGACGCGCCGTGGCCGAAATTCGCCAGCGGCGCGACATGGGGGATCGCCTCGACATAGTCCTTGGCCTCCTTCAGGCCAAGTCCGGTGTGATCACGCACCGCCTTGATCGCTTCGATCTTGTTGCCTTCGGCAGCCAGCTTGCGCACGTGGTGATCGAGCGGCGAGAGCGTCGTGGTCGTCGGTCGTGGCGCCGTCGCCGGACGCGGCACCGTAGGTTTCTGGTCGCCGCCGACCACCTCGGCGCGGCGGCCGCGCAGCACCAGCCACAGGCCGATCGCGCCGACCACGGCGCAACCCACGATCCACATGATCTCAGCCGACACCGACACCTCCCGCGTCCGCAGCAGCGACAGTATAGACGGGCTGCGATGCGAGCACGGCTCTTTCACCGTGCGAAAACGGGCGCTAGGGTGCGCCCGCCTAGTTTCCCAGAGGTCGCTCCGTGCCGTCTTTCTCCTACGATTTTCCCTATAGCTCCAAGAAGCTCCCGGTCTTCGCCGGCAATGTCGTGGCGACCTCGCAGCACCTCGCGGCCACCGCGGGCCTGCGCATGCTGGCCAAGGGCGGCAACGCTGTCGACGCCGCGATCGCCACGGCGATCACGCTGACCATCACCGAGCCGACGATGAACGGCATCGGCTCCGACGCCTTCTGCATCCTGTGGGACGGCCAGAAGCTGGTTGGCATGAACGCTTCGGGCCGCGCGCCGGCGCTGATGACGCCGGACCGCTTCAAGGGCAGGGACGAGATGCCCGATGTCGGCTGGGATTCGGTGAGCGTGCCCGGCTGCGTGTCGCTGTGGACCGGCCTGCACGCCAAGTACGGCAAGCTGCCCTTCGCCGATCTGTTCGAGCCGGCGATCCGCTACGCCCATGACGGTTATCGCGTGTCCTACATGGTGGCGCGCCAGTGGGACCGGCAGATCGCCCGCCTCAAGGACCAACCGGGCTGGGCGCCTGCCTTCCTGCCCAATGGCCGTGCGCCCAAACCAGGCGAGCTGTGGAAGTTCCCTGATCAGGCGCGGACCTTGAAGCTGATCGCGGAAACCAGGGGCGAAGCGTACTACCGCGGCGAGCTCGCCGAGAGGATGGAGAAGTGGGCCGTCGAGTGCGGCGGCACCTTGCGCGCCTCGGACCTCGCCGCGCACAAAGCCGACTGGGTCGAGCCCATCGGTCTCACCTATCATGGCACGACCTTGCACGAAATCCCGCCCAACGGTCAGGGCATCGCCGCCTGCATGGCGCTGGGCATCCTCGAAAACTTCGATCTCGCCGGCCACGACGCTGACGGGCCCGACGTCGCGCATCTGCGTATCGAGGCGATGAAGCTCGCCCATGCCGATCTGTTTAAATACGTGTCCGATCCGGCGCACATGACGGTCACGCCGGCGCAACTGCTCGACAAAGGTTATCTGAAGTCGCGCGCCAAGCTGATCGATCCGCGCAAAGCGCAGCAATTTGGTCCCGGCGTGCCCAAGCTCAGTGGCACGATCTACCTCAGCGCCGCCGACGAGAACGGCATGATGGTGTCGCTGATCCAGTCGAACTACTCGGGCTTCGGCTCGGGCGTGGTCGTGCCGGGCACCGGCATCGCGCTGCAGAACCGCGCCTCGGGCTTCGTGCTCGAGAAGGGACACCCCAACATGGTCGGGCCGGGCAAGCGGCCTTTCCACACCATCATCCCCGCCTTCATCACCAAGGACGGCAAGCCGGTGGCGGCCTTCGGCCTGATGGGCGGCGGTATGCAGCCTCAGGGCCACATGCAGGTCTTCTCGCGCATTGTCGATTTCGGCCAGAACCCGCAAGCCGCGATCGACGCGCCGCGCTGGCGCATCCACGAAGACGGCAACGTCTGGACCGAGGAGCACATGCCCGACGCGACGCTGCAAGGACTGGAGGCGCGCGGCCACAAGGTCACGCGCACCCAGTGGCCGAGCAACGATTTCGGCTCGAGCCAGATGATCTGGCGCTTCCCCGATGGCGGTCCATATCTCGGCGCCTCCGAGAGCCGCCGCGACGGCGCCGCCGTCGGGTTCTGATCGCCTACGCGACGCGACGGGCGCTGAACTCGACGTTCACACGCCACGTCTCGCCGCGATCGTTTGACACCTCGCTGCGCCAGACGAAGGAGTCCGGCGTGATGTCGTTGAAGCTCCAACGCATCCCGCGGCCGTCGGACGACGTGCCGGTCTGCACGATACGCGCGCCTTCCTTGCGGCCGATCTGCCTGAGATAGACTTGGCCAACCGGCTCGGTCCACTGGATGTGCCAAGCGTCGATTGACGGGTCGTAGACCCTGAGCGTCGAGCCATAGCGCTCACTGTGCGCGGCCGCGTCCTCGTGCCGGCCGGCGCGACGCGACGGCACCATCCAGACGTCCTGGATCGCGCGTCCCTCCAGCGCCCAGCCGAAATGCCACTCGCCCGGACGGGCGAACGGCCGGCCGTTCTCGGGGAACTCCGTGACCTCGAGATCCCACGAGCCGACCAGCCAGCCGTACAAAGCCATCTTGTCGGCGCGGTCGGCCGCGGGCCCGCTCGCCGAGAGCGCGTCGAGGAACGGGTTGATCGCCGCCGACATCGCGCCCTCGCTACACCGCCGAGCCGTAGTACGCCTCGACCCGATAGCCATCAGGGTCGATGACGAAGCTCGCGTAGTAGGTCGGGCTGTACCGGGGCACGGTTATGAGACA
>Ga0194116_10000057_pt1 | contig 207511 bp, 202 predicted proteins | sample TA2MahsurfametaG_4_FD_148617 | JGI IMG/M metagenome (GOLD analysis project Ga0194116, IMG submission 148617) | Freshwater microbial communities from Lake Tanganyika, Tanzania - TA2015008 Mahale S9 surface | ecosystem: Environmental > Aquatic > Freshwater > Lake | place: Tanzania: Lake...
GGATGATCACGGCGGTTCCTGCGTCTGGTTGCACCGCGACCAAGATGAACGGTGCCGCCACAACCATCACGGCGAGGAGCGTTGCCTTTAGGTCATCTGGCCCTGAGTTGTCACGCGTCAGCACGGTGGCGAGCGCCACGAGCGTCAGGATCTTTGCAATCTCACTTGACTGAATCGCGATCCCAAGAAGTGAGATTGCGCGCGAGTTTCCACCAGAGTCTTCGCCAAAGATCAGCGTTGCGATCAACAGCAGCAGATTCGCCGCGTAGAGCGGCCACGCAAATGTGTGGATCCAACGCCAGTTGATTGCCGTGGTGACTGCATAGGTAGCCAGCCCGAGAAGTGTCCAGATGATGGAGCGTAAGAAGATTGATGAGAGACTCAACAGCTCTTGGTCATAGCTCCGTGCGTTGATCCATGCCATGCCGATCCCAGAGAACATCAGGAGCAACATGCCAGAGGCCGCGAGCCAATCCATACGACGAACGATGCTGCCGAACCAACTCGCCGCGCCGAACGGCCCACGCGTGACCGAAGATCCGAGACTCATCGCGGCCCATCCACTCTTCGCAACCTACTCGCCATAGTAGTTGCCGATCGACATTGCGCCCGGAATTCTGTAGTCGCGCTTGAAATCGTACTGCAGCTGCAGGTACCGCTTGAGGACTTCAATGGCCGCATTTGATGCGGTGTTAGAGCCATGCATAAAGACCACATAGGCGAATTCGGCATCGGTGCGACTCCAATCATCCGTTGGGGCCACAAAGCCTGAGATCCAGTGGTGATACGGGAGTCGACCCTGCTTATCGCGCACGCCATACTCTGCTGTTCCCGTCTTCCCAGTAAGGAAGAGTGGGAGCCGCCCCAGGTTCTTTGTCATGAACTCGTTAGTCACCACCATTCGTGACGCCCGACGCATCTCCGTCAAGGTGCTGCTTCGCATCTCAACGTTGGCTGCAGCAACAGGCGCGATGGTCTCAGCAATCGTCCCGTCGGGTTCGCGAATCTCAAGGACGATATGTGGCTTCCAGAGCGTCCCACCGTTTGCGAGGGCCGAGAATGCGTTCACGACCTGCAGTGGTGTGGCAAGGTCATAGCCCTGACCGAGCGCCGATTGCAACACCTCACCGTCGTACAGGGTCCGCCTGATCGCACTTCGCGCCCACTCTTGATCCGGAACAAGCCCGGCGATCTCATTCGGTAGATCAATGCCTGTTGGGCGTCCGAAGCCCCACGCTCGTCCGCAGTCGGCGAGCCGATCGATCTTCAATCGTTGCGCAAGCTGATACGTGACAACCGCTGAGCTGTATGAGAAGCCTTGCGCGGGGGTAAGCCTGCGGCCAAATCCCGCACGGTTCCATTCGTAGAACTTCTGATCGCCAACCTCGAGGTATGGGAGGGAGGTAAGCGTCTCTTGGGGCCGGACAACACCTTGATCAAGCGCGCACGAGAAGGTCACCAGCTTGTAGGTGCTCCCAGGCGGGAAGTGGGATCCGGTTGCATGGTTCAACAGCGGAGCGTTCTTGTTGTCGAGGTACTTCTGGTACTGCTCTGTGGTGATGCCCGCCGAAAACAGATTGTTGTCATACGTTGGCAGTGATGCCATTGCGATGATCTCGCCATTCTGTGGGTTCATGCTCGTCACCACGCCCTGCCTGTTCCCCGCCGCCTTCACCCCCCAACTGAGCGCATCAAACGCTCGCTGTTGCGCCTCCACATCAATCGTCAACACCACGCTCTTCCCAGCAACTGGTAGTTTGGTGATGCCGAGTTCACGCACCTCTCGCCCCTGAGCATTGATCTCAATCTGGCGAATGCCCGGTGTCCCACGCAAGACCGTTTCATAACTCTTCTCGACTCCAGCGCGACCGATGTAATCGAGTTCGTTGTAGCCCGATGCAGCGAGCGCACTCAGCTCGAGGGCATCGATACGGCCGACGTACCCGACAACTTGACTCGTCAGCTCTCCGAGTGGATATGCGCGACGCGCTTCAAACAGGGTCTCAACGCCCGGCAGTGCGGCGCGTTCTTCTTCGATGAACCGTATGACGCGTTCATCAACAACACTTGCGATGCGCACAGGTTCCCACATTGATCCGGTGACGCGATCAAGTGTCATCGTGATTCGAACAGCATCAATGTTGAGGATCTCTGCAAGGCGATTCACAACACCTTGTCGAATGGTGAGCGGTAAATCTCCTGGACGAATCTGTACGGCATACGTTGCAATGTTTTCTGCAAGCACGCGACCCGCGCGATCAAGGATCAGGCCACGTGGTGGCGCAATGATCTCCTCAATGATGCGGTTACCGTCGCTCAGTGTGCTGATGCTCCGCGTCTTCGCGCCATCGTCGCTCGTTTGTACCGCAACAAGTCGCACGCTTAGGAGCCCACCGATCAACGCCGTGAGTAGAACGGCGGAAAGGTAGCGAAGCGGTCGACGAACTACGTGAGTGGTGCTCATGTCTTATCCGAGTCGATCATCCAGCGGCCGCGAACGGAGTTGTGCGGCTCTGCGTCGCGCCCCGACAATTGCGCCAAGGATCAACAGCGCAACATTGAGCAGGAGCCGGAGCGGCTCCTCATCGCCCCGCGCCCCTCCAGACTCGCCCAGCAAACCGCCGACAAAGGTGAGGAGCAGCTCCGCGCTGGCATACCCGAGCAGCCCAGCCGCGCTTCTCCTCACCCACCCGGGCGCGGCGCTCCCGCGGACGTTGGCCGCCACGAGTGTGGCGGTGATCAGTGCCGCAGATGTGAGGCCAAGGGGTCGCCAGAGGAGCGTATCGATCAAGAGTCCCCCGATCAGTCCTGCAACGAGGAGAGATGGTCGTCGTCTTGGCGTGCTGTACAAGAGCGTGAGGAGGATAGGGAGGTTAACCCATCGGTCTAGGCCGACCTCTGGGAAGAGGCGTGCCTGGATGAGCGCGCTCACGATGAGCACGAATACGAGGAGCGTCCTGCGGTTCAACATGGGGTGAGGATACTCCTGTTCCACGTGAAACGCGCCATTGGGCGATACGAGCTCCTCCTGCTACACTGAACCCGTGGGAGAGGTCGTAAAACCAAGGAGCCTCGGCCGTGCGCAGGTCATTGTCTGTGCCAACCAGAAGGGCGGCGTGGGGAAGACCACCACCGTGCTCAATCTTGCGGCCGAACTCGCCCACGCAGGACACAAAGTCCTCGTCGTCGATCTTGACCCCCAGCGAAACCTCACCAGCGGCCTCGGCTTTGTTACAGCACAAGGCGCTCCAACCGCCTATGACCTCCTCGTGGGGCGCCGTCCGGCCCACGAGCTTGCCCAGCCAACCTCCATCCCGAACCTCAGCCTGATTCCAGGATCAGCCGATCTCGCGGGGATTGATGTTGAGCTCGCGGCCGGAGATGAGAGCGGTGAGCGGCAACTTGCCGCGGGCCTGCGGTTGGCAGGTGAGGCGGAGGTTGTGCTCGTGGACACACCTCCCTCCCTCGGTTTAGTAACAATCAGCGCCTTTGCGGTAGCGGATTCGGTGCTCGTCCCGGTGCAGTGCGAGTACTACGCGCTCGAAGGTCTCTCCCAGCTGATGGCAACGATCCGCCTCGTCCGCGACCGCCTCAACCCAGACCTGGAGGTCAACGGCTTCTTACTCACCATGCTTGACCCACGCACCAAGCTCGGCGGAGATGTAGTGAGAGAGGTCGAGAGTCACTTTGGCGAGCTCGTCTACCGCGCCCGAGTACCTCGATCGGTACGACTGGCGGAGGCACCGAGTCACGGCATCTCAATACGCAGTTACGCACCGGGGAGTTCCGGCGCAGAGTCGTATGCTCAGGCGGCAAGCGAGTTCGCAATCCGCGTCTTTGGGAGTGCGGCGTGAGGCAGAAAGGGGGTCGATCGTGGTGAAGAAGGCAAGTGGGCTCGGACGAGGCCTCGGAGCGCTCATTCCTGAAGCGGCGAGCGCAGCAGGTGCCGTCCGTGCGGGTGCGCTCGAGATTCCGATCAACAAGATCAAGGCGAATGCCTACCAGCCGCGAAGCACCTTCAATCAGACCGAGCTTGAACAACTCGCGGAGAGCATCCGTGAGCACGGCGTCATCCAGCCGATCCTTGTCGAGGAGGGTGCGAACGGCTTCACACTCATCGCTGGCGAGCGCCGCCTTCGAGCGTCGAAGCTTGCCGGCCGAACCACAATTCCTGCGGTCGTACGCACGGTGGACAACCAATCGCGCCTTGAGCTCGCGCTGATTGAGAACGTTCAGCGTAGCGATCTCTCCCCAATCGAAACAGCGCAGGCCTATCGCCGGCTTGCAGACGAATTTGGCATGACCCAGGAGCAGATCGCAACCGTGGCAGGAAAGGCACGGGCAACCGTGGCGAACACGATGCGCCTTCTTGACCTCACCGCTGACGTTCAGGAGGAGGTCATCGCGGGTCGACTGAGTGAAGGACATGCCCGTGCCCTCGTTGGCCTCCCTGAAAGCGAGCAGGCGTGGCTCGCACGCAGTTTTGTGCGCGATGGCGTCACCGTGCGCGGTGCCGAAGCCGCCGCGTCAACCATCCGCGAAGCGGGGCGCGGTACAATAAGCACGAAGAAAACGAACGCGGCCGCCTCAAACGGGGAGTTAACGGCGGTCCAGCGCGGGCTTGAACAGGCGCTGGGGACCCCAGTGCGGATCAAGCCTGCTGGGGCCGGGGGCCAGATCGTGATCGAGTACTACTCGGCGGAAGAACTCGCAAGACTTGTCGACCAAATCAAGGGGGAATAGGAGTGGCGGGTAAAAAGAGCGGTACTGAAGTCGCCAAAAAACCAGAAAAACCCAGTTCTTCAGCAAAATCTGCCAAGTCGGCGCTGAAGAAGGGGGGCGAGTACGGCGCTTCCAGCATCCAGGTGCTTGAGGGGCTCGACGCGGTCCGCAAGCGTCCGGGCATGTATATCGGATCCACCGATGAGCGCGGCCTTCACCACCTTGTGTATGAGGTCGTAGACAACTCCGTCGACGAGGCCATGGCTGGCCATGCAACGCGAATTGTTGTTCGCATACATAAAGACAACGCCATAGAAGTCATCGATGACGGGCGAGGTGTTCCAGTTGGAAAACACTCAACTGGAAAAGATGCGCTCGAAGTGGTTCACACCGTGCTACACGCCGGAGGAAAGTTCGGCGGTAGTGGGTACAAGGTTTCTGGTGGGCTGCACGGTGTTGGTGTCTCAGTTGTCAATGCACTCAGCATCAAGCTGCGCGTTGAGTCTGCGCGTGACGGTCATGTGTGGATGCAAGAATACGAACGCGGAAAACCAAAATCGAAAGTTGCGAAGATCGGTGTCGCCGGCGCACGACGCGGCACGCGCACCATCTTCCATCCCGACCCTGAAGTCTTCTCAACGACTGAATACTCGTTTGAGACACTTGCGAATCGACTGCGCGAATCTGCGTATCTCAACAAAGGCCTATGGCTCACGCTGATCGATGATCGCGCAGACCGTGAAGCCACGTTCTACTTCCAAGGTGGAATCGTATCTTTCGTTCGACACCTGAATCGCAGGCGCAAGACCACTCATGACCGACCAGTCTATTTGGAGCGAGTAGACGGAACCACGAACGTTGAGGTTGCATTCCAATACCAGAGCGACTCCTGGTCTGAAACTCTGCTCGCATTCGCCAACAACATCAACACCGTTGACGGCGGAACGCACGTCACCGGATTCCGCGCCGCGCTGACAAGCTCGCTCAACGACTGGGGTCGCAAGAATGGCGCCATCAAGGACAACGATCCGAATCTCACTGGTGAAGATGTACGCGAAGGGCTGACCGCCGTCATCTCCGTGAAGCTTGTTGATCCACAATTTGAAGGCCAGACAAAGGCGAAGCTCGGCACTGCCGAAGTGAAAGGCATTGTTCAGACAGCAGTCAATGCTGGCCTGCTGCAGTTCCTCGAAGAGAATCCGAGCGACGGCAAAGAGGTGATCAGACAAGCACTGAATGCGGCGCGTGGTCGCGAGGCGGCACGCAAGGCGCGTGATCTGGTGCTGCGCAAAGGTGCGCTCGAAGGGAGCGCGCTCCCAGGGAAGCTCGCCGACTGCCAAGAGCGCGACCCAGCGAAGTCAGAGCTTTACATCGTGGAGGGCGAATCCGCGGGTGGCTCTGCAAAGCAGGGACGAGATCGCCGCTTCCAGGCAATCTTCCCGCTGCGCGGCAAACTGCTCAACGTCGAGAAGGCGCGCATCGACAAGATCCTCGGGAGCGACAACATTCGAACGCTTATCGTTGCGCTCGGCGCGGGGATCCAAGACAGCAGCAGCTCGTTTGATCTTGCCAAGCTCCGCTACCACCGCGTCATCATCATGACCGACGCAGACGTAGATGGCGCACACATTCGCACCCTGCTGCTCACCTTCTTCTACCGATACATGCCGGCAATCATTGAGGCGGGCTACTTGTACATTGCGCAGCCGCCGCTCTACCGCATCAGCACCGGAAAAGAGACGAAGTACGCATCATCCGAGCAGGAACGAGACTCGGCGGTTGCCTCCTTCAAGACGAAGAACGTCAACGTCCAGCGCTTCAAGGGGCTCGGAGAGATGAATGCCGAGCAACTCTGGGAGACAGCAATGAATCCAGAGAACCGAGTCTTCCTACAGGCACGCATTGAAGACGCCGCGGCGGCGAACGAAATCTTTGAGATGTTGATGGGTGAGCGAGTGGAGCCTCGTCGTGACTTCATCAAGGCAGAGGCGCGCAAGGTCCAGAACCTCGACGTCTAATCAGGAGCTGCACCTACACCACACAGCCGAACAGCTAGAGAGAAGGGAGGTGACGAGATGGCGAAGGGTCCAACCGGGAGAGGTCCGGTAGATCACGACACGGACGGGATCAGCCCGAGCGACATGAGCGTCACCAGCGTGAAGTCGATCCGCATCGAAGACGAGATGCGCACGAGTTATCTGGACTACGCCATGAGCGTCATCGTTGCGCGTGCTCTTCCGGACGTGCGCGACGGCCTCAAGCCCGTCCACCGCCGCATCCTCTACACCATGGGTGAGATGGGCCTCTCTGGAGGCTCCGCCTACCGCAAGTGCGCCGCGATCGTTGGTGAAGTGATGGGCAAGTACCACCCGCACGGCGACGGCGCACTTTATGACGCACTGGTTCGCCTGGCGCAAGACTTCTCCATGCGCCATCCGCTCGTTGATGGTCAGGGAAACTTTGGCTCCGTCGATGGCGATTCCGCCGCCGCGATGCGGTACACCGAAGCGCGACTCACCGCAATCGCCGGCGAGATGCTCGCCGACATTGATCACGACACCGTCGACTTCACCCCAAATTACGACGGCACACAGAAGGAGCCGAGCGTCCTTCCATCCCGGATGCCGAACCTTCTTGTCAACGGCTCAGCGGGAATCGCAGTGGGAATGGCCACCAACATTCCGCCGCACAACCTGGGCGAGATTGCAGACGCCGCTGCTGCACTCGTTGAAAGTCCACACCTCAGCGCAGAGGAGCTCAGCGCACTGGTACTTGCGCCAGACTTCCCAACCGGCGGTGTCCTCTACCGTTACGACAACGTCAAGAATCCGCTCACAGGAAAGACAGAACGCGTTGACGCCATCAGACAGATGTATGCGCACGGTCGCGGTCGCGTCGTCGTGGAAGGGAAGACGAGCTTTGAGGAGGCGCGTGGCGACCGCACCGCAATCATCATTCACGAGCTTCCATACCAGGTCAACAAGGCAACGCTCGTTGAAAAGATCGCCGACTTAGTCAAAGAGGGTCGCATTGAAGGCATCTCCGACCTACGAGATGAGTCTGACCGTGACGGGATGCGCATCTATGTAGAGGTGAAGCGTGATGGCAATCCGCACAAGGTCCTTAACAAACTGCTGAAGCTCACCCCGCTTCGTGCCGCGTTCAGCATGAACATGCTCGCACTCGTTGACGGACAGCCGCAGACGCTCTCGCTCAAGTCGGTGCTGCAACACCACATTGAACACCGCCGCGTCATCGTTCGCCGCCGCACTGAATTCGAACTGAAGAAGGCGCAAGAGCGCGCGCACATCCTGGAAGGTTTGAAGATTGCGCTTGACAACCTTGATGCAGTGATCAAGACGATCCGCGCCGCCGCCGATGTGGACGTTGCGCGAGAGCAGTTGATGAGCAAGTTCAAGTTGAGTGAACTTCAGGCGCAGGCAATCTTAGACATGCGGCTCGCGCGACTCGCAGCGCTCGAGCGCAAGAAGATCGAAGATGAATACCTTGAGGTTCTTGCTCTGATCAAAGAGTTGCAGGATATCCTCGCAAATCCGAAGCGCGTCTCCAAGATCATCGCCGCGGAGTACGCGAAGATGAAGGAGAAGTTCGGCGACAAGCGTCGCACGCGCATTGCACAAGACGCCACGCGCGAGATGTCTGACGAGGACCTGATTGCGGACGAGGATGTGGTGATCACGGTAAGCGGTCGTGGCTACATCAAGCGCCAACCGCTCACTGCGTATCGCCAGCAACACCGAGGCGGGAAGGGCGTGCGCGGCATGACCACACGCGAAGAGGATGCGGTGAAGTCGCTTCAGGTTGCAAACACGCATGACTGGGCCTTCTTCTTCACCAACAAGGGCCGCTGCTTCAGCACCAAGGTTCATGAGATTCCAGATGCTTCTCGCCAGAACAAGGGAATCCCAATCGTGAATCTTCCTGGCGTGCAGGTTGAATCAGGCGAAGTTCCAGTGGCAACAGTGATCCTGCAGAACTTCAACGCAGGTGGCTACCTTGCATTCTCAACAAAGAAGGGTGTGATCAAGAAGACTGCCCTTGAACAGTTTGAGAAGGTGCGTTCGTCCGGGATCATTGCCATCACCTTGGATAAGGGCGATGAGCTTGCGCAGGTGATCCCAACCTCGGGTGAAGACGACATCGTGCTGGCGACACGTCAGGGTCGCATCTGCCGCTTCCATGAGAAGGAGGCCCGGCCAATGGGTCGCTCTGCGGGTGGCGTGATCGGCATTCGCCTCGCGCGCCAGGGTGATCTGGTCGTTGCCGCTGCAGTCGTTGAGCCTGGGGCTGACCTGCTCGTCCTTACCGAGACTGGCTTCGGGAAGCGCGTCCCAGTTGGCGCATTCAGCCGCAAGCATCGCGGCACCCAAGGGGTCCGGCTGATCCCGCTTGAAGGGCGCAAGACCGGTCCGGTTGTCGCCGTACGTCAGGTCAGCGAGGCGGATGAAGAGGTGATCCTGATCAGTGCCGAGGGCCAGGTGGTTCGAACCAAGCTTGAGTCGATCGCCACTCGAAACGACGGCAGTTCCCAGGGCGTCCGCGTCATGACCCTTCGAGAAGGCGACAAGGTGGCAGGAATCGCCGCCTTCCGCACGGGGCTGGCAAAGCGTGACTCCGAAGGCCAGAATGGGGAGGCCCCTGACGGGGAGGTCAGCCCCTCTCGTGCCAAGGCGGTTAAGCCCGCGGTGAGCGGAAGGCCCACCTCAAAAGCGGCAGCGAAGGCTCCGCCTAAAGTAAAGGTGAAACCAGCGGCTAAGGTGAAGGCCAAGGCCACCAAGGCAACGACGACGAAACCTACGAAGCGGCGATAGGGATCGGAGGACGGCGATGAGAGCAGATTCGATCGACGTCTACACGGGAAATGCGAATCCAGAGCTCGCAAGCAAGATCGCACGATACTTAGGGCGTGAGCTCGGCAAGGCCGAAGTATTCGCCTTCGCCAACGAGAACATCTTCGTCAAGATCCTTGACAACGCACGTGAGAAAGACGTCTTCATCGTGCAGCCAACATCGCGGCCTGTGAGCACCTCCATCATGGAGCTGCTGATCATGATCGACGCGTTCAAGCGCGCATCTGCAGGACGCATCACCGCGGTGATCCCCTACTACGGTTACGGGAGATCTGACAAGAAGGATCAACCGCGCGTCCCAATCACGGCACGACTCGTTGCCGACATGTTGCAAGTGGCAGGCGCGAGTCGAATCCTCACTCTCGATCTACATCAAGGTCAGCTCCAAGGATTCTTCAACGTCCCCGTTGATGAGCTTACCGCAGTGCACATGCTCTCCAACTACATCAGGCAGAAGGGGACCGAAAACCTTGCCGTCGTCACAGACCTTGGGTTCGCCAAGCGGGCGCGCACATTTGCGGAACTCCTTGATGCGCCGCTCGCAATCGTCGAGAAGCGCCGTGAAGGGAACGATGACCACGCAGAAGTGATCAACGTGATCGGAGATGTCAAGGGAAAACGTGTGATCATCGTCGATGACGAAATTGACACTGCTGGGACTCTTACGGAAACGGTTCGCGCAATAGAGAAGGCGGGAGCAATAGAGGTGACCGCATGTGCAACACACGGCGTCTTCTCTGGCTCAGCCATTGAGCGAATCAATGCCTCATCCGTACGAGAGGTGATCATCACGGACTCAATCCCAATGCCTGTTGGAGTGAGTAGCCCAAAGATCAAGCGCCTCTCCTCCGCGCCGCTCTTTGGCGAAGCGATCAAGCGCATCCACCTCGGTGAGTCCGTTGGTGCGCTCTTCGGCAAAGAGGCCTCCATGGCTGAAGAGATGGTCTTCTGGGACGGCGAGCATGCCGGTCTCCCGTCAACAGCGAACGGTCGTAGCCGCACGGGGATTGGAGTCGCGGGCGCAAAGCGACGCGCGAAGTAGTCATGACACTGAAGTTGCACCGACCCGATGAGCGTGGCGTGATCACCTCGCGCTCGCCAGAGAAGCGCGCAGATTGGCGCGCCACACTTAAGAGTCCGCGTTGGAACGCAGCGCCGCTCAAGAATCCTGAAATGAATCCAACCAGTCGCCCGGCGAGCGTCATCTACTGGCTCGTCCTCGGCGCCATGACTTTTGGAATCCTGATGCTGGGGTACGGCTCCGGCTTCTGGCGCTAAGGCTCGCTCATGGTGTTCGGCTTCCTCTCGCGTCTTGTTGACTCCAACGACCGCGAGCTCAAGCGGCTCGCGCCAATCCTCCACGCCGTCAATGCGCGGGCCGAAGAGATGGAGGCGACGCGCGCCGAAGAGATTCGTGGGCGCATGGAGGCGATCGCTGCGGACCTACGAACGCAAACTGGCGACGATCAGAGGCGACGACTTGAAGAGGCACTGCCGGAGATCCTGGCGTCTGCGCGCGAGGCGGCGAAGCGCACGATCGGTCTACGTCCGTACGACGTGCAGATCCTTGGAGCGATCGTCCTCCATCAGGGAAAGATTCCAGAGATGCGCACTGGCGAAGGGAAGACGCTCGTTGCTCCGCTCGCTGCCGCCGCCAACGCGCTCGCTGGTGACGGCGTCCATGTCATCACTGTCAACGACTACCTGGCGCGACGAGACGCGCAGTGGATGGGTCCCCTCTTCTCCTTTCTCGGCATCTCGCTCGGCGTCATCACCCACGACGCCTCGTACCTCTACGACGCTGAGTACAGCAGCGGTGAGGAGCGAACGGCGCGCCTACGCCCCGTCACACGGAGAGAGGCGTACGCCGCCGACGTCACCTACGGCACGAACAACGAGTTCGGCTTCGACTACCTGCGAGACAACATGGTCACCGAGCTCGAAGCACGGGTGCAGCGCGGGCACGCGTTTGCGATCGTGGACGAGGTCGACAACATCCTCATTGACGAGGCCCGGACGCCACTCATCATCAGTGGCCAGGCAGCCGAGTCGCAGGACCTCTATCAAGTCTTCGCAAAGCTTGTCCCTCGCCTAAAGGAACGTCCGGCTGGCGCGCTTGAGGGTGGTGACTATTTTGTTGACGCCAAAGATAAGGCGGTTTCGCCTACGGAAGAGGGTGTCGCAAAGATTGAAAAGGCCCTCGGTATCGAGAACCTCTACAGCGGCGACCCACTGATGGCGCGACACTTTGAGTCTGCACTTCGCGCCCACGCGCTCTTCAAGCGCGATCGTGATTACATCATCGAGAACAGCGAGATTGTGATTGTTGATGAGTTCACGGGACGAAAGATGCCTGGGCGCCGCTGGTCAGAAGGACTCCATCAGGCGGTGGAGGCAAAAGAGGGCCTCCGCGTCCAACGAGAATCGGTAACCATGGCAACGATCACCTTCCAGAACTACTTCCGTCTCTACAAGAAGCTCGCCGGCATGACAGGAACAGCAATGACGGAGGCGGAAGAGTTCAGCAAGATCTACAACCTTGAGGTGACATCGATCCCCACGCATCAGCCGATGATCCGCGTCGATGAGCCCGACCTGGTCTATCGGACCGTCCGCGCAAAAGATGCGGCGATCGTTGCGCACATCAAGGAGCGCAGCGCCGCTGGTCAACCGGTACTTGTGGGCACCACCTCTGTTGAGCGTTCGGAGCATCTCTCCGCGATGTTGAAGCGTGAGGGTGTCGCGCACAACGTCTTGAATGCGAAGCAGCATGAGCGTGAAGCGCCGGTGGTTGCGCAGGCGGGGAGACCGGGAACCGTGACGATCGCCACCAACATGGCGGGACGAGGAACGGACATCAAGCTCGGCGGAGACCCGGTCGGCCTCGCCTCAGAAGCGCTCCGCGTCAAAGGGTTGAATCCCGCTGAAGTTGATCAAGATACGTACGCAGCGGCACTCGCCGACGCGGAGCGCACATGCGCATCGGAGCGCGAGGTTGTGCTTGCTGCGGGTGGCTTGCGCATCGTCGGCACCGAACGACACGAGTCTCGCCGCATTGACAACCAGCTACGTGGTCGCGCAGGACGACAGGGCGATCCCGGCTCCTCGCGCTTCTACCTCTCCCTTGAGGACGACCTGATGAAGCGCTTTGCCGGGGAACGTGTCGTTGGCCTGATGGATCGCCTCGGCTTTGACGAAAGCCAGGCCCTCGAGTCCGCAATGGTCAGCCGCACGATCGAAGGGGCACAGACGCGTGTTGAAGGTTACAACTTTGATATTCGCAAACGGGTGGTGGAGTTTGACGATGTGATCAATAAGCAACGTGCAACGGTTTATGGTGAACGTGATCGCGTGCTGCGAGGCGAAAACCTCACACTCACAATTCAAGATGCGCTGCACGGTGAAGTTCGCGCACTAGCCGTCACCCACTGTCCGCCTGGGCGAACCGGTGAGTGGAATCGAGTCGCGCTCGCCACGGAGCTCAAGCGGCTCGGCATTGATCCGCCCGCGTCACTAGACACCATTGTTGAAGACTCACTCTTGTATGAAGCGGTAGGTGCTGCAGCAGACGCCGCGCTTGAAAAGAAGGCGGCGGAGGTTGGCGAAGAGCTCTGGCCGCGTGTGGAGCGCGCCGTGATCTTGCGCAGCATCGATCAGCTCTGGGTAGAACACCTCACTGAGGTCGACGATCTACGACGCGGGATTGGTCTGCGCGGCCATGCACAGATTGACCCGCTCAACGCCTTCAAGGTTGAGGCGTTCAAACTTTATGAAGAGTTTCAGTCACTCATTCGGGTAAGTATTGGCCGTGCCATCTTGCGTGTCAGCCTCGTACAAGAGCAGCGCGCTCCCGCGCCGGTCGCGATGAAGACCGTTGGTGGCAGCTCCGAAACGGCGAGCGCCGCTCGCCCCACAACCGCCTCGGCACCATCGGCTATGAAGGCGGGTCGAAACGACGCCTGTCCATGTGGCTCAGGGAAGAAGTTCAAGAAGTGCCACGGGGCATAGCCCCTGCTACGATCGCGAACGTGAAGCAGCAATACCCCGTCGTCGCCGTCGAGCGACCGAGTGAGCGCCTCCGGTGAGCGTCGACGCTGCCGGCCTGCGCGACCTGCTCGGACGCATCGAGGCAACGTCGGGGCGACTTTGACCTTGCCGTAAAGGGGGCGCGTCTCACCGAGATCGAGACGCAGATGCTCGCCACAGGCTTCTGGGACGACCAGCGAAGCGCACGTCGCCTTGCCCGCGAAGCCGAAGGACTCCGCGAGGAGATCACGCGCTGGCAGCAGCTCACCACCGCCGCGCGCGATCTCGGCGAACTCTTCGAACTGGCGACTTCCGAAGGCGATGAGGCGCTCCTCGTTGAGGTCTCGGAGAAGAGCGCCCAGGTAGAGCACGACTTCCAACAGGCACGCACCTCGCTCCTCTTCGCCGGTGAATACGCGGATGCCGATGCCATCGTGACGATCCAGGCCGGTGCAGGCGGAACCGAGGCGTGCGATTGGACTGCAATGCTCCTTCGCGCATACATGCGATGGGCAGAGCGACACGGATTTGCACACGAGATTGTCGATTTTACCGAAGGTGAGGGCGCGGGCTACCGCAGCGTTGCCTTGGAGATCCGCGGCCGCAATGTGTTCGGATGGTTGCGCGCGGAGCGTGGCGTGCATCGGATGGTGCGCATCTCTCCGTTTGATGGGCAGAAGAGGCGGCAGACCACCTTCGCAATGTTCGAGGTCGTCCCAGAGGTCGAAGATGATCAAGACGTTGTGTTGAATTGGGATGAGATTCGCGTCGACACCTTCCGCTCAAGCGGCGCGGGTGGGCAGCATGTCAACAAGACCGAATCGGCCGTTCGACTCACGCACCTTCCAACCAACATCGTCGTCTCGAGTCAGAATCAGCGCTCGCAGATGCAGAACCGTGAGACCGCGGAGAAGATGTTGCGGGGCAAGTTGATTGAACTGAAGATTCGTGCGCGCGAAGATGAGCTGGCGCGTGTGCGCGGCGAGACGGTTGTTGCTGGCTGGGGGAGCCAGATTCGCAGCTATGTCTTCCACCCATACCAGATGGTGAAAGATCACCGCAGTGGTCATCAAACTGCAGATACCAGCGGTGTTATGGATGGCGACTTCGATCCGTTCATCTTGGCGGAACTTGAGAGGCTGGCGATCGGAGCACCTGCGGCAGCAGCGGAGCCAGACGATGAGTAGCCTAGGGCGCATGAACCTTGGCGGATCTGCGGAACCTCTCTCCGATGGTCCGGTTGTTACCCTGCGAGACGTTCATGTTCAGTACCCGAGTGGACACACCGCGCTTGCGGGTGTCAGCCTCACCATCAATCGTGGTGAGTTTGTCTTCCTTGTGGGGCCTTCTGGCGCAGGAAAGTCCTCGCTGATCGGCCTCCTTGTTCGTGATGTGGTCCCTCGCTCTGGCGAGGTGCACGTTGCGGGGTATGCGGTACACGACCTTCAGCCGAGCGAAGTCCCCTACGTGCGCCGACGCGTTGGCGTGGTCTTCCAAGACTTCCGACTCCTGCAGCGGCGCACAGTTCGCGAGAACACGGCCTTTGCGCTTGAGGTCACCGGCGCGCCACGCGAAGAGGTTGATGCAGCCGTTGAGCGCGCCCTGCGCATTGTGGGGCTCACTGCGCTCGCCGAGCGATACCCTGACGCGCTCTCGGGCGGCGAACAGCAGCGTGCTGCGATCGCGCGAGCAATCGTCGGGAACCCGGAGCTGCTGATCGCAGACGAACCTACGGGCAACCTTGATCCGCTCATCAGCTGGGAGATCATGGAGTTGCTCGGGCAGATCAATCAGCTTGGCGTCACCGTCCTTGTGGCAACCCACGATTCCGACGTAGTCACCACCCTTCGTAAACGTGTGATCGGACTCGAGGGTGGACGCCTTATCCGTGATGAAGCGCGTGGGACGTACCATCGTGCAGGGTGAGCAGGTGAACGGTAAGGGGGTCGTTCGTGAGTAGGGCACAGAACGGTCGACTGCTCCGACTGAGCGTCTCTGCTGCGGTGAATGGACTCTCGCGCAACAGGCTCGCCACGGTTGCCGCCACCATGACCATGACGCTGATGCTGCTCGTCCTCGCCTCGGTCCTTGTGATCCGCGCCGGCCTTGATGCGGCGCTCAGTTATGCGGACTCCAAGGTGGAGGTGGTCGCCTACCTGAAGGTCGGCGCGTCCGAGGAGCGTGCGAACTCACTCCGCAACGAGATCCTCAAAATCGCCGGGGTGAAGGAAGCCACGTACATCACCGCTGATGAAGCGCTCGCCGCATTCCGTGAGCGACTGAAGGAACGCGGTGAACCAGACCTCACCGATGAACTTGACGAGAACCCACTCCCCGCAAGCTTTGAGATTGCGCTGGATGGCCCGAGTGAGACGGCAGCGGTCGCAGACGCGCTCAGTCGACTCCCTTCCGCCGCACTCTTCTCGCGCATTGTCGATGGTCGCGCAGTTGCTGAAAGCCTTGCCAGCATCACTTCGGCGCTTCGTATCGCCGGCCTTATTGTCTTGATCGGATTTTCGTTCGCCGTCCTCGCCGTTGTCGTAAACGCGATTCGGCTGGCGATCCTTGCGCGAAGTGATGAGATTGCAATCATGCGCCTCGTTGGCGCAACGTCAACGTGGGTGCGGCTGCCGTTTATCATTGAGGGGTTGATTATCGGTGGCGCGGGCGCGCTGATCACCCTCTTCATCTTCGGAATCCTTGGTGCTGGGATCAGTACCGTCATGCTCAACCTCTTCCGTGTCCTCCCTATTGAAACGTCAGGAATCTTGCTCGGCGAGGTTGCGATCACCGTGTTGATCGCTGGCATTGGGCTCGGCGCTCTCGGTGCAGTACTCTCACTTCGTGGTCGTTTGAGTTCGTAGCCCGAAACAGAGTGATCGCGGCAAGGAGGACCTGTGCAGCAACGTTTTGGTCTGAGCGGTAACGGGCGTCCTCCATTCGTGACGCGGGCAGGGGCACTCCTTCTTGCCCTCCTTCTCGCTGTCGGCGCATACAACCTTGGCTACAACAGCGGCAGTAGCGCAGCTGGCGTCTCTGGCGCGTCTGGGGCAATTGATCTCTCCCGATTCAACGAGGTGCTTGATCTTGTAGAAACACGGCACGTTGGCGACAAGACCGAAGACTCCCTCGTTGACGGCGCCATCAAAGGGCTCGTTGAATCGCTTAATGATCCGTACTCGCAATACCTCACTGGCGAAGAGATGGATGCGCTCGTTGAAGGGCTCTCTGGGAGCTTTGAGGGGATCGGTGCAGTGATTGAGAGTCGCAGTCCTGCTGGTGAGGCGTGCACCACGCTTGGGCCAGACTGCTATCTCCTTGTGGTCTCGCCGATTGACGGATCGCCTGCCAAGGCTGCAGGCGTGCAGAGCGGCGACCGCATCACGCTCGTCGACGGCCTCACCGTGGATGGAGAGACCTTGGATGAAGCGGTGCTTCGCGTTCGCGGCGCGAAAGGGACAAGCGTGGTGATCACGATCGTCCGCGGTGATGCGGCCCCGCTGAATCTGACCATCATCCGCGATGTGATCATCGTCCCAGCCGTTGAGCCGGAGAGGCTTAAGACGTCAGGTGGATCTCCAGTTGGATATCTGCGCCTCGCAGAATTCAGTGAGGTTGCTGGAGATCAGTTTGATCAGGCGCTGCAAGAGGTGGTAGATGCTGGTATCACGCGCATCATCCTTGATCTTCGCGACAACCCCGGCGGCTACCTCTCTACGGCACTTCAGATCGCGAGCGAATTCATCGCTGATGGCGTGGTCTACATGGAAGAGACGAGTGATGGGAAGCGAACTGAGACCTCTGCGAACGGTGGTGGCATCGCAACGGACCCAACGATCAAGGTTGTCGTGTTGATCAATAAGGGGAGTGCCTCCGCGAGCGAGATCCTCGCCGGTGCGTTGCGTGATCGCGGTCGGGCAGTTCTCGTTGGCGAGACGACCTTCGGGAAGGGTGTTGTGCAAACATTCATTGACCTAAGGGATGGTTCCGGCTTGAAGCTCACGATCGCAAAGTGGCTCACGCCAAGCGGGTCCTGGGTGAACAACGTCGGACTCTCCCCTGACTACCCGGTGCCGACACCGACCACCCCGAGCGAGGACGATCCTGCCCTCCAGAAGGCCCTGGACCTCCTTAACTAGCAGGGGCTACAAGCGAATACGCGCCGCCTCTTGCGCCTAACCTCGCTGGGTCGTATCGTCTACAGCAGACGGAAGGAGGTGGTGTGCAGTGTCAATAGACAGTTGTACGACCGCCTCTCGTGAGGTCGGCGAATAACCGATCCCGAGAGCGGTAACGTTCTGAGAGGGCGCTGGCCGCAAGGTCGGCGCCCTTTCTATTCACAGCAGCCTGCCGGCTCACCCCGCCCCAGATAGGAGGTCTCATGGCTACGAAGAAGTCGCTCGTCAGCGCTGACGGTACGACGCTGTCTTCGAACCGGAAGGCCACCCACGAATACGAGATCCTCGATCGATTCGAGGCGGGAGTCGTGCTGACAGGGACGGAGATCAAGTCGATTCGTGCAGGGAAGGCCGACATCGGCGACGCATACATCCGACTGGATCAAGGTGAAGCACGCATGATCGGCATGCACATTGCCGAGTGGCCGGGTGCTGCCAGCCAGCAGCACGAGCCGAAGCGGACGCGACGACTTCTCCTCCACAAGGAAGAGATCGTCTCGATCGGCACCAAGGTGAAGGTGAAGGGGCTCACACTGATTCCACTTCGGCTCTATCTGAGCCGCGGTCGCTGCAAGGTGGAGATCGGTCTCGGGCGGGGGAAGAAGGAGTACGACAAGCGCAAGTCGATCACCGATCGTGAAGGGCGGCGTGAGGCGGAGCGCGAGCTCTCCGACTGGAAGCGCGGGGGCTAGCCTCCGCACGCTCCAGCGTGTAGGATTCCCCCCTTGGGGATGCGTGGTTTCGACGGGAAACCGCACCTTGAGAACGCGAGTCGAGGTTGCTATCAGGCCTCGTTAATCAGGTAGCAAAAAGAAGTAACTGGCAATCGCCAGCCTGCTCTCGCCCTCGCTGCCTAAGGCAGTAAGGTGAGCGTGGAAGCGGCCCCCGCTTCGCGGGTCGTGGAAGCGTCATTCAGCGAAGCTGCAACAGTGGTGAGTGACGCATAACCACTGGGTAAGCCCAATCTAGGGAGATGTGACTCGGTTGAGGGTCGATCCGGCCTGTGGGAGCGCCTCAACTTAGAACAAACCGCAGGACACGCTCGTAGTGCTCTCTTGGCAGGCTTTTCGGACGAGGAGTTCGACTCTCCTCCATCTCCACCAACTCGTTCACCTCGCGCGGATCGCGCGCTACCTAATCTCCTTGATGCGCGCCTTCGCCATCGCCACAAGGAGCTTCTCGTCAATCTCCCAATCGTTGGGAATCGTGATGGTGTGCTTGAGTACGCGATACCCCTTCAGTGTAGGGCCGAACGCGACAATCACCGCCTTGCTAAAGGGGTTGATCAACAGGTACTTCGAGGTGGCCGATGCTCCAAACACGTAATCCTTCTCGGTGCGAAGTATTGGCTGGTTCCAGGAGATCACAAGTTTCAGTTCTGGATACGCCGCACGAAGCACCTTGAACATCCGCCTCATCGTGCGTGCCTGCTGCGGATCGATTGTCTTGAAGTAGTCCGTTGGCGTTGCATGTCGATGTGCCGTCCTTGATCCGCGCGTGTACATCACCAACGCATTCGCATGCACTTTCGAGAATCCGTAGTTCTCCTGCAAATACGCCATCTGCTCGGGATACTTCTTCACCGCCACGCGCGACATCACCTTGTGCCAGTGCGACATAGGTTCGCCGTAACGCTTCTCAATCGCTGGAAAGTGCGACTCGCGGGTCGCGCCAGCCTTTGCCATTGCGAAACGCTCTCTCCCTGCGCCTTACGCCGGGATCACAACCACGCGTCGGTCTGGCTCTTCACCGGCCGACTCGGTTGCGATTCCAGGCGCGTCTTGGAGCTCCATGTGTACCCAGCGGCGTTCGAGCGCCGTCATCGGCTCTAGTTGAACTGCGCGTCCGGTCTCGCGGACTCGCTCACCGGCCTTGCGCGCGAGCGCGCGGAGCTGTGCCTCGCGTCGTCCCCGATATTCTTCGATGTCAACGGTGACACGCGCCCATTCGCCAAGCTTTCGGCTCAACATCAGATTGACAAGATGCTGAATCGCCTGGAGCCGCTCTCCGCGTCGACCAATCAGGCTGCCGAGTTCCTCTGCCGCCTCAGGGGATGTGCCGGCGACATTCAGTACCGTCTCTGAGCCTTCGCCGCTCAGCCGCACCTCTGCCTCAAAGTCGAGGTGTTTGATCAGCGTCTCAAGGATCTCTTTGCCGCCAGCAATCATCTCTGGCGTTGTCTCGCTGCGCTCACGTCGCTCTCGAGGCTCACGTGCCTCACCCGCGTCACGTGGTGCGCGCTCTGGTCGCTCTGCGCGAGCAGGTCGCGGCGATCGAGCCGGTCGCTCCGCGCGCGTGGATGTTGTGCGTTCGGAACGGGAGCTTCGTGAAGCGGAACCGCGTGGCGCAGACTCACGTGTCGCGGCCGCTCGAGGGGCGGGTTCGGTTGCGCGCTTCGGCGTGCTCCCTGCAATGGCGCTTGCTGGCGCTGCAACGATTCGAGCTGGTTCGGCTCCCATTCCAAGAACACCTTTGGAGCCCGGAGCAATGATCTCAAAGTCAAGGTCGGCGAGCCCCACCTGGAACGTCTCGCATGCAATCTTGAGCGCCTCTTCGACGCTCTTCCCGGTGAACTCCTGATATGCGCTCTCGCTCACCATTATCTGCCCCCTCGGCGACCGTGTCGGTCGCGCTTCTTGGCCGAACGGATCGTGGCGGCCGCAGATGCGGCGCGGTCAAGATCGGTTCGGGATTGTGGTGCCCCTTCACCCACGTCGCTCGCCGGAGTGCTCTCCGGCATCGCCACGGGGAATCGCGGTGCATGATTTGCGGCAAAGGCGGGATTCCACCCAAAGAGCGGGAAGAGTCCGCCATAGCCGAGGATCAAGTACTGCTGCGCCAACGAGAAGATCGTGGACGCAATCCAGTAGATGAAAAGTCCCGCCGGCAAGATGCCGCCGTACAGGATTGAGATGAGCGGCAGGATTACCAGGGTCTGGCTCTGCATTGCCGCAGCTGGATCACCCTTTGCCGCGCCTCCTTTTGGAAGCGTCATGCGCATCTGCAACACCTGCAACACTGCGCTGCCGAGCGCAAGTGGAGAGATGCCGACCCCAATAAGTACGATTGGAGCCCATGGCTGCGAGACGTCGAGTCCGCCGAGCCATCCCACCGTTGTGTCGAAACAGCGAACGCCAGCCACAAGGCCATTCACGCACCCAGGGTCCAGGACCTGGAATCCGAAGATGCTCAACATGGCGCTCGGATCGCTCGTCTTTAGTCCTTGATCGATCACTGAATACATTGGGATGAGCACGATGAACTGAAGTAGGGTCGGAAGGCAGCCGCTCAACGGATTGATGCCGCGCGACTTGTACAGCTCCGCCTGCGCCTGCTGGATCTTCATGCGGTCGCCCTTGTAGCGACGCTTGATCTCTTCCACTTCTGGTGCCAGCAGCTGCGTACGCTTCTGCGAGACGAGCTGACGTCGATACGGTGAAATCAAGACGATGCGAATGACGATCGTGAGAAGAAGGATCGAGATCCCAATGTCCCCAGTCAGGTTGTCAAAGAAGACGAGACCGATAAAGAGCGCCTGGAAGACCGGTGTGAACAGCCAAGAGAGAAGGCTGAACGGATCGGCGCCTGGCGATGCGGGAGCGAGCGGTGCTGGAGGAGACGGCGAAACAACGACCGAGGAGGTGTCACATGCGCCAACAACGAGCGCGGCGAGCGTCAGAAGGAATACGGTTGGAAGCAGTTGACGTGCTCGGTTCATCATTGGACGGGGTCCCATCCGCCGGCGTTGAGTGGTGAACAGCGGGCGATGCGACGCGCTCCCATCCAGCTCCCCTTAAGGACGCCGTATTTGATGATCGCCTCTTCCGTGTATCGCGAGCAGCTCGGCTCAAAGCGACAACTTGACCGCAACCACGCAAAGAGAATTCGATAAAGGTGGATGAGGGCGATCGCAAGCCGCTTCATGTGCGCGCCTCGCCCTCAGCTCGAGAGAGTAGTTTTGCGCGGCGAAGGCAATCGGTGAGTGCAATGCGGAGCTGTTCACTCGATGCGGTTGCCGCTGAGGGGCGCACGCCAATCAGCACATCGGCGCCTGGGCGGACCTGCGGCGCGATGTCACGCGCGATTGCCTTGAGTCGGCGGCGAATGCGGTTGCGCACCACTGCGCCGCCAACTCTCTTGCTGGTGACAATTCCAATGCGCAGCGAAGGTACGGTGCGATCGCGCACGGCAAAGCGAACGCCAAGCAGCGGTGAGTTGACACCGGGCGCGGCGGCAAGGGCCGTAAAGTCAGCTGCGGTTCGAATCATTTCGAAACCTGCGGGGCGCGGATGCGCCGACCCGCTCAGACGGTGAGGCGCTTGCGGCCGCGTGCGCGGCGACGGGCTAAGACCTTGCGGCCCGACGTCGTCGACATGCGCTTACGGAAACCGTGTTCGCGGAATCGTTGTCGCTTCTTTGGCTGGTGCGTTCGCTTCATGATGATCGCTCCCGTCAATGTGGCCTTGGCGTCGCTCCGTCGTGCGGACCGAGTGCCAAGAGGGCTGCCTGGCCTAGGGCCGCGAGGTGGGCGGATCTAGGAAGGGAAGTATCGTCGGGGAGCCGCCAGGGTGTCAATTCAGGCACGGACACCTTCGGGTCCACACCACCTGATGGGGGGAGCGCGAGCGAAACAGCGCCCCGCCCCAGCGTGTAACAATGTTCGTGCGACGCGTCGTACGGGTTGAGAAGTTGCTGCTATTCTCCGCCTCCCCCCAACAGGGTCCGGGCAGCCACCGCGTTGCCCCACCGACTCTCTGACGCGGGGAAGAGAGGGAGGCGCTGCGGCATGGATCGACGACAGGTCTGGCGCGCCGCTCTCGGAGAGCTTGAGATCAGCCTCTCCCAGGCAACCTTCGAAACCTGGTTCCGTCGAACAGCACTCCTCAACGTTGAAGAGCAGAGCAGCACCTTCACGCTCGGCGTCTCTTCTGGTTTTGCAAAGGATTGGATCGAAGAGCGCTACCGCTCGCTCATCGCGCAAACGATCGCAAAGATCGTTGGCTATAGCGTGACGCTCCAAGTTGAGGTTGTGAGCGACGATGAGCTTGATGCGCAAGGCGCACTCGCGGGGAAGAAGGGTGCGCAGGCAGACAACGCATCGCCGTCGCGCGTAAATTCACCGACGGGTGATTCGGTTCGTGTTGTTGACGCGAGTGAGCCTGCACGTCCAACAAACCTGAATGCGCGATACACATTCGCGACGTATGTCGTAGGCTCCGCGAGCCGACTAGCACACGCCGCATCGCAATCTGTCTCCGAGCGACCCGGTGGCGCATACAACCCTCTCTTCCTATACGGCGGTACCGGGCTCGGCAAGACACATCTACTTCACGCAATTGGAAACGCGGTGATGGAACGTTCGCCAAGGCGACGTGTCCTTTACATCACGGGTGAAGCATTCACCAATGAGTTTATTCTCGGTATCCAGCAGGGTGCTGCCGACGCATTCCGTTCGCGCTTCAGGAAGATTGACGTGCTGTTGATCGACGACATCCAATTCATTGCGGATAAGGAGCGGACTCAAGAAGAGTTCTTCCACACGTTCAATACGCTCCATTCCGCAGGGAAGCAGATCGTGATCACTTCGGATCGCACACCAAAGGAGATCTCGCTACTTGAAGAGCGCCTCCGCTCTCGCTTTGAATGGGGCTTGATTGCGGACATCTCGTCGCCTGACCTTGAGACGCGCATCGCCATTCTTCGCAGCAAGGTTGAAGAGAGTGGCGTGATCGTTGCCGACGAGGTGTTGGAGCAGGTCGCGCGCCGCGTGCAGAGCAATGTGCGCGAGCTTGAAGGGGCGCTCACCCGCCTCGTGGCGGTGGGCCGCCTTAGCGGCATGCCAGTCACCATGGAGCTTGCGGCACGAGTGCTGAGCGAAGCGGTCTACCCAAGCCCGAAGCGCATCCTGGAGCCGGAGCAGGTGGTTGCGGTCGTCGCCGAGCACTACGGGGTGACCGTTGAGCAGCTACGTGGACCGAAGCGTGACCGCGAGATTGTCGTTCCACGACAGATCGCCGCATACCTCTCGCGCGAGGAGACGGATGCGTCGCTCGTGCGTATTGGTGGTGCGCTCGGCGGGCGTGACCACTCCACGATCATCCACGCCTGCGGGAAGATTGAGCGCGAGATGAGTTATGACGCGGAGCTCCGCCGAGAGGTGGCCCTCCTGCGCGAGGCGCTGCTTCGACACGGCCAGGGGGCCGCCGCCTCCGCCTAACCCTGTGGATATCTCGTGGAGAAGTGGTGGAAGCGCCACCCTCTCGCGAAGGGGCGGTGTGCGCCTGAGGAGACAGTGTGGAGAACTCTTCCGGGGATACCCCCAGCCTCTCCTGTGGGGGGGGAGGGGTTTACGCCTGTTGGGAGCGGGTGGTTCACATGCTGGGGGCGGTTCCCCACGAGTCCTTGATGAGGGCTTACGCGTAGGCTCCACAGGTTCCACACTACGAATATGACGGTGACGAGATTTAAGAGATAAGACACTATTAGCAAGACGCCCAGGGGTATGTGGAGGATGGAACATGAAGCTATCGGTGATTCAAGAGAACCTTTCGCGCGGTTTGGCGGTTGTGGGCCACGGCGTGGCCTCCCGCAACACGCTCCCAATCCTCTCCAACGTCTACCTCGGCACTGAAGACGGCGGCCTCCGCCTTGTGGCAACTAACCTTGAGATCGCGGTGACCCACTGGGTTCCCGCAAAGATTGAAGGGAAGGGCGCAACAACGATCCCAGCGCGCCTCCTCAGCGATGTGGTGAACGGGCTGCCGAACGAGAAGATTGACATCTCGCTGCTTCCTGACGGCCGGGTTCACCTGAAGTGTGGTCGCAGCGCATCACACCTTCGAGCAACCCCAGCTGACGACTTCCCGCAAGTCGGTGTCGCCGGCGAACGAGTGACGGCGCGGATCTCACAAAAAGAGTTGCGCGCCGCACTCGACTCAACGGTGTTTGCTGCCGCAGGCGATGAGGCACGGCCGATCCTCACCGGCGTGCTCACAAGCTTCACGGGAGAGAAGGCAACGTTCGCCGCCGCCGACAACTATCGCATCGCAGTCGCCGGCGCCGGGCTCGCAGAGGCGGCGCCAGAGACGAGCATCATCGTGCCCGCGCGCGCGTATGCTGAACTCCTCCGGCTGCTCTCAGACGTTGACGATCTCGTTGAGATCACGCTGACACCGGCAAAGAATCAGCTGCAGTTCAAGCTCGGCGACACCATGCTCGTCAGCCGGCTTATCGACGGGCAATTCCCGCCGTTCCAGCAGGTGATCCCAACATCTCACACCACAAAGGTGACGATCGTTCGCGACGATTTCCTGCGTGCCGTCCGCCTCGCACAGGTTGTCGCTGACGCGTCGGCGCACATCGTGCGCTTCGCAATCACACCAGAGGGTGGCGGGGCAATCGACATCACGGCCGCTGCGGACATCGGGGATCACGCAGCCCACGTTGAGGCGACCGTAGAAGGCGAAGGCACAACGATTGCGTTCAACGCCAAATACCTTGTGGATGTCCTCTCGCGCGTCGAAGCAGACCGCTTCTCCTTGGAGCTCACCGGGCCGATCGCACCAGGGTTGCTTCGCCCGCTCGACGGGCGCGATTACCTCCATGTCGTGATGCCGGTGCGTACCCCTTCCTGACCAAACGGTGCCGCACACCGCGCGGCCCACACACCCGTAAACGGATGAAGAGGAGTGGCCAGAGTGATTGAGCGCCTGCGCCTTCAACACATTCGAAGTTGGACCGCCGGCGAGATTCGCTTCTCCGCAGGCCCTCAAATCCTCTGGGGGGCTAACGGCGCCGGGAAGACCACCGCGATCGAAGCGCTTGTCGTTGCAGCGACCGGACGCTCACACCGCTCGGGCGCGCTCCGTGAGCTCGTGCAAGAGGGGGCAGCGAACGGCGCGTTCACCGTCACGCTCCGAGCCCCACAGGAGGCGCAGGACGATCCGCTCGCGACGACCATGCTTGCAGCGGAGATTGGACGCTCAGACCGCACCCGATATCTCGTGAACGGCGCCGCTCGAAGAAGTGAGACGCTCGGCGAGAAGCTCAAGGTCGCCACCTTCGTTCCGGAAGAGACGGGCCTTGTGGTCGGAGCCCCTTCTGTACGCCGCGCCGTCCTCGACCGAATGGCAATCCAGTGGAAGACGGGCTACCGGGCTGCGCTCACCAGGTATGAGCGCACGCTCAAACAACGCAACCGCCTCTTGAAGGACGCGCTTGAGAGCGACGGTGCCGAGCGACGCGCGATCAGCGCGGAGATGAAACCTTGGACAGAGCTCTTGATCACTTGCGGCGCGGAGATTGTTGCCGCCCGCAATGAGCTTCTGCGCGCGCTTGCAGCTCCGCTCTCGGCCGCGCATCGCGAAGTCGCCCCTACGGAGGGCGCCCTCGCCGTCCACTACGTTTCGCGCGAAGCGCATCTCCAAGATGAGGACGAGGGCGCTGCAGCGACGCGCCTCCGCAGGGCGTTCGAAGAAACTGCGGAGAGCGAAGGATATCAGGGACACACGCTGGTTGGCCCGCATCGTGACGATTTGATGTTTACCACCGACGGGAAGGATCTTGCGCCGATCGCTTCGCGTGGACAACAGCGCAGCCTGCTTCTCGCCTTGCTCTTCGCAGAGATCGAGTTGCTGACGACAGAGCGCGGCGAAGCGCCACTCCTTCTCCTTGACGACGCGTTCTCTGAGCTTGACCCAGAGCGACGCGACCATCTCGTCCACCGCCTCACTGCGCTCCCACAGACCATCATCACGACCACGACACTCAGCGATCTCGCTCCGCGGCTCGTCGCCGGTAGCGCATGCCAGGAGGTGGTTCAAGGTCCGCGCGGAAGCGAGGTGAAGCGTGAACGATAAGCGCCAACGCAAAGGGAAGCCACAGAAGCTGAGCGCACTGATTCCTGAAGCGGCGCGCGCACTCGGCTTTCAAGAGGAGCTCGAGCTCTCGCAGCGCGCGCGAGCCTTTCATGAGCTCCTCATGCAGATAGCCCCACACCTTGCGCCTCACTGCCGCCTCACGGCGAGAAGTGAAGGCGGTCGGCTTGTGATTGAGGTTGACGACCACGCAACCGCACAAGAACTCCACTTACGCAGTGCCGAGATTGCCAGCGCCTATTCGATCCACCCAGGCGGCGCGCGCGCAATCGGGTTGACCGTGCGCCTCAGCCAAAGCGGCGACGATCCTGGGCGACACTAGGCGTATCCTCAGCACAATGAGCGACAACATTCGAACATCTAATGCGCAACCAACCTTGGTGGTTGGCTCGGCGGCGCTGGTCACGGCGGGCGACCACGCGCTTCTCCTGCGCATGCCGACGAACCCCACGACATCGCGCACGCTCGGCGCCCGCGCAGTTCTAATCTCCGCCCCAGGATTGAACACGGCGCGACTCAAGGATGCAGCCGAGCATGCCCTCAATCTCTTCGACCGCACTGAAGGAGGTGCGACCGAACGGGCTCGCTCCGCTATCGTTGCGATTCGCAAACAACTCGGAGATGCGAGCGAGGTATGCATGATCGGCCTCCTTCGTCGTGAGGCGTGGGCTGCGTCGAGTGGAGCCCTAACCGCCGTCGCCTCGCTCCTCCGCGAAAGCCGACACGTCACTCTCCTACTCCCCTCGGGCGCTCCAGGCGCGTCCACTGATGCGGCTCAACGACAAGGAGTCGCCACCGGACGCGTCGCGCTCGCAGTTGGGGACCGAATTGCATTGGCTGTCAGCGAAGAGGAGGGTCGAGCGCTCTTGAAGCGACGGCCAGGTTCGGCAAGCGAGAGCACAAGACTTGCGCTCCTGCTCGCAAACGAAGAGCCCGCGCCACCACCACCGCGTAGCGCCCCGCAAGCGCACGACACACTCCTAACCATCCCTGCGGACAACATCGCCCAGGCGAAAGCGCGGGCACGCGCGAGATGGGAGGAGGGGAACGACGAACGAGGCGAACTCATCGCCGCCGCCGTGCCACCCAAACCAGAAGGGGATCGCCGCCGTCCGGAACTACTCACGGAGCCGTACACCCCAATTGATCGAGCCGCCCAGGAGGTGCTCGCCGAACGCCGAGGCGGCGGCGCCCGTGGCGGGGTGTCGACACGCGGGCCTGCGGCGCGTGTGGCTCAACCAAGCCGTGATGCGAGGAACCGTGAGGCGATCCGACGCGCCGCACGCGCACGCGCGGAGCGTCAGCCAGGTGCTGAGCCGGAGGTCGAACGCTCTCGCGCCGAGCGAGGAAGAACCCCGCCCTCAAGGCTTAGCGTTGCGGCTGGAAGACTCATCAGCGCAGCTGAGCGGCGCCTCCCATGGCTCGCCACCCGAATCCAAGAGCCGAGCCTTGACATCGAGCGCAGCCGCGAGACATCGCCAACAGGGGCAACCGCTCGAAGTCGTCGCCGCACCGCAGGCGTCCTGCTTACAGCAATCCTCGTCACCGCGATTGGCGGTGTTGCTAACGTCTACCTGAATCGAACAGATCCAACGCTGGACGCGGCGGCGAATGCGCGTGAGTCACTCGTGGAAGCAGCTCGGGCCGTTGATGAAGCGCTCAACCCAGTGACCAATCTGTTGGCGAGCGACCCAGACCGCGCGCGAACCCTCCTCGTCAGCGCAATAGAGAAGCTGTTGGTAGCGGAAGCGGGTGGCGCAGAATCATCAGAGATCAACGCCCTGCGCGATAGGATCGGACCGCCGCTCGACAAGCTATTCCTTCTCACGCGCGCATCAGTGTTTGAGGTGTTCGACTTCGCCTCTGCATCGGTGCCAATCAAGATCACCGCAATCACCCAAGGACCAGACGGATACAGCTACATCCTCGATGACTTCTCAGGAGCCGTGTATCGGGTGGATCCGGCAGCGCAACCGAACCCGCGCGCGACGGTGATCTATCAACCTGGATATGAGCTGTTCGGGAGCACCACGGGCCGCGGTCAGACCATCAGCGCATCAGGTCCAGACATCCTCATCTTTGATGCCTCGTCCAACCTGTGGCGCTGGCGACCGGCTGATTCGAGCGGGAAGGGAACACTCGTGAAGCTCCGCGTAAGGGACGGCGAGCTCTGGGGGAGCGATGTTCGGATCATCTCTGGATTCGCTGCCGATGAAGGGACAGGGCTGTATCGAATGTACGTGGTTGACCCTTCAGCGCGACAGATCTTGCGATACACGCCCGCCCCAGACGGAACTGGCTATCCCGCCCCACCAACCGGATATCTGATCAACCCGACTTCGCTCGCCAGCGTGGACGCGATGGCAATCGATGGAGATCTCTATCTTGCGGAAGACGGCGTCGTACGAAGGTATGCGGGTGGCGCGGTAGACGAGTGGGCTCCAGCGGACCCAGGAGACGGCGTGGTCCGAAGCACACCAGAGATTCGGCTCATCCTCACCACGGGTGCAAGCCGTACGGGCGTACTCTACGGGTGGGATGTTCGCAATCAGCGAATCCTCGCGTACAGCAAGGCGTCCTCTGGGAGCGTGCTCGCGCAGTATCAACTTGTGGCGAGCGACGGTGTCGTCTCGAACATCGTCGGCGGCTACATCGCACCGGCACGAGATGGTGGGGCGCCGACGTTCATCTGGGCTGAAGAAGGGCGCATCAGAGGTGCAGTCCTCGGTGCAGAAGTAACCCCTGGCACAACTCCATCCCCGACCGCCACGGCGGCTCCCGTGATTGAGCTGCCGAGCACTCAGCCGTAACCCGCGCCACCTTCTTCGTTCCGCACGCCGCGGCGAAGGGTGCGATCATCACCGCATGGATCTTCGTCGTGCGGTCGTTGAAGGGGTTCGCGTCCAGATGCTCTCTGGAACACACATCCTGCTCCTCCGCGACGCAGAGGAGCGACGATATCTTCCCATCCCGATCGGCCCTCATGAAGCGAACGCGATCGCATACCACCTGCAAGGAGTTCGACCTGAGCGCCCACTGACCCATGACATTGCAACGCTCATGATGAACGCGCTCGGCGCGGAGCTTCGAGAGGTTCGAATCATCGAGCTTCGAGACGAAACATTCCGTGCGCGAATGCTCGTTGCACCCACCGGCGGTGCCGTGCAGGAGCTCGACGCGCGCCCGAGCGACGCCGTTGCGCTCGCCCTCCGCGCCAACGCGCCAATCTTCATCTCGCTCGACCTCCTAGCCGCGCAAGGGATCGTTCCCGAGGCGGCTGAAGAGGAACGCCTTTCGCTCTTTCGAGACTTTGTGAATTCACTCGACAGCGATCAGCCGAACGACGCAAAGGGAGGCGACTCGGAGCGCTGATCTAGAGGAGCCGAACCCCCCGCGCGAGCGCGCTCGCTCGGTGGAGCCAGAGCGCACCACGAAGTGACCAGAAATCTCGTACCGCCGCGAGCACCACAGAGAGTCGGGCGCCACTGGCAGATCCGGCGACTCGCGGGAAGTGCGGGACACCGACCTCAATCATCTGCACCCCACGCGCCCCCAACTTGATAAGAAGCTCTGCTGAAAAGAAGGCACCGTTCGATGCCACGGCAACCCCGTCCAACGAGCTGCGAGGGAATAGCTTCATTGCGCAGTCCACGTCGCGTACCTGCAGGCCAAACCAGACACGATTCGCGAGTCGATACAACGCGGCGTAGATCTTGCGTAGCGCAGGGTCGGCACGCTCGATTCGGTAGCCGAGGGCAACCGTATCGTGATTCGGCACCGCTGCGATGAGCGCCGCCAAATCTGCGACGCGGAACTGCCGATCGCCATCGGTGAAGGCAATCCATTCGTAGCGCGCGCCACCAAAGCCGGAGCGGAGTGCCCCGCCATACCCGCGATTTGTTTCGTGTCGGATCACGCGGACAGTATTCACGTGGGCCGATTGAAGTCGGACCGCAACGGCAGGCGTCCCATCTGTAGAGCCGTCATCAACAAGGATCACTTCATACCGCTCGGCGAGCGCGGGGAGTGCGCTCAGTGCTTCCGCAACAAGCGCATCAAGGTTCTCCGCTTCGTTGTGGCACGGAAGGAAGAGAGAGAGCTCGCTAATCGGTATCTGCACCTGCCCCCTCCGCGGCTACACTCACCATATGAGCACTGCGCTGATCGTCGTCTTCGCACTTGTGTTGCGCATGATCATCGCATACGTGTTCCTTCCTGCGAACGCCGGATTCGCCGCAGACCTTGAGGCGTTTCGCTTCTGGGCCGCAGATCTTGGAGCGAATGGCCCACTCGGAGCGTATACACGCGGCTACTTCCTTGATTATCTTCCTGGCTACCTCTGGGTCCTTTGGCCGCTCGGCGCGCTCAGCGGCGCGCTCACAGGTTCGTTTGATCCTGGCGCACTGATCAAGATCCCTGGGATCCTCGCTGACGGGCTACTCATCGTTGCCACAGTTCGGTTGGCGAGCGAGCTCGGTGCCTCCACGCGCGCGCAGCGTGTGGTCGCCCTACTCCTTGCGTTCACACCACTCACGTGGCTGAACTCCGCAGTCTGGGGTCAGGTCGATGCGCTTGGAACGAGCGCCTTGGTCTTCGGTGTTGCAGAGCTGATCAAAGGGCGTACCGTTCGCGCCGCCGCACTCGCCGCACTTGCCGCGGTCATCAAGCCGCAGTTCGGCATTCTCATCCCGCTGGTTGCCGTGATCGCTCTTGTTCGCGCGCGCCGCAGTGGAGACGCTTGGTTGACCCCACTCGTTGGCCTCACTGGCGCAGCGGTCGTCTCCGTTGCTGCACTCCCGTTTGGGTTGACGCTGGTCGATGTGATTCAGAGAGTTGGAGAGGCAGCGGCAACATATCCATATCTGAGCGTGAATGCATGGAATCTCTGGGCACTCGCGGATAGCGACGGGACAGGCATCATCCTGAACGGAGGTTGGGGGAGCGATACTGCTCCTCTCTTTGGCTTCGGCCCGCCAGCATTATTCATTGGCACTTCGATGCTCCTTGCGGCGATGGTCGTAGCAGGCTGGGCGGCACGACACGACGAGCGCACGAGAACGGTTGCCGCGCTTGCGTTGATCGCGATCGCCTTTTTCGTCCTCCCCACGCGTGTTCACGAGCGCTACCTCTTCCCCGCGGTTCCACTCACGATTGCGCTCGCAGCAGCGCTCCCTGGCTGGCGTCTGGCTGCCGTTTTGACCGGGGTGGTGTTGATCGCCAACTCATGGGGGGTGCTTACGCTTGACTACCTGCAGAATCCAGGAATCCCCGATCTGGGACTAGTGAGTGAAGCGCTGCAAGCGCCGGCTGCAATCATCTCGGTAGCCATCGCCGCCACCGCAGCTCTTTGCGCAGCCGGCTACCAGCTCTTTCGTCTGCCAACAGGAATCTCACGGGTGGTGCGTCGGGCGCCCGCGCGCACGCGTGAGAGAGATGAATCAGACAACGCGTTCGCTCCGCCGCGTGCGCGCCTCAACTGGATCGACCTCTGGATGGTAGTTGTCATTGCGGTTACCGCACTATCACTGCGCGGGTGGCGCGTGGGTGAGCCAATGCGATTCCACTTCGATGAGGTCTATCACGTGCGCACCGCAACAGAGTTCATGCAGCACTGGCGATACGACGACCCACATCCGATCTACGAGTACACCCACCCACATCTTGCGAAGTATGCGATCGCAGCAGGCCTTGAGATCTTCGGTGCCCCGCGCGTGGACGGCGGGAGCAACTACGGAGCTCCGATCCTTGCGATCGCATCACGACCAGAAGGCGCAGTTGGTGCGCCGCGGATCTGGGTTGCAACGGCAACTGGCATTGACGTGATCAACCCGGCAACACGCGCGTTGATCGGGACGATCAACGAACCGAGCATTCGTGCGATCAGTGTGGCGGATGACGGTTCGCTATGGGCTGTTTCTGGAAATGGCGAACTCCTGCGCGCAGTAGGTGACGCTGCGGACGGACTCAACAGCGACCCGTTTACCCGATGGAGCACCAACATCTCAGATGTTCGAGCGGTGCGCGGCATTGATGACGTCGCAATGATCGCCACGGGCAGCGAAGTGTTCCGCATCGAGCGCGGCACCATCACGGCTCGATTCGCGGTTTCGGAGATACGTCAGATTGAGATCGTGCGTGTCGACAATGCGAGTCATGTGCTGGTTGCAAGTGGCGCTGGCCTTACGCTTCTTCGCGCCGAGGATCTTGGGGGCGAACAGAGCACCGCCGTAGCTGGTGGAGTGAGCGCGCTCGGATTCGTGGACTGGTTTGAGGAGCCTCGTCTCTATGCCGCGGAGACTGAGAGTATCTCGGTGTACACGCTTCGCGCGAATACGCCATCCGTACGCGCGGCGACGATCAGCATCGCGGATGCGTCGTTGATCATCGTGAATCCCGCGACACGGATTGTGCACGCAGTTGCGCCGACCCGTGGAGCGAGTGGCGCCGCCGCACTTTGGAGCATTGAGCCGAACGGAAACGCCTACTTTGCGGACACGGAACTTCGCAATCCGGCGGTGAGCAATGTTGAGCCGCTCACGAGCGACGGCGTTTCAGGTGTGGTGATCGACGGATCGGCCGAAGTGCCGGACGGAGGGCGCGGTGAACTGATCACAGCATGGTCGAACGGCGAGATGGTCCAGGTTGCTGTCGGCGATCTCTCTGCAGGCTGGCGTTGGCCAGTAGTGATTGCGGGAGCGATCGCTGCTGCACTCCTTGCACTCCTCGCGCGGCTCCTTACAGAGCGCCGCGATGTTGCCGCGCTCACGGGTCTGCTCGCCCTCCTGGACGGCGCAGGTTTCGTGCAGAGCCGCATCGGGATGAACGATGTCTACGTACTTGCGGCGCTCGTAGCCGCCGCGTGCACCTTTGTCGCGTGGCTCCAGGGCCGCGCGCGCGGGGTCGCAAGGGGGAGCCTCCTCCTGCTCGTCACTGGCGTCACCCTCGGCCTCGCTCTCGCGAGCAAGTGGGTGGCCCTTTACGGAATTGGAGCGCTCGGACTGATCTGGCTTGCGCGCAGTGCATGGGGGAGACTCGCCGCCCTCGTTGGACTCATTGGGATCAGTGCGATCCTCCTCCCCCCCGCACTCTCTGTCGCGTCGCAGGGTGAGCGCCTCCCAAACCTCCCCTTCCTTGGAGTTGCCGTGCTGCTGATCATTGGCACTGTCGCGGCAGTTCGCCGAGCTGGTGGAGCGAACGGTAAAGGGCTTGACCCCCAACGCGTCGGCGACCCCGTCTCTTCCGGCGCTTCGACACCCCTTGTCGGCGCAACGCTCGTTGCACTCCCGCTTGCGGTCTATCTGATCAGCTATCTCCCCTGGGCGGCGCTCGGAAACCAGATCGTCGAGGGGTGGCCGCTCGGAAACGAAGGTCGAACGCTTGCCGACCTCACCACCTCCATGTATCAGTACCACGACACACTCCGCGTGGCGCACGCTGCAAGCTCACCGTGGTGGGCATGGCCGCTTGACCTAAAGCCAGTCTGGTTCTTCCAGGAGAGCTTTGCGGCGGCTGGCGGGTGGAGTGGCGCAATCTACAACGGAGGAAACATTGCGTCGCGCATTCTCGGTCTCGCCGGCGCCGCGTGGCTCGCACGGCAGGCTTGGACGCAGAAGAGTTGGGGCCTCGCGAGCGCCGCCATCATCTTCTTTGCACTTTGGCTCCCCTGGGCGCGCGTCGACCGCGCAGCGTTTCAGTACCACTACTTGCCGTCTTCGCAGATTGCACTGATCGCACTCGCTCTTCTCCTCGCTGACTTGCGCAACGGAGTGACGCGCGCGGTTCGCCTGGCACAAGGCGGGCTCGCTGCACTGATCCTGGCCGCACCGCTTCTGTGGGCTGTGACTCCGCTCATGTGTTCCGTTGCGGGAGTCCTCAACGTATACGCGGAAAGCCAAGTGTGTCTATCCTCGGGGCTCGCAACACCAGGACCAGTGATCGGCGCGTTGCTCCTGATCCCTGCAGCATATGTGGCCTGGTCGCTTCGTCAGATTCACGATCCTCGTCGCTTGTTCCGCTGGTCGCTTGGCGCGATCGCGATCGTCGCACTGGTGTGGTACCCGAACTGGTCAGCGCTTCCACTTCCAACAGGTGTGCACAACGCGTATCAGGGAGTTTTCCCAACGTGGACCTGGTCGTTCCAATTCGGGGTCACACTTGAGAAGCCGGTCGATGTGCCGCTCGTGAGCGGAGCAACACTCCTCTTCGCTGCAGCGCTCGCGGTGGTTGCGCTCCTTACCTATGCGCTATTCGAGTACGCGCGGCGAAGAGAACTCCACAAGGATCGCTCGTAGCGGAACTCCGTCGGTGGCAAGGAGGCGCCCTACCGCCGCAGGAAGCGCAATCGCTTCGCCAGATGCAACACGTTGACGCTCATCAGCAAGGGCGAGCCACCCACCACCCTCAATCACAATCAGCAGCGCGTCATTCGGTGAACGAAGTGGGCCGAGCGCTGCACGCTCACTCAACGCGATCTCTGTGATGTGTGCCGTTGTGCCGGCGTACAGGAGTGCGCTCTCGACGCCGGTTGCTCCCGAACCGCGATCTGGCCGGCGCTGTCCTGGTCCGAAGCGGCGGATCTCCACCGCTTGACGCTCAGCGCTTCTTGCTGCCGCCGCGGCGATTCGGTCGCTTGATCGTTGCCTCCACGCCGTCACTCACCTGACGCCGTGTGCGCAACATCGCCTCATGCGCCGCTTCAGCGGCGAGCTGTGGCGGGAAGCGATTCACGACCGTATCCCGGAGCAGGTAGAGGCCAACCGCAGTCGTAACGATCGGAAAGATTCCGTACCACTGGAAGGCGGCGTAAACAAGGTTGAGCCCGAAGGTGCTCACACCGATCCAGAGGAGGTACTCCCACTCGTTGCCGAGGACTCCTCTCCCGTGTGCCCCACGCGTCGACCATGCATACGCAACGATGGTGAGGATGAAGAGAAGAAGATTTACCACCCAGAACGGGGTGTAGAACGTGCCGAGCCGCGCGTTCAGCGCGACGAAGAGATACTCCCAAGGCCACTGCGCCATTCCATTACCTCACTCATCTCTATTAGTCCGATACGTGGTCGGTTCGTGAGGCGAGTATGCCATCATCGCCCCCATGCGGGTCCTCCTCGTCGCCAGCCCAGCACACCCCTCGGTGGCTCGGTTCACGCCAACACTCGCCACCCTCGCCGCACAGGGCTGCTCCATAGAGGCGAGCCTCCCCCTCTCCCCTGAGCTCACTCGCGAAGGGATCCCGCACGTGGCGCTCGGGGACGCCGAACTTGATGCGGTGTTGCGCGGCCTTACGGAGAGCGATCTCCTGATCGCTCCGCTCGCTGGTTCTGCGGCACTCGGCGCGGCCGCCCACGTGATTGGGAGAGGTGCGGGGGCACCACTTCTCCTGGTCGACGTCGAGGATGCGGGAGACCTTGTTGGGTCACTTGCCATGGCGCGTGATGGCGGCACTGTCGACACGGACATCCGCGAACGGTTGATCAAGAGTGCTGCGTTTGCACTCGCGTCCATCCTCGCGCCAACTGCGCGTGGAAGTGGCGAGTTTCCTGAGCGACAGATACTTCTCTTGGAGCGCATACGAACATTCCAGCACGGCGAGAATCCACATCAGCACGCCGCTGCGTACCAACACGCATCTCGGAATCACGCAGGTGTGCTTGGCGCACAACTTGTACAAGGGAGCGAACCCACACTCAACGACGTCCTTGACCTTGACGCAGGCGCGCGACTCGTTGCGGACCTTCCTGTCCCAAGCGCTGCGCTGATCCGCCATACGGATCCGATCGGTGTTGCGACTGCTGAAACCCCTCTAGGTGCACTTAAGCGCGCACTCGAAACAGATCACGCAGCAGCTTCAGGAGCGATCGTTGCGCTAAACATACCGATTGACCGAGCCGTGGCCGTGGAGATTGCGAGTGCGAGCTATGAGGCGATTGTCGCCCCAGGAGTGGCAGACGAGAGTGCCGCCTCCGCGCTCGCCGCTCGCCCAGAACTACGAGTGTTGTTGTATGAACCGGAGCATCCGCAAATCCCTGAGCTCATCGCGCTTGGCGACGCGCTGTTGATGCAGACTGCAGACCATGGGGCGATGGAGCGCAGTGAACTTCATGTGGTGACCGAACGACGACCAACACTGGAAGAGCTCACCGACGCACTCTTTGCGTGGCGTGTCGTACGACATGTTCGCTCAAACGCCATCGTCCTTGCGCGAAACGCGACGACGATCGGGATCGGGGCTGGGCAGGTGAATCGTCGTGTTGCGGTCGATATTGCACTTCAGCGCGCTGGTGATCGCACGCGCGGTGCCGTCATGGCCTCCGATGCGTACTTTCCATTCGCAGAAGGGATCGCCGCTGCGGCAGCAGCAGGAGTGACCGCCGTGGTACAGCCGGGCGGCTCGCGTCGAGACGATGCAGCAATTGAGATCGCCAATCGGAGCGGGATGGCGATGCTCTTCACTGGTCGCCGCCACTACCGCAGATAGGGGACCATGGAGCAGCCACTTCTCGAACGAATCCGGCGAGAGATCCGCTCGCACGGACCAATCAGCTTCGCGCGGTTTATGGAGCGCGCGCTGACAGAGCCAGACATTGGCTACTACGTTGGCACGCAGCCGCGGGCCGGACGTGAAGGTGACTTCATCACCGCACCAGAGATGCACGGGCTGCTCGGTTCCGCATTGGCACGCCTCGTCCATGAGGTATGGGAGAGGCTTGGTCGACCTCGGCCATTTCGGTACACCGAGTACGGCGTCGGATCTGGCGCACTTCTTCTTGCGCTTGTCGACCAGCTCATCAGAGATGGGTCGCCGCTACTCGAAACGCTTCAGATGCAACCGATTGAAATCAATCCATATCGTCGTGAAGAGCTTGAACGCGCGCTGGCGACGCGTGTGCTCCGCCCACCGCTGCAACTTGTGGAATCAGATGCCCCACCTGTCCACGGAGTGGTCGTGGCGAATGAGTATCTCGATGCACTGCCGTTCAAGATCTATGTTGGTCGCGCATCAACCGAACATGGCATCGCTGAGCGTTGCGTCGGTGTCAATGATGAGAATGCACTTGTTTGGGTGGAGGTGCCCCTCCGAGCGTTAGAGGCCGCGCGCGTGATCGCGCGGTTCGGCGCGCCACTTAAAGAAGGTCAGCGCGCAGAGGCGTGCTTCGCCGCAGATTTGTGGCCGCACGAACTCGTCCGCAACATCAGCGCTGGGCTTGCGGTCGTGATCGATTACGGACGTGAGGGGGCTGACCTTCGTGATGCAGCGAGCCGCGCGGCGGGGACCGCGCTCGCCTACCAGGGGCATCGAGCGACCGACGATCTGCTTGGCGATCCAGGGGGGCGGGACCTGACCGCTCACGTGGACCTGACCGCCCTGCGGGCCGCCGCCACCACGGCGGGGCTCACCCCAATCGCTTCAACGACTCAGGCGGCGTTCCTTGCAGGAGCGGGCCTCGATGACGAGATTGAACGGATACGCCGCGGCCCTGAGGCGAGCCTCGAGGGGGCGATCGCGCTTCGCTCGGCACTCGCCCGGCTGATGAACCCTCGCAGCATGGGCGGATTCGCCGTCGAGCTCTTCGCGCTCGGTTCGGCTGAGCACGTTTCACGCCTGGCGGAGGCGAGCAATCCACTCCCTGGAACGGCGGCTCAGATCCGCCCCCTCGTCTAGAATCCTCGTAGGATCCACCCTTCGCCCCGCACGGGGCGCAGCACGGGAGTCGGGGTCCAACAGAGGAGCTGCATGAACGGACTTTGGTATGCCCTCGGCTTCGCCGGCGCGGGTATCTCTTTCGTCTTTTTGACGATTGGAATCGCCTGGCTGATCTCCCACCGCACCCGCGGCAGCCGCGGGAAGCAGGTGCCATACGAGTCAGGAATCGACACCTACGGCGACACCCACGGCCGCTTCGGCCTCTCGTTCTACCTCTACGCACTCCTCTTCGTCGCGTTCGATGTTGAGATCGTCTTCATCTACATCTGGGCGCTCAACTTCCAGTCACTCCTCATTGAAGGCCTTGTCTCAATGGCGGTCTTCATCGGGGTCTTGCTGATCGGCCTCGCATACGCGTGGCGCAAAGGGGTGCTCGCATGGCGATGACCCGCGACCCAAAGAAGGCGCTTCAGACGCCGATTGTCACGCCGAACACGCTATGGACGACGGACGACCCGCGCGCGTACGGTGGACAACCGCTCGCCGAACATCCGAACCTTGAGCTCGCACGTTATGACGCAACGGGGGATGGCCGCGTTGATGATGCGCGCTGGAGTGGCGCACTCGGCGCAATTCCTACAAAGGCCGACATCGTCCTTGATCTGATTCGTGCGAACAGCCTCTGGCCGCTCCTCTCTGGGCTTGCCTGTTGCGCGATTGAGATGATGTCGACCGCGACACCAAAGAACGACATCGATCGTTGGGGGATGTTTCCATTCCGCGCATCACCGCGACAAGCAGACGTGTTGATCGTTGCAGGAACACTGACGACCAAGATGGCAGAGCCACTGATTCGACTTTGGGAGCAGATGCCAGAACCAAAATGGGTTGTTGCGATGGGTGACTGCACATGCTCCGGCGGTCGCTATAAGCGCAGCTACTCCGTGGTGCAGGGAATCGATCGCGTCATGCCGGTCGACGTCTACATTCCAGGATGTCCGCCGCGACCAGAGGGTCTCATCTACGGAATGATGAAACTTCAGCAGCTCATCAAAGATCGTCGTGGGCACTGGCCAGAGCGCGCCATTGGTCCAACCGTACCGGACGGCATCTGATGGACCGCGCCCTCGCCACCGCGTTGACCGAACGATTCGGAAGCTCGCTGCTCGCACCTGTGCGTCAGCGTTTTGACGAGACAGAGATTCGCGTCAGCGTTGCCGATGCAATCCAAACGCTGCGCGCGCTACACGACGAAAACGAGTTCGCGTTTGAGATGCTGATCGATCTTTGCGGCGTTGATACAGGCGAAGAGATGCAAGTGGTGTATCACCTCTCATCTTCCCGAAGTGGTGATTGGCTTCGTGTGATCGTCCCCGGCATCGATCGCAGTGCGCCGCGTGTGAGCTCGCTCGTCTCACTCTGGCCAGGTGCTGAATGGATGGAGCGCGAGGCGTACGACATGTTCGGCATCATCTTCGAGGGGAATCGCGATCTTCGTCGCATTTACATGCCAGATGACTACGTGAGCCATCCGTTACGAAAAGACTTCTACCTGGCAGATGACGCGTCACGCTCGCCCGCCGCTGGTGTGCGCAACATGGAGCGCGTGGGAACTCCTGTCGATGCAACGCGCGGCACGGCGTTGCGCAAGAGCCCGGGAGCATAACCGTGACAACGCCACTGACGAAGCCATCGCTTGACGACCCAAGGATTGCGATCCCCGCCGCCTCAGAGTGGTACGAGCCCGCGCCAACGGCGCAGACGGAGCGACAGGCGGAGTTCCTCAACCTCCGCGACGGCGAGATGTTCGTCAACATGGGGCCGCAGCACCCGTCTACGCACGGCGTGCTCCGCATCGTCGTGAAGGTGAACGGCGAGCAGGTCGTCGACCTGGATCCGGTGCTCGGATACCTACACCGTGGCGTGGAGAAGCTCTGCGAGAACGCCGATTACCATCAGGCGATCTGCTACACCGACCCACTCGAGTACGTCGCCTCGCTCTTCTGCGAGGCGGCCCCAACGGCCGCGTTCGAGAAGTTGATGGATGTCGAGGTTCCACGCCGCGCTCAGTACATCCGCGTGCTCACCATGGAGCTGAATCGCATCGCGAGCCACACCCTCTTCCAAGGCTGGATGGCGCTGGATCTCGGCGGGATCACGCCGATCCTCTGGTCGTTCATCGAGCGAGACGAGATCGTGGACATGCTTGCTGCACTTACCGGGCAGAAGCTGCTCTACAACTACTACCGCATCGGTGGAGTGAACGGCGATCTGAACCACGAGTTCATGAGCCGACTCGGCAACTGGATGAGCCGCGCCGCCGCGCAGATCGATTCGAACCTTGGGCTGATGAACGAGAATGAAATCTTCGTTCGGCGCACGCGCGGTCTCGGCAAGCTCGACGCCGCCACTGCACTCCGCATGGGTGTCACCGGACCGAACCTCCGTGCCACCGGCGTGCCGTTCGATCTCCGCCGTGACCACCCGTATCTTGTCTATCCGGAACTCGAGTTCGACATTCCAACTCGCGAAGAGGGCGATTCGCTGGCACGGTACATGGTGCGCATCGATGAGATCCGTGAATCCATTCGCATCATCGATCAGGTGCTGCACGAGATGCCAGACGGTCCAGTGATGGCGAAGCTGCCGCGCCTTATCCGACCACGACCGGGCCGCGCATTCGGTGCGGTGGAGGGACCGCGCGGCGCATACGGCGTATATGCAATCTCTGACGGCACGGATCAACCCTTCCGCATGCGCATTCACGATCCGTCATTTGTGCACTTGCAACTCGTAGGGCCGCTCACGCGCGGCAATTTGATTGCAGACACCATGGCGGTGATGGCGAGCCTTGATCCCGTGATGGGCGGAGTGGACAAGTGAGCGGCGCGCAGATGGTCTGGTCGCGGATGACGCCGGGCGGGCGTGCGCTCGCCGTGCTGTTGCCACTCCTCTCCGTGGGAGGCGCCGCGTTGACCGCCCTTCTCGTTGTGGCAGGACCCTTCATCGGTGCAACGATCGGTGCGAATCTTCCAATCGTTCGATTCCTTGCCGCATCGGTGATCACCTTCTTGATCACCGTGCCCGTTGCATTCCTCTTGATCTACATGGAGATGAAGATCATCGCGCTGATGAATCTCCGCATCGGACCAGACCGCATCGGCCCCGCTGGTGCGGTTATGAGCGTGGTGCACGGCCTGAAAGTGCTGATGAAAGAGGACTTCACTCCGCCGAGCGTCGACGTTCCTGTCTTCACGCTCGCGCCAGTGGTGGTGTATCTGGCGAGCTTCATGACGATCATGGTGATCCCGTTTGCGCCAGACCTCACGAGTGTCGGACTTGAGTTTGGCCTCCTCTACTTCTTCGCAATCGGCGGACTCGGCGTGGTTGGGCTGATGATGGCCGGCTGGTCGTCGTTCAACAAGTACTCGCTGCTCGGCGGCATTCGCGCCGCAGCACAGGCGATCAGCTACGAGATCCCGCTGACACTCTCGGTGGTCGGGATCATCATCCTGACCGGAACACTTTCGCTGCCGAAGATCGTCGAGGCGCAGAGCGGCTCGCTGCTCGACTGGTTCATCTTCCGCCAGCCACTCGCGGCAATCATCTTCTTCATTGCGATAACTGCCGAAGCGAACCGAACACCATTCGACAACACCGAAGCGGACCAGGAGATCGTGGCCGGATTCGCCACGGAATACTCGGGCATGCGCTTCGGCTTCTTCTTCTTCGCCGAATACGTCAATGTTTTCATCGTCTCCGCCCTCTTCGCCGCAGTCTTCCTTGGTGGATCCAACGCGCCAATCAACCTCCCGTTCAGCCCTGAGATCGTCGTGGACCTGAGCGGGCTTGGCCTCCTCCTGCCGATCGCGGCGGGGGTTGCGCCACTTCTTGGAACGCTCGCGATCGGCCTCCCCATCTACGCGATCAGCGCGCGCATCAAAGCCTGGCAGGCACTCCTCGCTGGCTTCCTGATCTTCGGCGCGCTCTCCACGGCGGCGGTTGGGTTCTGGGCCTGGGCGATGCTCCCACCTGTAGCCGATCTGATCTGGTTCTTGCTCAAGACGTTCACCCTCATCTTCATCTTCGTCTGGATGCGCGCAACGCTCCCCCGCGCACGCATCGACCAGCTGATGGGCTTTGCCTGGAAGTGGCTCCTCCCCGCATCGCTCCTCAACCTTTTCGTCACGGCAGCCGCCGTGCTGCTGACGGCATGAGGAGGGGCTGATGGCTCGAATCCCAGGCTCAGGCATCGTTCGCGGAATGGCACTCACGCTCACCCGCTTCTTCCAGCCGAAGAAGACGGTGATGTACCCCGAAGCCAAGCCGGACATTCCGCCTCGCAACCGTGGGCGACTCGAACTCGTGATCGATGAGCGCGGCACGCTGAAGTGCGAAACCTGCTTCCAGTGCGCGCAGGCATGTCCGATCGAATGCATCGACATGGGCGGAACGGATACGAAGGGGAGATACGCCGTCCATTGGGGGCCAGCGGAGCAATATGCGGAACGGCGCGAAGAGTCCGCGATGCGCCGCTCAGGACGCACGGTCTCCGACGCGGCGGCAGCACAAGAGAGCAGCCTTGACCTTCGACCCGTCGAAGCGGCGCTGGAGCGCGTTGATTACGACCCACACCACATGTTGCAGATCCTCGAGTCGGTGCAGGACGCGTACGGCTACCTACCCGTTGACGCACTGAAGCGCATCAGTCGCGCCACGGGCGCGTGGTACGCCATGGTCTACGGCACCGCAACCTTCTACAAGCACCTCACGTTTGAGCCGGGACGCAATCGCACGATCGCGGTCTGCCGTTGCGCAAACTGCTTGGTCGCGGGCGCAGGGCGCGTCATCAACACGCTCTCGTTTGAGTTTGGCACCGAGTTTGGCCAGGCGATCCCGTGGAGCAATGTGCGTCTTGAAGCCCTCCTCACGCATCCCCCAGACGCGTCGTCACCACTCGTGGTGATCGACGGCGAACCGCAACGTGAGCTCTCAAGTCGCAATGCGGAGTCGTGGGCCGCTGCGCTTGCAGGGAGGTATGCCGCGTGAAGCAGCTAAGCGCACCAAAGGGCTGGTCGCAGCTCCTGCTCACACCGCCTGCAACCCCGTGGGCGGCGCTGCGCGCGGCGATCGCGGCGGGCGGCGCCGCAACGGCACAGACACTGATTGATGCCGGCCTGCGCGGGCGCGGCGGCGGCGGCTTCTTGACCGGCGAGAAGTGGCGTGCAACCGCGCAGAGCGACGCGTCGCCAAGATACGCGGTAGCAAACGCGTACGAGTCAGATCCCGCCGTCTTCACGAACCGTCTCCTCCTCGAGAAGAACGCGCTCGGCGTCATTGAGGGCCTCGCGATCGCCGCGCTTAGTGTTGGCGCGCGTGAAGCGATGATTGGTGTGCGTGCGGAGTACAGCGATGCAATTCGTTCACTTGAATCCGTCATCACCAGCGCCGAGCGCGAAGGCGTTCTCGGAGCCAGCGTGCTCGGAAGCGGTCGCGAGCTCACCGTGCGCGTCGTCTCACTTCAAGGTTCGAGCATGATCGGCGAAGAGACGGTGCTGCTCAAGGCGCTCGCCGGAAAGCGTGGTCAGCCCGAGCAGACACCGCCGTATCCTTCTGAAGTCGGCTATCTCGGCAAGCCAACCGCGGTGAACAACGTGGCAACACTCGCCGCCGTCTCCTGGATCCTTACGAACGGCGCCGCTGCATTCAGGCAGATCGGCGACCCCGCGCAGCCCGGGACCGTGCTCGTTCAGGTGAGCGGCTCGACGACCAGCTCGGGCGTCCTTGAGGTTCCAACGGGGACTCCGCTCGCGGAAATTCTCGCTGCGGCGGGAGGCCCCACACGTGGAGCCACGATCAAGGCGCTCCTTGTCGGCGGTCCATCTGGCGGATTTGTTCCTGCGCAGTTGCTGGGAAGTACGCCGTACAGCGGCGCAGGACTCGCCGCGGTTGGCGCACACATTGGTTCGGGCGCGCTGCTTGCACTTGATGGAAGCGTGGCAATCCCAGAGCTCGCCGCCATGTTGACACGCTGGTGCGCTGACGAAGCGTGTGGAAAGACCATTCCGTGTCGAATCGGTACCCGACGCCTCGCGGAGATCGGACAACGCTTCGTTGACGGGCTCGCGGGGCCAGAGGATGGGCAGCGACTCCAGGCGCTCGCGGCAGACGTTGCAGATAGCGCGCTCTGCGCGCACGAGCGGCTCACGCCAAGCCCACTCCTGACGGGGATGCGATACTTCGAGCACGAGTTTTATCTGGCCAACGTCGCGCAGACAAGCGGCGCAGTAGCGGGACGGAGTAAGTAGATGGCAGGCCTCATGGAGCGACCAGCGAGTGGCGTGACACCAACTGATGATGCCACCGCGGTCCGGACCACAACAGAGAGTCAAGCGGTTGAGCAGATGCTCTTCACGCGCAGCCCACAGCGCCCACAGCGCACGCCAACCTTCTACGTAGAGATTGACGGGAAGCAGCTTGAAGCGTTTGAGGGACAGACCATCCTCGAAGTCTGCCGCGCAAACGGCATTGAAGTCCCAACGCTCTGCTACGACCCAAAGCTCCCCGGATTCGGCGCATGTCGCATGTGCGTGGTCGATGTTGAAGGGTGCGACTCACCACAGATCAGTTGCTCAGCAAAGGCGGAGCCGGCGGCAGTGATCGAAACGCAGACCGATCGACTTCGCGAGATCCGTCGCACCAACCTAGAACTCATCTTCAGTGATCACAACGCGTACTGTCTTCCACCGTGCCAGAACAAGTGTCCGAGCCACATTGACATTCCAGGATTCTTGAAGGCAAACGCTGAATCGCAGTTCCGCGAGTCGGCGCGAATCTTCAAGCGGACCATTCCATTCCCAAGCATCCTTGGACGCGTCTGCCCGGCACCTTGCGAAGACCACTGTCGTCGCGACGAAGTTGACGAAGCGATCGCGATTCGCGACAGCCATCGTTACGCGGGAGACCAGGTGCTCAAGTCCATGTGGGACGAGAACATTGATCCACCGCTCCCGTTTGAGTTGCAGCCAAAGACTGGAAAGCGCGTTGCCGTGATCGGCTCTGGTCCGGCTGGCGCCTCCGCTGCGTACTACCTCCTTGTGGCGGGTCACGACGTGACGATCTTCGAAAAGGATCCAGAGCCGGGAGGCATGCTTCGGTACGGAATTCCTCAGTACCGCCTGCCGAAGATCGAAGTGCTCGACGGTGAGTACCAGTCGATCACGCGACTCGGCGGCCGCTTCGAGTGCGGCAAGATGCTCGGTCGTGACTTCACCACCGCTGACCTGAAGGCGCAGGGGTACGACGCGGTGATCGTGGCGATCGGCTGCTACGACACGAACGACCTCGGCATTCCCGGCGAGGACGCCGAAGGCGTGATTGACGGACTCGACTATCTGCACACCGCCGCACTCGGCCTTGAGTATCCGAACCACGAAGGGAGTCGGGTGGTGGTGGTGGGCGGCGGATACACCTCAATGGACTGCTCGCGTACCAGCATTCGCCTCGGCGCCAAGGAGGTCACGCTTGTCTACCGCCGCGACATGAAGGACATGCCAGCCGCCGACGAAGTTCACGAGTTGATCGAAGAGGGCGCGCGCGCCATTTTCCAGGCTGGGCCAACGCGCGTCATCGTGGACGAGAAAAATCGTGTCAAGGGCCTCGAGTTCATTCGCATGCAGCTCGGTGCACCAGACGCCTCAGGCCGGCGCCGACCAGAACCTGCGCCAGGCACCGAGTTCATCATCGAGTGCGATCGCATTCTGAAGGCGATCGGGCAAGGTCCAGACATGACTTGGGCCAGCGTCGGCGCCGACGGGGTTGCCGCAACGAAGAACGGTCGCCTCAAGGCAGACGCGGTCACCTTCCAGACGGGTCGTGACGGCGTCTTTGGCTGCGGCGACGTGCGAAACGGCGCGACTACAGTGGTCGCCTCGGTTGCTGATGGACGCCGTTGCGCCTACGCCGCAGACGCCTATCTGCAAGGGCTTGACCTTGGTGAGATTCGCAACCGCCAGACGCTCGCAGAGCCACAGCCAGAGTTCCTCAGCATCGTGCCGTTTACCGGCGAGACCAAAGAGCCACGCCGCAGGCTCAAGGCGCTCCACGCTGATGAGCGAAAGCACGACTACATCCAGTACGAGATCCCTTACAGCAAGTCTGAAGTGATGGCGGAGAGCACGCGCTGCTTGCAGTGCACGTGTGAAGCGATCGGATTCTGTGACCTCCGTCGCCTCGGTATTGAGTACGGCACCACCCTTAAGTCGCTCGAGAAAGATCACCAGAATGGCGCTGGGTTCCGATCTATCACCGAGAATCGCTGGACGGGTGCGAACCACGATTACGTGCGCGATGACTCGCACGCGTTCATCTTGCGCGAACCATCGCGCTGCATTGACTGTGGCCGCTGCGCCAATGTCTGCGCCGAAGTCGTTGGTAGCGCCTGCTACGACTTTATGCGCACCGGCTTTGACACGCTCGTCACCACACCGCTTGACATGAGCCTCAACGAATCACCGTGTGTCTCGTGTGGGCGATGCGCAGAGACGTGCCCAACAGGCGCACTCATGCCGAAGCCGCGCATTCTGAAAAAGTTTGAAGTTGACGAGTCGCGCTGCATCCTGTGCGGCATCTGTGTGGATGCGTGTCCGTACGACGCGCTTCGCAGCGGGTTTGACTTCGAACTGGCGCATACGGACCGAAGCGAACCGATGATCGACCTCATTGCGCTCGCCAAGATTGAGCGAACCTCTGAGGCCACCTTCATTCGTGGCGAGAGCAACTGGGAGAACACCGTCGCCGGGCGACGACACGACCCGGCGCGCGCACTTCCAGTCTTGCCGTCGAACTTGCGCGGGAAGTAACTTGCCCCTCCCAGATACGCTGCCGCTGATCGGGATCACATGGGCTGACGCACTCTTCATGCTCCTCGGCGGTGTTGCAATTGCGGGCGCACTCGGCGTGGTCCTCGGGCGCGACATCATCCGAAACGGGCTGCTCCTGATCCTCACCCTCGGCGCACTCGCGGGCATCTACGTGATGCTTGGCGCCGCCGTCCTCGCGGGGGCGCAGGTGCTCGTCTATATCGGGGCGATCAGCGTGTTGATCCTCTTTGCGATCATGTTGACGCAATCAAAGGCAGCACCCGCGAAGCTCAACTTCCAAACGCAAGCGATACCAGCGGCGCTGATCTCAGCACTCCTCGCGCTGATCTTCGCCGTCACGCTCGGCGGTGGAGGTTGGAGTCCAACCGTGTATGACGGCACGCCACCACCTGAGGGGACGCGCGGTGCAGCCGACGCGCTCTTCGGTCCATACCTCCTCGCATTTGAGATCGCCAGCGTGCTCCTGCTTGCGGCGGTGATCGGCGGGATCTATCTCGCCTCCGTACCGCGCGCCGGGCAGATCGGTGCGGAGCAGGAGGACGAGCGCCGATGAGCCTGATCGCGGGGCACCTTGAGCCGTATCTCGTCCTCGCGGGGCTTCTCTTTTCAATTGGCTCGTTTGGCTTTCTCGCGCGCCGCAATGCAATCAGCATGCTGATGAGCGTGGAGATCATGCTCAACGCGGTCAACATTGCTGTCGTTGCCTTCGGCGCGTTTGTCCCCGCACTCGCAGGCCAAGGGATTGCGGTTGCCCTGCTGATCATCGCCGTTGCCGCTGCTGAAGCCACGGTCGGCCTCGCCATCATCATTGCGATCTACCGCAATCGGAAGACCCCGTTGGTCGACGAGTACGACACGATGCGGCAGTGAGCATGAACCTATTCACCGCACTGATCCGCGCCGCGTCAGAGAGTGGAGAGCCGGCAGCCGTGCTCCCTGAATATGCGCCGCTCCTCCTCCTGTTGCCACTCGGCGGATTCTTCTTCACGGCGGCGATCGGTCGACGGCTTGGGAAGCTCGCACACGTAGTTCCGCTCCTCTCCATCGTTGCGACATGGGTCCTCTCAATGAGCCTGGCCATCCCTGCACTCCTTGGCGATCTCGGTGAGGCTGGCGCATCCCGTGAACTCTTCACGTGGATTGCCTCAGGGGATCTGACCTTCAGCATAGGAATCCACGTCGATGCGCTTACTGGCGCACTTCTTCTCGTTGTCACCACCGTAGGCGCGCTCGTTCATCTTTATAGCGTTGGCTACATGAGCCACGACCCTGGCTACTGGCGCTTCTTCGCCTATCTCAACCTCTTCATGTTCTCCATGCTCCTACTGGTGCTCGCGAGCAATCTGCTCGTTGTCTTTGCGGCATGGGAGCTCGTCGGCCTTTCGTCATATCTCCTCATCGGCTTCTGGTACACAAAGCGTGAGCCAGGACTCGCCGCAAAGAAGGCGTTCATCACCAACCGCGTCGGAGACGTTGGTTTTGCCCTCGGCCTGATGGGGCTCGTCGCCGTCTTCGGCACGCTCGACATCCCAACGATCCTTGCAGGGATCGTTGCCGGTGAGCTCACCGGAACCGCTGCCACCGTGATCGCCCTGTTGATCTTCTGCGGCGCTGTTGGCAAGTCGGCGCAGTTCCCACTGCACGTTTGGCTCCCCGATGCAATGGAGGGGCCAACCCCAGTCTCCGCACTCATCCACGCGGCAACCATGGTGAACGCGGGCGTCTATCTGGTGGCGCGCATGAGCCCACTCTTTGCGGCGAGCCCCGAGGCGATGCTCGTGGTGGCGGCGATCGGCATCTTCACCGCGATCTTTGCGGCGTCGATTGCGTTCACGCAGACCGACATCAAACGTGTCCTCGCCTTCTCCACGCTTTCGCAACTCGGTTACATGTTCGCCGCACTCGGCGTTGGCGCATGGGTTCCCGCCATCTTCCACCTGATCACGCACGGCTTCTTCAAGGGACTCCTCTTCCTTGGTTCAGGTTCCGTGATCCATGCGGTCGATGGCGAGCAGGAGATGCCGAAGATGGGCGGGCTCGCGAGAAAGATCCCAATCACCTACGCCACCATGTTGATCGGCACGATCGCGATCGCGGGGCTTCCGCCGCTTGCCGGCTTCTGGTCAAAGGACGAGATCCTTGGTGAAGCGTTCAAGTTTGGCTACACCTGGGTCTGGCTCGTTGGACTCGTCGTTGCTGGAGCGACCGCCTTCTATATGTTCCGCCTCATGGGTCTCACCTTCTGGGGGGAGAGCCGAATTCGCGAGGATGTTCACCCGCACGAGTCGCCATGGACCATGACCCTTCCGCTCATCCTGTTGGCGATCCCCTCGATTGGCATTGGCGCACTGCTCGGCTTCCCGGTCGCAGACGGCATCATCAAGCACGGACTTGAACCCATCTTCCACCCCGCAGACGAAATGCTCGGGATTGAGCACGGAAAGTGGCAGCTCTTCGGCATTGACGGAGCATTGATGCTTGCGAGCGTGACGGTCGCGTCCATTGGAACAGCGATCGGCGTTCGGCTCTTCCGAAGCGACAACGGCGACCGCATTCGCGCCATCACCGCACGACTCCAGCCCCTCTATGTTGGAAGCAAGGGGCGATGGTTCTTCGACGACCTCAACGATTTGATCTTCGTGCGACTCGGTGGGCGAGTCGCCCACGCGGCATGGTGGTTTGATCGCAAGATTGTTGACGGCGCGGTGAACGGAGTCGGCACGCTCACCTCAAGCGGCGGCCGCGGACTTCGGCAGATTCAAACCGGTCGTGTGCAGAACTACGCGCTCGGCATTGCGCTCGGATTGGCGGCAATGGCGATCGCGTATCTGGTGATCGGATCATGAGCGATCTGACACAGTTCATTGGATCACTGCCGATCCTCTCCATGATCACGTTGCTCCCACTCGCTGGCGCGCTCGGCATTGCGCTGATCCCCTCTTCGCGACCTTCAACCATTCGGGTGGCAGCTCTTGTGATCTCCTTTGTCACGTTCATCTTGAGCCTGTTGATGCTTCCAGGCATACGTGAGTTCTCAAACGAATTCGCTTTCAGCGAACAGATCCCGTGGATCCCCAACTTTGGAATCACCTACCACTTGGGTGTCGACGGACTCTCTGGTGCGCTCGTTGTCCTCACGACACTGCTCAGCTGGATCTGCATCTTGGCGAGCTTTGGGCCAATCCAGAACCGCGTGAAGGAGTACTTCATCAGTTTCTTGATCCTCGAGACGGGGATGCTCGGCGTATTCCTTTCGCTCGATCTCTTCCTCTTCTATATCTTCTGGGAGGTTGTCTTGGTGCCCATGTACCTCATCATCGGCATCTGGGGTGGCGCAGACCGCATCTACGCCACCATTAAGTTCGTTCTGTACACGCTTGTCGGCTCACTCTTGATGCTTGTCGCGATTCTCGCCACGGCGTTCAGTCACCAAGTGGCAACCGGATCGTGGGAGGGTGCGTTTGACCTCCTCGCGCTGCGCGGGACGATCAGCGACCCAACACTGCAGGCGCTCGCGTTTGCGGCATTTGCACTCGCGTTTGCCATCAAGGTCCCCATGTTCCCATTCCATACCTGGCTCCCCGACGCCCACGTCCAGGCTCCAACTGCAGGCTCGGTGATCCTCGCCGGCGTGCTGCTCAAGCTCGGCGGCTACGGCTTCATCCGCTTCGCGATCCCGCTCTTCCCGCAAGCGGCACAGGACTTTGCGCCGCTCATGATCGTGCTCTCCGTGATCGCCATCATCTACGGCGCGATCGTTGCCATCGTGCAGACTGACCTGAAGAAGTTGATCGCATACAGCTCGGTCAGCCATATGGGGTTTGTCACGCTCGGCATCTTCTCGTTCAACCAGCAGGGGGTCGACGGTGCCATTCTCCAGATGCTGAACCACGGGCTCATCACCAGCGGCCTCTTCCTTCTTGTCGGCATCGGCTATGAGCGCACGCACGATCGTGAGATCGCGAAGATGGGTGGCTGGGCGTCGCGAACCCCGGTCTACGCTGCGCTCTTCGGCTTCTTCCTCTTCGCTTCGGTTGGCCTCCCTGGGCTCTCCGGCTTCGCCGGTGAATTCCTTGTGCTGCTCGGCGCATTCCTTGTGAATCCGATGGTCGCTGGCGCGTCGACCCTCGTGATGATCCTCGCCGCCGTCTATCTGCTCTGGCTCTATCAGCGCATCTTCACCGGTGAACTCTCCCCGTTCCTGAAGGGTCTTGGCGCAAAGCTCACCGATGTCACGACAATTGAGATCGCCACACTCGCCCCACTCGCCGCCATGATCGTTGCCTTCGGGATTCTCCCGGCACTTCTCACGGGCGCATTCGCACCGAGCGTGGCGCAGTTCTTGATGTACGCGGCAGGAGGAGTGGCCCCATGAACGACCTCCTTACGATCGCACCACTCCTGAGCGTTGGGCTCACCGCCGTTGCGGTGCTCCTCAGTGACGCCATCACGCCAAACCGCAAGTACGCGCCGATCTCTGTTGCGCTTGCTGGCCTCGGTATCACCGCGTGGATCCTGCTTCAACAGAGCGGCGGCGTCGCAACCGCACTCAACGGCGCGTACGTTGGCGGCCCGTTTGTTGCCTACCTTGGACTTCTCGGCGCAGCGATCGTGGCGATCACGCTCGTGACAAGCCCAGACCACCTGTTTGCGCGCGGATATCCGAGCGCCGAGTTTGCCGCCACCCTCCTATTCGCGCTCTGCGGAACCATCCTGCTTGCTGCAGCGGCAGATCTTGTGACGCTCTTCATCGCACTCGAACTGATGGTGATCCCCGGCTACCTACTCGCTGGATTTGCAAAGCGGGATCCGCTCAGCACGGAGGGTGCCGTCAAGTACTTCTTGCTCGGGAGCTTCTCCAGCGCAATTCTGCTCTTCGGCATCGTGCTCCTCTGGGGGGCAACAGGAACCGCATCGCTGACTGAGATTGCAAGCAGCCTCACGTCGCTTACGGCTGGTGTTCCACCAGCCGTCGCTGTGGCGCTGGCGCTCATTACGACCGGATCTGCATTCAAGATTGCGGCAGTTCCGTTCCACTACTGGACCCCAGATGCGTATCAAGGATCACCCACCCCAATCACCGGCTATCTCTCCGTTGGCCCGAAGATTGGTGCGTTTGTCCTGCTGATCAAGCTCTTCTTGATCGCACTCTTCCCTCTTGCAGAGGTTTGGATCCCAATCATGGTCATCCTTGCCGCGGCAACCATGACGCTCGGCAACTTGGTTGCGCTGACTCAAGGGAACGTCAAGCGCATGCTCGCCTACTCATCGATCGCACATACTGGGTATCTGATGGTCGGTATCGTTGCGGCGGGCGCTGGCGAATCGTCTGGGATCGCGGGCATCCTCTTCTACGGCGCCGCATACGCACTGATGAACCTCGGCGCATTCGCCTTCCTCACCGTGATTCAAGGGCGACCAGGCGCAACAGTGCAACTAAGCGATCTCGCTGGGCTTGGCCGCAAGCATCCGCAGATCGCGTTGCTCGCAGCACTCTTCCTGCTGAGCCTCACCGGCATCCCGCCGACGGCCGGCTTCTTTGCAAAGGCATACGTCATCTTGAGTGCGGTGCAGGCCGGAGGACTCGCAGCCGTCTTGGCAATCGTTGCAGTGCTAAACGCGGCGATCGCTGCCTTCTACTATCTCCGTGTCATCGTTTATCTCTTCATGCGCGACCCAGCTGAAGCGGAGGCGCAGGTAGCCACCTCGCCGCTTCTTCGCGCGGGTCTACTGATCGCCGCCGCTGGCACGATCCTGCTCGGCCTCCTGCCAGGCGGACTGATTGAGGCGGTCGTTCAGGCGCTCGCCAGCTAGCCTCCGTCCACCGCCCAGACCTCTGACGCGAGCAGAGGAACACCCCGCTACGCCCCTGCGGGCTTGTAACAAAACTCATGGACTCGCGCTCGCATCAGCAAAAACTCATATAAACTTCCGCTATATGGAAGATCTACTGGTCAAGGCCTCGCAATGAGCACGAAGGGCGCCACAGCGCTCCCCGCTGCGCTCCAAGGGGCGACGAGTGAGCGCTTCGTGATCGAGGCGGCTCGGCGGGTGCACCGAGCGCTCGGAGACACCAACAGGCTCGATCTCGTGCGCCGACTGGCGCAGAGCCCCGCCACCGTCACCGAACTGATCGAGTCCACTGACCTCTCGCAGCCTCTGGTCAGCTGGCACCTCCGCCGACTCCGCAGCGCAGGCCTCGTCACGAGTGAGCGCGCCGGTCGCGAGTCCATTTACACGCTTCGAACGGAGACCATCGCGGAAGGGCACGCGCTGATGCTCGCCGCACTCGGCGTCGCCAACCCAGCCGCCTGGGTTGCACCTGATGCGGCCCTGCCAAACGCACGACCGCTCGTGGATGCCGTCCGCGCGGAAGAGGAGTAGCGATGGCGAGTCGTGCAACTCACGGGAGTCTCTTCACAGGAGGGGAGCGCGCGCGCATCAAGCGAGTCGGCGAACCGATCGCGCTCTTCCTCGGCCGACTCGGCTTCTCGCCGGATGCGCTCACCGTTGCTGGGTTCGGAATCGTGCTTGCCGCCGCCGTTGCCGCGGCTGCTGGCGCGTGGATGCTGACGGCGGTGATCTTGATCTTCGGCACACTCTTTGACGGACTTGACGGGACACTTGCGCGCGCCACAGGGAAAAGCAGCGACTTTGGCGCATTCCTCGATTCAACAATGGATCGCGCGGGCGAGGCAGTGATCTACGCAGGGATTGCAGCTGGTGCGGCGATGAGCGGCACCACTGAAGTGATCGGCATTGCTACGCTCGCACTCGGCCTTGGGTCGCTCGTAAGCTACGTGCGCGCACGTGGTGAAGCACTCGGCGTGTGCGCGGACGTAGGACTTGCACAGCGCGCTGAGCGCGCCGCAGTGCTGATCGCGGGACTTTTCGCTGGCGCGCTGATCAGCGCAACGTGGTTGACCGCAGCTCTCGCACTCATCTCCATCGCGTCTGCGATCACCGTGGTGCAGCGAATTCGCTTCGTTCGCGCAGGCCTAGCAGCCGCATCCAGGCAGACGCCGCGCAAGTAGCGGCAATTTAATGCTCGCCGCTGGCGTTGCCAGCGGCAAGTGAAGGTGGGGCTGAAGGTCAGCTCTGCAGAGGAACGGTAGTAACAAGGGGGTACGCAACATGATGGAAATGAACGGGCCAAGGGCCCAATGGAACGTACGAGCGGCGCCTTCAACGCCGATCAAGGCAACGAATCCGATTCGTGTGGCGATTGCGGGAGTAGGAAACTGCGCGAGCAGCCTCGTGCAGGGTCGTTATTACTACGCGGACGCCAAGAACGACGCAAAGGTCCCAGGCCTGATGCACGTCGACATGGGCGGGTACCACGTACGAGACCTTGAATACGTGGCCGCATTCGATGTGAACGTCACGAAGGTTGGCAAGGATCTCTCCGTTGCACTCGGCGCAGAGCCGAACAACACCTGGACCTTCCAGGAGATCCCAACCACGGGCGTCATCGTACAGCGTGGGCCAACGCTTGACGGAATCGGCAAGTACCTGCGCGATGTGGTGAAAGAATCGCCAGAGAAACCGGTTGATGTTGCCGCAGTGCTCAAAGAGCGCAAGGTAGATGTCTTGGTTGCGTACCTTCCGGTCGGTAGCGAAGAGGGAATCCGCTATTACGCCGAGCAGGCGATCAAGGCAGGGTGCGCGTTTGTCAATGCAATCCCAGTCTTCATCGGTCGCGAGCCTGAGTGGCAGAAGAAGTTCGCCGCGGCTGGTCTTCCGATCGTTGGTGACGACATCAAGAGCCAGGTTGGTGCGACGATTGCACACCGAGTACTTGCACGGCTCTTCGCCGATCGCGGCGTGCACCTCGATCGCACGTATCAGTTGAATTTCGGTGGCAACACCGACTTCCAGAACATGTTGGAGCGCGACCGGTTGGAGAGCAAGAAGATCTCAAAGACCAATGCGGTTACCTCAATCCTGGATGAGCCAATGGGTGAGGAGCAGGTGCACGTGGGTCCGTCAGACTTCGTGCCGTGGCTCCTTGACCGCAAGTGGGCAAACATCCGACTCGAAGGGACAACTTTCGGCGGCGTGCCGCTCACGGCGGAGTTGAAGCTCGAAGTCTGGGATTCGCCGAATAGCGCTGGTGTGATCACCGACGCGATTCGTTGCGCGAAGCTCGGACTCGACAGGAAGCTGGCCGGGACACTTGTTGCCCCTTCGGCCTACTTCATGAAGAGCCCACCGATGCAGCTGCACGATGACATCGCGCATGCGGCGGTCGAAGCCTTCATTCGCGGCGAGGACAACCGTGTCCTCGACGGGACCCAGGTCACTGCCGAGGGTTACCCCTCCTCGGAGGCCCTGAACTCAGTCCGCGCCTAACCGTTCCGGCTCGGCTGGCAGCGGCCAGCCCCGCCTTCACGACGAGGAGAGCCGTCGCACCCGAAAGGGGCGGCGGCTCTCCCTATACACTTCCCAGATGAACGAGCAGCAGCCGGCGACACCTTCGCCGATCCGCCGCGAGAGCTCCGGCTCGGCACCCCGATTCACCCCCCGCCGCCTCTGGGAGCGGATCGTCTATCTCTTCGCCGTCGCCCTCATGCGCCTCGTGGGGGCACTCCCTCCACGCCCCGTAGAGGCCCTTTTTGCCACCCTCGCTCCGCTCGCCTACCTCCTCTGGCCGGCGAAGCGTCGCATCGCGAACTCCAATGCCGCAGTGGTCCTTGGGGTCGCCGACGCAGACGGGAACCCCCTCCCGGGGTCGGAGGCGGCGGTTCGGGCACGCGCGATCGCCAACTACCGCAGCTACGGACGCTTCACGGCGGAGCTCCTCCGCCTCCCCAGCCGTTCGCTGGACGCGATCTCTGCCGAGGTTGACCTGCGAGAAACCACCGTGCTCGACGATCTCAAGAGTCGCGGCCAGGCGGCCGTCTTCGTTGGATTCCATGCGGGGAACAACGAACTCGGTGCAGCGAGCCTTGGCAAGAAGGCATACGACGTGAGCGTTGTTGCCGATGACACCGCCTTCCCCGAAATGTACGAACTACTTCGGCGCGTGCGCGCGTCGTGGGGAATCAAAGTGATTGACTGGCGCGCGATCCGCGAAGTCTTCGGCGTGATGCGTCGCGGCGGGGTTCTTGTGCTCTTGATCGACTGGGGCTGGAAACCAGACGGAATTCCGTGCCAACTCTTCGGGAGGTGGACGACGCTCCCCAGCGGACCTGCGGTGATCGCGGCGCGCGGCAACGCGCCAATCATCCCCTTCTTTGTTCGCCGCGAACGTCCAGGTGCATTCTACATTCAATACGGCACACCTATCAGCGCAGGAAATGGATCGCTCGCCGCTCAACTTGCCGCAACGCAGGAGACAGCACACCAGATGGAGCAGCTCATCAGAACCGAACCAACGCAGTGGAACTGCTTCAAGCCGCTCTGGCCAGACGCAATTGAACAACAGCGACTAGAAGCGCTTGCTGCGCTGATGGCAACGCAACACGAGCGTGGAGCGAGAGGCGAGTGATACGACACGCGGCGCGCGCACTGAGAGACCAAGTCGTTGCTCGCGCAGCGATCGCTGGGCTCACGCTCCTCTCGTATCTGCCCGAGCGACTCCTCCTTCTCGTTGCGCGTGCATGGGGGGTGATCGGACCGAAGGTGCAGAGTGCCCGGGCGCGACGGGGTGCAATCAACCTCGCGCGTGTCTACACGTTTCGCGACGGTGCAGCGCCATCGGCGCAGACCGTCGCGCGCGGTGTCCAGCAACTATTTGAGCATCATCTGCGCTTCTATATAGAGAGCGCGCGCGCACCGCGACATGCGAGATCAATCATTGCTACCCGTGTCGCGCTTGAAGATGAACTGGCAGTCGCCGCCGCATTCACTCCCTCCGCGGGCAGCGCCATCTTCTTGGCTGCACACTTCGGTGCGATTGAACTGCCAGGGAGCATCCTTGCGGATCGTACTGGTCGAACTCCAATCGCTCCAATGGAGGAGATTGCAAACCCAGTGTTGCAAGCGTGGATGCTTCGCGTGCGCGGTGCGGGCCTCGGACTGCGCATCATCTCGGCAAAAGGGGCAGCGCAGGTGATGAGCAGCGAACTGGAAGCAGGCGGGATCGTTGGCATGGTTGCCGATCGAAACATCGTCGGCGCGGGCGTTCCCGTATCGCTCTTCGGGTTCTCCGCTCGACTCCCGATCAGCCCTGCCCTCCTTGCCGTTGAATCGGGCGCGCGACTCTATGTTGCCGCAGTCATTCGCGAGCCACGCGGTCGATACACGGGATACCTCCGAGAGGTGCAAATCCCAGAAGATGGTGACCGTATGGCGAGGACGCGCGTCGCACTTGCCGGGGTATCTCGCGCATTTGAAGAGTTGATCCTGAAAGCTCCAGAACAGTGGTGGACGCTCTTCTATCCAATCTGGGACGATCTTCGCGTATGAGCCAGAGCATGTCGCGCGCCGATCTGCACACCCACACGATGGCGTCAGATGGGACTGCGTCTGTCTCCCAGGTCTTGGCGCGCGCGGAAGAGGTCGGTCTTGATCTGATTGCGATCACGGATCACGACCGGATTGACGCGGCGCAGGCGGCGCAGCAGATGGCGCAACGGAGCGGACTGCACGTTCAGGTGGTTGTTGGCGAGGAGATCTCCACACTGCAGGGCCACCTTCTCGGTCTCTTCCTGCAGGAACGAATTCGTCCGCTGCGCTCACTGCGCCGTTCGATCGCGGAGATCCACGAACAGGGAGGGATCGCAATCGTGGCCCACCCGCTCTTCCCGCACCCGCTCTGCGCCCAGGAGGGGACGATCCGCTCCGTCGCTGCAGATCGCGATCCATCCAGCCGTCCGGATGGCATCGAGACGTACAACCCAACGATCTTCGGCACCTACCCACGCCGACGCGTGGCGAGGCTCAACCATGAGCTCGGCCTTGCCAGCATCGGAAGTTCAGACGCGCACGTCTTGAGTGCGATCGGTCGCGTCTGGACCGTCTTTGAAGGCTCAAGCCCCGAGGCACTCCGCAACGCAATCCTTGCACGCACCGTCAGTGTTGGCTCAGGGAGCGATCACACGCTCACAGAGAACCCCGGAATCTTCGGCCGTCAAATCCTTCGCAATTTGATCGGACTCGGACAGGATCTTGCGGGTGTGACACGGCCACTCTGGACACTTGGCGGCGAGCGACGCGGTCGAGATCTGGGATACCCCGGCAGTCGCCGCCGACCCGCACGATATGAGCCGGAGGATGAGTGGTGAAGATCGGCATTGTCACTCCATACGCATATCCCATGCCCGGTGGCGTCAATGATCATGTCGGATCGCTCTATCGAGTGTTGCGTGCTCGCGGACATGATGTGCGCATCATCACGAGCAGCCACGGGCTTCAGAAGGCGAGCGAAGGCGACATCATCCGCGTTGGAAAGGGCTTCAGCGTCCCGTTCAACGGTTCAATGGGAACAATTACGTTGAGCCCCACATATCTTGCGCAGATGCGCGCAATCCTGGAGCGAGAGCGTTTCGATGTACTCCACTATCACGAACCATTCGTCCCGTTCCTAAGCCTTGTAACGCTCACGCTCTCAACCTCAGTAAACGTCGGAACCTTTCATGCGTTCGGTGGTCTCTCCATCAGTTATGAGTTTGGAAAGCGGATGCTCGGTCATTACGCTGGAAAACTGCACGGAAGGATTGCCGTGAGCCCCGCGGCGCGACACTTCATCAGCCGCTACTTCCCGGGCGAATACAAGATCGTGCCAAACGGCGTTGAGCCAGGCAGATATCAGCGCGCGGTGCCGATCGCTCGGTATCGTGACGGCGTCCCCAACATTCTTTTTGTTGGTCGCATGGAGCCGCGAAAGGGCCTCATCCACTTGCTCCGCGCCTTCCGAAAGTTGCAGCGCGATGGGGTTCGTGCACGACTGCTGCTTGTGGGTACGGGACCAGGGGAGCGCGAAGCGCGTCGATACGTGTTGACACGACAGCTGGAAGGCGTCGAGTTTCTCGGTCGCGTGCCAGAGGCGCAGAAGGCGCAACTGTTCAAGACTGCCGATATCTATGTCTCGCCAGCCACCGGGCGTGAGTCGTTCGGAATCGTGTTGCTCGAAGCGATGTCAGCAGGCGCACCAATCATCTGCTCCGATATCCACGGCTATCGCGGCGTGGTGCGTCGTGAGCGCGACGGAATCCTTGTGGAGCCGGGAAACGCGGACGCGCTCGCGGCAGCAGTCCGGCGACTGATTGACGATCCGGCCCTTCGCGCGCAGCTTTCGCGCGCGGGTGAAGAGCGCGCGCAACTCTTCACGTGGGAGCGTGTCGGTCAGGCGGTGGAGGAGTACTACGGGTTCGTGATCCGTAGACTTGCGGAGCAGGGCCAACTCCCATCGGGCTTTAGCGCACCGATTCCCCCGCCACCCGGCCCGCGAGTTCGCACAGCAGGCGAGCGGTAAGGCCCCACACGCGTATCTCGCCTGGCACCACAAAGGCGCCGTAGCGTAGCGGCACACCGTTCTGGTCGCCATCAACGTCATAGACGGGAAGTCTCGGGTCGAAGATGCCGAGCTCAGCCCCGACCACACCTGCCACTTCTGTAGGGTCGGGATTCAAGGCGGGCGTCTCTGGCGCTACCGCAACCACCACATGGATCAGGAAGTTGCTCGCCGGGATGTAAGCGGGATCGAGCGTCCCAACGAGCGTGATGCCGTGCTGCGGGGCATCTGCGTCAAAGCCGAGTTCTTCATGCAGTTCGCGGATTGCCGTCTGTTGCGGTGTCTCGCCGTGCTCCATCTTCCCGCCCGGAAGGGCGAGCTGCCCGCCGTGCGTGCCACCCTGCGCGCGCTTGATCAAGAGCACCTGGCAGTCAAACGGATGGGCCTCCAGGCTCTCGCCACCACCCCCAACAGAGCAGCTGCCAAGTGCAACTGGCGGAATCAGGAGTGCGGTAACGGCGGCAACGCGCGGCACCCCCTCTACTGGAGGGTTGAGGTCAACCGGCTCAAGGCCGGGGAGACGACGCGGCGTCAGGTTTGGTTGCAGTGGAAAGGGGAGCGGGGGGAGGTTCCCTGACGCGTCGCGCGCTAACGCGCGACGCACCCTCTCCGCAATCTGCTCCGCCGCCTGGCGTTGCGCCTCCACGAGCTAGCTCGGGCGAACGGTGACCCCTGGTGCGCCTGGCGCACGGAGTGATCGTCCAGCAATGCGCGGCGTTCGAGCGGGCGTCGATCCGGTCGGGAGTGGCTTCGGCTTGCGACGCAGCGCATGCTCCAGCACCTGTCCGATCGTCTCCACAGGAACGATCTTCAGCGCCTTGCGAATCTCCTCTGGAATCTCCGGAAGGTCCTTCTCGTTCTTCTTTGGGACAAGGACCAGCCGAGCACCAGACGCGTGGGCCGCGAGCGCCTTGCTCTTGAGCCCGCCGATCGGCAGCACGCGCCCGCGGAGCGTCACCTCGCCTGTCATTGCCACCTCCTTGCGGACTGGAATCCCTGTGAGCGCTGAGACGATCGCCGTTGCGATCGTCACGCCCGCAGATGGACCGTCTTTTGGAATGGCGCCTGCAGGCACGTGGATGTGAAGTCCAAGCTTCTCGAATCGTTCAGGCGCGATTCCAAGTTCGCTGGCGTGCGACTTGATCCAGGTGAGTGCGGCACGCGCCGACTCCTTCATCACGTCGCCAAGCTGGCCCGTGAGGATCAGCTCCTCGCGTCCCTCCATGATCCCCACCTCAACAGCGACAACGTCGCCGCCGACGGGCGTGACCACAAGTCCCGTGGCCGAGCCGACCTGGTCGTCAAGATCCATCTCGCCGTACTCGTGTCGCTCTGGCCCCAGCCAGCTGGCGAGCTTCTTGACGTCAACGCTCCCCTTGCGGATCTTCTTCTCCGCAACTCCTCGTGCCACCTTGCGCATGAGCGTAGCGATCTCTCGCTCAGCATTGCGCACACCCGCTTCGCGCGTGTAGTGCCGAATGAGGTGCACCATGGTCTCGTCTGGAATCGTTACCTGGCTCTCCTTGAGGCCGTGATTATCACGCTGCTTCGGGACGATGTAGCGCTTGGCGATCTCCAACTTCTCTGCTTCGGTGTAGCCAGGGATCTGGATGATCTCCATACGATCACGAAGCGCGTCCGGAATCGTGTCCAGCTGGTTTGCCGTTGCAACGAAGAGCACTTGCGAGAGATCGAACTCCACCTCCAAATAGTTGTCCTGGAAGGTTGCGTTCTGCTCGGGATCGAGCACCTCAAGCAGGGCGGCTGACGGGTCGCCACGGAAGTCCGCGCCAACCTTGTCGATCTCGTCCAGCATGAAGACAGGGTTCTTCGTCCCTGCCGTCTTGATCCCCTGCGCGATTCGTCCAGGGAGGGCCCCGATGTAGGTGCGTCGATGCCCGCGAACCTCAGCCTCATCGTGGAGACCGCCAAGGCTCATGCGCACGAACTTGCGCCCCATCGCCTTTGCAATGGACCTGCCAAGCGACGTCTTTCCTACGCCAGGAGGGCCTGCGAAGCAGAGGATTGGACTTTTCACCTGTGGGGCGAGCTTGCGCACTGCGAGGTACTCGATGATGCGCTCCTTCACCTTCTCTAGGCCGTAGTGATCGTCGCTCAGCACCTTTGCCGCCTCCGAGATCTCAATTCGATCCTCGGTTGAAACGTTCCAGGGCATGGCGATCAGCCAGTCCACATATGTGCGAATCACGCCAACCTCCGGTGAGGCGGAGGGGATTCGCGACATTCGATCGAGCTCTTTCAGTGCGCGTGCCTTCACCTCTTCTGGCATATCAGCCGCTTCAACTTTTTCACGAAGTTCATTTGTCTCTGCCTGCTGAGGGTCATCTTCACCGAGCTCGCGCTGAATGGCCTTCAGTTGTTCGCGCAGGAAGTATTCGCGCTGCGACTTGTCCATCTCCGTGCGAACGTCAGATTGGATCTTCCCCTTGATTTCAAGGATTTCAATCTGGCGAGCAAGGAATGCCGATACATACTTGAGTCGATCAACCACATCGACAATCTCAAGCAGCTCTTGTCGCTGCGCGGTCGTCATGTCAGGGGTGTAAGCGGTCATATCTGCCAACAGGCCCGGATCACTGATGTTCTTTGCCGCAACCGCCGCTTCCGGAGGAACGGGCGCGCCAGAGGTGACGTACGTTCCTACTTGCGCCTGGACGCTCTTCATCAGCGCCTCGACTTCCACGCCCTCTGCCTCTTCGACCTCGATCATCTCGACGTTTACCATCAATGCGTCGCCAGATGTATCAAGCTCATGAAGAGCGATTCGTTTCTGTCCTTGGACCACTGCGCGGATGGTTCCGTCAGAGAGATTCACCACCTGTGCAATCTTGGCCAGCGTTCCAACGTCGTGAAGTTGTGAGGTGCTGGTGATCTCCTCTTGCTCAGCCTCTCGCTGGGTGATGAGTGCCAGCCAACCGTCGCCTGCAGCAGCCGCGCGGATGGCGGCAACACTCTTGTCGCGACCAACTTTGAGCGGCGCAACCATCTCGGGGAAGATGACGATCTCGCGTAGCGGGACGAGCGGATATCGGCCGATGCCGCTTGGCACGGGCGTGCCGTCATCGTCGGAGGCCGCTACCGCCTCATCGATCTCGAGCTCCATCTCCTCGCTCATCTCGCCCTCAAGCTCATCGTTGCGTCGCTTTTCGCTCATCGTCGTCCTCCTTCATGTGCTGCGGTTTTCTCTCGTTCACCCTTCTTGTTCCCCTCTTCGTAGAGTCGTTCGAGGATTCGTTCTCCGAGACGCTCTTCCAGCTGGAAGAGGAGCTTGATCCCGGCAAGGTTTACGCCGAGATCCTGCGTGAGGTGCCGTATCCAGAGGATTCGGCGCAGGTCGTTTTCGGAGAAGAGGCGGATATTCGATTCTGTCCGCGAGGGGCAGATCAGCCCCGCCTCTTCGTAGATTCGGAGCGTCCTCGGGTGGACGGCCACCAACTGCGCCGCCACGCTGATCACGTAGACGGGGCGAGAGGGGTCGATCCCTGAACCGCTGCTCCTGAACATGCTCGTATCCTAGAAACCTACCAATACCATTGTCAAGTACCCTGCGGAAAGGATGGTAGGGGGTCGGCGCTACTCCACGTCCCTGCGGTACGGCAGATCCACGATGACCGTATTGCGACGACCGAGCAGTGTGTCCCTGAGCCGCTTCCCGTTGCCGTTGTGGAGGATTCGATCCCACCAGTGACGACCGGCGTACTCGGGGATCATCACCACATTGATCGGCAGTTCGCCTGACTCGTGTGGGAGCTCCTCGAGCTCGTCGAGGAAGTGGGAGAGCGGTTCAACAATCAGCCGATACGGCGACTCCACCGTCACCAGTCTCACCCCTGGGAAGAGGGCCTCGAATCGCGCACGGATCTCGCGCTCCTCATCCTCGTTGAACACCACGCGCACAGCAATGAGCTCACCCGTGCTCCCCTCAAGGATTCGACCGAGCGTGATGGCACGCACCGTTGAGCGGTTGATCTCACCGAACGGCGCGATGATGCGCCGTGGTCGATGCGGTGCATCAAAGATGAGGCCAGGCTTGATTGCAAGTTCGCGCTCGTGTCGGTTGTACCGTTGGCGCACGGCGGCCATGAAGAGTGCAACGAGCGGCACGAGCACAAAGATGATCCAACCTCCCGCAGCAAACTTCGCAATCGAAATGATCACCAGCACAACACCGGTGACAACAGCACCAACGCCGTTGAGTGCCGCCTTGCCGCGCCAGCCTTCACCACGAAGTTTCCGCCAGTGCACCACCATGCCGGTTTGGCTGATGGTGAAGCCAAGGAAGACACCGATCGCATATGCAGGGATCAGCAACGTGACAAGTGCGTCGGTTGCAATCAAGAAGATGACAGCGCCTGCTGCAATGGTCAGGATGCCACCCGCGTACGCAAGCCGATCGCTTCGCTGACCGATCTGGCGGGGGAGAAATCCATCACGCGCCAGGACGCGTGCGAGCTGTGGGCCACCGTTGAACCCAGTGTTGGCAGCCAGCAGCAAGATCCCAGTCGTTGCAATCTGGAAGATGGCGTACGGGATGCCGCCGCCAAGGTTCGCGCGAGCAATTTGCGAAATGAGTGTTTCTCCACCAACCTCCTGCGGAACTTTTCCAAACGCAAACGCGAGCAGAGACATCCCAAAGAAGATCGTCGCGAGGAGCACCGCCATGATGGCCATCGTGTCTGCGGCATTCTTCGCCTCTGGCTTCTTGAACGCAGCAACGCCGTCGGAGATTGCTTCGGTGCCTGTCAACGCGACCGAGCCGTACGCAAAGGCCTTCAAGAGCAGGAACGGGAGAATGAGCTGCATGCCGTCGTGCGCTTCCACAACAACGCCCTGGCTCCAGTTCACTGCAGGATTTCCGAGCCAAATACGGATGAGCCCGATGCCAATCACTGAGAGCGCACCTCCGACAAAGAGATAGGTAGGAATGGCGAAGAGACGACCGGACTCGCGAAGGCCGCGCAGGTTTGCCAGGACGAGGAGGAAGAGAGCGCCGAGTGCCATCTCCACCCTCCACGGCAGGAGCTCAGGGACCGCGGACGTGATGGCCGCCACACCCGCAGCGGTGCTCACGGCAGCAGTGAGGATGTAGTCGATCACGAGGCTCGATGCCGCCACAAGTGATGGAACCGTACCGAGGGTGCTTGAGGCGACCGCGTACGCGCCACCCCCCTTTGGGAAGCCGAAGCAGACCTGGCGGTAGCTGATCGCTACGACTCCAAGAAGGAGGCCTACCGCGAGGGCGATCACAGGACCGAAGGCGAGGTACGTGGCACCTGCCGAGGCGAGGACGATGAGGATCTCCTCGCTCGCGTATGCACTCGAAGAGATTGCGTCGGAAGAGAAGACAGGGAGGGCGAACTTCTTCGGCAGCCGCTCCTCACCCTCCTCCGCGTTCGAGAGGCGCCGCCCGAAGATTGCGGTCTTTGCCGCGAGGGTGGCCCGACCAACGCTGTTTACCGGCTCACTCCCCGCTTCGGACGCAACGAGGTGATCTGGCTCCTCTTCAATGAACCACTCTGCGTCATCGCCAAGCGGCGCGGGGTTCTTGCTCTCGTTCGTCATGACGTGGAACCGCCCTTTACATCTTCAAGGGCCGGCGGTCAGGCCGGTCAGGGGTTCAGAGTGACCAGTGCCTCTCTGCGCCGCGCTCAACTCTGATTCTATACCTGCAGCCGTACCTCATCCACTCACGAGGACGAGGAGCGCGCGGTCGAGTCCGAGGTAACTCACGCGATGCACGCGAATGGCATCAGGTCCAACGAGAGAGGTTGCCGTTGCAAGTTCTTCGCTCCATGTTTCCCCCTCTCGTTTCCATGCAATGAGGTGGCCGCCGTCGGCGAGGAGCGGTCGCGCGAGCCGCGCAAGTTCTGCGAGAGGCGCAACCGCGCGCGCAACGATCACGTCATAGCGCGTTGGACTTGCGGATACGAGCTTCTCTGCTCGCGCCTGAACGACGCGAAGCCGAGGCGAGAGTCCACTCGCGGCAGCGACCGCTTCAAGGAAGCGAGCCTTCTTCCCTGTCGCCTCAATCAGGTCAAACGTGGCGCGCGGACGCGCGTGAAGGAGGCGTGCCGCGAGCGGAATCCCAGGGAAGCCACCGCCACTGCCGAGATCTGCAAACGCACCGTCATGTGGCATCAGCTGGTCAATCAGAGGCACTCCAACAAGGGCGTCGAGAAGATGTCGCGACGCTCGCTCACTCGCGTTCTCGATCCGAGTCAGATTGATGAACGGATTCCACGCGTCTAAGAGTCGTAAGTGTGCGCTGAGCACCGCTCGCTCGGACTCACTGAGCGGTGGGAGCGGCGCCTTCTGAAGGAGCGCATCAAGAGCCTCGAGCGTTGCTCGTTCCGTTGGCGGGAGAACGTCAGGATTCGTTGGGAGCTGTTGGCGTTCGTTCAACCACGCTTCTCGCTCGGCCGCGCCGGGCGGCCCATTGAGCGTCGTACGACATCAAGGACCTCTTCAACATACTTGTCTGCGTCACCTTTCTCGACCGCGCTCTTGACGCAACCGCGCACGTGGTCCTCTAGGATTAGAAGGCCGAGCGCATCGACAGCAGCGCGAAGCGCAGCGATCTGTTGAAGGATGTCAACGCAATACTCTTCGCCGTCCACCATTCGACGAATGCCACGCACCTGGCCTTCAAGCCGACTGAGACGGTTCAACAGCACCTTGCGGTCTTTGGTGTAGCTGTGACCCGCGTGTTCGTCCATACCCTGGGAGAGTATCCGATCCTCCTCGATGCTACGATGCGAACCCGATGGAGACTGCAGTCGGAACCCAGCCCTTCGCGCATCGGAGCGAGGCGGAGTTTGCCGAGATCCTTGACTTCTACGGGATCCGCTGGGAGTACGAAGCAACGGCCTTTCCGCTGACGCACCACGCCGACGGGCGTGTCGCCTCGCGCTTCGCGCCAGACTTCTATCTCCCTGATGTGGATCTCTGGGTTGAAATCACCACCATTCGGCAGGCACTGATGCGGCAGAAGCGCAAAAAGTTGCGACGCTTCACCGCCCTCTATCCTGATCTCCGAATCAAGCTCCTTGGCGTGAGCGACATCAAGGCACTGATGTGGAAGTACCAACGCAGCGCGCGCGGGGTTGTTGGACCCTCCGGGTCGACCACTCCACCTCGGAGGCGCAGAGAGAGAGTCGGAGAGGCGGCCGCATGAGCAGCGTGCGAAGCAACAATCCACATGACGACATTGAGGAGGTGCTCATCGATGAGGCCTCAATCCAGGCGCGCGTACGAGAGCTCGGCGCAGAGATCGCATCGGCATATGGCGGAGGAGAGCCACTCGTTCTTGTAAGCGTGCTCAAGGGCTCGCTCATCTTTGTGGCAGACCTCATGCGCGCAATCCCGAGCAACGTGGTCATTGACTTGATGGAGGTTTCATCGTATGGCGGTGGCAACACCGAGTCGAGTGGCACCGTGCGCATCCTGAAAGACCTCTCAGGAACCATCGAGGGGCGAGATGTCTTGATCGTAGAAGACATCATCGATACCGGACTAACCTTGAACTATCTGATGGGCTACCTCAGCGGAAAGAGTCCACGGTCGATTCGCATTGTGACGCTGCTCAACAAGCCGGCTCGTCGCCTCGTTGACTTGAAAGTTGACTGGACTGGTTTCGAGATTCCAGACAAGTTTGTCGTTGGGTACGGACTCGACTTCGGTGAGACGTACAGAAACCTGCGCTACGTCGGCGTCTTGAAGCGCGAGCTCTACGCCTCCGCGCTTGGTGAGTCCTAACTCAATGAAACCGATCGGTCGACTCCAAACAGGGGCGGGAAATCTGCGCCGTCGAAGCAACGGACGGCGATTGAGCGGGCTGGGCGCAATGCTCGTGGTGCTCGGCGCGCTCCCCTCATGGTGGACCCTTGGCGGCGGTAGCGGCGCCCCCGCCATCACTGGGAATGCGTTTGATTCAGTTGGCGTGTTCGCCTTCTTCAGCGCCCTTGCGCTCCTCGCAATCCTCATCGCACCAGATGCGGTGGGGGAGCAGCTCCCAATCGATGCGTGGCCCCTCCATGTTGGGCTGGTCTGTTTCGCAGGTCTCGCCTTCCTGCTTGCCGCAAGCGAGGCGGCCGTTCGCGCAACGGGTAGCGAACTCTCGCTCGCCGTGGTCTTCTCTCCACTCCGCGCGCCAGGGCTCTGGGTCACCCTCATCGGACTCGGCACCTGGATCGCTGGCGTCGCACAGATCGTCGACACCCGGGACGATCGATAGCCTCCCCCCTCGCCTCCCACGAGGGGGTTGAGCACACAATGGCCGTGCCCCTCGCTCCTCTGTTAGGGTGATTAGGTGCAGCCGTGCGCTCCGACGCGCGGGCAGGTGCTAATCAAGCGCCGCCCCGTCGTAGCAGCGCACGCCACAACATCTACTACGAGACAGATAAAGAGGTACACACATCATGAGCCGTAACGTTGCAGTGTTCGTTGACGTCGCAAACGTCTTTTATGCCGCAAAGGCAGCCGGAGTGGACATCGATTACGTCACGCTCCTCAAGACCATTACCGCCAATCGCGATCTTATTCGCGCCTATGCGTACACCGGACTTGATCCAGAGAACGAAAACCAGAAAGCATTCCACAACTTTCTCGCGCGCAACAACTACAAGGTTGTCAGCAAGGATGTACGAAAGTATGGCGACGGTCGCTTCAAGGCAAACCTTGACATCGAACTTGTCGTTGACCTTGTCCGCCTCGCACCCAAGCTTGATGTTGCCGTGCTCATCTCCGGCGACGGTGACTTTGCACCCGCGATTCGCGCCGTGCAAGACATGGGAGTTCGCGTTGAAGTCGTGAGCTTCCGCGCAAACACCAGCAGCGACCTTGTGGATGTTGCCGATCACTTCATTGAAATCACATCGATTGCAAAGGTCGAGGCGGGCGGTTCGCGTAGCGGTCGTCGCGTTGCCGCTGACGGTGATGAAGATCTCTCCATGACCGAGGTGCCGGACAAGCAGTCCGAGTCCCTGGCGCGACCGCGTCGCTCGCCTGAGCCACGCGAAGAGCGTGGACGTTCTCGTCGAGGTGGTGTCGGTCGCTCAGGCAACGTCCGGAGCCGTTCGGGCGCAACAGTGCGCGTTGGCGGCAGCATGATTGGCGCGGACGCCATTGAGACGATGTCACTCGATGACCTTGAGTCGGGCGACCTCAACCGCCCAGGCATCGGTCACGAGCACGTCCACGACACAGGTGACGCACCACGCCGTCGCCGCCGACGCGGTGGACGCGGACGCGGTGGACGCGGACGCGGCGAAGGATTCTCCGATGCGCCACGGGGCGGCGCATCGCGATCCGGCTCCGCGTATGACGGACCGATCGAGACGATGTCACTTGCGGACCTTGAAGGCGGCGTCTCTGGGGGCGTGCCCGAATACATGCGCAGCGATCGTCGTGGCTCTGCCCAGCCTTCGGGTGCGTCGCGACGAGCCCTCGGCTCTGGCCCTTCACGGATCGCAGACGAGGTTGCTCGATCGCAGCGTGACGGTTCGAGCCGCTCCAACCTTTCGGGTGGCATGCAGAGTGAAACCGTCCCTTCTGATGTGGCGGCGCTCTTGCGCTCACAGCTTGAGGCCACTGGTCGCTCTGCTGACAGCGCTCCTGCGTTGAGCGGGAAAGACGCGCCAGCAGGCGGGCGTGCGCGCGCCAAGGCGAAGCCTGCGGCGAAGAAGCCTGCGGCGAAGAAGCCTGCGGCGAAGAAGCCTGCGGCCAAGGTAGCGCTCGTCAAGAAGCCAGGCGCGCGATCGAAGAGCAAGAGGTAAGAGGCGAGCTGAATGGCGAAGGCGGTTCCCGCGCCGGCCAGTCAACCTGAGGCAACCACACGCCCACCGGCACGCTTCGCAACTCGCGGTCACAATTCGGCCGCGTCGCGCGTTGCACAACTGATCGCTGGCGTTCCTCCACACGCACTGCTCATCGTGGGGCCACGAGGCGTGGGGGCAGGGACGCTTGCGCGCGATGTTGCGGCAACACTTCTCTGCTCAACTCCGCAGAGTGGCGGCGCGTGCGGGGAGTGCCGCGCATGTCGGCTGGTGTTGGCTGAGAGTCACGCAGATCTCGCTCAAATCACGCCGAGCGGTGCCGCTGATGAGATTGGCATCACGCCGATTCGCGAGCTTGAGACGAGCCTCGCCCTCCTCCCTGTCGAAGGTGGACGCCGTGTCGCGCTCATCGAGCATGCAGATCGGATGAGTGAGCCCGCGCAGAATGCGTTGCTCAAGACCCTCGAAGAGCCTCCCCTACAGACACACATCATCCTTGCTGCCGCGGAGGACTCCTCGCTCCTGCCAACCATCCGCAGTCGTTGCGCCGTCATTCGACTCGGCCTCCCAGAGGCAGCCGCCGCAAGCGAACTCATCGCCACCCGACTCGGCCTTGACGCCGCAACCGCCACACGACTCCTTCGCATGGCCGGTGGTCGGCCAGGGCCCATCATCGACGCAGAGGCGATTGGAGACGCGGCGCGTGCACACGCCGCACTACGACGCCAGATCTTGGATTTTGTCGGCATTGCACCGCACGCGCGGCTTCGCCAACTCCCCGCCCTGATTGCCGATGCGAGCGCGATCCTTGCCGTTTCCACCACGGACGGCGAAGAGGGGACAACAGAGGATGGTGGCGAATCGGAAGGTGCCGATTCTGCAGCAGAGCGTGCGGCAGCCAGCGCCACGAAGAGTCCAACGAGACGTGCGGGAGGAAGGCCAACCCCAGCGGAACGGCGCGCGAACGCAAAGGCGCTCCTCCACCTATGGCGTGGTGTCGCGCGCGATCTAGCGCTCGTTGCCTCTTCAGCACCGGCGTCCGTCGCGTTTCCAGAAGATCTCCACGAGCTGACGCCTGTTGCCGCGCGTTGTGCACAGACCACGTGGCGTGACGCGCTCATCAGCCTAGATCGCGCACTCGCGGCGCTCCGTCGAAATGGCAACCCTGAGTTGCTTCTTGATGCGATCGCACTTCGCTGGCCACGCGGATGAACCATCTCGCTCTGCATCAGGAACTCTTCAAACAGCTGGTGACGCTTGGCGAGAGTGTGGCCGACGCGCTTGACTATACGCAGCTCATCAGTACGAACGGCGAAGGCGAACTGGAGAAGACGCTCACTGCGCTCGGCGCACGTGAGATCACTCCCGCTGCGCATCGGGCCCTTGATGCGCTGCGCGCTGCGGGTGAGCGCGTGGTGACGGCGAACGATCCTCATCGCGCCATTGACTGGATTGCAACCTATCCGCGACTCCTGACCACGCTCCTTGTGGCCGCACTGAACCCTAAGGGACTTCCGAGCGATCACAACGCAAACAGCGCAGGTGGCTCATCAAGTGCTACGCGACCTCCAGGTGGAATTGCATTTACGGATGCACCATCCGATGGTCGCGCGGTTGTCTATGCGGGGATACAGTCGGACCCGATCTTGAAACCACTCGCGCACGCCATCGCCGCAGCGTCGCCTGCCGATCGACTCATCGCTCGCGCGCTGATGGTTGATCCAGAGCCGGACCATTCAACCGCAGCGGCGTACGCGGCGCTCCTTCCGTCTCAACGCGGTCCGAGCGATCCTCTTCTCGTCGGCGCGGTGACCATCGGTGGCAAGGCGGCCCAATCGAATGCGCAGTATCGCGGTGCAATCGTGGAGGCGACGACCGCTGAGATCTTGAAGAAGCGTCCCGCACTCGTGCGTGATGCGGAGCGGGTGGTGCGTCGTGAGCGACGCTTCTCGGTGGATGGCGCATCCGCGGATCCACACCCGTTTGACGTGACGGTGGAAGCGGGACCGACTCCCGAACTCTGGGACTGTAAGTGGGGAGCGCGAGGTATCGACGACAACCTTCTCGCGGAGCTTGAGAGTGCTCGGATCCGCGCCGCAGGGGCGGGGGTTCGCATCGCGATCGGCGTCGTTGCCTTTGACGCAGCGGCAACGGTTGCGGCGCGCCTCTCGCTTGTGCGTGGCCCGCGCGAGCAGACGCGCATGATCACACTCGATACCCTGAGTCGTCTGGCGGCGGGGTGAGTGAAGCGCTGATGGACCCGATCGCCGAGCGGCTCATTCCAGGGCTTGCCAATGATGAAGTGCGCCTCCCCATGGAGGCTCGCTTCCGCGAAGAGGGGCGAGGCGTTCGATTTGATGAGTGCGACTCGCGCGGACGGATGCGCGCTGCTGCGCTGCTGCGACACGCACAAGACCTCGCCTGGCGTCACAGTGAAGTGCTCGAGTACGGACGTGCCTGGTATGAGGCTCGCGGTGTTGGATGGGTGGTACGAAGCGTTGATCTACTTATCGACCGGCCGCCCCAGTCAAACGAAAATCTCTCCGGCACGACGGCGCTGGTCGGCTTCCGTCACGTCATGGCACGACGTCACACGCGACTCTTTGGGCCCACCGGGCGAGTCGTTGCCGACGCTGCAATTGACTGGGTGATGACCGATCAAGACGGGCGGCCGGTACGTTTTCCTCAGGAGTTCGAACGCTTCGTCCAGCAGGTCAACGCAACGTTTGTCACAAACAAGATCCCTGTAGCTGCGCCATCAGGTGCAGAGATTGAAATTGCCATTCGTCGTGCGGATATCGACCCGCTCGGACATGTGAATCATGCTGCCTGGCTTGAGATCATTGAAGAGGCCGTCGCTCAGGTTGCCCCCACGCATCTCGAAGCGCCGCGGCGTCGAATTCGTATGGAATACCTTGCGGTCACTGCCGACCGCACCGCGCGCGTGCACATCCTTGGCGATGCAGGCGACGACCAACTTCGTGTGGACGTGACCGACACCCTCGGCAGCCCCAACCTCCGTGCTGAATTGAGTGTGGTCGGCTCGTGAGCTGGCGATGCACCCCCGTCCTCCTTTCACTCCTCGTCGCGCTCAGCGCGCCCGCCTCCACCGCTGCCCTCGTTCCAGCCGCGCGTATCAGCCTGAGTGCGGCGCTTGGCCGCCTGAAGGTGCAGCCTGAGTACTCAAGCGGGTATAGCAGAAGCAAGTTTGGGAGTGATTGGATTGACGCGGACGGTGACGGACTTGATACACGTGCCGAAGTGCTTATCGATGAATCCAAAGTACCCGTCACGATCTCTCGGGGAGTCGTTCGGACCGGGAAATGGATCAGCCTCTATGACAATCTGACTTGGACGGTTGGTACGGACGTCGACATTGATCACGTGGTTGCGCTCAAAGAGGCTTGGGAGTCTGGTGCGTATCGGTGGAGTGCTTCGCGTCGACTCGCCTTCGCGAATGATCTTGGCGTTTCGTGGTCGCTGCGTGCAGTGACAGACAATGTGAACTCATCGAAGGGAGATCGTGATCCTGCGAGCTGGCTTCCGCCACATCGAGCGTCAACATGTACATATCTGGTCGGTTGGGTCGGGGTGAAACTGCGATGGGGCCTAAGCGTTGATGCAACTGAGAAGACGGCAATCAGCAGTGCATGGGGTGCAACTGGTTGTGCTGATCGGCAAAATCCGCCGCGTGTTGAGGTGATTGTCGCGCCGTAGAGACTAGAGCCCGAGCGTCGGCTTTCCGCTCTCTCCCTTGGCACTCCTCTTTCGTCTCTTCTTACGAGGCTCGTTCGTTCCTGGCGCGGAGTCTTGGCGATCAGGCATCCCAACGTTGTACTTCCTCACGAGCGTTGCGTCGGGTGCCTTGGCGCGCGCCTGTGCGAGCGCCGCCGCCGGAGCAAACTCCGAAGAGGTAGGCGGCATCTCCCGTCTTTGACGCGCGCCAACTGGTGGTGTGCGACGAACAACAACAACCCCTTGAGAGGCCGTGCGGATTTGGCGCACGCTCTCTTCTGGTTGCGCACGGTATGCGGCCGCCCAGACGAGTGCGACAGCTGCGGGGACGAGGAGGAGGCGTTCATCGGTGCTGGTTACGCCGAGTGCCAGTGCGATTAGGGTCACGACCACCGCAAGCAAGAGAAGGGGCCGTTTCAGAGGCGGGATGCTCTGGTACTGCGGGTCGACCATCTGCCGATTCTAGGGGGTGCACGCCGCGAATCGTGTATCGATCTGGTGCGCCCGACAGGATTTGAACCTGCGACCTTCTCCTTCGGAGGGAGACACTCTAATCCCCTGAGCTACGGGCGCGAGAGTGGAAGGATAGCGGTGGTAGGAAGGGTCGCGAAAGTAGATCAGGTGACCCCCCGTGAAGGGAGCCACCTGAAGCCGGTCCGCTTTTAGAACGAACAAGTCAGTTCCGCAGCTACGCTCGAAGAGCATCTATCACGTCGCCTAAAGCGACTACCCTAACCCACCTACCCATGACCTTCGAACAAGAACAGCTACGGATAGGATAGCGCGCGCGAAGGCCGATTCCAACCCCCTATTTCTCTCGTGCACAACTCGTCGTGCGCCAGACCGCGCACCGAACCCGTCGCTAACGGATGCTCACTGAGGTCATTGTTACAGGCTCAACGGGGCGATCCCCGGGGCCGCATGGAGCGGCGGCAATCGCGTCGACCACGTTCAGGCCGGCAACGACCTGCCCGAAGATCGTGTAGTTCGGTGGGAGCTGCGGCAGGTCTGCAAGACAGATGAAGAACTGGCTTCCGTTCGTGTTGGGGCCGGCATTCGCCATTGCAACCGTGCCGCGTGCGTAGCCCATCGTGACGGGCTCGTCATCAAACTTGTAGCCCGGTCCACCCGTCCCCGTGCCAGTTGGGTCGCCGCCCTGAATCACAAAACCGGGCACGACGCGATGGAAGATGACGTTGCTGTAGAAGCCCTTGTTGGCGAGTGTCACGAAATTCTCGACGGTCTTTGGCGCTGCGTCGTCTAGGAGCTCGAATTCGATGCTGCCGAGGGTGGTCTCGATGACTGCGGTGGCCATTCGTCCTCACTTCCGCGGCAGTGCCGCCTCTGTCGGCTCACTGCCGACACGTCCGTGGAGTCTACCCGTCTCGCAGCTATGGCGTGGGGCTACTCACCGTGGTGCTTAGGATGGTGACAGGAACAACGGGTCGATCCTCCTGGTCTCGTTCGACCGCGGCGATCGCGTCGACGACATCAAGACCCGCGGTCACCTCGCCGAGAATTGCATAGGTTCGGACACTCTCCAGTGGGCCAGCAGCGCCATCATCCAAGACGATGAAGAATTGGCTCCCTTGAGAATTCGGTGCCGCGCTGCGAGCCATCGCGAGGACTCCTCGTCGATATTCTCCGATCACCGGTTCGTCTTGGATCTTGTAACCGGGATCACCCATTCCAGTCCCTGTTGGATCACCGCCCTGAATCACGAACGGCGTTCCGTCCTGCATGTAGGCAATGCGATGGAAGATGACGTTGTTGTAGAAGCCGCATTCAGCAAGTGCGACGAAGTTTCCGACCGCAATAGGCGAGAGATCAGCATCTACGAGAAACGTGATCTCACCTAGCGTGGTGGACATCACGATCTCACGCTTCTCGCCCGCACCAAGTGCTGCTGGCTGGGCGATTGGACAGCCCGCGACGCCTGACGCCGCTGGGCGCTCTGCGCTGCTATCCGCGCAAGCAGCAACGAGGAACAGCGCTGCGATTGTTGTGCCGAAGATACGATGCGAGGCGTTCACGAAGACATACTACGCGAACTTGCTAACCCGCCTGGTTGGCGATCGACAGCGCCTCTTCGAAGTCAATCGCACCTGAGAAGAGGGCTTCGCCAAGTATCAGCGAGCTCACCCCGGCATCTCGGAGTCGACGCACGCCGTCAAGATCTGTGACACCGCCTGCAACACTCACCTCCATTGATGGGTATCGTTGACCGATCTCGCGGAGCCTGCTGAGTTCACTGGGACCCCCGCCGTGGCTCATCACCACGCGGCCGATTCCCGCAGCAACGAGCTGCTGCAGCAGATCGTCGAGTGACGGCTGCACCGCCCGCTTCCAAGGGAATTGCGAGAGTCGCTCTGGGCGTGGATCAAGACCGACGGCGAGCCACGCCCCCGCTGCATGCGCGCACGCGTGGAGAAGCTCTGGCACATCAAGTAGCGAGGTGCCCACGACCACGCGTGTGGCCCCCGTTGCGAAGACGATCTGGATCCCTTCAGGAGAGTCCACGCCGCCTGCAACCTGAAGTGGTGTGGCAACGAGACCTGCGACCGCGCCGATCGCCGCGAGATTTTGTGGCGTGCCTGCCCGCGCGCCGTCGAAGTCCACAAGGTGAACCAGCGTGGCGCCGCGATCCACAAAGTGGCGTGCGATCCGTGCTGGCTGATCGGTTGGTGCGCCGACGCCAGTCGACGCACCGGGCCAAAAGACAATCCTCGAGCGACCCTTCTCGAGATCAATAGAGGGGACGATGCGCATCAGAACGTCTTGGCACGGGTTACGCGGATGCTGCGAGTGCGTCCGCGGATGCGCGAATCACCTTCTGAATCTCATCGGCACCAATGCCATAGTGCGTCACCGCACGGATCTGTCCATGCGTGTACGCGATCATCAGCACACCGCGCTTCTCAAGCTCGTCAAGAAACTTCTTGCGCTGTCCTGTGCCACCCTCAACCTTGAAGAGGACAAAGTTTGTCACCACGCGAGTGGGATCAAGATGGTCGCCAACTGGCTGTGCGATGTGCCCGGGCGAGATCACGCCCTTCATCTCCGCGAGTGCTTCCGCAAGGATTCGTGCGTTGGCGTGATCTTCAGCAAGCCGTTGAATCGTCCCCTCTGGGCCATCTGAAAGCGCGACGAGACCCGCCGCGGCAAGGATGCCAACCTGGCGCATGCCACCGCCAAGCAGCTTGCGTGCACGTCGCGCCTTAAAGATAAAATCTTTCTTTCCAACAACAACGCTGCCGATCGGCGTGGCGAGCCCCTTGCTCAGGCAGAAGGTTGCACTCTCCGCCTCCTTCACCAAATCTCGTGCGCTCACACCGAGCCCAACGACGGCATTGAAGAGTCGCGCGCCGTCCACATGAATGGGGATCCCCGCAGGCTTGAGTGCTGCGTGCAGCCCCTTCATGTATGCGGGTGTGATAGGTCGGCTGACGGTGTGCGCGTGGCAGTTCTCGACTACCACGAGGCTAGTGTTCGCCGAGTGCGGATCTGAGGAGTCTTGGATCGCCTCAACCACGTCCTGGATCGGCATCTCACCGTCCGGGTTCTCGCGAACGATTCGAAGTCCCGCGCCTGCAACAACGGCGTAGTTTGCCGCCTCATCGTTCGGGATGTGCCCCTCGGCGGGGGTGATGATCTCTCCGCCACGCGGGACATGCGACATCACGCTCACGAGGTTCCCCATCGTTCCAGAGGCCACAAAGAGACCCGCCTCCTTGCCGAGCAGGTCGGCGGCGCGCTCTTCAAGTTCAGCGACGGTGGGGTCATCCTCAAACACGTCATCGCCCACCTCAGCGCTCGCCATTGCGCGGCGCATCTCAGGGGTGGGGTGGGTCACGGTGTCAGAGCGTAGATCGATGCGACCCGAGCCTCCCGCTCGTTGTGCCGCGTCAGCTCCGTATCCCATAGTCGGATCCTACCCCCTCTGGTAGGCTTCGCAGTCCTGTCGCGGACCCGTGGTGTAGCGGCCCAACATGCCAGCCTGTCACGCTGGAGATCGCCGGTTCGAATCCGGTCGGGTCCGCCAGGAGACTCTCTCTTCGTCGGCTACGATTCATTCATGCCACGAGAGATTTCGGTCAGTGATGGCTTCCCGCCAACCGATCGCACGCGCGTCCGTCGCCTTCCTGAGCGCGGTCTCTATGAGCGGAACGAGATCTACCCCGTTGTTGACGCGGCACTCTCCTGCACCGTTGCCTACCTCCTTGACGGGCGTCCCATGGCCACGCCAACGGCCCACTGGCGTGACGGCGATCGACTGTACTGGCACGGCTCTGCTGCGAGCCGCTTTCTCAAGCGCGTCGCAGGCACCGAGGTGTGCGTCTCTATTCACCTGACTGACGGGATCGTCCTTGCACGAAGCGGCTTTGAAAGCTCCATGAACTATCGCTCCGCAACACTCTTTGGAATCTGCGAAGAGATCACGGGCGCGGAGAAGGTGGCGCAGCTTGACGTATTCATAGAAAAACTCGTCCCTGGACGTTCAAAGGAATTGCGCCTCTCACATGACAAAGAGCTGAAGGCGACCACGATGCTCGGCATGACCATTGCGGAGGCATCTGGAAAGATTCGCGATGGTGGCGTGCACGACAACGAGGAAGACGCGGGTGAGAAGATCTGGGCTGGCGTGTTGGAGTTGGAGTCGCGCTTCACCAAGTTGATCCCAGATGGCGACACGCCAGTGATCGCTGCGCCATCGCAGACACTAGAGCAGATGATCGGAAAGAAGATCTAGTGTTGATTCGGGTGAACGCGAAGACGATCGATCAAGCGGCACTTCTTGCGTTGGCGGCACTCGTGATCGCGTACTCCATCATGTTCAATGACACATCGTCGTCTTCGGCTGGTTGGGCCTGGCTCGGCGTCGCAGCCATCCTGCTCGGCGCGAACGTCGCGCGCCTCAATGTTGGCGCACGACCTTCAGAGCGCGGTGTTGCGGTTGGCGTGTCTGCTCTCGGGCTCGCGCTGTTGCGTATCACGGGAACGGTTGGAGAGGTGACGCTGCCGATTGCAACCGCAGTAGTTCTCATCCCACTGCTGCTCGTCTGGATCAGCCGCCGGCGATCTGCTCCCCGCCGTCGATCGTAATCGTATTCCCCGTCACCCAGTTCAGTCCGGGCGCTGAGAGCGCCACGATTGCACGGCCGACATCATCTGGCGTGGTGAGCCGTTTTCCTGGGTGCTTCTTAAGCACCACGTCGATCCAGTCTTGGCTTCCAGGAATCTTTCGTAGCGCAGGGGTGTCTACAACACCTGGACGCAGCGCGGTGACGGTTGCTCCTGGGACGAGCGCGGCGAGTTCGATCGCCAGTTGACGACAGTGCGCTTCGACCGCGGCCTTTGCGGCGGACACTGCGCCGTACATCGGGACCGCCTTTGACGCACCCTCAGAAGATGTGGCAAAGATGCGCGTGGTTCCGCCGATGAGCCCAGCGGCATAGAGGTCTTGCACCCAATAGACGAGCGAGTGCGCCATCACGTCTGACGTCATGTCCATCTGCTTGCGGGTGATCGTTGGGACGTCGCCAGACGGCAGGAACGGCTGCAGGCTCCCGAAGGCAAGGGAGTGCACCACGATACCAAGTTGCGGCTCTGCGCCAGCGGCGCGTGCGGCGGCGAAGCGTTCGGTGAGTTGCGCGATCACTTCGGCGCGCTTCTCGTCGTCTGCCGCATTCCCCCGGATGTAGAGCGCTCCAACGCCGGTCGACTTCACCGCCTCAATCGCGGCGTCGAGCTTCTCGCCGCGGGAGCGCCCGAGATAGACGCCGCAGATGTTGTAACCAGCCTCTGCCGCGTGCCGCGCCGAAGCTTCACCAATGCCACTGGAGGCGCCGAGCACGAGGGCCCATCGCTGCACGCTCTTCTCTCCCATCTCGCCCCCTTATCTCGCGCGACTACGCACGGCTCAGTGCGTCTAGGGTAGCCGACCCGCGCGCCTCGCTGAGTCGCCGCGTACGATGCGGGCATGGACAGCGAAGGGCGACTTCTCCTGATGGCGGTGCATGCCCACCCGGATGACGAGACGATCAGCATGGGTGGCACGCTGGCGCACTACGCGGCAACGCACGCCGCCGCGCGCGGCGAGTCGACCGACGTGATCGTTGTCACGGGCACGCGCGGCGAGCTTGGTGAGATTGTCATCCCAGAGCGCGATACGCCCGAGGAGCACGAACGGCTCGGCGCAACGCGGATGGGCGAAATTGCCGCGGCGATGCGTGCGCTCGGCGTGCAGCGATGGGAGAACCTCGGCTACCGAGACTCTGGGATGGAGGGGAGTGAAGAGAACGCCGATCCACGCTCCTTCCACCAGCACGTCAGCACCGATCTCGACGCAACAACCGAGCCACTGGTGCGCCTGATTCGAAGCGCGCGACCCGACGTGCTTGCCACGTACGACGATTTTGGTGGGTATGGACATCCAGACCACATCGCCGCCGCCAAGGTTACGCGCCGCGCATGGGAGGTGGCGGGTGATCCAACGTGGCGACCAGAAGCGGGGCCAGCGTGGGCGCCGAAGAAACTCTACGAAACTCGCATCCCAGATTCACAACGAGACGCGGTACTCGCGCTCCTTGAATCGCGCGGGATCGAGTCTTGGTGGAGTGAGCCGAAAGATGCAACACCAGAAGATCTCGAGAAGTGGCGCGCGTGGCGCGCCGCCATGGCCTGCCCAGACGAGATCATCACTACGCGCATTAACATTCGCGATCACCTCGCTGCAAAGCGCCGCGCCATCCAGGCGCATGCCACACAGATCTCGCCAGATGGTCCGCTTCTCATGTTGAGCGAAGACGATCAGATCGCGCTCGGTGCGCGCGAGCAGTACCGACTCATCGCTCATCGACTTGACGTTGCGCCAGCGCTCCCCGAGGATGACCTCTTCGCTGGACTACGTTAACTGCGCGGCAGCAACTCAGCGACAGCCTCTTACGAGGCGCGCCGTCCGCGCAGTGTTGTGACAAGAAGGACGATCAAGAAGAGCGTCGTCTCAAACAAGACGATCGAAGCGCCAGATGCAAGATCAAGCGCATAGCTGAGGTAGAGTCCGGCAACTGCGGCGGTCACGCCAATGAGCGCGGCAACTCCGATCATCTGGCCGAATCGCTTGACGAGCAACTGCGCCGTTGCCGCAGGCGTTGTGATCATGGCAACCACCAAGACGATGCCAACCGCCTGCAGGCTGATCACGATCGTCACCGCGATCAAGATGAGAAGGAGATCGTCAAGTCGGCGAACGGGGAGTCCTGCGGCCCCTGCGCCAAGCGGATCAAATGTTGCAAAGAGGAGCTCCTTCCACAGCGCACGGATGACAAGAAGGAGTGCAATCACGAGCACACTTAGCGCGATCATGTCCGACACGCTGATGCCGAGCACATCGCCGAAGAGGAATGCGAAGAGATCACCGACATAGTTCGGAATGGACGAGAAGAGCGCAACGCCAAGCGCGAACATCCCCGCAAAGAGGACGCCGATGATCGAGTCTGCGCGCAGCCCAGAACGTCGCGTCAGGGCACCGATCCCAAGTGCCGTGCCGATCGCAGCAACCGCGCCGCCAAAGATGATCGGGAGTCCGAGCAGGTAGGCAGTGACAATGCCTGGGAAGGCTGCGTGACTCACGGCATCGCCGATGAAGCTCATCCCCTTCAGCACCACGAACGAGCCGACCACGGCGCACGCGACCCCCACCAGCGCGCTCGCCACGAGGGCGCGCACGAAGAAGTCGTAGCCGAGTGGTTCGAGGAGGAGGTCGATCGGGTTCATTCGTGACCTTCGTGGCTGCCGTGGGAGTGGTGTGGGTCGTCGAGGAGTACGACACCCCCATCCGCGAGAGGGACCAGGTGACCGCCGTATGTCTTCTCCAGCACTTCGCGATCGAGCACGAGTTGCGCGGGGCCGTGTACCACCACCCTGCCAGCGAGCGCAACCACGTCATGGAAGCGTTGAGCGGCGCAGGCAAGGTCGTGCGTGGTGGCCACGACCGTCCGACCGCGAGCCGCTTCGGCATCCAAGACATTCATGATCTTCTCCTGCGTCACCGGGTCCACTCCAGTGACAGGCTCGTCGAGCAGATAGATCTCAGGATCCGCAGCGAGTGCGCGCGCGATGAAGACCCGTCGTCGCTGGCCTCCAGAAAGTTCGCCGATCTGACGCGACGCAAGGTCTGCCATGTCTACACGTTCCAATGCCTCCTCAACTGCGGCACGATCCGCGGCACCCGCACGACCGAGCGGCCCGATCCGTGGCGTACGCCCCATTGCCACCACCTCATCGACGGCGATCGGGAAACTCCAGTCCACCTGTTCCGCTTGAGGGACATACGCAACGCGCGCTGCGTGGACTCCGACCGGTGCGCCGAGCACCTCAATCGCTCCTGACCACGGACGCATGAGTCCAGCGATGCACTTCAACAGTGTCGACTTCCCGCCGCCGTTTGGGCCGAAGATGGCGGTGAGGGAGCCTTGAGCAAGCTCAAGGGTGATGCCGCTGATGGCGGCACGTTCGCCGTAGCCTGCAGTGATGTTGGAGATAGTGACCGCACGCCCCCCAGGATGCGAGGAGGGCGTGCGGCCTTTGAGAACTGATGGTGCAACGCGTTCGTTCAATGCACCATCATTGCGCTACTTGAACGAAGCCAAGATCGCTGATGCATTCGCACGCATCGCGCCAAGGTAGGTGTTCGCAGGTGCGTCACCGAGCGCATCCGAGTAGAGGTTTCCAAGGACGGTTGCGCCAGTTTCGGCTGCAACCTGATCGAGGACCTTTGACGGGAACTGCGCTTCACTGAAGACCGACGTCACTCCAGCCGCCTTGATTGCGTCGATCAACGCCGCAATCTCCTTTGCACTCGGCTCTTGTCCAGGTGCTTCAACCGCAACGCCAACAATCTCAATCTCATAGGCGCGGGCGAAGTAGCCAAATGCGTCGTGGAAGGTGACGATCTTGCGCGCGGAGGCGTCTATCGCTGTGAATCCCACACGTAACTCTTCGTCCAAAGCCGCGATATCCGCGAGTCCGGCATCACGCGCGGACTGGATCTCCGCCGCGCGCTCCGGAAGTTCATCCGCTACACGCGCGGCAATTCGCTCAACGTAGATCGCCGCGCCCTTTGGGTCGAGCCAGATGTGTGGATCGATCCCGCCATGTGCGTGCTCATCACCCTCTTCTTCACTATGCTCATCACCCTCTTCTTCACTATGCTCCTCACCCTCTTCGTCATGGTGCTCTTCTCCCTCGAGGTAGACCCACGCGTTGCTCTCGTCGATACCCTCTGCAAGCTCAAGTACATCCTCTTCGCTCTTGCCGGCCGCTTCGAGCAGCGAGAGAGCCCACTCATCAAGGCCGAGTCCGTTCATGACGATGAGGTCCGCGTCAGCGAGCTTCTGCGCGTCGGCGGGGGATGGCTCAAACGTGTGGACGTCAACACCACCGGGAATGATCGTTTCAATCGTCACGTTGTCACCAAGCGCTAGTTGTGCAAGATCAGCAAACACGCTAGTTGTTGCAATCACCGTGTAGTCAGCAGGGACCTCGCTGCTCTCGCTCGGAGACGGCGAAACTGCGCTTCCGTTGCATCCAGCAACAAGGACGAGCGACGCAAGTGCTGCGCCAACCACCGTCCATACCGGTCGTTTGATACCTAGTCTCATGGTTCCTCCTTTGTATGCCTAGCGCTGCTAGGTGGTTGAAAAACTGCTCCGCCTAGTTGGCGGAGCGGCAGTCAGGGCAGCGGCCGAAGAGTTCAAGCCGGTGCTGTTCGATCTTGAAACCGGAGCGGCGTGCCGCTTCGCGCGTGACCGCTTCAATCCCGCAGTCGTCCACATCGGTTGTGGCGCCACAGTTGAGGCAGACAAGATGGTGATGGTGGGTTGGCTCGCATGGGATGTAGGCGTGCGTTCCGTCTGGGAGGTCAATCCGCTCTACAAGCCCCTGCTCGCTGAGGAGCTCCAGGAGTCGAAAGACCGTTGCGCGTCCGATCCCCATCCTCCGCCGACCCGCATCCTTCAGGAGGTCCGCGGCGGTGAAGTGACCCTCGCGGCGCTCAATGAGCGAGGCGAGTTTTCGGCGTGGGCCGGTCAGGCGCACCCCTGCGCGATCTAGTGCGTCGAGCATCTCTTCTGCCATGGTCCGAGCCTAACATATATGATACCGAGTATCAATAAACCGTCGCGGAGCCCCAGAGGCCCCAGCGCTATGATTCCCGCATGGAACTTATTCGACGCGCAGCGCTCTCTGGGATTGTGGTTGGCGTGGTGGGCGTGATCGTCCTCTTCCTCGCCAACCCCTTCAGTGGGACCCCAACCCCGAGCATGGACGAAGACTTTACGCCGGTCGCCCCAGTACTGATCCCTGCAGCAGGCCTCGCCAGCGGGCATGGGCTCGGTGCGGAAGACGCGCCAGTGGTGCTGACCGTCTGGACCGACTATCAGTGCCCGATCTGCGGCACATGGGGGAATGGCGTTGAACCAGCGCTATACGAGCGCTACATCACTGACGGAGAGCTGCGCATTGAACATCGCCACTACGCATTCCTCGGCGAAGAGTCATTCACTGCCGCTGTTGGTGCGGAGTGCGCTGCTGGCCAAGGGAAGTTCTGGGCCTTCCATTCGTATCTCTTCGCGAATCAGAACTCAGAGAATCAGGGAGCATTCAGTGCGGGGCGACTCCGCAAGATTGCTGAAGCTTCAGGACAAGACCTCGCTACATGGGACACGTGCATTGCGGATCCAGCGGTTCGTGCCGAAATTGAAGCTGATGCAGAAGAGGCCATGTCCCTTGGTATCACCGGAACCCCAACGCTGATCATTGGTGACTGGATGGATTCAGGAATTCCTGCTCCCGAGGATCTGTACGCGCGCATCGACGAAGCACTAGGAAACTAGACTTGTGCCGCGGGCGCACCGCATCAGCGCGCTTGTATCCGCAGTTGGCGTTGCGATCTCCGTTTATCTGCTCTCTATTCGTCTGATCGGGGTTCCTGCAATCTGTGGGCCGGCACTTGGCCCGTTTGGCGGCTGCTCCAAAGTTGAAGCGTCAGCCTGGTCAAGCATCGGTCCGATCCCTGTTGCCGCGATCGGCGTTGTAGGGTCAGCACTCCTACTTGTTGCAACTATCATTCATGCACGGACCCGCCGCGAAGAGGTACTCGCGGTCTGGCTCTTTGCAGCACTTGTTGGTGCAGCCGTTGAGATTGGACTGATCGCAATTCAAGCCTTCTTGATTGGCGCATGGTGCGTCTGGTGCCTCCTCTACGGATCAACGGTTCTGATCGGAGCCGCCACCGTGATCAGTGTGGTTCGTTCGTATGCGCGCGAAGCTCGCGACCTAACTCGCCCCCCGCGCTGAGCTGCACGAGGGTACGTGGAGCGGGGATCTCCATCTCCTCAAAGAGGGCGATTGCACGTCGCGCCGCACGTCGCGCACCAGCGAGTGCGCCATCTTCGGCAAGCATCAGGGCGAGGCTCTCGAGTAGCTCGCCGCTCTCTGGATCAATACGAGTAGCGCGCGCCGCAAGGTTGATCGCGCGATCGTAATCTCCGGCCGCATGCGCGGATTGAATTGCGCGCTCCACCATCGTCATGAGGCTCACCTCGATCGTGCCGCGGTAGCGCTCCACCCATGGCTCAAAGGGGAGCTCCGCACCGAATCCCCCTCGATAGTCGTCGAGTAGATTCTCGATCTCTTCAGTGCGAGGCCGAATGCGAATCCGATCAAGGCGTGCGGTGAGGACAGCCGAATCAAAGCTGACCAGTTCTGGGTGCATGGAGACGATCTCCGCTTCGTGTCGAACGTACGGCGTCGCTCCCCCTTCGGGGGATGCGTCGTAGTCTGGGTCGATTGCTCTTCGAAGGTGATAGATCGCTTGGTTGAGCGAGTTGAGGCCTGCCTGCGCATCGGCGTCCGGCCAGAGCGCATCAATCGCCTCGTCACGCGTCGCCGAGTGTCGAGGTCGCGTGGCAAGGTACATCAGTAGCGCGAGTGAACGTGGTCGAATGGCGGCGCCATCGACCGTGCGTCCATCAATCTCCAGGTAGAGAGGCCCGAGGTCGTGCACGAGGACTCGGCGATCGTGCTCATGTGGCATCTCGTGCACCTGCATTCGCTGCGTTCGCTGTGTGCGTGGATGGTGTGGCAGCCCAGTTGCGATCTCGCCAGGAAGCGAGAGTGCCGAAGCAATCAGTGCCGGGATCTCCCATCCTTGGCGACCAAGTTCATCATCCTCGGCGGGAGCGATCAGGAGCCCTTCGCCCCAGAGTGACTGCAGCATGTGCAGGTTGATTGTTTCGCTGCGATCCTCTGAGAGCCGCCGCAGGAGTGGTTCGCAGCCGCCAACAACGTCTCGACGGATGAAGTCGTTAAGGTCACGCGTCAATGTGCGGTCCTCTGCCAGAGAGAGCCACGCGGAGAGAATGCCACCGTTGCCAGCGGCACCCCGTCGCACCTCTTCAAGTTGGGAGGGCGTGCCACGCCAGCTGCGCGCCTCCGCAATCTGACGGGTCTGCTGGGGTGAGACGCGCAGCGCCATTGCTCCGACCTCAAGCACCGCGCGCTTGCTTCGCGCTGTGGCGAGACGCAGCGCCGCTTGTCGTCGTCCTATGAAGATCACCCGTGACCCGTCTGGGTCTCGGTCCGCAACGGCGCGGAGCAATGCGAGAGACTCCGGGTCTTCGGTAAGCACATCGGTGTTATCAACAATCAGCGTGAGAGATGCATACGGGACAGCGAGATCCGCACAGAGTGAAGTGGCACATGTGTCAATGCGACTCCTCTTTCGTGCTGCACGACCAAGTCGCGGCAACCAAATCCCGCCGTCTTCTTCGGCGGCGAGCAGGAGCGCGTCCGACAGTCGTTCAGCACCACGGATCCAACGCACTGGCGTGCCGAGACGCGATGCCCATGAGGCGACCGAACTGCTCTTCCCGTATCCTGCGCTCCCGGCGATCACTCCTAGACCGCCCGTCCCCAGTCGATCAAGCTCCCGCTCCAGCCGTGGCCGCTCCGCACAGAACTGCATCCGCTTTCGCATGGACCCTCCCCTCCACGCCGTCGCAGCGGGCGCCGCGAATCGGCTGCGGGGATGGTGAGGCGTACCCATGTATCAATCGCGTACCAGGTTGGTGGCTGTTCCCTGCGCCCGCGTATGCTCAATCCATGAGCAAGCATCGGCTGATCATTGACTGCGACACGGGAACGGATGATGCCGTTGCGTTGATGCTTGCCGCGCTTCACCCCGAGATCGACCTCATTGGTGTGACCACGGTATTTGGAAATGCGCCGCTGACGGCCACCACGACGAACAGCATCTCCGTGCTTGATCTGATCGGCCGCTCAGAAGTCCCTGTGCATGCAGGTCTGCCGCGACCGCTGGTCCGAAAGACGATGCCCGCGGAACGCTTCTTCAAGGCCGATACCGTGCAGGATCCGCACGGCACCTATCTGGACATCCCTCGCAGCTCGCGCGCGGCGGCCTCGAGCCGCGCCGTCGAGTGGTTGATCGAAACGTATCGCAACGCCACAGAGCCGATTACGCTGATGCCGATTGGGCCACTCACGAACATTGCTGCGGCGGTCGCCCAAGAGCCGAGATTCGCAGAGTGGGTACCGCGGCTGATCATCATGGGGGGCGGGCATGAGGTAGGGAACATGACTCCGTCCGCCGAGTTCAACGTCTGGGCCGACCCCGAGGCCGCGGCAAGCGTCTTCGACGCGGGGTTCAAGGACGTGTTGATGGTGCCGCTTGACGCCACGCACAAGGCGCTCATCACCGCAGCGCAGTGCGACGCGCTCGAGGCGCTTGGGACTCCGGCTGGCAAGGCGGCTGCCATCTTTATCCAGCGCCGCGTCGCGAGCTACGAGAGCAGCCAGAAGATGGACGTTCCGGAGTCAGCGCCTGTGCACGACGCGCTCTGTGTCGCCGCACTTGTTGAGCCGAACATCGTCACCAGCAGCAGGCATCACGTCGCCGTGGAGACGACCGGCACACTTACGCTTGGTCGAACGGTCGTCGACACGCACTTCCGCGGAGGAAAGGAACCGAATGCGGCGGTCGCATTCGATGCGAATGCGCAGCGTTTCGTCGACCTGATGATGGAGATCTTCGCGAAGTCTTGAGACCCGCTCCGCTTAGCGCAACACCCTCCACGCAAACGGAATTGCGCCGAACAGGATCGCGCCGGAGATGAGAAAGAGCGGTGCTGCACCCAGCTCTCCGTAAATGATTCCGCCGACGAGTGCAGCGATTGCTACGGCGAGCCCATATGAAACGCTCTGGTAGAGCGCTTGACCTGTTGCCTGCAGCGCAGCAGGAACGATTGTGCGCACGCTCAACACGCTCGCAAGAAGCGTGCAGGCGAAACCAATCCCAACGAGCGAGCGGGCAAGTGCCAGCCAGTACGGTGAATCAATGAATGCATATCCAACGCTGCAGATTCCCATTGCGACGAGTCCGAATGAGAAGAGCGACCGAAGTCCAAGGCGCGCGGCGACGAGCCCCCCGGCGAGGAAGAAGGGGATCTCAACGGCAGCGGAGACGGTACCTCCAAAGGCAACTGCTGCCGCACTCCCGCCGACCTCTTGAATTCGAAATGAACCATACGCGTAGAAGAGCCCAGCACCTAGATTGACGAGAAGACTGAGCACCAGAAACGCAAAGAGCCTCGGAGCGTGCTGAAAGGCGAGCGTGACCGTGCCGAACCGATCGCGCCAATCACCAGTGACCGCAATCTCCGCGTTTGGTCCTGCAATCTCTGATCGCTCGATCTCGGCTTCTGCCTCGCTCAACGCTGGACGTGCGCCTCGGTGTAACGCGGGGGCGGTATGGAGGCCAATGGTTCCTGCAATGAGAATGAGCGCGGTGATCCCATAGAGCGGCGCGATCATTATTGCGCCACCACTCGCCACCAACGCACCGCTTAGGATGCACATTGCTGCATAGCTAAAGCTTGTGATTGCACGGAGTGAACCCCACTGGCCACCGACCTTTGCGAGTTGCTCCATGCCAATGGAATCAAGCAGTGGCACAAGGCCGGCACCCGCAAATGATGCGAGTGCCGCGCCGGGAATACCCCCATACGGCCCAACGGCAAAGAGGATGACGCCGGCCGCCGCGCTCACCAGCGCAATGCGAAACGCGCTCGCTCGACCGAGCACCGCGTCTCCAAGGTGGCCCCAGATCGGTCCCGCTGCGAGCGCGATCATCGAGTTGACCGCTCCGATCAATCCGATCGCCTCAAACGAGAGCCCACGATCACGAAAGACGATGCCTGAGAAGGGCAGATAGGCAGCCTGCATGAGTCCGATGACGAAGTAGAGATACGAGGCGCGCCGCATCTCGGGGCGCATCAACATGAGGGTCATTCCCTCACATTAGCGGGTCACCCTCCGTTCCTGGTGCGGGAAGCTCAGGGGCGCGCTCGCGGACGAGATTGATGAAGCGTGTCTCCTCCTTACGGAACCAAAGCTGACCGCTCCCCGTTGGCCCGTTGCGATGCTTGGCAACGTTGAAGTTGATCACCTCTCCCGTCACACTGGCATCGTCGCTTCGCTCCGCGTCGCGGTAGAGGAAGATCACCACGTCGGCGTCCTGCTCAATTGCGCCTGACTCACGAAGGTCGGAGAGGCGTGGCTCACCCTTCTCTCGGGCCTCGGTCTGACGCGAAAGTTGGCTGAGGGCCATGATCGGAATTCCGAGCTCACGCGCGAGGGCCTTGAGCCCGCGTGAGATGTCTGAGACCTCCTGCACCCGGTTTCCATCACGGCTCTGCTGCCCAGGTTGCATCAGCTGCAGGTAGTCGACGATGAGGAGGTCGAGACCCTGTTCCATCTTCAGGCGGCGCGCCTTCGTGCGGAGCTCCATCACAGAAATGTTCACGGAGTCATCAATGAACATCTTGGCGCTCGAAAGTGTCCCAAGCGCGTCCGCGATCTTTGGGAAGTCCATGTCCTTAACCTGACCACTGCGAAGATTGAACGAGTTGATCTTTGTCACGCTGGAGAGAAGGCGAAGCACCAGTTGTTCTTTGCTCATCTCAAGCGAGAAGACGCCAACGGACTTCCCTTCGCGGAGCGAAACGTTCTCTGCGATGTTGAGCGCAAGCGAGGTCTTGCCGACGGATGGACGCGCGGCGAGGACGATGAAGTCGGAGTTCTGGAGTCCCTGGGTGATGGTGTCAATTGCGGAGTAGCCGGTACGCAGGCCCATAAGTTGACCGCGATTCTGGTGCATGCGATCAAGTCGGTCATATGCATCACCAACCAGTTTGCCAACCTGCGTGAAACCGCTGACTGCGCGTCGCTCACTCACAGCAAAGAGCTCTGACTCTGCGCGATCAATCGCCTCGGAGATGTCAGAAGGATCTTCGTATCCGATCGATGCGATTCGCCCGGCAGCACCGATCAGGCCGCGCAACATGGACTTGCGCTCGACGATCTTCGCGTACTGCTTTGCGTGAACCGCGGTTGGTGTGCGGTCACAGAGATCGGCGAGCGCTGCACGGCCTCCAATCTCTTCTATTTGCCCACGACGCTCTAGCTCTTCCGAAACCGTAAGGATGTCGATCGGTTGACTCTGTTCGTAGAGCCGCTGAATGGCGGAGTAGACCTTTGCGTGTGCTGGTTTGTAGAAGTCTGCAGGCTTGAGGCTGTCCGCAATCTCGAGCATGACCTCGCCATCAATGAGGAGTGCGCCGAGGATGCTCTCTTCAGCGTCACTTGATTGTGGGGGGAGTTGATTGCTCATGCGCGCATCATCGCAGTCTCCGATTCAGGACTCCAGACGGATCTCCACGAATTCATGTCAATCTCTCCACGAAGCGGGCCCAGGCCGCGTCGGCTGTGGATAAACCGGCGCCCTCGCGCGCCGTTTTGTGGATTAGTGGACTCGGCGCAGCACGCCGACGAGCACGCCCTGTACGTTGACGGTCGGGTAGTACATCGGCGCGTAGGCCTTGTTCGCCGGCTGGAGGCGGACTCGACCCTGCTCGCGGAAGAGCTGTTTCAGCGTGACTTCATTCTCTTCCACCTGCGCGACCACAATGTCGCCGTCTGCGGCAACCCTGCTCGGCTTGATCACCACGTAGTCACCATCGGCGATCTGTGCGTCGATCATGGAATCACCTCTGATCTTCAGCAGATACGAGTCTGGGGTCGACATAAATTCTGGAACCGCCACGGTCTCGGATCGCTCCTCATAGGCCTCGATCGGGCCACCTGCAGCAATCTGGCCGACAACGACGAGGTCGCGTGCGACTGCAGGAAGGTTCGTGGCCTCCACCGCATCGTCGAGCTCGAGGAGGGCACGCCCGCGTGCCGTGAGTCGAACGGAGCGAGAGAGACCGGAGTCGCGCTTTATGAGACCCTCGCGCTCGAGCGTCTCGAGGTGGTGGTGGACGGCCGACGGTGCGGCGAGGCCGACAAGGTCCGCAATCTCACGCACCGTGGGGGGCGTCCCTGATCGACGAACCCCCTCGGCGATCGCCTGGAGGATCCGCATCTTCCTGTCCTGGTCATGCTTGGTCATATGGGCATTAGAACGGCTGTTCGGAATCTTGTCAAGTAGCTGGCACGAGGCGGATACACTCGCCCCATGACCGAAACCGCCCCCCTCATCCTCGACCTCGGCCTCGTCCTCCTCCTTGCCGCGCTCTTTGGCTGGATTGCACGTCGAGTCGGTTTGCCAGCGGTGGTCGGCTACCTGATCGCGGGGCTCGCCGTCTCACCGTTCACGCCGGGATATGTGGCGGACAGTGAGCAGATCGCCCTACTCGCTGACATCGGCGTCGTCATCCTCCTCTTTGAAGTCGGAATCGAAGTCGATGTTCGCCATCTTGGCAAGCGGTTACGACCTCTCTTCTGGGCCGCCCCAATACAAGTGGCAGTGAGCACTGCAGCTTCTGCCCTCGTGTTCTGGCTGCTCGGCCTACCCGTTGCGGGCGCCCTCCTCGTTGGCCTGGGAATCTCGCTGTCATCAAGTGTCGTGATCGTCAACATCACAAAGAGTAGACGGCGCACGACGGACCCAGATACCGAACGTGCGTTGCTCGGCTGGAGTGTGTTGCAAGACATCGCTGGGGTTGCGGCGGCTGCCGTCATCCTCGCCCTATTTGACGAGAACAGCGTAGATCCAGCAGGAGCGATTGGTGGGCTGGCGCTCTACCTCTTCCTTGCTCTCGCGGTTGCGCAGATCGCTCCTCGCCTTCTCAAGCAGCTGCAGTGGGAGCGAGATCTCTTCCTCATCGTCTCGGTCGCAACCGGTCTCTCCATCGCTGCAGTCGGCGCGGTGCTCTTTGGAGTCCCGGTCGCACTAGCCGCGTTTGTTGCTGGACTTGTGATCAGCGACAACAAAGAGATGGAGGATGCTCGCGCCGCAATCCTTCCATTCCGCGACGTGTTTGCCGTGCTCTTCTTTGTTGCGGTTGGCTCACTCATCAACCCGCTGAATCTAGCCCCTGCGCTCCCATTCGCGCTGATCGCAATTGCGCTCGTACTCTTTGCCAAAGTGCTCCCCGCGTACCTCTTAGCACGAGCGAGCCGTATTCCTGCGCGGCCACTACAGTTGGCGGTCTCGCTCGGCCAAGTGGGAGAGTTTAGTTTCGTGCTCGCGACGGTTGGTCTGACGCAAGGAGTGATCCCGCAAGACGTGTACACGGGGATCTTGTGTGCGGTCGTGGCTTCAATTGCTGCCTCCTCAGCGGCCGCGCGCCGATTCGGCGTTCGGGGAGGCCAGTCCAGCTGAAACATCCAAGCGGCAGTCGGGCCCTAAGTTGTTCGACGGCAATGCCTGGGTACGTGCGGAAGTGAAGTAGTGCCGCAATTGCATCATGGTGCAATAGTCGAACTGGGCAATCTCTGCGGTAGGATTTTTTCATGGCAGCTCAGCATCCACATCAGCACCATGGTCACCCCCACGATCACGGGGATCACCCCCACGATCACGCGGGGCATCACGACCATCACGCCGGTTGGCGTGGGGCCCTCTCGAAGTTGTTTGGACACAGCCACGATCACGCAGACTCTATTGATGACGCGCTGACGCGAAGCGCGCGCGGGATTCGCGCCGTGATGATCTCACTTGTTGGCTTGGGGATCACTGCGCTCCTGCAGTTGGTCATCGTGGCAATCACAAGCTCGGTCGCCTTGCTCGCAGATACGATTCACAATTTCAGTGACGCGATGACCTCCATTCCGCTCTGGATCGCCTTTCTTATCGGGAGGCGTGCCGCGAATCGGCGATACACCTATGGCTACAACCGGGCAGAAGATCTTGCTGGGCTGTTCGTGCTCTTGATGATCTTCCTGTCGGCCGCACTCGCCGCCTACGAGTCCATCAATCGTTTGATCAATCCGGTCCAGGTGAGCAACATCCCGATCGTGATTGCAGCGGGGGTCATCGGGTTTGCCGGCAATGAGCTGGTTGCGCTCTATCGAATCCGCGTCGGTCGATCGATCGGCTCAGCTGCCCTCGTCGCAGACGGGTATCACGCGCGAACGGATGGACTGACCTCCCTTGCCGTGGTCTTCGGGGCGATCGGCGTTGGGCTCGGGTTTCCTGTCGCCGACCCACTTGTCGGACTGCTCATCTCGGTTGCGATCTTGCTTGTCTTGCGTTCGGCATGGAAGCAGATGTTGGGCCGTCTGATGGATGCCGTCGACCCATCGCTGACGGATCAGGTCGAGCGCACCGCTGGTTCGACGCCTGGTGTTCAGGCGGTCGAGCACCTTCGACTTCGATGGGTTGGGCACACGATCGAGACCTCGTTTGCGATCACCGTGGACAAGGAGGTGACCGTAGCGCGAGGACACGAGATTGCCGAACTTGTTCGCCACGAGTTGACCCACGAGATCCCGCGAATCGGCAGCGTGGAGATCCATGTCAATCCTTGTGCGCACGACGGGCACGACCCCCACGCGTCGCTCCGCCACCATGTGCAGACGGAACGAGAGGTCTCCGCGCCAGTGCGCGCTTAGCGCTCATCTTCTGGAGACAGCAGTCGCGCGCGCTTGATCACTCCGTCTCCGAATCTTGCGCGCAACTCGTCTGCGGCGACGGTGATGGCTTGCTCCCGCGCGGTGACTTCACCGTCAAAGAGTCCGAGCTGTTCATCACCTGTGAAATCAGATGTAGAGACGCCGATGAGTCGATACGGCTCTCCTTGTGCAACTGCACGGAGCAACGTACGCGCCGATCCAAAGAGTGGACCGCTCAGGTTACTCGCCTGTGGAAGCTTTACCTGTCGCGTGATGGTGACAAACTCGGTGTCTTTCAGCTTGAGGGTCACCGTGCGCGCAAGTAGCCCTTCGTTGCGCAGCGAGTGCGCAACCGACTCTACAAGATCAAGCAAGAAGGTTTCCAGCGCGTGCGGGTCTGCAACATCTTCGTCAAGCGTCATCTCGCGCCCGAGCGATTTTCTATCGTCACCAGGGTCAACGGGGCTGTCATCTCGGCCGATGGCGAGCCGCTTGAGGGTTGGACCGTGCGCGCCGAACCTGCGCAACAGGTGATCGTCCGGGGCGGAGGCAAGGTCGCCGCACGTGGAGACTCCTAGCTCACGTAGCGTCGCCTGTGCGACCGGTCCAATTCCTGGGATGACGCCGACCGGCTGTGGTGCGAGCCACGCCGCCTGTTCCTCGGCGGGAATGATGAGCAGTCCGTCGGGCTTTGAGGCACTCGATGCAATCTTTGCGACCAGCTTGCTCGCGCCGCCACCAACGCTAACAGCAAGTCCTGTCTCTATCTTCACCGCTCGTTTCACTGCTTGCGCCACGTCGTGGGCGTCACCATGTAGTTGCTGTGTGCCAGCTAGATCGAGAAACGCTTCATCAACAGAGACCTGCTCGACGATCGGACTCCATCTGTCGAGAAGGCTCATGACCTGATGAGAGATCTCGCTGTAGCGATCGTGACGTGGCTCTACAAGAATGAGTTGAGGGCAACGCGCGCGTGCCACATGCGTGGAGAGCGCCGCGCGCACGCCAAACGCGCGCGCCTCATAGCTGGCGGCGCAGATCACGCCGCGCTGGCCATCGCCGTAACCCACGGCAACTGGTTTTCCGGCAAGCGAAGGATTGTCGCGGATTTCTACCGACGCAAAGAAGGCGTCAAGATCAACGTGAAGGATGCTGCGCGGCGCGGACGTGTTCGTGGCCGTCAGCCGTTTCTTCTCTTATTCGCGCGACTGGCTAGCTCTTCGGTTCAACGGTGACCGTCACCTCAGCGATGAGGTGTGCCGCAACCTTCACCTGCACCTTGTACGTGCCGAGCTGCTTCAGCGGTTCATCAAGGAGAACTTGGTGCTTCTCTACGGTGATGCCGCGGCGTTCGAGCGCGTCAGCGATCTCCTTGTTGGTGATGGAGCCGAAGAGCTTTCCACCTTCGCCAACCTTGACGCCCATGGTCAGAGCCGTGGCGCTGATCCTCTTGGCGAACTCCTCTGCCTCCCGCTTGGCGCGATCAGCCTTGGTGGCCCGTGAGGCGATCTCCGCCGCAACCCGATTCGCCGCTCCGCCGATCGCGGGGATGGCGAGTCCGTTGGCGATCAGGTAGTTCCGGGCGTACCCGCTCGCGACCTCTTTGACCTCGCCGGCCTTGCCGACCTTGGGGACATTTGCGGTGAGGATGACCTTCACGATGTGCTCCTTCCTACGGGGCGGGGAGGGGCCCCCGCGCTGGTGCGGGGATTCTCGCACACCTTCAAAAACAGCCCCTTGACAGAGAACAGATGTTCTATGACACTAACCGTGCCGAACAGATGTTCTAGTCCGCAGGAGACCCCGGAAGGGGGCCCCACGGGGCGGGAGGCATGAGATGGCAATGCAACAGATTGCTCCGGTCGCGATCAAGGTGACCGCGCACTGGTGGACAGGGACGCCTCGGGCGGTCGCTTTCGAAGGGATCGTGCGCAAGGTGACCAGGGTGCTCGCCCTTCGCAAGGAGCACGGTGCGTACCGAGCCGACACCGGCCCTCGCACACTCTGGGAGCTCGATACGGAGGACGCCACGCTCGTGCTCGCCTTCTCGCGTCGCACAGGCGCATGGACGATCGAAGCCTTCGATGATTCATGGAGCACGCTCCCATTCGCGTCGGCGCTTGAGCCGTCAGGAGGCCTCCTCAGCCACGCGTAGATCGCCAAAGTGTTCCGCCGTGCGATGCTACGGCGATGGCGACACTGAGACGATCCAAGGTCACGCAGGGCGGCAAGGGCCCCGTTGAGTCAGCGCGGTCCGCGTTGCGCCTGGTCGAGATTGTGCTCGACCTCACGCTCGCTGCAGTTCTCTTGGTCGCGGTGCTCATCATCGGCGGCGAAGTTGCCCATGAGATTGCGGTGGGAATTCAGTCAGGCGGCGTTGAAGCCGCGCTCAAGATTCTTGATCGCGTCCTTCTGCTCTTCATAATCGCCGAGCTGATCTATACGCTTCGAATATCTCTTGCTCGATCTCAACTAATCCTTGAGCCCTTCCTCATCATTGGCCTCGTTGCAGTTGTTCGGCGAATCCTGATCGCTACAGCCCAAGTCGAGCAGTGGCTAGTTGCCGGCAGAGATATCTCTCCGCTGCTTTACGAACTTGGCGCACTAGCTGGTCTGGTGCTATCGCTTGCGATTGCACTCTCGCTCGCCCGAAAGCACAGTGGCCGCATGAGTGACTACGAAGCTGATTAACGTTCTCGTACGCGTTAGAGAGGCTTAAATGAAAGATCTGCCATCAACATCGCTCGCCGACTATCTTGATGCTCTCGCCGCGGCAACACCTGCTCCGGGCGGTGGCTCAGCGGCTGGGCTGATTGGTGCAGCGGGTGCAGCTCTGGTTGAGATGGTCGCGGGCCTCTCGCTTGCCAAGGGTGCTACTGAACACACGGCACTTCAAGACGATGCACGTCGCCGAGCAGCAGATGCGCGGAACAAACTGCTTTTACTTGCTGAAGCGGACGCCAACGCATACACGGCGTTCATTCACGCATTGCGGCTTCCAAGCGGTTCAGAGAGTGAGCGAGCGGCGCGTACGGAAGCCCTCTCAACTGCGGCACAACGCGCCGCGGAGGTACCCCTGGCAACCCTCCGCGCTGCCGTCGCCATTGCGGAGGCGGCTCAGACGTTGGGGGGACGCTCCTTACTCTCCGCGGCGAGTGACCTTGCGGTCGCGGCGCGCTTTGCTCGCGCTGCCGGTGAGAGTGCCGCAGAAAATGTTGAAGCGAACCTGCCGTATATAGAAGATGCTGAAACGCGAGTTGAACTTGCAAGACAGACGGAATCGGCTCTTGGTGCGCTTCAGCGTGCAACACCACAGTGAGCCGAACGCTAAGCGCGCGCCCACGATCGGCCGAGCTTGCCGCTGAGGCTTCCAACCTAGTCAAACGTGCGGCTGCGGCGCGAGGCGGTCGTTCACCAGTGCTCGCTGCGGTTGCGGCAACGGAAGATGTGGCGGCGCTCATCTACATGGAACAACTCCTGAAGCTGGCGGCAACGGCAGGGTTTGCCGTAAAGAAGATCTCACTCCCCGCAACCGCGGACGAAGCTGAGATCACGGCCACGTTGAAGCGACTCTCGGCAGACGCGGATGTCGCAGGGATCATCCTTCAATCGCCACTCCCAGATGGAGTGGACCGCACGCGAGTCGTTATGGGAATTGCCGCAGAGAAGGACATTGATGGGATCACCGCTGCGAGCGCTGCGCGCCTGAGCGCGGGGGACCTGGGTGAGGCGCTGCTTCCAGCAACTGCCGCGGCGGTGATGGAGCTCCTGCGAGCGCACCAGATCGAGATCCGCGGGCGACGCGCGGTGGTGGTGGGGCGGAGTGCCGTGGTCGGTCGCCCTGTGGCGCAGCTCTTATCCCTGGCGGGCGCTCAAGTGGAGGTCGTCCACTCGAAGACGCCCGACATGGGCGTCGTCACACGCAACGCCGAGATCCTTGTGGTCGCTGCAGGAGTCCGAGCGCTCGTTCGCGGTGAGCATGTCTCACCTGGCTGTGTGGTCGTGGATGTGGGCATTCACGTTCAGGGGGACCAGATCGTCGGCGATGTTGATGAGGCGAGCGTCCGCGATGCGATCGGTGAAACGGGCGCGCTGAGTCCAGTTCCCGGGGGAGTTGGCCCGATGACGAATGCGATCCTCGTGTTGCAGGCGGCACAGGCGGCCCTACGGCTCGCAGGAGCGTAAACTTCGGACCATGTCGTTTCCATCTGATCTTGAGATCGCGCGCAGCGTCACGCCGAGAGCCATCGACGCCGTTGCGGCCGACCTTGGGTTCAGGCCCGATGAAGTAGAGCCGTACGGTCGCACCAAGGCGAAGATCTCCATCGAAGCGATCGAACGCCTCGAGAAGCTCGGTACACGCGGCAAGTACGTGGTGGTGACTGCGATCACGCCGACACCGCTCGGCGAAGGGAAGACCACCACCACCATCGGTCTCGCGCAGGGTCTCAACGTCATCGGCAAGAGGGCAACGGTTGCGATCCGCCAGCCCAGCCTCGGTCCAGTCTTCGGGATCAAGGGTGGCGCTGCGGGCGGTGGATACAGCCAAGTCATCCCCATGGAAGAGTTCAACCTGCATCTCACGGGTGACGTCCATGCCATCGGCGCCGCACACAACCTCGCCGCGGCATTCCTCGACAACCACTTGCACCACGGCAACGCCCTCGGCATCGATACGCGCGCCATCACCTGGCCGCGGGTCGTAGATATCAGCGACCGAGCGATCCGAAAGACGATCATCGGCCTCGGTGGCAGGGAGAACGGCGTCGTCCGCGAATCGGAAACGGTGATCACCGTTGCAAGCGAAGTGATGGCGGTGCTCGCCCTTGCATCGGATCTTGCCGACCTACGCGCTCGACTCGGCCGCATAGTGGTTGCCGAAACCACCGACGGAAAGCCGGTGACCACTGAAGACTTGAAGGTTGCCGGCGCGATGGCGGCACTGCTGCGCGATGCGATCAAGCCGAATCTACTCCAGACGCTCGAGGGTGGCCCTGCCTTTGTCCATGCTGGACCGTTTGCGAACATCGCGCACGGCAACAATTCCATCATTGCGGATCGAGCGGCACTTGCAACGAGCGAGATCGTTGTGACCGAAGCTGGCTTCGGCGCAGACATGGGCGCTGAGAAATTCTTCGACATCAAGTGCCGCGCCTCTGGCATTGCGCCAGATGGCGCAGTGATCGTTGCAACGGTACGTGCGCTGAAGATGCACGGCGGCGTTGGGAAGATCGTGGCGGGGAAGCCGCTCGACCCAGCACTCAACCAAGAGAACGTTGCGGCGGTTGAGGCTGGCGCGCAGAACCTTGCGAAGCAGATTGAGAATGTGCTCGCCTTCGGCATCCCAGCAGTAGTCGCCATCAACAAGTTCCCAACCGACACTCCGACAGAGCACGAGGCGATCGTGCGAATAGCGCTCGCGGCAGGGGCACGCGCCGCCGTCGTCTCATCGCATTTCACCGATGGCGGCAAAGGTGCGGCGGAGCTCGCGGAGGCGGTCTGGGCCGCCGTGACGTCAGGCGAGGCAAGATACGCGCCGATCTACGCAGACGATGCACCGCTCGCAAAGAAGATCGAGACGATCGCCATGCGGATCTATGGCGCGGACGGTGTGGACATTGCGCCGGCGGCGGCAAGGCGACTCGCACGACTCGAGGAACTCGGCTACGGAAGGCTGCCGATCTGCATGGCGAAGACGCAGTACTCGCTCTCCCATGACGCGAGCAGACTCGGTCGGCCGACCGGTTTCCGAGTGCCCGTTCGCGGCGTCACGCTGGCGGCAGGGGCGGGCTTCATCACTGCGATCTGCGGGGACCTGCGCCTGATGCCAGGCCTCAACAAGGCCCCCGGGGGAGAGCGGATCGATCTTGACCTGACGCGCGGCGGGGAGATCGTTGGCCTCTTCTAGCGCGATTTTGACGCACGGCCGAGCACGGCCGTGCGCGGCTGGAACCCTCAAGCACTCTCTGGCGTTGGTAGGGTGAAGGACCACAATGGTCCCAGAGCAAGGAGCGAAATGATGAACATGCGGAACGCCCTGATTACGCGACTCGGACTCCCAACGGCGCTCGGCGCCATCCTCGCTCTCGCCCTTGCGCTGGTCGCCGGTCTCGGAGGCGCTGGCGGGTCAAGTGTTTCAAGCGGTATGCCGGGCCTGCTCTCCCCAGATGTTGGAAAAGAGATGGGCGCTGGGGGTGTGGCTCCTCAATATGGCGACACTGTTACGGCGAATCGGGGCGACGGCACTCGTGACGTGGTCCGTTACGGAAGCCTCTCCCTTGAAGTGGAGGATGCCGATGATGCGCTCGAACGCGTAACCGCGATCGCTGAGCGTGTGGGCGGATACATCACCTCAAGCTCGCGTTCCGGGGAGGGCGAGAATCTCTATCTGAGTGCAACGCTCCGTGTCCCTGTGGCTGAGTTCAGCAGCGTCATGGCAGCGCTGCGCGACGAAGGCGAGATTCTGTACGAAGATATCGGGAGTTACGAAGTCACCTTGGCGGTCCTCGATCTGGAGGCACGTCTGGAAAACCTGCGCGCAAGTGAGGATGCATTCCTAGCGCTCCTTGATCGCGCCGAATCCGTTGCTGACGTAGTGGCCGTTCAGTCCGAGTTGAGCCGAATCCAAGGCGACATTGAGTCCTACGAAGCCCAGCTCAACGGCATGAAGGACCAGGTAGAGATGGCGAGCATCACGGTCTCGCTTTCGCTTCCTGTCTCTCCCGTGGAAGTTGCGACAGGTGAGTTTGACCTGGCGTATGAGCTCAGCAACGCACTCGCGAACCTGATCAATGTAGGGCGTGCGGTGATCGTTGCGCTGATCAACATTCTCGTGATCGGCGCGCCGATCGCGTTGCTTGGAGGCCTCTTCGGCTCGCTGATTGGCCGAGCCGCGCGCATGCTTGCGTCTCGAGTGAGCCGCATGTTCGGAGGAACATCGAAAGGCACACGCCGCGTCGCGCGGCGCTGACCGATCCTGGGAGAACTGCAGACTGCCGCTGGGGCCTAGATGGCTCCGGCGGCAACTGCGATCACCGCGACGGTGATCAGGCCGATCGCGACGCCGACCGCTCCCGCAAGCCAGGCGCGAACGTTGATTGGTCCGAGATTCTCGTTCTCTTCTGACGCATGTGTTCCCATGCGGGCTAGTATCCCAGACGATGAGGATTGACATCGGTGATGGGTTCGAACTGATCGGCGTGGAGAGTGCCGAAGACCTTGCCCTTCTCCCGCCGTGCACTCGTGACGATGCCGATCATGGAACCTGCACCTGGTGGGAGGATGCGGACAAAGGGAGCAAGGCGGCGCACTTTGACTCGCGGCCCGCGAGCGTGACGTCGCGCGCCACGGCGCCGGCGGGCGGCAAGGCGGCACTCGCCGCCTTTCTCGGCGCAGAGGTGAGCGAAGCGCCAGCCTTCAACCCGTTTGCGCCAAATGCGCCAACGCGAGAAGAGGCGCTCCGCGACGCCGCGGCGGCACCTGGGCAGCCGACGAAGCTGCGACTGCTGACACGTCAACTGCCGATCAGTGGACCGATGGGGTGGACCCTTCTTGCGAAGGGCGAGCCAGTCGCCTACTGCCAAGCGGGCCCACTCTCCGCCTTTCCTCGTGCGCAACGACTTCGTGATCGCTATCCGGATCTCCCCTCCTCGCCGCCGCCAGCGGTGGTGACGTGCATCTCTGTGATCCCCGCAGCACGCGGGAAGGCGCTCGGGAGTGCGCTTGTTGAAGGAGTGCTGACGCGACTAGGTGGCGCAGGGTTTGCCGCGGTAGAGGCGTATCCAGAAGAGCCTGCCACGGCAGCGGTGCTCGATGCTGAGGCAACCTCTTCCGCGACGCAACGCTTCTGGGAGCGCCTCGGTTTTGCCGTCGCGGCCACTGGCCCAGACGGACGCTGGCCCGTGATGCGCCGAGTCTTGGAGTGAACGCGCGCGCGTCCCTGGTGATGCCACCATACGAGGTGGTCGCGAACGTCAGTGAGGGGAGAGATCGAGCAAACCTCGCCGCGTTTACGTCAGTGGTCGCCGGTTCGCCAGGGGTGCAACTGCTCGACGTTCATCACGACGGAGATCATGACCGGAGTGTGTACACCTACGTTGGCGAAGCAGACGCCCTCATCCTTGCCACGCGAGCACTGGCGCGGCTTGCCGTGGCGACGATCAACTTGGCGTCGAGTGCGAAGAGCGGCGCCGGCCGCGGCGTCCACCCGCGAATCGGAGCCATTGACGTCGTCCCAATCGTGCCGCTCGGTCCTGCTGGTGACCAGCGCGGCGCAATCGCCGCAGCGCGCACGCTTGGTCGTGCACTCGCCGCAGACCTCAATCTCTCGGTGCACTTCTACGGCGAGGTTGCGCGCTCCGAAGCGCGACGCGCGCTTCCAGAGATTCGACGTGGTGGATTTGAGGACCTTGCAGCACGACAGAGCGATCCTGCGCACGAGCCTGACGAGGGCCCCACTGTGCCACACGCGACTGCCGGCGCAGTTGCGATCGGCGTCCGCCCACTGATGGCGGCATGGAACATTGAACTTGTTGGTGCCCCAGCAGTGGAGCTCTTGCGTGCAGCACGGGGAATCGCTGCATCAATGCGCGGGAGTGCGCCCGGAGGAGTCGCGAATCTTCAAGCACTCGGCTTTGCTCTGCCAAGCGTGCAGGGCGCACAGCTCTCGATGAATCTTCATGACGTGATTGGTGCCGCCAGTGCGGGGATGACCCTGCATCGCATTCGTGATCGTGCAGAGCGTGAGGCGCGTGCGCTCGGCGTTCAGATTGGCGAAAGCGAGATTGTTGGGCTCGTCCCAGACGCCGCGCTTCGTGCGGGGGGCGACCCGAACGAGCTAAAGATTCGCGGCGGCTGGCAGCGCGCGACGATTGAGTCTCGAATCGCTAGATAGCGAGCAGCGTCACCAGCAGCACAACTGCCATAATTGGCAAGAGACAGCCACTCGAATGCGCGACGCTCTTCTCCTCGGCACGTGCGGCCTTTGCTGCGCGTCTCCCTTCGCGTCGACGCTGATCTTCTGTGATCGCAGCGAAGAGGACAAAGTCATCGAGTCCGATTCCGTTGTTGTTTAGGTCAAGTGGCCCACCATCGCCGCCTAGATCATCTCCGTCGCCAAAGCCGCCATCACCAAAGCCACCATCACCAAGATCTCCGTCATGCATGTTTGCCCTCCGTGCCAACCGGCGCAGAGACGCCGTTGAGCGACATTAGATCAAGGAGTTGTGCCAGCAGTATGTCTCGTCCTGTGCGACGAGACGGGGTTACTCAGCGCCGAAGGCTTCGCCTCGCGGCTCCACCACGATGGTGGTGGTCTCTTCTGGGAGGCCCGAGATCGTGATCGTTAGCTTTGGCTGCGCAGTTGGTGGTGTGGTGAGCCCCTCCTCCTTGCAGAATGCCTTGACAGCGGCGTTTGCCTTCGCAACGTCGTCGGTCATCGGCATTGGGATGACGATCTTTGGGCCGAGCTGGTTGATCAGTGCAGACGCCGCTTCGGCGCTCAGCGCCCCTCCAACCGGGATGAGCACAATGTCCGCACCTGGCAGCTCTTTGATCTGATCTGTAGAGAACCCTTCGGTGTGGTCGCCAAGATGGACGACGTGGATGCCGTCGATCTCGGCGTAGAAGACGGTGTTGTGTCGCGCAGCGCCGCCGCGATGGCTGTCACGGTAGCTACGAATGCCGGTGATGAGCACTGACTTGACCTCGTATTCGCCGGGCCCCTCCAAGACGACCGCGTTGTCCAGGCTGGTGGCAATGGGGGTGCGTCCGTCCCGTGGCGCCAGGCGACCTTTCACGCGCGCAAGCGGCGCGTCATCAGGGTGGCTGAGCGTGACGATGTCTGCCGTGATCCCGCGACCGGTTGGCCCTACGATGGAGGTGTATGGGTCGTAGGCGATCGTTGCCTCGCGTCCTCGGATTCGGACGCAACTGCGTCCGTAGTAGGTGAGTTCCACCCCCGTATTCTCCCACGCGCCACCCGCGGGTGTCGTACGGGGGGCGTGCTCAGTTGGGTCAGGAACGAGCGGACCGGAGTGGGGGTGTGCCAGGCGGGGGCAATGCCCATCGCCCCCGCCTGGCGGGAGGTCGGTTCTCAGGAGGGAGGTCCAGTGAACCGAACCCCATCTTCCGCCTCGCGGGTGAATCTCCACTGAGCAGCTAGGTAAAGACTTCTCAATCCTTTAGGCCGTGACGGTTCGCGGCTCATGGCGTCTCGGGCGCCCTGCCTGTTCGCCCTGAGGGCGGGCTTACATTTCGGCGGGGGCGGAGATCCCGAGGAGGCGCAGCGAGGCGGCGAGGCTGGCAGCGGCCGCCTGGACCAGCCGGAGACGTTTCGCGGAGAGTGCAATGTCGTTGCGGTCCACCACCTTCGCATCGCGGTAGAAGGCGGAGAAGGCGGTGGCAAGTTCAGTGGCGTATGTCGTGACACCCTGCGTCTCATGGTGAGCCGCGGCATCCTCCACGACCTCCGGAAGTCGAACAATGACCCGAGCCAACATGGCATCCGCGCTCGATTCGTTGTCAAGAAGATCTCCGATCTTCGCGGCTGCGGTGAGCCCTTCTGCAGATGCTTTGCGCAAGATTGACTGCATGCGCGCGTGCGCGTACTGCGCGTAATAGACGGGATTCTCACTGTTGCGCGCAGTGGCTGCCTTGGTGTCGAAGTCAATTGCAGTGCTCGCACTTCGTGAGGCAAAATACCAGCGTGCGGAATCCGCACCTATCTCTTCAAGTAGCTCGTCGAGCGTCACGAATGTACCCGCACGCTTAGACATGCTCATCTCTACGCCATCTCGAACAAATCGTACCCACGCGACGAGAAGCATTTCGATGTGTTCTTTCTGATATCCGAGCGCTTCCCCCGCATTACGTACTCGAGCGACAGTGCCGTGATGATCTGCACCCCAGACGTACACCAGGTGATCAAAGCCGCGGCTGAACTTCTCTTCGAGATATCCAATGTCTGATCCAAAGTACGTGTACGCGCCGGTAGACTTCTTGATCACACGGTCTTTGTCGTCACCGAACGCTGTGCTCTTGAACCAGAGCGCGCCGTCTCGCTCTTCAAGCCAGTTTTCGGCGCGGAGCTTTTCAATTGCACGATCAACGTGCCCATCTGTATAGAGGGACCCTTCGGAGCGCCACACATCGAACTCAACCCCGAGTGCGGCGAGAGAAGACTGAATGCCGATCCGAATACGCTCCGAAGCCCACTTCCCGATCACGGCAGTTTCGTCCTGATCAGGGTCAGTGCTGTGAGCTTTACGCGCCTCTGAAGCGCGCGCCGCAATCTCGGCAGGGATCGATCTTGCGAGTTCGCCGACGTATTCGCCCTTGTATCCATCTTCAGCAACCTCATTGCCATCACGCAGCGCGACCACGCTCTCGCCAAGTCGCCGCACCTGCTCGCCGAAGTCATTGAAGTAGTACTCACGAGTTACCTCTTGACCAGCCGCTTCAAGGACACGTGAGAGGAGGTCGCCGACAAATGCACCGCGCGCATTGCCGACCGTAAGTGGCCCTGTGGGGTTTGCGGAGACGAACTCCACATTGACACGAAGCGGGCGTGTGGAGTCCGCTGGCACGACGTGTCCCCACGCCGTAGGCGACGCGATGATCGCATCAAGGAGGTCGGCGAGAAGCCCTGCGCGGAGGCGCATGTTGAGAAACCCTGGTCCTGCAACGCTGGCCTGCGTGATGGGGCCGAGCGAACCGGCAGCACCGTGAAGCCGCTCTTGCGCTTCCCCGTCCAGCTCCGCAACGAGTGCCGCCGCAATCTGCGCAGGGGCGCGTTGCAGAGGCTTCGCAGACTTCATTGCGATGTTTGACGCGTAGTCGCCGTGCTCACTGCTCGCAGGCACCTCAACTTCGATCCCGCGGATGAGGGCCTCGAGTGCGCTCGCATTCGCAGGTGCGGGGAGGGCGCCGTTGGCAATTGCACGACGCAGGGCGCGACCGACCGCGTCACGGACCACATGCCGCAGCGGGACGCCGAGGAGCGGGTCGCGCGGGAGGGCTCGGGCGCGCTCAGCAGGAGTCGGACGTGCGCCAGAAGTGGTCATGGCTGAATCGTAGCGGCGAACTCTGGCACGATGGCGGCATGAGTCAGCATCCGAGCGAGCATCGAGGGCCAGACGGCCAGAACGAGTTCCCTGGGGCGGCGACCCCCCCTGCCGGAGTCGAGATCGCAACCCCTGTGAGTCGAGGACAGGTGCTTCGCGTAATGGCGTTGCTGACGGTTGCGTTTCTCGTTGGCGCGCTCCTCCTTCGCGTGCAGGCGGATCGCATTCGCCCGCTTGACCTCCCGCTTCCCGCAGGTTGGGAGGCGGTGAGTGCGGACACGGTGCTCGCCGGCATCTCTCCACAGAGTGCAGTCCGCGCGGCGCGCACCGCCGATGCGCCCGTTGGCGCTTCGCCACGCGTTCGGCTCATCACCTTGACATCTGCAGGAAGTGACGGACCCTCGCTCAGCGGTGTCTACTGGCTCATCGTCACCGACGATGTTCGTCCCAGCATGGAGATTCCGAGTGGCGACTCACTCGATGTGATCCGCGCCTTTGTGCTGGTTGATCAGCGCGGCGGCATCGCCCTTGTGGTTGAGCGAGGATTTTCGGACGCAGATCCAACCCTCCCGCCAGACTGAACCAGACGCGGTTAGCGCGTTCGCGGTACGGGCCAGTGTTCGCCAGCCAGCTCCCACCGTTTCGTGACGAGCTCGTCAAACCCGTGTTCAAGCAGGAGGGCTAGTGCTCGGTCAAAGTTAAGCGCAAACCAGTCTGGCTCGTGCGCATCAGAGCCGGTGACGATGTAGCGACCGCCAATCTCCTTGTACCGTGCTACGGCTTGCGGAAGTGGGTAGCAGATGCCAGTGCGCTGCCTCCAGCCAGAGCTATTGATTTCTAGTGCTGTGCCAGTCTTTACAAGCGCCTGCAAGAACGGTTCGTAGAGTTCAGGCGCAGCCTCAAACCGTTCGGTGCCGATATGCGGGTAGACATACTTGCGAACGTAGTCCGCATGGCCAAGGATGTCGAAAAGTCCGCTCTCAACCGCCCCAAGAACCTCATCAAAGTACGGTGCGGTCACGCTCGCGTCGCTCCCTGCAAACACTGCAGTGCGTGATCGCTTGAATGGGGAGTCAATCCCTGGATGGACGCTCCCGATCGTAAGGTCGTACTGGTTATGTTGCAGGTGCTCGCGAATGTCTTGCTCATATGCGCGCTCGTACGTGATCTCCACGCCAAGGAGAATCTCGATCTGATCGCCAAACTTCTTGCGCAGTTCCTTGACCACCTCAACGCGGCGCTGATGGGGCGCGAGCGTTGCACCAGGCTCTCGAGGATCGAAGTCGAGGTGATCGGTGATGGCAATTCGCGGCATTCCGAGCGCGATCGCAAGCGCGGGGTACACATCGACCGGGACGGCAGAATCGGGTGAGAGCAGTGTGTGGAGGTGCACATCAAGGGGGAGGTCGAAGGTTCCGTTGACCGCGAGGTTTTTTGGCCGCTCGTTCGCACTCATCGTGTCCGCCTCACTACTGCTGGTTCAACCAACTGCGCGCCGCGCTGCTGCGCAACCCACGAATGAGCAGTAGTGCGAGCAACACTGGAGGAAAGCCAGGGAGCCAGTTGCCAAAGGTGAGGCCGATCAGCGGACCCGCTGGAATGAGAACAGTAGAGAGGCCGATCGCAAACCCTCGCCCCGCCTCTTTCCGTTGGATGACGAGGGTGATGCTGAAGATTGCGGCTGCGATCAGTGCCATCCAGACGACCCCTTGCAGTGTGACTGGCGCAGCGGTCGCCTGTTCCACGATCGGCCCAAGGGTGAGGCCGAGCCCCGCCAACAGTAGGAGCGCATACGCGAGAAAGGCAGCGACACTGATCGGCATATGTTCAGGATGGCACGAGCGCGTCGGCACGTCTTGGCAAGTGTGGTGCCCCCAACGGGATTCGAACCCGTGATCTCCACCTTGAAAGGGTGGCGTCCTAGGCCTCTAGACGATAGGGGCGTGAGATCGGGAGGTTAGCACCCGCTCGAATCAGGCGGCGAGTTTGCCGAGGACGTCGGAGGCGGCAAGCGCAACGGCGGCGGCGATCGCAAAGCCGCCTGCGAGGAGGGCGGCGAGGAGCGCTCGGCCGTCCTCGGCTCGCCGAATTGCTCGGATCATGCTGAAGGCGAGCATCAGGGCGGCGAACGCGCAGGCGAGCCCCACGACGAACGTTCCGATTGAAAGCTGCCCGATTTGGTCCGCGTTGCGAATGCTCGCAACCCAGAGGAAGTAGAGCAGTGAGCTGCCGAGGGCAACGAGGACGGCGACGCCCGTGCCGAGTGAGATCACTCCACGAATTCTTCGGCTGCGCTGTTGGCTCATCTGCATAGGGTAGCCCGCCGTATCGAATACGGCGAGCCTCGTGGCGAGGGCGAACGAGCCGACACGATACGGCCCCTCGGCTACGATGCGTACATGGAGATCATGGGGATCAAGATTCCGACGATCATCACGGAGAACAGCGGGATCCGCTGTGAAGGGTGCCGCGAAGAGATTGCCGGCACCCCGTTTCGTGTCAGCGTGCTCGACATCATCGCCACCGAGGTTGCCCCGTCTTTTGAGCAGGCATCTCCGATCAACCCAGGTCCATTCCAGTTCTGCAAGAAGCCAGAATGCCCCGCACTCTGGATGTCTCGGAACAGCTGGTACACATGTCAACAGAGTGAGGTGCGCGAGATCATGCGGCCGGTCCCGCTTCAGCTACCGGGCGGCACAAAGGGGCTCGGCCTCTGTGACGGACTACATCAGAGCGCGCACGAGTTCATTCCGGCATAGGCCGGAGGGCGCATGATCGCCGCTGCCACCACGCTTATCGCCACGCTCTTCGCCGCTCTTCTGTTCAATCAGTTCGCAACACGACGCGCGCCGTACCAACTTGCATGGGCGATCGGGGCGACCGCATTTGCGGTAGCGGCGGGAGCAGAAGCCGCTGCGCAGCTGGCGGGATGGAGTGAGCCGCTGTATCGAGTCTGGTATCTCACTGGTGCGGTATGGACCGCCGGCTGGCTCGGTGCTGGAACGATCCTGCTCCTCGCCAAGACACGGTTCGGATACTGGTATGCGCTCTGCCTTGCGCTTGCCGGCCTCTTCACCATTCTCGTTGCACGCCGCCTCGAAGATCCGAGCGCAGGGCCGATCGCGCTTGCCTATGCGCTGAGCGCATGGGCGGCAGCCGTAGCGATCGGATGGTTCTCGTATCTTGCGAGTCCGCGTTGGAGTCGCATCGCGATTGGATTCATGGTCGCGGTGAGTGCGCTTGCGTTTCCGCTCGTTGCCACCGCAACGCTCCCCGCGCCAGGGTGGGCGGTTGATCCGTCCACAGGGGCACCCGTTGCGGTGCTACTCCCGCCATCTCTTCGATTGTTGACGCCGCTCTTGAATGTGAGTGGGGCTCTCGCGCTTCTCACTGGCGCGCTCTTCTCAGCGTATGTGTTCATGCCGAAGCGGCGAACGCTGCCGTACTCAAGTGATCCGAACCAGCGCGGTGACGAACTTCTTTTCAATCTGGCGATCGCCCCCGTTGCGATCATCGTGAACTTCTTTCGCAGCGTTCCACTTGCAGTGCGCGCGTGGCGTGAAGGCACGTTGAACCGACGCGTCCCCGCAACGCTCCTCATTGCGCTAGGCGCGTTTCTCCCAAGCCTCACCGACACGCTCAATCGAGGGGGATCCACTGAGGCCTATGCGCTCGGCAAGCTGTTCGGCGCGGGGCTCCTCCTCATTGGCTTCCTCGCAAGCGTTGACGAGCCAAGCGAGATCAGCCTCCCGCTCGTTGGTGCACCGCTCCGTGCCGCCTTACGTTGGGTTCGTGGGTGAGAGCGCACCAGCGGACGGCTGCTATCCTCGTGACGAGCGCCGCACGGAGGAGTTGATGAAGATTCGTACTGCAGTCTTTCCCGTTGCCGGCTGGGGAACTCGCTTCCTCCCTGCAACCAAGGCGGTGCCGAAAGAGCTGCTCCCCGTCGTGGACCGCCCTGTCATCCAGTACGCGATTGAGGAGGCGATCGCCTCTGGGATTGAGCGGGTGATCCTCGTCACGAGCGAACACAAGCGCTCGATCGAAGATCACTTTGACAGCGCGACGGACCTCGAAGCGGTGCTGGAAGCGCGCGGTGACATCGAGCATCTGCGCGCAGTTCGGGCGGTGGCCGACATGGTGCACCTGGTGACGGTTCGTCAGAAAGAGCAGCTCGGACTCGGGCACGCGGTGTTGATGGCGCGCGACGCAGTAGGGCGAGAACCGTTCGCCGTTGTCCTCCCGGACGATCTCATCGTTGGCGTGGAGCCAGCGCTCGGCGAACTGATCAAGGCCTTTGAGGCGAGCAGCGCCTCCGTCGTGGCACTGATGGAGGTGGCGGCTGACCAGACCCGACGCTATGGGATCGTGGAGCCCGACCCAACCTTCCCATCACCTGATGGGGGCCGAACCATCCCACTGCGTGGCCTTGTTGAGAAGCCCGAACCCGCAGTTGCGCCATCCAAGCTTGCGATCGTGGGCCGCTATGTGCTGAGCCCGAAGATCTTCGAAACGCTTGAGCGAACACAGCACGGCGCGGGCGGGGAGATCCAGCTCACCGATGCAATCCACGCGCTCGCAGCAGACCAGCCGGTGGTCGGCTACAGGTTCAGTGGCACGCGATACGACGTCGGTGCTCCCGAGGGTTGGCTGCGGGCGAATCTTGACCTTGCGCTTGAACACCCAACCGTTGGCAGAAACTTGCGCGTGGCACTCGCGTCGCACCTTCGGGACGGGGAGAGGTGAGCGGGGCGCCCGAGATCCGCCTGAAGCCCGGCGATCTCATTGCGGGACGTTACCGACTGCAGGAGCAGATCGGCGAGGGCGCCGCCGCGTCTGTCTTCCGCGCAACCGACGAAGTGCTCGGGCGAGACGTGGCGGTGAAGGTGCTCCGTGGCACACTTGCCGCATCTCCTGACGCCACCGCGCGATTCCGCGCAGAGGGTCGCGCCGCAGCAATCATTGCGCACCCAAACGTTGCCGCCGTGTTCGACGTGACCCCTGAAGGCGATGCGCCTGCGATCATCATGGAATTCGTTGACGGGGAAGATCTCGCCTCCATGCTGCGACGCGTTGGGCCACTCGTTCCCCGGCGTGCCGCCGCAATTGCCGCACAGGTTGCTCGTGGGTTGGCAGCCGCGCATCAGCGTGGAATCATCCATCGCGATGTTTCGTCTCGGAATATCCTGATTGGACGCGAAGGTCGCGCGCAGATTGCAGACTTCGGCATTGCACACGCAATTCTTGAAGACGGGCTTCCTACCGGTACGAAAGGATCTGCAACTCCTGCCGGGACCGCCCACTATGTTGCGCCAGAGGTTGCCGCTGGTGCGCCCGCCACGTCGTCGTCAGATCTTTACGGGCTCGGCGTTGTCCTTTTTGAACTGCTCACGGGCCGACGACCGGCGCTGCGCGGTGCAGATGACGCAGTCCCATCACCGCGCATGCTGCGTCCAGAGATCCCAGAGGAGCTCGGATCAATCACCGTGAAGCTGCTTGCTGTCAATCCAGCGAAGCGAACACAGAGCGCCACGCTTGTTGCAGATGCGCTCGAATCATATGTGGTCAAAGTTGGACGAACATCAATCCCGCCGCGAGCGGTTGGCCCTGCGGCAGGTGCGCCGCGCGCACTCGCTGGGACGCGCGTGGCGCGAGTTGCGGGGGAGGCGGGACCAGGTGAGCCGGAGATGCCAGTTGATCCATCTGATGAGAGTGCTCGGTATGATGATGATGAGGCGATGCCGCTGCGCACCACACTGCTGACGATCGCTGGTGTTGCGGCGACGGTCCTTGTGCTGCTCGCCGCGGTGATCTTCGGGTTGCGCCTCATCAATGCGGGAGCCGGTCCAGACGACAACGTCAAGGTGCCACCGATCACGTCACTCACACTTGCAGAGGCGATCCCAATTGCCGAACAGCTCGGGCTGCGTATCAAGGTGACCGAACGGGTCACCTCAGAGTCGCTCCCTGTGGACACCATCCTCTCCCAGTCACCGGATCCTTCAACGCTCGTTCCACTGGACAGCGTGATCGAGGTGCGCGTGGTGGCGGGGAGCGGGCTTGCGGTCGTCCCTGAACTGCTCGGATCGACAGAGGAGGAGGCGACGAGGCGACTCCGCGCCGCAAACCTGCGTCTCGGCCAGGTGATCTCCGCCTGGTCTCCAGATGCTCCGCTCGGGAGCGTGCTTCAGCAGAATCCGAGAGCGGGGCTCCAGGTGGCGAACGGGAGTCGCGTGGATCTTGTCGTTTCGCTCGGGCCTGAGCCATCGCCAGGTGCGAGCGCCTCGCCATCCGGCGTTGCAGATACTGCGGTGCCGGTGCTGCGCTGCGCCGCTGTCGGCGAGGCGTCACTCATGCTGGAAGCGGTGGGGCTCACGCTTGACCCTGCGTCAGCCGCCCTCGACGACACTGCGATCGTTGATGTGATTTCACCCGCGGCGGGAGTCTTGGTTCCGAGCGGAAGCGTGGTGACGATCGTTGCGTCGAGCCCGTTCGGTACGCCACTCGCTGGCTGTCCGTAGGGTTACGCCTCAAGGCCCTCCCAGAGGCCGCCGCTCGCCCAGCTGAGTCGCGGCAGGCGAACGTCAGCACCGTCAACGCGGCGCCCATGACGTGCGGCGCGTTGCAGCTCCACAGGAGCCGTCCAACAAGGCCGGACATCACTCTCGGCAACCAACTTCTTCTTCTTGTCGATGCCGCAGTAGCTGATCTTCCCAACGACGGCGCGACGGAGATGTCTACACGTTCCGCATGCGGTGGTTGGCGCCTGACAGACCCAGCAGCGACCCGTCTCCTCTTGCAGCGCGCCGCAAGAAGGGCACTGCCACGCGAGGCGTGCGCCGTCCACTACGGCTTCTTTTTCACGGTAAACGCCGTGGTCGCTTCTAGTGGATCACCTGCCGCAAGTGAGTACGTGACAAGGATCAGCCCTCGCCCCTCGGTGTTGTAATTCTCGGGGAATGTGTACTCGCTGATCGCGCGACCGTTTGAATCTGAGGTTGTACAGGGGAGCGAAATCGGCGCGAGGCTCGGTGCGGTGATCATCATGCAGACCGTTGCCCCGACAACGGTTGCACCAGTAGAGTCTGTGGCGGTTGCGGTGATGCGGAACGCCTTAGGCGACTTGTTCAAGAATATTGTTGCAGGATTAGCGACCACGATGACCCGGCCGACCGATGCGTTCGTGGTGATCTCCACGCTCGTGCGCGAGCTGTTTCCCACGGCGTCAGTCGCCACTGCGGTGAGAAGATTCACACCGTTACGGAGTGAGATGTTGATCGCATAGTTTCCTTTGTTGTTAGACGTGCCCGATGCGGTGAGGCCAGATGTGTCGTTTCGTAGTTGAATCTCCACACCCGCCTCACTCGTACCACGTACCGTCACCTCTGCACCACTCACCAGCTGACCGGGTGTGGGTGAGGTGATCTCGACAAACGGCGCAGTGTTGTCACGCGTGACGATGATCCCAGCGCTCGGCGTCCTCTCCACGCCGTCAGCCACAACCACGGCGGTGATCGTGTTTTCACCTTCAGTCAGAGGGATACTGCTCACTTCGAATCCAGGCGTCCGCGGTAGTTCAATCTCTGCGCCAACGCGTTGCGACCCATCGGCACCAAGGACGTTGATGCGAAGGACGGCGTTGCTGAGCCCGAGGAGATCATCTGGGAGCGAGCCTCTGACGGTGATGGTGGCGCTCGCGACGGTCGCTGGGTCTGGCGCCACGATCAGGGGTTGACCTGCAGAGGCAGACGGGATCGCGTCGCTTGGGGAGGCACTCTGTGTGGGCTCACCGAGCGAGATCACCAGGCGCGCACCGAGGACCGCCGCAACAATCAAGATCGCAACCGCGCCGAGCCCGACGAGTCGCGTGATGAACGTGGTGACGGCACGGCCAAACGAGCCATCGCCGCGCTGAGGCGCACGTTGTGATGCGTAGGAGACTGCGACGCGTGTTGGCGCCGCTGAGTCAACACGCCGTATTGGCTGACGACTGCCACCGCGACTCTCACTGCGGTTGCTGAAGAGACCGCGTCGCCGTGGCGGTTGCGATCCGGGTCGATTGAACCCTGTCATGAGCCTGATTGTGGCACGCAGGCCAGATTCACCGCTACGCTCAGCAGATGCCAGAGTTCCCGACTGACCCCGCGGTTGTTGATGCGCTGCGGCGTGAGGTTGAAACTGCACGCGAGCGCATGCGCACCGCCATTGCAGAGGGTCGCAGCCTAGACGCGTGGGCGGCGGCACAGATTGCCATTCGCGCACGCGGCCGCTTCGGCGTCCGCCTTGGGCTTGAGCGCTCCGTTGCGCTTCTTGAGGCACTCGGACACCCTGAGCGTGGGGTGCGGGGCGCGCTCATCGCTGGGACGAACGGGAAGGGGAGCGTCAGCGCACTCCTCTCTGCCGCACTCAGCGCGGGAGGCATACGGCATGGCAGCACGCCGAAGCCGCACCTAATCTCCTATCGCGAACGCGTTCGGATCAACGCTGAGCCGCTCCCCCCACTCCCGTTCGCGGCGGCGGTGGAGCGCGCGCTGAGCGCCGCTGGTCAGGTGGAGAGCGCCGTTGGCCCAGTGACGGAGTTTGAGCTGCTTGCGGGGGTCGTCTTCGATGCGTTTCGCGCGGCGGGTATCGACCGGGCAGTGGTTGAGGTTGGACTCGGCGGTCGCCTTGACGCTATGCACGCCTGGGATGGCGGCGTCGCAGTGGTGACGAATGTTGGGTTCGATCATCAGGAGTATCTGGGCGACACCATTGAGCTGATCGCCAAGGAGAAGGCGGCGATCATCATGCCAGGCGATCGTGCGGTTACGGGAGCGAGCGAACGTGGCGGGGCACTCCGCGTAATCCGCGAGCGAGCCCGTGATGTTGGTGTCGTCCTCACTGAGGCAGCGCGTGGTGCGGTTCGTCCGCGTGGTCGCGACGGGATCGAGGTGGAGCTTCCACGCCTCGGACTGGTGCAGGTTGGACTTCTTGGCAAACACCAGGGAGACAACGCGGCGGTTGCACTTGCAACACTTGACGCGATGCGCGAAGCGGAGATCCTGACGGTGAGCGACACAGCAATTCGAGAAGGGTTTGCCACGGTGAGATGGCCTGGGCGCATGGAGCTGATCCGTCAGCCGTTTGGCGCGCAAGATTTGCGGGATCTCCTTTTGGATGGTGCCCACAACGAAGATGGTGCAGCGTCGCTGGCGGCGGGCATCCGCGATCTGGCATCCGTCCTCCAAGACGCAGATGGAGTTGCGAGAGTGACGCCCGTGACGCTCGTGATCGCCGCGATGTCAGACAAGTCCATCCCTGAAATCTTCCGTGCGCTCGCACAGGTACCGATCCTTCAACACGCCACCGTGATCTGTACCAGCGTGGGAGACGCGCGCTCCGCGTCTGTCGATGACCTCACCGCCGCTGCACGCGCAGCGGGACTCGGTGCACGGATCAGTGGCGCAGCAAATCCCATCCAGGCACTCGACAGCGCGGCTTCACTGCGCGGCGCGGTGGTCGTTGCCGGTTCTCTCTATCTCGTCGGTGCAGTTCGTGAGCGCATGATGCGCGAAGGGCGCATTCCGAACGATGGGAGCCTCGACGACTAGCGCTGCAGCTACTGGTTTGGTCGCGTCCCCAACGTCACGGAGAGCTGGATGACGCTCTCCCCACGCAGCACATCAAGCACGATGGTGGCACCAGGCGAGTACTGCACCAGGAGATCTTGCAACGGGTGAAGCTCATCAATTGCCACTCCTTCCACCTTCACGACGATGTCACCATCTGCAAACCCGGCCGCTTCGGCAGGACTGCCAGGGACGACCGCAGGCTCGGTTCCCGGCGTGAGCCACGCCCCCTGGAAGACGGGTAGGTTGTTCTGCGCCGCTGTGCGACGGTCAAGCGACGTGTAGCGAATTCCAATCCAAGGTCGTGAGAGTGGTACGCCGGCGAGCGCCTGTTCCATGATCGGGCGAGCGATATCAATCGGAATCGCAAAGCCGATCCCCGCACCTTCATTCGAGATCGCCGTGTTGATGCCGATCACCGCACCACTGGAGTCGACGAGCGCGCCACCGGAATTTCCAGGGTTGATTGCCGCATCTGTCTGCAGGAGCCCGTCAAGTCGGCCGGACTCAGTGGTGATCTGTCGACCAAGTGCAGAGATGATCCCCGCTGTGACAGAGTTGGTGTAGACGCCCAGTGGCGAGCCCATGGCGATTGCGGTCTGCCCGACCTGGATATCTCGCGAACGCCCGAGCGTTGCAGCGGAGAGATCGGAAGCCTCTACCTTTACGATGGCAAGGTCCGTCAGCGTGTCAATGCCGTAGATCGTGCCGGTAAAGTCACGACCATCTTTGAGGTGGACGGTGATGCCGGTCGCGTCCTCAATCACGTGGCGATTGGTGACGATCCATCCATTCGCAGAGTAGATCACCCCCGAACCAACACTTTCGCCTCCTGCCGTGGTCACCTCTATGGTGACGATCGCTGGAGAGACACGCTCCGCAACATTGACGATTGCCGACTGTTCAGAGGTGAGCGTCTGGCGAATCTGCGTCACGATATCTTCGCCTCCTTGGGCTCCGCCAAGGACGAAGTAGGTCGCACCTGCGCCACCTGCGGCCCCGAAGATGATCGAGAGGACCAAGAGTGCGCCGATCGCGCGCCCGGTCAGGCCCGATCGTGGCTCGATCGTAGATAGCTCTTGGGCATCGCTGAATGCGCTCGGCTTGGGGATGCCGTCATCCAGGTTCTCAAGCCACGGTTGCCACTCAGAGCGCTCCGGCTCAAATCGGACCGGTCGTGCGCTCCGTCGCGAGATTGGCTTTCGAGTTTCGCTCACGTCTTCTCCTTCGTGGTTGGCGGCGCGCGATCAGGCGCAGGCGGTTCGCTCAGCGTAGACGATGAGGTTTCCGCGCGAAGAACACGACGTAGGCGAAGTGAAGTTTTCGCAACCTCACCGAGGAGCGCCGCTGCGCGACGGCCAACACTGATCAAAGTTGCGGAGGGTTGCGTGGCTGGAGTTGGCTCCACCGCGCTATCCGCGTCCGCGAGCGGGTCGGCGGGGAGCGTCAGGGTGAAGGTTGTCCCGCTACCAGGGAGACTCTCAACAACAATGCGGCCGGCGTGCATGTCCACGATCGACTTCACGATTGCGAGTCCGAGCCCTGATCCAGAGGCGCGCGTCTCCTTTCTCGATGCGGCGAGTCCCTCAGTTCCGCGGTAAAAGCGATCGAAGATGCGAGGCAGCTCTTCAGCTGCAATGCCAACACCAGTGTCACTCACGGTGATCGTCGCAGCACCGGTGGCAAGCGGTCGGACCGCGACTGAGACACTCCCTCCCTTCGGCGTGAACTTCAGCGCGTTTCCAACAAGATTTGCAATCGCTTGGCCCACGAGCGTAGTGTCGTGTCGTATCACCACGCGCCGTGCCGGCAGTTGCTCATCGAGCGCAACGCCGCGGCGCCGCGCCCCCGCCGCTGCCTGTTCAATTGCGGCACTCACACTCGAACGAAGGTCAGACTCCGTAAACTCTGGACGCGCAATCCCTGCATCAAATCGTGAGAGCTCAAGGATGTTGGCGGTGAGTGCATCCATGCGCTCCAGTTGGCGCCCCGCTTCACCCAGCAGTCGCTTCCGTGTCGCTGGATCTGTGGTCCCGCCTTCGTCAAGAAGATCAACAAAGGCGCGCAGTGCCGCCAACGGCGTTCGCAGCTCATGGGAGACATCGGCGAGATGCTCTTGACCGCGATCTCGTTCGCGCTTCAGCGCGCCAACGGTTGCCTCAAGTCGGCTCGCCATGCGGTTGAATCCATCCAGCAGCGCCTCCATCTCAATGTTGGCGGCAACCTCTGGCCCGGTAGGGACGCGCGCGGAGAGATCGCCATCGCCGATCGCACTCGCGGTCTCCGCGAGGAGTCCAACGGGCTTTGCAAATCTTCGTGCGGCCAGTGTGGCAAAGATGATCGTCGCGCCGAGCGCAAGAAGCCCGACGAGCGTGATCGCGCCGGTGACCTGCGCAACGCGCGCTGCGCGCGTGGAGAGTGGTTGCTCAAGCGTCACTTCGACCGCGCCGATGGTCTCCGTCCCCCCGAGGAGTACGACCTCAGAACCGCTATCGATCAGATCGCGCCGCTCACCTGGAGCGGCCTCAATGCCAGAAGAGTCGATTGTGAACGTGGCATCTTCAAGCGGGGCGAACTGCTGTTGCGCCTCATCCCACGTTCCGAAGCGAAAGCGAACATCGGCACGAGCGATCACTGTGGCGAGCCCTTGCAGTTCAGGATCTTGCAGCAAGAAGCGTTCTCGAACGAATGGGTTCAGCGCGCCGTCTCCTGTGACGACGCTTTCATTCGAAGCGGCAGCGATTGCAATGCTTCTCGCCGCACTTGACACGGCCATGCGGCGAACCTGAAGCAAGGCGAACTCTTGTGACTGAAGTTCACTGCTTACACGTTCAATGACCAGAAGGCCGGAGATGGTCAAGGCGACCGCCAAGATCCCGAGAAATGCGGCGGTAAGTCGTGCCCGCAGGCCTCGCGGAGGGAGACTGTAAAGTCGCGTGAACAGTGAGCTCAGGATCCGCTCCGCTCGCCGCGGTCGCTCCGATCCGCAAAGGCGTAGCCAACGCCACGCACGGTGCTGACAAAGCGAGGATTTGAAGGATCAACCTCAATCTTGTCGCGGAGATGACTGACGTGCACATTGATGGTCTTCTCGTCACCGCTGATCGCAGCGTCGTAGTCGCGCACGCGCTCAAGGAGGTCGCGTCGGCTGAAGACGCGCCCTGGCTTCTCCGCAAGGAGTCGCAGGATCTCGAACTCCGTTGGCGTGAGGGCAATCTTCTTCCCCGCACGGCTCACCCGCCTGCGCTCGAGGTCAATGAGGAGTTCGTCGGCGCGAATGATCCTTCCGCCGAGCGCGTCCGCGAGGTCGCCGTAGGCCCGGCGCAACTGGGACTTCACGCGGCTGAGCAGCTCACGGACGCGGAAGGGCTTCGTCATGTAGTCGTCGGCGCCGAGCTCGAGCCCGAGGATCGTGTCCACCTCTTCGTCACGCGCCGTCAAGATGATCACGGGTGCCTTGGAGCCGCCCGCGCGGAGGCGACGCAACAGCTCAAACCCGTCGATCCCAGGGAGGCGCACATCAAGGATGAGGAGGTCGGGCGCTTGTGCAAGGCCAATCTCCAGGCCCTTGTCGCCGGTTGCTGCGAGCAGCGCGGTATATCCCTCCCCCTTGAGCGCCACTTCGAGCGCGAGGGAGACGGCGGGATCGTCTTCAACAACGAGGATCGTCGCAGCCATGCTCAGACTTTACACCCGTCGCGCGGCTATCCTGTCCCTCCTATGAGCACACCCCTCCCTCCGATCGCCGTCAAAGAGCGCGGCAAGGCGCTGTTGAGCCGTCCCACGTTGAACAAGGACACCGCGTTCACCAAGGAGGAGCGCCGACTTCTGGGGCTCGACGGACTCCTCCCTGCAACTGTCCTCACCCTTGAAGAGCAGGTCGCGGTTGAGTTGCAGAAGATTCGCCGAAAGCAAGATCCGTTGGAGCGCTACATCGGTCTTGCAGCGCTGCAGGATCGCAACGAGACACTCTTCTACCGGTTGCTCGCAGAGAACATGGAGGAGTTCCTCCCTGTGGTGTACACGCCAACGGTTGGTGAGGCGTGCAAGCGTTGGAGTCAAATCTGGCGACGCGCCCGCGGTGCGTGGGTGACACCAGATGATCAGAGCCGAATCCCTGAGCTCCTTCACAACGCCGCGGGCAACAGTGAGACGCGGTTGATTGTGGTGACAGACAACGAACGCATCCTTGGACTTGGTGACCTCGGCGTTGGAGGGATGGGAATTCCAATCGGCAAACTCTCCCTCTATACCGCGGCAGCCGGCGTCCAGCCGTCGTGGGCGCTCCCCGTCTCGCTCGATGTGGGAACAGACAATCAGGAACTCCTGAGCGACCCTGCGTATTTGGGGTGGCGAAAGCCGCGCCTCCGCGGCGCCGCGTACGACGCATTCATTGAATCGTTTGTGGAGGCGGTAGCGACGGCGCTTCCAGGGTGCGTGATCCAGTGGGAGGACTTCAAGCAAGAGAACGCAATCAAGATCCTGGAGCGGTATCGCAACAGCGTCCCATCATTCAACGACGATGTTCAGGGAACTGGTGCCGTTGCACTCGCCGGCCTCATCGCCGCGGTGAACGCGGGTGGTGGATCTGGAAGCACGCGGATGCGTGACCAGCGCTTCCTCTTCTACGGAGCGGGTGCTGCAACCCTCGGCATTGCGCGACTTCTTCGGAAGCACCTTGAGAGTGCGGAAGCAAATGAGAGTGAACGCGCGCGCGCGATCATCGCGATGGATTCGAAGGGGATCGTCCACGAAGGCCGGACCGATCTGACCGACGGCAAGAGCGAGCTCGCCATCAGCAGCGAAACGTATCAGGCGCTCAAGCTGCACACGCTGAGTGCAACACCAACCCTTGAAGAGATCGTGACGTTGATCGCCCCCACCGCACTCATTGGGACGAGCGGGCAGGTCGGCGCGTTTACCGAAGTGGCGATCCGTGCTCTGTCGGCCGCCGCGCCGTCTCCCTTGATCTGGCCACTCTCGAATCCAACCTCATGCGCAGAGGCCACACCAGAGCAGATCCTCGAGTGGAGTGATGGACGCGCACTCGTTGCAACCGGTTCACCGTTTGCGCCGGTCACCGCTGGTGGTGCGACGCACCCAATCAGCCAAGCGAACAATGTCTACATCTTCCCGGGCGTTGGCCTCGCCGCGATTGCTGGTCGCCTCCACAAGATTCCGGACGAAGCCTTCCTTGTTGCCGCGGAGCAGCTCGCCGCCCTCACCCCACCGGGCCGTGATTCCATCTATCCGCCCTTGGCAGAACTGCGCGCAATAAGCCGAACCATCGCGATCGCTGTCGTGCGCGCAGGCGTCAAAGGCGGGTGGGCGCCAGCAGTCTCCGAGGATCGCATCGCAGAACTGGTGGACGCAGCGATGTGGAGTCCTGCGTATCGGCCGTACCTACCTGCCTAAATCGAAGAGGGCGATAGGATTGATCCTATGAAGATCGGCATTCTCCGCGAACGACTCCCTGGCGAACGCCGCGTGGCGCTCGTCCCGGACGCAGCCGCCAGGCTGATCGCCGCGGGACACCAGGTCGTTGTTGAGCGCGGTGCAGGAAGCGCCGCAGGCTTCTTGGATGCCGCGTATGAGAAGGCGGGAGTGACGCTTGTCGCGGATATCGCGGCGCTCGCTAGCGCAGCGCCCGACGTGGTGGTGAAGGTACGAAAGCCGACAGTAGAAGAAGTCGCCGTACTTCCAAAAGGCAGCACGCTCATTGCCCTCCTCACCCCTGGCGCAAACGAAGAGATCCTTCCAGCGCTCGCGGACGCCAAGATCACCGCACTTGCGCTCGAGCTTGTGCCACGCATCACCCGCGCGCAATCTATGGACGTCCTCTCCTCGCAGAGCGGCGTTGCCGGCTACAAGGCGGTCCTGATCGGAGCCGCTGCACTCGACAAGTTTCTCCCCATGCTCACCACCGCGGCTGGCTCGATTGCGCCAGCGAAGGCGTTCATCCTTGGCGCGGGTGTTGCAGGGCTGCAGGCGATCGCGACCGCGCGTCGACTCGGTGCCGTTGTCTCTGCGTTCGACGTGCGCGGCGCTGCAGGCGAACAGGTGCGCTCGCTCGGCGCCCAGTTCGTCGAACCCGCTGCGAAGGCGGAGGGGAGCGGCGGGTATGCGCGCGCGCAGACGGAGGACGAGACGGCGCAGAACGCGAAGATCATTGCTGCGCACATCAGCAGTCAGGACCTTGTGATCACCACCGCGTTGATCCCGGGTCGGAAAGCGCCAATCCTTGTCACCGATGCAATGCTCGCCACGATGCGCGCAGGCTCGGTGGTGGTCGACCTTGCCGCAGAATCTGGCGGCAACGTGGAAGGTGTTCTCTCCGGCGAGTCTGTGGTCAAGCACGGTGTGCAGCTGATTGGCGCAACCAACGTTCCCGCGAGCGTGCCGCTCCATGCCTCGCAAATGTTTGCGACAAATGTGCGTACGCTGATCAACCACCTCACGGCAGAGGGTGGCGCGCTGAAGATTGATTCCACCGATGAGGTCACGGGCCCGATGCTCGTGACCAACGCCGGCGAACTTGTGAAGCGATAGGAGCATTGAGATGATCAGCGTGATTGCAACCGCACTCGGAATGGCTACCGTCGCGATCACGCTGATGAGCGGTTCTTCGCCGACCGCTGCGAGCGGCACGGCGGGTGTCACGCTCGTGGACGCGCAGATCGTGGAGGTGTACGTCTTCCTTCTCGCCGCGTTTACCGGCTATCAGATCATCACCAAGGTGCCGCCGCTCCTGCACACGCCGCTGATGGCGGCAACGAATGCGATCTCTGCGATCAGCCTAGTTGCGAGCCTGGTGATCGCTGGTGCTGAGCGACCCTTTTATATCAACGTCATGGGCGCGGTCGCCGTTGCGGCGGCCACCATCAACGTGGTTGGCGGATTCGTGATCACCGACCGCATGCTCAAGATGTTTAAGAAGACGGAGGCGCCGAAGTGAACCCGGAGATCGGCGCACTCTTCGTCCAGGTTGCATACATCGCCGCATCGGCGGCGTTCATCTTGGGCCTGCGCGGTCTCACCAAGCCAGATACCGCGCGACGCGGCATGCAGCTCGCCGCCCTGGGAATGCTCCTCGCCGTCATCGGCACGCTCCTCAACCATCAGATCATCAGCTACGACCTGATCATCATCGGGCTCGTGATCGGCACCGCGATCGGACTGCCGATGGGACTCCTCGTCCCAATGACCGCCATGCCGCAGCGCATCGCCGTCAGCCACATGTTCGGCGCGCTCGCCGTCACACTCGTGGGGATCGCCGAGTTCCTTCACTACCGTGATGTCCCGGGCGGACCAGGCGTGATCAAGATGGTCGCCCTCGGCTTCGAGACGGTCTTTGGCGCACTTACCATCACTGGCTCGTTCATGGCGTTCGGCAAGCTGCAGGGCTTCATCTCTGGGCGACCGATCACCTTCCCTGGCCAGAAGATCATCAATGCGGCGATCTTCATTGGCGCGATCGGACTCTGGATCTACCTGGTCGCCACGCAGTCGGGCGGCCCCGCGGCGAGCGGCGACAACGGAGTCATTCTCTTCGGCCTCATGACCCTCCTCGCCCTCGTGATCGGCGTGACCCTCGTCCTGCCGATCGGCGGCGCAGACATGCCAGTGGTCGTCTCGCTGTTGAACTCCTACGCGGGCCTCGCCGCAAGCGCGACCGGCTTTGCAATTGGCAATAACGTCCTGATCGTGGCCGGAGCACTCGATGGAGCGAGCGGCTTCATCCTCTCGATCTTGATGTCGAAGGCGATGAACCGCAGCTTCGCGAACGTGCTCTTCGGTGCGTTTGGCGGAGAGGTGGCGGCCGCATCAAGCAAGAGCGCCGAAGGGCTCACCGCCCGATCGGTCAGCGCCGAAGACGCCGCCATGAGGATTGGATACGCGCGTAACGTCATCATCATTCCTGGCTACGGGATGGCGGTCGCACAGGCGCAGCACGCGGTGCGCGAGCTCGCGGAACTTATTGAGAAGCGCGGCGGACGCGTTCGCTTTGCGATCCATCCCGTCGCTGGCCGCATGCCCGGACACATGAATGTGCTTCTTGCTGAGGCGAACGTCCCGTACGATCACCTCTTCGACCTTGACGAGATCAACGAAGAGTTCGCTGCATGCGACGTTGCGCTCGTCATCGGCGCCAACGACGTGACGAACCCTGCGGCAAAGACCGATCCTGCTTCGCCGATCTACGGTATGCCGATCCTGAACGTGCAGGACGCAGAGCAGGTGATCGTGGTGAAGCGGGGCATGGCAACCGGATTCGCGGGCATCGAGAACGAGCTCTTCTACTTGGAGAAGACCTCCATGCTCTTCGGTGATGCGAAGAGCGTGCTGTCGCAGGTGGTCGCCGAAGTCAAGGGACTCTGATGAATCCCGTCGCACGGGTCGTCTCTACGGTTGCACTTGCCGCTACCGGCTTCTTCACGCTCTACGCCTTCCAGACGCTCCCCGCTGACGCGCAGTTAGCGATCCATTGGGATGTCAACGGCGTGGCGGATGGTTTCGCCGGACGCGAGGCGCTGTTTGTTCTCCCTGCAGTGTTTGCGTTGACGGCGGCGCTGATCCTCCTGGCCATCAAGCTTGATCCAAAGCGCGCGAACATCGTGCGCAGTGCAGAGGCGATCGGGTACGTGGCGATGGGGCTCGTCCTCCTCTTTGCCGTCACACAATCGGCGATCATCAATTCCGGATTCGGCGAGGCGGCGCGACTCGACCACGCGGCACCGATCGCGCTCGGCGCGTTCTTTGCGCTACTCGGCTACGCCATGCCGCAGATCAAGCAGAACTACACCATCGGTGTGCGCCTTCCATGGACACTCGAGAGCGAGAAGGTGTGGGACGTCACGCACGCGTTTGTCGGTCGCGCCTGGATCTCCGTCGGCCTGACCACCGCGGTACTTGCGGCAATCCCTGAGACCGTCCTTAACCTCGGCGGCGCACCAATCGCTCTGCTACTCGGCGGCGTTGCTGTCTCAATTGCGGCCGCCGTTGTGATCGCGTACCGGACGTGGCGCGATAGTCAATGGCGGAGGCGTAGCGCGGCACGCCGTCGCACCCCTCGCCGTCGCACATCTCGCCGATAGTGCTCTTCCCTGGCGCCGCAGATCCCGTAGCGATTGACTCGGCACAAGCCTCATACACCCTTCTCGCAGGTGCGCTTGCAACGCTCGTCGTCTTCGGCTTCGTTGTTGCTCGCAGGTTGAGCGACGGTGCAGCTGTCTGGGCGTGGGGCGGCGTCGCCTTCGTTCTCAGTCAGGCCGCGCGTCTCCCACTCCTGACGCTCATCAACGCGCTGGTGATCGGCGCGGTTGCGCCAACACCAGGGAGTGGCAGCTGGTTCACTGCCGTCCTCATTGCGTCGTTCAGCGCCGGAATCTTCGAAGAGGGGAGTCGAGCGTTTATCTTGAGCAAGGCGGCGCGATATGTACGTACCGAGCGTGGCGGAGTCGCCTTCGGACTCGGGCACGCGGGCATTGAGGCGCTGATCTTCACACTCGTTCCATCCGTTGCAGCACTACTACTCCTCGGTTCGGTTGCCGACGGGAGCGCATTTGAGAACCTGCCGCCTGAATCTCTCGCGCAACTTGAGACCGCGATCACTTTCCTCGGAGGGCAAGATGTGGCAACGTCCCTTCTGGCATTCACCGAACGCCTCTTCGCGACGCTCCTGCACATCGTGCTGAGCCTCTACGTCGTGCGCGCGGTCGTTCAGAGCAGTGATCGTGGCAGCCTCGTTCGCGCCCTCGTCTTCCCGATCCTCCTCCACGGCACGGCGAATCTCGCGACCGTGCTGCTCCTGCCAGCCGTCGGTATCGTGGCGGCAGAGTTGGTCTTCGCAGGGATTACCGTTGCAGCCGCGATCCACTATCTGCGCACGCGACCAAAGGCGAGCGCGCCGCTCACCTGATCCGCTACGGCGAAGGGCTCGGGCTCCCGCTCGGCGAGGGGGTCGGTGAAGCTGTTGGTTCACAGGCATCACCTATGCCGTCCCCATTGCCATCAAGCTGATCTGGGTTCGCGATGAGCGGACAGTTGTCGATGTCGTTAGTCAGGCCATCGCCATCCTCGTCGGCGAGCGGATCCAGCGAAGGTGACGGACTCGCGCTCGGATCCACATACCCTTCGGGGACCTGCAACTCACCACAGCCCTCGCCGATCACGCGCGTGCCGCCGTACTGCCGATTCCAGAGGTAGATGCGTGGCACCTGCTCGCTGCAGACGATCTCGTACGCAAGGTTCAGTCCGACGTAGCGCCAGTGCCACGGCTCGCTCCCGTAGCAGCTGAGCGCGACGCGCTTCGCCCCTGCTGGATATGAGCGCACGAATCCGAACTTGTAGGCGTTCTCACTTAACCAGACGGCGGTAGGTGACGTTGCAAACGCGGCGCTCCCCCACGGCACGCCCGCGCCAACGGTGGCGAGGTCGACCGATGTGCCGAGCTGATGTTCCGAGTGTCCCGGAAGCGCGCTGTACTTTCGTGCCAGCTGCAGCCCCGACTTCGCCACCCAATATGCAAAAGTCGTGTTCTGCGTCGCATACGAGCGATACGCAGAGATGATACGCATCCGCACGTCAGCCTCGCGGGCAGCAAGCAGCATCGCGCGGAGTGACTCCGCCGCATCGCGGCGCAGCTGGAAGACGCCCTTTGCCGATGTGAGTGCCTGTGGAGTGATCCAAATCAGGTCGCGCGGCACGTAGCTTGCGGGAAGGCGATGCAGCGGGTCGAGCACGCTCGTCGCCCACTGGTTGCGCTTGTACTCCTTGGTGATCACGGACCCTTGCACGCCAACGACTGTATTGGTGAAGATCACCTTCCGCGCAAGGATCGATGCGCAACTCGGAATCTCAGGGATCACCACATCTTCCGCGCGCGCCGGCGTCGCCGCGCCAAACGATGCGACAAGAATCAGCCACGAGAGCGCGAGCGCCAGCGGCCCGGCCGCGCGTCGCGGCATCAGTGCGCCTACCTCTTCTTGTTGCGGTGCGTGTGCAGCAGCGAAGCGACGATTGACGCCGTCAGGATGCTGATCACCACAAAGAGGCTGACAAGCGGCGGGACCTTCCAGTCGTGGTTCACCGCGGGGAGGAGCATCTTCACGCCGATCCACATCAGCACAAACGCGAGGCCTGTACCAAGAAAATGGAATTGATCTTTTGCATTCGCAAGAAGAAAGTACATGTTTCGCAAGCCGAGGAGTGCAAACGCGTTTGAGGTGAAGACGATGAATGGATCCAGCGTGATGCCGAAGATCGCCGGGATGCTGTCGACCGCAAAGATCAAGTCGATGATTCCGATCACCACGATTGTGAGGAAGATCGGCGTGAACTTCTTCGCGCCGTTCACCACCACGCGGAATCGCTCTTCGTTGTAGTCCTCAGTGACGTGGATGAAGCGCTTGGTGAACTTCACCGCGGCAGGCTCACCCTCACCTGCGTGAACGCGAGTTCGCAACATGGCAAAACCCGTATAGAGGAGGAAGGCACCGAAGACCCAGATGATCCACTCGAACTGCTCAATGAGGGCGGCACCAATCAGGATCATGATGCCGCGCAAGACAAGGGCAATCATGATCCCCCACATCAAGGCGAGTTGCTGCAGCTTCTTCGGCGTCTTCAGCGACGCGAAGATGATGGTGAAGACGAAAATGTTGTCCACCGAGAGCGACTTCTCTACCAAGTACCCAACGAAGTACTCCGTGGTCTTGGTGCCGTCGTTCCAGTAGAACTGCATGCCAATCCCGAAGAGGATGGCGAGGACGATCCAGACCAGGGTCCAGGCGGCCGCCTCTCGAACCGAAACCACGTGGGTCCCCTTCCGCTTGAGGAGACCAAAGTCGATGGCGAGCGCACCGATGAGGAAGATCCCGAACCCGAGTCCGAGCGGGGTGAAGAGCACGTTCTCGCCCACGGGTCCTCCTGAACTGAACGGCGTCATGGGCCGTCTCATGATGGTAGCGGAGGGTGCGTACGAAGGCCGAACGTGGGGCTGGAGCCGATGGTGAGGATTGAACTCACGGCCTGCTGTTTACGAAACAGCTGCTCTACCACTGAGCTACATCGGCGCCGGAGGGGGATTGTAGCGGAGCCTCGCGCGTAAGACGCGACCCTGGGCTGGACAGATAGAGGAGGTAATTCCGATACTTGACATCCAAGGTCGGCAGAGGGGGTCGGATGAGCAGTACGAGCGATCAGTCACAGATTCAGGTGCGCATGCGGGAGCTTTCGGGCACCCACTACGTGAACGGCAGTTGGGTGGCGGGGAGTGGTGAACGGCATGATGTGATCGATCCCGCCACTGGCAAGCCATGCGCGCAGTATGCGGATGCAACGGGCGCGGAGGTCGATCAGGCGGTTGCACACGCAGCGCGTGCGCAGGCTGAGTGGTGGGCGATTAGTGCGCTGGATCGTGCCAACGCGCTGCACAAAGCTGCGGAGAAGATGATCGCGAACTCCCCGCGCACCGGCGAGTGCCTGACGCGTGAGATGGGGAAGCCGTTCCGTGAATCCAACTGGGAGGGTGGCGCCGCGGCGTCTTCGTTCCGTCACTATGCGGAGACCGCGCGCAGCGAGCAGGGCCGCGTCGCGGGTCCTGCGATCGCTGGTCAGTTGCACATGGTGCTGAAAGAGCCTCTCGGCACCGTCGTCTCAATCGTGCCGTACAACTTCCCGATGCTCCTCGCCGGTTGGCAGTCCGCCGCGGCGCTGGCGGCCGGAAACGCGATCATCATCAAGCCGTCCGAGCTGACCCCAGTCACGATGCTGATGTGGATGGAGGCGTTCGACCACCTTCCACCAGGACTGATCCAGGTGCTCACTGGCGGTGCGGAAACCGGACAAGCGCTCGTCGGACATGCGCACACCCACGGGATCGCGTTCACTGGCAGCGTGCGCGCGGCACAAGCGGTTGCGGCAACGGCTTCTCAGCGGTTTAAGCCGACGCTGATCGAAGCATCTGGAAACGATGCATTCATCGTGATGCCTTCGGCAGATGTGAGCGTCGCCGCCCGCGGTGCAGCGTTCGCCGCGTTCTTGAACTGCGGGCAGGTCTGCACCTCGGCGGAACGCTTCTACGTCCACGAAGACATCTATGACGAGTTCGTCGAGGCGCTCGCTGCGCAGGCGAAGGCGCTGCGAATAGGAAGTGGCCTCGATCGAGTGGACATCGGACCGATGTCCTCAGAGCGCGAGCGTGCGCGCGTCGAGCGGATCGTTGCGCGCGCGGTAGATCAGGGGGCGACGATTGTCACGGGCGGCAAGCGTCCCGCCAGCCTGACTCAAGGCTGGTTCTACGAGCCCACGGTGTTGAAGGTGGATCACGCAATGGAGATCATGCACGGCGAGTGCTTCGGCCCGCTCGCTCCGATCGCTCGCGTCAAGGACCTGAGTGAGGCGATTCGATGTGCGAACGACTCTGATCTCGGCCTTGGGGCCAACATCTATACGAACGAGTTGAGCGAATCTGCGCGTGCCGTTCGTGAGATCGAAACGGGGATCGTTTGGGTGAACACCCCGCTCAACGACAACGATGCGATCCCGTTCGGTGGGCGCAAGCTGACTGGCTCTGGTCGCGAGCTCGGCAGCGAGGGGCTCGAACAGTTCCGCCGTTCCAAGATGGTGATGATCGCGCCGGATGCGGAAGCCGATCCCGAATGGTTCCCGTACCCAGATGGAGACGCATGGCGCTGATTGAGGGCGCATGATGCGCGCGCTGATTCCCTGGCTGCTTGGTGAGTCACCGACCACAACGACCGTTGCTTTCGCCGCTCTCTGGGGCCTCTGCTTCGCAGTCGCTATCAGTACCTCTGCAGGAGTCAGTGGAGCGATGCAACTAGGATTGGCGCTGCTTTCATTCGATATCGCCGCCGGCCTTGTGAGCAATCTATCCAGATCGACCCAGCGATTCTGGCGTTCTCGGGGTGATGTAACAAGAAAGGCCTACGTGTTGCTACACGTGGCGCTGTACCCCATCATTGCTGTCCTCCTCGTCGGACCTGGAACCACGTGGCTGATTCTTGTGGCCGGCGTCGCCGCCAAGGTTGGAGCGTTTCAGATGCGAGGGGCCCACAATGCCTGACGATTCTTCTACAGGGCACATAGCGGTTCGCGGAGCTGGGAGTCCGAGGTAGATGCAAGATCTAGTCGCGGCACATGTCGGTGCGCTGATCTATCTCTCCGTGGCTATCTTTCAGGCCGCGGTGATTCTCGGCGCACCACTCGGCGAGTTCACGCAGGGAGGAAGGGTTCGAGGTTCACTTCCAACTTCCAGACGGCTCGTGGCCTTGGTATCGCTCATGCTTCTGATGCTCATGGCAGGCACGATCCTCGCCATGGTCGGTGTCGGTCCATTGAAGGAGGTGGGCTCGCCGTTGATCGACGGATTGTGGTTGTTAACCTGCGCGTATGCCACCCTTGGAGTGATCTTGAACGCAGTTTCTCGCTCGCCAAGGGAACGGAAAGTGTTTCTTCCAGTCGCGCTCGCGATCCTTTGCTGCGTTGCAGTTGTGGCCCTCGTTTGAAGAGACATCCTGGGGCGGATTCCAAATCCGCGGCCAGAAGTCGCTGCACGATCAAGAGAGAACGGCGAACCAGCGGCCCTCAGGATCCGAGAAGGCGAAGCTCCGTGGCAGTTCGACGCCTTCCGCGCTAACGTCTGAAGATGGCAACACCGCGACGCATGTGGATTGACACGGACACCGCGTCCGACGACGCCGTTGCAATGTTGATGGCGTTCAAGAACCCGAACGTCGAAGTGGTCGGCGTCTCCGTGGTGGCGGGCAACGTGCCGCTGGAGCAGGCGACGCAGATTGCGCTCTACACCGCGGAGATTTGCGGTGCAAAGGTACCGATCCATGCGGGCGCGAATCGCGCACTCGTGCGCACATTCGTCACGGCGCAAAACGTACACGGCAGTGATGGGATGGGCGATATCGGCCTCCCACTACACGGCCGAACACCGACCTCCACGAACGGCGTCCAACAGCTGATCGAAGCGTTTCGCGCCGCTCCGGGCAGCATGGATCTTGTCACGCTCGGGCCCCTGACGAACGTGGCGCTTGCCGTGCGTGCCGAGCCGAAGTTCGCCTCGTGGGTGCGCCGCTGCGTGATGATGGGCGGCACCGGTGTCCTTCCAGGGAACGTGACACCGCTTGCCGAATTCAACTTCTGGGTCGACCCAGAGGCGGCACACATCGTCTTCGAATCAGGGATGCCGCTCGAGATGGTCGGCTGGGATGTCTCCGTTGCCGATGCAGTGATCCCAGACGAACTCGCCGCGGAGATCAGCGCGCTTGGTCCGCTCGGCGAGTTCTGCGTTGCTCCGCAGCGTGTCTTGCGCGAGTTCTGCCGCACGGAGACCAAGCTCAACGGTTTTGATCTTCCTGATCCGATCGCAATGGCGGTCGCCATCGAGCCCGACATGGTGACGCGAGAGGCGAACCTTCGCGTGGAGATCTCTCTCGGGACCGGGTATGACCGAGGGCAGACGATCGTGGATCACCTTGGCGGAACGAAGCGCGAACCGAACTGTCGCGTGGTGTATCGCGTTGACCACCAACGCTTTGTGAAGATGTTGAAGGACGCCTGCGTCGCGTGAGTCTTACATTTGGCGCTTAGCAGTTCGGCATGGAGCAGTCCGTAACGCTGTAGCCAGCGAGAATCCCTGATCGTGCCGCGCGCTCAGGTTGACGAAGCCGAGCCTCCGCGCCAGAGTCTCAGGGTCTGGTCAGCAGGGAGGGTGGATGACCGAGCCAACGATCGCGCTGAGCCACGCCGGCTTAACTAACGACGCTGCTCTACGCTTCATCCACGAATGGACCAAGCACGTTGGTGCTTCAAAAGTGCAGGTCATTGATGCAGGAGACCACGCGCGCCTGATGCGCGAAGCCTTGGAGGCTGGCGAAGTGCTCCCAGTGAGTGGCGGGCGCATCTACGCACGTTCACATCCAAAAGATACGGCGCGCACCGAGGAGCGGACGTTTGTGGCCACCGCAGATCTTCGCGATCGTGGCGTCTATAACAACTGGCGACCGAGCAGTGAGTTGGTGCCGCGCGTACGCGAGCTCATGCACGCCGCTGCGGCTGGGAAGACGCTCTATGCAATCCCATACGTGATGGCTCCAGAGGGCTCTCCCCTCACGCCGTGGGCGGCCGGACTTGAACTCACCGATAGCCGCGTGGTCGCGCTGCACATGATTCGCATGACGCGTGTCGGCGTCCGTCACCTGAATGGATTAGTGGATCAGTCTCACTTTGTGCGTGGCGTGCACATCACTGGTCCGCTCGACGACTTGAAGCAGGGGACGCCAGAAGATGCGCGTCACTTTGTCACCGTGGCAGACGAGCGACTCATCCTCCACTTCGGATCGTCGTACGGCGGTAACGCGCTGCTCGCAAAGATCGCTCACGGGCTGCGACAGGGCTCGTATGACGGATGGAAGAGCGGTCGCTTCCTCGCTGAGCAGTTCATGTTGATCAGCATTCACGACCGCGAGTCAGGGAGCACGAAGTACATCTGCGGCGGGTTCCCGAGCGCATCAGGGAAGACAAACCTCGCCATGATGGTGCCACCTGCGGGCCTTGAAGGTCGCTACGACGTGCGCTTCTTTGGCGACGATGTTATCTGGCTTTACGTTGATGAGTCGACGGGGCGGCTGATGGCCTTCAATGCAGAGGCTGGCGTCTTCGGGGTGGCGCGCAACTCCAACCCCACGACGAATCCGAACGCGATCGCTGCAATTGGGGCTGGCACAGGAACACTCTTCACCAACGTTGCCTACAACGAGATCACCCACGATGTTTGGTGGGAGGGGCTCACGCCGGAGCCGCCAGCAGACCTCGCCGGGTGGCGAGACTGGCGTGGTGCCCTGATCAGCGAGCGTCCAGTCGCAGAGCAGCGCAGCAGTGATGCGGGACGCGAGTGGACGCATCCGAATAGTCGCTTCACCACGGCACTCAACAACATCCCGAACATCAGCGATGAAGTTGATGACGGCGCCGGCGTACCAATCGACGCAATCATCTTCGGAGGCCGCGTGCGCGATCGCGAACCGCTGATCCGTGCCATGCGCCCCGCCGCAGACGGGGTATATGACGGACTCACACTCGGCGCCGAGGCAACGTCGGCCGCCGAAGGGAAGGAGGGCCTCCTGCGATATGACCCAATGTCGCTCCGACCATTCATGTCATACGGAGAAGGGGACTACGCGCGGCACTGGCTCGCCACACTTGCACAGGTGCGCCAAGCGCCAGTCTTCGCGCATGTGAACTGGTTCCGACAGCGCGACGGGCGCTACCTCTGGCCAGGTTATGGCGACAACCTGCGGCCACTTCTCTGGCTCCTTGACTACGCGGCTGGTCGCGTCAGCGGTCGAGAGACGCCTGTCGGCACCGTCCCCAAGGAGGCGGAGCTCGATCTGCGTGGGCTCTCGCTGTCAGAGGCTGACCTTCACGAGCTGCTCAGTGTCGAACCGAAGCGCTGGGAGCGTGAGATGCACGAGCGCACGGGGCACCTCGCCCAGTTTGGTGGGCTCCCCACGGAGATCAGTGCCGCGCATGAGCGTGCCGTGCACCGTTTTGGTGCGCTCCCGTAAGGCTCACACGCGCTCGATAGGCTCCGCGACGCGTTCGAGACGGATCGCTCGGACGACGAACGCTACGGCCGCTGCCCAGGCAGCGACAATCACTCCGTAGACGAGTAGAAACGCGTTATCGGAGACTCCAGTGGCGGCGAGAAGCGTCCGTGCATTCGTGAAGCAGATGAAACCCCCAACGATGACCCCGAGCAGTCGAGGATTCATGTGACGCACGAGGTAGGCGGCGATCGGTGCGGCAACCAGGCCGCCCACGAGAAGCGCTGCAACGTAGTCGAGGCGCACGCCAGCCACCCCAATCCCAACGATGAAGCCAGCGCTCGCAGCAACCGCAACGACGAACTCACTCGTGCTCACCGTTCCAATCACGCGATTAGGCGCGAGTCGGCCATCAGCGAGAAGCGCGGGGGTGGCGACTGGTCCCCAGCCCCCGCCCCCTGTTGCGTCTACAAACCCTCCAATCAGACCGAGAGGGATCAGAAAGCGAAGCCGCGGCGTTCCCTTTCTGAGAACTCGCAAGCCACCGGCAAGGTATCGCATCACAACGTAGATCCCCAGCACGAATAGGAAGAGGCTCGAAAGCGGCCGTGATGATTCTGTCGAAAGAGCCGAGAGGACCGTAGCGCCGATGAATGCCCCAATCCCTCCTGGAAGCGCAATCCTTCGCACAACTTTCCAATCAACGTTTCCGAATCGGTGGTGTGCAAGGCCTGAGCTCGCACCTGTACCAATTTTTGCGATATGCACTGAAGCCGAGGCGGCAGCAGGTGAAAGTCCGATCAGCAACAGAATCGTCGACGAAGTGATGCCGTAGCCCATCCCGAGCGCACCGTCGACAAGCTGCGCGGCAAACCCAGCCACGGCGAGGAGTGCGAGTAGGACGAGACCTTCCATCAGGCTGGCGACGTTCGGCGTGACACGGGACTTCTCGCAATGTGCATTGGTAAAGCATACTTGTCGCCATGGACGAGCTGGGACAACTGATCACACGGGAGGGCGGGGCGGCGATTCAACCGCTCCCTGAGGGTGGTGTGCTGCTGCACATCGGACCACCAAAGACGGGAACGAGCGCGCTGCAGGGTGCATGCCACGCATGTCGCGACGAGATGCGCGCACAAGGGGTGCGCTATGCCGGGCGGACTCAGCAATCCGGAAGAGCGGCATATGCGGTGCTCGGCCGCGAGCATCCATCACTGGGGAAAGCGCCCTCAGCACACCACTGGAAGCGCCTGGTTAGTGAAGTTCGCACAGCGAAGGAGCCACGAGTCTTCGTCTCAAGTGAATTCTTTGCTGGGGCAGATGATGCACAGATTGCCCGCATCATCAGTGAGCTCGGCGGGGACCGAGTACATGTCGCGCTGACCCTTCGGCCAGTCTCACGCATCCTTGCTTCACGCTGGCAGCAGAATGTTCAAGAGGGTGCGCGTTACTCGTTTGACCAGTGGCTGCACTGGGTCTTTGAGCAGCCAAGCGAGGGGAAGGGAGCAACCTTCTGGTCGCGTCAGCGACATGACCGACTCGCTGCTCGATGGGCGTCCGTGGTGGGGCCAGAACGGCTCAGCGTGGTGATGGTTGACGAGCAGAACAAGTCGGCGATCTATCAGGCATTTGAGGCGCTTCTGAGCCTTCGAGCTGGAACACTTAAACCGCAGAACGACACGGCGAATCGATCCATGACTGCGGAAGAGATTGAACTGATCCGCGCGCTCAATGAGCGATTCGCTGAGGCGGGAATTACGCGACCCCTCCTCTACAAGATGATCACGCGCGGATCCGCGCTCTACATGAAGGGCCGAACAGCCGGGTCAGACGAACCAAAGCAGGCCACGCCAAGCTGGGCGATCAAGTGCGCGGATGCAATTGGTTGGGAGAGCGCTGCGGCGATACGTGCGCTTGGAGCGCAGGTGATCGGCAACCTAGATGCACTTGGCGGTTTAACGCCGAAGGGCGAGTCAGCCGCGCCGATCCCGCCGCTCGCGAGCGGCAGCGCAAGCGATCGTGCTGCCACAGATCGTCGCGTTCCTGAGGAGGTTGCGACTCGGGCCGCGATGGGGATGCTCTATGCGAGCGGCGCAGTGCTCAAGGATAGGTCTGGTCGCCCTGGCATTGACGTGAGGGTGGAGCCTCAGGTCCTCCAGCGAGTACACACGATTGATCTACTGCGCGTTGTTGCTCAGCGCCTCCTCTGGTTGGTCGCCTCTCGCCTCAGGAAGATCACGCGCCGCTAGATCAGCGAGCGATCGTCTTCAGCAACTCTTTCACCGAAACTGCCGCTTCATACGCGCTCACAGCGGAGGCGTCGATCACAAGGTCTGCGTCGTCTGGAGCCTCATACGGCGATGAGATACCGGTGAAGTCGCTAATCTCGCCAGCACGTGCCTTCGCATAGAGACCTTTCCGATCTCGCTGCTCACAGATCTCGAGCGGTGTGCTGATGTACACGAGGAGAAATGGGAGGCCCACCGCAGCCTTGCGTGCAAGCGCGCGCCCTTCTGCAAACGGTGCTATAGGTGCCGCAATCGCAATGCCACCTGCGTGCGCAATCTCGGCTGCCGCGGCTCCGAGGCGCTGCACGTTCGTGTTGCGCGAGGCGCGGTCAAAGCCAAGACCTGCGGAGATGCTGCGCCGCATCGCATCGCCATCGAGAAGCGCAACGCCGCGAACCCCTTCGTCCCTAAGAAGCTCGGCGAGGGCCGCAGCGATCGTGGACTTCCCAGACCCTGAGAGGCCGGTAAAGAGCACCACCGCCCCGCTCCCCCACGCGGTGTTTCGCGCTCGCTCGATCTCCTCTGCGGAACCTTTGGGGTACCCGGTTGGGGCATTGGCGGGGTACCACTCTGCGCCAGTTACGACCTCAGTTGCACCGTAGGCGCGAGCGAGATCTTCGGGGCTGAGATCACCTTTCGGCCATGGCACTGCAAGCGGCGTAATCTGACATGTCGGGAGCGAGCCTTCCAGCACTTTTGCGGCGGAAGTGATTGCGCGCAGCAGACCGGATGGCTGAACCTCACCGTCTGGCGCGGACGTGCGAGACACAAGTGCGCAGAGCAAGATGCGCCTCGCATCTATCTTGTTCGCTCGCGTGATGAGCGAGTTCAACTCTTCAATAGATGGTGGGAGGTATGCGATCAGCGCGATAGTCGGAGCGGCAACTCCCGCGATGCTTGACACGTGTCGACGCAATTCTTGACTCCAGGCAAGTCCGACTCCAGTCGCAAGCGGTCGTACGTGCGTAACCTCGGTAGCTGAGAGCTCACTGAGTGGCGTGTTCTCTTCATCGCAGAGTAGAACCGTAGTTTCGTTGCCGAGGTAACGGTGCAGTGCGCTGTTCGGCTGTGCGCCGAGGCGCACCAGCTCCAGCAGGTCAACCCCCGCTGGATCAAGGACGACAAGCGCGGGGCTCCCTTCGCGGCGCTGCTCTTCTCGCATACCATCAGATTACCCCCTAACCTGACCCCTGATGATGAGAAGCCAGTCCGACGCAGAGATTGCAATCAAGGCAGCCTCCCTCGCTGGTGAGCTGCTGCTACAGCTCCGCCACGGTGTAGCAACAGATACAGCCACAGCCTCCGAAGCACTTCAGACTGCAGGGGACCGCGATGCGAACCGCGCCATCATGAAGCTACTCGCGAACGAGCGGCCAGAAGATAGCCTCCTCTCAGAAGAGGCGGCAGATGATCCGCGCCGGCTGATCGCCGAACGCGTCTGGATCATTGATCCGCTCGACGGCACACGCGAGTTTGGCGAACGAGATTCTGCTGGCGTCTGGCGTGATGACTTCGCCGTGCACGTTGCGCTCTGGAGGCGTGGTCACGGGTTAACGCTCGGTGTCGTTGGACTCCCTGCGCGCGGTCTGATCTACAGCAGCGATGTGCGGACGGTCGTTCCACCAAGCCCAGCTGGACCACTGCGCATTGCGGTGAGTCGCACACGACCGCCAGGTTTTGTTGCGGCACTGGAGTCAGCGGGTGACGCCACACTTCTGCCGATGGGCTCTGCTGGAGTGAAGGTGATGGCGGTGGTGAGCGGCGAAGCCGACGCCTACATCCATGCTGGCGGCCAGTATCAATGGGACACGGCTGCACCGGTTGCGGTGGCACTGGCGGCGGGGCTTGTTGCGACGCGGCTGGACGGCTCTCCGCTCAGATACAACGTCCCAGAACTTCTCCTCCCTGACCTCGTGGTCTGTCATCCAGACCGCGCCGACGAGGTGCGGGCACTCCTTGATGCGGCCGGCTTTGGGGCCGGCGATGCAAGTGGCGCGAGTGCGACAAGCGCTGGTACGGCAGAATCACCACGATGAGCAGAGTCGCCGAGGCCACCGCGTGAAGGGGCACGTCATGAGTCAGCTCGCCGCCCTCGAGGCGGAGAGCATCCACATCTTCCGCGAGGTTGCGGCGGAGATGGAGCGCCCCTGCCTCCTCTTCTCTGGCGGGAAAGACTCGATTGTGATGCTTCATGTTGCGCGTAAGGCCTTTGCTCCTTCGCCGATTCCGTTCCCTGTGATGCATGTTGATACAGGGCTGAACTTTGCTGAGGTGATTGCGTATCGCGATCGCTGGGCGGCGCAACTCGGCCTGCGCCTCGTTGTTGCCTCCGTACAAGACGCAATTGAGCGCGGCGTGGTGAAAGAGGAGCCGAACGGTTCGCGGAACCGCATTCAGACGCCCGTCTTGCTGGAGGCGGCGGCACGCGAGAAGTTTGATGCGCTCTTCGGTGGCGGCCGCCGCGATGAAGAGAAGGCTCGCGCCAAAGAGCGCGTCTTCTCCTTCCGCGACGAGTTTGGGCAGTGGGATCCAAAGAACCAGCGCCCCGAGATCTGGAGTCTCTACAACGGACGGGTGTTTCCGGGCGAAAGCATTCGAGTCTTCCCGCTCTCCAACTGGACGGAGCTGGACATCTGGTCGTACATCGAGGCTGAGAACATTGAGATCCCTTCGCTCTATCTCGCCGCCGAGCGCGAAGTCGTGGAGCGCGACGGCATGCTCTACGCCGTCAACGAATTCGTCGCGCTGAAGGCGGGTGAGACGTCGAAGAGGTTGAGCGTCCGCTACCGAACAATGGGCGACGCGAACCTCACCGCTGCAGTCGAATCCGCAGCGGACACCGTTGCGAAGGTCGTGGAAGAGATTGCCGCGGCGCGAATCACCGAACGGGGCGCAACGCGAGGGGATGACAAAGTCTCTGAGGCGGCCATGGAAGATCGGAAGAAGGAGGGCTACTTCTGATGGAAGCCGACCTTCTCCGTTTCGCTACCGCGGGTTCTGTTGACGACGGAAAGAGCACGCTGATCGGACGACTCCTCTTCGATTCGAAGTCGCTCTTCTCCGATCAGCTCGAATCCGTAGAGCGCGTCAGCCGCGAGCGCGGTCACGAGTACACCGATCTCTCCCTCTTGACCGACGGACTTCGTGCGGAACGCGAGCAGGGGATCACCATTGATGTGGCGTATCGCTACTTCGCCACGCCACGCCGCAAGTTCATCATCGCAGACACTCCTGGTCACATCCAGTACACCCGCAACATGGTCACTGGAGCCTCCACCGCTGACGTTGCGCTGGTCCTGGTCGACGCGCGCAAGGGGATGACGGAGCAGAGCCGAAGGCACGCCTTCATCGCCACGCTCCTCGGCGTCCCGCATATGGTGGTCTGCGTCAACAAGATGGACCTTGTGGACTGGTCGGAAGAGGTCTTTGAAGGGATTCGCCGTGAGTTCACGGAGTTTGCCTCTCGACTGCGCCTCCGCGACCTCACCTTCATCCCGCTCTCCGCACTCAGCGGCGACAATGTGGTGACACGCTCCAACAACATGTCCTGGTTTGACGGCGCACCGCTACTAAGCCACCTCGAGCGCCTGCACGTTGCGAGCGACCGCAACCTCGTCGACGTCCGCTTCCCAGTGCAGTACGTGGTGCGCCCGCAGTCGCACGAGAACCGCGACTTCCGTGGATACGCGGGCACGGTTGCCTCAGGAATCTTGAAGCCTGGCGACCGTATCCGAGCGTTGCCTGCCGGCCTTGAGACCGAGATCGCGTCTATTGAGACGGCGGATGGCCCAGTATTGGAAGCGTATCCACCGATGGCGGTGACGATCACGCTCAACGATGAAATTGACATCAGCCGCGGCGACATGCTCTGCAGACCCAATAACGTCCCACTTGTCATGCAGGATATTGACGCGCAGGTCTGCTGGATGGATGAGGGTGCGCCGCTGACGACGGGGAAGACGTATGCGATCAAGCACACCACGCGCTGGGCTCGTGCGGTGGTGAAGCAGATCGACTACCGCATTGACATCAACACGCTCCACCGCGTGGAGGGGGTTGATGGCCTCGCGCTGAATGAGATCGGCCGCATCCGCCTCCGGTCTACGAAGCCGCTCTTTGTAGACCCATACCTAGCCAATCGGCAGACGGGCGCATTTATCCTTGTAGATGAGTCGACCAATCGCACCGTTGCTGCGGGGATGATTGTGCGTGAATCCGCTGGATGACATCATGTCGTCAGTAGGCGCGCACGGATGACCCGGAACCTCATCTCGATCCTTCTTCTCATTGCAATCGCCTTGTCTGTCGGTGTATCGCCTGCGCCGACCGCGGCCGCAAACAGTGGATGGCGCGCCTGCGCCGCGCGCCCCGTCCCCCTCCCCATTGCTCAGCCCTTGAATCCGGCACTCGCTGACCGACTCCAGGAGCGGATCGACACATGGCGTGAGAATCGACGGACGCGATATCCAGGGCTCTCCGTCGCAGTCCGTTGGGATGACGGCAGGACGGTGACCGCGGTGAGCGGCGTTGCCGACAGCAACAGCGGTCGGAAGGTGACGCCGGCCACGCCCTTTGCGCTTGCGAGCGTCAGCAAGCCCTTTACCGCGGCGCTTGCGTTGCTGCTCGATGCATGCGGGGTGTTGCCGCTCGAGACGCGGGCGGCATCGCTCGTCCCCTATGCGGACGTCCGTCCCGAAGCGACGATCGAAGATCTACTGAGACACGAAGGGGGCATGAGCGATTGGCTGACAGACAAGTACACGCGCATGAGCTGGCTCATCCAACATCCAAACGGCAAGGTTGGTGCGAAGACCGCCGTGCAGAATCTGCTCCCACGCGGCGAAGTTGGCGACTTTGACTATTCGAATTCCAGCTTCACGCTCGTGACGCTTGCGGCGGAGAAGGCGACGGGTGTGGGTTGGCGTGAGCTCATGCAAGAGCTGATCATCAAACCACTTGGGCTCACTGAGACGGCGTTCGGCCCCGTCCCTGGTGCATCGCGCACCCACGTCTGGGCGAGAGGGAAGATGCGGCCCTTTGGGCAGCCAGGATGGGGACCGACGAAGTCTGTTGCTGCTGTCTTGCGCGGGGCGGGCGACCTGTTTGCCACACCCCGTGACCTCGCCCGATTCGGCGAACTGCTCTGGGGCGATCGACTCCTTGAAGGGAGTCAGACACAACTGATCAATGGCATCGCGAACCTTACGGGACTCTCGTGGTCGTACACGATCGGCAGCATGATGGACCGCAGCTGGCTCGGCACGCTGCGTACCTACGGACATACGGGCGGGTACAGCGGCGTTAGCACCGCCCTGCGTCGAATACCAGAACTCGGTGTGACCATTGCCGTTACTGCAAACGGGATGGGGACGCCTGGCAACTACGCGGATGATCTTGCAATCAACCTGGTCGCACTCCTCGACGCGCCGGCTCCGAGCGCGGCGCAAGCGGTTGCTGGTGCAAGCGGCGCGGGCCTTACCGCCGCAATCCGCGCAAACCCTGAACCCTTCCCTGTCACCCCACCTGCTTCGCTCCTCGCCTGCGGGGGGAGCGGCACGGGTGCGAACGGCGCTCCATCTTGGCTCGATCTCTCTTCCACTGAAACTGGCGATTGGTCTGGTGCCGTCACGGCGCTCGCTGAACTTCCAGACGGGCGATTGGTTGCCGGAGGCGCCGCGCTGACGCGAGCGAGCGGCATTGCAGTCTCTGGGCTCGCCGTTCGTGACCCCACGGATGGAAGATGGGCGCCGTTCGCCTCGCTCACCCGCGCCGATGGCAGCGCGGCGACGGTGAGTTCTATTCGCGTCGATGAGGCACGCCAACGTCTCTATGTCGGCGGTGATTTCGTTCGCGTAGGCAACAGCAAGAGTTCCATCGCGGCGAAGGGGATCGCGATGCTCAATCTAAAGGGTGGGCGCTGGAGGGCCCTTGGCGTCGGTTTGCGCGGGAGGGTGATCGTACGCTCGATCGATCTCGACGAGGCGAGTGGTCGGATCGTGGTCGGAGGGCGCTTTGCGGTTCCAGGAAATTCGAAGACGGTGAATGTTGGTGTCTGGGACTCGAGCCAAGGGTGGATTCAGCTGCAAGCGACCTCAGCAAGCGGCGCGCTCCAAGGACTTGTGGAGTCTGTTGCGCTCACGGCTGATGGCGTGGTTCATGCGAGTGGCCACCTTCGCGTCGGTGCTCAGGATGCCTTGATCGCGCAGTGGAATCCACTCGCCTCTGGATGGAGAGTGAGCGCGACGTCGAGCGTGTTGGGAGATGCGCCGCATACGTTGGCGCTCGATGCGAGCGGCAGGCTCATCGCCGGCACGGGTATTGGCTGGTATGGCAGCCCGTTGATTCGTGAAAGTCAGTTGAGCGGATATGGATGGGAGCGAGTAGGGGCTGGCGTCACACGTGTGCGCCGCGCAGCATCGATCACTGCGCTGGTCGCAACCCCTGAAGGGAGGGTCGTGGTGGGTGGAGCGTTCGATTCAGTTGGTAGCAGCGGAACGCAGCACATTGCTGTCTGGAGTGCCGCGAGCCAGTCCTTCAGCGCGATTGGGGAGGGGCTCGCCGCGGAGCCAGACGCGCTGGCAAGCTCCGTACACTCAGTTGCGTACGCGTCGTTGCGACTGCGGAGTCTGGAACCGGGCGGCCGCGGGCGTACCTGCATCACGGCTTGGGGTGTGGCTCCCCCTTCAAAACCTGCCGCACCTGCGTTGACGGTGAAGCGCAAGAGCATCACCGTGAGCTGGGCGGCGCCAGTTGCAGGGAGTGCTCCGGCTGGGTGGATTGCGCAGGCAACGGCGAAGGGGAAGACGACGCGTTCGTGCCGTGCAGTTGCGAGCGAACGGAGCTGCACGATCACTGGCGTGACCCCTGGCACCAAGTACAGCGTTCGGCTGCTGGCTTACACGATTCCAGCCGGTCCATCACCGCAATCAGATGCAGTGAAGATCGCTACCAAGAAATAGTCGACGAACCACGTTGGAACGGACACGGGACGACGTGCAAGTGGCCCGCCGTTGCATGAGAGGATGCCCACCGTGAGGAGTGAATGGCAGACAGGGAAGACGGGGCGTGACGGCGGCGATCGTCCCATCACCCGCGGTCCTGCGCCACGCGCGGCGCGCAGCGGATACACCCCCTTTGTCGCACAGCACGGGTTTGCCGCCGCCTACGAAGCCGGTCTGGCTCGTGGGCTTGGTGATCGACTCGGGCAGACCCTGGTGGTGACCCAGCCGGAGGCCTGGGCGATCGTTGAACCACGGTTCGGTCGTGCGCCCGTGGCACTGATCACCGCGGGAGCGCTAGACCAAGAGACGCTCGATGCGCTCGCGCATGCGGCGCCTGATGACGTGACCGTAGTCGGCATCGGTGGCGGGACCGCGATGGATGTCGCGAAGTGGATCTCATGGCGACGGAAGCTCCCGCTCGTGCAGCTGCCGACACTCGCATCTGTCGACGCCTGTTTCACGCGGATGAGCGCGCTTCGCGATGGTGAACGCGTGCGCTACGACGGCGACGCGGTCCCCGATGAGGTGCTGATCGACTACGAGATCTTGGGTTCGGCACCCTCTGCGCTCCTCTCTGCCGGGATCGGCGACGTCCTCTCCTGCCTCACCGCCCTCGCCGATTGGAAGCTTGCGGTCGCAAAGGGGATCGATCCTGCGTGGAACGAGGAGGGCGCCGAAGCCTCCATCCGGTACATCGATGCACTTGAGGCGGCAGCGCCAGAGATCGCCGCGCGCTCAGAGGCAGGGATTCGAGCGCTGATGGAACTGCACCGCGAGATTGGCTGGCGTTGCCATGACCTTGGCCATGCGCGCTTTGAAGAGGGGAGCGAGCACTTCTTCGCCTACTGCTTTGAAGCGGTGACCGGTCGCACGATCATGCATGGCGAACTTGTGGTGATGGGGGTGCTCGCAATGACTGCGCTGACCGAAATCGACCACGATCGCGCGCGGAGGATCATCACGGCGGCTGGGACGCGTTGGCGACTATCCGATCTTGGAGTGGACTGGTCCGAGGTTGAGGCGACGCTGCGCGCACTTCCGGAGTTTGCCCGCGCGGGCGGCTACTGGTACTCGCATGCGCACGAGCGAGCGATCGGAGATTCTGAGTTGGCAACCGTCCGGCGTGCGCTCGGCGCGTGATGCGAGAATTGATCGGTGGCTAAACTGCGCGTCGCCCTCACGTTCGATGCCGAGCATCCAGATCGTCCGCACCACCTCGTTGGTTCGGAGGATCGGCTGCGCGAAACACTCGGTGCGCTTGAAGTACACGGAACCTTCTTCGTGCAAGGGCGCTGGGCCGAAGCCTTTCCAGATCAGGCGCGGCGTATCGCTGACGACGGGCACCTTATCGGCAACCACTCGCACTATCACGCGAAGATGAACCTGCTGACCGAGGCAGGTTTGATCGAAGATATCAAGACGGCCGCCGGTGCGATCGAAACGATCTGCAAGCGCGATCCTGCGCCGTGGTTCCGCTCGCCGTTCGGCGCCGGCGCAAAGGATCCTCGCGTCCGCGCAGCCTTGCAACAGCTCGGCTACACGCAGGTCCTCTGGAACGCGACAGGAGACGATTGGGACCATCGTGAGACGGCGCAACACATGGAAGACGCCGCGGTCGCGAGCACCCTGGCACACGGTGATGGGGCGATCCTCCTTTTCCACACGTGGCCTTCGCATACGCACGGAAAGATTTCGCGCATCGTCGCGCGACTTCGCGAAGAGGGGGCGACGTTCGTGACGGTCGACCAACTTGATGCGAAAGAGATCCCAGACAACTTCGGCGAGATCGACTGGTGACTCGAACGGTGAGACGGCGCAGCGGGACGAACGCGGCGTTGATCGTAGGCGTCGACGGTGGGAACTCCAAGACTGACATCCTGGTTGCTGACACCCGCGGCACGTTGCTCGCCTGGGTTCGTGTTGGGGGGAGCAATCCGCAGGGGATCGGACTTGCCGCCGCGGCCGCACGGCTCCGCACTGGCATTGATGCCGCACTCAAGCGCTCCAAGCGCGGTGGCGAGCGGCCTGAGGCGGTTGCGCTCTGCATGGCCGGGATCGATACGCCGCGCGACGCAAAAGCGGTGCGTGGTGCACTTTCAGGTCGTGGTGCTGTGCGGATTGCGAATCGCCTCTCAACACGAAACGACTCGGAAGCGGGGCTGCGAGTTGCGACAAAGGACGGCGTAGGGATTGCGATCGTCGGAGGTGCCGGAGTGAATGCGATCGGCGTGAACGAGAAGGGGAAGACGGCACGCTTCGCCGCACTCGGCGACATCTCGGGCGACTTCGGCGGCGGCGGCGGACTCGGCGTTGCCGCACTCGGTGCGGCGGTTCGCGCCCAAGAGGGTCGAGGTCCACGAACGAGTCTCGGACGTGCGATCTTGCGCGCCACCGGCCTCCCCTCGCTGCGCGCGATCCTTGATGCGGTGTTGGAGGATCGCGTCCCTCGTGGCGGGGTCGGTGCGCTCGCGCGAGTCCTGCTGGAAGAGTCAGAGCGCGGTGATCGAGTGGCGCGCGAGATTGAGACACTGATGATTGATCACGCCGTAGCGTACGCCGCTGCGGCGCAACGGCGCGCACCGTCACGCCGCAAGCGCATTCCGATCGTGCTGATTGGCAGCACGATTCTCTCGTCGCTCCCAGGTTATCGATCTCGACTCTACGCGGCGCTCATCGCCGCGATTCCCAACGCCGAGATTAGACCGCTTCGCGAGCCCCCTGCGCTCGGTGCGCTTCTCTATGCGCTCGATGAATCTGGTGCTGGTCCTGCTGCCCGTGCCCGCGCCGAGATCTTGCTGCGCGCAGCGATCAAGAAGGCGAAGCCTGTCACGATCTAACGCGCGAGGTTGTTAACGCGCGAGGTTGTTAACGCGCGAAGCGTGGGAGGCTTGCTGCATGCGCTGCGAGAAGCTCGCCGCCGATCACCTCTGCAACGTCGTGAGTCGGCACCAGCGGATTTAGCGCAAGCGCGTCGATCGCCGCCGCGCGGTCGCCAGAGAGTGCCGCCGCAATAGTGGCCTTGCCGAAGGCGCCGAGCTTGAGGATCAAGTCGCGGCGAGCGCCTCCGAGTGACGCGATTGGGATCGGTCGCGCACCCGTGGCGTTTACCTCGCTCAGCACTTCAATCACCTGATCGTCCGGGAGATCGGGGATTGCACCGTCATTCCGAACATTGACGACAAGTCGTGCGGGCTTGGATCCCGTGAGCGCCGCAATCAAGTCGAGTGCCGCAGCAGAGTAGAAGGCGCCTCCGCGAGTCTCTAGGAGCTTCGGCTTTTCGGCGAGTGCCGGATCCTTGTACATCTCAAGGAGTTCCGCTTCGATCTTTGCCACCTCAAGACCGCGCGTTCCAGCGGCGCGCTGCTCAACGAGCACCTTCTCCGGCTCTGCGTAGTAGCGGAGGTAGTAACTTGGAATGGCGCGCTCCTCGCGCAGCTGTGCTTCGCTCCAGTCCGTCATCTTAGCGAGTTTCGCGCTCTCGGTTGCAATTAGGTCGGCGAGTTTTGGCTGACCGTCCACGCGAATCTCGCGATACCAGGCAGCGTGATTCAGGCCCGCCGATTCAATCTCCACGCGTTCAGGGGCAACGCCGAAGTGTCTCGCCGCATTGCGTTGCAGGCCGATCGCTGAGTTGCAGAGTCCGACGGCACGATGCCCCGCGCCGATGAGCGCCTGGCTCACCATGGAGACAGGATTCGCGAAGTCGAGCAGCCAGGCCTTCGGGCTGCGCGCTGCGAGCGCTTCGGCGATCTCAATCGTGGGAGGCACGGTGCGCAGCGCCTTCGCCCAACCGCCTGGGCCGACTGTCTCTTGACCGAGGACGCCGTGGGGGAGTGGGATCGACTCATCCTTGACGCGCGCCGCTGATCCGCCGATGCGGTACTGCACGAGACAGGCGTCCGGTCCGTCCAACGCTTCGTCACGTGAGGTAGTGAGCTTCAGCCGCCCGCTCCAGCCGGCCTTGTCGAGCATCCGCTTTGCCAAGCCGCCGAGGATCTCAAGGCGCGCACGGTCGATATCCATCAAGACGAGTTCGTCCAAAGGCGTGCCGAGTCGGCCCTCGCCGATCCCTTCAATGAGTTCGGGGGTATAGGTGCTACCGGCTCCGATGATGCTGATCTTCACAGGCTGGCGACAGCCTCGGTCTTGCCGCTCGCGGCGGATCGGTACGCGGCCTCCATGATGGCGACCGCCGCAGGACCACACTCGTCGAGGAGCGATGGTGCACCGTTGATCACGGCGACCATGTGGGCGATCTGCGCGGCGTAGATGCTCGGATCGCAGTGGTCAGACTTTTTGACGAGCGGTCCAGTTAGCGTCCGCTCCTTGTCGGTCTCGGCACCCTGGACCACTGCGGTTGGGAAGAGGGTTGCGGTCCCAGCTTCACCGTAGAGGCGGAGGCTCGCCTCTGGTCCATCGGCGAACGGCTGCCACCATCCCGCCTCAACCTCCGACCAGGTTCCACCCTCCCAGTCAATGCGGATGCTCGCCGTATCTTCAACATCGCCGCTGATGAAACGGCGTGCGGTGCGAGCGGAGACGGCCAGTGCATTCGGTTCACCGAGGACGAAACGCAGCGTGTCGATCGCGTGGATCCCCATGTCGGCAACGGCGCCACCACCGGCGAGCTTCGCCTCCGTAAACCAACCCGACGGACCCCAGCCGGTGTGCACCCCGCACCCGCGACTCCGGTAGACCGCACCGATCGCTCCCGCCGCAACCTGATCGCGCAGCCAGGTCGCCTCTTGGTCCACACGCCACATGTGCGCAGTTGCGACGTGCCGCGAGTTGGCGCGCGCGCGATCTGTGAGCGACTTCGCATCGGCAACACTCGTGGTCATCGGTTTCTCGATGAGCAGATGCACGCCTGCATCGAGGAGTCGAAGCCCTACTGGCGCATGCATCGTATTCGGCGTGCAGAGGATCGCAACGTCAAACTCGCCCCGTGCTGCCGCTGCAACAAGGGCCTCTTCGCCGTCGAGCCACGGGACGTGGGCACGTGCCGCCAGTTCGCTTGCGCTACCGCTTCGGCCCGCAACAGCGACGAGCGTTGCCCCGTTCGTTGCGGCGATTGCGGCCGCGTGGATCTTGGCGATGTATCCACCGCCGTGAATTGCGAAGCGCACCTCGCTGGTCACAACGAAGTCTCCTTCGGGACTCTGGGGATCAGCCAGCTGCCATCGCGGCGGCGACCTTCTTCAGTGCGTCGGGGTGACGCTGCAACTTGAGCAGCGCTTCGACCGCCTGGTCGATCCCCTCTCTGCCGGCACGGAAGATGTTCTCGTCCAGGTAGATCTGTTCGTGCTTTGCCGCCCGATCGGCCACTGGCGTCTTCCACCCCTTCGGATCCATCTGCTTGGCGTACTGCACTGGGACTGGCATACGTGAGAGGTGCGGCTGGAAGAGTTCGTAGTCGCTCATCGACTCGTAACCGACCCAGCATCCGATCCCCTCTGCGTCGAGCGCCTCGCAGACCGCGGCATTGCCGACATTGCCATATGCATCTGGATCAATGGCAATGATGAAGCGGTAGAAGGAGAGGCGCGTGACACGGTCGAACACCTTCAGTGCACGGACACCGTTCACCTTGGCGAGCTGCTCCTCCATATAGCGGCCGTTCGCCTCACGCTCGGCCCGCTGTGCTTCGAAGCGCTCCATCTGCGTATTCAGGAGCGCGGCGTGGAGCTCACCGAGTCGGAAGTTTGCGCCGAACGTGAACTCCTTCCCCGCCTCGTCCTTTGCACGACCGCAGTCAATCAGCGAGTGTGCGCGTCTCGCCAGCGTCGCATCCTTGGTGAGCAGCGTGCCGCCTTCACCTGCGGTGAGGATCTTGGACGACTGATGGCTGAATGAGCCAAAGTCGCCGATGAGGCCAACCCCTTCTCCTCCCCACTCCTTCCCTTGGCTATGCGCGCAATCCTCAACAATGGCGAGACCGTGCTTCTTGGCGATCGCCACGATCGCATCCATGTCTGAGACAACTTGGCCGCAGTGCACTGGCATGATCGCCTTGGTGCGCGACGTGATCGCCGCCTCGACCGCCTTCGGGTCAATCGTCCACGCCTCAGGCTCGACGTCTACCACCACTGGGAGTGCGCCAGCGGCAATCGGTGCGTATCCCGTTGCGGCGAAGGTGAGCGCAGGGATGATCACTTCGTCTCCCCAGCCGATGCCGAGCGCCTTGAGCGCGACCTCCATGGTCACCGTGCCATTCACCATCAAGATGCCGTGCGCACCGGCCTTCCCGCCGTTCTGGTACGCGGCGAATGTTTCGCAGAAACGTGCGTTGTACTTCCCTGGCTCCGGGTAGCCACCCCACACGCCGCTGCGGAGCACCTCGAGCATGATCGCCTCATCCTTGCCGTCAAACACGGGCCAGGCGGGGAACTCCCCTGATCGAACCGGAGTGCCACCTGCAATCGCCAACTGCTCGCTCATTGCGCCTCCTCATTCACGGATGTGTGGTTCATGTTCATCATCTCCTCGCAAAGGATACTCTCCAGGAGTATCTGAAACACCACCTGTTGCACGAGAGCCGATGGCGTCACGATCATCGTCTCACCCCCGCAATGCTGATGCCGCGCGCGATCACTCGCTGCGCGAGCGCAAAGACGACGAGGAGCGGAGCGAGGGCGATCACTGAACCCGCGAGCAGCAGGTGCCACTGGCGGGCGAACTTGTTCACGAAACCGGAGAGCCCAACGGGGAGTGTCATCGCGGAGGGGTCGGGGAGGTAGAGGAGCGGGCGGAGGAAGTCATTCCACATGTAGATGAAGTGGAAGACGGCGACGATGGCGAGGGCCGGGGCGCACATCGGCAGGATGATTCGCACGAAGATGTGCAGCTCATTGGCGCCGTCAACGCGGGCCGCATCGACCATGTCGCGCGGCAGACCGAGCATGAATTGACGCAGCAAGAAGATGTTGAACGCACCACCCCCAAGGAACCACGGAAGGAGTATCGGCAGCGGCGTGTTGATCAATCCGAGCTTCGCCCAGACGATGTACTCAGGAATGATTAGTACCTGGTACGGGACGAGGATCGTAAGGAGCACCATCCCGAACGCGAGACGGCTCCCGCGCGCATGCAGAACCGCGAATCCATACGCGCAGAAGGCTGAGGTGAGCGTCGCACCGAGCGTGCCGACCATTGCAATGAACGCAGAGTTGAAGAACCACGTTGCGATCGGTGCTCGACGGAAGACCTCCGCGTAGTTCTCCCACTGTGGTTCTGCGGGGAAGAGAGTGAATGTACCAGTCGCGATCTCCGCGGGCGTCTTCAGTGATGTGCCGAGCTGCCAGACAAAGGGGAGCAGGAAGAGGAGCGAGAAGAGGGTTAGCGCCGCATAGATCGCTACCCGACGCGGTGAGATCATCGGGATCGCCCGTGCGCCACTAGTTGTCATAGAAGACCCATCGCTTTGAGAGCCTGAAGTTCACGACCGTGAGTAGCAGGACGACCGCGGTGAGCAGCCAGGCCACAGCGGATCCGAACCCGAAGTCGAGGTTTCGAATCAGCAGCCGATAGATCAAGAGGGCGACGGACATTGACTCGTTTGCAGGCCCGCCTCCCCCGCCAGAGACGACATAGGTTTCGGTGAAGAGCGAAAGTCCGCCGATCAGCCCGATCACGAGGTTGAAGAAGAGCGTGGGCGACAGGAGTGGGAGCGTGATCGAGAAGAAGCGTCGGAATCGCCCAGCGCCGTCACACTCACACGCCTCCAGGATGTCCTTGGAGATCTGCTGAAGCCCAGCGAGGAAGATCAGTGTCATCCCGCCGGTGCCGGCCCAGATCAGCATGAAGATGATCCCCCAGCGCACCGACTCTGGTTCGTTGAACCAGGCAGGGCCTGCGACGCCGACTACATCGAGCGCCTTGTTGACGAGTCCCTCGGAGCCGAGAATCCAGCGCCAGAGAGCGGCGGTGGCGACACCCGCGACCACGGTGGGGAGGTAGAACGCCATCCGAAAGAGCGCCATCCCCTTCACCTTCTGGTTCAAGAGAAGCGCAAAGGAGAGCCCAATCACCAGCTGCATCGGGACGGCGATCACGGTGATCATCACCGTGTTGCTGAATGCTTTGAGGACGATCTTTCCTTTGCCCTTTAGATCGGCTAAGTCTGCGTAGTTCTCGAGGCCAACGAGGGTTGGCGCGCCGCGGAGGTTCCACTCCATGAAGGAGAGCGCAAACGATGCGATCAGCGGTGCGAGTGCGAAGAGCAGGAATCCAGCGAGGAATGGGGCTATGAAGAACCAGAACCAGCGCTCTTCGACGCGCTGAAGGACTGGGAGGGGAGCGAAGAGGGAGCGGAACCGGCTGAGCCGGCCCGCCCCCTCATCAACCCGCTGCATTACGCGAGTCGCTCAGCCACGCAGGCAGTGCGACACCGTGATCACTGGAGCGGCGCCGCGGCGGTCGACTGCTCAACCAACGCGTCGAGATGCGCCTGCCAGTCGTACTGATCATCCGCGGTGAACGCCTCTTCGAATCCAGCGCTCACAACGTCCCAGAAGCCGACGGACCATTCACCCTTGATCGGTTCGAGCGCGATGTGCGCATTTCCGATCTTGGTGATCTCGCACTTGCTCAACGGCAACGCATCGGTCTTGCAGTAGACATCGTCGAGGACCACAGAGATCGGCGAGCTGTTGTAACCAGCGATCGCGTCGCGCTTCTGCCCTTCGATGTCTGTGAGGAACTTCACATATTCCCAGGCCCACGCCTTGTTCTCGGAGCTCGCTGACACTCCGAAACCAGATGCGGCCCCCTGGATCTTCCCGTCACCCTCGACGGGGACGGAGACCGCATCCCACTCGAACGCGCCCGCCGAGTTCGCGATGATGGCCGGCGACTCCCACGTGCCGGAGATCAACATCGCCACGTTGCCCGCCGAGAAGTTCTGTTCGCCAGCCGAGTCCGCGTCGGAGAGTCCGCCGAACTTCGCGCCAGGCTCCCAGTTCAACACGCCCTCTCGACTTAGATCGTCAAGTGTCTTGAGCGCGTCGGCACAACCCGTGCCGTTGTACGTGTATTCGGTCGCCGCCGAGTCGTCGTTGCTGAGCTCGCAGCCGTACATGCGCATCCACGCCACATACTGCTCCGTCCACGCTAACGAGAGCCCGAAGCGCTTGATGGACTTGTCGGTCGTCTTCCGCGCAGCGTCCACGAACTCCGCGATCGTCCAATCGTTCGTCGGTTCAGCGACACCCGCAGCCGTAAAGATGTCCTTGTTGTAGTAGACAAAGTTGAACGGCAGCACGCTGTTCGGCATCACCATCTGCGAGCCGTCGAGCTGGAACGACTTCAGGAGCGCCTCTGGATAAGGGCTCAAGTCGTATCCGTCTGCTGCGATGTAGCTGTCAAGCGGTTCGAACGCACCAGCTACCGCAAATTGCGTGAAGCCAGTGTCAGTATCTGTCCAGATCACGTCACCCGCGGTGCCCGCGGCGATCTGGGGGAGCAGCGCGTCAATGTACTCGCTGCTCTGTACGATCTCTACGGTGACATTCGGATGGAGGGCGGTGAAATCGGCCGCCTGTGCCTGTCGATACTCTAGTTCCGCCTGTCCACCCGCGTTGAAGATCTGGACGGTGAGCGTCACCGGATCAGTGGTGAGCCCTCCATCAGGACTTTCGGAGCTGCTGGAGCCGCCGCAGGCGGCTGCAATCAACCCGACGACCAGCGCAACCGCAGTGGTACGTCGCCATGAAACCTGTACCATTGATCTTTCCTCCTCGTGCTGGCCCAGTAGGCACTCGCCTAGGGTGGCCTAAGGCTCCCATAGGTCCAGAGCGCGTCGCGACTCTGTCTCACGCTATGCGTGAAGGGTGCGTCTATCCTGATGCAATGAACTCCGCCCCAAACGCGTCGGATCAGATCATGAGCGTCAGCAACCCCCTGATCAAGGAGTTGCGTGAACTTCGCACGCCGAAGGGGCGCAGGGAGCAGCGTCGCTTCTTCGCGGAAGGGGAGCGGACACTCGCAGAGGCGGTTCGCGCGGGGTGGCGCGCCAGCATCCTGCTCATTGGGCCAGATGGTGAAGGGACCAAGCTCACCGCGGAGCGTGTGATCCACGTCTCCAATGAAGTGCTCTCAAAGGTGACCGGTCGAGAAAACCCACAGCCGATCCTCGGCGTATTCGCGGAGCCCACAACCGAGACCCAAGGGGCACAGCAGATTGATCCGAACGCCGCGACACGATGGCTGATGCTTGAAGGTCCGCGAGATCCCGGAAACCTTGGCAGCTGCATTCGCAGTGCCGACGCGGTGGGGGCGGGCGGGGTCATCTTGGTTGGTGAAACGTGCGATCCGTACAGCGTGGAGTGCGTTCGTGCCACGATGGGTTCGATCTTTGCGGTTCCAATCTTTCGCGTGAGCGACGCGGACGCGCGCGAGTTGCTCGCGCGCTGGCCCGGTGAGAGCGTCGCGACGGCGAGTGATGCTCCGTCGGACTATGCCGCGGTGGCGTACCGCGCCCCTGCAGTGATTGTCGTTGGCACCGAAGCGGAAGGACTCTCACCAGCGCTCCGCGCCGCGTGTCGTGTCGCGGTGAGCATTCCAATGCTCGGCAGAGCGGAGAGCCTCAATCTCGGGGTTGCTGCTGCGATCACGCTGTACGCCGCCGAACGCGCGCAGCGATAAGGAGATCACCATGCCACGGAGCGAACGAGCGGCAGACCTTGGGATCACAATCGGTCGCTTTCCGCACGGCCCGCGCAACGCAATCAGCGACGTCAAGGGCGTGCGTGTTGCCACAGAGACGCTGATTGAGGGGGATGGCGCTCTGCTGCGTGGAAGCGGACCGATTCGAACGGGAGTTACCGCAATCCTGCCGCAGGCACTTGAATCCATGGGGCATCCGCTCTTCGCTGGCACGCATCGACTGAATGGCAACGGAGAGTTGACGGGCCTGGAGTGGATTCGCGAATCGGGGTTTCTGACCACGCCAATCTGCATCACCAACACGCACTCTGTTGGCGTGGTGCACGATGAGATGATCCGTTGGTCGCTTGACAACGTACGTGGTGCGCCTGCATGGAGTCTCCCGGTGGTCGGCGAGACATTCGACGGCGTACTAAACGACATCAACGGATTTCACATCACTGCGGCGCATGCACGCGCCGCGCTTGATGCCGCCGCCGCACTTCCTGTCGGCGCAGCGGTACCGCGCGGCAACCAGGGTGGCGGCACGGGGATGATCTGTCACGGGTTCAAGGGTGGCAACGGCACCGCAAGTCGCACTCTCCCTGCCGAACTTGGCGGATACACCGTCGGTGTTTTCGTGCAGGCGAACCATGGCCGACGCCATCGACTCACCATTGCTGGACGCGTGCTCGGCGCCGAAGGAGGCGTCCTCGACACCGCCAAGTATCCGCTCCCGTGGAAGGCCGTGCCATCAGGTACGCCACCAGAGACGCCGTCAGCGTTTGCACCCGACGACCCGCGTGGCGGCGCAGGCTCCATCATCGTGATCGTGGCCACGGATGCACCACTACTGCCGATGCAGCTTGATCGCCTCGCGCAGCGCGCCGTGATGGGGATCGCGCGTGTTGGGGGCGTGGGCGAACACTCATCGGGCGATCTGGTCTTGAGCTTCTCGACGGCGAACGCGAACCTGCCACCAGAAGACCTGGAGCCGGTCGCGCCATTTCACAAGAGCGTGGAGATGCTGATCAACGCGCACACCTCACCACTCTTTGAGGCAACAGCGGACGCCACCGAGGAGGCGATCTTGGATGCGATGATCGCGGCCGAGAGCATGGTCGGCGTGAACGGCGCCGAAGCGATCGCACTCCCACTGGATGTGGTCCGGAGTGCGCTAGCCTGATCAAATGAACCTTCCGCCCCTCGGCAGTCCGCGCGCATGGCCACCCATTGTCCAGGCGCTCGCCTGGGCGGCACTCGCGAGTGCCGCGGTGCTCCTCATTGGTGCAGGCTTGGCGCAGATCGCCGCGCTCGTGAGCGCGCAGAGCGCCCTGATCGCGGCGGTAATCGCAGGCTGGCTCCTTGCAACGCTTGCAGACGCACCGATCGACGCGCTGGCGCGTCGCGGCATGGCTCGACGTCGCGCCGTGATCCTGGTCTGGGTGCTCGGTGCGATCCCCGTGCTCGTGATCATCGCGGAGCTCGTCTTCGCGCTGGCAACCTCGCTCAGCGTGGTCGTGTCCGCAGCGCCGCTGACGAGTGCGGAGGTTGGGGAACTGATCGCCCGTCCTAGTGAGCTTCTTCGTTCACTTGGCATTCAGATTGATCTCGTTCCGATTGCAACAGAGGCTCTTACCCTCATTCGCAGCGCGGCGGTTACCGTGCAGGCGAACATTGCGAACATCGCCGCTGGCGCCGTGGCCGCACTCGGACCTGTGATCTTGGCGATTGGAATCGGCCTGATCCTCTCGGCGAACCCGAACTACGTTCTCGTGCTGAACATTTTCCTCCCTCGCGCCAGCGAGGCATCTGTTCATCGATCTCGAGAAGTGCTCGAGTTGATCCTCGCGCGCTTCATTGGACGACATCTTCTCCTCGGACTCACCTTCGGTCTCACCGCCGGACTCGGGGCCTCGCTCGCTGGCGCTGATGCGGTGTTGGCTGGAACGCTTGGCGGTCTCGTCATGGCGATCCCAACAGTCGGTCAAGGCGCCGCGGTGATTCCGCCACTTCTTCTTGCGCTCTTGAGTGCAGGGGACCAGACGCTGGTCGGCGTCGTCGTAATCCTGGTTAGCTGGCTTCTTGTCGCAACACAGCTTGCGCCTCGACTCCTGAACGGGGTGCTTCGCCTCTCCGGTGCCACGGTCTTCATTGCCGGTACGGCAGGCGGTTTGGTGGCGGGGATCCCTGGTGCGATCTTCGCCCTCCCGGTCGTTGCCGCGGTGGCCGCACTGCGCCAACCTGAGTCAACGCGCAGCGTGAAGGGTCGAGCGCGTCGACGAACGTGATCGCGGCCACACGGTGGCGTGGGCCATTTCGCCATCGCAACTATCGACTCTTCTGGGGCGGCCAACTGATCTCGCTCGCCGGCACATGGATGCAATCCATCGCCCAGGCGTGGCTGATCACTGAGCTCACGCCCGACCCCGTCTGGCTCGGTGTGGTTGCTGCGGCGCAATTCACCCCCGTCCTTATCTTCGGACTCTTCGGTGGCGTCCTCGCAGACGTGCTGCCGAAGCGGCAAGCGCTGATTGGCACGCAGGCTGCGTTGATGATCCTGGCGTTGCTTCAGGCACTCCTGGTCGCGTTCGGCGTGATGTCGATTCCGCTCTTGATCGTCCTTGCGGTGAGCCTTGGCACTGTCAATGCGGTTGACATGCCGATTCGACAGTCGTTCTTCTCTGAGATGGTTCCACGCGAAGAGGTGGGACGCGCCGTTGCCTTCAACTCTGCGATGTTCAATGGCGCGCGCGTCGTTGGTCCCGCGATCGGCGGCGTGCTGATCGGTGCGATTGGGGTCGCTGGATGTTTCGCCGTCAACGGAGCCAGCTTCCTCGCAACGCTCTTTGCGCTTCTCCTGATGCGGGAGGTGGAGTTGCATGCCGCACCTCGCGGTGTACGCCCCCGCAGTGTTCATGCGGTGACGACGAGCCTGATGGAGGGCCTTCGCTACGTGCGGCGCACTCCAATCGTGGCGCTCTGCGTGTTCGTGATCGGCGTGATCTCCGGCGTGGCGATGAACTTCAACGTCATCATTCCGCCACTCTCCCGTGTGGTGCTGCAGATTGGTGCCGCTGGCCTCGGCGGCTTGATGGCGGCGGTTGGACTCGGCTCACTCCTTGGCGCCCTGACGGTCGCGGCACTTCGGGAGCCGCGGAGAAAGCTGATCGTGATTGGTGGTGCACTCCTCGGCGCGTTCAGCGTGGCGGCGGGAGCCGCCGCCGAGAGCGGCCTGGCCGTTGCAGTGCCACTCACGGGCCTCGCACTCTTCGGCGCAGGGTTCGGCGCGATCTCCATGGCGGCGACGGCCAATGCCTCCATCCAAACCACCACGCCAGCGCCGCTTCGCGGCAGGGTGATGAGCGTCTACACCACCGTCTTCGCAGGGTCTACGCCGATCGGCGGGCTCGCGACCGGTGCCGCCGTCTCACTCCTCGGTGCAAGTGGTGCGCTCGCGCTCGCCGGACTTCTCGCCGTGCTCGCTGCGGCATTTGCAATGCTCTACTGGCGTTCGCTCCTTCGCTGAGCGGGGAACCCTTCGCCCAAGATGAGCGCCGCCGCTCGCGCCGGCGCCCGGTCAAGTTCAGCACGCGGTCCGAGATAACGTTCGGCGAACGTGTGATAACGCTCACGCGACACCGCATCACCGCGCGCCGTGATTCCGGCAAGGAGCGCGGCAACATCTTCGGCAGCACTCACGCGCTGACCGATCCCATCGCTCGCGGAGAGATCGGCGAAGAGGCCAGGGTCATCCGAGTACTCCGCGATGTCATCGATGGCAAGAAGTAGCGGTCGAGCCATCAGCGACCATAGGAATACCGATGATGAGTAGTCGGTGAAGAGGGCATCTGCAACAGGGAAGAGATCTTCCACCGGCGTCCTACGATCAACGATGAGGCATGACGGGTGAGTTGCGGTGTCCGTGATCGGCACCAGCGGGTGCGCCTTGATCAGAACAATCCAGTCAGGCGGCAGTGCCGCGGCGATCGCATCTGGAGAAATTGCAAGCGCGGATCGTCGACTGACGCCACGACCTCGAAACGTGGGAGCGTATAGGAGCACGCGACGCCCTTCTAGGGATGGATACAGATCGCGAAGCGCGGCGGCACGCGCAGCAACGTGGGATTCGCTTGCAAGCCATGCGCAATGGAGTGGGCCCACGGCGTAGACGCGCTCCTCTGACATCTGGAACGCTTCGGCGTACGCGGTCCGGACCTCTTCCGACGAGACGAGCGCAGCGTCGTACCCGCGATGCATGAAGGGGCGCAGCGCGCCATCGGCGAGGGAACTGGCGCTCCGTGATGCGTGACCGAATCGTTTGTATGCACCCTCTGCGTGCCAGACCTGGAACACGCGGCTGTCGCTCCTCCGCGTGGTGATGTGCACTGGGAGCCACGCGTTATCAATGATCGTGATCTTCGCGCGATGGAGCGCCCAGGTTGCACCAATCAGGTGGAGGAGGTACCGAAGTTTGGAGGTGATTCCATAGCCATACGGTGCAAGCGCAACACGTTGTGTGCGTTCAGGCGCAGCCTCCCGAATTGCCGCTGAGAGTGCGGCGAGCTGTGGCCCGAGCGCACGACCGCGCGAGGAGGCGAAGAGGATCTCGTTCTTCAGGGCGAAGCGCTGAGCCACGAAGGCGACAAGGCCGAGCACGAGCCGCGTGAGCGCGAGTTCAAATCGATTCACTCTCGCATCCTATACTCCCGCCATGCTGAACTCCCTAGGCGGACGCCTGCGTCGCATCTTGCCACTGCGCACGATCGTCCGAGTGCTCGCCGCGCGATCGGGCGCCGCTATAGCGCGACTCTTGCCAATCCAGGAGCGCGTCTACATCGCTGCGAATCGCGATGGTCAGTTGCGAGGGAACCTCGCGGAGATTCATCGCGCGCTGACGGGCCTCACCCCAGCGCCGCGCATCCGATGTGAGACCGGAAGCGACAGTGAACGTCAAGGTGGACTCCCGATTCTCGGATTAGTGTCGGCAGTTGTGCGCATCTTCTTGCGCTCGTACCGAGTCGCTTCATCACGGTTGGTCATCGTTGACGACTACTTCTTCCCAATCTATCCCGTGAAGAAGCGTCCCGGCGTAACGATCGTGCAGGTTTGGCACGCCTGCGGCGCATTCAAACGCTTCGGGCGCGCCACCCTTGAGGCTGAGTGGGGTGCTGATCAGGTCTTCCTGAAGTGGGTGCCAATCCACTCCAACTACGATCTCACGCTTGTTTCGTCCGCCTCGATTGCGCCGATCTATGCGGAGGCGTTCGGCCAGCCAGTGGAGAGGATCAGTGCAGCGTTTGGGATCCCACGAACTGACGCGCTCCTCCCTTCGCCGCAACGAGACGCGCGCGAGCGAGCGGTTCGCGAGCGACTCGGGCTTCACGATGGGAGAACAACAGTCCTCTACGCACCGACCTTTCGCGGTACGGACCTTAAGGGGGCCGCAGCGCCTGAGCTGCTTGACATCGCTGCGCTGAGCCGGGCGCTCGGCAGCGAGTACCGTCTGATCCTGCGCCTCCACCCGTTTGTGAAGTCCGCGATGCGCATTCCACCTGAGGCTGGTGATTTTGTTGTGGACGCATCGAATGAGCCAGACGTGAATGAGGTGATGCTCGCCGGCGACATTCTGGTGAGCGATTACTCCAGCATCATCTTCGAGTACGCACTGCTCAATCGACCGATGGCCTTCCTCGCCCCTGACCTGGCGGCGTATGAGCGCGAGCGCGGTTTCTTCTTCGACTATCGCACTGGCGTCCCAGGGCCGGTGCTGGAGAGCACTGAGCAGCTCGCGCGCTGGATCGGGGCGAAAGTGTTTGATCGACAGCGGGTGCGCGACTTTGCCGCCGCCTCGTTCGACGTGATGGATGGGCGCGCGACGGAGCGCTTCGTCTCCGAGATTGCTCTCCCCGCCCTGCGCGGCGAACCGATCCGCATCCCGCCGCCAATGACTCGCACCTAAGAGCGGGTCTCCTGCGCGCGGGGGTATGCTGCTCGGCGTGAAGCAGTTTGGGATCATCCTCGCCGGTGGCTCTGGTCAGCGATTCGGCGACCAGATTCCGAAGCAGTTCATTCGCCTCGCAGGAGAGAGCGTCCTGCGGCGGAGCGTGGTGGCGCTCGCCTCTGGCGGGCCGTTCGATCAGATCCTTGTTGCCGCCAACCCCGACTGGTTGCAAGAGACGAAAGACGCTCTCAAGGATCTTCAGGGGATCAACGTCTCCGTGGTTCCTGGTGGAAGCAGTCGCAACGAGTCCACCCGCGCGGCTCTCGATGCGCTCAATGCGGCCGATGGAGACATCGTTCTAATCCACGATGCGGTGCGCCCTCTCCTTTCACGCGAGGTTGTGGAGCGCGTGATCGCGCCACTTGTAGCCGGCCGCGCGGATGCCGTGGATACGACCATCCCCACGCCAGACACACTGGTAATCGTTGACGGCGAGAAGATCACCGACATCCCGAATCGCAGCCTTTATCGACGCGGCCAGACACCACAGGGGTTCGTTGTTGGAGTTCTCCGAACCGCGTACGCGAAGGCACCGGAGGGCTCACAGGCAACCGACGATTGCACCCTCGTACTTCGCAATGTTCCCGGTGCGCGCCTCCTGCATGTTGATGGCGCCGAGGAGAACATCAAGATCACGACGCGAATTGACCACGTGCTCGCCGATCGCCTGATCCAGCTGCAGTCCATCCCACCGGAGAAGGCAACGAGCCCTGAAGGGAACCAGAAGTACTGGAGCGGTCGACGAGTCGCAGTCATCGGCGGAACATCCGGGATTGGTGCGGCGATCACGGCGGAGCTCACGGGAGTCGGGGCACGCGTTCACGCGGTGGGGAGGAGCACCGATGCCGATGTCACCACCGCACGCGGAGCCGAAGCGGCACTCGCAAGAGCCGCGCAGGACCTTGGCGGCATTGACGATCTGATCATCACCGCAGGCGTGCTCCATAAGGGTGATCTCGCCGACCAAGAGGCGAGCGTCATTGAAGAGACGTTGGCGGTGAACCTTGCAGCGAGCGTCTATCTGGCTCGCGCCGCACATGCGCACCTCGCGGCGAGCCGCGGGTCACTGACGCTCTTCACCTCAAGCTCGTTTACCAAAGGTCGAGCGGAGTATGCGGTCTACAGTGCAACAAAGGCGGCGATCGTCAATTTGACGCAAGCGCTCGCAGACGAGTGGATCGGCGCGTCAATTCGCGTCAATGCGGTTGCCCCAGAGCGGGCGAACACCCCAATGCGCCAGGCCGCATTTCCGAACGAAGATCACGCTGCGCTCTTGACGCCTCAGGAGGTGGCCGCCGCCACACTCCGACTCGTCGCCTCTGGCCTTACCGGCCAGGTGCTCGACGTCCGCCGCTAACGGACCTGACGCGACGCAAGAACTCTTTCGTGCGCGGGTCGCGTGGTGACCCGAAGATGCGCTTCGGTGAACCCTCCTCAACGAGGCGACCACCCTCCAGAAAGCAGACACGATCCGCAACGTCGGCGGCGAACGCCATCTCATGCGTTGCGATCAGCATCGTCATGCCGCTCTCCGCGAGTGTGCGAAGCGTTTCGAGCACCTCGGCAACCAGCACTGGGTCAAGTGCGCTCGTGATCTCGTCAAGGAGGAGCACTTTCGGTTCCGTCGCAAGCGCGCGGGCAATGGCGACGCGCTGCTGCTGACCGCCAGAGAGCTTATCCGGATACTCGCGTGCCTTCTCTCCAAGGCCGAGCGACTTGAGGAGATCTCTTGCACGGCGCTCGGCGGCGCGTTGAGTCAGGCCGAGGGCTACGTGCGGCGCAAGCGCAACGTTCTCTTGGACGGTCAGGTGCGGGAAGAGGTTGAAGCCCTGGAAGACAATGCCGAGCCGCCGTCGTGTCTCATCCACGTTGCGATCTTCAAAGGCAACGCGTGTGCCATCGAGGTGGATACTGCCGCCATCAATTGGCTCGAGGAGATCTGCGCAGCGCAAGAGCGTTGACTTTCCAGAGCCAGATGCGCCGATCAGGCAGACCACTTCGTGCTCGGCAAGGCTGAGGTTGATCCCGTCCAGCACGAGTCGGCCGCCATAGCGCTTCTTCAGCCCCTTGATCTCAATCGCCGGAGTTCGTCTTGGCGCGGCCATCAGCGGGTTCCTCCCAACTGCGCGTTGCGGTCCTTGGCGGCGAGTCGGTCAACAAGGCGTGTCATTGGGATGGTGATGACCAGGAAGATGAGCGCCGTGGTCATCAGCGGGGTGAAGTTGAAGCTCGCCGCCTTCAAGATCTGCGCCTGCTTGAAGGTCTCGACAACGCCGAGGATGGAGACGAGCGCCGTGTCCTTCTGGAGGCCGATGAAGTCGTTGAGGAGTGGCGGAATCACGCGTCGGAATGCCTGCGGGATCACCACATACCGAAGCGCCTGGATGCGCGTCAGGCCGAGGGCGCGAGCGGCGCGCTCCTGTGACGGATGGATCGACTCGATGCCGGCGCGGTAAACCTCGCTCACGTATGCCGAGTAGATCAACACGAGGGTGACGAGTGCCCAGAAGAAGGGCTCCTTCGGAATGCCATCCAGCTGCAGTGCAGGGACGCCGAACCCGAGCACGTAGATGATCAGGATGCTCGGCACGCCGCGGAAGAAGTCCACGTAGATCGTGGCGAAGATGCGCAGCGGCGCGAGTGCTGGGGCGGTAATGGAGCGCGCCAGCGCGATCAGCAGGCCGATCGGCAGGATGAGCAGCTCGGCGATGATGAAGAGGCGGATGTTGATCGTGAAGGCCTCTGCAACGGCAGGAAGCGACGTGGAGAAGTAGCGACCGTCGAAGAAGGCCTTCTGCACTTCCGGCCAGGCGGGGGACGAGCCCACGGAGTACGCGACCAGGGCCGCGACAACGAGGGTGCTCAAGGTGGCGACGAGGAGGCCCTTGCGGGCGGACCCCGTCGCCACCTTCAAGCGACTGATGCTTACTCGATGATTGGCGCGCTGCCGGAGCCACCGATCCACTCGAGCAGAAGTGCGTCGAGTGTGCCGTCAGCCTTCAACGCGTCAATCGCAGTGTTCACGCAGGCCGTGAGCGGTGAGCCCTTCTGGAGGACAACACCGAACTGCTCGCTGGTAGATCCAGTCCCGGGAAGCTGCCCGATGATGATGCCACCGTCGAGTTCCGCGTCGCGCATGTAGAAGAGCGACGGTACATCGGTGACCACTCCGTCAATCTGTCCACTCTGGAGCTGCTCAAAAGCATCTGCCATCGTGTCAAAGACTGCAATCTCGGTGTTTGGGCTTATCACGTTGAGAATCGCGTCGTAGCTCGTGGTGCCAATCTGGGTTCCGATAATCGCATCCTTTAGCTCTGCGATGCTTGTTGCGCCTGCGATCGGACTGCCCTCAATAGTGATCACACCTTGTGCCACGTCGTAGTAGCCGTGGCTGAAGTCCACCGCCTCGGCTCGCTCCGCCTTGATTGAGACTTGATTGAGTAGGATGTCGAAGTTCTTCTCTCCAGGTGCGATCGCAAGGTCAAATGGGGTGTATGCCCAGGTCACCTTGCCGGTGGAGAAGCCGAGCTGCGCGGCGATCGCGTATGCGACCGCGCCTTCGTAGCCTTCGCCGTTGGCCGGGTCGTTGTTGTAGTCGCCTGACCACTCGGTTGTCCCATCGTTCCCACCCTGGAACCATGGACTGTATGCAGGGTTGTCCGTTCCGATCGTCAACACGCCAGCAGTCTTGAGCGCCAGGTTCTCTGGCGCGCATGATGTGTCAGCCGAAGCGGACGGTGAAACTGACGCCGTACTGCCGCCACAGGCGGCAACGAACATGGCGACCGCCATCAAGACAACTGCCATACGTGCAGGTTGTCCGAATGCGGTGCGAGCGTTTCCTGTGCTCATAGTCCTACCTCCTGTGTGCAGCCGCAGACAACGTCTTCGCAACAGATCGTCACGATGGACGGCGGGGCAGTGGCTGGCGCGCGGCGCACCGAGCATGAAGATCCCGCAGGCGCAGGATAGCAGGAAGTTTGAGGCAATCACGCAGCGCCTGCGTGTTGCGGTCAGCCGCGCTTGACAGTGATCGGGGTGCGACGACCTGCGCCGTAGGTCGCTGCGGCGCTGCCGCGATTGACGGCGAGTGCAAGGCGACCCGCGGAGTCGATGTAGCAGAGCGGCGCCCCTTCGGGCACGTCGCCAAAGCGGTTCGCCCAGACCGTCGTGATCGTCTGGTCGCCGATCGTGATGGTGAGCGGGAGCCCTGGTTCAAGAGGTCCGAGGGCGGCGCTGATGTCACTGCGATCGCCGGCCAAGACGAGCGTCCCGAAGCCATCCACAATCCGAACGACTGTGTGCAGCTCACCCCCTTTCACTTCCAGTGGAAGGGAGGTGGCGGGGACAAGGAGTGACGCGTCGAGAGGTGATCCAAGATCGCCGAAGCGGACACCCGCGGCGAGGTGCGCCGCAACTGGTGCGAAGAGGTCACGTCCGTGGAAGGTGTGGCTCCGGTTCGGCCCCCACCAGCGTTCGTCGTCGAGCACCACAACGGCGGCGATTCCGCCGAGCGCCTTCGCGGCGGGGAGAAGGAGCCCGTTGTCTGGACCAATCAGCACGTCTCCACGGGCGCAACGGATCGCGATCGGTCGGCGTTGCGTTCCAACACCAGGATCGACCACCGCGACGTGCGCGCCAACTGGAAGGTGCACCAACGACTCAACGAGCGCCTCAGCGCCCGCCTCAACGTCATACGGTGGGATTGCGTGCGTGAGGTCGAGTGTTCGCGCGTTGGGCGTCATCGCCAAGACAACACCGGAGAGCACACCGGCTGATGGATCGCGCAAGCCAAAATCGGTCATGAAGGTGACCAGACGGAGATCGCCCAGCATCGGACCGAGCGGATCAAAACCAGACAGGGCACGGGCAGAGGACGATTCACGCATACGCGGAATACTACCCCAGCGCTGTACGTAAAGAGCTCACCGACTAGTTGGGGATCTCCCTCCCAATGAATCGCTGGACCGCCAGATACGTGGTCACGTGGAGGATTGAGTATGCGATCCCAAATCCGCCACGGAACTCGTTGTACGTGGTGTCAGCTGGATTGAATGGAGAGATCGGAAGATTTCCTGCACCCAGCGCAAGTGGCGAGACGAATGAGAGCAGTAGGATCGCGAGCGAGATTCCAGCCCAGCGCTTGCGCGCCCCAGCGGCGGTGAAGCGACTCGCCACGATCGCTGCGGCTGCAGTTGCACCGAACGACGCAAAGAGCACGCCACCAAAGAAGGTGGACTCTCCGAGTGAGGGGACAAGTCCGATCACGGCCGCCACAACCCAGAGCGCCGCGTTCACGGCAACTGCCACTGCGGCGCTCTTGATGAACGCGTGACGCATTAGTAACCAAGCTCTTCTGCGACGACAATCACATCAATGCGCCCCGGCTGTTCGCCGTGCAGCACGAGTGACTTGTTGATTGCGCTGTTCACGCCATACGCCGCCTGCGCGCGGACATCCTCGAGCGGAAGTGTGTACGTCTCAATGCGCTCATTCGCCTCGGCAAGGTTCTTCACGATCTTCTGCGCGCCAACAACAAAGACCACGTGACCTGCGCCATAGGCATAGGCGGGAAGCTGTGAGCCGGTGGCGGAGGCGATTACAAGCTTGCCATCTTCAGTTACCGCGTGGACGCTCCCCGCAGCGTACGCCGGTGCTGAACCGATCGCGCGCATCTGCGCACTCTGCGTGCTGCGGTCGAGCGCGTACATCTTGTCGCGAAGGCTCACATACGGCGCGGCATTGAGCGCCTCCGTGATTCCCGCGGCATCAAGGGTTACGGACGTGAAGGTGAATACCTCCGATCCGGCGGGGATCAACTTCAAGACCGCCGCCTTGGCAGCCACGGCGTTTGGCACGCTCTGCGCGGTGAAGCCTTTTGTGTTCAGTGCGGCGACCGCTTTCTCGATACGGGCCGCATCGGCTACCTGCTTGAATCGTGTTGCGGACATCTGCGTCACCTCCTTAACTACCTTCCATTCTGCCGCCTAACGCTCATGCGGTAGGTGATTGCGTATGCAACTATATCGCTTGACGTGGATGCTTGCAGGTGCAACTATTGCAACGAATGGCGACAACAGATCTTCCCCAGAACGCGCATCTCGACAACCTCTCCGAGATCTTGGGGAGCGACGCGCGCACCCTCCTCGATCCAGGAGTGGCGCGCGCGTGGATCGCATTCCTCACCGCATATGGACGCGTTACGCGTGCGCTCTCCTCAGAGCTCATGGACGGAGCGGGAATGAGCCTGGCGGACTTTGATGTGATGGCGCAACTGGCTGGCGCAGAAGGGTACGCACTTCGAATGACAGAACTTGCCGACGCGGCACTGATCTCCAAGAGTGGCCTGACGCGTCGTGTCGACCGACTCGCAGTAAATGGCTGGGTGACGCGACGCCGCTGTACCGAAGATGGACGCGTTCACTGGGCAACACTCACACCACTCGGAGTCAAGGCATTTCGTGCGGCGGCTCCAGGTCATCTGCGCGCCGTTGCAGAGCGATTCGGGGCGTCGCTGCCTGCGAGCCAGATGGATCGCTTGACACATGATTTGATCAAGATTGCCGCCAAGAACAAGGAGCGCACGCGCGAGGCGGTCTAGCGCAAACCCTGAATCAGAAACCTTCCCGATCAGCCGCTGATTGCGGCGCGAACCTGTCGTTGGATCCGTGCGAGCAGTCCTGTTGCGCCGCGCATGCGAAGTGGTGAAACTAGCTCGGTCAATCCCAACTGGAGCGGCGCAGCGGCGGGCACGGCCAGGACCTGCTCGGGTGTAAGGCCGTCCAGGCCGAGCTGCATGATCCCGGCAAACGCACGCGTGGTTGGCGACTCTTGCGGCGCAGTCGCGTGCAGATGCACGCGACCATCGCTGACCTCCGCAATCGCAAAGAGCGGTGACTGACACTCCTCAACGCGTTCCATCAGATCCGTCTGCGACGCGTACGGTTCGGGGAGCGGCTTCAAGCGATCTGCATACTCGAGCAGCAGCTCGAGACGCATCTCGCGCGGTGTGTCGGCGAAGTCGGCGGCGACTGCAGCGAGTCCCGGCGGAAGCTGCGCGGCGGTCGCGTCCGACATATGCGTGCGCGTAGCCTATTCGGCGCCGACGGCGATTGGAAGTCGCACCGCATTGCCCCACTCAGACCATGAGCCGTCGTAGTTACGGACGTTCTTGAACCCGAGCAGATAGGTGAGCACAAACCAGGTGTGGCTCGATCGCTCGCCGATGCGGCAGTAGGCGATCACATCGTCTCCTGCAGCAAGGCCCTTCTCGCCTTCGTAGATCGCGCGAAGGTCGGCAACCCCCTTGAACGTGCCGTCATCATTCGCCGCTCGCTTCCACGGGACAGACTTTGCCCCTGGAATGTGGCCGCCGCGGAGCGTCCCCTCTTGCGGGTAGTCCGGCATGTGGGTGAGCTCGCCGCTGAACTCCTGTGGTGAACGTACGTCCACCATGCAGCCCTTGGCGTTGACGTGCTCAATGACCTGCTCGCGGTAGGCGCGCAGCTCACTGTCGTTTCGTGGGGAGAGCGGGTAGCTTGTGACCGCGCGCGTCGGGACTTCCTTGGTCATCTCGCGACCCTCTGCCTCCCACTTCTGACGACCGCCATCAAGAAGGCGCACATCGGTGTGGCCGAAGAGGCGGAAGACCCAGAGGGCGTAGGCGGCCCACCAGTTCGACTTGTCGCCGTAGAAGACCACGGTCGTGTCGCGGTTGATCCCCTTGCGTGACATCAACGCCGCGAAGCCTTCGGGTCCCACATAGTCCCGCGACACTGGGTCATTCAAATCGGTGTGCCAGTCCACCTTGACGCTCCCTGGGATGTGCCCAGTCTCGTAGAGGAGCGTGTCTTCGTCTGACTCCACCACAACCAACCCTGGTGTGTTCAGGTTTGCGGCGAGCCACTCGGTGGAGACGAGTGCGCCTGGCGTGGCGTACTCCTGGAACTTTGGTGTTGGATCGAAAGGTACTTTGCTCATCTTTTTCTCCTTACTCGTTGATGGGTTTCGTCATTAGCGAGCGTTGGCGTGATGCGAGCGTCAACAGATCGACGGTTCACCCTCAAGTGCGCGGAGCTGCATGCTGGTCATGGGAACACGATACCAGAGCCAGGCGTTGATTTGTTAACCGAGAAGTGGGAGGAGGAGGCGCCGTGCACCGTCCACAAAGATCCCGATCGCGAACGCGGCGAACATGAGTGCCGAGATCAGTGAGACGGCGCGGATCGTGCGCGGGCCCGAGAAACGCCGTGTCGCCCCCACCACACCGGAGAGGACCGCCGCATGCGCAACCGCCGCGGCACCGAAGCCGGAGATGAATGGCACGAATCCGCCAAGGTCTGCCGCCTGGGCGGCAATGATGCTTCCGCCCACGGTTGCGGTCCAGAGGATGAGCGTGGGCGATCCCATCGCAATGCCGAGACCGAGGGCAATTGCGCGGAGGCCGTTGGCGCGGCGGAGTGGAGAGGACTCATCGATGCTTCCGCCACGTACGGCGTCGAGAAGGGCGGCGGCGGCGAACCAACAGAGGATGCCACTCCCTCCGAGCCAGAGGATCCACGCAGCTGGTTGCCACGAAAGGAGCACACTGACTCCAAGTGCTCCTGCGCACGCCCAGATGAGGTCCCCGATGCAAGAGCCGAGCCCGATCAAGAAGGCGGGCCACGCGCCACGATCAATGGCAGTGCGCACGATCATGACGTTGACGACACCGAGTTCAATGTTGATGGAGAAGGCGAGTGCCGCGCCGAGGAGGAAGAGCTCCACGGCGAACTATTCGGACTCGACGACGCTCGTAGGTGTTCGATGCGGGTTGCTGTGTGCGGCCGGAATCACTCCGAGCTTCCCCGACTTGTAATCTTCGAACGCCTGAACCACTTCGTCACGCGTGTTCATGACGAATGGCCCGAGCCAAGCGATCTGCTCGCGAATCGGCTCTCCACCGAGGATCAGGACATCGAGTGCTGGGGTGCGCGCGTCTTGATGTGCTGACGCCTTGACGATGATCCGATCTCCTGATCCATACACAGCAAGTTGTCCAGACTCGATCCCGATGGCCTCAGCTCCAACACTCCCTCGGCCCGAGAGCGCGTAGACAAGTGCGTTGAAGTCAGGGCGCCACGGAAGATCAAGTTCCGCGCCAGGTTGAATGGTGGCGTGAACGAGCGCGATCGGCGTCTGCGTGGAGCCAGGACCCGTTGCACCGGCCACGTCCCCCGCAATGATGCGCAACAGCGCGCCGCCGTCCGCAGACGCGAGGAGCTTCACCGCGTTCGAACGGATGTCTTGATAGGCAGGGGGCGACCACTTTTTCGCGCGCGGAAGGTTCACCCAGAGTTGAAACCCGTGGAAGAGACCGCCGCTCATCACCAGCGACTCAGGAGGCGTCTCGATGTGGAGGATGCCGCCGCCTGCGGTCATCCACTGCGTGTCGCCATTGGTGATGCGACCGCCACCGCCGTTGCTATCGCGGTGATCGAAGATGCCGTCGATGATATACGTCACGGTCTCAAAACCGCGATGTGGATGCCACGGTGTCCCCTTCGGTTCGCCGGGTGCGTATTCCACCTCGCCGAGCTGGTCGAGCATGATGAACGGGTCGATCATATTCAGTGGCGCGCCCATGAAGGCCCGACGAACGGGGAAGCCCTCCCCCTCGAAGCCGCTCGGCGCCGTGGTGAGCGAGACCACAGGTCGCGGCTTCTCCGCGAGCAGGTCGGCGACAGTCGCTCGGGGGAGGAGCGTGATGTCGGGAACGGTGATCGCTGGCATATCCCAACTATACAGGATTGGTTGCAGTGCGAACTAGTATGCTGCAGCGATGATTCGACTCCTTGCACGCCTCCGCCTCGCCGCGGATGATCCGTTTCGCGACGCCGATGTGCGGCTACTCTTTGGCGCACAGGCGGTCAGCATCCTGGGATCCCAGGTTTCGCATATCGCCTTTCCGTTGATTGCGGTTGACGTGATACAAGCCAGCAACGGGTCGATCGTGCTGCTCGAGGCGGCATTCTTGATGCCGTTCGTCTTGTTGAGTCTCCCCGTCGGCGCGCTCCTTGATCGCCGCGCCCGCCGGCCCGTGATGGTCTTGATGGATCTTCTGCGCACCGCCGCGCTGCTGATCGTGCCGCTGAGCTTCGCGATGGATGCGCTCTCCATGCCCGTGCTCTACGTCGTGCTCTTCATTATTGGCGCAGGGACGCTCATCTACGACGTGGCGAACCAGTCGTATCTTCCGGAGCTGCTCCGTGGACCTCGACTTGCCGAGGCGAACAGTCGCATCATGGTGATCGACTCCGGGGCGAGCGTTGCAGGTCCGCCGATTGCTGGCGTGATCATCGGGAGGTTCGGTGGTCCGTTCGCGATCTTCCTCGATTCATTCAGCTATCTGATCAGCGCGCTGATGCTGCGAAAGATCAAGCATGTTGAAGTGCCGCCCGTTGTGAGCGAAGGGGCAGTCCAATCGCGAATGCGAGATGAAATCCGACAAGGTCTGCACTGGGTATTGACGCATCCGCATCTACGCGGCAATGCGCTTGCCGCACTTCTCTTTAATTTCTTCGGCGCGATCGCGAACGGCGCGGTGCTCATTGCCTACGGTCGCCGCGAGCTGCTCCTCCCTGCCGAGTTGCTCGGGTTGATCCTCGGCGCGGGGGTGCTCGGTCTGTTGATCGGTTCGCTCTCTGCACGCTCGATCGCCGAGAGGATCGGCGTTGGACGGTCCATCATCCTTGGAGGCTTCCTACTCCCATCCATGCCGCTCGGGTTTGCGTTGCTCGATGTCTCCATGGGCGTTGCCGTCCTTGCCCTCCTCTCCGTGCTCTTCCAAGTCGTCGCCTTCTTCGGTGCCGCACTCTTCCATACGAATCAGGTCACGTATCGGCAACTGGTCACACCAAAGGCACTGCTCGGGCGCATGAATGCCTCAATGAAGTGGGTGATGCTGATCGGCATGCCGCTCGGCGCCGTGGTGGGCTCCATCATCGCCGAGGGTTTTGGACTTCACGCCGCGTTGTACGCCAGCGCGATCGGGATTATCGTCGGGCCGATCCCACTCCTCTTCTCAGGGATCGCCTCCGTACAGAGACAACCGGAGCACACCGAGTCGTAAACCGAATCGCAACGTGGTCGTTGAGTATCAGGCTCCGCGGGATGCTTTGATCAATCTTGAAAACGCTCGTCCCGACTCTTTGATCGTGCGCTTCTGCGTGGCGTAGTCCACATAGGCATACCCGAAGCGCTTCGCATAGCCGTAGGCCCATTCGTAGTTGTCGATCAGCGACCACCCGAAGTAGCCTCGCAGGTCGACGCCTGCCTCGATCGCCTCGGCGGCGGCGCTGAGGTGCTCCATCAGATACTTCTCGCGCTCAGGGTCGTAGATGCGTCCGTCGGAGGCGACTCTGTCTGGCCACGCGGACCCGTTCTCGGTGATGTAGATCTTCGGCGTCTTCCAATGTGTCTTCAACTTGATCAGGAAGTCACGCATGACCGACGCGTCGATGCCCCAGCCCATATCCGTCTTCGGACCGTCGATGTGGCCCCAGTGCGTGCGTGCACCGTCGCCGTTCGGGTCGTCCGCGATCTTCGCCGGAAAGTAGTAGTTGAGCCCGTGCCAGTCGAGCGGTTCGGAGATGGTCTTCATGTCGTCAGGCTGGATCGGCATCTTCACGCCGGAGAAATCGATCACCTCCTGTGGATAGCTTCCGAGATAGACCGGGTCGTGGAACCAATAGCTGTCGGTGAGATCTGCACGCCGAGCGGCGTCGCGATCTTCGGGAGAGTCGCTTGCGGGGATCGCTGGACCGACGTTCATCACGATTCCCATCTCAAGGTTTGGCCGTGCGGCGCGGGCGGCACGCACCGCCAACCCGTGGCCGAGGAGCAGGTGGTGTGAGGCGGAGAAGGCAGCCTGCGCATCTTCGATCCCAGGTGCCATGTCGCCGCTGAGGTAGCCGAGCCATGCGGAGCAGAGTGGTTCGTTGAGCGTCGACCATCGCGTTACTCGATCACCGAGTGCATTGACCACGACGCTCGCGTAATCGGCGAACGCCTGTGCTGTATCGCGCGACGGCCAACCGCCGCGATCTTGCTGTGCCTGTGGCAGATCCCAGTGATAGAGCGTGGGGAACGGTTCAATGCCCGCTTCGAGTAGCGCGTCGACGAACTGCTCGTACCAGGCGAGTCCCTTTGGGTTCACCGCGCCGGTGCCGTTTGGCATAATGCGCGGCCATGCGATGGAGAAGCGATAAGCCGTTGCACCAAGCTCCTTGAGAAGTGCGATGTCCTCTCGCCAACGATGATACGAATCGCAGGCTGGCTCGCCACTCTCGCCGTTGTGGGTCTTCCCTGGGATCGTTGCGAAGCGATCCCAAATCGATTCACCGCGACCGTCCTCTTTGGTAGCCCCTTCGATCTGATAGGCGGCGGTTCCGAATCCCCACGTGAAGCTCTTCGGGAATCGCCGCGCGAGCGCCGCCTGATCGATCATTGTTAGCTCCTCCGTCTCAACTGTCGGGTCGGTGCATGCCCCCTCTCATGAAAAGGATATCCACTGGCCAACCGCCTCCATCAGCTGTCTCATCAGGTGCGCCAGTCTCGTCTGCCGCCGCGCCGCCGGCAATGGGCGACTAGCCTCACGTGTATGACGCGCGACCCAGCACACCTCATGATTCCGTCGTTGCTCCCGTCGCCCAGCCTCGATGACGTTCGACGAGTCTTGGTCATCCAGCCGCACTACGATGACGCCGACATCGCGGCGGGAGGGACGCTTGCCTCCCTCGCCGATGCGGGGGCGGCCATCCGCTACTGCACGGTGTTGGATGACCTTGTTGGCGTCATTGATGAGACGCTCAGTGACGAGGCTGCCGCTGCATCGCTGCTTCGCGATCAGCGTGCCGCAGCCGCGATCATCGGGGTGAACGAATTGACCCACCTCGGATTTCCGGACGCGGGGAACTGGAGTCGCTTTGATGTGCGCCCTCACCTCTTCCGCGAGATCCGAGAGTTTCGACCGGACGTGATCTTCACGGCGGATCCGTGGCTCAGCGTCGAAGCGCATCGCGACCACTGGGAGGTCGGCTCCGTTGCGGCAGAGGCGGCGATCCTCTTCGGTATTCCGAAATTGCCGTCGAGCAACGTGAGCGTGGACGCGGCTTGGCGGGCTGCGCCGCCATTCGACCTTCGTGCCGTCGTCTTCTTCTATACCGATGAGCCGAACACCTTCGTCCCGATTGATGGGACGTGGGTTCGAAAGTCAGCTGCCGTCTCCGAGTATCGCGCTCAGTTTTCTGCGGAAGAGCTGCCGCAACTGGTCGCCACACTTGACGCGAAGGCGGCCCAGGTTGCACGAGTGGGGGTGGAGGCGGGACGCCTCCCTACGGGAACAACGCGCGCCGAGGCGCTCAAGGTGATCGATCCGAGAGCCCTTCACGGCGCCCGCTGACGCGCCCTGCCGACTTCAGGGGTCGGGCGTACAATCTTTCAGATGCGAAAACCTGCTGCACTGATCGCCCTTCTCGCCGTGGCCCTCGTGCTCGGCGGCTGTCAGGCCGCCTTCCCGCCCTCGGCGGTGACCGAAGAGGGCCTCCTGATCGAAAACCTCTACGTGCTCGTCTTCGCAATGGCCGCGGTCGTCTTCGTCCTGGTAGAGGGCCTGCTGATCTGGTCGGTCATCCGATACCGCCGCAAGCCAACAGACACGAACCTTCCGGCGCAGACACACGGCAACCTCGTCCTTGAGGTGATTTGGACGGTGATCCCGCTCGTTGCAGTTGTTGGTCTCTTCTTCGCGTCATCACAGGTGCTCGGCGTTGTTGACGCCCGTAAGCCAGAAGAGGTTTCCGTGAAGGTGGAAGTCGTTGGCTACCAGTGGCAGTGGAAGTTCGGCTACCCGGCGGAGGGGATTGAGATCTATGGCACCGCGCAGAACTATCCGGAGCTTGTTGTCCCAATTGATGAGCGCATTGAGGTCACGCTCGTGGCGCAAGATGTGAACCACGGCTTCTACATCCCTGAGTTTCTCTTCCAGCGCGACTTGGTCCCTGGGAAGGTGAACCACTTTGAATTCACACCGAACAAGCTCGGCACATTTACTGGTCAGTGCTCTGCATTCTGTGGCCTCTTGCATCACGCGATGGGCTTCACGGTGCGCGTGGTAACGCGTGAAGAGTACGACGCCTGGCTCGTTGAGATGACCCCAGAGCCTGCACCGAGCGAATCACCGGTTGCGGTCGATGCAGACCTTACGGCCGAAGTGAAGGAGTGGTCGGTCAGCCTGAGCGGAGCGTCAACCGCCGCTGGCGAAGTCACCTTCGGCCTGACGAATGCTGGAAACATCCCGCACGAGTTCATCGTGGTCCGCTCGGAGCTCAGTGGCGAGGAGCTGCTCGGCCAAGTTGACGCCGCCACGGGTCGCCTCGACGAGGCCGCGCTCGATGTGATCGGCGAGCAGCCCGAATTCTCGCCCGGCGAGACAAAGACGCTGACCCTCAGCCTTGAGCCAGGGAGATACGTGGTGCTCTGCAACATTGCAGGCCACTTCAGCTCTGGGATGTACGCCGATCTTGAAATCACGGCAAACTAAGCGCTAAGAGAAGGAGGTCGTCATGGCTACCACCACAGCGCAGGCGGCGGGGCTGCAAGGGTCGCGACTCTATGACTACCTGACCACCACCGATCACAAGAAGATCGGAATCCTCTACACCATCAGCTCGTTCATCTTCTTGGCCATCGGCGGGCTGCTCGCACTCGGCGTTCGCGCCGAGCTGGCGCAACCAGGCCTTCAGTACATGGACGAATCGGTCTACAACCAGCTCTTCACCATGCATGCATCGGTGATGATCTTCTGGGTGATCATCCCGTTCCTCGCGGGGATCGGCAACTACATTGTTCCGCTGCAGATTGGCGCAGCGGACATGGCCTTCCCCCGCATCAATGCGCTCAGCTTCTGGATGATCCCGTTCTCAGGGTTTATCGCCGCGTCCGGCTTCTTCCTCGGCGGCGCCGCCGACGCCGGCTGGACCGCGTATCCACCGCTGAGCAGCATCACCTACAGCCCAGGGCCTGGCATGAACCTCTGGATCATGGCGGTCATCTTGGTTGGGACCAGTTCGATTCTCGGCGCGGTGAACTTCTTGGTCACCATCTTCCGCATGCGCGCGCCTGGGATGACGCTCTTCCGCATGCCGATCATGGTCTGGACGATCATCGTCACAAGTGTGCTCGTCCTCATGGGGACCCCAGTGCTCACCAGCGCGCTGATCATGCTCTTCGTTGACCGCAACTTTGGCGGCAGCTTCTTTGATCCGACGACTGGCGGCTCGGCAATCCTGTGGCAGAACATCTTCTGGTTCTACAGCCACCCTGCGGTGTACATCATGGTGCTCCCCGGCATGGGTGTGATCTCAGAGGTCATCCCAGTGTTCAGCCGCAAGCCGCTCTTCGGCTACAAGGCGTTCGTCTTCGCCACTGCGGGGATCGGCGCGCTCGGTTTCTCCGTATGGGCACACCACATGTTCACCACCGGGAGCGTCTTTCTCCCGTTCTTCTCCGTGATGACATTCCTCATTGCCGTACCAACCGGCGTGAAGATGTTCAACTGGATCGCCACCATGTGGCGCGGCCAGATCGCGTTCAAGACGCCGATGCTCTTCGCGCTCGGCTTCCTCTCCATGTTCCTGATCGGCGGCATCAACGGAGTCTTCAGCGCGTCGGTGCCGGTGGACTACGCGGTACACGCGACGTACTGGATCGTTGCGCACATTCACTATGTGCTCTTCGGCGGCTCATTCCTGGCGATCATGGCGGGTCTCTACTACTGGTTCCCGAAGATGACCGGGAAGATGTTGGACGAAGGTCTTGGCAAGGTGCACTTTGCGATCGCGATGATCGGCCTGAACTTGACCTTCCTCCCCATGCACACACTCGGTTTGATGGGGATGCCGCGCCGCATCGCCGACTACTCGCCAACGGCCGGCTGGAACGACCTGAATCTCGCGGCAACGGTCGGTGGATTCCTCGTAGGCATCAGCACGCTGCCGCTCCTCTGGAACATCTACATCACGCTCCGCAACGGCAAGGACGCAGGTCCTGACCCATGGGAAGGGAACACGCTGGAGTGGGCGACCTCGTCGCCGCCGCCGGCGTGGAACTTCGATCGACTCCCTGCGATCACCTCCGAGCGTCCGCTCTTCGACGCGCGACACGGACGGTCGGGAGGCGATCACGCATGAGTCTCGCCACCGCTGAGCACGGCGCGGTTGACGCAGTTGGCGGACACGGCTCGTCCGCGCACGGCGCAGCGGGTCACGGAAAGAAGGGCCTTGGCAATCCCGTCCTCGGGATGCTCCTCTTCATCGTGTCGGAGATCATGTTCTTCGGCGGCCTCTTCGCTGCGTACTTCAGCCTCCGTGTGTCGGCTGGAACGTGGCCACCTGAGGGGAACGAGGCGTTTCTTATCAAAGAGCACGTGCTCTTCCCGTCGATCCTCACGCTCTTTCTGGTGATCAGCTCGCTCACCTGTCAAATCGCGGTCTGGCGGATCCGTCGCGGAGATCGTGTAGGGATGAATCGCGCGCTGATGTTGACGGTGATCCTTGGCGTGGTCTTCTTGATCGGCCAGATGTACGAGTACACGCAGCTCGGATTCGGTGTTGCCGACGGCACGTTTGGCGGAACCTTCTACATCCTCACCGGATTCCACGGTGCACACGTCCTCGGCGGCGTGCTGATGCTTGGAGTCTGTCTCTATCGCGGTAGTCTCGGTCAGTTCTCAGCAAAGCACCACGACATGGTCGAAGCGAGCTCTCTCTACTGGCACTTCGTTGACGTGGTGTGGATCTTCCTCTTCGCGCTTCTCTACTTCGTTTGACCCCTTGTGACGGAACGCCGTCGCTGGCTTGATGAACAGTATTCTCCGAGTCGATCCGCTCGAGATCCTCACGGCGCGACGGCGCGATGGCGCGCTGGCACAGCTGACGCGCGGGCGCAGCACTCGGGTGAGCAACATCGCGTAATTCGCTACGGTGCCCGACCACGAAACGAGATCGAGCTCTTCCTCCCGCGCGTCGCGACACCCGTTCCCACGCTCCTCTTTCTCCACGGCGGTTGGTGGCAAGAGGGGTCCATTGATGTGGCGGGATTCCCTGCGAAAGCCTTCACAGATGCTGGTTTCGGATGGGGATCGATTGGGTACACGCTTGCCCCCGAGGCCACGCTGCATGACATCGTCAGTGAGGTCGACCTCGCACTCGCCGCACTCGTTGGTGCAGCGGACGACCGGATTGATCCCTCACGGATGATCCTCGCTGGACATTCAGCGGGCGCGCACCTTGCTGCCGCGCACGCCGTTCGAGTTCGCGATGGTCTCGCTCGCACGCAGGTGAGTGGCCTGCTGCTCGTGAGCGGTGCATACGACCTGCCCCCGGTGCAGGAGAGTTATGTCAACGACCTTGTCAGAATGTCATTCGAAGAGGCGGTGGCGCTCTCCCCGCTACGCCACGGACGACCGAGAGGGCTTCCAGTTGTCATCGGCGTTGGCAGTGATGAGACCGACGAGTTCATCAGGAATGCTCGTGAGTTGTACGAAGCCTGGTCCGTCGGGAGCGCATCAACAGAGCTGATCGAGGTAGAGAAGCGAGATCACTTCGACATCCTCGACGAACTCACAGTCCCTCAGGGAGTGCTGGCACAGAACGCCTTCACCTTGCTGCGCGCTGGACGATCGTGAGAGCATAGGCCGATGGGCGAATCGGAATCCCTCTCCCTCCCGAGCGCGGAAGTGCTTGATCGCGATGATCCGATCGCGCACATTCGCCAGGAGTTTGAGATCCCCAACGGCGTGATCTATCTCGACGGGAACTCACTCGGAGCCTTGCCACGATCAGTGGCCCAACGCGTTCACCGCGTCATCGAAGATGAGTGGGGGCGCGGGCTGATTCGAAGCTGGAACTCGACCGACTGGTACGAGCTTCCATCTCGCGTTGGTGATCGAATCGCACCGTTGATCGGTGCACGACCAGGTGAGGTGGTCGTGGGCGACTCCACGTCAATCTCTCTCTTCCGTGTGGTGGCGGCCGCACTGACCTTGAGGCCCGGTCGCACCGTGATCGTCACCGAGCGGAGCAACTTCCCTACCGATCTCTACATCCTCGAAGGGATCAAGCGGATGCAGCCAGAGATCGAGATTCGACAAGCCGCCGAGGGTGAAGATCCCACTCACCTATTGGACGAGCAAACTGCGCTCTTGGTGCTTACGCATGTGGATTACCGAACCGGGCACATTCGAGACATGGAGGCGCTCACACAGGCGGCACATCGGGTGGGAGCGCTCGCGATATGGGACCTCTCGCACTCCACAGGGATCGTACCGGTCAGTCTGAACGACAGCGGAGCAGACTTTGCGGTCGGCTGCGGGTACAAATACCTGAACGGCGGTCCGGGCGCACCATCACATACCTGGGTTGCGCCCAAACATGCGGACCGTGTTGAGCAACCGTTGGCCGGATGGCTTGGGCACCGAGATCCGTTCGCCTTCACCCCCGAGTATGTTTCGGCGCCCGGGATCAGGCGGTTCATCACTGGGACCCAGCAGGTGCTGAGCCTCTCTGCGCTGGACGAAGCGATGAAGGTCTGGGAACACGTTGAGATCGCGCATGTGCGAGCCAAGTCGATTGCGCAGACGAGCCGATTCATCGCAATGGTCGAGGCGCAGTGCGCAGGACTTGGAGTAACGCTGGTGTCGCCACGCGACCCTGATGTTCGTGGCGGTCACGTGTCCTTTGCGCATGAACACGGCTATGCCGTGATGCAGGCACTGATCGAACGTGGCGTGATCGGAGACTTTCGTGCACCGAACCTGTTGAGATTCGGCTTCTCCCCGCTCTACCTGCGCTTCGAGGAGATCGATCAGGCCGCCGCAGTGCTCACCGATGTCCTACGCACCCGAAGCTGGGATGCACCGCGGTTCACCGAACGACGTCGCGTTACCTGACCCACAGGGAGATCAGGCGGGGATCAGTGCACCCTCGCGAACGAGTGTCGAGATCGCTTCGTCAAACGCGGCCGTGTGTCGGTCGGCTGCGTCCGTGGGCGTGGCGGGTGAGAAGAGCGCCATGTTGTGGAACGGCGTCATGATGATTCCACGATTGAGCGCGTGCAGGTGCAGATAGCGCTCCATCTCGTGATGCACCGCACCAGCGGCCTCAGCACCGTTGCGTGGCGCAACTGGCGTGAAGTGGTACTCCGCACGCGCGCCGAGGCGCGTGACACTCCATGGGACGTTGTGGCGTGTGAGCACGTCCATCACGCCATCCGCCCAGCGGTTCGCAGTGGCGATCATCTGTGGGAAGGCGTCATCAGTGAGCACCTCTCGGAGGGTGGTGCGAATTGCAACGGCGGAGAGGACGCTTCCAGAGACAGTGCCGCCGATGCCGCCTGTGTCAATCTCGTCGCGCTTGAGCTCCGCCGCGATCTGATCCGCGAGTTCTCGCCGCATCCCGTAGGCGGCACCAGGGAGGCCGCCGGCGATCGCCTTCCCGATCACCAGAAGGTCTGGCTGTAGGGACCAGGCGGCAGTCGCCCCACCCGGACCTAGCGAAATGGTGTGCGTCTCATCAACGATGAGGAGTGCGCCGTATCTCGTGGCCAAGGTTCTCAGCGCGGCGTGGTAGTCAGGATCTGGGAGCACGATGCCGATGTTGGTCAGCGCAGGCTCAATCAGGATGGCCGCAACATCACCTGCGGCGAGCGCCGCCTCCGTCGCGACCAGATCGTTGATCTCAACAACACGCGTCGTGATTGACGGGTCCACCTGTGGTCCGGTGTTTCCTGGACGAGCCTGCGCTGCCCCAGCGTCGCCGCCGGGTGCTGAGATGGCGAACGTCTCGTCTACGGTGCCGTGGTAGCACCAGTTATGCACCAAGATCTTCGGCCTCCGCGTGATCGCGCGTGCAATTCTCAATACGAATCGGTTTGCATCTGTTGCCGTGAGACAGAGTTGCCAGAGCGGGAGGCCGAATCGGCGCGTTAACTCCTCAGCGGCGCCGATCGCGGCCTCTGAAGGGAGCATGGTCGTGGCACCGTGCTCCAACTGCGCGGCGATCGCGCGCGTGAGTGGTGCCGGCGCGTGGCCGGCCATGGCGGCGGTGTCACCGAGGGCAAGGTCGAGGTACTGGTGCCCGTCCACGTCCGTGATCGTCGCCCCGCGCGCAGTTGCTGCATACGGCGGGACGGGTGAGGCCCATCGCTGCATCCAGCTCATGGGGACTCCGCCTACGAGGCTGTCGTTCGCTCGGGCATCGAGGAGTGTCGCGCGAGGATGTGCGCGCGCGAATCGATCCGACTCTTCGGCGTAGAGTCGGCGCAGGCGTTCGTCAACAATGCGCGGCGCGTGACCCATTGGCACTACATTTGGCTGCGGATTGCCCAGAGATCAGGAAAGACGGGGCGGTGCAGGCTCGCTGCAAGATATTCGACCCCAGTAGATCCGCCGGTGCCAGACTTCCGACCAATCGTTCGCTCCACCATTTTCACGTGACGGTACCGCCACTCTTGGAGGCCTTCATCAATGTCCACGAGCAACTCCAACATTGATGCCGCCTCGCCTCCCTGGCGATAGAGCGTCAGCAAGAGTGATTGAAGTTCATCGTCACCAGTGTATGGATCGGCGTAGTTTCTCTTCAGGAGATGAGCTGGCACATCGTGGCCACTGGACGCGAGCCAGCCGATCACTGCATCCCAGATGCTCGGCTGCTGTGCAACCGCTTGGACACGAGCTCGTGCGTCGGCTTCTGGAAGGAGATCCGCGAGTCGTGGGTTGCGCACCCCAAGGAGCGCCTCCAACTCGCGGAATTGTGCGGACTCAAATCCACTTGAGGTGGCAAGTCGACTGCGGAATGAGGCGAACTCAAGTGGGGTCAGCGTCTCAAGGATGTCAACCTGAGCAACGGCGATTTTGAGGATGTGACGCACGCGGCTGATTCGGTGTGTGGCTCGCCAGGCATCCGCCGCGCCGAGTGCGCGTGCCGCTCCGCGCAGCTCGTGCAGTATCTCTTTGAACCAGAGCTCATACGTTTGGTGAATGATGATGAAGAGCATCTCGTCGTGCTCTTCTGACCGAGGCGTCTGCAAGCGGAGCAGTTCGTCGAGGCGGAGGTAACCCGCGTAGGTTAGGCCCTTGTTGGTTTCCTTCTCAGCGTCACTCATCCCCTTGATGCTACGCCTCTCGAGAAAAGCGTGAGGCTCCGTCCCACCCGGCGGTGGAACGGAGCCCCTCGCGTGCGTGTGCGTGCAGCGCGATCGCTCGCGCGTCTGCCTCGATCAGTTCGCTGGCATGAAGACGCCGGTCCACACCTGCCAGGCGAGGAGCGTCTTCGCCACGAGGGAGAGGATCATGTAGCTCCGCTCTCCGTGGAGATAGTCCGCCCATCGTCCAACCTTCAAGCGCTGCAACACCATGTTGACGGCGAAGATGTTGAAGCTGATGAATAGACTGACGTAGATCGTGATCAACACCGGCTTGAAGTCTTCGAGGCTTCCACCGTTTGGCGCGGTCCCCGTTGGCCAGTTTGCCAACGAGAGTCCAACCGTGGTGAACATTGCGATCCACGGTGCGATCCCTGCGATGCAGCCGAAGATGTAGTGGCTCCACTGAACGTTCTTGCGTCCGATGTTCGCCTCTTCCATCGACCAGCCGAAGAGGTTCATGGATGCGTTGCAGACCGCGATCGCCACGAGCGCACCCGCGTCCGTGATGAAGCTCAACGACGCAATTCCGATGATCATCAGCGTGGAGCTGAGAGCGTATTCAGCCCAGCGCATTGGATTGAACTGGCGCGCGAGCCAGCCCTCGTAGCGCTCGCGGAGCGGGTACGCCACCAGGAAGTGGGCGAGTGCGGAGAGCCCGAAGAAGGCCGCAACGAGATACGCGAGCGGGAAGCTGAGAAGTAGTTCCTTCCCTTGCGTGAAGCCAGCGAACTGGCCATTGACAATGTTTGAGACTGGATACGTTCCCTCAAATCGCACCAGCGCGTCCGTTGGGCTGATCGCCACAATCACCGCCGCCTGGATGCCGTGCAAGACGACAAGGATGCGGTTCCAGTTGAAGAGCTGCTTTGCGCGTGCTGGGGCGATCTTGGTGAACGTCGTCGCCACCGTCGACCCGGCTGCGCGCTGCGATGATGCGGCGCGCCTTCTAGTTGCTACTGCCACGAGTACCTCCACTCTCTCTTTATTGCAGTCCGTAAACGAACCGCCCAGCGACTAGAGTAGCCGACTCGGGATCCGCGAGGCGTGCTAGCCGACGACGAGCCGTGTGGCCGCGATGACCATGACTGCAGCAAGGATTCGTCGGAGTGTGATGAGGCTCACTCTCCGTGCGCCGAGTTCGCTTCCAATCAATCCCCCAACGGCTGCCGCAGCAAGCGCAAGTGGCAGTGTGGCGGGAAGGAGGTCGAGTGATGCGGGCCGTGCGGCCAGGCCGGCGATCGAATTCGCCAAGATGAAACCTGCGGAGAGTCCCGCTGCGGCGCGCGTGCTCGCCCAACGACGCGCGATCACCAGCGGCGTAAGGAAGACGCCGCCTCCTGTTCCCGTCGCCCCAGCGAGGAGTCCGATGAATCCGCCGACGAGTGCCGCAACGAGGCCTCGCGGCGGGAGCGCCGCTCGCGCTGACGACACATCCATCTGTGCGCGCGCCGCGAGTCGAAGTGCGGCGGCGATCAGCACCGTCGCGAGGAGGGGTCGATAGATCGTGTCCGGAATCTCCAGGCTCCCCGCAAGGTACGCGGCAGGGATTGAGCCGATCACGAAGTACGGAAGCGTACGCCATGGGAGCTGCTCGGCATGGGCGAACCGAACGACTGCGATGCAGGCAACCGCCAGGTTCAAGACGAGGGCGGTTGGGCGCATCACCTCAGGGGCGAGCCCCGCGAGCGCCATCAGGGCGAGGTAGCCCGTTGCCCCAGCGTGCCCCACCGAGGAGTAAAGGAGGGCCACGGCGAAGAAGGCGAGCGGGAGGAACTCGTCGATAAGGGGCGAATCCACGCACGAATGATAGGGGGGCGCACCTGCGCGGTCAGTTCCCCTCGTACTGGACTATCCTCGCGCGTAATGCGGACATCCCGCAGGGGGAGGCGGCGCTGGCCGCCTCCACTGGAGAAAATCAAGGAGTAGCAATGAAGAACCTACGGATCGGCGCGATCGGCGCCGCACTCCTGATGGTCGCTGCGGCGTGCGGAGGCTCAACGAGCTCCAGCGCCGACACCATCGCCTTCGCGCCGAAGGCATATCCAGAAGCGGGCCCGGCGGATTGCAACGCAGAGGGCTACTACGGCTTCAAGCGCATCACCTCGACTGACGCGTCAACCGTCGTCTTCGAGCTCTGCAACCCTGACGTCGCGTTCATCCAGAAGTTGGCACTGACCAACTTTGTGATCAACGACTCCGGTTACCTGTCGACGGCAACTGCCGATGGCAGCATCGTTGAGAAGCCAAACGGTACTGGCCCATTCAAATTCAAGGCGTGGGAGCGCGGGACGCAGATCGTCCTTGAGCGCAACGCAGATTACTGGGGTCAGCTCGCGACTTCGGGCACCGCTGTCTTCCAGTGGCAGACGGAAGCGGCAGCACGACTCATCGCCTTGAAGGCAGGCACGGCTGACGGAATCGACAACCTTGCCCCAACGGACATTGCAGCCTCCGAGGCGGATCCTGCACTGCAGGTCATCCCGCGACCGGCGCTGAACATCATGTACGTAGGCATGAACTCGTCGATCCCTGGCGATCCTTTTGAGAAGCTCGAAGTCCGAAAGGCCGTGGCCCTTGCGTTGGATCGTAAGCGCATCGTGGACACGTTCTACCCAGGCGGCTCGGAGGTGGCAAGCCACTTCACGCCCTGCACCATTGCGCACGGGTGCGCGGGTGAGGCCTGGTACGAGCCGAACCTTGCTGAAGCCAAGGCGCTGATGGCAGCGGCTGGCTACGCAAACGGCTTCAAGACAACGATCTCCTATCGTCAGGTGGATCGCGGTTACCTTCCGGTTCCTGCACAGGTTTCGGAGGACATCCAGGATCAGCTGAAGGCGATCGGGATCAATGCTGAAATCAATCTGATGGAGTCGACTGCATTCTTGGATGCGGCGAGCAGCGGCACACTGGCTGGCCTCCACCTCCTTGGTTGGACGGGTGACTATCCGGATGCGACGAACTTCCTCGACTCCCACTTCGGGCCGTCGGTGATCCAGTTTGGCGCACCGATTGACGCGATCACCAGCGCGCTCGCAGGTGCGGGCAAGACCGCGGTTCCTGCGGAGCGCGAAGTGCTGTACGAAGAGGCAAACAACGCCATCAAGGCGAATGTGCCAATGATTCCAGTCGCTCACGGTGGTTCAGCGGTCGCATTCGCGGCCGGCATCCAGGGCGCACACTCGTCGCCGCTCGGCAACGAGGAGCTCGCCGCGTTCGGTTCAGGTGGCGATGACACCTTCGTCTGGGTCCAGAACGGTGAGCCTGGTGGGCTCTACTGTGCGGACGAGACGGACGGTGAGTCACTGCGAGTCTGCGGCCAGATCGGTGAAGGCCTCTTCGGGTTCGTTACGGCTGGGGCGGAGACGAAGCCTCTCCTCGCCACCGCATGCGAAGCCTCGGCAGACTTGCTCACCTGGACGTGCACCCTGCGCACGGGCGTGAAGTTCCACAACGGCGCAGCGTTTGATGCCACTGACGTGGTTGATACGTTTGCTTCGCTCTGGGACTGCGCGAACCCATGGCACAAGGGCCGTACCGGTACGTTTGAGTACTTCGGGTACACCCTCGGTGCGTTCCTGAATCCGGACAGCTGCACGAAAGCAGAATGAGTGAAGCCGAACCCACCACCTCGCGGTGGTGAGTTCGGAAGCCCCCGTCGCCACCTTCGGGTGACGGCGGGGGCGCACTCTTCCAACTCGGTAGGGGAGGGGATGCAGGGATCATGACCACCTACATCATGCGACGGCTCTTGGTGAGCCTTCCCGTGATCTTCGGCATTCTGATTGCAGTGTTTGCGATCACGCGGCTCCTCCCCGGCGATCCGTGCATTGCGCTCCTCGGCGAGAAGGCGACGGAAGCCACCTGCGCGGTGTTCAATGCGAGATACGGATTCGACCAACCAATTCCCGCGCAGTTCCTCACCTACATGCGGCAGGTGCTGACTGGCGATCTCGGCGAATCCATCAGGTTCGGTGTGCCCGTGACGCAGCTGATCGTGGATCGACTGCCGACGACCGTCGAACTCGCGGCGCTCTCGCTGACGATCGCCACCTTCTTTGGCATCAAGCTCGGCGTTCGTTCCGCAACGCGACGTAACTCGCGCACGGATGTCTCCACCATGATCTTCGCCAACCTTGGTGTCTCGATCCCCGTCTTCGTTCTCGGCCTCTTGCTCGCCTATTTCTTTGCCGTGATCTTGAAGGACACGCCGATCGCGCTGCCGCCGGCGAACCGTTACAGCCCCGGGGTGATCCCCACCGAAATCGCCGACGCGTGGGGACTCTCTGGCCTCCAGGGCCCGTTACGGGGTCTCCTTGACTTCATCTCCAACATGGCGATCCCCAACGCGATCCTGACGCTGAACCCAGGGAACCTGCTCGACGCGGTGCGCCACCTGATCCTTCCGTCGGTTGCCCTTGCAACGATCCCTATGGCAGTGATCGCCCGTATCACCCGCTCGTCGCTGCTCGACGTGCTCGGTTCCGACTACATCCGCACGGCACGCGCGAAGGGGCTCTCGGAGCGCGAGGTTGTCTCCAAGCACGCGCTGCGCAACGCACTCCTCCCAGTTGCCACGGTTGTTGGGCTCTCGCTCGGCGGGCTCCTCTCGGGCGCCGTGTTGACCGAGACAATCTTCGGATTTGCAGGGATTGGTCGGACAATCGCAGAGGCAATCACCGCGCGAGATTACGTCGTCGTGCAGGGGGTTACCGTGATTGTCAGCGTCGGCTATGTGGTCGTGAATCTCATCGTTGACATCAGTTACGCCTATTTGGATCCGCGTGTGAGGGTAAACTCGTGAACGTTTTGACGCAGTCCGCGCGTCCGCAGACCCCCTTCCGGCGCGCACTCCGCTCCTTCCTCGAGCAGCGCACCTCACGTGTGGGCCTCTCGCTGCTTGCAGTGCTGGTGATTGCCGCCCTCGGGGCAGACCTTTTCGCAAGCTACAGCCCGATCGATGTGCTGATCGACGATGAGCCTGGGGCGGTGCGGCTTGCCGGACCGTGCATCAACCTGCTCGGCTGCGAGGGCCCACAACACATCTTCGGCCTGGACGGCAATGTGCGCGACGTGTTCTCACGCGTGCTGCACGGGGCGCGTCTCAGTCTCCAGGTCGGTTTCCTCACCGTTGGCTTTGCCATCGTGCTCGGCTCCCTGATCGGCGCAGTCTCTGGGTTCGTTGGCGGACGCGTAGACAACTTTTTCATGCGCATCATGGATGTGCTTCTCGCCTTCCCGAGCCTCCTCCTTGCGATCGCGATTGTGACCGTGATCGGTCCTGGGCTGATCAACACACAACTCGCGATCGGCATCGTCGCGATCCCTATCTACGCGCGTGTGATGCGCGCCTCGGTCTTGAGCCTGCGTGACCGTGAGTTCGTTGCGGCGAGTCGCGCACTCGGCGCATCCGAGGCTTCCATTCTCTTCCGCAAGGTGCTTCCGAACGCCCTCACGCCGATTATCGTGCAGGGGACGCTCGGCATCGGCGGCGCAATCCTTGACGTTGCGGCACTCAGCTTCCTCGGTCTCGGCGCACAGCCACCCACGGCCGAGTGGGGCTCCATGATTGGCGCAGATCGGAACCTCCTCTTCTCGTCGCCGCACGTGGTCATCTTCCCTGGCATTGCGATCACCATGACCGTGCTCGCCTTCAACCTTGTGGGCGATGGTCTGCGCGACGCACTCGACCCACGGCTCCAGCGATAGTGGGCGTGATGACTGGAGGAATCAGTGGCTGATCGACTCCTCGAAGTACGCGACCTCCAGACGTCGTTTCGCATGCGCGACGGCATCGTTCGCGCCGTCGATGGCGCCACATTTGGAGTAGATCGCGGCGAGGTGCTCGGCCTCGTCGGCGAGTCCGGTTGCGGTAAGAGCGTGACCTCACTCTCCATCCTGCGCCTCATCACACCTCCAGGCCAGATCACGGGCGGCAGCGTCCGATTTGACGGGCAGGATCTCCTCACCACGAGTGAGGCGGAGATGCAGAAGATTCGCGGGAACCGGATTGCGATGATCTTCCAGCAGCCGAACTCGTCCTTGAATCCGGTTCACAAGCTCGCCGATCAGATCGGCGAGGTCCTGCGCATCCACAAAGGGCTCGATGAGAAGGCGGCGCGCATGCGCGGCATTGAGTTGCTTGAGCTCGTCGGAATCCCAGATCCGGCACGGCGCGCCGATGCGTATCCGCATGAGATCTCGGGCGGGATGGCGCAGCGCGTCATGATCGCGATGGCACTCGCCTGCGAACCAGAGCTCCTCATTGCTGATGAGCCAACCACCGCGCTCGACGTCACGATTCAGGCGCAGATCCTTGAACTGCTCCGCGATCTTCGTGAGCGACTCGGCACCGCCATCGTGCTGATCACCCACGACCTTGGTGTTGTCTCTGAGTTCTGCGACCGCGTGGCGGTGATGTACGCCGGCGAGGTGGTGGAGGAGCAGGGTCGCGATGCGATCTTCGACAACCCGCGCCATCCATACACGCAGGGACTCCTCGGTGCGATCCCACGCGCAGGGACAGGTCGAGGACAGCTACGCGTCATCCCAGGGCAGGTTCCTTCGCTTACCGAGCCCATCGCTGGCTGCCGATTTGCGGATCGCTGCGGACAGCGCGAAGCGGCGAACCTTGCCGCATGCAGCACGCAGCACCCTGAACTCCTCGCCCACGCGGGTGCCGCTGGAAGCATCGTGCGATGTCACCTCTACGATCCTGTGCACGGTGGCGCTGCGGCAAAGGGGGGAGTGCGATGAGCGAAGTGCGCAACGCATCAGCGAACACGGCATCCGCGAACACGACCTCCGTTGGCACACCATTGCTTGAGGTGCGCGGACTTGCGAAGACGTTCCCGGTTCGGGCTGGGGCACTGCAGCGCGTTGTGGGCCATGTGCGCGCCGTTGACGGCGTTGACTTTGAAGTGCGCTCGGGTGAAACCCTCGGTCTCGTAGGTGAGTCTGGCTGCGGAAAGACCACCGTTGGTCGCCTGATCCTCCGCCTGATTGAGCCGACGGGTGGATCAATCCTGTTCGAAGGCACAGACATCACTGGGCTGAAAGGGGCGCAACTCAAGTCGTACCGACGCAAGGCGCAGATCGTCTTCCAAGATCCGTTTGCAAGCCTTGACCCGCGCACGCCGATCGGCGAGGCGGTCGCCGAAGGACTGCACATCCACAACATCGGCAGCGCGAAAGAGCGCGATGCAAAGGTTGCGAAGACGCTTGAGATGGTCGGGCTGAGGCCAGAGAGTGCACGTCGATACCCACACGAGTTCTCCGGTGGTCAGCGCCAACGCGTGGGGATCGCTCGCGCCCTCGTGCTCGACCCGGCGCTCATTGTCCTTGATGAGCCAGTCTCGGCGTTGGACGTATCCATCCAAGCCCAGGTGCTCAATCTACTCGCTGAGCTCCAGAAGGAGTTGAAGCTTTCGTATCTCTTCATCGCCCACAACCTCGGAGTCGTCGAGCACCTGTGCGATCGGATCGCGGTGATGTATCTCGGCAAGGTGGTGGAGACTGCGCCGGCCGCGGATCTCTTCAAGGACCCATCGCATCCGTACACTCGAGCGCTTCTCTCCGCAGTGCCCGAACCTGATCGAAGAGATCGTCGTGATCGGATCATCCTTGAGGGCGATGTCCCTTCGCCGTTGAACCCGCCAAGCGGCTGTTCGTTCCATCCGCGATGCCGAGAGAGCGTCGCCGCCTGTTCGGCGGAGACGCCCTCCTTGATCAGCCTCGATCCGGCAGGTACCCGTCGTGTCTCGTGTATCCGGCGAGGAGCGGACGCGATCTAAGCGCGACTCCCGCTCTTCGCCAGCACTCCGGACGCGAAGTAGTCTCTCGCCCACCGGGGAAGCTGCGTGGCGAGACGAGCATCGAGCCCGCTGAAGTTTCCTGCGCCGACGACTGCAAGGCCGAAGGTCACCACCGCGTATGTGAGGTGCTGGTTCACGATGCCGTAGGCGAAGTCCCATGCAGCGACAAAGAAGAAGAGCATCATCAGTGAGCCCATGGCGGCAGCAAAGCGCGTGGCCAACCCGAGGACCAGCGCCACACCGATGGCAACCTGGCCGAACTGCACAAGGAAGTCGATCACAGCCATCGCACCTTCGTTGCCGGCCAAGCTCACCCAGAGCTCGTGGGTGGGATTGAACACGGTTCCTTCGGCGACTTCACCGGACACAAACGGCCATCCGAGGGTTCCGCTCGTGCCGTAGGCGAGAAAGCCCTTCGCCGTCCAGGCACCGCCGCCACCGACCACCTTTTCGAGCCCAGCCCACAGGAAGATGGTGCCGATCACCACACGACCGAGTGCGACCGCATTTGCAAACCATGAGCCACGCATATTCGCTCCTCCACTACCAGAGCGGGTCGTCGAGGCTGTCCGCGATGCGGCCCGCTCCTACAACTTGAGTTTGCGCCTGCGCGAAGGAAATAGGTAATCCCGAGCGGGGCGCTAATGATTGGGTTGAGGGCGCGCGATGTGCTTCCGGTGCGACTAGCGGTTGCGCTCGCTTCGAACGAAGAGCAGCGTGCCGATGCTCAGCATCACCACCGTCAAGATGGAGATCAAGCCCACGTTCCAGATCGGATCGGAGAGGACCGCCACGTTGGGAACGCCGTAGTAGGCGCCGCGGATCAGGTCTACTGCGTATCTGAGCGGCGCGATGTGGCTGGCGATGTCCAGATACCAAGGTAGGTCACGAATGGGATTGAACGCACCCGCCAGGAAGAATTGCGGCAGGAAGACGAACGGGAAGATAAGGTTGGCCGAACGCTGATTCGGAAGGAGGCTCACGAGCAGTGCGCCGAACGATGCGCCGAAGATGGCGACGAGGACCAGCGCGGGGATCAGCGCGAACACCTGCGCAAGGGTGAGTGGGATGCCGAGCACGATGCCGAAGAGCATCACCGTGAACGCTTGAGGGAAGGCAACGAGCGACTCGCCGAGGATCTTTCCGGCGAGGATCGTGCGTCGACCGATCGGGGCGACGAAGATCTCTTGCGAGAAGTCATTCTCACGATCCTCCAAGATGGAGATCAGCCCGAGTGCCGCGGACTGCCAGACTCCTTGCGCCAGCTGGCCGGCAAAGATGAACGGGAGGAGATCGATCCCCGGCGACTCGAAGTTGGAGGCGAATGCGCCGCCGAGTACGCCGATGAAGAGCGCGGGGAAGACGAGACCGCCAACGAGTCGGATGGGATCGCGGAGGAGCTTCGTGACGTCGCGCGCGGCGATCGCACCTGCGGCGGCGAGTTCGTTGCGCAGGCTGAAGCGTGATGTAGGTCGCGGGGTGATCACGGCGCTCATCGGCGGAAGCTCCTGCGCGGCGCGTCGTCCAGTGGTGACTCTTCACGATCGTCGGCGGTTGCGGCAACGATCTTCAGATAGGCGTCCTCCAGGCTCGGGCTGCGAACCTCGAAGCGCGTGAGTGGCGTCTTCAGGTCGCGCACGAGCGCATGTGCTGCCTCAGCACCGAGCACCTCAACTGCAACACCTGCCGAGATCGGCTGCGGGGTGTGTCCGAGTTTCTCTACCTCCGCGCTGAGCGCAACACGATCTGCGGCCTCAAACTCCACCCGAGTCACGCCCGTTCCCGTGCGCAACTCCGCGGGCGTCCCGTTCGCAACGATCTTGCCGCGATCAATAATGCAGACTTGATCAGCGATCTCGACTTCGTCCAGATAGTGCGTCGTGAGGACCATGGTGGTCTTCTCACTACGACGGATCGCGTCAAGGTAGCCAGCGACAGATCGCCGCGACTCTGGGTCAAGGCCGACGGTTGGCTCGTCGAGAAAGAGGACCTGCGGCCGATGGAGGAGTGAGCGCGCAATTTCGAGCTTGCGACGCATGCCCCCGGAATACTTGGAGATCTTCTTGAAGAGGTCGTCGCGATCGAGACCGACCAGCGCACCCAGCTCTACGATTCTGTCGCGATATTCGCGTGGCATGAGAGAGAAGGCGGGACGGTACGCATATGCACCGTAGAGTGCGGCGTGGAACCTGCAGTTCTCCTCTCCGGTGAGCGCGCGGTCGAGCGATGGTTTCTGGAAGATGATGCCAACGCGGCGTCGCACCTCCGACTGGTCATGCGCGAGGTCCGCCCCTGCAATCTGCACGCTCCCCGAATTTGCGGCGAGCGTGGTGGTCAAGATGCTGATTGTGGTGGTCTTCCCCGCTCCGTTTGGGCCGAGCAGAGCGAAGAGCGACCCTTGGGCTACATCGAATGAGACCCCGTCAACCGCGTTCCGGTCAGCGCCCTTATAGCGCTTTACTAGGTCGCGAACGCTGATTGCAGGCGCAGGCGACGTTGAGATAGGGGTAGGAACTGCGAGTGTCATCGCCGCGAGGATAGCAGGGCGCTAGGCTGACCTCATGGGACAAGGCTGGCGGACACTCCGCGCTCTGATTCGCCTCACGCATCCGCTCCCAACGCTGCTGAACGCGATCGCGGCTGCGGCACTCGCCACGGTTGCTGGCGCACCGTCACGCACCGCTGCGCTCGTCGCCTTGACCATGCTTGGAGTACACAGCTTCATTGGCGCAACGAACGACTTCATCGATCGTGATCGAGATGCAGGCCGACCAGAGAAGCCGCTCGCTCGCGGTCAGCTTCCACCGCGCGCCGCACTCCTGGTGGCCGCCGCTGGGTTGACCACAGGGCTGGCTGCCGCCGCACAGGTGAGTTGGCTCACGCTGCTCTTGGCCGTCCTGGGCGCCCTGGTTGGACTCACGTACAACGTTTGGATGAAGCGCACGGCGCTCTCATGGCTCCCTTTTGCGGTTGGCGTCAGCATCATTCCGGCGTTTGCCTGGTCAACAGTGAGCAGCGTGCTGCCCGCGCCGATCCTGACGCTCTCACTTGTCGCACTGCCGGGTGGCGCAGCACTCGCGCTTCAGAACAGCCTCGCCGACCGTGTCCTGGATGCGGAGCGTGGGATGCGGAGCGTCGCGGTTCGACTCGGCGAAACGCGCGCACTCGGCGCACTCGTTGTGTTGCATGCGGTGACGTTCGCCGCGCTTCTCCTGACCGCACCGAGCAGCACTTCGCCGCTCCTCCTCTCCGTCGCCGGGCTGCTCCTGGTGGCTGGAACCGCTGGGAGCGCATCGCCCTCGCGCTGGACGCGCCAACGCGCGTGGGAGATCTGCGCCGCGGCGCTCGCCCTGGCCGCACTCTCTGTCGCACTGGCGACCGCGGAGGGGGTAGGCTGAGCGAACACCTCATGGGGGGATAGCTCAGGTGGTTAGAGCTCCGAGCTTATATCTCGGCGGTCCCTGGTTCGAGTCCAGGTCCCCCTACCAATGCCCACCTCGCCTCACTTCGTGGCGATCGCACATACTCCACTCATGAATCGTCGGCGCGCACTTGTCACAGGAGCGTCATCGGGGATCGGTGAGTGTATGGCGCTGCAGCTTGCTGAGCGCGGATGGGACCTGGTGCTGGTGGCGCGACGAGCGGACGAGCTCACACGCGTCGCCGCCGCCGTTAGCGCACACAGCGCAGATGCCGAGGTGATCGTTGCAGACCTCGCAACACCGTCGGGTGTTGAACAGATCGAGGCACGCATTGCCGATGAGTCGCGGCCGATCGAGATGGTCATCAACAACGCCGGCTACGGCCGCTTCGGGAAGATCACCGAACTTGATGGCACAGGTGAGAGCAACGAGATTGCGGTCAACATCAACGCACTGATGCGACTCTCGCGAGCGGCGCTGATCGCCATGGCTCCGCGGAAGAGCGGCGCGATCCTGAACGTTGCCTCCGTCGCCTCGTTCCTTCCATTCCCTGGATTCACCACGTATGCAGCAACCAAAGCATTTGTGCGCAGTTTCACCCTGGCGCTGCATGAAGAGGCACGCCCGCACGGCGTGCGCGTGACCTGCGTCGCGCCCGGTTACACGCCGAGCGGATTTCAGATGCGAGGTGGCCTTTCGCCCACATCAGGCCAACCGAGCTTCATGCTGACCAGCGCTGAGTTCGTGGCACGTGCTGGACTTGATGCGGTGGAGGCGGGTCGCGCACTGGTGGTTCCTGGGCTGCTGAACGCAATCTCTGCGCGCATCCTCGGAGCGCTCCCGAGTGCTCTTCAGCGTCGAGCTGGAGCTTTCGCAGCGAAATTCACCCGCTAGAGTCGCCGCGCTTCGCCTCAAGGCGTCGTTAGGTGCGCACGCTCCAAGTCACTCCATCCGCCTGATCGGAGAGCTCCACACCGAGCGCCACGATTGCGTCACGAATCGCATCTGCATCGCTAAATCGTTTTTCCGCTCGTGCCGTTGCGCGAAGGGCGAGTAGACGCTCGACTGCGGGGGCGAGCAGGTCTCGTGGAGTTGGAGCTGCTGGCAGCGGTGGCACGGATACTGATGGCGCTGCCGCAGCCGCCGCTTCGTAGGCTCGCGGCGTGCCACGGGTGGGGAATCGTGCGGTGAACGCTGTGACTGACTCCGATGCGCCGCTGTGGATTGCCGTTTCGCCAGCCCCGGGGATGCGGATCGTCACCGCGCCTTTTCCATGGACCGCAACAACGTCTGTTGCGAAATCAATGGAGAGTGCGGTGTGCTCGTCAATTCCGAGGATGGCAACGCCGGATGGTAGCGCGCGCTCGAGTTCTCGCAGCTTTACGTCGCCGATGAAACATCGCGACGTATCATGGGTCGCACCCTCCGCGTTGTTCCAGTGCGGCACGACTGCAACGCGAACGCCGAGTAGCGTGCCGACGAGGTTGAGGCCAGTTAGCCAGTGCGCGGGAAGCCCCGCCTTGTAGATCTCATAGACGGGGATGGCAGATTCGCCGCTCGCTGCAGCTGCCGCAGAGGAGGTGATCAGCGTGGCACCCGCGTTGATGCGCGACACGAGACGATCCACGATCGGAGTGCCAGCCCAGCGGAAGAGGGCGCGCGATGGCGATCCTGGCCCGAGGAAGAGGAGGTTTGCCGTCTCGAGCGCCGCGAGTGTGGCGCTGAATGCTGTGGGCGCGAGGTCTGCGCCGGGGCGCTCGATCTCTGGAAGCCCGACGACGGTCGTCGGAACACCAACCTTTGAACGGAAGAAGGTGGCGATCTTCTCTCCCATTTCCGCGCGGTTCGTCTGGAAGTCATACGACCCGTCGAGCGCAACGAGCGATGGTGGCGTGCTGCGCGCGGGGAGGCTCGCGACGAGCGTGCGGTGCATGGGCGCCATGGAGGGACCGATCTCCCCTGAGCCAATCAATACGATTCGCCCTTGTGCTACACGTTCGCTCATGCGCGCAGTATGGCGCACGCCTCGCCGTTAGGATCAGTGGGTGGCACGACTCATCCTCTCTGGCGGCGGACTCGGGCTCCGGGCAGATGCGTGGCCCGAGGCGCTCGACTGGCTCGCAACCGCGCCAGCGCCACTCCATCTTGCATCGCTCGCCTCCCATGATCTGCGCCAAGCGGAGACGCTCGCCACACTCCTCCGCCAACGCAAGGGCAAGGTGGAGATCATGTCCATTGGTAGCGGCGATCCGCTGCGCGGGACCATCTTCCTCTGCGGAGGCGACGCGACACTCCTTGCCGAAGATCCAATACGCGCGTCGCAACTTCGTCGCTGGATTACCCACCCAGAGTTGACCGTGGTTGCGGACTCGGCCTCTGCGATGGCGCTCGGTCGGCGCGCCGCGTCATGCACCTGTGGCGGTCATCCAATTCGCACGGTTGCAGGACTAGGTGTACTCGGTGAGTGGAGCATCCTTGCGCACGCAGAGGGGCCGCGCGACGCGCGAATCGAGGCGCTGCACGATCCCGAAACGCCAGGGGGCGGTGCGCAGCTCGCGCTGAGAACAGGGGAGGCGGTAGAAGTCGTGGGGCTTCCCGAAGTAGTGCGCTTTGAACGAGTGAGTTGGTCTCGGACCTGAAGCCTCCCTACGGCGCGCGTCGATCCACGTAACGACAACGCGCACGCACCGGACAGCCGCCGCACTGCGGCCGCAACGCATCACAATGCCCGCGTCCATGACGGATCAGCGCTACATGCGCCTCGTACATGCGGCTCGGCTCCACAAGGTGTAGCCATGCATCATGTGCAAACGCGAGGCTCGCCTTTGGCGGGAGGAGTCCGATGCGCTTGCTGACGCGCTCAACGTGCGTATCCACAGGCATCAGCGGGATGCCGAAGCAGAAGAGCATCACGATCGATGCGGTCTTCGGGCCGATGCCAGGGATTGCCGTGAGCCAGTTGCGCGCATCAAGTGGCTCCAGCTCTTTCAGGAAGGAGAGGTCGTAGTCGCCTGCGCGCAGGCGCGTCGCCTTTAGCGCCGCCTTGATCCGCGGCGCCTTCTGCGCGGCGAGACCACCGCTCTTGATGACACTCGCGAGCTGGCGAACTGGTGCCGCCTCTACCGCTGACCATTCTGGGTATCGCGTACGGAGTGCGTCGAACGCGCGTGCGGCGTTCACATCGCTGGTGTTCTGACTCAAGATCGTCGTGACGAGCTCACTGATCGGATCGAGTCGTGGCTTCCAGCGAGGTACCCCGTAGAGTCCTGCGAGTCCCGTTAACACGTCGCTCACGAGCGCTGGCCGCCGACGTGCGAGCCCCTTCGCCCACCTGGATGCAGGGTTCGTCGTTCGCTTCGGCATGTGCGGATCGTACCCGCCACCACGCTCAGTTCGTGCGGGTGCGTCCTGCGCAGCGAGGCGCGCGGGGAGCCACGGGAGCCTTCATCCTCATCGAGCACGCGGCAGCTGTGAACCCATCACGACCCGAGTGCGAGGGAGGGTCACGAGATGGCAACACGCGCAAACACGGGCGGCGTCCGCATCACCGTTCCGGCCACATGGGTCGCATCATGGACGCTCTACGACCTTGCGAACACGATCTGGTCGTACGGCATCTTCTCCTATGCGATCGGCCTCTACCTGACGAGCGAAGGAGTGCTCGGCGAGGCACAAGGAAATCTCTGGCTTCAGATCTCCATCGCACTCTCTGTTGGAGTGAACGCGCTCGTATCTCCAGCGATCGGTGCGCTGTCAGACCGTACTGGTCGGCGGCTACCGTATCTGCTCTTCTTCACTGCGCTCGCCATAGTTCCAGCAATCCTGATTCCGTCTGTCCCCGTGGCACTCGGAGTGCTGCTCTTCTGCGTGGCGAACTTTGGCTACCAGTCCGCCCTTGTCTATTACGACGCCACCATCAAGATTGTGAGCACCCCTGCGAATCGAGGCTGGGTCTCTGGCCTTGGAAATGGGCTCGGCTATCTGGGAACTGTATTGATCGGCGTGATCATCCTCTTTGGTGGCCTCACCGTGGAACAGGTGTTCGTGGTTGCGCCACTTCTCTTTGCCGTCTTGGCGCTGCCGATCTTCATCTTCATTCGTGAAGTTCCCGTTGCCTCGGGTGCGGCTCGCGGAAAGGGCCTCTCACTCGCGTCTACGGCAAAGACGATCCGTGAGCTCGGAAAGTATCCAGGGCTGCGAAGGTTCCTCATTGCCCGATTCTTCTACACCGACGCGCAGAACACCGTGATCTCGATCATGGCGGTCTTCGCCGTGCAGGCGGTTGGGTTCTCGCAAGGTGAGGCGAACTACGTGCTCGTAGCGCTCGCGACAACTGCCGTGGTGGGCGGCCTCTTCTGGGGACGCATGACGGATCGGAGCGGACCGAAGACGACGCTCCGCATGGTGCTCACCCTCTGGGCGATCGCTCTGGTGATCGGGACGCTCTTCATCTCACCTATCCCGTTCATTGTTGCCGGTGTGGTGCTTGGATTTGGATTCGGTGGACTCGCTGGAGCGGATCGCATCTTGATGCTGCGCCTCTCGCCTCCAGACAAGCTTGGAGAGTTCTACGGGCTCTACAGCCTTGTGGGGAAGGGTTCACAAGTGATTGGCGGGCTCCTTTATGGAGCAACCGTTGCCCTCCTTCTCGAGCCGTTTGGCGTGGTCGCATATCAGCTCGGCCTACTCACGCTCTTGGTGACGATGCTGATTGGCATGTACCTGCTGCAGTCGGTGCCGGAGAAGCGCGAAGGATAGGTTCACGGCTCAGCCGGCGAGGCTGAGGGTCAACCGATCAGGCTGCGGATGATGCGCGTCGTCTCGCTCTGGCGCGGTCGCCAGTTGAGGAGTGCGACGGCGCGGGTGATGTCTGCGATGAGTCGCGGCGGATCACCTGCGCGACGTGGTTGCACCTCAACGTTGACCGTGCGCTTGGTTGCGCGCTCAACGGCGCTGATCGCCTGTTTGACGCTCGTGCCCACCCCACTGCCGATGTTCACCGCGGTGTGTCCAACCGGTGCGCCGTCTCTGAGGAGGTAGTTCACGGCGGCGAGATTTGCGGCGGCAACATCTGCCACGTGCACGTAGTCGCGGAGGGAACTCCCGTCCGGAGTGGCGTAGTCGTTGCCGTAGATGGAGAACGGCTCCCCACTCTCCGCCGCGCGAATGAGGCGAGGGAGAAGATGGGTCTCCGGCTCATGGCGCTCACGGACGCGTTCCGTGCTCCCTGCAACGTTGAAGTAGCGCAGTGAGAGAGCCTGCAGCTCGTAGGCGTCGGCAAATGAGCGCAAGGCAAGCTCAAACGCAACCTTCGTTGCACCATACGTGTTCACCGGAGCGAGCGGCGTTGCCTCGCTGATCGTGCTCGATGTTGGTGCTCCATAGACGGCAGCGCTTGACGCGAAGACCATGCGCTTCACACCAACGTTGCAGGCGGCGTTCAGCAAGTTGAGGCTCGCCTGGACGTTGTTCGCAAAATAACGATCTGGGTGTTCGTCGCCTTCGGCCACGATGCTCTTGGCGCCGCAATGCACGATGACGTCAATACGCGCGTCGCGGAGCAGCTCCTCCATCTTGTCCGTTTCGCCGTAGCTCCCGGTCTTGAAGGAGGCCTCGTTCGGAATGGTGTCGGTGTGGCCGCTGGAGAGATCGTCCAGGATGACCACCCTATGCCCGTCCGCGAGGAGGGCATCTGCAGTGGCGGCGCCAATGAATCCTGCGCCACCGGTGAGGAGGACAGCCGTTTCTCGTTCACTCATCGGATCATTCTAGGGGCGTGATGCACATCAATCGTTTGACGCGTGCATGCGTTCGGCCGCCGCAAGGAGTGCAGTCGGTTGATTCTGGATCTCACCGCGACCTACGGAAATCAGCAACGACGCCTGCACCCCTTTGATCCATGCGCCTGGAGTGGCGCCAATCCTGCGTGCGATCTCTGCACCATCAACGGCGAGCTCCGCCGGAAGTGCGGGAGCCTTCTGCGCATCCGCGCGCTCGCACGCGGCGAGCAGCGTGCCGGCACCGGGCGCCGCACGTCCTGCAGCGAGGCGCCGTCGCAGCTGGCGGGCTGCGTCACGTGGATCGCCGGTGAGCGCTGCAACGTGGACGCGGTACTCCACATGATCAATCGCACCTCGCTCCGCCTCCGCCGCCGCGCGGTCCGCGGCACGCAGGTGAGCGATCGCACTCATGGTCGCGCGCGGTCGGCGCCACTTCGTGATGATCTCCACAGCCGCCTCATCGTCGGAGATCACCGCAAGAAGTTCGGCAAATCGCCCGATCGGATCGGGCGCATCGGGACCGTTAGATGCGCCAATCGCTGCCACGCGTCCTGGGAGTTGCTCGATCCAGCGCTCATTGAGTGCGGGAGCAATGACGCGCATTACGCCAAGGTCGTACAGCGCCGCGAGTCCAATCTCCGGGTGCTCTGATGCCAGGATCCCCTCGATCTCCGCGCCGATCCGTTCGCCAGAGAGCGCGCTCGTGAGCCCCGCGGCGTCGCGGATCGCCGCCGCGGTTACCGGCTCAATCGAGAGCTCGAAGCGAGAGGCAAACCGAGCGGCACGAAGGGTGCGTAGGGCGTCCTCCTTGAAACGCTCTGCGGCGTTTCCAACCGCGCGCAAGACGCGTCCGTCAAGGTCTTCTCGTCCGCCATGCGGATCAACGAACGCGCCGTTGATGACCGGGTCTCCCCCCTTGTCGCCTGCCAGGCCGAACGCCATCGCGTTCACGGTGAAGTCTCGTCGTGCCAGGTCTCCTTCAATGCTGCCAATGAATGCAACGCTGTCAGGTCTCCGCGCGTCGCTGCTCGGACCATCGGCGCGGAAGGTGGTGACCTCACGAACGGCATCTCCAGTAGGGATTCCAACCGTGCCGAAGCGATTCTCGTACTCTGCATCTGGGAAAGCGGCACGGAGCTGATCCGGCGTCGCGTTTGTTGCAAGATCCCAGTCGGTTGGCGCGCGTCCAGCGAGCACGTCGCGTACCGCGCCACCCACAACGAATGCGGAAAACCCGTGTGCATGAATTCGCCCCATCAGCCTTGCGACGTCTTCTGGAGTGGCGGCGCGGAGTGCCGCCTCGTGGCTCACGCGCCGCTCGCCGTTACGCCCTCTCCAATGAAGAGGAAGTCGCGCCATGCGGAATAGGCATCGTGTCGCAGATAGGGGAGGAAGATGGCATACACGTCGCAACGCGGCTCGTACGGACGACGGCGCAGTTGCAATCCCGCCGCCTCGGGGAGTCGGTCGCCCTTGCGATGATTACAGGTCATGCAAGCAGTGACCAGGTTCTCCCACGACCACGAGTCACCACCACGACTCTTCGGCACCACGTGATCGATGGTGAGCGAGACGCCTGAGCGACCACAGTATTGGCAGGAGTGTCTGTCGCGCGCGAAGACCTCTTTCCGACTCAGCTTGGCTCGTGGGCGCGGTCGGCGCACGCGGTGGCGAAGTCGCACCACCGATGGGGCCGTCCAACTTCGCGATGCACTGCGAATCGGCGCGCCTTCGGCGAGGATCTCCGCCTTGCCGCCAAGGACGAGCCGGAAGGCGCGCGGAAGCGACGCGACATTCAGCGGCTCGTAGTCCTGGTTGAGGATCAAGACTTCACTGCTCATTGCCCGATCGTATCAGCCGCGCCGAGCAGCTCGATGCGGTCCCCCGTGATCACAGGTCCCTCTCGGAGCACCCGTGCGTACCAACGCGAGTCTTCGGGTCGAACCTTATGGCTGACGCGCGCAATCCTCCAGTCTTCAAAGCATCCGGCGATGTTCTTGCAGGGTGCGGCAGGTCCGCTCAGTTGAATGATCGGGCCGCTCTCGGCCGGGCCGATGCGCAGTCGGTCGCCCTCGCGCAGTCCACCGAGGTCGAGTCCACTGACGGTGAGGTTCTCGCCGATTGCACCCGGGTAGAGGTGGTGCCCATCCGCGTTCACGCGCGCAATCTGTTCGACCCCAAAGAGGCAGACCGCCTTCTCAGGTCCGCCGTGCACCGGCGCCTTGGTGCGTTGTCCGTCGCCAATCAGCCCGCGAATGGTGATGGTTGTGCGATCAATCGGTCGCTTCGGAACGCCACCTGGGTGCGAAACATTGATGCTGCTTACGAGGCCGGCGCTCCCCGCGAGCGGCCGCGGAATCTCACGCCGTGCCGCGGCGAGGTCGTCAATCCGAAGCTCCTGGTCCCCCTCCGATGCTGCTGTCGTCTCACTCATAACGCGGATGGTATGCGAGAATCAACGCATGGGAAAGCGCAGTGCACCAGCCAAGACGAAGATCGCAAAGTCCACATGGGCCACGAAGCGCGGACTTGCGCAGATGCTCAAGGGCGGCGTGATCATGGATGTGGTGACGCCTGCAGAGGCGAAGATCGCCGAGGAGGCGGGTGCGGTTGCCGTGATGGCGCTAGAGCGCGTCCCCTCCGACATTCGACGCGATGGCGGCGTGGCACGCATGAGCGACCCAGACATGATCAAGGGGATCCTCAACGCCGTTTCAATTCCCGTGATGGCGAAGGCGCGCATTGGGCATCATGTTGAAGCGCAGATCCTCGAGGCACTCGACGTTGACTACATCGATGAGTCGGAGGTGCTGACACCGGCAGACGATCGCTTCCATATCAACAAACATGAGTTCCGCGTTCCGTTTGTCTGCGGCTGCAAGGACCTCGGCGAGGCGCTGCGTCGCATCAGTGAAGGGGCCGCGATGATGCGAACCAAGGGCGAGGCAGGGACGGGAAACATCGTTGAGGCGGTGCGGCACATCAGGACTGTCAGCGAACAGATTGAGGCACTGAAGGGCCAGAGTGAGAAGCGACTTCGCGCTGCCGCCAAAGAGATGCGCGTGTCGTATGAGTTGGTGAAGGTCACCGTGAAGGCGGGCCGACTCCCGGTGGTGAACTTTGTTGCGGGAGGAATTGCCACTCCTGCAGACGCGGCGCTCTCCATGTGGCTCGGCGCAGATGGCGTCTTCGTTGGCTCGGGAATATTCAAGGCAAAAAACCCGGCCAAGACCGCGGCAGCAATCGTGCAGGCCACGACGCACTGGTCGAATCCAACCATCCTCGCCGAGGTCTCTGCTGGCATTGGCGAGGCGATGAAGGGGATTGAGATGCGCGCGATCCCAGAATCAGAGCGACTCTCCTCCCGCGGCTGGTAGCCGATGGCCGGCGCGAAGCGTCGAAGCGCTGCGCCAGTGATTGGCGTGATGGCGGTACAGGGAGATTTCCGAGAGCATCTCGACACGCTTGCATCAATCGGTGCGCACGCTCGTGAAGTTCGTCTCCCTGCAGATCTTGAGGGAGTATCTGGATTGATCCTCCCAGGCGGCGAGAGCACTGCGATGCGCAAGCTCTACGAGCGCTGGAACCTTGTAGCGCCGATCAAGGCACTCGCCGCACGTGGCGCGCCGATCCTTGGCACATGCGCAGGTGCGATCCTTCTCGCCACCAAGATCACCGACGGCGATACACCTGTGCTCTCTCTTATTGACATGGAGGTGCAGCGCAATGCGTTCGGTCGTCAGCTCGAGTCCTTTGAGACGAAGTTAACCATGCAGAGCCTCACGCCGGGGGATGCTGTGACGCCGCTCCGCGCAGTCTTTATCCGTGCACCAGAGATCGTGCGAGTTGGCCCTGCTGCGAACGTGATCGCGCGGTTACCTGACGAAAGGATCGTTGCGGCACGCCAGGGAAGTGTGGTTGGCATCTCATTCCATCCCGAGATCGCTGGTGAAACGCGCCTCCACCGCTGGATGTTCGAGCAGGCAGCGCAACACACTCGACGTGGCTGAACGGTCGAGCGACGCACAACCCCGCGTCAGGCTCGCACGCATGACTGACCTGGCGGCACTCGCGGAAATCTCACGCCGCGCGCAGCGCCCTCCACACGACGAGAGGTCGGAGATGCGTTCGCTCGGCCTGCCGATCGGTCCTCCGGCCCTCAATCTCTATCAGTTGTTTCGCATGCCGCTCAGCCTGATCAGGTCCTCCGATTCAATCTGGGTACATCAGAGCGGATCCGAACTTGATGGCCTTGCGCGGGTAGAGCGCGATCCGGGCGGCGACTGGACGATCGTCGAACTCTCGGCGGTGAGCGAAGCGGCCCGTGCGCGACTCTCTGCTCGTGTGGTGCGCGAGGCTGGACGTCACGGGGTGATGAGGGTCCATGTTTCCTGTCGAGAAGATGCGGCGACACTCGCACTTCTTGGCAGTGCAGGCTTCCACGCGTATGCACGTGAGACACTCTTCATGCGTCAGCCTTCGGCTGGTGGGTTCGCACCCGTGCGCAACCAAACGCTAAGGCCCGCCGCTCAACGTGATGCGCGTCACATCGCACAGCTGATGTCGCACATCACCCCTGCTGCGGTTTCGCGAGTCGAGATGATTGATGGAATCGAATGGGAGCACGCGACCACTGGAGCTTGGACACCTCGCGCAAGCATCAGCCCGCTGCTGCGGCTTGTTGAGGGTCGTGCGTACGTTTCGGATGGAGATGCGGGTAACATCCACGCGTGGGTTCACATCGGCGTTGCACGTGAGTCTGACGAGCAGCATCCCCACGTCATCCGAATCTGTGTGCTTCCAGGAGTTGATCCTGCTCCGCTGATTGCCGAGAGCCTGGCAACGGTTGCCGCACGTGCAACTCGCGCCGGGACTTCAGAGAGCGCGATCCTCGCCGCGGTGCGGAGTTACGAGTCGAGGGTCGGCGCTGGGTTGCGCGCGCACGGCTTTGAGGAGACTGCCGATCTCCGACTCGCCGTCCGTGACGCTCGCGCGCGGGTGACTGCCCCAGGGATGGTCCCCGCGGCCGGATAGCCCGCGCCGCTGGGTTCGCCGTCGCGCTAGGATCCTTCCAATGAGCCTTGCCAACACCCCACGCACCGGCACCGGCCCCATGTTGGTGCCCACGGTCGTGCAGGAAGAGGCGATCGTCGACAACCTCGACCTTCTCCTTGAATGCCTTCCAGGAGAGATCGTTGCCAGCATCCGCGAGCTTTCATCGCGCGAAGAGCTAGCCGCTGGTCGAGATGGACTCCTAGAAGTGGTGATGGATCTCGGTCGTCGCCCTGAAGCACGGCTCACCTCAGGTGACGTCACACTTCTCGAGCGAGAGGTGACGGAAGAGGATCTCTTGTGGGTGATCTCACGCATTGGCGATTTTGGCGGCGACAATCGTGCTGGCATTGAGCGAACGCTGCATCGCATCTCCGCAATCAGGAATCGTGCCGATCGAGTCGTTGGCCTCACTTGTCGCGTTGGGCGTTCCGTCTTTGGCACGATTGAAATCCTTCGCGACCATATTGAGTCAGGAAAGTCGATCCTGATCATGGGGCGACCTGGCGTGGGGAAGACGACCATGCTACGCGAGGCGGCGCGCGTCCTCGCCTCTGAATTCTCCAAGCGCGTCGTAGTTGTTGATACCTCAAACGAGATTGCCGGTGATGGCGACATCCCGCACCCTGCGATTGGCAAAGCACGCCGGATGCAGGTGAGTGCACCTGAGCGACAGCATCTGGTAATGATCGAGGCGGTGGAGAACCACATGCCAGAAGTGATCGTGATCGACGAGATTGGTACCGAAGCTGAAGCGATTGCGGCGCGTACGATTGCAGAGCGTGGCGTTCAGCTGATTGGTACCGCGCACGGCAACAACCTAGACAACCTGATGTTGAACCCAACGCTTACCGACCTGATCGGTGGCATCCAGAGCGTGACGCTCGGTGATGACGAGGCCCGCCGTCGACGCACGCAGAAGAGCGTGCTTGAGCGAAAGGCTCCACCAACCTTTGATGTCGTGGTTGAGATCATCGATCGCGACCACATCCTTGTGCATGAAGATGTGGCCGCCACGGTGGATGCGTTGCTTCGCGGCGACGCGGTTGCACCAGAGGAGCGCTGGCGAGACGAGGCTGGCGTTCACCGCACGCATCAGCGCATTCGGCCAGGTGCACTCCCTGGCGTCGAGCAGCGCCGCTTTGGCGGATTGACGCCTGGAGACGCTCGCCGCGGCGACTACGACGCACGTGATGAGAATCGCGGTGGCTGGCGAAAGCATCGTGAGCGATCCCGTCGCGCGAGTGCCTTTGGTGATCTGCGCAACCCCGCCGCGACGATCCCTGGTGGCACGGCAGCAGCGGTGATGCCTGCACTTAATTCCCGCACTGAAATCGGCGCAACGTCGGGTAGTTGGCGGCCCACTCGAGGCTGGGTGAGCAGTGGCATGGCGGGGGCGATCTCAGCGATGGATCATGAACCTGCTGCACGCACCGCTGATGGTGCACGGATCCCCGCCGCCTGGGATGACGCCCCCGATGCCGACGATGAGGTTCGACACGAGAGTTCTCTCCCAGAACTTCGGATCTATGCGCATGGGATCTCGCGGAAGAAGCTCGAGGTCGCAATTCGTGAACTTGGACTTCCTGCAAGCACCGCGCGTGGACCGGAGGATGCGGATGCGGTGATGACGATTCGGAATGAGTTCAAGCAGCGTGGGGTGCAGCTCGTAGAGGCGGAGCGCCGCGGCGTACCGATCCACGTCTTGAAGTCCAACGCTTCGGCACAGATGGAGCGCGCACTCTTGGCACTCTATGACCTTCCAGACGATCCGCGTGAGATGGCGCTGCGTGAAGCGGCGGCGGGCGTGCAAGAGGTGATGCGCACGGCGCACCCTGTTGAGCTTGCTCCGCAGAGTGCCTTCATCCGACGACTGCAGCATCAACTCGCGGGCGAGGCGAACATCACCAGCAGTTCGCGAGGGCGCGATCCGCATCGCAGGGTGCGACTTGAGCCGCCGGGACGCGCCTCAAGCACTCCGCGCCGCCGCCGCTAAGCGACAGGCGACGAATGATGTTCATCAGTTTCGAAGGGCCAGACGGCTCAGGGAAGTCGACGCAAATCGAACTTCTCGCTGAAGCACTTCGGGCGTCGGGGCACGAAGTGGTGACCGTCCGTGAACCGGGCGGGACGCCGGCGGGCGAGATGATCCGCGCGATCCTCTTGGGAGAAGGCGGCGCTGTCCCCGTTGACCCTCGTGCCGATACCCTCCTCTTCAACGCGTCCCGTGCACAGCTCGTTGCGGACGTGATTGAACCTGCACTTGCGCGCGGTGCGATTGTGATCGCCGACCGATTTGCCGACTCCACACTGGCGTATCAGGGATACGGGAGCGGTCTCCCACTCGACGCGATTCGCGCGATCATCACCTTTGCAACGGCGGGTCGCACCCCTGACCTCACCCTGTTGCTCGACCTGGCCGCCGAGCAGGGGCTCGCTCGAAAGTCAGGGAGCGGCCGCACACGCTTTGAGGACGGCTTCGACGCCACCTTCCATGTACGTGTTGCCGACGGCTTCCGAGCGCTCGCCGCCGCGGAGCCAGCGCGATGGCGCCTCCTTGATGCCAGCGCAGCACCCGCGGAGCTCGCCGTGCAGATCAGCCAGATTGTCCAAGGGGTGCTCGCGACCAAGCGGTAATCAGGCTCGCCGCTACACTTCCTCAATGGTGCCCCAACTCACCTCCAAGGTTGACAACCTCCGGCCCGCATTCGGGTTCGATGACATCTCGCTCGCCCCAGGGACGGACACCGTAGATCCATCGGATGTTGATCTCTCCCAGACGTTCTGCGGCATCCCACTCGCCGTTCCAATCATTGCCTCCGCAATGGACGCGGTGGTCTCACCCGCAACTGCCGGCCTGCTGCACAAACTCGGCAGCCTGGCCTGCATCAACCTTGAGGGTCTCTGGTTCCGATACGACGATCCACTTCCCCACTTTGTGGCGATCCGCGTCGCAGCGAAGGGCGATGTCCAGGAGCTGTTCGCGAAACTCTACGCGGAGCCAGTGAAGGAGCCGTTGATCGCGCAGCGCATCGCCGAGATTCACGCCAACGGATCGCCCGCCATGATTGCGGCTACGCCGCAGGCGATCGGCAAGTTTGGCGATGCGATCATCAAGGGTGGCGCCGATCTTCTGGTCATCCAGAGTCAAGTCTCTTCGGCGCGCCACATCGCAACTGGCTATGCGCCGCTGGAGCTTGTCGACTTTGTGAAGCGGAGCAGCATCCCCGTTGCGGTGGGGAACACCACGAACGCCGAGGCTGCCTACTCACTGATGGAGCAGGGTGCCGCTGCGATCTTCGTTGGCGTTGGTCCTGGCAACGCATGCACCACGCGTGAGGTGCTGGGCATCGGCGTGCCACAGGTGACTGCGGTGAGCGACGTTGCCGGTGCGCGTGATGCCTACATGAAGGCGAGCGGTCGTTACGTTCCAGTGGTCGCCGACGGCGGCATCCGCAAGGGTGGCGAGATCGCAAAGGCGCTCGCCGTTGGTGCGGATGCGGTGATGATCGGTTCGCCGCTCGCGCGCTCCACGGAGGCACCGGGGGGTGGGTTCAATTGGGGGATGGCTGCATCGTCACCAACACTGCCGCGCGGCACGCGCATCGACGTAGGGATCGCAGGGAGCATGGAGCAGATCCTCAACGGACCGTCTCGCGTCACGGATGGGAGCGAGAACCTGGTGGGGGCGGTGCGTCAATCGGCGGCCGCACTTGGCGTGCAGACGCTCGCCGCATTCCGCGACGTTGAGGTGATCTATGCGCCAGCCGCCGCGACGGAAGGGAAGAGCTGGCAGCGTGGCCGCTAACACCGGCGCGACGGCGAGTGCAGGGACGCCCTCAATAGTGACGGGCGGAATTCTCGTCTTGGATTTCGGGAGCCAGTTTGCGCAGTTGATCACACGCCGCGTGCGTGAGCTGAACGTCTTTGCCGCGCTCCTACCATTTGACGTGCCGCTCGCGGAAATCTTGGCGCGGAAGCCAGCCGGCATCATCTTGAGTGGTAGTCCGCATTCGGTCTATGACGACGCCGGACCAAAGCCAGATGCGGGGCTCTGGAGCGCGGGGATCCCGATCCTCGGTGTCTGCTACGGCGTGCAACTGATGGCGCAACAGCTCGGTGGGCGCGTGGGACCGTCTGATCGGCGTGAGTACGGTCCCGCCGACATCACCATCAGCGCAGGAGGAAGCCCCCTCTTTGCTGGACTCGGCGTCACCGGTGCAGAACGTGTCTGGATGAGCCACGGCGATTCGATCATCGACGCGCCGTCCGGTTTCACTGCGCTGGCCGCGACCGACTCCACGCCATTTGCCGCGCTCGCAGATCCCACACGCAATCTCTGGGGGATCCAATTCCATCCTGAGGTGGTGCACACCCCAGGTGGGAAGCGCCTGCTTGAGAACTTCGTTCGCACCATTGCCCGCGCCGAGGCAACCTGGACGCCAGGGCGACTCGCCGACGACGCGGTGGCCGCAATTCAGGCGCAGGTCGGCCCAACCGATCGCGTCCTCTGTGCGCTCTCGGGTGGCGTGGATTCCGCGGTAGCTGCAGCGCTCGTCCACAAGGCGATTGGTGATCGCCTCACCTGCGTCTATGTGGACCACGGCCTGATGCGAAAGCGCGAGTCAGAGATCTTGCGCGAAGTGTTCGCGGGGCAGCTCGGCATGAAGATCATCATGGTCGAGGCGCACGAGCGGTTCCAACACGCGCTTGAGGGAGTGGTCGACCCTGAAGAGAAGCGCAAGATCATCGGACGCGAGTTCATCCGCGTCTTTGAGGAGGAGTCAAAGAAGGCCGGTGACTTCAAGTTCCTTGCGCAGGGGACCCTCTATCCAGACGTGATCGAGTCAACCTCGAAGGAGACGAAGTCCGCACAGAAGATCAAGACGCACCATAACGTGGGCGGCCTCCCTGATGACTTGAAGTTCGAACTCGTTGAGCCACTCCGCGCACTCTTCAAGGATGAGGTGCGCGCCGTCGGCCTCGAGCTTGGCCTTCCAGAGAGCGTGGTCTTGCGACAGCCCTTCCCAGGTCCGGGCCTTGCGATCCGCATCATTGGTGAAGTGACGCGCGAGCGCTTGGATACCTTGCGCGAGGCCGATTGGATCGTCATCGATGAGATCAAGGCGGCGGGTCTCTATCGCAGCATCTGGCAGTCGTTTGCCGTCCTCACGCCCGTGCGTTCGGTGGGTGTGATGGGTGACGGACGTACCTATGGAAACGTTCTCGCGATTCGTGCGGTCACCAGTGAGGATGGGATGACCGCTGACTGGGCGCGGCTTCCAAATGACCTGCTCGCGAAGATTGCGTCGCGAATCGTCAATGAGGTGCCTGGAGTAACGCGCGTGGTGTACGACATCACGTCCAAGCCGCCCGCGACCATTGAATGGGAGTGAGCAACACCGCGGAGCGCCTGCCGCTTCCAGGAACAAGCTTCTTGAAAGAGCGGCCAATAGTGATTGAAGGGCGTGCGGCCGGCGAGATCCGCGCGGGAGCCACGCAGCCGAGCACACTCCCTGATGGTTGGTGGATCGCCCTCTTCTGGGTGCAGGACGGTGAAGGGGTCGTGAGCTGTCGCGAAGTGGCACCACTCGCCGGGCCACCGCCGATCACGCCGTTGGAACGTTATGGAGTCTTAATGACCAATGCCCTTGGCGATCTCCTCGCCGTAGAGGATGGGCGCTCCTGTCTGAAGGTGCGTCTCGTTGGAGGGGCGGTCGATCCGAGCGAACCGTGGCGGCGACCACTTGCAATGCAGATAGCCGCGAAGTGGGATTCGCTCAGAATCGCTACGATGAGTGGGTCGAAGGTTGCCGAGGCAGCACTCGACGCGTTTGCCCGAGCGGTCGAGGTGGCTC